>FZPS01000194.1_pt25 | contig 222742 bp, 219 predicted proteins | sample 1817821 | NCBI WGS metagenome assembly FZPS01 (sample SAMEA104158645, study PRJEB21678) | metagenome | place: Germany | collected 2015-04-21
GTTGCACTTCGGGTTCCTGTTCTTGTGTACATCCGGCTAGAAGACTCATTATGACAGCTATGGCTATCAGAGCTACTCTTGTCCGCATCATAGAACCTCCCAATAAGCTTTGTAAAGCTCTGCGATCAAGAAGCCAGTAAAGCGACCATCAGTGACAAAAACAAGAAAACCGCTCCAATCAGCAGAGGATAACGTACCTCGTGCTTGCGCCGTGAGCGGTGCACATAGGTCGCAAAGTCACCTGTGAGGACATTTGGGCGCGTAGACTTGTTCAACAGTAGGTCCATAAAACGCCTGCTGCTGTAGCGCACTAGATCAAAAAAGCCCGTGTTGTCTACTGCAGCTAAAGCTCCAACAGATGCTAGTGTGATTCCGACAACGAAGAAGGCATCGGAAACTACGTAACTCCGCCGATAATTGCTTGATCTAAGACTCCAGACCATGATCTCCTCCTTTCCGTTTGTGCTTTGCCAACTCGGTTTGTGCTTCTTCAGCAGCCTGAGCATGAGAAGGTATGTGCTTCTCTTGCTGGTAGAATACATCAAAATGCGGTTATGCACAATACCTTCTTTCTGTTACTGAGTTTATCTCGTTTCTCATACTCACTTGAGCTCACTTAACGAATGGGTTTTCGCAAACCGAGTTCCTCCGGGTTGAAATACGCAAACACGGGGCCAAAATCCACTCCCGACACTATGCCCTTCTCGCCTTCATACATGTGGTATATCAAGAGCCCGTCTTTGAGATGGTTCGAGCGAATCCCGTGCCTGATAGAAAGAAAAGCTTCCACATACGCGGCGAGTTGATCGCAAGCTTTCACAACGGTCCCGTCGAGCGGGTCGTAGCAGTCGGCATTGTGTGCGGGAGTGACCTCAGTATTGACTCTCTTTCCGTCAATGCGTATACGGTCTGCGAATTCATCTTCTACGAAATACCTTATCTCATCGTGCCACGTATCTGGCAGCAGGGGGTAAATTCTCTCCTCGAACCAGGATGATTCAATACTCTTGATGATCCTGTCCAGGTCTGGGATGGAACGCTTGACAGGTGCCACAATGTCCCTTGTCAGGACTTCAGGAAGATCATGAAACAGCCCGCACAAATAGTTGTTGTACAGGCGCTTAGGGCAGGCATCCAGGTCAAGCGACGCAAAAAAGGCAATCACCGCCACTACAAGTACGTGTCCAAGCACAGACGTCTGGGGTATCCTCGGTGAGTGCCCCCAGCGTTGCTGGAACCGGAGCTGGCCTACAAGGTCCATGAAATTGTGGATATTCGTATCGACGCGCAAGCTGCGTACCCCGGCAAGAGAACCGTGCTCTTTCAACCTACCCCTTATGCTTTCGCGCTCATTTTCAAGCCCGTACAGGCCTTGGTTGAGCCTGTCTATGTGGGTGAACTCCCATTGGGTTGCCAGGTAGTGTGACGCCTTGAGTATCTGCTTTTCGGCATAGCTGTACTCATGCTCTGTAAGGTACTCCTGAAACCGGGCGAACAGCTCCCCGTCAACCTGGCCTAGCACCTCTTCATATTGCTCAAGTACCCAGCGGTTAATCTCTGCCCCTTTCTCTTCCATGATTTTGTGAAACACCGGGGGTTTGATATCAGTGAGTTTTATCCTGTGTAGGAACTCGAACAAGCCGCCTTCGATGAGCCTGACCCAGTCGAAGTCCATTCCCGAGTCCGACTCCTCTTCGAGTTTTCCCAGCACATAAGCATACATCATCTTGTGGGCCTGCTTATCCAGTTCGGTAAATCCTTGGGGCGGCCTTATGTGGTCATTCCATCTCTGGATGCTAGCAGATTCAAATATGAGTTCAAGCAGTTGTCCTGTAAGCATTTGCAACCTCCAGATTTCTGACTTCCATTAAATAACCTCAGTTCTAGCGGCCCCATGAGGGCTTAGCGTGTCTTGAGCCACCCACGTTCTCCGAACCAGTCAAGGGTATCCCTGATGGTCTGCCGTATTGGCCTGGACGTGTATCCAAGTTCGCTGCGGGCTTTCTCAGACGATATGAGGGAATTGCCCCTGAGCGTACTGACTGAATCATGGTTTATGAGAACCTTGGCCCCTGTTACCATGCAGTACGAGGTGATCATGAGAGCTACAGCAGACGCCAGTGCTGCAGGTATCTTCCAGCGAGGCAACGGTGCCTTTGTAGCGTTTGATACCTCTTGCAGGATATCATCGACTGACATCCATTCGCCCGATAGGATGTACTTCTCCCCAGTTCTCCCTTTCTCTGCGACGAGTATCTGGCCTTCAGCTACGTCTCTTACGTCTACAAAGTCGTAGCCGCCTCCGATGCGTACAGGGATCTTGCCTGCCGCATAATCGAGCAACATCTGTCCTGTGGCAGAAGGTTTGAAATCATACGGCCCGATGACGCCTGTGGGCATTACGATTACGCCATCAAGTCCTTTTCCTATCACGTCGAGAACTTCGAGTGTCGCCTTGGCCTTGGACTTGCTGTATGCCATGGATATATGTTCGGGGTCGCATGGCATGGATTCGTCGATGACTTGTCCCATAGGCGGTTCAACCAAGGCGTGAATGGAACTGGTATACACCAACCGCCTGACGCCGGTTGTGAGGCAAGCTTCGGCAACGTTCCTGGCTCCCCTGACATTCACTTCCTCGAGGAGTTCATTGTTGCCGGGCAACAAACTGATGATTGACGCAAGATGAAACACGATATCAGCACCATCAAAGGCCTTGTACAGGGATTCAATGTCGCGGACGTCCCCTTCCACGACTTCAACGTCCAGTCCCTGCAGGGGTTCCAAACTCTCTCCTGTAAGCACCATACACCTTAACCGGTAGTTCCTCTTGACTAGGGCTCGTACAAGGTTGTTCCCAAGATGGCCGGTTGCTCCGGTTACGACTATCATCCTGTGCGCCCCTTTCTTGCGTCTAGCTTGTGGTTGCTGGCACTAGCTGCATTAAGTTATGTCTCCAGTCTTTCCAAACGCCTGAAGGTGAACTTGCCTACTCTGTCTCCAATCAGATTGCTCACGAGATCTTTCGCCGATGGCAATGAGAAACCAGGCTTGCGCGCAAAGCCTGCTATAATCATCCTTACGAACCTGTTACCCATGAGGTAAGAAACCATATCCAGGACGTTTTGTATTCCTTCCAGCACATCTACAGAACCTGACCAATTCTCCCGCACAACCTCTTCAGGCGTGCTTTTGAGAATGCTGTGAACAGCAGTTGTGGCGATAATCAAGTCATCCAGTTGTCCCAAGACAGGCACAACGTCAGGGAGAATATCTACCGGCGAACTAAGGTAAGCAAAGGCGATACCCAGATTAACCTTGGCTTTAGCGGGTACTCTTGCATCCTTTAGCAAGCGCAAGATCAGGACAGCTAAGTCCGGTAAGAGAAATAGAAGTTGACTTGCCCTTTGATACGTGGGAGGAAGACTTGATTCGAGCGTTTTCGAAATCCGCATGCGGTATCTGTCATATATCCTTCTCTCGCTTTTCTTGCCTTCTTTAGTGCCTTCATGGAGCCCGGGATTCTCCCTCACGGTGCACACCTCACAAATCCAGTCGGTTCCCTTAGCCGGGCAGTACCGGTACCGGCAGAATTGCCAGCTACTGCGCTGATGCCAGCTACTGTGCCGACTCGAAGCCCGTATAGTCTTCACATTCTTTTTACACCCTTATTGTATTTCATCTACACCCTGCATTCCTACCTACTCATCGCGAAATCACGCATAGATTGGCTAAGCTAAGGAGATGACCGGTTGATAACGAGCATCGCGTCTGTAGCCGTTACCTGCCACCTTGCGCCAAACCAGCGTTTCACGTAAGAATAGAATGGAACCAAAATCCGCCAATAGAGGTTGCACATGATCGTCCATTTGGTTGTTGAACTTGCCGGTCAGACAAACCCAGTCAAAAGACATAACGATTTGGCCTGGATTGCCAGGGTGCGGTTAAGCGCCATCGTGAATCAGAGAGAGGTGAGAATCGCAGTGACTCCTGCCATAAAGGATCTGGCACACGCTATCAGACTGTCAAAATACACAGTAGTGTTGACAGGCGCCGGTGTCTCAACTGAAAGCGGCATCCCGGATTTCAGGGGTTCCAGGGGACTATGGAAAAATCTCGATGCGATGAGGCTCCTTAGCCTTGAAACCCTCTACTACCAGCCACGCCTCTTCTACACTGAAGGACTGGAACTTCTCAACACCATGCGGGGCAAAAAGCCCAATGCAGCTCACAAGGCGCTGGCATGGCTGGAACAAAGATCCCTAGTGCATGCTGTGATCACCCAGAACATCGACGGGCTGCACTACGAGTCGGGGTCCAAGAAGGTATTGGAGATGCACGGCAACTTGCGTACTTGTACCTGCCTTGACTGCCAGACAAAAACCTCCTTTGAGTCCTTGGCAGACCAGGTGTCAAGAGGCAAAATACCGCCTAAGTGTAAGTGCACCGGTATCTTAAGACCGGATGTGGTGTTTTTCGGCGATCCCATGCCACCGTCCTTTGAGGAAGCTATACAGCAGGCACAGAAAGCTGATCTGATGCTGGTTGTAGGTTCCAGCCTTCAGGTAGCTCCTGTCTCGTATCTTCCATCCCTGGCGAAGCAGATCGCTATCATAAACCTGGAACCTACACCGTACGACAACGCAGCGACAATAGTGATTCACGATAAGGCAGGGATTGTCCTCAGGAAATTGCCGGCATACATCAAGACCCACCCTAAGTTCCAGGACACTAGTGATTAGTCGCCTTTAGCTCAGGGAATATTTTCAAGCGTCTTATTTACATAATCTCCACCGCAAGATTGATTCAATTAACTGACAGTAAAGAAGCGGTATGTTCTCTTAACCGATCTACAAGATCCTACACCACCGGATCACCAGGCTGACTTGTTGGGATTTGCTACCATGCTTGGCAGTAGCTTACAAAGGAATACCTGATCGCTGGTAGAATTATGTTACTGTCCAAAGAATCGGCCGAGGACTCAGCCGGCATCCACCTCTAAAGGCACCACTAACTGGATTTGTGGGTGCCTTCTTTTTCTAACAGGTGGATTTGCCAGCAGGCACCTTGCCAATCATAAACGAGTCTCCAGCGAAGCGAACTTTACTTCAGGAAAACCTGCAACTGGTTTTCCAAGTTCTCTATCTGGAGGTGAGCCAGATGAAAAGGCATCTTCACATCATAGTTTGCCTGGCTCTTGTTATCAGCATCGGGTTAGGTGGCGCTATAGCCCTAAACAGGTATGAGCGCACTATATACGAAACCGCCGGGCCCCAGCTACCTCCGCCTCTGCCACCGGTAGAAGATGATCCACCTAACGCTAACGGGTTCCCAGGGTACTGGACGATAGCCGGCGGGCCGCAGCTTCCGCCACCTCTTCCGCCTGTGGAAGATGACCCACCCAACGCTAACGGGTTCCCGGGGTACTGGATGATAGCCGGCGGGCCGTAGCTACCACCACCTCTTCCGCCTGTGGAAGACGATCCGCCGAAGGCAAATTGTCCGCCACCTGTTGCGATCAGTATCTAGTCTACAACAAGAAGGTAAACACCGAAGGTCAAGCATAGAAAGCCGGGGGGCAGTTCCAGACCTCCCGGCCCTCCTTGCAAGACCATCTTTCCTTGCAAGTTGCAGAGTTCTGGCAAGGTCCTGTAAGCCATTATCCATGCACACACCGGGTTTCAATACCTAGGAGCTGGTTTGCAAGGCAAATTCATCCTATAATCTGATCAAGTAACCTTGGCGAGTAATCTAATAAAGCCATTGCACCTAATCAGGATCAACTAAACAGTTGGTTTATTACATCTTGTTATATAAGGAGGATAAGTTTGTCTTCCCTCGAAATCTTCGCACATAATGTCAAAACCCTCCTAAACCAAAGAAATCTTAGGCTCAAGGACCTGGCCGAGGAAATCGATTTGTCTGAATCCTACCTATCGCTTGTGCTTAACGGAACTAGGAAAAACCTTGGAGACAAGTACAAGGACCGGATTGCAGCGTTTTTCGGCGTACCAATTTCCCAGTTGTACTCTGAATTCCCGACGTTTTCAGACACTGACGAAACACATGCATATGCTGAGGATCCGCTTAGGGCTGAGGTCAAGGGCGCAATCGATGCCTTCATTGAACGGACAGATCTCCACTCCACAGAGATTCCGTTCTACCTCGCGCTCGCCGCCCTGTCAGACCAGGAAGCCCGCTCAATCAAGAAATACCTCACCACGGTGCTCAACTATTTCGACAAACGCGACTCCCAACAAAGCCACATGCGTGAAGACCGCTTGCTCAGCATGACACCAAGGCAGCGCACGGTGCTCCTGGCATGTTCCCTCGCAGGCAACAATGCACGCATTGAGTGGGTCAGGCCGCTTTGCCAGATGGAAGATAGCGAATTTCAGCAATCCATAGACGAACTGATAGCTCTCGAAATGATTTGGTTAGCCGAAGATGTCCATGGCAACCGGGTGCGCTTGAAAAGAAGTCTCAGGGACGTGCTCTCGTCGCATTACACCCAAGACAAACTAAGACTGCTGTATACGGATCTGGCTGCAGCCATGGAGCTTTACCCTGACGAGGATCCCGGGTTCTTTGCAGCATTGGCCCGCATATTTGTCAAGGCGGGGTTAACCTCAAGGGCACTTCCCTATTACAAGAAAGCTGCCCTAGGCTACCAGGACCACAAAGTGTGGGATATGGCAGCCAAAGTATGGCACGAGCTGTCCATGGCATACGGAGTATTGAACAACCAGCGGGAAAGGGGCAAGTGTTTGTGCAGATGTGCCCAGGCCCTTGCGGAGAACAAAGACTTTGACGGGGCCGGAGTCATGGGCGGCCATGCATTCCAGGTGTTCAAGGAAGTTCAAGCCGAGGACATGCTGGTGTACACCTGTCTTACCATGGGAAACATTTACTCTGAAAACGACTATAACAAAGCAGCCGCATGGTACAAGAAAGGACTAGAAGCTTCCGGCGTGAGTTCGCCAAACTATGGCAACCTCCTGATGAACCTGGCAACCTCGTATTACGCCCAGGGCAACACAACCCAGGCTGAGATTTACCTGAATCAAACCCGCAAGTGGGTCCTGGACTATAAACCCAGGGAAGCAAACAGGCTGGCATCCCACGCAGATCTCATGTCAGGCTTAATTGAGTTTAGCCGTAGGAACTGGAAAGCAGCTAAGCGCTTCTACCAATCAGCCATAGAACAAGCACCTGAGAAGAACCAAATAGATCTAGCAGTTGCGTATCACAACCTAGGGATGATCTTTTACCGCGAAGATCGTTCCGGCACTGCTCTTGAGTACCTGGCTAAAGCCGGGCAGCTATTCCAGGATGACAAGCTTGAGAACCGTTGGGCATGTACAGGAGTTGAGATTGCCAAGGTGCTTGTACGGGAAGGCCGGATCAAAGAAGCTGCCTCGCTACTTGAGGATGTCTCTGACAAACTCGACAAAAACGACCGGATTGAACTCGGCTGGGCATTCCTGCTTAGAGCGTGCATAGAAAAAGCAAATGGTGTATACGGACGTGCCAAGACTATGGCATCCCGTACCCTGGAGCTCTTCAACCAAGAAGAATCATGGAGGGATGCTGCATGCGCATCGTTGTGGCTCTGCAACCTGCTAGAAGCAACAGGTGACATAACCCGGGCCCAACAGCTAAGAAATACAGCGTACACTATATACTCTAAGAATCATTGGGACCTGAGAGAGCTTCATAGGGAGTGCAGTCTGTTAGAACCGAAGCACAGTTAAGACCCGCATCAATTAAGGCCGGGACATCAACCGGACTTGCCAGCCGCCCCGGCCCCTTACCATTCATTCCCAGATGCCTTGTGCCTTATCACTTACGCCTAGCCTTAACCGCGTTCGCGATTCTGACAAGCGCTTCTTCAAGAATCGCCCTGGGGCACCCCACATTGAGCCTCATAAAGCCTTCTCCTTCCGGCCCGAACGTAGCACCGTCGTTTAGCCCTACACGGGCTTCATCGATGAAAAACTTCCTCAATTCATCTTGCCCTAAGCCCAAGCCGCGGCAATCCAACCAGATGAGATAAGTAGCTTCGGGCCTCATGGGTACAAGCTCAGGCACGTTCTTGTTTAGGTAGTCTATGGCGTAGTCAATATTGGCCTCGATATACTCCAGCACCTGCTCGAGCCACTCATCCCCGTACTTGAACGCGGCTTCGGCAGCGATCAGCCCGAAAATCCCAGGAGCGCCCATCAGCCTGCCTCGTGCTTCGTTGAATTTCTGCCTGAGTTCTTCATTGGGAATGATAGTCACAGATGTGTGGAATCCAGGGATGTTAAACGTCTTGCTCGGGGCAAAACAAGTTACTGAATTCATCGCAAACTCTTGGGATATTGACGCAAAAGGAATGTGAGAGTGGCCTTTCATAATGAGCTCGCAGTGAATCTCGTCTGAGATTACAATCCCGCCTTCCCTGATTACCGTTTCCCCCAAGGTTGTGAGTTCTTCCTTAGTCCACACGCGGCCGCCTGGATTGTGGGGGCTGCACAGGATGAAAGCTCTTGCACCATCCTTCTCAAACTTGGATCTGAAATCCGTGAAGTCAATCTCAAAACGGTTGTCAGTAATCTTCAACGGATTCACAGCTAGCTCCCGCTCGTTATGGCTGATAGCTGACCAAAACGGCGGATATACAGGGCTCTGTAACACTACCTTGTCTCCGGGCTGGGTAAATGCAAGAACAGCAGCGTTTACTGCCGGCATAACGCCAGGGGTGATCTCTATCCACTCTTTCTCTACCTTCCACCCGTACTTGGCGTCCAGACGCTGGATAACCGAATCATAAAAGCCCTGGCTGACCATTGTGTATCCGAAGATTGGGTGCTCTAACCGCTCCCTTAAGGCGCTCATGACAGGCTCAGGTACCCGGAAATCCATGTCCGCCACCCACAGAGGCAGCACATCTTCACGGCCAAAAACCTGTTCTACACTCCATTTGCTGCTAAGAGCGCCCCTACGGTCATAGACCTTGTCAAAATCGTATTTCATGGCACAATGCTCCTCTCCCCGGCATCTGAGATTTTATGTCCAGCTGAGAAACCAGTGCTACGACTTACAGATCTCGATCTAAGTTTCTACAAACAGCCGCGTGAAATCCTTCCCGCCAAACCCGGAACTACTCCGATTACCTCAACAAAGAGACACACAAGAGAGATACATAAAAGATGCACAAAGAAATAAAAGGCGGAAGCACTTCCGCTCCCGCCATAGAGCATTCGCAATCTAGCACTCCGGCATATATTCGCTCAGGGTATAGGATGATGCAGGTGAGCCCTCCAAAACCTTCCCTGGCTACAGGAAGATGGTGATCATCCCTGTTAAGCCTTCCCTGCTACAGGATGATACAGATGAGCCCTCCTGAGCCTTCATTGAGAATCCTGGTGATCGTCTCTTGCATCTTGGCTTTCACGTTTTCAGGCATCCTGTCGACTTTGCCTGAAACACTCTCTACTACAATGTCTTGCAGCGCCTTGCCAAACAAATCGGTAGCCCAAATCTTCTTCGGATCGTCCTCGAATTTTTCCATTAGATACGTAACCAGTTCAAGCCCCTGCTCCTCTGAACCAATCAGAGGACTCACTTCGGCTTCTACTTCGCTCTTGATAAGGTGGATTACCGGCCCCCTGGCAGCCAGCCTCACCCCGTAATTCCTGCCCTGCTTTACCATCTCGGGTTCTTCGAACTGCATATCTTCCAAGGTAGGCTCCACAATCCCGTATCCGGTTTCCTCCAGTTCACGCAATGCCAAAGCGAACTTGTCATGTGTCTTCTTGGCCACAACCAGTTCACCCAGCATCCCGAGGAGATCCGCTTTGTCGAACACGTTTTGGCCCACGCGTTCACTCAATACTTTGAAGTAAGCTTCGTCACTAGGTTCTAGCCTTAAGGTAGCAGTGCCCGTACTCATCTTGACCTGTTCCACGTCAACCCTGTCAACATAGTCGGATACCCCAAGGGTCATAACGCATGAATCGATATCACGGATTCTCTTTACTGAACTTACGGCTTCGTTTATGCTTGCCTGGATTGTGCTCTTGAGCCAGTGGGTCGAACTTAGCATCTGGATCCACCTGGGGATCCGCACAGTCATCTCCGTCACCGGGAACTCATACAGCACTTGCTCTACAATAAGGATGATGTCATCGTGGGTAAGTTCCAGGCAATTGGCAGGGATCACAGGCACCCCGTACTCTTCCTCCATATCTGTGGCCAGATCCGATACTTGTTTAGAATAAGGATCAGTTGAGTTCAACACTATGACAAACGGCTTGCCGATCTCCTGAAGTCTTTCAATCACTTTTCTTTCAGCTTCTACGTAATTTTCACGGGGTATGTCAACGATGGTTCCGTCGGTGGTGACCACAATTCCAATGGTCGAATGGTCCTTGATCACTTTCTCAGTGCCGATTTCTGCGGCCTCGGTAAATGGAATAGGTTCTTCAAACCACATAGTCCTGACCATCCGCGTTTCGTCGCCTTCGATGTATCCTTGCGCACCTTCTACCGGATATCCGGTACAATCAATCACCCGGACATTCAGGGAGAGGTTCTCCTTGAGATCAATGGGCACCGCTTCTTCAGGCACAAACTTGGGCTCTACCGTCATCACCGTTTTACCGGCACCTGCCTGAGGCATGGCATCTATAGTGCGCTGCCTGTCGTAGGAATCGGTAATATTGGGAATGACGAACAGTTCCATGAACCTACGGATGAAGGTGGACTTCCCTACCCGCATAGGGCCAACTACGCCGATGTAGATGTCTCCACCTGTACGCTCCGCAATATCCCGGAAAATGTCGAAATTCTCCACCTGACTCTCCCTCCTTAAGAGGACGCTCCCAATATCTATATGCCAAGCCACCCTGCAACTTGATTCCAAAACGGTGGAAGTCTGGGCAACCATAATAGGCAATTCATAAATGGATATGAGGGACAAAGTTAAATTAGAACTTAAGTTGGAGGAAGAGAGGTTAAGCAGCAATCCCGGAACTCAGCACAACCTGAAAAAATACTCCTCATGTTCGGGTTTCCTTTCCCGGTTCATTGCCTCATAAAGCCCTTTGCGGGGAGACAGGTCCTCGTAAAGAATCCTGTAAACCACGTCTGTAATTGGCATCTGCACATTGTGGGCAACGGACAGTTGCATGGCTGCCTTGACAGTCTGGAGCCCTTCAACAGTATAGCCTGTCCTAGCCAGGAAGCCCTCTATTGACTCGCCCTTTCCAACGGCTATACCTGCCTGGCGGTTCCTGGACAGATGCCCTGTGCACGTCAGCACCAAATCGCCAAGACCTGAGAGTCCGGCAAAGGTCAGGGGTTGGGCTCCAAGGGCCACACCAAGCCTGGTTATTTCTGCAATACCCCGTGAGATAATCGCAGCCTGGACATTGTAACCTGCACCCATACCTTGAGCCATCCCGCACGCCAGGGCGATCACGTTCTTTAGCGCCCCGCCTATTTCCACGCCTGTCACGTCTACATGGGTATATACCCTGAAGTAACTGGTCATAAAAGCATGTTGTACCGCGAGCCTCGTGGATTCTTCCAGAGCCGCCACGACTGTTGCGGCAGGAAGCCGTTTGGAGATTTCCGCTGCGAAGTTGGGACCTGATATCACGCACATCCTGTCCCTGATCGAAGGGTTTGCGTCAATCCACACCTGGAACGGCCTTCTCAGGCTTTCAAGGTCGAAGCCTTTGGTCGCGGTGACAACAAGTGAATCATCAGGGAAACGGCATGCGATCTCGCCTGCTACCTGAGCTAACGCGGAAGAAGGGATAGCTAATACAACCAGGGATGCCCCTGACAATGCTTGATCCACGTCAGCAGTAACTGTGATGTTCTTAGGGAACGTAATTCCAGGCAGCCTCGGCACACCCTGGTTTGTTTCAAAATAGCTGACAGTGTCTTCGCTCCTGGCCCACAAGGCGACAGAATATCCGTTATCAGAAAGCACCACACCTAGAGCGCCTGCCCAGGCGCCTGCACCGATAATGCACGCCTTCTTCCCTTGCTTGAGTTTCAACCGGCTTCCCCTTTCTGACCAAACCTGATCTTTAGCTCTGTTCCTGACAGCAGTCTTTGTATGTTGGCCCTGTGCCTGTAAGTAACAACAGCAGCCAGTCCAAACACCGCCCACCTGTCAAGCGTAGTGAACTCAGGGAATAGCGAATAAGCGAAAGCTGCCCAAACTCCCAGCATGCTTCCTAGTGAAACGTACCTGGACACGGCCACTGTAACCAAAAATACAATAAAGGCTACACCGAGCAGTTTGGGAAACACCACTATAGCTGCCCCTGCAGTTGTAGCAACTCCCTTGCCGCCTCTGAATCTCAAGAACACCGACCAATTATGGCCTAAGATAGCGCAAACCCCCACCGCAAGGGCTCCTGCCTTTCCCATGTCCAAACTGTTTAGTGCAAAACACGCAGGCAAAGCTCCTTTAAGGATATCAATAGCCAGGACTGGAAACGCGTATTTTGGTCCCAATACCCTGAACACATTTGTAGCTCCGGTATTGCCGCTTCCCAGTGACATGATATCATCTACGCCCGCCAGCTTGGATATCATCACTCCCGACGGGATAGAGCCCGACAAATATCCAGCAAGGCACATTGCCAAGAATAAGGGCCAGCTAACTGTCACGTTGTCCTTCCCCTCCTCCTCAGGGGGCGGAACTCCATCACAATGGGCACGCCTGCAAACCCGAACCGCCTTCTGATTTCTGATTCAAGGTACCTTACATATGAATCAGGCATTTTGGATGGGTCTTTGACGAAAAACACGATTTGAGGCGGCTTGGTGCCTACCTGGGTGCAGTAAAACACCCTGGCATCCCTAGGAGGCGGGCTAAAATCGGTGATCCTGTCTACTACCTGCTTGAGAAGTGACGTACCGATCCTCCTGCTGTACTCCCTGTAGGTCGTGATCACTTCAGGCCAAATAGTGCCAATACCTTGTCCTGTTACACACGACGTAAAAAGCACGTTGGAATAGGCCACCGGCTTGCACCGGTTTTTCGCCATCCCGGCAAACATCTCCCGGGTCATGCCGTCAAAAAGCCCCAGGTCTACCTTGTTCACCACCAAAACAGATCCTTTGAGGTTACGGCGGATATATCCTGCTATTCTCCTGTCCTGGGCTGTAGGGAGTTCGGTCCCGTCAAGCACCAGTATGGCGATGTCGCACCGCTTTACTGCCCGCAATGCCTTGCCTACAGCCAAGGACTCGAGTCTTTCACCTATCCTGGCCGGACGCCTCATACCCGCCGTGTCTACAATAACAAACTCTGTGTCCTCGTATGTGAATGTTATGTCTACTGCATCCACGGTAGTTCCAGGCATTGAGGACACTGTCATCCTCGGCTGTCCGAGGAGCCGGTTGACCAGCGAAGATTTGCCCACATTGGGCTTCCCCACAATCGCCACCCGGATAGCCTCATCTTGCTTGCTTTCTACAGCCTCTCCCGTTTCCGGTCCTGCCTTTGCAGCTTTTGCCATAGTTTCTTGCTTAGCCCTTATTATCCGGTCAAGCAGGTCTCCCACCCCAATCCCGTGGGCTGCCGAAACCGGCAACACTTCAGGAAAGCCCAGGGAATAGAACTCTGCCCCTCTGTACTCGTGCCTGGGAGCGTCACATTTGTTTGACACAACCAGGACCGGTTTCCCCGCTCTTCTCAATATATCCGCTATTTCCTGATCCTCGGGCATAAGCCCCGCCCTGGCGTCTACCACAAGAATAAGCAGGTCAGACTCTTCAATAGCTTGTTCAATCTGAACCCTTATGGCACCGGCAAGTTCGCTGGATGAAGATAGATCGAACCCGCCTGTATCGAGAAGGGTAAAGTCCTCCCCCTGCCAGCTGCAAGACGCGTAGAGCCTGTCTCTTGTGACACCGCTTTGGCTGTGTACAATCGATGCCCTTGCACCTGTTATCCGGTTGAAAAGCTCCGACTTGCCTACGTTCGGCCTGCCGACAATAGCTACAACGTAATCCACGTTTTCTAACCTCCTTAGCCCCCGGATACTGCATCCAGCAAGCTCACGGGAGAAGGCGCGACCACTTTCACAGAGAATCCAGAATCTTCGCTTAACCTGCTTACAGTCATGTCGTCCAAGAACTTGCCTTCAAACACTGAATACGACGGAATAAGCACCGACTCATATTGCTCGCCGGCTTGTTTGAGTTCCATTATGGCTGACAAAATATCCTGGCCTGTCAGCAAACCTGCACATGTAACCGTATCCCCGAAAAAATTGTTTCTCACTTTGCATACTGAAATCCTGTTTTCCAACCCCAGGGTTTCCACGGCATCCACAATTTCAGGATAAGCCATGTATCCTGTAACCGCCAAGACCTTACCCTGTTGAGCGCCTTTACCTTCGGGATGGGGTTCTGCGCATCCCAGGCGCTCTTCGTTATCCCACTTTCCTTCAAACCGCGACCGCATACGGGACCTGACTGCCTTCAGGGTTTCCCGGAAATCCGCCACAATCCCTATACCGTTCTCGAACTGGGGGAAATCATCGTAATAATCGTAGTCTGGGAAGGGCTTGCCTGAAGCAAAGTAGAACTCGTCTGCACCATAGACCCAGTGTATCCCCTGCCGCTTGTGTATCTTTTCAGCATAGTTCTCTATGATTTTCAGGGTTTCCCTTGCCCAGCCAGGATCCCCGGCCCGTGACGGGAGTACCTTTCTGTACTTGGTATAAACAGCGGGTACCACGCCCACTGACAGGATAGTATTTCCCAAAGATTCAAGGTCATCAAGGGTAGAAACCAGTCTATCCCCGCTGTTTACTCCTCTCATAAGCACAATCTGGATGTGGGCATCGATGCCCATTTGTTTGAACTCTCTCAGGTGATCCATAGCACGGGCTGCCCGGGGGTTGCCCATGAGCTGTGCCCTCAAACAAGGATCAGTTGTATGAAGGGATATCCTCAAAGGGGAAAGCCGCTGTTCATAAATGCGGTTCAAGTCGTCCTCTGACAGGTTTGTAAGGGATATGAAGTTTCCAAAGAGAAACGACAAGCGGTAATCGTCATCCCTGACGTAAAGAGGCCGGCGCATTCCCTGGGGGAGTTGGGAGATAAAGCAGAAGCAGCAGTTATTCTTGCACGTCTTGATCGAGTCAAAAACCGGATTGACGAAGGATATGCCCATGAGATCGTCAGGATCCTTTTCAATCTCGAACCTTTGCCTGCTTCCGTCTCCCTTAACCACATCAAGGATGATATATTCTCCGGCGCTGTAGAAGCGGAAATCTATCTCGTCCCTGAGTATGTGACCGTTGATTGCGGATATAATGTCGCCGGGTACAATGCCCAAATATTCAGCCAGGCTTCCAGGTTCAACCTGGTAGACCAGCCCTCCCTTGCTTTGAACCGTCAACCCATATGACCTCCCCTTCGCTGTGATTCTCATTATCCTTCCACTTTGAAGAGAGGTCAAGACAATAGCGGGTTGCTGCGTACAGCACCCGTGTCTTCTTTGACAGGGAGCGTGAGACCAGATGGCGTCCGGGCACCACAAGGTTGAGCCGGCGGGACAAGAACCCACCTACCCTTGCCGGAAAATCGAGAACCCCCCTTACACTGCAGAAACATGCCCTGGCATCAGGAGACGCAAGCTCTACCGCATCACACAAGCATAGTTCCAGACTGCGGCCAAGCCAGCCGGTGCCCAAGGCATACACTTCAGACCCGTTTTCATCCAGTCCCAGCAAGACAGGAACACCTATGTCAGCAGTTGTCCGCCTGTCGAAGTACGGCATCCAAGAGAGGATTTCGGACCCGCTAGCATCAATGTCTTCAAGATGGATCATGCCCAGGTGTAGCATGGAAGCAATAACTGAAGAATGGGTACCGGCGTAACAAACGTAAAATATCCGGGGTGTCAGTGGACGCTTTCCCAGGTAGAGGTTTAGCATGGATGTAATAGCCCGGCAAGCTGTAGGCGAAGGGGTCACACCCCATACGGCAAACAGGTTTCCGCTCTTCCCCACAAACCCGTGGCTACCCCATGTAATCCCGCCAACGTTCATGCCCCTCTCGGCGGAAGCTCCCAAGACTGCATCTTTCCTTTTTGCAATCAAAACGGTGATTTTCTGATTCATCAGTGCCTTACCACTATCAAGACGCCATCACCTAGGTCATGAACCGCAGCTTTCAGGATTCGGGACAGAAGACGTGCCTTTTCCTGCCTGGCCGCCTCTTCTTTCACTATGAAAGCAGGGACGTCCTTGACCTTTGCTCCATCGTCCGTTACGGCGCATATGATCATGCCGCTGATAGTGATTTCCAATCAAACACCCTCCAAACCGGCATTCAAGGCATTCCACGTCCCCCGCCCAGTAGATCTCAAGATAACTTGTGGTACAGCGACCGGCCCCTTGCAGATTCGAGCACCGGGGTTCTCTTGATTATGTTGATGAGGAGTCCGGCGTCCCGTTCCTCCGGAACGATAAATATTCCTACCCGTCCTGTCTGGATATTCCTGGTTGCCATGGGCGTGTACTCAGGCGTATCAATGTCCTTCTTGACTCCTAGTATTCCTGCCACGTCATGAAGGATAGCTTGCCTTTGCCCCAGGTTTGCAAGGGTGTCCCTGGCAGTCTCGGTCTTGGGGGTGAGGATTGCCCCTATTCCGTGTTCCAAGATACTCTTTCGCGATTCCTCTAATCCCACGTTCATAATGAACATGTCTCCTACGTAGAGGTCGGCACCTTTGAAATTCACCTGGGCAGGTTCAACCTCTACGGACCTGGACAAAGGTTCCGGCTTTATAACAAGAGTGCTGCCGGCAAAAGCTATGACACCGAGCACTATGCCCAGGAGTACACCGCCGCGCTCAGCACCGTAGGCAGCAGAAGCAGCAACGAATATCACGATATAGTACCTGGCTTCAAACACCCTGGCGATGCTCTCAATGTAGTCTGAACCCCTGGCAACCAGCTGCGTCTCCTCAAGGGCTGCCAAGGAGTCCCTTTCCATGCTACGGATTTCCCTGAATTGCTGGGCGACAATGACAAAAAACGTGACCGCTGTCCATTCCTTTGCGATTAGGGCCGGGATAGATACGGCACCTACCAGTGCAGCAATAATACCCAGGAACAGGTGGGAAGCATAGCCATGAGGATATGTCGGGTATTGGCGGTAATCTGACCTGAGCAGAACTACCCGCGCCAGTATCCCCATGGCTAAACCCAGGCCTATGGACTGTCCATGAGGCATATCCGGCTCACCCAAAACCTACAGGCAGTCCAACACTCGTTGCACTAAACAAACGTCTAGTCAGGAAATCTTCACCCGCTCTCCCCGTCATGGCCATGGGCATCATGTCCTGGGGCATCGGAACCAGATCCCCCTCCTATACCGTCAACATCGCCTACCTTTATCCCGCCTGCGCCGAACCATTCAAGGATTTTCGCCCTCATCTCTTCCCAGCTGCCTGTAGCAATCCACAGGTACGCAAATATGCCTGCTACGGCAATGCCAAGAAGCCAACCGATAGTTCTTCCTGCACCCCGGGCTTGAGGCCCAGCTCCAGGGCCTCCGGCAGGCAACACATTTGGAAACACCGAACCAAGCAAATCGACACCCCTTATAGCTGCCTCTTTGCTTGTCTGCTCAGTACCCATTTCCAGCAGCAAAGCCCTGTCGAACAGATCCTGGTTGAAGTCTGCGTTACCCATGAAAATGCCTTTGACCAGGCCTGGATATTGACTGTTAGCTTCGTCCTTGAGGCGCCTTGCAAACTCCAGGTTAGACTGCATCTTCGGGTTTTGCCGCCCGATCACGATCATGCACCGCGCCACTTCTTTACCGTCGAACTCTTTGAGATAGGCCTCAGCCGGACCTGCATCCCTATGGACGTCAAACAAGGCAAGGGGCTTTTGTTTTTTCAAGAGGTCGGTGGCAGTCCTGCGGGACCGGTCGTAGGCCCTGGCATCATTTGGATCGTGGGATGTGGTGTCATGTACCGCCTTAATGCCAATTGAGCTGAGCCGTTCTGCCAAGGCTGCCCCTACATCCATGATTCCTCCCTTGCCCGGAATGGAGTCGGAGTCATCTGAGGGCACGTACGATTCGGCTGAGTGGGTATGGTATATTCCCACGGCGCCGCTTGAAACAGCCTCCCCGCGGATAGGTTCACCTGTAAAGGGGGGCAGCGCCTCCATCGTACCTACAGATCTCACTGTAGCAACATCGTCTGATACACTGATCACTACGTACTTGGTATCGTCTTCATCAATGTACTCGTCGCCTACGCTTACCATAAGGCCTGTGGTAAAGACAACGGTTCCGCTTTCATCCACAACAGTAAAATACCCCCGTTCGCGCTCAGTGAGCCCAGAGGGCGCTTCTGAAGTTACAGGCCTTATTGACCGGTATAGATAAACCACTCCTGCGCCGGTGGCAAATATGAGCACCAAGGCCAGTGCCAGTATTCTTCTGCTAATTCCCACGTTCAGGGCCACCTCCCTGGGTCTTGACCACTTTTTCCCTGGCTTCGCCTACCAGTTCAACAAGCGCCACGGCCAGAATTGCGCTAATCACCGAACTGTCAAAAGCTCCTGCCCCTCCGAAAAACACGCTTCCCGGCATTCCAGTAACCGCAAGTTCGATCCAGTGGAATATGTCGGCAAGCACCATACCTCCCAGGCCTCCGATAAACGCTGCCCGCCTGGACCTGCTTGAGAGCGCAGCTATGATTCCGGCCGCTATACCATAAACCAGCATGGGAGATACCAGCATGAACTGCTCATCCGGGCTCAGGATCTTTGACAGCCCCCAGATAACGCCGCCTGTCACCAGGGCGGTAAGGATACTTCTGGTTTTTTCCCCGGGTTCATCAGCAGTGGCGATCAGCCAGATACCTGCGATTATTGGTATCAATCCGCCCCCTATGTTCATTCTTACCTGAACCGGGGCTCTCAAAAGGGTGACATCGAAAAATGTGCCGGCGGCCATTGCCACGATAATCGCCAGGGCGGCCCTGTCCGACAACCTCATTCTGTCCAAGACTCTATGCAGGACCCCAAAGTAGATGAGGATGGCAACAATGATCAGGAGAATCACTCCAATAGGTAAGCCCACAAAACTCCCCCCTTAACGTCATAAGGCGCCACACTCTGAGATGCAGGGCAGCAAGGGGAACGCAATCCCCTTAAGCAGTATGGTTTCCAGAAGTTTTCGTGGATTATTCTAGTGAAGGGAATATGCAGGTACCGGTGCCCTTACAGCAAGATATACAGTTGAAGACTCAAAGGGCCCAGACTCAAGGGGCAAAATAGAAAACTCGCAGGTTGATCTGCTCACCCTGCGAGTCTTGCTCAAATCCTACGCATAGGCCGTTGCCATGCTGCCACTCCAACCGGCAAGACGGGCACAATAATCGAACTGCTTGCTAATACTGACCGGTTAGTCCAGTTCTTCAGGCTCTGCCGGTTCCTCAGGAGTTTCCTGCTTTTCAACAGTTTCCTCGGGAGCAGTTTCAGCAGGCTCTATGGCCTCGGCCGGTTCTGCAGCAGCTTCTCCAGCCTCTGCCGGCTCTTCGGCCGCTTCTGCAACAGCTGCCTCAGTTTCAACTACTTCACAGACTGCTTCCTCAGCCCGGTCTTCAGCAGGCTCTGCGGTCTCTGCCGGCCCTTCTGCCTCTTCAGCAGCCTCCTCAAACTCAACTGCTTCGCAGACCGCTTCCTCAGCCCCTGCTTCCTCAGCAGGTTCCACTGCCTCTGACTCTGGAGCAGGTTCGACCACCTCAAGTACTTCTTCTTGCGGTTCCTCCTCAGGTAGCTCTACTGCAGCTTCGGCCTGGCTTTCAACATCATCTCTTGATGACCCGCCCTCCAAGAGTATTTGATCTGCCTGCCTGATACTTAGACTGATCTTCCGTTCTTCAGGCCTGGTTCTAAGCACCTTGACCATGACCGTGTCGCCCGAATTGACAACGTCTTCCGGCTTGGCGATGTGCTGCTGGGAAATCTCGGATATGTGAACAAGCCCTTCCACACCAAGTTCAACCTGAACGAAAGCACCGAAAGGCGCGGTGCGGGTTACTTCACCCTTGATCACTGCACCTACAGGATATTTCTCTTCTACATTGTCCCAGGGATCAGGAAGAACTTGCTTGCGTCCTAAGGAGATCCTGCCTCTTTCTCTGTCGACTTTAAGTACTTTGACTTCCAGTTCCTGGCCCTCACGGACTACCTCGGACGGGTGATTTACCCTTCCCCAAGAAAGCTCCGAAATGTGTAGGAGGCCGTCAACACCGCCTAAGTCGACAAATACTCCAAAATCGGTTATTCCCTTTACAATACCTGTTCTTACCTGGCCTTCTGCAATCGTTTCCCAAGTTTCCTTGCAGAGCCTTTCATGTTCTTCCTCCAGAACAACTCTCTGAGATAGAATCACCCGGTTCTTGGACCTGTCCAACTCGAGTACTTTCATTCTCAGAGTTTGGCCGACGTATTTGGAAAGGTCGTTTACATACCCGCGTTCAACCTGTGAAGCAGGTACGAAACCCCTAACCCCTACATCAACCACCAGTCCTCCCTTTACTTCCTGCGCGACCGGTGCTTCAACGACGCCCTGCTCTAGGTAAGCTTGTTCTAGCTTTTTCCATGCTATTTCCTCATCAGCTTTCCTCTTGGAGAGTCGTAGGCCTCCCTCATTGGAGTCTACACTGAGGACATAGACCATTATTTCGTCCCCTGGAGCAACCTTCTCAGGTGCCAAAGCCCCACGGCGTTGAAACTCATGAGCCGGAACAAGCCCTTCAGACTTATACCCTACATCCACCAATGCCCCGTTCTCATCTACAGACATTACCTTTCCTTTTACAATATCTCCTTCGCGTAGGGTCTTGAAGGTTTCGTCGTAGAGCTGTTCAGGGGTTTTCTCTTCTTCAGATGGCTCTTCAGAAGGATCTTCTTGAGGATCTGCTTGAGCTTCCTCAGAAGCAACTTGTTCCTGGGCTTCAGGCTGCTGAACGTCTACCTGCTCCTGTCTATTTTCCTCTTGTACCTCCTCTGGTTCTTGCTCCAAATTGGCCTTTTCCAATTCCTCCACCTTGCCTACAACCTCCTTTATTACCCGGTCGGGAGTAGACGCCCCTGCGGTAACGCCCACAATGTGTTTGCCTTTGAACCACTCAGGCAACACATCCTCTGCCGACTCCACTAAGTAAGCTTCTGCACTACACTCTTTGGCTATTCTCAGGAGCTGCCTTGTGTTTGCGCTTGTCCTTCCCCCGACTACCAGAACAAGATCGCATTCCTTGGCAAGTTCCCTTGTAGCCTGCTGCCTCTCTTCAGTGGCCGTGCAGATAGTATTCGCTAGATCAACCGAAATACCTTTTTTCTTCAATTTTTTTATCACTTGTTCAACGTCTTCCTTTTTTGACGTTGTCTGAGCTACTAAGCCAACATTCACTCCTATGTCTTCAAAAGGAATGCCATCTATTTCAGATGCTTTCCTTACGCAAAGTGCATCCGGCCCCGCGTGGGACAGGATGCCTTTCACTTCCGGGTGATCCTTGTCGCCTACTATGAGGACTGTCCTGCCTGCAGCTGCGTGCCCTGCGGCCTCTTTTTGAGCCCGGGCAACAAAAGGACATGTCGCATCTATAAGGCGAACCGTTGGGGGGATCTTTTGTCTTTCTTCCAATGTGGTACCGTGAGTTCTCAATATGAGGGTTCCCGAGTCTACTTGAGAAATGTCGTTAGCTATCCTAACGCCTCTCTTTGTGAGTTCATCAACTACCACCGGGTTATGGATGACCGGGCCCAGTGTCCATATTGGATAAGGGCCTTCTTCTAGAGCCTTTTCCACCATTTCGATGGCCCGTTTTACTCCAAAACAATAACCTTTATGCTTGGCTAACCTAATCTGTATCATGCTGGTCTATCCGGGGCCAGGGTCTCCCACAAGTCTCTTATAGCCTCCATTACCTGTAATGAACCTTCCTGTACATCTGTAGCAAGTTTTCCTGTTCCACCTGTAACTTCAAAGGGAGTGCCGCACGCTACCCTGATTACGCTCCTAAGCCCATATCTTCCCCTTATAGCTACAGGCAGCACATGGGCTCCGGTCCTGATTGCCAACAGCGCTGCCCCTCCATGGCCGGGACCTAGCTTATCGGGGGTCTTTTGCCTGGTGCCTTCAGGAAAGATGCCAACCACCTCGCCTGCCTTGAGCACCGCCAGCCCTGTCCGGATAGCCCCCACGTCAGCCTTTTCCCTGTTCACAGGAAAAGCATGCAGCTTGGTCAACAGATATGTCATAAGACCGTTGCAGAAGAGCTCCTTCTTGGCCATGAAATGCACAGGCCAGGGCATAATCCAGGCGAGCAGCACCGGGTCCCACCATGAAATATGGTTGGCGCACACCACCAAGGGGCCTTGGTCCGGGATATTTTCGATCCCTTCCACACTTATGCTAAACAGCAGTTTCATGGCTATGCGCGCTATCCGCCTGCCTAACTCGTAGAGCACCTTTGCTTCGCCTCACACAGCCCGATGATGATGCAGCAAACTTCGTCAATGCTCAGGTGGGTGCTGTCGATTAACACTGCCCCCTCCACCTTGACCAGCTTTCCCCATCCCCTTTCATGGTCTTTGGCATCCCGGGCTTGTAACTCTGCCAATACTTCGTCAAATGACATGTCAATTCCTTTATTCCTGAGTTCCACCCACCGGCGCCTGGCCCTTTCGGTCACATCAGCCGTGAGGAATACTTTGACTTCAGCGTCGGGTATGACCACGCTGGTTATGTCCCTGCCCTCCATGACCACTCCTCCCCGCCTGGCGAGCTCCCGCTGGATCTCCACAAGCACCCGCCGGACCGGTTGTGCCATAGATATGAGTTTGACAGCGCGGTCAGTCTCAGGAGTCCTTAAACGGTGGGTAAACTCCTCCCCATCAATCCAAACCCGGAAAACCCCGTCGTCTTCGCTCACATCAATCCTGACTGATGAGGCCATTTCTCCTAAAGCTTGCGGGTCATCGAAAGATATATTGCGGTCCAATGCCAGGACCGCCAGGGCACGATACATGGCTCCTGTATCAAGGTAGATATATCCGAGGATGTCTGCTACCCTGCGGGCAACAGTGCTCTTGCCGGCACCTGCCGGACCGTCTATAGCTATTCTTAATCTCTTGCGTCTTCCAGGCTTCCTTGCAGTTTGTGTGTCCTGGTTCTTGCACGGCTGGGAACGTTTCATTGTCAATAACACCTTCCGGGACAAAATTATATCAGTGTTCTGTAAGTTTTACCCGCCCCAATGTCAAAACTCCTTCTCCTTTGACCCAGGTGCCCACGGAAGGCGATGAAACATTAGCGCTTACAGCAGAGACTACTATATTCGCCAGCCCTTTCTCTGCGACTATTTCGATTACGTCCCCATCCCGGCACACCACCACGCCGTCTCCGGCAACAGCTCTCTTGGCCGTTTTTCCGCTGACCACTATCCACACATGGTCGTTTGGTTCCCCTATGGACTTGAGGCAGATTAGCCCAAGGCCGTCACTGTGGATGTATCCTGCAGGTGGCCACTGTATCCATGTGCAGATCGGTTCCTCAACCCCGCTAAGGATCTTACCTAACGGTTGCCCTTCAAGCCAAATCGTCTTGTTGAGCAGCGCGCGCATTGAGTCAAACCGCAACAGTCCCTGTAAAATGACCACCAGGCACACAAAGCAAATGAGAAACCTGAAGTATCTGGATTCCAACGACCTTGAGCGCTCCTGCCTCAAACGTGCCTGCCTGCTTTCTATCCGGGCCACCTCCTAAGCAGTGGAAATATGAAAACTAAGGAATGCTGCCAGAGGGCGTTGCCGCTTGGGATGCTAAGAAATAGCTCCGGTACCGACATGGTTCCCATAATGGGATAGTTCCCATGATGGGATTACAGTATGAACCCTGCTCCACCATCTTCAGCGATCAAAGAGGTGAAGACAAGAAAGCTACAGCAAGGGAGTTACTCTTTGTGTGGATTGACTGGCTTTGCGTATTATGCCCGGGGAAGCCCAGGGGGCCTGGCAATAGAGTACGGCACCACACAGCGGATCTTTCCGGCAGGGTCCTCAAGGATGCGGGCCTCTACCCCATATACCTTCTCGATGATCTCCGGTGATATCCCGTCAGGATGGATTGACTCTACGAACTTGCCTTGTTTCATGAAGAACAGCGTTGAGGCATATCTCAGTGCAAGGTTCACGTCATGGAAGATGGCTAACACAGTCCGGCCCTGCTTGACAAGTTGCCTTAGTATTTCCATGACCTCTAACTCGAAGTTCATGTCAAGGTGGGCTGTAGGCTCGTCCAATAAGAGTACGGAGGGCTCTTGGCAAATCGCCCGGGCTATCTGTACCCTCTGCTGTTCGCCTGATGAAAGCGAAGTCACAGGCCTGTCGCGCAAGTGGATTATCTTGGTCGCTAACATAGCCCTCTCGGCAGCTTCAAGATCGAGTGGGGACTGGGCCATGATTGAACCGGAATGTGCGATTCTCCCCATCATCACCGCCTCTTCTACGGTGAACTCAAAGGATGAACGGTATTCCGGCGCCACGTAGGTTATAAGGCGGCTCCTGTCCCTGTCTCCCATTGAATGGACACGCTTGTTACACACCAGTACCTCGCCTTGTTGTGGCTCAAGATATCCCGAGATGACCTTGAGTAGCGTGCTCTTGCCTGCCCCGTTCGGTCCCAGGAGTGCTGAGAAAGTGCCTTTGGGTATTTCCAGCTTGATGTTGTCCAAAACAGTGTCTTCACCGTACGCAAACGATGCGCTATTCACCGCAATGTCCAGGCATGCTTCCATCTCACATCCCCCTCTTCCGGACCTTCACAAGCAGATACAGGAAAAACGGGGCTCCGAACAAAGACGTAATAACTCCCACCGGGATTTCAAGTGGAGGGACTATTGTGCGGGCCAGAAGGTCTGCCAGCACAAGAGCAATCCCGCCTGCAAGCGCCGATACAGGCATAAGCCAGCGGTGGTCGGGCCCTATCAGGAGCCTCACCACATGGGGCACTATAAGGCCGATGAAACCGATAGGCCCGGTGAACGCGACACAGCTGGCTGTTGTAAGAGAACTTGCCCGGAGAATGCGCCGCTTCACCGCTTCTACCGATACACCCATGTGAAATGCGGCTTCTTCCCCAAAAGAAAAAGCGTTGAGTGCTTTTGACTGGGACCACAGGACCCCTACACCTGCAAAGGCGTATGGGATAGCAGACGCTAGCGCTTTCCAAGACGCCCTGGACAATCCTCCCATTGTCCAGAACACGATTTCCTCCACCCTCTGCCTTGAAAACACCATCAGGAAAGCGATAAGCGCGGACACGAGGCTGGACACGGCAATGCCTGATAGGAGCAAAGTCCATGTGTCTGTACGCCCGTTTTTCGTAGATAAGACATACACGATTCCGGTTGAGGCAAATGCCCCGGCAAACGCAAGCACCGGGAGAGCCCAAAGCCCCAGCGCCCTCCCGGCTCCAAACACTATTCCAAGCACAGCGCCTAAAGAAGCGCCTGACGAAACTCCCAGTACATATGGGTCGGCCATTGGGTTCCTGAACAGCCCCTGCATAGCTGCACCTGCAACTCCCAAAGAAGCTCCTTCAACAAGAGCCAAGAGCACCCTGGGGAACCTGAGTGTCCAAAGGATTATGTGCTCCGTGCCGGATTCTTCTACACCAGGGCCTGCCAGCAGCGATGCGATGATATCTTTGAGCGGAATGGATACGCTGCCCAGGGATAACCCTAGGGATACACTGAGGATGAGCAAGGCGCCTGAAACGGCTACAAACAGCGGGCTAAGCTTCCGCCTGACTCCCCTTTGGCTGCCTCTCACCACTATGTACCCCCTTGCCTGCCTGGCTCCCAATGCCTAGCGTCCTACTTCGGCAGATTCAGTTTCCAACAGACCCTGCCGCACAGATCTTCGGGCAGATACCGTTACACCGGCTGGGACCGGTTCTTAAATCACTGCTCCCGGCTCACTTCTCTAGTTCTTGCTCCCGGTCCCAGGTGCGAAATCCTACTCAATCTCTTTCAACCCTGGATGGAGATAGCTGGCAATCTCCTTCACTCCATCTACAATAAAGGGGCCTGGCCTGCTGGTCAAATCACCATCGACAAAGTAGACCTTGCCCTCCTTGACTGCCGTTAAATCGGACCATCCTGGGCGGGCCTCCAACCCGGCGATGGACTCCTCAGGGATAGTAACCAGGATCACATCAGGATCATTGGCCAAGACGTCTTCCATGCTGATCTGGAGGTACTGCATCTCAACGTCTTTGATTATATTGACCCCGCCTGCCCGGCCGAGCACATCATCCATAAACGATCCAGGCCCGACTGTCCAAAGCTCTTGATCGAGCACTACCAGGACTGTCGGCTTGGATGTCGCCAGCGCTTCAATGCTGGCTGACAAACTGTCTAGGTCCTGCTCCATTTTTGTCGTTAGTTCCTCGCCCTGTTCTTTAACTCCGGTTATTTTGGCTACCCGCCTGATATCCTCAAGCACTTCGTCAATACTGCCGGGGCTCGACAAGTATACCGGGATCCCCAGGTCTTCGATTTCTTTGCCTTGTTGTGTGTCTGCGGTTCCTGCGACAAACACCAAATCAGGTTTGAGGGCAACAAGTTTTTCTTTGTTGAGGGTAAAAGCGTCGCCTACTTTCTCTTTTTCCAAAGCTTCTTCCGGCCTGTAGCACCAATCACTTACGCCGACCACCTTGTCACCAAGGCCCAGGGCAAACAGGGTCTCGGTGTGGGCAGGCGAAATGGACACAATTCTTTCAGGAGCCTGCTTCAATTCAATGGTTCTGCCTGTACCATCGGTGAACGTCTGTGAACGCGGGGAACATCCGGTAAGAGCCAGCCCGGCAAATCCGGCAACCAGCGCCAGGACCAACGTTAGGCTAAAGCCTTTCTTAACCATGGTTGTGATCTTCATGTGAATGTCTTGCAGCATCAAGTTATGTTTACCTCCATTCTCGACTCATGTAGGCTACTAAACTACGTCAGACCCCGGAGTTGACCCGGCAATCCGGTTCTTAACAATTGCTGCACCAAGTCGGCATAGGTTTTCCAATGCAGCATGGGGATCGCCCTGAAACAGCCGCTTGGGGTCTCCAGACCCACCGTGGTCAGAAGTGCTGTGGTACACAAAACCCCGGCTCAGGCCGGGGGTAGGTTTTCTCGCACATAAAAACGCCCCCTCCTCTCGCTCGAAGTCAGGCGACGTACACACTCAGGCAGGTCTCCTGGCTTCCGGATCCTTGCCCCTGCTCCTTCCCGAAAGACATATCTTTCAGTGGACTTCAGCAAGTTGCTCCCCGGTTACAGTGGCGGCACCGCGCCGGACTTGCGCGTTCTGCGCTTCACCGGACTTCCCTATTCTCCCGTGCCGGGCACCCAAATGTGGTTAGTCAACCGATTGTTATGAACTTGTGCGCCATTCCTCTACAGAATTGACGCCTCTTCAGGTATGTCGTTAAGACACATTCTTATTGTAACCCAAAGCTACGACTAGTCAAAACCAGATCTGCCACCACGAAACGTTCGTCCCAAGCCGACTGGTACCTAAACCAGCCAGGTTCCGGCCATAGCTCATACCAAAATCGACCACTTCCGCTCGAAACCTGGTACTGAAATCGCCCAAAGGCTTCCGCACCTGGCTCCATACAGTCACACGTATCAACGGGTCACCGCCGGTTTCCCGTTAATTCCCGTAAACGAGCCGATTATCCGGGACGGCCACTTGGAAATACTCTACTTAGAACCACTGAGGGGGCCATCACCAATTGCAGTTTCAACGGGATAAAGATCTTGGCTGGGCAATAGTGTTCTCGGGGTTCCTCATCCTTGTGATTTCTTCTCTTGTATGCGCTATTCTGCAAGGGCCAAGAAAGGATGTGCCCCATCCGGTCGTCCTGGCCAACTCAACTTTCGAGAGGCAGTTCATTGTCCACACACTACAGCTGGTCAAGTACCTCTCCTTGGGAGCTATGGGTGTAGGAGCGTATGGAATAATAGCCTGGCCTTCCGGGCCGGGGACGCCCCGATGGTAGCCCAAACGATGGTATCCCGGTATTCCACTTCAGCTGAAACTTACATGAAGCGCTTAAGGTTCGGGTTAGGAGTGATCCCTGGGATCCTACCCCGCTTTGCAACAGGCTTGCCTTCAATTGCTTTGATGTCCATGGTCATGTTAATAGGCGGGGCAGCAGATATGTAGCTCCCTACACCAAAGGCATTGGCACCTGCAGCAGCCAACCTGGTCATCTTCTCAGGATTGAGTCCGCCCGAAACGAAAATCTTGATGTGGCTGAACCCGGCCATATCCAGGCGTGCCCTTACCTCTCTAACCAGATCCTCTGTCACGCCTCCACGCTCACCGGGGGTATCAAGGCGGATCCCCTCCATCTCAGTCCCCAGCACTTCAGCAACTCTGAGCGCTTCCTCGCATTCATCCTTGAATGTATCCACGAGGATTGTCCTTGGTGCGCCCGGAGGCATGTGTGTATTGTAAGCTACTGCTGCTCTTACAGTGTCGCCTAGAATCAACACAAGCGCATGAGGTATGGTTCCCACAGGCTGGAGCCCAAGCAGCTTGGCCCCAAGTATGCAAGCAGCACCGTCAGCTCCTCCTACCACTGCCGCCCTCTCCATCACAGGGGCAACTGCCGGATGGATATGCCTTGCCCCAAAGCACACTACCGGAAAGCCGTTAGCTGCCTGCTTGCATTCAGCAGCTCTGGTTGCCCAGGCTGACGAACTCGCCAGTATCCCCAGCAGCGCAGTCTCGTACGGGCCGAACAGCGAATATGGGCCGGTAATCCTCAGTACCGGTTCTTTGGTCTCGAAAGCAGTCCCCTCTTCAAGACCCCAGACTTCGAGAGGCAGTCCCTCAAGCATATGTAGGCACTCTGGCATACCGGCCAGGATACCTGGGCGGCTTGGGAAAATCTCCGCAGTTACAACCGTATCTGCCTTGCCTTCCCGGGCCAGAATTTCAAGGGTCCTTATGAGATAAACGTCAGCAGTGGCGCCTGAGAGAATTTCCTCATGCGTGGCAGAATACAGCCTCTTCTTTTCAGGAACATAGTCTTTGACATCCTTATCTGTGCGAAGCGTGAACTTGGTGTTTTCTGACATTGCAATCTCCTTCCCACCCTAACCCCGGGCCGCCTTGTACAAGGCTTGAACTTCTTTCTGAGTGAGATAGCGCCACTTCCCCTTCTCCAGGCCGAAGATGGCAAGCGGACCTATTCTTGTTCTTATCAACTGTTTTACCCTATATCCTACAGCTTTGCATAGCTGTTTGACCAAGTGCTTCTGCCCTTCGTGGACTCCTATGAGAATCCGTAAGTCACTGCCAGGGCTATCAAGGAATTTTGCATAATCCACGTACACTTTTTTACCGTCTATGATTATACCTGAAAGAAGCTCATTGATCTTGCTGTTATCCCGCTTCCCCGATACCTCCACAACATACTCTTTGATCACTTGGTGTTTTGGGTGTGTGAGGAGGTAGGCAAGGTGGCCGTCATTAGTGAGGATCAATAAGCCTTCAGAATCGAAATCAAGGCGTCCCACAGGAAAAACCCTCTGGGTGATTTCGGGTATAAGGGACAAGACAATCGGCCGGCCAAAGGGATCGTGGCAGGTAGAGAGGTATCCTGCCGGTTTGTGAAGCATGACGTACACATGCTCTTCTTTTGGCGTGACAGGCTTATTGTCCACAAGGATCTCATCTGTTCCGGGAGTGATTTTCTGTCCAAGCACAGCTACCTTGCCGTTGACGGTTACCCGTCCTTGCTGGATCAGCTGGTCAGCAGCACGCCTTGACGCCACTCCCGCCTGTGCAAGAAACTTGGATATCCTTTGGGTACCCCCTCTGTCACGCCGACGGTCCAAACCGGCCATTCCCCCCGCAGTTGATGCTTAGTCCAGAAACTTCTCCAGCCACGAATGGAGCTTACCCGGCCCTTCAAACATAATATCCGTGCAAGCGATTCTGGTGAGCCCATCGATGTCCCCAAGGAAACTTTCAGGAGGCACATAGGTAGCAACATACTTGCCCGCACCTGACTCAGTGGGCGTATACGGGTTGATGGTGACTCCCAAAAGCTCAGTGGAAGCGCGCACCGCGACTGTTAGCCTTTCCTCAGGGTTCGCACTGAAAACCTCTTCCCAGCGGAGGAGATCACCTGAGAGCAGAAGCATAATGGGATGATCAAAAACGATAGTGAGATCCCGGTGCCCGTTCAAGTTGATTTCTTCAAGCGCTTCAAGGAACACCTGGGGATTAACAATACCTGTTACATATACAGTTTGGGCTTTCCCGGCTCCGTTAAGACGCCACGCAAGTTCGTGCCCTTGTCCTGGGAGAAAAAGCCCGCCTGACATCTTTGACACACCGTTTCCGGAAACGTCGCCTGTGCCCGGACCGTCTACCACGGGCAGGCCCATGATCCTGTCGATAGCGTTTATTTCCCTGGCGATCCTGTGGGAATCACGGCTCCTAGCGGCGCCTGTGGCCAGGATTAGCGAATCAGCTACAACCATAGGAGATATCCTTGAAAACGCCCCGTCCAGCAACACAACTGAATCGTCAGGCGCAAAGGCCAAGACCGAGGAAAGGTCCCGTGTACTGGCAGGCCCGGCGAGTACTACCTGGCCGGGAGCTGTGGCGGTACCGGAAAATATGCGCCCTAAGGCACACCTAACTCCTGTATCACTTAGGTCGGTAAACTTGGCATCTGACGACTCCAAGAGAGGCAGGGCGCTTGCAACAATCGCCCCCTCAGGCACAAACACCCGGGGCTTAGGGAGCCCTGTCAGGTTGTCGAAGTCTTCACCGTCGTACCCTATGCCAGTAATGAACATTTTCTGGTTTTCCGCAAAGAACTTGATTGAGGCCACCAGCGTGGTAGTCTTCCCGGTGTTCTTTGCAGTGCCTGCAATCCCAATGACTCTCATGCAATTCATCCACCATTTCCGGAATAGAATAGGTTTACCGGACACTGAGACAAGCCGGTAACTTATAAGCCAGCTGCCGGCTGTACCGTGTCCGGTACTTTAGTGTTCTTATCGCTGTTGCGTTCTAGTGCTTCAGAGTAACGGTGCCCTTGCCTGACCTGCCAGGATAAGCCCCGTCTTCCTTGTCGCCAAGGTGTCCTTCATAGAGTGATGCCACAAAATCGCCCCTAGCTGCCACTTTCTTGAGCACTTCCAGGATGCCTTCCCTTAGCTCAGTTTCAATCCTTTCAGCTTCCGGTGTCGGGCTGATACCGCCCTCGCCGAAGAACCTTAAAGCAGCAGCGGTAGCTTTCAAAGTATCTACCCTTGCAGGTGCTGTGATTGGGCCTCCGGCATAAGCTTCGTCTGATGAAGCAATAGTCACGGCCGTCGCACCTGAATCCAGGGCCAGGGCCGCGTGAAGCGCTGTCATTACCGATGACTGGCACCTGTCTTGGGTCTGGGTAAGGAATCCAACAGGCGCACCTGGCCAGATAGGAGCGTCTATGATAGAAGACAGCACTCTCATTTTAGCTACGTTAAAGTCGATGAAGTTGTGCTCAGTGTACCCTGTGACCATACCTTCAGGCGAATTGGCAAACAGCGGCTGCAACAAGGGGCGTCCTCCCTGCAGCACTCCTGCTGTAGCAACTATCAACATGCCTGCAAAAGCCTTTGCCGCAGGAACACCGCATAGTTCCTCGTTGGTCACTACGTCATAGGGCAGATTGTGCTGGGCAGCAAGCCTCATGGCCTCGACCCCGTCTACAGTCAGACGCTCAGGGTCGGTGCCCGCGCCCAAGCTACCGTACACAATGTTGATCTTGGTCAGATCTGCGCCTGAAAGGTGAGCTAACACAACTGTTTCAGGTGTATTGAGGCCCCTGTGGGCTCTTACTTGCCACAGAATGCCTGGAATCAGCCCGCCTTTTATCAAGCGGAGGTTGTCGAGCGTGAGCACTGTCCCGTCATGTTCATGGCTCCATGCCTGTTCCAATAAGCCTTCGTTCCTGGCTCCCCACGACGGGTCAAAATGGACTACACCCCTGGCTCCCCAAGCGACGCTCAGGTTGATGTGGTAAGCGTCCATCACAGGACAGCCGGTGCCATACTGGACAAACACGTTACGGTCATTGAGTATATCCTGAGACCTTGGGATCACGATGCTGTCGGCATTTTTCAAGAGTGAACGGATATAGCCGGCCTCTTTTTCGGTGATAGGCCTCGTATGAGACACATGTTTCCCTGTCAAATACCATTCTTTTACCTCACCTGACGTCAGGGAAGCATAGTCGTTGCGCAGTGTTGAATATAGCCCCGGGTTGGAATCTCTTTCAGACTCCATCTCAATTCTCAAGCGGGCCCTTTCTACACCGGAACTTGTGTGCTTATTTGCCCAGTCTATGAGCTGCTGGGCAATGGTCGTGCACAGGTAACCAATCTCACTGTCAAGGAACTTATAAGTAAACCCTGCTGTAAGATCGGCTTTCTCCCGGCGCCTGCTTCCGGTTGACAGGTCCAGTTCCTGCCCTTCAACATAAGCAACCGCAGCTTCAACAGGAGTGTCTGGCCCAAAACCTGCATCAAATCCAAGTTCCTGCGCGATCACTGGCTTCATGCTCAGACCGCCTGCAACAAGTTTGGCCTTTTCCCTCAAGCCAGCAGCATCACACAGGTCCACAAACTTGGCCAGGAGCTCAGAGATACCATAGCTCAACGCACGGCTTATCATGATAAAGTCGGGATCCATGGCTTTCGCCCGTGCCACAATCTCTTCCATTGAAAGGTCAGGCGGAAGTAATGTTACCTCATGCCCTCTTTCAAGAAGCTTCCTTCGGATGAGTTTGAGGCCTACGTCATGAACCGGATCGAGTGGGGCAAGAACCACTTTGCGAGGCGTTATCCCTTTGCTACGTCCTTGTTCCATATGTTACACCTCCTGGTCATACCACTGGTAGTCTGCCGAGGGCCGGTACACATAACCCCTCAACCTTATCCTTACACCCGGACCTCCCATTTCGCAGAACACCACGTCGGCATCTTCAAATCCCAGTTCGGCCATGAGCCTCAAACCGAGTGTCTTACCTTCATCAACATCTTTGCATAGTATAAATGTTTCAACGTCACATCCATCGAGGATGCGGTGCTTAATCGACATCTTCCCGCCTCCCATTCGCGATCTCGGCCCAGTACCTGTCTACGTCCTTGATAACGCCGTCTATGTGCTCAGTCATAGCCATCCTGGCACCTTCCTTGTCCCGTTTCGCTACTTGGACAAGAATCCGCCTGTGGTCCCTGACCATTTGAGACCCTACTCTCGCCCGGATGTACTCCAGAACCCTGCCTATCTGGGGATTGTTGTAGATTAGGTCCAGGGCGCCTGCAAGTACTCTATTCTTGCACGCTTCCGCCAAGCACCGGTGAAACTCCGCGTCTTTTTCAACTCCTGAATGCCCTGTCTTGAGAAGCTCCTGGTGCTCCTCTATTATCTTCTCCAATTTGCCAAGTTCCTCTTCAGTCACGTTCTGGGCTGCCAAGTAAGCGGTTTCGCTTTCAATTGCCCGGCGCGCAATCAGAGCATCTACGAGATGCTTCCGGCCGCGTATTGTAAGGCTCTCTGCCAGGGCATTGTGGGATTCCCTGTTTACCTGTTCATGCAGCCACTCCTGGAGAGCTTCCTGCCCTTGGAGAGTTATGACCCTGCCCACGCGGCCTTCGATACGTGCGTGCCCGTTATCCTCCAGCGTTTTCAATATCCTGCCTGCGGTGGCCCTGGACACTTCCAAGCCCTTTTTCTTAAGCAGACTACAGAGACGCCAAGCGCCAATAGGCCGGGAAGACTCTCCTATAACCTCTAACGCTCGGAAATAGGCTTCATTGGAACTTACCCTCAGGAACCTCACCTCCCCCAAGAAATCAGCGAGAGAATGCCTGGACCGGGAGACTGTTCTGGATTACTCTTTGACAAACGCGATGACTTCCACTTCTACCGGAACGTCAAGAGGAAGAGCTGTAACGCCTACGGCTGCCCTCGCGTGTCTGCCCTTGTCACCGAAAACCTCAAGGAATAGATCGGAAGCGCCGTTAACTACTTTAGGAGCATCTGTGAAATCAGGGGAACAAGCTACGAAACCTGTTACTTTGACTATGCGTTCTACATTGTCCAAGGACCCGGCAACGCTCTTGATGATAGCCAGGGCATTGAGAGCGCACTGCTTCGCTTCTTCCTGTGCGTCTTCCAAGCTAACCTCGCTGCCTACTTTACCTGAAACCCTGACTTTTCCGTCCCTGAGGGGGATCTGTCCCGAAACATACACCCAGTTACCTTGCTTTACAGCAGGCACATATGAAGCCACCGGTGCAGGAGCTTCAGGGAGAGTCAATCCCAATTGGGCCAGTCTTTCTTCTACTGTCATTGTATGTACCTCCTAGTGAGAGTTTTTGATGCAGTATAGTCTAAACCTCATCAGCAATGAGTTAGTCATCATTTTGATAATAACACTCAAGCATGTTGCACACAACATCAACTTCCCTGCCGTCCACGTGGTTGGATGAGGCTACTCATCCCTAAGTAGCCTCATCCCGTTGGCAATCACCAGAAGTATGCTCCCTTCGTGAACCAGCATTCCGCTGCTGAGGAAAATAACCCTGCCAATAACCCTGCCAGGAGCAAAGCCACAACTGCCACTGCGAATACCACATTTTGCTTTACGATCTTCAGGATGTCGCGGCTGAGTCTGATCGAGTAAGGCACCCTTTCCAGCCGGTCAGCCATAAGGGCAATATCAGCGGTCTCTATTGCAGCCTGGGTCCCCGATGTGCCCATGGCGATGCTCACATCAGCTACGGCCAGTGCCGGGGCATCGTTAATCCCGTCACCCACCATGGCCACAACATGGCCTTGAGATTGCAGTTGTTTGATAGCTTCCACCTTTTGTTCCGGCAACAGTCCTGCCTTGACCACATCTATTCCCAGTTGTGAAGCTACCCTCTGGGCTGACCCAGGGTTATCTCCTGTTAACATCACAGTTTGTTTGACGCCTGCCTGCTTGAGGCTTTGGACCAGTCCATAGGCTTCAGGCCGTATGGGATCTTCTATTGCTATCACTCCGGCAGGATTTCCACCGACTGCCACCAACGCGATTGTCTGGCCTTGTTCTTCAAGCATCCTGACGACGGCCCCGGCACGCGGCCGCAATTGTATCCCACGGGATTGGAGCAGTCTCCTATTGCCCACTAGTATCTCCCCGTCACCTGACTGTGCTGCTGTTCCTAACCCGGCTTCCAAAACCCAGTCCCACGCGTGTACGGGACTTACATTCTGTTCCTGGGCGTAAGTCAAGATGGCATTTGCAAGATGAGGCTCAGACCGCTGCTCGGCAGCAGCTGCATATGATATGACTTTGCTTACTGCTTCAGCGCTGCCTGATCCAAGGCCGTGGTTGTTTGCTCCATCTCTGCGATAGCCGGCCTCTTCGCTGTCACGGTTTGCTCCACCCCTGTTATCGTTTACATCCCCAAAGGACATGACCGACGAAACCCTGGGCTGCCCTAGGGTAAGAGTTCCTGTCTTGTCGAAAGCTATAACGTCTACGCTGCCGATCCGCTCCAGGCGTTCGCCTCCTTTGATGATGGTAACCAGTAAAGGGATGGAGAATTGGCCTGCAGTGATCCTTGCCCAAGCTTCCTTTACCACCTCTATACCTGCGACCAGGGCGCCTCCTATCATCAGCCAATAGTAAACCTTGTTCCCTGGCTGCACCCAAGCCGAAACCCATGCTGAGAAGATTAGGCTCCCTGAAACCGCCACAGTTACAAGTGTTTTGTTGTTTGAAATCCAATTCCACACTGCTCCAGGCTTTGAGTTCATGTTTATCCCCTCCTAGACCGGTACCATGATGAGACGGTGAGCGTCCCTGCTGCACAGAAAAGCCGCTCATCACAAGTCATAACCGGGGCAATGCTTTTCATCTTTCTTTTCCGGGATCTGCAAAGGCACCCAATCTTCTGCTCAAAGTCTCAGGGGTGGTACCTATCCTGGCTGCAATTTCCGCCCAGGCAACAGGTACAGTGATTTCCAGCCCTTCATCTGTAGCTGTCCCGCTTGCTACCTAGGTTCTGGACCGAATTCCTATGCAAGAGACAAACACTTGCATTTTCTGCGCAAATCAGATCCCCTTCAAACACCGACTGTGCAAACAGGGCAAGTTCACCCAGGGATTCATGAGGGCCGACAGTCCGCACCACTTGCTCCCTACCGCTGGAACTAGTGTGAACCAGGTTCAGCCTGCCGCTGGCTACGATCATGAGGTATTCCACAGGATCCCCGGAAACCGCGATTACCTGGCCTTTCCTGTAAGTCTTGTGGTGCATTGACTGCCCGAGTTCGTGCAGTTCTTCAATGGACAGTGATTGAAAGATAGGGACACTTGCCGCACACATCCAGGCATTTTCCACCTAAGGCCACCCCCTCATCAACCAGGTTCAATCCTAAAACCCGACCCAATCCGAACTTCCCCTGTAGCCGTCCCGTCTATATTATACAAGTACATGCAAAGGCAAGGCGCAACAACTGCTGTACCCGTACAGTTGTCCAAAGGAACACTTGCCAAACCCAAACGAGATCCCTGGAAGGAGGTCCCATCGTTTGATAACAGTTCTTACAGGCAAACGGCCATGGATAGCGGCACTTCTTGCTGCCGGACTCATTGCATATCTCTTGTACCTTGAAAACACTTCACTCAGGGTCACTCACTATGAAGTCACGTGTCCTGACCTGTCCAAGGCTTTCAACGGGTTCAGGATAGCTTTGATTTCAGACCTCCACGGCAACACATTCGGACGTGAACAAGCACAACTTGTAGCTGCTATCAGGGAGTTTGAGGCAGATATAATAACCATTCCCGGCGATCTCGTGGATGAAAGAGAATTCACTTTTGCCCCGGCGGTTTCACTTATCAAGGGGATTCAAGGGCTGGCTCCAGTCTATTATGTATGCGGCAATCACGAAGCAGCTTCCGGCAAACTCGACATGATCCAAGCCCAACTTGAGAATTTTGGAGTCACTGTGTTGAGGAACCAGGCTGTTTCCATCATAAGAGGCGACAGCAGTATCAGGGTTGCAGGTCTCGATGACCCGTTGACTTTGAATGCACCGGCAAGCCGGCGGGAAAAGGAATTACACCACATCCTTTCCCAGATTACAGCTGATAACCCGGGAGCATTTACCATCCTGCTCTCTCACAGGCCAGAGTTGATAGACGTATATGCAGCTTCTGAAGTTGACTTGGTACTATGTGGCCATGCCCACGGGGGGCTCATCAGGTTGCCGGGTGTGGGAGGGCTCGTAGCACCGGGACAAGGGCTGCTGCCCAGCTACACCGCAGGGTTATACCAAACCTGTAACACCTTTATGGTCGTAGGCAGGGGGCTTGGCAACAGCGCGGCGTTTCAGGTAAGGATCTTTAACCGGCCTGAGCTGGTCTTGATTACCCTGAGATCGGGATCACCCTAAGTGAGTTCGTGGCAACTCACCGGCCATACACCATGAGTTTCCATATGATGAACCCAGTCAGGAAGCCAAAAATGTCACCGATCAGGCAAGCCGGCAAAGCGTGCCTGGTTTTCCTGATGCCAACTGACCCGAAGTAGATGGTTACTACGTAGAAACTCGTGTCAGTTGCGCCCTGCAGTATTGACGCAAGCAGCCCAAGGGAAGTGTCAGGCCCATGAACCCGCAGGATTTCACCGGTTACGCCAAGGGAGCCACTGCCACTTATTGGCCGGGTAACGATAATCGGGAGCACTTCTGTCGGGATTCCCCAAGGTTTGAGCAGGCGGCCCATATGCTTGGACACTAGTTGCAATGCGCCTGAGCCCCTGAAACACGAGATGCCCACGAATATAGCGAGGAGGTATGGAAGGGTGCCTATAATCACCTGCAAGCCTTCCTCAGCGCCCTTCACAAACGTCTCATAGACAGGCACTCCCTTGACCCACGCGTAAAGGGGCACCCCTATAAGGATGATTGGGAACACATACATTCCCAGATTGGCCAGGAAAAACATCATGGCAGTTTGCTTCCTCCTTGAGTCTCATCCCAACGTTTAGAAAACAGCCTGTGAGCCAGGAGCCCTGCACAAGTTGATACAAGTCCGGCCACCGCGGTAGGACCGGCCACTATCGCCGGGTTTTGTGAACCTAACGCAGCCCTAAGTGCTATGACCCCCGATGGAAAAATACAAAAACCTGCTGCGCTGATTATCACTAGGGTTATCATTGAGTGGATCGCCTGGTAAGTCTCACCGTGGACTTGCCTGATCTGAGCCATTGCTTTAAGCCCAAGAGGAGTTTGGGAACTCAAACCCAGAATGTTCGATATTATCGTGGCAGATATAGCGCCCATTATCTTTTCTTCATCCTTGACATGCGGAAACAGCGGGCCAAGTACAGGCCTGGTAACCCTGGCCAACGCATCTATGAGCCCTGATTCATTGGCAAGCCGCTCAATTCCGACCCAAAGGCAAAATATGCCGGCAAGGCCGATTACAAGCTGAACTGCATCGTACGCCCCCTCCAACACCGACGACATTAGGGCGTCTACATTGCCTGTCATCAGGGCTACCACAGATCCGGATATGATCAATACAAGCCATACAGCGTTCATAACACACCCCTCTCCCAATCCCAGGTAGACAGATAACTCGTACAAAACAGGTACCTCGTAGCTAAAGATATGTGTCCCGGAACCTGACAATGAGAAGAGGGCAGCCGGCGGAAATAAGAGCGGGCAAGGGCCCGTCTCCTACTGTATAGAGCTGGCCCTTGCCCTATCTACTACCGCAGGTGGTTTCTTGCCATCTGGGTTTCGGTAAACTCTACCATCTTCTTGACCATCTGGCCTCCCAGCCGTCCTCCCAAGCGGCCACCGATCTTGCCGCATTCCCTGGAGGTCATGTTAGGCCAGCCTACAGCGCGGAGCTTTTCGGACAAGCCTAACTCATCGGCTATTTCGTATTTGAGAGAGCCCAATGCGACCCTGAGTTCTTCTTCACCTCCACCCTGGATAAGACCTAGTTCCTGGGCGACTTCGTACTTCAACAGGTCCAGTGCCCTGGACGCTTCAGGGTTCACCGGACGTCTTGACTTCCGTCTTCCCAGAACCATCCCCCTTTCAGGCGGTAGTTCACATAGTATTTCCTGAAAGGGCATTCTGTAAAATAGAACTGATGTTTTGCCTGTATGTAAGTACTTCCATGAACAGATCCTCTGTTTGAGCCAGTCTGCCTGGCGCACTCTTGATGTTCCATGTTTGCGGGCCAACTGCATCCAATTCGTCCCATGAGACCGGAACCGAAACAGGTGCCCCGTTCAATGCCTTTACTGAATACACTGACAAAATAGTTTGGCCCCTGGCATTTTGGGGGTAATCAATGTAAACATGGCCGTACCTGTCTTTTACTTTGCGCTCCAGAGTGACCTTCTCAGGGTACGCCTGCTGGATTAACGTGGCTCCGAATTGGACAAAAGCTGCAGACTCCTTGTAAGTGTACACAGGCTCAATTGGCACGTAGATATGAAGGCCGGTGCCTCCCGACACTTTTGGAAACCCTTTGAGTTTCCATTCGTCTAAGAGCTGCTTAACCAGTTTAGCTACAACCAGGACGTCAGCCCAGGTGGATCCTTCTGCTGGATCGATGTCAAACACTGCAAAGTCCGGGTTGTCGAGAGACGTGAACCTTGAAAGCCACGGGTTTATCTCAATCACCCCAAGGTTAGCCATCCAAACCAAAGTTTCCATATTATCACATAGTATGAAATTTATATATGATTGCTTGTCCTTGGACAATACCGGAGCTATCCTGACCCAGTCCGGCGTACCTTGAGGAGCGTCTTTTTGGTAGAAGCCTTTCTGCGTTATTCCATCGGGAAACCGCACCAGGGAAAGGGGCCTGTCTTTGAGGTGGGGAAGCAACCATTTGCCTACTGCCGCGTAATACTCAATCAGATCCCCTTTTGTAAACCCTTGTTGCGGCCATAGCACCTTGTCTAAGTTAGATAGGGTAATCTGCCTGTCACCTACAGCAACATTTACCCTGTTGCTCTTGATTCCTGCCGGCACCGGCACTCCCCCGTCCTCAGAAATTAGCTCCAACCGGTAGAACCGTAGAAGAACCAGCAGGCTTGTTACACCCGTACAGCGGCAGAGTGCCAGGCAGCCGCCACGCAGGTGCCATACGCGGCCACAAGTCACGATGCTCACGAGGCGTTCACCAGAGCACTTCTCTTAGCACCGGATGTCTCAGCCTGCCTTCAGGAGTAATTTCGGTGTACTGCACTTTCACGCCAAAAAACGGTTGAATCCACCTGACTTTACGTAATTCGTCCTTCGATAGTTTTCCCTCGACTTCAACCATATTGCCCACCGCAGGAGTTCCAAATGCTGCCGCAAGCGCCTTTTCTGTTTTTTCATCGAGTCCCGATGAGACCCGGCCCATGAGCACTAGTTTCCGCCTGTCCAAGCTGTCCTGGGATCTGTAACCAGGATCTACCGGCTCCTTTGCAACCAGCAAAGAGCCTATTTCCCGCCCAGGAGAAGGGAAATAACCTACCACCCACAAATCGTCTTCTTTGTAGTTCTTGATTTTCAACCAATCGCGCGTTCTCTTTCCCGGAAAATACAGGCTGTGTTTGCGTTTTGCCATAATGCCTTCAAGATCCCATTGTTTCGCAAACTCGAAAAAGCTCTCTCCCATTTCTGCCTGGGCTTCTGAAAAGCATATGAGCTCATTCCATCCAAACACCTGGGAAAGTTTTTCTCTGCGGTTAATAAGCGGAACATTGAACAAAAATTCATCGTTGAAAAACAAGAGGTCAAAAGCTACATACACTGCAGAATCAGGATTCGCCCTAAGACAAGCGAAGTCAGGCCTGCCTTCTTTGAACGCCACAATCTCCCCATCTGCAACCAAATTGCGGAAATTCCTTGCCTTGACGCACTTTACTATTGATTCAAGCCTGGGGAACTTGTGGTTGAGGGATTTGCCGTTCCGTGACCTCAAGAGGACTTGAGAGCCGGCTATATAAAGCAGGCACCTGTACCCGTCCCACTTGAGTTCGAACAGCCAGTCTTTGCCGTTGAACGCTGTTGGCCAGGTTTGTGCCAGCATAGGCTGGATATCAGGCATCCCGGGAAGCACCTGTCCACATCACCTGCCGGCAGGAGCAGAACCTATCCCGCTATCAGTTCCGCCTGCACCGCTGCCTGCACTGCTTCCGCTTCCGGCACCTGTTTGCTTAATCCCTGCTCCTGCAGCCTCGCTTTCTGCCTTAGCTCTTTCAACACTCCTGCGCAACGCTTCCATGAGATCGATTACTTCGGGAGCTCTCTCAGGCTCGGCAACTATCTGTTTTCCTTGAATTTTTTGCTGTATGAGCTGTTCAAGGGCTTGTTTTTGGCGGCTCTTGTACTTATCAGGTTCAAACGCGGCTGACAATGTCTCAATGAGGGTGACTGCCAGTTTCATTTCCCGCTCATCCAGTTGTGCTTCCTCAGGAACCTTGAGTTCTTGCCCTTGCCTTACTTCGTCAGCCCAATACATGGTTTCCAGCATGATGAACCTGTCCCTGTACGTTCTGACCACAGCCAGAGTCTCCCTTGCCCTCAACGCTACCCTGGCTATTGCTACCTTGCCCTGTTGTCTCATAGATTCCAGCAGGAGCCTGTAAGCTTTTTCTGCGCCCTCCCTGGGTTCAAGGAAATAGCTTTTCTCAAAAAACACAGGGTCCACGTCCGCCAGGTTGACGAAGTCCAGGATCTCTACCTTGTGGGCGTCAGGACCGGGCACAGCTTCCAGTTCTTCGTCAGTCAAGACAACAAAGCGGCCTTTCTCGTATTCGTAACCTCTCACAATATCCTCAGACTCAATTGACACATTGCAGGCGGGACACCATTTTTGATACTTCACCGGGGAATTGCATGCCGAGTGGAGCAAACGAAGAGAGACGTTTTGTCTTTGGGTAGCTGCATAAAGCTTAACCGGTATTACGACCAGGCCGAAAGCCAAGGTTCCGTTCCAAATCGGTCTCATGCATCCTGTCTCCTAGTTCTGGTCCGCTGTCTCCTGGTTCTCACTAATCTGCCAACAGCTGAACTGCGGTTTTTCAGTGACGCGGCTCAAATGTTCCAACTTCCTCTTCGGGAACTTCCTGTTCCTGACCATACTTGCGTTCCATAATGTCAGCCAACCTGTCCAACAGGTCAGGCGCAGCTTCCACCAGCCGGTCGTAGATAGCCCTGGAGTCAACAGGCAAAAAACGCACCTTACCGTCTCCTACAACCAGGAATCCTACCGGCTTGACTGAAACGCCGGCCCCGCTGCCACCGGTGAAAGGCAGATTCTCTTCTTGGCCGGTGGAAGATCCTTGTCCTTGTTGGGTTTGATACCCTTGCCCCTGTTCCGCTGGCAATTCATCCCCGCCTCCTGCCACAAAGCCGAAGGTAACCCTGGAAACAGGGACTATTACAGTTCCGTCTTTGGTTTCAACTGCTTCCCCGACAACAGTGTTGACATCTACCATGGCCTTGAGGCTTTCCATTGTGGTCTTCATCAAATTCTCAATGGGATGGCCCATGATACAGTAACCTCCTCTTACAGCATTGCGCTTCTGTTCCGCGCCTCTATTCAGCGCCTGACTTCCGCATCTAGATTTCCGCGTCTGCATTCAACGTCTGCGTTCCGCACCCGCATCCAGCGCCTGTCTATCGCGGCTGCATTCCGAGTTCCTGCATTCTGGCGTGCATTCCGCGCCTACATTCCGGTGGTGGCTGGTCGTTTTATCCCTTTCCAAGCATATGTTTGGCAAAAATCACAAGTCTGGCGGCATTCAACAAACTTACTCTAACCACCAACTTAGCTTTCAATGCAAAACAGCGCTGGTGATATACAGGCACAACAAACACTTTCAAGTGTCTCCGTCCGGTTTGGGGGGGTGGCAGTATCCCTCCCATGGCCATAAGGGCGCCGCACAAGAGAGCAGTGGTACATGCGTCATCAAATCCGATTTCGCCTCTTACTAACAAGTCTTCTATCACCATTATCCTGCGGGCTTCATCTATGAACCCTTGGTATCCGCTTTTCCTGCTTGAATGTCGCTTATTGCGTTGCCCGGACCGGAACTGGCTTGACCTGCCTGCACTGCTTCTCTTTTCCCCGCCCTGGATGTTCCCGGGAGGGCGCTCCCCATCACCTGCCTTGTTATGCTTATGTTTTGCCCCAACCCTGGTTTCTATTAGAGACAACACCCATTGGACCAAAGCTTCCCCGAAGCTGGACACCTTGGTTTTCCGTATCTGTCTGAATATGATTAGGTAACTTGGAACAAACAGGGGTTTGACGGAAATGGTTATTATGGTAGTGCCAAGCTTGTGACAAACATCTACCCTGAACCGGGATGGCGTGGCCGCCACCAGCGCGGCAACAACCACTGTGCCAAATACCACATGCGGGACATATTTCGCAGTTCCCAACCCAGACATGCCTGTTCCTTTCATTCAATGCTTCTTCTGAATAGCATGTCCTGGGCCAAACCAATTTATTGAATTTCTTGATTAGGCTAATTAGCGGCGTTTCCGGAGCCGGCTTCTTCCTTAAGCGATTTTGCCTGAGGCAAATCCGAAAGGGAGTTTAGGGAAGCCTTCTTGAGAAACTCATCTGTCGTTCCGTACAGTTTAGGCCTTCCTATTGTTTTCTTACGCCCTACTTCTTTGATGAGCCCTTTTTCCAACAGCGTCTCCAAACTTGCGTCTGGATTCACACCTCTTATTGACTGGATATCCCTTCTGGTAACAGGCTGGCAGTAAGCTACTACAGCCAGTGTCTCCAGTGCACCTTTTGATAGCGCAACCGGGATCTTTCTCGTAAACACCTGGGATATTATCTCGCCGTACTCAGGCCTGGTGGCAATCCGGAGCCCTCCTGCAACCCTCTGAATGAAGATACCCCTGTCAGCATACAGTTTGTCAAGGTTAGATAAGGCTTCCTCTACCGGTTCAGGCGTGATTTCGAGTGCCTGGGACAGTTTTGACACAGGCACCGGTTCGCTAGAACAAAACAGAATAGCTTCTATTAGAGCATCCAGTTTCAACCAAGCCACCTCCCAGAAAAGGACAATCATTATGGACCCTCAACTATGAACCGTCATCCATGAAGCGTCATCTACGGACCATCATCTACGGACCGTCATCCTGCACCCTGTCTATAACATCTCGTTTCGTCGAAAACATGATATCCCCGAAAACATTGGGCTGCCTTGCAAAAATCCTTCTCCGCTTTACAAGTTCAAGCAACACAAGGAAATTGAGAACGGAATCCTGGGCATTGCTGCTCCTGAAAAGCGAAAACCTGAGCACCTTGTAGCGTGATGCTAACCGTGTAACCTGTTTCCAGAACCACCTCATGTGGTCTGAGAAGTTCCTCCTGATAATCTTTACTGTCCGTTCCCGCGGCCCCATTTGAGCTACAAGAGCATCCATTGCTTCAGCTAGCTCTGACACCTCGATCGCTGCCGTGTCAATCTGCCCTACTTCGTCTATGGGAGCGGTGTACCCTCTGGTGAACATAAGTTGGGAGTGCTTCAGCAACCTTTCAACCTCTCCGGTAATTCCAGCCAGCTCTTCTCCGTCAAGAAGGGGAGGACTGTCTTCAAAGTCCTCAGTAGCTTCGGACCAATCGTCTTCTACTTCTTCCTCTTCGAACGGTAGCGATTGGGGTATAAGCCATTGTGCCTTGACAAATACCAGATAGGACGCATCGACAAGCAGGTCTACTGATTCGTCAAGGGACACCAGGCCTTCTTCTATTCGCTCCCTCAGCCTCCTGCAAAGGGGAGCCAGCTGCAATACCCTCATTGCACCCACACCTGCTTACGGTCTGCGGAACAACAGGGACAGACTCAGGCCAACTTTCTGAGCGAAACTCATGAACCCTGTGACCAACGGCTCCATGATCCAAGACACTACCCCTAGCACCAGGAGTGCAACAAGAATTATGAAGCCATAGCGTTGTATTTCATCCCATATATGCTGGTACCTATATGGGATGTACTGCTCAAGAATACGAGAACCGTCAAGAGGCGGTACGGGAATCAGGTTAAATATAGCAAGGCCGGCGTTGATCCTGGCCGCTAACTGTAGCACCATGGGAAGGTAGGTCAATGCCCCGGAAAACCTGTAAGCGGTGTAAAGCATAATAGCCGCAATTTCCAGTACAAAAGCAGTGATCAGGTTGGCCAGGGGGCCTGCGAAAGCTATCTTGGCCATGTCCCGCTTGGGGTCCCTGAGGCGGTACGGGGCAACAGGAACAGGCCTTGCCCAGCCGAAGCCAACCAGCAAGAGCATCAAAGCACCTACAATATCGAAATGAGCCCATGGCTCCAAGGTCATCCGCCCCGACAATTCAGCTGTGTCGTCTCCGAGCTGGTAAGCCATCCTGGCGTGGGCATATTCGTGGACACTGATGGCGAGGAGCAATCCAGGAAGCCGCAAGATCAGCGTAACGAGCGAGTTCGGCATCAAAGTACCCCCTAATACAGTAATCACCAAGGTCCATTATAGCATCTCACAGCCAGAGGCAAACCTGAACCGTATGATCACCGTTCACCGTGACCACCAGTTAGGTTTTCGGATGCTCTGTATCTTTTTCGTACAACCGTCCTGATTCCGTACAGCTTTTGTTCAGGGTTGTGTAGAAATTAGGCAGTTTCATCGAGGACCTGCAGCGTTTTCATACAGCCGCCCTAATTCTGTACAGCTTCGAACCGGACCTGCTCAACAAAGATACAGCTTTTCAAAAACCTGAATGAAAATTAGACAGGTTCTCTGAAAGCTGTATCTTTTTCCTACAGCCGTGCTAATTTCATACAGCCGCCGTTGGAAGCTGTACAAGAATCAGACAACTTTCTGAAAAACCTGCAGTTTTTTCATACAACCGTCAGGAATCCATACAGCTGCAAATCGGAGTTGTATAATAAGTACAGAGGAATCATCCTTTGGGGTTAAACAATACGGCCATCAAGTATCCAAACAACACAGCTGAGAGGAGTCCTGCAGACACAGCTTTGAATCCCCCTGTAAGGATCCCGAAAGGACCCCACTGGGCAGCATCCTCCAGCATACCTGTGACCAGGGTGTGGCCGAAGCCGGGTAAAGGAATGGTGGCGCCTGCGCCGGCTATCTCGACTAACGGGGCGTAAAGACCGAGCCCTGACAACACTGCCCCGGCGCTCACTGCTGAAACCATTATGATGGCTGGATTTGCCTTGGTGAGGTCCATTGCCGCCTGGGCAATAGCACACAGGAGTCCTCCCACAAGGAAAGCTTTGACATAAGCCACGAAATCACCACCTGCCCTTCTCCCTGAATATTCCTCCTCAATACTCATCAGCAATACTCTTTCTCAATACTTTTCAGACACTTCTCCTCAATACTCCACATCAATATTCCTCAGCAACTCCTGCTCCTCATCAATGACTTCTCCTTTACTGCCTTTCCCTCACCATTTCTCACCCACTACTCCTCGCTCACAATAGATACAGCATGCGCCACACACGGTATCGACTCCCCTTGCTGGCAAGATGTGGGGCTGTGTAAAGCACCTGTGGCTACCACCAGTATCCTCTCATATTGCTTGTTATATAATTCCTTCCACAGTTTCCCCGAAAATACACTGGCAACACAGCCGCAACCTGAGCCGCCGGAACCCACTTCCGGGCTTGGATCATACAGCATAACCCCTGCGTCTTGATGTATTTCATCAATGACTATCCCCTTGTCGCGTAGGAGTTGACGGCCTATCAATGAACCGACCCTGCCAAGGTCTCCTGAAACCACAAGGTCGTAATCTTCAGGCTTCCTGCCCATATCCTGAAGGTGACGCCACACGGTATCTGCAAATCCAGGCGCCATGGCTGAACCCATATCGTTAGGTTCGACTACTCCAAGGTCCTGAACCCGCCCGATGGTAACCGCTTCAACCCTGGGACCTTTCCCCTTCGCGCCAAGCACCACTGCCCCTGCCGCAGTTGCAGTCCACTGGCCTGTAGGCGGCCGCTGGTGGCCGAATTCCGTAGGATACCTAAACTGCCGTTCTGCAGCATCATGATGGCTTGAAGACGCCACAACCACCTGCCGGGCAAACCGCCCTGCTATAAGCATGGAGCCCAGGCCCATACCTTCTGAGATAGTGGCACATGCGCCATAAATCCCTAGGAAAGGGATGTCATACTCCCTGGCCATATAAGCCGAAGATATTATCTGGTTCAACAGGTCCCCGGCAATGAGGAAGTCAACCTGTGTTTCATCCAGCTTAGCTTTTGCCAGGGCCAGATCCACCGCCTGCCTAAGCATTTTGGATTCAGCTTTCTCCCACGAGCTTTCCCCAAACAGCGTGTTGCTGTACACCATGTCAAACAGGTCACCCAAAGGGCCCTTGCCCTCCCGGGGTCCAACTACAGCGGCAGCTGAAACCACAACCGGCATTTCCTTGAATACACAGGTAGACGTTCCCCTCCGATGGAATTCCAAGAGCTACGCCTCCCGGTTGACTGATTCAGAAGTTGACCTATTCAGAACATTTCAGCAGTTGACCCACTTAGAAGACGTAGAGTTTGATGATTGATACAATGGTAGCGGTCAACGTGGCATACACTATCACAGGCCCGGCCACCTGAAACATCCTTGCGCCCACCCCTAGCACAAACCCTTCATGCTTGTACTCCATGGCAGGCGACACAACCGAATTGGCAAAACCTGTGATAGGTAGCGCTGCCCCCATTCCGGCAAAACTGCCCAGTTTGTCGTAGACACCAAGCCCTGTGAGAAAGGCTCCTGCAAACACCATTATGGAAGATGTCAACACATAAGCTTGTTTTTCAGGCATGCCCCTGGACAATATGCATGAAAGCACACCCTGCCCCGCTGTACATATCAGGCCTCCTGTAAGAAAGGCCACTACAATATTGCGTAATGTGGGGCGCTTTGGGCGGAAGTCTTCCAGGAAAGCCGAATAAGCTTCCTGTTCGCGGATATTAGCCTTGGTCATGAACCCTCATCCAAATATGCCACTTTTAGGTTAGCTTTGTACTCCACAATCTCACCGTTCCGGACATTGGCAGTCAAGTTGAGCACTTCTACTCCCGAGATGGCAGGTATTCTGGCAGCAACCTCCCTCACGCCGTTGCTTACGGCATCTGCCCAGCTTTCACTGGACTCGCCTACGATTTCCAATACCCTAACTACAGGCATGTTTAGAAACTCCTTTCAACACGGGTAATAGGGGGTTCTGTCCCTCTAGGTGTAGTATTGCCTGTAGTTTTGAAAAAGAACCGTTACGGCTTAGCTATAGCTCATAGATAGTTCAGAGATGGCTCAGACACTACTCAGGGATAGCTCATATACAGCTCATCATTAGGTCACCTGTAGCTACCTGTAGCTCACCTAAAGGTCTGCTATATCTCAAGTACGACTTAGCTACGGTTCAGCCTGGAGGGCCTGCCTTAAGAGGAGTAAAGCTCTTTTTTCCAGCCTGGAAACATGAGCCTGGGAGAGGTTTAGCTCGCTTGCGATTTCATGCTGGGTTTTTCCCTGAAAGAAGCGGGCTTCGATGATAGCTCTCATTGTATCATCAAGTCCCGAAACCGCATCTCTCAAGTCGACTGATTCGAGAAATTGTTGCCCACTTGCAGCCCTGGCGACTCCGACGGGAGCAGATTCTGCCTGAGTTGCAACCGGTGTATCTTCAAGATAGGCCAGCTGTTGGGTGGCTTCCAAGGCCTGACAAAGAAGGTCCACTTCCACCTCTAATTCACGGGCCAGTTCTTCCATTGAAGGCTCCTTCCCTGTCTCAGCCTTCTTTCTCGATGACAGGCGCCTTGCCGCCAGGGATAATTCCCTCAAGCGCCTGCTTACCTTAACTGCCCCGTCATCCCGGAGATATCTCCTGATCTCACCCAGGATTAGCGGGACTGCATAGGTGGAAAAGGCTGTGCCGAACTTGGGATCAAACCTGTCTATAGCCTTGAGAAGTCCTATTGCACCGATTTGAAACAGGTCTTCTTTTTCTATCAAACCGGCATACCTCCGTATGCAAGCCCCAACAAGGCCTGTGTTGGCCCTGAAAACCTGTTCCCTGGCTTCCGGATCTCCTTTTCTGGCCCTTTCAAAGAGATCCATGTCAATCGTCATGCCTTCTTGACCATCCTTACCGTGGTACCGCTACCAGCTTGTGATTCAACATGCAATTCATCCATGAAAGATTCCATGAAGGTGAATCCCAAACCCATATGCTCGGGCATGGTGGTGAACCCGGGCTGTCTTGCCTTAGCTACGTCTTCAATCCCTTTGCCGTAGTCTCTGACTGTTATTTGGATACCTTCGCCAAGGTTCTCCATGGTAACCTCAATGATCCCCTGGGAATCCTGGTAGGCGTGGAGTACCGCGTTGGACACTGCCTCGGAAACGGCTACCTTAATCTCCTCAATGTCGGATATGGAAAACTCCCGGAAGGACGCAAAGGTCGCAGCCGCTACGCGTGCCACAGAAACATTGGATGATACATTGGGAAACCGGATAAACATGTGGTTACTCAATGGCAAGTGGTTACTCATTAGTGCTTGCCTCCTCCTGGCTGACGTACCCGCAAGCTTCAATCAATCTGATTGCGTCTTGTTCAGTCCTTGTCGTTTCCAGCACACGCATCAGGCCTGCCATTTCCAGCATGGACATTATCTTCGGAGGTACATCCGTGAGAATGAATTTGCCGCCCCACGACTTCACAGCCTTGTGGCGGCCAAGGAGTACACCTAACCCTGTGGAATCAATGAAGGAAAGGTTCTTGAGGTTCACTACCACATTGGGCACTCCGGACTTCCTCAGTTCCTGGTCGATAAGGCTACGGAATTTCGCAGCGGAGGATAGGTCAAGTTCACCTGATACCCTTGCTACGGCGAATAAGGGTGCCATGTGGAATTCGATTTGCATGCCCTCGCACCGCCCTTGCTAAAATTTTCCTTAGCATATTCGACAACCCGAGGGCAATTCCTTTTTTGTCTTATCTTCCAATCATGAATGACCTGAGATACTTCCTGATATAGTCCAAGAAACCCGCCCGCGCAACCCCGGTCCTTGCAACCAGAGGCAGATTGGCAACTATCTCTCCGTCGATTTCGATTACCATTTCACCGATGGCCTCTCCTTCGTTCACAGGAGCTGTCACCTTCTCAAGGTTGATGATCCGCTTGACCTCGCCAGGCTGGTGTTTGAGCACTGTGACAGCATAAGGTTCGGGAGTAACCACATCAACCACATCGCTCTTGCCTTTGTACACCCTTGCCTGGCAAACCGGCTGTGTGCCCACGACGCGAACAGTCTTGAAGTTGGCGAAACACCAATCCAAGAGCCTCCACGAGTCATTTAGCCGCTGGTCCGGAGTTTCGGCGCCCATCACCACAACAATAAACCTGGAATCTCCCCGCTGGGCGGTGGCTGCCAGGCAATATCCCGACTGGCTGGTCATTCCGGTCTTGAGCCCGTCTGCCCCTTCATACAGGTACACCAACTTATTAAAGTTGGTAAGTTCATTCTTGCCGCCCCTGAACGGGGTTTGATATATCTTGGTGTAATCCAGCAGGTGTGGTACGTGGACTGCATGCCTAGACAGGACGGCCATATCCATGGCTGTTGTGTAATGCCCTTCTTCGTCAAGCCCATGAGGGTTCTTGAAATTCGTATTGGACATACCCAATTCCTTGGCTCTTGCATTCATCCGCTCCACAAAACTTTCTTCAGTACCGGAGATGAATTCTGCCACTATCACGGCCCCATCATTTGCAGAACCTACAGCCACCGCCTTTAGCCATTCATCAAGGGGCATGGATTCGCCTGGCTCAGCCCAGACTTCAGTGCCTCCCATTTCCCAGGCGTTTTCCGATGCTACAGCTTCGTCAAGCAAGCTCACTACCCCGGCATTCACATCTTCCAGGGCTACCACCATGGTCATTATCTTGGTCATGCTTGCAGGAGCCCGTTTGCTATGGGCGTCCTTTTCATACAGCACTGTGCCTGAAGTAGCATCCATGACCACACAAGAAGGGGAATCTACCCTGGGAGGCGACACCCCGCTGAGGCCGGCACCCGGTTGAGAACCGGAAACCGACTGGGCGGTCAAAGGGGGACCGGCTTGCCCGGCTGCATGTACTAGAGGAGTCGTAGAGCAGAAAAGCGAGAAAACCAGGAACAGGGATAATACCTTAGTCCAAGGTACACTTTTGTCCGGCGTCACGTAAATCCCTCCTGAATAGTGATATCCTGTTCCTTAGGATACCTGCTTAAGCGGAAGGTTATGAACGCCGGTTATGCTCTTGGATGGCTCCTGGCATATACGTCTTTGAGCCGGTCCTTGGTTACATGGGTGTAAATCTGGGTAGTTGAAATATCGGCATGGCCAAGCATCTCCTGGACAGCCCTGATATCCGCCCCGTTCTCCAGCAAGTGGGTGGCAAATGAATGCCTCAGCGTGTGGGGGGTAATTTCTTTCCTGATACCGAGCTGGGCTGCGTACTTCTTCACGATTTTCCAGAAACCCTGCCTGGTGAGCCTTCTACCATGATGATTCAGGAACAGCGCGTTTTCACCGGGATTGGATACCAGTTTCGGCCTCCCTTTGGAAAGGTACGATCTTAGAGCATTGATTGCGATCTCTCCCATAGGCACTACCCGTTCCTTGGAACCCTTCCCGATACAGCGCACAAAACCCTCATCAAGCTCGATGTCATCAAGGTTGAGGCTTACCAGTTCAGACACACGGATACCTGTTGCATACAGCACTTCAAGCATTGCCTTATCCCTTATCCCTGCCGGGGTAGAAGTGTCAGGCTGGTTCAACAATTTCTCAACTTCATCGACCGTGAGTACTCTGGGAAGTTTGCGTTCCAGTTTGGGAGATGACAAATCATCTGTTGGATCCTTGGTCACGTAATTTTCCTTCAACATGAATTGATAAAATGCCTTAAGCGCTGCAAGGCGCCTGGCAATTGTAGCAGTCGCTTTCCCTTGTTTCCTAAGCATCATGAGATAAGCTACGATTGTAGCTTGGGAAGCTGTCTCTGGCGTTTGTGAGGTATCTTCAGACAGAAAGCCACAATACTGCCTCAGGTCTCTCCCGTACGATTCCAAGGTGTTAGTCGCCAAGCCTTTTTCGTGTCCCAAATACTCAATGAATTCCTGAATGAGGCTTTCCATTAACATTCCTCCCCCTAAGCCCTTGGCCAATTATATCCTCAATTTCTTCTAGGTTTCCCTTCAACAGGTGAAATATCCTACTTGGAGAATAGCTTTCCACTAAAGACTTATGTCAGTAAAGCGTAGACTATTCGGAGGTAACGGACCTTGTCAAAGATAACCTGCAGCCTTTCTCAAGAGCAAGGGAGTCAGATATGCTTCCACCAGCGAGGAGGCCAGGAGCAACAGGGACATAAGTGCAAACCTCAGGGTATACCCAGTGCTTAGTTTGAGCAACCCTCCATGAACCCATGGGCGCTCCCTGAACAATTTCACTGAAAACGACAGTGAGGCAGATGACAGGAGTACCAGCGCAGGAAGGGCGATAAGGTTATGGGGAAGCATGCCTGAAGCAAATACCAGGAAGCCTCCTGCAGGCACTTGCTTGATCACAAACGCCGCGCTGAAGCCTAAGGCAAAACCCCTGACAAACAGCATAATACATGTTAGAGGCGCACCGATAACCGCAAGCCCGAACGCCCACAACAATGCTACGGACTTGAGACTGTGGGCAAGGGACAACCGCAGGATTACAGGCGGCTCCAGGCCGGGATTGGAAAGGCCTCTCATGAACACTTCCAGGTAAGACGCGAGCTCGGCTTTTTCATCAGGCGAAAGCACCCTCAACCCTAGGATGCCCATGATAATTCCTGATACCAATAGCAGTGAGCAAAATACAACGGGAGATGCAACGGTGCGTGTTTTCATGACCCTGCCTCCGGTGTGTATTATCCACATAACAACCTATGAGGCAGGGCCATCAAGATATTCTACAACCCGGTCATTTCAGATCGTTCTCAGGTTCAGGCCCGGGTATTGCTACAATGTCCTGGTTATCTTCAGGATCATCTGTCTCGCCATCATCCTCGCCTGGATCCCTGCCGGGTTCCTCTACGGTGCCTTGTACCGGCAACACTTCAAGCCTCCTGTTCAATGCGTCAAGTGTTGCGCGGACACACGCTTCAATGGGCTCGCGCCTGATGATGGCTGCTCCCAGAAGCTCTTCATGGTTTCTCCTTGGCGTAACTAATGTTACCAGTACCGCCACTGCGCGTCTTGGGCCGACTTGAACCACAGCCACATCATCAGGGTAAAACGCGTTAGGAGGCTGGATTGTGAGATTCACAGCTAAACATGTGGCACGGGCTATTGCAAACAAGAGGGAGCCTTCAGTGCCGTCAGTCTCAGCCTTACCGACATAAACAGCTCTTTGTTCTTCATTGCTCCGTTCAAGCGTAACGCAAACTTCACTTTTTCCTGTGCTGGTCTCGGTCTTGACCTCAAGCCCTGCGTAACGCAGGCGTCCAGGCGTCAGGGACATGGTTGACTTGAGTTGAGCCACTGAGACTTTACGGCGGTCTACAGTTATGTCCCATTGGGCCTTTAGTGCACTCTGAACATCCCTGACTATCTGCTTCGGACTCCGGTCCAGCCCTGTGAGGATATGTATTTCCTCTATTGCTCCCCAATCATTTACTACCACACGAGCTTTCTGAACTCCGGGAAGGCATACCAGAATATTTTCCACGTCACTTACGCTGACTACTTTTCTTTGACTCAATATTACCCCTCACATTCCAGCCCCAAATTCCGGCTCAACAGCGTTATTTCATGTTCCGCACCATTTCATATCCGCGTCTAAGTGCTTTTGCGTTTAGGTCGAGCAGGTGATGGTATCTCTCTTGTATAACTCCGGGTAAAGCTTCTATTGCAGTCTCAATGCTGACTATATCCTCAACACCCAGCAAACCCCCAAGGCATACCATGTTAGCTACCCGTTCCGAGCCCAGGTTCACAGCTTCATCGTTGGCGGGTATGCGGTATGCTTTGATGTCTTCTCGTATATTCTCGACCCTTACCAGGCTTGAGTTAACTATTAGTGAACCTCCGGCTACTAAAATCTTACTGAATTTATCATAGGATGGCAAATTCATCGCGACCACTGCCGTGGGTTCGGTGACCACCGGCGAAGCTATAGGCGTGTCAGATATGCATACAGCGCAGTTTGCCGTCCCGCCCCGCATTTCAGGGCCGTACGAAGGAAGCCATGACACATGCTTGCCCTCGCGCATACCGGCGTAAGTCAAGAGGGTGCCTATCAACATCACTCCCTGCCCGCCAAACCCTGCCATGATAATCTGGTGGTTCACGTCACTCACCCTCCCCGCTCTTGAATTCACCTAATGGATACACCGGAATCATATGCTTTTCTACCCATTCCATGGCTTTAACAGGGCTCATGCGCCAGTTGGTCGGGCATGTTGACAGGAGTTCCACCATAGAAAACCCTTTACCTTCCATTTGGTTCTGAAACGCCTGCTTTATAGCCCTCTTTGCCCGTCCAATGTGGGCTGCATTGTGGAGGGAACACCTGGCAATGTAGTACGCACCGTCAACTGCAGCCAGCAACTCTGGCATCCTTAAGGGATACCCTTGGCTCTTGTGGTCCCTGCCCATTGGGGACGTGGTCGTTACCTGACCCTCTAGAGTTGTAGGTGCCATCTGCCCGCCGGTCATACCGTATATCGCGTTATTGATAAATATCACTGTGATGTTTTCACGCCTGGCAGCGGCGTGGACGATTTCAGCTGCGCCTATAGAAGCCATATCACCGTCACCCTGGTATGTGAAGACGATCCTGTCAGGATGGACGCGCTTGATGCCTGTGGCAACCGCAGGAGCCCGGCCGTGGGCCGCTTGCTGGAAATCCACGTCGAAATAGTTGTACGCGAAAACCGAACAGCCCACAGACGCCACTCCGATGGCCTTACCCTGTATACGCAGCTCGTCGATGATTTCAGCCACCAGCCTGTGAGCTATACCGTGGGTGCAACCAGGGCAGTAGTGGGTGACTACACCGGTGAGGGACTTTGGGCGCAGGTATACAGGTTTCATCTCCCTCCACCTCCTTGGTTCTTGTCTAAGCATTCGGTAACTACAGGAGTACGCCCTGCGATCACCTGGTGCATGCGCTTTTCGATATTCCTGGGCAAAGGCACTGCACCTCCCGTCCGACCATAGAAGTAGACAGGAGCCCTTCCTTCAACCGCCAGTCTTACGTCTTCCACCATTTGCCCTGTTGACATTTCTACACACAGGAAGCCTTTAGCCCTGTCTGCTACCTCATCAAATGCCGTCTTTGGGAACGGCCACAGGGTTATGGGACGGATAAGCCCTACTCTGAATCCTTCCTCGCGCATCTTCTCCATTACTGAAATGCATATCCTTGCCACAGTGCCGTAAGCTACCAGGAGCCACTCTGCATCATCTGCGCGGTACGATTCGTACATTACCTCGTTCTCCTCTATCCTCTTGTACTTCTGGTAAAGCTTCCAGTTGTGGGCATCCAGCACTTCAGGATCAAGGTATATTGAAGTTATGAGGTTGGACTTCCTGCCTTCGTTCCCCGTGGTAGCCCATGGTTTCTTGTCTGGGGCAGCTTCACCTGGCTGATCCCTGAAAACTACCGGCTCCATCATCTGGCCTATCATGCCGTCTCCAAGAATCATCACCGGATTGCGGTATTTGTCAGCTACATCGAACGCCTTGATCATGAGGTCGCACGCTTCCTGGACCGAAGAAGGCCCGTAAACGATAAGCTTGTAATCACCATGGCCCCCGCCCTTGGTGGCCTGGAAATAGTCAGACTGGGATGGTTGGATTCCGCCGAGTCCCGGTCCTCCTCTTGAGATGTTAACAATGACGCAAGGAAGTTCGGCGCCGGCAATATACGAAATCCCTTCCATCATGAGGGAAATCCCCGGGCTGGAAGACGAGGTCATTACCCTGGCACCTGCCCCGGCCGCGCCATACACCATGTTTATCGATGCGACTTCGCTTTCAGCTTGGACGAACACACCGCCGGCTTCAGGGAGCCTTTTTGACATGTACTCGGGAATCTCGTTTTGCGGGGTGATGGGATACCCGAAGAAAAACCTGCAGCCTGCGCGGATGGCCGCTTCGGCAATAGCCTCATTGCCTTTCATAAGGATAGGTTCAGACACAAAACTCACCTCCTGTTGATTACCTGAAGACTTCAATAACCGCATCGGGGCACATCCGGGCACACATGGCACAACTGATGCATTCTTCCTGATCCTCATCGCTTGCAAATGCCGGGTGGTATCCTAACCCATTGAGTTCTTCTTTGAGGTGGATAATCTGCTTGGGACATACCCATACACACAGTTCACAGCTCTTGCAGTGCGCTTCATTGAACACAACCCGCTTATCCAAACTTAATCATTCCTCCTCTCGCGTTTGGTCAGGCAGACGGCCTGTAGATCCGCTTTTGCTCAAGCGCTTTTCTGATTCTCTGTTCCGCCAACAGGTTAGCGGCCCGTGCAGTGGTTATGCCGCGCTCACCAGCAACCTGGAACACTCTGAGCAGGATGTCATAGATTTTCGACACCTTTGCCAAGGACTGCTCCCGGCTGTATCCTCCAGGGGCAAGTTCAAAGGAGACGTTTATGAGCCCCCCGCCGTTGACCACAAAATCCGGGGCATAGAGGATACCTCTTTCGGCAAGCGTTTCAGCATGGCGCTCCTCCAGGAGCTGGTTGTTGGCACTTCCACATACTATCCTGGCCTTGAGCATTTCTACAGTTTGGTCATTGATGCACCCGCCAAGGGCACACGGGGCAAAGATGTCGCATTCCTGGTCATAAACCTCACCGGCGGGTATTACATGTGCTCCGAGTTTGGCTGCCCTGTCAGTCTTGTCTGGGTACAAGTCTGCCACGTAGACTTGGGCACCGGCTTCAAGGAGACGCCCGGTGAGATGGTAACCTACGTTGCCCACTCCCTGGACAACTACTTTCCTACCAGCCAAGCTCTCATCACCGAACACGTGCTTGACGCAAGCTTGCATCGCCCTGAAACAACCAAAAGCTGTAAAGGGCGAAGGGTCCCCGCTGGTGCCTGAAAGCCCCACCACGTGATCTGTGTAAGCTCTGATGATATCCATGTCGTCTGTGGTGGTGCCCACGTCTTCCGCGGTGATATACCTTCCTTTGAGGGTCTCCACGAACATCCCGAAAGCGTTAAACAGTTCTTCTGTCTTGTCTTTCCTGGGGTCGCCGATGATTACGGCTTTACCGCCCCCTAAGTTCAACCCCATTGCCGCGCTCTTGTAAGTCATGCCCCTGGCAAGCCTGAGGGCATCAACAAGCGCTTCTTCCTCCGATTTGTAAGGCCACATCCTCACGCCGCCAAGTGCCGGGCCCAAAGTGGTGTCGTGGATAGCGATGATTGCTTTCAGGCCCGAAACCTTGTCGTAATTGAAGACCACTTGCTCATAGCCATGTGTCTCCATAGAAGCAAGCACTTCCATTTGGCATCCCCCTTTTCAAAACATGCTTAAGAGTGGTGTTCAGGTGACATATACAGTTCAGTCACTAAGCGGTAGAGGTGCATTGACAGCCACATGCAGCCACCTGTCAATCAAGGAAAGCAAGGATCGTGCCAAAGCACCGGAGACATTCCGGCTTGAGCAGCAAACCGGAATCCAGCGTAAAGGGAACACACCATAACTGTTGCGCTTTCATGAGGATAGTGTGAGGGATGCTCTGTGCAGCAACGTGCATATAGGCACATCCATGCTTGCACAGAATTGCACGGTGGACTTTGTATCTTTTTTCACGAAGTCTTGGGGGCCAGCCCGTATTTGTGAATCTTGTTGTAAAGTGCCCTGATGCTTATTCCAAGGGATTTGGCTGCCCGTGTCTTGTTGTACGAATGCCGCTCCAAAGCTCTCTTTATCGCCTCAATCTCGGCCCTGGCCACAGCCTCGCTCAACGTTTGTCCTTCGTTTCCCCTGGTGTACGACATGTCGACTGCCTGATTTAGGTGTCCGCCCCATCCCAAAGGAGGTACGTGTTCACTGTAGATGATTTGCTCCTGGAACCCCATATTGATGATTGCCCTTCCCAACACATTTTCAAGTTCCCGGACATTACCGGGCCATTTGTACGCCAGGAAACGGCCCATAACCTCATCATCAACACCTTTGACAGCCCGTCCGTAATCCTGATTGAGCTTACGCAGCAGGAATCTGCACAGCTTAGCCAGGTCTTCCGGACGCTGCCTCAGGGGCGGGATGAAAATAGGGATCACGTTGAGCCTGTAGTAGAGATCTTCCCTGAAATTACCTTCAGCCACCAGTTGTTCAAGGGGCACATTGGTTGCAGCGACCACCCGTACGTCAATGGGAGTGGGCTTGGAATCACCTATCCGCATTATTTCTCTTTCCTGCAAGACCCTGAGGAAGCTTGCCTGGATGGACAGGTCCATGACCCCGATTTCATCGAGAAACAAGGTGCCACCGTCTGCTTCTTCAAATAGCCCTTTCCTGCCGCCTTTTCTGGCTCCTGTAAAAGCGCCGTCCACATAACCGAAAAGCTCGGACTCAAGCAGGCTCTTTGGCAAAGCAGCGCAGTTTACCCTAACGAAAGGCTTGTGCCTCCTTGGAGATGCGTTGTGGATCGCATGGGCGAACAGCTCTTTCCCCGTTCCGCTTTCGCCACGCAGTAATACTGTTACAGGGGTGGAAGCTACTTGCTTGGCTTGTTCTACTGCCTGAACCATAAGGGGGCTTTCAGCAACCACATCATCAAAGGTGTACTTGGCTTCCAAGCCCTTGACCATGCTCTTGATTCTTTCCAGTTCTTCAGTGAGCTGCATGATTTCCGACACGTCGCGGATCACTGCAACGCTGCCCATGAGTTTCCCGTCTACGAGAATAGGCGAACCGTTTACCACAACGGGCCGCTTCATAGGGCCCACTTTCATCTTGGCGTTCTTAACGGGTTGCCTGGTACGGAGCACTTCAAGGTGGACACTTTCACCTTCAGCTATATCAACTGTGGCGGGCTTCCCGATTACATCCTCCTCTGAAAAGCCTATGAGCCTGGTATATGCGGGATTAATCAGGATACCCATTCCACGGTGGTCAACCACTGAAATAGCATCCTGTGTGGAGTTAATCACGGCTGTCAGCAAAGACTGGATTTGCTTTAGGTTAGTAAGCTCTTCTGCAAGGGTCCGGATTTCAGTGATGTCCCTGAATACCGCTACAGCGCCTACAAGCTTACCCTGACTGTCCCTCACAGGCATCCTGTTGGTAACCACCACTGTACGGTTGTGCAGTTGTTGCGCCTTGTTAATCTCAGGTACTCCGGTTCTTAGTACGTCGTCAAGGCCTGTGTTGGGAATAGCTTCTTTGACCGGCTTCCCCAACACATCCGCAACCTGCTTGCCGATGAGTTTTTCAGCCGCACGGTTAAAGACTAAGACGTCACCGGCGCTGTCTACTGCCACAATCGCATCATGAGTTGAATTCAGTATGAAGTTTAGCAGTCCAGCCCTGGCGTTATCCATAGGTCCCACCCCGGTGGATATTTCAACGCGCCGGTGGCTATTATCCTCTTTTCTGGCTAGTATCTTCTTTTTAGGAAGTTAATCGCAATTTATCGGCGACCATGGCTATGAATTCCGAGTTTGTGGGCTTGCCTTTGTCCTGGCTTACTGTATGCCCAAACATCTCATCGATAAACTCTACGTTGCCTCTGGTCCACGCCACTTCGATAGCGTGACGGATCGCCCTTTCAACCCTGCTCGGTGTGGTAGAGTACTTCTCAGCTATTGCAGGATATAATTCCTTTGTAATGCGGGAGAGCAGTTCAACCCTTGACGTCACCATTATGATGGCGTCTCTCAGGTACATATAACCCTTGATATGTGCTGGAATCCCAAGTTCATGCATTATCGCCGTTACCCGCATATCCTGTTCCTTATGCTTGTCCCTTACGGTCATGGTTCTTGGCGGCAGTACTTGTCCTGTTGCCATCTGCCTGAGTCTTTGGGCGAGAATGTCCAGGTCGAAAGGTTTCAGAATGTAGTAGTCTGCACCTAGTTCCAGAGTCCTGTGGGTGATTGATTCTTGTCCAAAGGCAGTGAGCATCACTATCTTCGGGCGTTTGGCAAGTGAATGCCCTGACAGCTGTTCGAGCACACCGATACCATCAAGGTATGGCATGATGATGTCAAGCACCACAATATCGGGGGAAAACTCTTCGATAAGCTCCAAAGCTTCCAACCCGTTATATGCTACCCCTACAACCTGCATGTCATCTTGCTGCTGCAGGTATTCATGAAGGAGATCAGCAAATTCGCGGTTATCATCTGCAATCAACACACGGATTCTCTGCAATTAAATCCCTCTCCCTGTGATTAATACATCTAATACATCCCGGTACTCCCTTTGTTTTACTTATTTTACCATTCTCTGCCAACTAGTGTATATCTCTTCTCTGCTCTTGACAATACTCCTGCCGCACCGGTTGAAAACTATTCTTGTTCTTCCAAGATCTTCACCGCAGCCTTATAACTTGTGTATCCGCTGTCTGGCACTATGTAAGCCTCCTGGGCCATCCACAGGGCAAATGTTCCATAACCCCTGGTAGGATCATTGACCAGTACATGGGTTATTGCCCCTATGAGACGCCCGTTTTGGATTACCGGGCTTCCGCTCATACCCTGCACTATGCCCCCTGTGAGGGATAAGAGCTTGGGATCTGTAATCCTTACTGTAAACCCTTTCGAAGAAACTCCCGCACCTGAAAAGACGCTTTCTATCTCAATCGAGAACCTTTCGATCCGCCGGTCGCTGACAGTTGTCAAAATCTCTGCCGGCCCCTTAACCACTTGATTTGGAAGTCCTAGAGGGATAGCTTCGCTATAAAACGGGTTAACCAGTGATGTGTTGAGTATGCCGCTGATTCCGCACGGCCCGTTCTTGATGATATTCCCTATTTCATCGTGGTCCTCGACAAACATCCCAAGAAACTCTCCAGGCTGCCCCTTCTTGCTAGGTTGAACGCCGGCTATGGTTGACCTCACTATGTGTCCTTCTTTCATAATCAGAGGGCGCCTTGAATCGCCTTCTGATATCAGGTGGCCCAATGCCGCATACAACCTGGAGTTTTCCTCGTAAAAAGTAAGCGTTCCCACACCTGCAAGCGAATCTCTAACGACCAGGCCTATCCTAAAGCCGCCGTCTTTATGCTGAACAGGCATGAGTACCTTGCTAACCATCGACCCGTCGGGTTTTTCCACCAGCACGCTTAGCCAACTGCCTGACCGTCCTGCAGCATCAACCAACACAGACAACTGCTCCCTGCTTTTCACCTTTTGATCGCTTACAGAGATGATTACATCGCCGGCTTCGATACCTGCGTTCTTGGCAGGCCACGCCTGCCTTCCATCTATAGACTCAACAGGCGCCAGGCCGGTAACAACAAGGCCGTGACTTCTGAGGATCACGCCGATTGAGTGGCCGCCTGGCATTACCATTACAGGTTCTTCCACAACCAGGGAAACCCTGCGAATGGGTATCAAGCCAAACAGGCGGAACTCAACTGGGAAGCTCCCTGGCTCTTCAGCGTCAAAAACCACCTTGGTAGGCAAATTGCCTATTGGATGCCTTTCAACTGAAGAAGCTCTTGGAGAATAAACTGACACCACTGGGAACCCGGTATCAATAGCGAACAGTTCGCCTGCCGCTACTGATATGGCATCGGGAAAAGAAAACGCCGTCCTGAAAGAACTTGAAGATACGATGGCTACTACGAAGATGCAAAGTATAATGCCTAGCGTTTCATTTTTCTTGTGCCCCAACGGCAGCACACCTCCTCTACGGCTTCACAAGTATTAAGGTTCGCCGTAAAGAAGGGTTTTATTAAAAGGCAAAATCTACCCAGTTTTTCTGGCTCGTTGCTTGTACTGTTTAGCTGCTGCCAGGAGTTCCCGGCCGTGGTCCAGAGACACTCCCACTTCAGTGCCACTGAGCATGCGTGCAAGCTCCCTGGCCCTGTGATCTTCCCTGACCTCAGCAACCTCGGCGTAAGTCCTGCCTGCTTTCTCATATTTGTTGACAACAAAGTGAGTATCTGCCATAGCTGCAATGGAAGCTAGGTGGGTCACGCACAACACTTGATGGTTCCGGCTCAGTTGCCAGAGTTTTTCACCGATGGCTTGTCCAGCTTTTCCTCCCACGCCTGCATCTATCTCGTCAAATATGAGCGTAGGAACTGATGACACCCCTTCCATGCAAGTCTTTATGGCAAGCATCAACCGGGATAACTCTCCCCCTGAAGCTACTTTATGGATTGGCAAGAGTGTCTCACCTGGGTTCGCAGAAAACAGGAACTCCACCAAGTCAAATCCGTCGGCAAACGCTCTAATCTTTTTGCCGTCCACGGGCACTCCGTCATCGTCAGCCTGGTGTTTCAAGGCTATAACAAACTCAGCCCCGGGTATGCCCAGTTCTTCCAGTACAGAAGATACCTGCTTTGCTGTCTCAACTGAGGTTTCGCGCCTTGTTGCAGACAGTCTCTTGCCAAGGCCAACCATCTTGCTTTCAATCTGGCCGAGTTTCTCATTAAGTTCCCTTAGAATCTCATCAGCGTTCAGTAGCTGCGCCAGCCTTTCAGCAGCTGAATCCTTGTAATCCAGAATCTGGTCTATGGTGCTCCCATACTTCGCTTTGAGCCGTTCAATAAGGTCCAAACGGGCTTCAACTTGCTTGAGCCTTGAAGGATCTAACTGTAATCTCCGCTGGTAATCCCTAAACGTGTCCACTGCCACTTCAAGGGCATAAAGCACCTGTTCAATGTCTTTTACTAGCTTGTCCCCTGAAGGGTCAATGCCGGCTATTTTGCGTGCCAAAAAGATACTCTGGGTTAGCTGGTCATAAGCTGAACCGGAACCCTGAAACCCTTCGTGGAGCCTTTCGTATGCCTCCTGAGCCAGCTCGATCAGGTTGCGTTGTGAAGACAGCACCCTGTACTCCAGCTTGAGTTCCTCTTCTTCGTCACGACGCAAGTCAGCCTTGTCAATTTCATCTACCTGATATGAAAGCAAGTCAATTTCACGCCTGCGCTGTGAGGCATCGCGGTTAAGTTGCTCCGACCTCCTGAGAATATCTTGCCTGGCCAGAAAAGTCTCGTGGTACTCACGCTTTATCACGCTGATCTCACCTTTTATCATTTGATCGAGCATGGATAAATTGTTCTGCGGTTTCAGGAGGGAATGATGGTCTTGCTGGCCGTGAATATCCACAAGATAACTCCCGATAGTCTGGGCCATGGACATGGTTGCAATCCTGCCGTTAATGCGCATGTAAGATCTTTCTGCTAAAATGTCCCGCTGGATCATGATCTCGGGCACATCCTGTGAGACTTCCAGCACATCGTTGAGCCTGGGCACAAGTGGTTCCGGCGGCGAAATCAGGAGTTCAAGAATTGCCCGCCTCTCCCCGCTTCTGATGGTGTCGGGCGAAGTCCTGTAACCCAGGCAAGCGGTAACCGCGTCAACAATCATTGACTTGCCGGCTCCTGTCTCTCCGGTGAAAACGGTCAGGCCAGGCCCAAGTTCAATATCTATGTCATCGAAAATTCCAAAGTTCCTAATCCGTAGATATGTAAGCAAGAATCATCACAGTCCCGCTATATTACGTAAGGATTGAAGTATTTCACTTGCAGGATATCCGTCCTTTGATACAACAATTACTGCGTTATCTCCGGCTATCGTTCCCAGAATACCGTCTAACTTCAAGCCGTCAATCGCCTCTCCTACTGCTGAAGCAGTTCCTGAAATGGTCTTCACAAACACTAAGTTGCCTGATTTCTCCATATCGATGCAGCAGTCCATGAACAACCTGTGGAAACGCTCCCTGTATACAGCAGTAGGATCCCCTGGCATAAGTGCATACTTGTATCTGCCATCGCCGGCTGGAACTCTTACCATATTGAGTTCTTTGATATCCCTTGATATTGTCGCTTGTGTGACATTAATCCCTTCGTTGGCAAGCATGCGGCACAATTCTTCCTGGCTCGTGATAACGTTTTGGGATACCAATTCTATGATTCTCATTTGCCTCTTGGCCTTCATGCAGTAAATGCCTCCTCATATCAAGGTTTTGCACTCAGCCCGGCATCACCTCTGGGTAATCTTGCCGCTCCTTCTTTCATTTTCTTGCGCAATACGTCATAGAAAGACCATCCATTGCGCCGGAGAAGCGTTACCTTAAATTCAGACTTCTTGATCATGATCATGTCATTCTTTTCAAGGGAGTAGAATTCCTGCCCATCCAACGACAGCATGGTAGATTGGCTAGGCAAGACAACCTCTATTTCGCATGATTCAGAACCGGGGACCACTATCGACCGTGAATACAAAGTATGGGGACAAATAGGGGTTACAAGGAACGCGTCTATCTCCGGGGCCACAATCGGGCCGCCTGCCGAAAGCGAGTACGCAGTAGAACCTGTAGGAGTCGAGATGATAATCCCGTCGCCTTCATAGGTATCCACATCTTTCCCGGACACACGCAGGGACAACACCGTCAACCGGCCGAAATGCCCCCTGGCAATGCAAGCTTCGTTTAACGCCCTGCCCCTGTACACGACTTCTCCGTTGCGGATTACCGCTGCCGAAAGCATAAGCCTCTCGTCCTTTTTGAATTCACCTGACAGGAATTCAGGGAGATACTCAAAGGCGTTGCTTGTCTCAAGTTCAGTCAGGAAGCCAAAGTGACCCAGATTCACCCCTAAGATGGGTATTTCCATTGGAGCAAGCCCTCTGGCTGCCCCCAGCAGAGTGCCGTCGCCTCCCAGCACTATTGCAAAGCGCACATTACCGGGCCAACGGTCAAGGGGCATAATGTCGAATCCAGAGTCAAACGCCATGCGCGCACAGGCAGGCCAATATGCTTTGAATCCCCTGGATTTTAGCCACGCGATTAGTTCTTCTGCAAACTCCCACGTTTCGTCTTTTCCTAAGTTGGGAATGATTCCTACTGCGTTTTCCAACTGAAAATTCCCCTATCTACGTAAGTAGTATCTTGACCTGTGCTACTATTCCCGGCACATCCAGACCGTAAATTGAGCGTAGCTGGCCCTGGGAACCATGCTGGATGAACTTCTTGGGTAGTGCCATCTTGTGAATCCTGCTACCTGCGCCGCCAAAGGTATTCACAACCAGCTCGCCAAACCCGCCATCCTCAACATTCTCTTCCAGGACCAGGACAGGCGCCTTCTCCAAGAGGCCCGCTACTGCATCAGTATCAAACGGGACGACAAATCTTGCATTCACCACACCGGCAGAGATGCCTTCTCCAGCCAACTTCGTGGAAGCTTCAACCGCCGGATATACCATGCTTCCTAAGGCTAATATGTTTACATCTTCCCCGCAGGTTATTACTTCAGGCTTGCCCACGTCCAAGGTCTCAGGCTCCGCCATGGCATCTGCAATTGGAACTCCCACACCGGAACCCCTGGGATAACGTATGGCGCTCGGCCCGTCAATGTTTAGCGCTGTCCAAAGCATGTTTATTAGTTCCCGTTCATCTTTTGGCGCCATAACGGCCAGACCCGGAATATGCCTGAGGTAACTTATGTCAAACTGCCCGTGATGGGTTTCTCCATCTTGTCCCACAATGCCTGCACGGTCTATTGCAAAAATCACCTTGAGATTCTGAAGGCAAACATCTTCTACAATCTGGTCGTAAGCCCGCTGCAGGAACGTTGAGTATATACATACCACCGGAACCAGCCCACCCTGGGCAAGCCCTGCTGCAAATGTAACTGCATGGCTTTCAGCGATGCCCACGTCGTAGAACCTTTCGGGAAACTTCTCTTTGAACGGTTTTAACCCGGTGCCGTCTGCCATAGCCGCCGTTATCGCCACTATCTTAGGGTTGCGTTCAGCAAATTGCACCAGGGATTCACCGAGCACCCGGCTGTAACTGGGCGGAGCAGCTTCCTGTTTGAGTTCTCCTGTTTGGGCATTGAAAGGACCCGGTCCGTGGAACTTCTCAGGGTGTTTCATGGCAAAAGAGTATCCTTTGCCCTTCTGGGTCACCACATGTATGAAAACAGGCTCCCTAAGAGCCTTGGCTTCTTTCAACACCCTCTTGAGCCCGCCTATGTCGTGCCCGTCTACCGGCCCGTAATACCTGAAGCCAAGGGCTTCAAACCAAGCTTCAGGAAGCAGGAAATGCTTCAAACTGCCCTTAAAGCGCCTGAGCAATGATATTGTCGACGACCCGGAAGGCATTTGGTCCAGCATCTTCTCTACGGCCGCCTTTGCAGAACGGTATACAGGGGCAAGCCTTAGCATAGTAAGGTATTTGCTCATGCCTCCTACATTTTCTGAGATGGACATTGAATTGTCGTTGAGCACCACTATGAGAGGGGTTCTCAGTTCGCCTGCGTTGTTAAGTCCTTCATAAGCGATACCCGATGTCAGCGCCCCGTCCCCTATAACCGCAACTACGCTGTAATCTTCACTACTCAGGTCCCTTGCCTTTGCAAGTCCCAGCGCATACGAAATTGAACCTGCTGCATGGCCTGTATCGTACACGTCGTAAGGGCTTTCTGCCCTCTTTGGGAAACCGGAAATACCGCCTAGCTGGCGCAAAGTGTGAAAACTGTCATACCGCCCGGTTATCAGTTTGTGAGCGTAGGTCTGGTGCCCCACATCCCACACGATCTTGTCCCTGGGCGTATCAAAAACTGAATGCAGGGCTAATGTGAGTTCCACCGTACCAAGAGACGCAGCAAGATGACCGCCTGTCTTAGATACTGTCCCGATAATGGTTGACCTGATTTCCTGTGCCAGCGACTCAAGTTCGCTCACACTCAGGTTACGGATGTCTTCCGGAGACTTGATGTTGCGGAGCTCCAAACCGTCTTCCTCCCTCTATTTCCTCCTGAAAACACGGCGCATCAGGTAGCTTGCTTTCCCAAGCACCAAGACCATTTCTTCTGCATGTTTCAGGGCAAACGGCTTGAACAGTGCCTTTCCGCCTATGCCCAACGCTGACACGATACCTACACCTAAGCTGGTCAACCATACAAGGTCAACTGTTGGAAACAAGGACCTTACCTTGTATATCATAGCAACTGCAAGGGCGCCTGACAAAGTGGCGCATACGTCACCGATTACATCATTAAAGACGGATGATACCCTCGGGGCGTTCCTGACAAACCATAGGGACTCTCTTGCACCGGCAACCTTCCTAGATGCCATGGATAAGATGGCTTTCTCGTCCGCTTTGGTACTTGCTACCCCGATACCATCTGTCAGTATGCCAAAGACGATAACAAGCAGAAACAAGGGAATACTCAGGTAAACAGAAATCCCTTGGGCCAGTTCTTCAAAGGATACGTTGAGGATAAAACTTAGCAGAAACGCAAAAAATCCAAGGCCTAACCCTTGGATAAAATGGCGGTTATTGTTGTTTCGTTTCTTACCCATCTATTTGTGATCACCTCTTTGAGGGTAGTACCTGTGATAAATCTTGTGACTTAAGGTCCAGCAGGATTTCCCGCAGGCCAACCCGGGCTTACGCCCAAGGCGGTTCCCCTTTAAGTCCTGCCTGTTCTGTCGCCAGGAACAGCGCTGGATCGCCACTTAGTTCACACCGTAATCCCACAGATACCCCCGTGAGAGACAGTCTAGGAGTTTTCCTCAGAGATCTGCCTTTCCTAGCTTCTTTTGCAACCGGATTTTCAGGAAAACATCCATCCCATCCAGCCACTCAAAGCAGGCCCTTCTCCTAACGAGAATCTACCTGTGAAGACATGATAACCCGTTCCTCCGGGATAACCCGTTAACCCGGGTTAGACCGTTCATCCGGGTCCAACCTTTCATCCGGGTTAAACCGTTCATCCAGGCTATACTGCCTTCCCGAAAAAAGGGCAGCTTTTGGTACTCGTCACCTGCATGCCATTGCAGGCCTCCCTTTTTTCCTCTTCCCTGCCCAGACCGAACGCTGGGCGCATCCGGCCCCTGACAAGGCGATTCAGGTAAGGCCATGACGGATTTTTAGCCCCGCCCTGGGAACGCAGAATCTACTAGAATACTGTACCCTCAAAGAGGTCGCAGCAACAACTATACAAAATCCCAGCGTAAGTGTCAAATCACCCATTCACCGGATGCCGTTGGCCGCCGGGTCCGCCGGCCCGCGATACCATCACCCATGAGTGTTGTGATAGTGGAAATGGCGCACCACGTGCACCGATTCTTCGGATTTCAGGCACCTCTGCAGCCAAAACGGTGCACCACGTGTACCAATCTTCGGGATTCCGCGCGCTCCTACGCATGAAATGGTGCACCAGATGCACCAATGCTAGCAGCGTTCGGACGAAAGGTCATCGAGTTCGGCAACAAGCTTGTCCAAGATCTTGTTGGATTCCTCAAAGGAGATGAAGTTCCGGAGCACCCGGGCCTTGTGGGTCATGGCCTCAACATAAAGGTCACGGTCGTCTTCGGTAAGCCGGGGGATGGCCGCATCCAGGCAGGTCGAGGCTTCAGTGAAGTTCCCGATACTCGACAAGTAGGCTCCCTTTGCCACAAGAAGTTCTTTATCGCAAGCCACCCACTCGTCGCCTAGAAAAGTAGAAACACAGCTTCTAGGGTCAGTGCTATCACCTCTGCCCTGTGGAGTCCCAATACTCTTGAAGTGCCCGAAGGGGGCAGCGCGATGGAAAACAGGAAGAAGCAGGAAGGACTACCCATAACAAGACCTTTGGAGCAAGCCACGGAAACTCCATGCTGCCCCTGCCCTTCAGGTGTAACGGAAAAAGAGTTCCCACGCATAGGCACCTGCTTTCTCAAGACTACCGCGACTACCGCGCCGGATGGAGGGTGCCAGGCGCTGTGCCCGCGCTGCAGCATTTGGACTTCTTTGCCGGAAGGAGCGGCCCTCAAGGTGACCCGCATTTTCGACTGCCTCGCCAAGTGGACAATCAATACGTACACAGTGACCTTCGAATCAAGTGGCGGCAGTACCGTACCCAGCCAAACCGTCCCGTATAACGCAGTCGCAACCGAGCCTCCGGCCCCAACAAGAACGAACTACACATTCCAAGGCTGGTATTCGGACAGCGGATTATCCACGGAGTTCGACTTCTCGACCCCATAACGGAGGATATAACCCTCTATGCCAAGTGGCAGCGCAAACCCGCTTCTCAACAACCCAAGACCATAACGGTGACAGAAGTATCCAGCAGCCTGTTCGCCGGAAGTCAAGGAGAAGTAAACGCCAACGCTGATATGGATGACACTTTTTCAAGCTCGGTGGAGGTGAAGATCTCCGACACGCAGGAGGACGTAGCACGCTTCGGCTTTGCTGCTGGCGCCGAAGTCTACCTCTTTGGTATTTCCCTCTACATAAGTGGTACAAGCCAAAAGACGAAGCCTGCACCAGGCTATTCAGTAACCATCTCCCTGCCAGTGCCTGAACATCTCTTGGATGTGAAGGAGCTAATCTCCGTCGTGCACAAGTCTGAAAGCGGTGTCGTGACAACCATTCCCTCCAGACTTGAGCAGAAAAACGGGATATGGCTCATCACGTTCGAAGCGACTGAGTTTTCACCGTACGCACTGGTAGTAAGGAGTGCCGGAACCGCAGCAACCGCGGGAAACTACGACGAGTCGGCAGGCGTTCCGTACTATATCAACACAGAAGGAGCAGAGCATTCATCGGCTTTGCCGCAAAGGGAAGATACATCGCTCCCCAGGGCGTAAGCGTGAATGTGATGCAGAACGACAAGAGCTTTGCCGATATCTCCGGGCACTGGGCACAAGTCTACGTGGGCTTTGTAACCGAACGGGAGGTCTTCCTGGGGACAAGCGGCAACACCTTCTCCCCGGATGCCGGCATGACCCGCGGCATGTTCCCCACTGTCGTAGGACGGTTTTACGAGACATGCCCGTTTGTGGAGCAATACCGGAGGGTCTTGTAAGACAGGCCCGGGTGCCCTATATAGCTGTTGCGTCTGTCGTATCGAACCCCCTGCAAGCCTGTTCAGCAATCTGCCATTTGGACTTCCAAGACGCCAGTGTGGAATCAGATGCAGAATACATAGGCATTGTTGTAAGCACAACACACTGAAAGAGACTGTGCAGACTCTCGTAATTGCTCATGGCTCCGAAGGAGAAACTGCCGAACTGGGCGAACGATCCAAGTGTTCCTACACTAACCATGGAGGCTGTTTCGTTTGGAGTATTTCATATTCGCTGACGAGAGTGGCACGCATACTGGTTCCAAGTGCTATGGTATAGGGGCTCTTTGTATTTCTGAAAGCCAACTCGAGGAATTGGTTGAGTTCGTAACCACGGTCAAGGCAGAATATCGGCTGGACGAAGAGATTAAGTGGACTAGGATTCGCAAGTACAAGGCCGCAATTGAAGTGGCATTGCGTATCGTTGATTACGTTCTAGATACACGCTTGCCCACACATCATCGTAATCAAGAAGGACGTATACCGCAAGTGGTCGTTCGACACCGAGGAAGCGTTTTACGCCACCTATTGGGAGTTGCTTAGTCGTTTAGTCCAACGATTAGGCGGGACGTCGTATTGGGTCGTGCTCGACAATCGATCCGACGCATACGACAAACGGCATGAGGTGCTTCATATCATCACCAATCGCTATCTAACCAAAGTGGACGAACAGGCGAGATTGCTTAACGTAGAAAAGGCTGATTCGAGCTTGTTGTTGCCTCTCCAGTGTGTGGACCTATTGACCGGAGCTGTGACATCAAGTACCAATTGTTACCTGGATCCCTCTGCTGCCCTTAATCCTGGAAAGGTACAAATCATTCAGCACTTTTCGCACCGACTTGGATGGGACTCTCTGGCCTACGACACATATCCTAACGCAACATTCAACATCTGGCATTTCCCGAAGGAGTTTCGAGCCGATCCAGGCTCTCGAAACGTTAGATTGAGAAACCCTAGAGCTTCGCTTCGGTCTACCAAGGAGGGTCACTCCCGGACCCGGAGTACGGACTCCTAGCTGACTCTCAAGAAGTCAACAGTTGCGGTAGATATCTTCGTATGGTAATCCACTTCTTGTTCAAGACTTAGGTGGTTGTCTCCCCTTAGGTAGTTGTCTCATAGTCAAGTTGCTCTTCACGCAGTCCACTGTTTGCAACGGCTTTGTTGCTCAAGGCGGCAAGCGCTATAAGGCTTGGCACCAATGGGCTTGCTGTCTATTCCCCTCTCTAGTCGCTGTAACCGCCGATCCTTGACATCTCGTTCTCATACGATTAGTCTGGGATTGCCCTCACAGCAGGCGACGATATGAACACTTGCATTCACCAAATGCCTCCATCTAGCGGTGATATGGCTCCCCCCTACCAATCTTAAACGCCCTGTACAACTGCTCCGCAAGGAGCATCGGCATGAACTGGTGAGGGAAGGTCATGAGACCCATGGATAGGCGGAATCGTGCACGGGAAAGGATCTCAGGCGCCAATCCCGTGGTGCTGCCGATCACAAAGGCCAGGTTGGAGTCGCCGGAAAGGGCGCGTTCCTGGATCCAGCGGCTGAGCTCTTCAGAGGACATCTGGGTGCCCCCGATGTCCAGAACAACCAGGTATTCGTTATCCCTGAGCGTCCGCAAGATGCGTTCGGCCTCTGTCTCACGGGCTAACGCCAACTGCTTCTCCGAAAACGTCTCCGGGACCGGTTCATCTCGGAGTTCAACCAGTTCAACCTGGGCATAGGGCTTAAGGCGTTTCATGTACTCGGAAACGCCCTCACGAAGGTATTTCTCCCGTATCTTGCCTACAAGGATAATCCGTATGCGCATTGGCTTTCCTCCCACATGGGAATCATGGTTCCGCGGCCACGTCCCAGGGGTTCAGGGCCAAACGGTGTACTCGTACTCCTCTTTTGAGCAGCTGCATGGTGGCATGGGGCGCCGGAAAACGCGTGAAACAGCAGCAGGTGGTCATCGCCGGCCATCATTAGAATTAGAATGTTCAAGACCTTCAGAATGCTCAAGGTCCTCGAGCCTGGAGAGGTAAATGCCTGACAGTTCCTTTATCAGGACCTGGCCAGGGAACACAGCTGAAGCGGCTTCGATGCTTTTCGTAAGGCTTTGTTTTGCTTCCATACATGCCTCAGATAGGCTCATTGTCTTGAGCAAGGTATTCTTGTCCTGCTCTTTGCCGCCTGCACCTGAGTCTTCAATATCATCGATTATTTGGTATGCGTACCCGAACAGTTCGCCCCAAGTTCCGCACAGCTCAACCACATTCGTGGAAGCACCCGCCAGGATGGCCCCGGCCATGGCTGAGCACCGGAACAAGGCGCCCGTCTTCATCCTGTACATGTCCGGAATGCCGGGAACTTCGGTCTGGCCTTCGAAGAGCAAGTCCAATAGCTGTCCGCCTACCATTCCGGAAGGCCCGGCAGCCCTGGCAATCGCCAGTGCAGCCCGTAACACTTGTTCGTGTGGAATGCCCTTGCACGACACCATGCACTCAAACGCCATGGTGAGCAGCGCATCCCCGCAGAGCAAAGCGGTAGCTTCGCCGAACTTCTTGTGACAGCTCAACCTGCCCCTGCGGTAGTCATCATCATCCATACAGGGCAAATCGTCGTGTACCAGGGAATACGCCTGGATCATCTCCAGTGCTACCGCAAAAGCCATGGGCCCATCCCAATACCCCGGAGGTCGTGAAAGGTTGGATGGGTCTGGAAGTCCTGACTGACCCACCACCGGCTCTGAGGCCTCAGATGCGCTTGAGAGTTCATCATATACGGAAAGCAATATGATGCTCCTAAGCCTCTTGCCCCCCTCAAGGGAGTAGCGCACCGCTTCTTTGAGTTTAGGAACACCCCAGGGGTAACTGTCGATAGCTTCTCCTATGGCGCTGTCTATTACCTTTAGGTATTCCTCAAGTTCCTTTGCAAGGGCCGCTGAAATCATCAAGCTCCTCCGTCTCAGAGTTACTTGTCTCTTCCTCTTTCTTGAGTATCTCCTGAACCCTGCTCTCTGCGCGTGCGAGAATAGACTCCAGTTTTCTCGCGAGCTGTACTCCTTCTTCGAACTTAGCGAGAGACTCTTCCAGGGACAATTCGCCGCTTTCCAGCCTATTCACAATTTCCTCCAGCTGGCTAAGCATATCTGCAAAACTCATATCTTGCTGGTTGTCTCCTACCGACCCTGTCCCGGCTGCCCCGGGTACTCCGGTCATTCCTGCCACATCAATTTCGGGCTTTGAACTCACTTGAGCTTGGCACCTCCTCACCGGTGGTTTCTTCAACACGGCAAACAAGGGAACCCTTGTACAAGTTGACGAGTACCTGGTCTCCCTCACTAACATCCGCGTAACTCCTGATAATTCTCATATCCGGAACCGACCTGGCTACGCTGTAGCCCCTGGAAAGCACGGACAGGGGGCTGAGAGTTTCAAGTTTGAGGGCAAGGGAGCCAAATCTTTGCCTGTTTGCACTCAAGAAAAAGTCCATTGCATGGGCAAGAGCTTGCTTGAGGTCCAACACCTCGTCCCCGGCTGAAGAAATGAACTTCATTGCGTCAATCAGTTGTTGTTTGAGCCTGATGAGCGTCTCGCCTGCAGACACAAGGAACCAGTCAGGCCTCTGGAGGCACGGACGGGAACTCAGGCCCTGCAAACGGGCGCGACTGTTCCTTATCTCAAGCGCAAGGCTACCGTAGGCCCTTTGAACAAGCCTTCCCACCTTGGTTTGGAGTTCCCTTGCGTTAGGCACCACCAGCTCAGCTGCGGCCGAAGGCGTAGCAGCCCTCACATCTGCCACAAGATCCGCTATGGTAACATCCCGCTCGTGACCTACAGCCGAAACTACAGGTACCCTGGAACTATATATGGCCCGGGCCACTAGCTCGTGGTTGAATACAAACAAGTCTTCCTGGGAGCCGCCGCCCCTCCCAACGATTATCACGTCTACATCCGGCACCTGGTTGAGCAGCTTGATACCTGCGGCGATTTCCACTTCGGCACCCTCACCCTGTACCTTGGAATCTGCAACCACAAACCGGACTCCTGGGTAGCGCCGCCTGCCTACCGACACAATGTCTTTTATGGCAGCACCGCGTATTGAAGTGACCAAACCTATCTTCCTAGGGAACATGGGAAGGGGTCTCTTGCGCTCAGTAGCAAACAGCCCTTCTTTTTCAAGCTTCGCCTTGAGCTCTTCAAGCTGGGCGTACAGCGCACCCAGCCCCGCCGGCTCCATGTACGTAGCGTATACCTGGTAAACACCGTCGCGCTCATATACAGACACGCTTCCGGCGACGATAACCTGCATACCTTCCTTGGGAACGAAAGACATGCGCATCCTGTTGCTACGCCACATAACAGCTCTTACGCTCGACTTCTCATCCTTGAGGGTAAAATAAAGGTGGCCCTGGTAATCTCTCAGGTTTGCTATCTCACCCTGGATAAACACCTGCCGCAAGAAATCGTCTTGCCAGAATAGCTTGCGGATATAGGAGTTTAGCTGGGTAACGGAGATAACATTCCTAAGATCCACCCAGGTGCCACCTTTCATCCTTTCTTATCTATCCGGATCCGGGTCGAGCCCCGTGTCAGACAAACCGTCAAACCCCAAGGTAGCGGAGTTCTTCGATCCCACTCCGAACCTCTGGAATTACCAGTCGGTCTTGCCGCTTTCAAGGTACTCGTGGATATTTTTCGCAGCAGCTTTGCCTGCGCCCATGGCCAGGATTACAGTTGCCGATCCAGTTACTGCGTCTCCGCCTGCCCACACCCGCGATTTGGTCGTCCTGCCGGCTTCAGACTGGGTAATCAGGCCGCCCCACTTGTGGGCATCCAGCCCGTCTGTAGTCTGGACAAGAATCGGGTTGGGAGAAGTACCCAGGGCCATGATTACAGTATCCACATCCATCACAAATTCAGAACCTTGAATCGGAACAGGACGACGCCTTCCTGACTTGTCCGGCTCGCCTAGCTCCATCCTAATACATTCCATACCCTTAACCCAACCCTTTTCGTCTCCGAGAATCTGCACAGGGTTGGTAAGCAGGTGGAATTCCACGCCTTCTTCCTCAGCATGATGGATTTCTTCTGCCCTGGCAGGCATCTCTTCCCTGCCTCTCCTGTATACGATCATGGCTTTTTCAGCGCCTAGCCTGAGCGCACACCTGACAGCGTCCATAGCTACGTTTCCGGCGCCTACTACTGCCACTTTCTTTCCGGATACGATAGGTGTGTCGAATTCAGGGAACTTGTAAGCTTTCATCAAGTTAATGCGGGTAAGGTATTCGTTAGCTGAGTATACACCGTTTAGGTTCTCACCCGGGATGCGCATGAACATGGGCAACCCTGCACCGCTGCCGATAAACACTGCTTCAAAACCGTTGTCAAACAGTTCCTCAATGGTCATGGTGCGGCCGATGATGAAGCTGGTTTCGATCTTGACTCCCAGACTCTTAACATAGTCAACTTCTCTTCTCACAATATCCTTGGGCAGCCTGAACTCGGGAATTCCATAGATCAAGACGCCGCCGGGTTCGTGGAGGGACTCGAAAATGGTTACATCGTAACCGAGCCTGGCCAAATCCCCTGCACATGTGAGCCCTGCAGGCCCTGCGCCTACAATGGCAACCTTCTTGCCGTTGGGTTTGATCTCAGGTACTTCAGCATTGCCGTGCTCCATTTCCCAATCGGCCACAAACCGCTCCAGCCTTCCTATTGCTACAGGTTCACCCCTGCGGCCAAGGATGCACTTGGATTCACATTGTAGTTCCTGGGGACATACCCTTCCGCAGACTGCCGGGAGGCTGTTGGTTGACTTAACCACATTGATAGCTTCCTGGTACTTCTTCTCTGTGATAAGTTTGATGAACTCCGGGATTCTTACAGAGACCGGACAACCATCAACACAGAAGGGTTTCTTACAATTGAGGCACCGTGAGGCTTCTTCCAAAGCCATTTCTTCGGTGTAACCAAGAGCTACTTCATCAAAATTGGACTTTCTTACTTCTGGATCCTGCACTGGCATTTCAGTTCTGCTTTTCTTCAAGGCCATCAGTGCTCACCTCCGCAGCGGCAACGTTCGTTGGCAATGTGTTCTTGTTCCCTGTATGAGTTCGCCCGTCTCCAAGCTTCATCCCAATCCACTAGGTGACCGTCGAACATTGGCCCGTCTACGCAGGCAAACTTGGTTTCCCCGCCTACAGTAACCCTGCAAGCGCCGCACATGCCGGTTCCGTCAACCATAATCGGGTTCATGGATACCCATGTCTTGACGCCGAATTCCTTGGTAACGGCACATGTAGCTTTCATCATGGGAATAGGCCCGATAGCGATCACTTCGTCAACTTCATCGGGATTCAAGCCGGTCTCGAACATTTGCTTGAGCTTGTCCGACACAAACCCCTTAAAACCACGGCTTCCGTCGTCTGTACAGATATGCAGTTCATTTGAACATGCTCTCATCTCGTCTTCGAGAATCACGAGGTCAGAGGAACGTGCGCCAATGATGCTGATTAGCTCGATGCCCCGCCTGTGGAGTTCCTTGCACTTAGGCAGCAAAGGAGCGACTCCCACTCCCCCGCCCACTGCCACTACACGTCCTTTTTCCGGAAGCTCGGCAGGCAATCCCAGGGGGCCGGCCAGATCCATAATGCTGTCGTTGGTTTCAAGTTTGCCTAAGAGCCGGGTAGTATAGCCGACTTCCTGGTACACAAGTGTAACAGTGCCTTCCTCACGGTCAAAATCTGCGATTGTAAGCGGAATCCGTTCTCCTTCCTCACTCACTCGCAAGATAACGAACTGGCCCGGTTGGGCTTTTCTTGCGATGTGAGGAGCTGAAACCACTATTTCTTTGGTTACAGGAGTCAGCACTCGCTTCTTCAGTATTTCGTTCATTCCACCTATCCTCCCACACCTACAATGATTTACGCTATTGAGTCTCACTAAATCATGTACACCCTCACTACCGTATTGTACCGTTTTTCACAATCCTTGACCACCCCAATTTGCGGAAAATACCCATAAGCAATCCGTTAACAAATTTGGGGGAAGCATGGGAGCCGAACTCCTTGGCCAGCTCTATAGCTTCGTCCAGCACTACTTCGATAGGAGCTCCTTTCAAAATGATCGCTTCCGCATAGGCAAGCCTGATAATCGATAGGTCAACTTTGGGCATCCTTGACACAGGCCAACCCACTGATACATCGTCAATGGCCTGGTCGATTTCGTTTACCTTCATGATTGCGGTTTGTGTGAGCTGCCGGGCATATTCCACATTTGCAGGGTCAAGCAAGTACTCCTGTTGAGCCTCGCTGACCAGGTAATTGAAGCCGTCTTCAGGATCCATATTGCCTACGTCCCAACAAAAAAGCGCACGCAGCGCTAATATCCGTGAATCGTGTCTCGTCATTCTTCGTATGCTCAATGGAAATACGGTCTTCCTGGAAACCTTTCTTCCAGGTAATCCCTTATCCCCTTTCCTTCATCATCTGTCCATTTACCTATAGAATACCCCAACCAGGTAGCTAACCAAATCACAAGGGTTTTCCAAAACCCGAGAAATATCAGGGATAATCCTGTGGCAAAACCGATTAACGTTCCCAGTGCCCGGCCAGGATACTCCCGTACCCAAGTAACGATCGTGCTCAAGAGTCCGCCTTCCACCGCCGGGTCACCTCCTAACGCCGGCCTTCCAACGCAATATCCGCTACAGATACTGATACTCTTTCCACATTGACACCTACAATATCCCGGACGTAGGTAGACACTGCCTTCTGAAGCTTGTCAGCCAGTTCAGGCAAGTTCGCGTCTACAGCAGCTTTCAATTCCAGGGAAACACAAAGTCCAAGTTCACCTGTGGTCACCACTGCCCTAACGTTCCTTACGCCCGGAATCCTTGACGCCACGCGGGTCACCAGGTTCTTTACGGCAACCAGGGAAATACATACCTGGCCCATTTCTGTGTCGTGGACAAGGGCATGGACAGGCGCCTTCTTTACACCCACGTACACAAAGCGAAGGCCTATCAGGAACAAGAAGCCTGACACGACGCCCAATACAGTCCTACCTGTAGATGTCCTCACACTTTCAACGAAAGCCGTGATAGGCCTTTCCCACCCGAAGCTAACTATGAGGAGCACGAATGAGATTAACGAGAGGGATACTGCATAGATGGTCAGGACCACCCTGTCAGCTAGGCGCACAAAACCACCTCTTTCTGTTCACGCGTCAGAACCACCGGCTCTTACGCTGTCATGGGAGACTCCCTGAATGTGGATGTTTACCTGCGTCACTTTTAGATCTGTCATGCTTTCTATGGACTTTTTCACATTCTCCTGGACGCTGTAAGCTACTTCGGGGATCCTTGCCCCATAACTGACGTTAAGGTATAGGTCCAACGATACCTCTTTTTCCCCCAAGGAGACTTTGACTCCCCTGCCTTTGCTTTTCTTGCCCAGGATGGCACTGCTGATATCACCCACAATGTTGCCTGACATAGCAGCTACTCCCTCTACTTGGGATGCAGCCACACCTGCAATGGCAGCGATCACTTCGTCAGAGATGCGCACTTTCGACCCCTTATTTTGCAAGTCATCTGAAACATTAATATAGTCAGGCATTGCAGTGTGCCTCCTCTGCACGTGTATCCATGTCCATTATACAGACCCTTCTTATCCGCCTGCAATCCCAATCACTTGGGTGTGGGTATAACGGTAATGTTTTGCAAACTTACCCTGGCAATCCTCCTCACTGCATCACCTATTTGAGCCACATCCTTTTCTGACAACGCGGTTGTCTTGATGACAACGGTACAAGAGTCTCCTGACAAGAACACCAGCGAATCCATGCCCTTGGCTTTGAGTATCCCTTCAATCCTTAGTTCCTTCCCTATTGCATCCACGAGATCAAGATAGCGCAAATGAGCTTCGTCCCGCACTTCAGGCGACGCATTCTTGTCTTCCATCACTTTCTTAACAAGATCCATCTGCTCCTTTTGAACCTTTTCCCGGGCCAGCCTGAATTCTGCGAAAAAGTCTTCTGTGTCTACCAGAGCTCCGGCAGGAGCTTCACCGGTACCCAACCCTACCACGTCGATGGCCTTGGTGGATACGTAGTACAAGAGGCCAGCGACGATAAGCAGAAACACCAGCACTTGCCATATTTGTTTTTTTGCGCTTTTTGTTATCTCCAGACTTTCATGAAATCTTCTCATGGCAGAGTGAGATTTCATTTATCTCCCTCCTTGCATTGGAAGCACTTCGATCTTGTAAATAGGGATGTCCAAGAGTACCTGGACAGCCCTGTATATGTTGGTTTTTACAACCGGATCCAAGGCGCCCTCTGCCACAACCACACAGCCTGAGATTTTCGGGGCTAGCACTGTTTCAGGGATGAGGGAATCGCCTGCGCTAATGCCCCTTCCGGTTACAGCTTGGGACGTTTCTGTTTCTGTAACCGTCTGCCTGCTTTGCCCTTGGGGCGTAGATTCCGACTGGGCGTTTCTCGAGGTGGATGTGTTCGCCACGTAAATCGTCTCAGGGCCTCTTTCCATGGTTATCGACACACGCACTTTCCCTGCGCCCTGAATTGCCGATATCACTTGCTCCAATTGGCTTGTTAGTGCCTCCTGATATTCCCTTAATTCAGAAAGAACATGGTGATCCCCGGAGTCTGCCGCCTTCCCCGAGCCTGACATGAGACTCCCTGCGATAATCAAGATCAGGCCCAAGGCGCCTACCAAAGCGAGCTTTAGGTACTCTGGCTTTAGCAACGGAATGTCAAAGGCTCTCGCCTTGGCGTCAAACCTCCCCTTCCCGGCTGCCGCCTTTTTATCTTCCAATCAGCCACACCTCCCTGTCCGCCTACTCCTGGAACTGCTCAAAGCAGATGTTCTCCGGATCTATGCCAAGATGGGTCGCGAGCAACTCCTTGAAACTGTGCATTACCCCGGCATCTGATTCATCAAGGGGTGCGCTCAGGTACAAACACACTTTGCTCCCTGAAAAATCAGGCGCAAGCCCCTGGGTCTCAACCTCCACACTATGGATTGGCAGCCCTGCGGCAATACCCATCTCCATTGCGCGCCTTTGGACTTCACTTGCATAGAAGCGTTCCAAGGAAAAAGATTCAGGCTCCCACCCTTCGAGAGTCCACGTCATGCCTGCCACCTGGTGGGGCTTACCCACAAAGCCTGCCACAGGTGCCACAATGCACAAGAGTAGCAGCAGCTCTATGACGAACTTGGATTGCTTTTGCATTGACCTGGGAATCAACACAAGGGCTGCAGACGATATAACTGCGACCAGGTAAACTGTCTTTGCCCATGATTTCAAAGACTCCACTTTTGACCTCCTTTGTTCATAGTGCCTTGGCCGCCTGGGCTACCAAGGACAGGCATATTATGAATATGAAAGACGTGGCAAATAATACCACCGCCAGGAGCCCAACCCCACCTGCCATTGCTTGCAGCGAACGCTTTACCTGGGGTCCACAAGTAGGGCCAAGCAGTGCCAGAGCGATCCGCCATGCCACAAAACACGAGAACACTTTCACCAGTGGCGACAGTACAATACCTATCAGGGCGATGCTTCCTGCCAGCCCGATGGCCGACCTTAAGGCAAATAGGGAATGGAAAAACATGTCCATAGTGTCTCCCACCATCTTGCCCGCTACAGGAACGAAAGTTGAACTCATGTACTTGGCTGTGCGCAGGGCAATGCCGTCGGCAACTCCTGCCGCTGCCCGTTCCCCCGCAACCACCCCGACAAATGCGGACAGCAAGAGACCCATGCCCACGAAAGCTGTCTGCCTTAGCACGTCAGCCACGCCCGAAACCCTCTCGCCACCGCCAAGATTGCCCGCCAAATCAATGGCGATAGATGTGAAGATAAGGGGAAAAGCTACATCCAAAATGAAAACGCTGACAAAAGTGCCCATCCCGAACACTGTAGGATAAAGCACGCCTGCTGTGACAGGTGCCCCTGAGGCTAGCACCATGCCTGTCACAACAGGGATGAAAGCGAAGAAAGCTGTCCTAAGACCGTTCACCGCTTCTACAGACACATTCAGCACATCTCTGAACGAAAGTACTGCTACAAGCACAAGCACCATGTGGGCGGAAGTCTGGGCTATCCGGCTTGAACCGTCAGGCGCCATAGTCTGTCCCAGGATGTTGAGGCAGCTGATGGTCACCCCTATCAAAATTATCTGCCCGAGGATTTTTGCATAGCCTGAGATATTACCGAGAGCTTGGCCGAGCAGGAGTTTCAGGCAATCCTTGAGCTTCACGCCTTTTCCTGTGAGAATGCCCTGCACAATATCTTTGAAACTGGGCCCTTCCTGCTTGAAAATCTCTTCAAACACTTGCTCTATAGGCACACCCAGTCCTGAACCTTCTATATTGTCCAAAGACTCTTTCCAAATGGAATCAGGAGTCTGGGCATAAGCAGCACCGGCGGCTGAGACCAGAATAGCTAGAGCTATAGATGCGGTTACCGGGTATATCAACACACCGAGTGATTTGCGCAAACTCCTGAAATGCACGGCCATCTACACCCCATATCCCCTTGTAATCTCACTTGTAATCTCAAGCCAAGAGCGTCCTTATGAGTTCCACAATCCCCTGGATGATAGGAATCGAGTACACAAGTATGAGGATCTTGCCTGCCATTTCAATCCGCGAAGCTATAAGGTTCTCGTCTGCATCCCTGCAGATTGAAGCGCCGAGATCAGCTATGTACGATATTGCAACTACCTTCAGGATGATGCCGAAATACAGCGGCCCTACCCCTGACTCTGACGCAATGTCAGAAAAAGCCGAGATTACAGTCGTTAAGCTTGGCAACACAGCCAAAAGGATAGAAACCCCTGCAACTAACGAAAACGCCAGAGCCAGTTCAGGCCTTTCACGGCGAATGACAAGCAATATCACGCTAGCGGTTATTCCCCAAATCACTATCTGGAATATGTCCACTTACACGCACCTCATGGAAGGCTAAAGGTAGACTTCACCGCCTGGAAAAAATCGGCCACCAGGCCCATGACCATGTACAGTACTATCACCACGCCTGTAAGCGTGATGAGCCAGGCATATTCCTCCTTGCCTGCTTGTTTCACAACGGCATGCAATACAGATACAATGATTGCCAACCCTGCAATCTTGAAAATCAAGTCGGTATTGGGCAACTCCTTCACCTCTCACAAGAGAACTACTACAATACCTAGTGCGAACAGCAGTCCGAGAGAACGGTACATCCGGGCTTTTTTCAAATACTCTTCCTTAATCGAGGCCCTGTAGTTTCTCGATTCGGTCAAAGCAATTTCTATGAAGCTGACCTGCTCCTTGCATCCCCATATTCCAAGGTTTCTCACAAGGGCGCGCATTATCTCGATCTCCCATTGAGGCAGGTCCAACCCTTGAGCCTGTTCCAATGCCAGTTTGAAAGCTTCCTCTACCGTCCTCCTTTGCTCTAGGCCACAAAGGCTTCCGGTAAGAGATAATAAGGCGCCTGTGTCCCCGCCTGCTTTGTTCCCTGCATTTAGCAGCGCTTGGGGTAAGGAAGAGAGGGAATATGAGATCTCGGTTGACAGGTTTAGCAGCGCAAGTTCGAACCTGCTCAATTCTTCAAGCTCTTTCTCGAGCTTGCCGGCCATAAGTTTGCCACCCAGGGCACCTGCACAAAGTATGAAAGCGGAACCAAGGACTTTGGTCCAGAAATGCACGCCGCCCATCACCTTATGTCTCCCACGTATTCGACGGTGCCCGGCCCGTTGCGCTTTGAGAGCACCACTGCCTTCGTGAAGTATCCTCTGGAAACCAGCCACTCAGAATAGGGTTTGCTCCTTATGTCATCAAGGTCTTTGCCGTGACAGCTGGCGATCACCTTGACACCTCCAGATAAGGCCAAAGCTACCGATCTGGCATCCTCTTCGCCGCCTAACTCGTCTGTCACGATTACTTCAGGGTTCATAGACCTGAGGAGCATGTTGATGCCCTTGGCTTTGGGGCACCTGTCCAGCACGTCTGCCCGGGGGCCCACGTCAAGTTGAGGCGCGCCGCCATAGCATGCAGCGATTTCCGACCGTTCGTCCACTATGGCAACCTGGGCAGGAGGCAATTTGCAGTTGTCAAGCCCGTTTCCCAAGATCCTGCACAAGTCCCTCAGAAACGTTGTTTTGCCGCAGCCAGGAGGCGATATGACCAGGGTAGAAGCTATTCCTGTATCAGGTAGGGTTAGCCGGGGCACTGTGTTTTCAGCCACGCCCTTCACTTCCCTGGCAATCCTGAAGCAAAGTGCAGACACATGCCTGAGCTTGTGTTCCCCGTCTGCTGGCGCAATTACCTGCCCTGACAAGCCCACCCTGTGCCCGCCTGGGATCGTGATGTAGCCACCCCTGAACTCGTCTTCCAAGGCGTAGTAGGAACAGTCTGTTATGAGCGAAAGGGTTTTTTGGATGTCCGCCCTGGACACGATCAGGTCATGTAGTAACTCATCGCCGTCTGAAAGCCCTATGCACAGGGGAAGTCCGGTTCTCAGCCTTATTTCCTGAACAGTCTCTGCTTGCCGGGGGTGGCAGCTAATCCAGTGGCCAAGGGCGTTCGCTATCCTGCCTGAATAAAGGGGCATTATGTCCTGCACGAGAACGGAAGTAACGGTCCTTGACATAGAACGCTTTCCCTCCCTGTTGTCATAACTATTGCTGCGGACGAGCTCTTATGACAAAAGAAGGAAAGCGCCCAATAAAAAAGCAGCCATGTAATGGCTGCTGTCTGGCTTGGGTTTTGCCGGCATCCGGCTTATTTAGGCTGGTTTACCTGCTCATATTAATCCTCGTCGTCTTCCTCATCGTCATCATCTTCGTCTTCATCGTCGTCATCCCATTCATCGTCATCCAGCTCGCAATAGCACGTTATCCAGTCAACGTCTTCAGGAGTGAACATCTCAGAGCATTCAGGGCATATGATGGTCACATCAGCTTCTTCAAGCGCTGACGCATCAATTTCAACTGGCTCCCCGCATTTCGGGCACTCTATTTCAACAAGGTCCCCGACGTACACTTCATCTTCAAGGTCTGCAAGATCGTCGTCTATGCAATCTATGTACTCTTCAAGTTGTTTTTGCGCCTCAATCAGGTCGGAAATAACATAAGCAATTTCCTCCAAAATGTCAGCTGCAACGCTGATAGCTTTCCCCTCTTTGGTGTCGCCCGCGATGTTCAAACCATCGATTAACCCTTGAAGGTAAGAAACGCGTTCGTTAAGGTCGTACACCTTAATACCTCCTTTGCCTATATGGTTAGCTGGAAGCTCTTTCAATATACTCCCCGGTTCTAGTGTCTATTTTCAACACATCGCCTACGTTGACGAACAGGGGCACCTTGACGACCGCCCCTGTTTCCAGAGTGGCCGGCTTCGACCCTCCGGTGGCAGTATCCCCTTTGAAGCCAGGGTCAGTCTGGACAACCTCCAGCTCCACAAAAGTAGGTAGCTCCAAACCTATAACCCGGCCTTCATAGGTCATAATATGAGCGTTCATGTTCTCTTTGAGGTACAAGATCCCTTCGCCGATGGTCTCCTTAGGTATTGTTGTCTGATCGTACGTATCAACATCCATGAAAGTATAGTCGTCGCCGATACTGTACAGGTACTGGACCTCGCGCCTTTCAATGCGCGCCCTGGGCACCCTTTCGCCGGCACTGAAGGTCTTCTCTAGCACCGCTCCTGTTATGACATTCTTGAGCTTGGTCCTGACAAAAGCTGAACCTTTGCCGGGCTTTACATGTTGAAAGTCGATGACAACCCACGGCTGTCCGTCAACCTCAATGGTAACTCCCGTACGGAAGTCGTTGGTCGATATCATCAAAACTACCCCGCTTCCTATATCCTTCCTATACCTTTCTAGACCACTATGAGTTGCTTCTCGCTTGCCGTCAAGTTCTTCTTGCCGTCTTCCGTGACCAGTACAAGGTCTTCTATCCTTACCCCGCCAAAGCCAGGTATATATATCCCCGGCTCAATGGTTATTACCATTCCTGGCTTAAGCACGTCTTCTGAAGTTTTGCCCACAGAAGGCTTTTCATGCACATTGAGCCCTACCCCGTGCCCGATGCCGTGGCCGAAATACTCACCGTACCCTGCCTCTTCAATCACCCTTCTTCCGGCGAGGTCGACTTCCCTTGCCATGACACCCGGCTTGATCACTTCAAGCGCCGCAAGTTGCGCCCTTAACACAAGATCGTATATTTCGCGGTGCTTGTCAGATGCGTGTCCAACCACAACTGTCCTGGTCATGTCCGAACAATACCCGTTGCAACGGGCCCCGAAATCAAACGTTACGAAATCCCCTGGTTCAAGTTTCTTAGACGTAGGCACTCCGTGGGGTAAGGAAGACCTCGCCCCGGATACTACTATGAACGGAAAGGCAATACCTTCTGAACCTAACTTTCTTATGGTGAACTCCAGTTCCAATGCCAGGTCCATCTCGCTCGCCCCGGCTTTCACCAAAGGCAACAGCCGGCTGAAAGCTTCGTCTGCAATGCCTTGAGCTCTTGCTATATACCCGGCTTCTTCCTCAGACTTCACCGCCCTGAGTTCTTCAACCCACCCTGAAACGCCTATGAGTTCCTGGCCGCTGAGGGTTTCCTTGAGTTTCTCCCAACGGGAATAGGTAACGTAATCCTTCTCAAAAGCAATCCTGCTTATTCGAATCTTGTCTATAGTTTCTTTCAGGACATTCTTTTCTACTACAGTTTTTATGACTGTATAGTCAGGCGCCTCTTGTTCCGCTTGTTCTGTGTAGCGGGAATCTGTAAAGATAATCGCCTCATCCCTGGTTATGAGCAAAGTCCCGGCGTCGCCGGTAAACCCTGATACAAAGCGCCAGTTCTGCATATTCGACACCAGGAATGCATCTACAGGAACCTGGCTCATTTTGAGCCTAAGCTTTTCCAACGTGCCCATTTGGCCACCTCCTAAGCTAATCAGGCATTATAAAAGGGATACCTGTCTGTGAGTTCCTTTACCTGGCGCGCAACAGTTTCCAGTTTATGTTCGTCACCATTGGATGACAAGGCCGCATCAATAAGGGAAGCAATCACTTCCATATCGGCTTCCTTCATGCCCCTGGTCGTTACTGCAGGGGTACCGATCCTTATACCGCTGGTAACAGTGGGTTTTCTCTTGTCAAAGGGAATAGCATTCTTGTTCACTGTAATCCCTACGCTGTCCAGGATGGTTTCAGCCCTCCTGCCTGTCATGTTCTTGGGAGTAAGATCGACCAGGATAAGATGGGTGTCAGTCCCTCCTGAGACCAGCCTGTACCCCCTGGACAGTAGCCCGTCAGCCAAAGCTCTTGCGTTTCTCAAAATTTGCTCCTGGTACTGCTTGAACGCAGGTTCAAGGGCTTCCTTGAAGGCAACTGCTTTAGCCGCAATTATGTGCATGAGAGGACCGCCCTGAATCCCTGGGAACACCGCCTTGTCTACCGGCTGGGCCCATTCCTCTGTACACAGGATCATGCCACCCCTGGGACCCCTGAGAGTCTTGTGGGTTGTGGTGGTCACAAAATCAGCATAGGGAACAGGTGACGGGTGAAGGCCGGCTGCTACAAGCCCTGCAAAATGAGCCATGTCTACCATCAGCAGCGCATCTACCTCGTCGGCAATTGCCCTGAACATCTCAAAATCGATAGTTCTGGGATATGCGCTTCCCCCGGCCACAATCATCTTAGGCTTGTGTTGCTTGGCCAGGGCTCTCACCTGGTCAAAATCAATCACTTCGGTCTCAGGGTTTACGCCGTACGATACAAAATTGTAGTATTTCCCGGAAATATTCACAGGGCTGCCGTGGGTAAGGTGGCCCCCATGGGCCAGGTTCATACCCAAAACCGTATCCCCGGGTTTTAGGGCCGCGAAGTACACTGCGGTATTTGCCTGGGAACCGGAATGAGGCTGGACATTTGCATGTGCTGCCCCAAAGATCTGCTTCGCCCTGTCCTGGGCCAGGGTCTCAGCTACGTCAACAAATTCACAGCCACCGTAGTATCTCCTACCAGGATAGCCCTCTGCATACTTGTTTGTGAGCACAGAACCGGCAGCTTCAAGTACTGCTTTGGAAACCATGTTTTCTGACGCAATAAGCTCTATCACGTTAAGTTGCCGTTTTTCCTCGTTGTCCAGAACCTCTTTGATCTGGGGATCAACCTCAGCCAGACTCCTTAAGTGCAATTTCATTACTGTTCCCCCTTTCAGTTGTAAACCTTGTCGAGGCCTGCACTTTTACCTGCGGCTTAATAGGTGAATCGGGCCGTCGCCCAAACCTAAGAACGCCTCCATAACCGCTTCCGACAATGTTGGGTGCGCATAAACCAAGTCTTCAAGTTGTTCAGTGCCAAGCCCTAACCTCACAGCTATCGCACCCAGGTGGATCAGATCATCGGCATGCGCCCCTAGTATGTGCATACCAATCACCTTGCCGGTGCCGCTGCCTGCCAACACTTTTACCAGGCCGTCAGTAGCGCCCATTGACAAAGCTTTGCCATTTGCGCCAAAAGGAAACTTCGAGATCTTAATATCCAAACCTTGTTTCTTAGCTTCTTGCTCAGTATATCCCACTGACGAACACTCCGGAATTGAAAACACACACGCGGGAATCGCTGCATAGTCCATACTCTTACGGGTCCGGAAGATGTTTTCCATTACCGTGATTGCTTCAGCTGAAGCCCCGTGGGCAAGGAGGGTGCGTCCAACTACGTCCCCTATAGCCCAGATCCCCGGCACATTGGTGGCCATCCGGTCATCGGTCCTTATACCCTTCCTATCATAAGCGATACACAAGGCATCCAAGTCTATGCCGCCAAAGTTGGGCACCCTGCCCACAGCTGAGAGCACCAGGTCCGCTTCAAAGCGGAGCTCGGAACCGTCTTTAGCTTTAGCCAGCACAACCTTGGCTCCGCCTTCACCGGTGACCCCGGTGACCTGGGTGTTTGTGTGGATCTTGATGCCTTTCCTCCTGAGCATCAGGGCTAACCTGCGGGATATCTCCTGATCCATATTGGGCAGTATTGAAGGCAGAAGCTCGATTACGGTGACTTCAGATCCAAAGGCTGAGAAAATACACGCAAATTCAATGCCTATCACACCGCCCCCGATTATGCACAACCGGTCAGGCACATAGTCAAGCTCCAGCAGTTCATCAGAGGAAACCGTGTGTTGCTCCAGAAACGGCAAGGTGAAGTGCTTCGATCCTGTTGCAATCACTATGTTCTTGGTCTCCAGCATTTCCCTTGAGCCATCTTCTGTGGTTATTTCAACTTTGCCTGGAGCCGGTATCCTGGCCCAGCCTTGGTAAACCTCAACACCGTTGCCTTGCACCAGTTTTTCAATACCTGAAACCAGCTGCTCAACTGTATTCCGCTTATGGGCCATCACTGCAGCCATGTCAAGCGCGACTTCTTTGGCTTCTACACCGAACTCATGCCCGTTGAGGGCGCTCAGGTACGTTGATGCAGAATGCACCAATGCCTTGGTAGGGATACACCCCACGTTCAGGCAGGTGCCTCCCATTCTGGCACCTTCGACCAGCGCAACCTTGCCTCCCAGTTGAGCACCTTTTATGGCAGCTACATATCCGCCTGGCCCGGCTCCGATTACCACAACATCAAACATATGCCTAACCTCCCCTATACCTGTGTTTATCCTGGGTTGTTGCAACCAGCAGTTCCTGTCAACGAGCGGTTGCCCGTTCCATGGTCCAATGAACAGCGCCGTACTTGCCTTGGGATAATTTGACCGCCTCCCTGATTTCCCCTGTAGTCAGGGAGCCTTTTTCGAGTTTCCAGTCAAAAGCGTTTTCAAATGCCCTTACCAGCTCCTGTTGCAGTTCACAAGCGCTCACTTGACGCCCGCACACTTCTGTTAAACCTGCCGCCTTGCCCGGCAACATAGATTCCAGACGCTTTGCATGAGCGGGGGACCGGGTTTTGAAACACCTGGCCAGTTTGGAGTAATCCATGCTTAAGGGGATAGAACCGTGTTGCAGGATTACCCCGTCCTTCCGGAATTGGGCTGAACCGGTAATCTTTTTGCCGCAGGCTTCGATTTCATACCAGGAAGGTGCTGAAAAACAGGCCGCACCTTTGAACCTTGGATCCCTTGCGGTAACTCCCCGCTCCAGCTCTGACAAGCGGGCGGGAATACCCAAGGCTCTCAGCCCATCCACAAGCGCCTGGGACAATATCCTGTAGGTCTCAAGTACTGACCCTGGCAGCAACCCTTCTGAAATCACCAGGCTGTACGTAAGTTCGTCATCGTGAAGCACTGCCCTGCCGCCGCTTGGGCGTCTTACAAGGTCTATACCCAACTGCTTTAAGCTTTCGAGGTCAACTTGTCTTTCCACACTTTGGAACCGCCCTACTGACAGGCAAGCCGGCTTCCACCGGTAAAAACGCAGGGTCGGGCCTGATTCTCCCCTTTGGTACGCATTGTGTATTGCTTCGTCCACAGCCATGTTGTACCTGCCCGTCATTGGCCTGTGGGACAGAAGCCTGACTTTCACCGGTTTGCCTCCTTCCCCTTGCCACTCAATTTGAGCCGGCTGATATCCAGTTCCGACTCTAGGAGACAGTCCTGTGCCTCAGCGGCAGTAAGAGGCCTGGGGTAGTTCATAGGCGCTTGCCCCGGCCTTTCATTGTAGTAAGGCCTATTGCAGTGAGAACACCCTGAGGTCTCAAAAGGAATTCCCTTTTGAATGTCGCTGATCAATGCCCTGTCCGGAATCGTGATACCGAAAACCCTGCCATCCCGGAATTCAATCCAGTCAAGGCTGCCGCCTTTTGAAAGGCAATACGCGGCCAATTGAACCCTCCTGTAAGACGACAGGCTTGGGGCAGGTGCATCTTGCATCAGGGTGCCCCTTACAGGGGTAAATGCAAACAAGCCTACGGTTATCCCCAAGTCATATGCTTTAGCGATACAGCTTACGATATCTTCTTCAGTCTCCCCTAAGCCGGCCATAAAATGGGTGGAAATCCTGCCTGGCCACATCTCTGATGCTTTCCTGAGCACTTCCCATGTATCATGGAAGCCCCGGCCTTTGATTTGCTCATGAAGGCTGCTTGAAGCAACGTCAACAGGAAGCCCCACCGTTGATGCCCCTGCTTCAATAAGCAGCCTGACCCTAGAAACAGAGCTTGGGGTTACACACACACTTACCGGAATCACGCTGCTTATAGCGCGGATTTTCCTGGCCAGGGCGAGCGCGGCCGGGGTAGCTCCAGGCGCTTCCACCACTTGAAGGCAAATCCTCTTGACTGCCCCTGATGCTATTGCCTCTGCGAGAGGCTCTCCTATTTCACTCCACGGTTTCTGGGGCCATGTAATCCTCGACAGCATGTTCTGAGAACAATCGCTGGAGCTGGCCTGGGAGCAGAATTTGCACGAATAGACACAGTTTTCGCCCAGAAGAAAGTGGGCTGTAGTCGGCCTGGCCAGCGGCCGGGCATTGTTCAGCCCTAGGAGCGTCAAAGTGCCGTAAGAAACTCCAATCTTTTCAGTCAAAAGCGCAACACTCTTCCTTCCTGGTAATCCTCAAGCCCCGGCGCCTGGCTTCGCTTAATGCCTGGGAGTAGGGCAGCACAATAGCATCCACACCGGCCCTCACCGCTCCCAGGTCAAGAGCTTGACGGTATTTTCCCCTTGACCTCATGCAGCCCAGGGTGATCTTGGCCTGGGGATTTCTCACCCGTGTCCACGCTATGAGGCGCAGTACCTCATCCACATCAGGCGGGGACAAGTGCTCCCACCTGGTTCCCGGCGTTGGGATAAACACTATGAGAATCAACCGGTCGATGCCTTCCCGGGCAAGAAATTCCACAGCTTGGTATTCCCCGCGTATCTGCCCCTTGTAAAGCCCCACAAGGATATGTGGGACCACCCTGGCCTGGCCTTTGCTCAAGTTTCTCAGAGTATTGATATAATCCCTGCCCGTCCGGAAGTTGCCGAAAGCAGACTGTATGGTCTCATCATCAATAATAAAGTCAAAAGATATCACGTCTGCAAACTCTGCTATTACCTGGGCTTCCTCCTCGTCCACAATGCCTGGGTGGACGTTTACTCTAAGGGGGTGATTGGTTTCAGCCAGTATCCTGCGTACCCTGTCTATCAGCGGGACAAGGGGGACCCGCCCTGAGTAATCGCAACCACCGCTTAACAAAATGCTGTTTGGGTTCTTCTTTGACAGCGCCTGGCCTAGAGTGTCCAGATCCATCATGTGCTCTAGGTACTTGCCCCCGCAGTGGGCGCAGTTTAGGGAACACCCGGTGCCGGTGACGCTTACCGGCAAGGTCCGGCCAGGATAGACCGGTTCAAAACAAGATGGCCTTGATGATTGCCTGGTTTGCCATGAAAGCCCGAGCAATTCCTCCAATGGCATTTGTCGTGCAACCACAGGTTCAAGAGTCAACAATTGTGACACATTTCTCCTCCCGGCTTCATGAGGAGGTATGCCCAGTCCAGAAGCGTGGGCGGCCGGACCCGGCCGCCCTGCTTTCATTCAGGCTTCTCCCATCTAATATTGAGATTGCGCGCGGCTCCTGCCTCGTCAAGCCTACCTACCACTGTAGTATGGGGCGCGCTCTTGACTGCCTCAGGATCCTCATACGCTTCCTTTGCGATGGCGATCAGGGCATCGGCAAAGTAGTCCAGAGTCTCCTTTGATTCAGTCTCAGTAGGTTCGATCATGAGCGCCTCATCCACTATCAGCGGGAAGTAGTTTGTTGGAGGATGAACGCCATAGTCAAGCAATCTCTTGGAAATGTCCAGGGTTCTTACTCCAGTTTCTTTCTTGATCTTCCCAGGGCTTATCACAAACTCGTGTTTGCAGTGCCTGTCGTACGGTACGTCATAGTACCCGGCGATCCGCCTTAGGATATAGTTGGCGTTGAGCACTGCGTCCCTGGAAGCTTCCCTGAGCCCGTCAGGCCCCAGCGACCGGATATAGGCGTAAGCCTTCACCATTACCAGGAAGTTTCCGTAGAACGATTTCATCCTGCCGATAGTCTGTGGCCTGTCATAGCTCAGCCGGTATTTCCCGTCCTCCAAGACCACTGTGGGTACAGGCAAGAACGGTTCAAGGAACGACTTCACTGCAACAGGACCGGAACCAGGACCTCCCCCACCGTGAGGAGTCCCGAAAGTCTTGTGCAAGTTGAAGTGAAGTACGTCAAACCCCATGTCTCCCGGTCTTGAGGTACCGAGAATGGCGTTGGCGTTTGCGCCGTCGTAGTAGAGCAGCCCGCCTTTGCTATGGACAATCTTCTCGATTCTCTGGATGTTCTCATCAAACAGTCCCAGGGTGTTGGGGTTGGTAAGCATCAGGCCTGCAACAGTTTCGTCCATTGCTGCTTCAAGGGCTTCAACATCTACTCCGCCGCGCTCATCTGAGGGCACTTCGACAACGGTAAAGCCACCAAGCGCTGCAGATGCCGGGTTGGTGCCGTGTGCCGAGTCTGGAATAAGGATCTTGGTCCTTTTCATATCGTTCCTGGCTCTGTGGTAAGCGCGGATTATCAGGATGCCTGCAAGCTCACCGTGGGCGCCTGCAGCAGGTTGAAGCGAGACATAATCCATGCCTGCGATTTCGGCCAGGTAGCTTTGGAGTTCATACATAAGTTGCAGGGCACCTTGGGCCAATTCGTCAGGTACGTAGGGATGGATGTTGTTAAACCCAGGAAGATTGGCTGCATCTTCGTTAACCTTCGGGTTGTACTTCATGGTACATGAGCCGAGCGGGTAAAACCCTATATCCACCCCGTGGTTGAGCTGGGACAGCCTCGTAAAATGCCTTACCAGATCAATTTCAGACACTTCAGGCAGTCCGGCAGGCTCCCTTCTTATTTCACTCTCAGGCAAGAGCTCTGCCACGTCCCTTGCAGGCACATCGAGTTCCGGAAGGGAGTACGCCCTCCTGCCAGGCTTGGAGATCTCAAAAATCAAAGGTTCGGGACTTCTCATGCCAATCCCTCCAATCCGGCCACAAGTGCGTCCATTTCCTGCCTGGTGCGTTTCTCAGTGACTGCAATGAGCAGGTACTGTTCCAGTCCAGGGCAGCAACGCCCCAAGGGGTATCCTGCCAGGATGTTCTTCTCAAGGAGTGATTCCACCACCTGGCCGGCGTCAACAGGGCACTTCACTGCAAACTCGTTGAAGAAGGGCGCCTGCCAGGCAATGCTGTACCCATCTATCCGGGATATCCTGTCTGCCAGGTACGCAGCTTTCTGGACACATTGCTCACCGATTTGCCTGATCCCTTCTTTGCCTGCCCATGACAGGTACACCACGGCAGCCAGGGCATTCAAAGCTTGGTTGGAGCAGATGTTAGATGTAGCCCTTTCCCGCCTGATGTGCTGCTCCCTGGTTTGCAGCGTAAGCACAAAGCCTCTCTTGCCCTGGTTATCTGTGGTCATCCCCACCAGCCGGCCGGGCATACGGCGGAGAAATTTCTTGTTAACTGCCATGATGCCCAGGTACGGACCGCCAAAAGCCATGGGGTTGCCAAACACCTGGCCCTCACCCACTACGATGTCAGCCCCGTACTCAGCAGGCGGACGCAACAACCCCAGGGTCATCGGATTGACTGAGACTATGAATGTTGCCCCGGCGCCTTTCACCTTAGCTGATATTTCATCCACAGGCTCAAGCGCACCGAAGAAATTTGGCTGCTGGATCACTACACATGCCACGTCATCGCCCAACTTACCGGCTAAGCACCCGGTATCGGTTATCCCGTCTTTGTAGTCGATTTCCTCAACCCGGATATCATGGGCGTCTGCATAAGTCCTTATCACCGCCCTGGTTTCAGGGTGTACAGTGCTTGATACCAACGCGCGTTTGCGCCTGGCCATGCCCGCCGCTATGGTTACGGATTCTGCCGCTGCAGAAGCCCCGTCGTACATAGAAGCATTAGCTGCATCCATGCCCGTAAGTTCGCAAATCATTGTCTGGTATTCGTATATTGACTGGAGCACTGCCTGGCTGATCTCAGGCTGATAAGGCGTGTATGCAGTATAAAACTCGGACCTGCCCAATACGTGCCTCACTACAGACGGGATGTAGTGATCATAGGAACCCGCGCCGATAAAGTTCACATAGTCCTGGGCGGCGTTCTTCGATGCAAGTTCCTGCATGTGCTTAGCTAGTTCAAGCTCGCTCAAGCCGGGCGGTATGTTCAGGTCACCCTTGAGCCTGAGGTCGGAAGGAATATCGCTGAACAACTCTTCAACAGAGCCTACTCCGATTACCTTTAGCATTTCCTCCCTGTCTTTGTCTGTATTGGGTAAGAAGTTCATTACTCTCCGCCCTCTTCAACCATTTTTTGATAAGCTTTGCTATCCATGAGGTTGTCAAGTTCCGAAGGATCGGACAGTTCAATTACAATCATCCAACCATCGTTGTAGGGATCTTCGTTCACCAGTTCCGGCGAATCGTTGAGTGCTTCATTGACCTCTACGATGGTTCCTGAAACCGGCGCGTACACATCTGAAACAGCCTTGACCGACTCCACAGTCGCAAACATTGCTCCGGCCTTGAGCTCGGTTCCTACTTCAGGAAGTTCCACGAAAACCACGTCACCGAGCTGGTCTTGAGCATAAGAAGTAATGCCTACCCGCGCATTGCCGTTTTCAACCAGAACCCACTCATGTTCCTTGGTGTACTTGAGATTCTCAGGATAACTCATCTTTTCTTAACCTCCCTGCGATAAAATGGCATTCTTACAACCTTGGCAGGGACTTTTCTGCCCCTGATATCAATGCTCAGGCCGGTGCCTCGCTGGCTGTATTCCACAGGCACGTACGCCATGGCAAGATATTTCTCCAAGTACGGGGCATAAGTCCCGGTGGTAACATAGCCGATTTCCTTCTCGCCTGATTCGTCGAACACTTTGTAGCCGTTTCTGGGTACGCCTTTGCCTACCATCTCAATCCCGACCAGTCTGACCTGCAAGCCTTTCTCCCTTTGCTTCATGAGGGCTTTGGAACCGATAAAGAAAGTTCCCTTGTCAAAAGCAACTGTCCTTCCAAGTCCTGCCTCCATGGGAGTGTGGTTCTCGTCAAGCTCATGTCCGTATAGGGACATTGAAGCTTCAAACCTGAGGGTATCCCTGGCACCTAATCCTGCCAGCACAAGGCCGTAACCTTTCCCTGCTTCAACTACCGCTTCATACAGTTGGGACCCTTTACCAGCCTGGCAATACAATTCAAACCCGTCTTCTCCTGTGTAACCGGTTCTGGTAACAAGGCAGTTGATCCCTGCAACATCTACATCTTGAGTTCCGTGATAGTACCGTATCTCGTCAATAGGATATCCGGTCAGCTGTTTCAGGATTTCTACCGAATTAGGCCCTTGAAGCGCTAGCTGTGCTATGCTGTCTGATATGTTCTCAAAGACTGTGTCGTTAAAATAGCGTACGATAGGTTGTATCCATTCAACGTCCTTTTCTATGTTGGCACCGTTGACGATGAGCCAGTACTTGTCCTCAGCCAGGCACATCACCAACAGGTCGTCCACTATGCCTCCGTGGGGGTAGCACATAGGCGAGTAAATCAGTTTGCCAGGATAGATCTTGGACACATCGTTAACCAGGATCATCTGGAGAAGGTCAAGAGCTTCTTTGCCTCGAACCAGCAGCTCACCCATGTTTGATACATCCCAAAGCGCAGCAGTTGTCCTACAGGCGTTGTGCTCTTCCTTGATCCCGGAAAACTGCACAGGAAGCGCCCAACCGCCGAAGTCCACGATCCTGCCGCCGTTTTTTACATGGGTGTCATATAAGGGGGTCTTCTTAGGTACCTCTGCCACCTTTGCCGTCACCTCCTGTTTATTTTGGGCGATAAGCCTGAATCTTTGCCTGCCATCGCGCCGGAAAACTTGAAAAAGTGAAAAAAGGACCGAACTTCCGTGAAGTCCCTGTCCTTTTACCTGAGAGATTCTCCGCTTGTGAAGCGGGTTACCCCTTTGGTGCCATTCTGAAATGGCTCTCCAGAGATGCGTCCGGCGACGGTGTTTCTGCCTGAGAGTTTCAGATGGACATCCTTGCTCCTTCGGCGCCTGCTTCCCCGCAGGACTCTCCCGGCGCCTTCATCCGCCCGGATATTCAATTGGCGCTCCTTGGATACGCATGGCATGACAACACCTATATAAGCGTTGATAAACCAGCATGCAATTAATCAGTTTCTACATACCAGGGCAAATTCCTCCAAGCGGGTTTCCCAATTTCAGCTCAGGCCGTTTTTCGCATGCCAGGCCCAGGCAGTAGAAATAATGTCCTCCAGCGAGGATAAGCGTGGTTTCCATCCCAACACCTGAGCTGCTTTATCTGAAGATGCCACCAGGACTGCCGGATCCCCTTCCCGCCGCTTGCCTACTGTGTAAGGTGCTTTCTTTCCGGTTACACGCTCAGCTTCCCTGATAATTTCCAGTACAGAATACCCTTTCCCTGAACCCAGGTTCAGCACCAGACTGCGGTTGTTGTTCCTCAAGAAGTCCAAAGCCCGCACGTGAGCTTCTGCCAAATCAGTAACGTGGACGTAGTCGCGGATTGCAGTGCCGTCAGGGGTGGGGTAATCATCCCCGTAGACGGTAAGGGGTGTATGGGTTGCTATCGCACGCAAGACCAGGGGGATCAAGTGGGTCTCAGGTTCATGATCTTCGCCGATGGTGGAACCGGGATCCGCCCCTGCAGCGTTAAAGTACCGGAGAGATACTGACTTGAGCCCGTAAGCATGGTCGTACCAGGCCAGTGCCTTTTCAAGGAATGCCTTGCTCTCGCCATAGGGGCTCTTTGGCCTCACCGGAGCTTCCTCTGTAATGGGTATTTCTTCAGGATCACCGTAAACTGCAGCTGATGAGGAAAATACCAGTTTGTTGACTCCTTTTCTCACCATGGCTGAGCATAGGTTCAGACCTCCTATGATGTTCCGCCTGAAATACTTGTCAGGCTTGGTCACTGATTCCCCTGCCTGGCTTTCCCCTGCAAAGTGTATTACCGCATCGAACTCATGGGATTCCAAGACGTCCATCAGAGCTTTGTCATCTTCCATAAGCCCGATAATCAGGGGAATTCCAGGAATGTGCTCAGGGTGGCCCCTAGAAAGGTCATCGAAAACTGTTACGTGGTATCCGGCTTCCGACAAAGCTTTGACTGTGTGGGCCCCGATGTAGCCTGCCCCACCAGTCACCAGTACCTTTTCCGGCCTGTTACCGGCCTTCACCTTAGACAAGCTCAACCAACTCCCCGGTTAGACTCTGCTTACACGCATATATCATAACGGAGGAAAAGGCAATCTTCCAGCTTGGGAGCATACACTCTGAATAGAATGGAATGTGTACTAATCCGGAAGGGAACAGGGACATGAGGAAACAAGAACAATTCCGGACATTCAGGGGCTACTCCCTTGTAGATGCTGACGGCCTTACCCCTGGCATGGAAGATTACCTTGAGATGCTTTACCGGCTAGCCTCAGGCAACACATACGTGCGGTTGGTAGATCTTGCCGAAAAGCTGAGCGTACAACCTCCCTCAGCCTCAAGGATGATGCAGAGATTGTCAGAGCAAGGGCTGGTGGAATACGAACGATACGGGATAATCCGCCTCACTGAAGCCGGCAAGCAGCTAGGTGATTCTCTCCTCCGGCGGCACCGGCTGATAGAGCAGTTCCTCAGACTCATGGGAGTAAAGCAAAACGTACTCAAAGACACTGAGAGGATAGAACATATTATCAGCGATGAATTAGTATGCAGGATCAAATGGTTCGTCTTGTTTGCGACTGAGCACCCTGAATGGCTCGGCGATTTTGAAGACTGGGTAAGCAGGCAATCCCCTCTGACCGGTGACAGCTCACAAGAGCTTCTGTGACTCCAAGCCCGCTGGATTCATGCAGGAATCACCCAGTTGGTGTAGTATTGTTCATATAGATACATGACTCCATCGGATACTGGGCCATCATTTGTCTTGAGCAAAGGAAGGTACATATGGACCAGCAACCAAGTACTTTGTGCACCTCCTTCGATAACCTAGATAAAGGTACTCACATATGCTACTTCTATGAAAATGACAGGGACCTGGCTGATGCGGTTATACAGTACTTCCGGGCAGGGTTAGCCAAGAACGAAAGGGGCCTATGGGTATGCGCCGGGCCCTTTGACGCAAAAACTGCAACTGCCTTGCTCCAACGAGACTATCCAGAGTTAGCTTCAACGCTTGAAACGGGACAGCTCATAGTAGCTGACTATGACCAACTGTATCTTACAGGGGAACGGGAATTTGACATATCTGTAGTCCTGGACCGGTGGGCTACTGCGGTATCAGATGCAATCGCTGCCGGGTTTGACGGCTTAAGAGTAGCGGGCGATCTGGCCTGGTCAAGGTCAAAACAAGTTCTTAAAGAGTATGAAGAACGCTTTTGTGCCTTTGCCATGCAGACACCTATCGTTACCCTGTGCTGCTACCCGCTGGCCCACATGGATCACGTTGACATCCTAGACATTTCATACATACACCATTTTGTGCTGGCACTTAAGGACTCAAGCTGGCACCTTATCCCGTCGGCCAGGCACAGGGATCTCATGTGGCAATCCCTTTTGGATACCCTTACCAAGGGCATGCTGGCAATTGACGCTTCAGGAGCAATTATCACTGCCAGCAACATGTGCTTGGAGCTTTTCGGCTGCGATAGCCTGTCATGCCTTGGATCTGATATCAAAGAGTTCACAACCCGTTTCAAAGTGAGCTCAATCACAGGCCGCGTCCGGCCTGAAACAGCAAATCTCATATCATCATGTGATGTTGACGACTACTGGAAAGCTGCATCTCCCACACACGGCGATTTGGAATTACTGGTCAACATCAAGGTAGCTAAGTCAAACGCAATCATGCCGGAAGTGTTGCTCCTGATCTTCCATGACATTACAGGCTTAAGGACCGTCGACACAATCGAAGGCAACTTCCTTCAAGTGGTAAGCCACGAACTAAAGAATCCTATCCAGACCATGACAGCAATCATCAACCTCATGAAAGCATCGGTGCCAGACCGGGAAACACCCGTTTACAAGTACATCAAAATGGCTGATTCATGTTTGTCCAGGATCACCGGGGTAGTGGAAGACCTGCTGTCGACCGGCCGGATTAAGCAGGACAGTGCTGTTATTAACCCTGTGCAGACCGATCTCAAAGCACTGGTACTGGAAGCTCTCGAGCCTTACCTGACAGACCCCAAACATGCATTCATCTGCCGGTTTGACAAATCACAGGTTATACGGGCAATGGTTGATCCTGTACGCCTACACCAGATCCTCGCCAACGTGCTCAACAACGCTGTGAAGTACACACCTCCGGGCAAGAGGATCTGGTTGGACTTGGTTATTTCAGACAATACCGCCACCCTTGTTGTCGAAGACGAAGGGATCGGCATCCCTCCCACAGAGCTTGAGCGTGTATTTGAGCAGTTTTACCGGGGCATAAGAACCAGAGGCAGATTCTCAGGGATCGGCCTTGGACTTTATGTAAGCAGGTGCCTGGCGAGGATGCACGGAGGAGACCTGTGGGCAGAGACAAGATCCGGGGGAGGGACAGTTATCAAACTCTCGCTGCCCATCGTGACAGAAGACGCAAGCCAGGAAAACCTTGAGCAGGAAAGCCTTGAAAAGGAGACGATGTAAAATGCGCGTGTCAACTGGATTGGAAGTCATGATCGCTAACAAATCATATATGAACAAGAGGATAGGTCTTATTACCAACCACACAGGCGTTGGCCCTGAACTTGACCAGAATATCGATCTCATGCTCAAGCAAGGGTACAAGATAACCGCCCTGTTTTCACCTGAACACGGCCTATTTGGGGATTACCCTGACGGCGAATATGTGGAAAGTTCCATGTACCCTGGAACCGGAATCCCGATTTACAGCTTGTTTGGAGAAACCCAACAACCTACTCAAGATATGCTGCAAGACGTGGATGTCTTGATCTTTGATATCCAGGACATAGGAGCACGGTATTACACATACATGTCCACAATGCTGCTTTCCCTGGAAGCAGCATCAGCCAATGACATCGAATTTGTGGTGCTGGACAGGGCCAATCCCATAGGAGGCATAGCTGTAGAGGGCAATGTCACAAGGCCCTCCTGGATATCCCCTGTAGCTTACGCCCACATTGCCATCCGCCACGGGATGACTCCAGGGGAGATTGCCATGTTTGTAGCTTCTGAAAAGGGCCTCGCCCGGCCTTCAGTTGTACCCTTGAAAAACTGGTCCCGTGATATGTACTTCCCGGATACAGGGCTGCCCTGGGTACCCACATCACCCAGCGCCCCGTCAATCGAAATGGCCTTGCTTTATCCCGGTACGTGCCTGCTTGAAGGCACCAACGTATCAGAAGGCCGGGGCACTTCAGTTCCGTTTCAAGTATTGGGCGCGCCATGGATCGACGGGCCTGAACTGTCGCAAACCCTCAATGAAATGGGATTGCCTGGCATAAGGACCAGACCTGTGTATTTCCGGCCGTCATTCAGCAAGTGGACCAATCAGGTTTGCAGAGGGATTCAAATACACATACTTGAACCTGAGAAAGTACAGCCTGTAGAACTGGGCGTGAGGTTGGTTTTTGCGTTGAGGGACCTGTACCCTGATGATTTTGAACTTACGCCCCCAGGCCCGGACAGAAAGCATTTCCTGGATCTGTTGTGCGGCGGGGATCAGCTGAGCGCCGCCTTGGCAGATGACGATTCGCCTGAATCACTCCTTAGCATCTGGTCTCAAGAGGCTGAAGAGTTCAAGAAGAAACGTCAAGATTACTTGATATATGTGTGAAAGAAGGGTCCGGAATGCGTTTTTTCCTGGGAATCGATGGCGGGGGCACTTCCACCACAGCGTGCATAATCGATGAAACAGGCCAAGTGGTTGCTCTGGGCGCAGGCGGGCCCAGCAACATAAACTACACCCCTGAAGACCAAGCCAAAAAATCCGTACAAGACGCCCTGGATGCTGCACGTAGGGCAGCGAGCGCCAAATATCCGGGACTTACGGTTTCAGCTGCTTGTGCAGCCCTTGCCGGGGCCGGCTCTGACCAAAACAAAGTGAGAGCTGCTGATCTCCTCAAGCCTCTGTTCGCCGGTATCCCGTTCTTGGTTGTGGAAGACGTAAAAGGAGCCCTCCACGGAGCCCTTGAAGGCCAGGACGGTATAGCTGTGATCTCAGGCACAGGGTCCAACTGCTTGGGAGTGCGCAATGGGAAATACAAGCGCTCCGGCGGATGGGGCTCCCTCTTGGGCGATGAAGGGAGCGGGTTCATGATAGCCAAGAAAGGGCTTACCGCTGCGCTGCGTGCTTATGACGGGAGAAGCCAGGCCACCTCCCTCACTGACAGGTTTGTTGCCCATTTCTGCCTGAATACCCCTGAGGATATCTTTGCTGCAGTTCACCCCCTGAGCAGAGAGCAAATCGCAGCCCTAGCCGTAGTGGTTTTCGAAGAGTATGAAAAAGGCGACGCGGCTGCACGCAAGATCATTCAGGAAGAATCTATGGAACTAGCTGTCATGGTCCGGGCAGTGCATAAAGCACTAGAGTTCGCAGGCGAAACACTTGTAGCCATGATAGGCGGCTGCTTTTCACAAGCCGGTTTCAAGAATGCGTTTATCTCACACCTGGAAACAACCGTTCCAAAGGCCAGGGCAATATTCCCCCTGGAACCGCCCCACGTAGGGGCAGCTTTGCTTGCGCGGGACACTATGCTCCGGCAGCAAGCGCGACTACACCGATGTTGAGGGGTCATGCCAATGAATAAGGAAGCTTTTGTTCCCAGAACTGAAAACTCAAATCCACTGACAAGAGACATAGATACATGGCCGTTGCGCAAAATCCTTGAGGTCATGAACTGCGAAGGCCACAGGATCGCTCCTGCGATAGCCCGCGAGATCCCCAAAATCCAAGAAGCTGTGGAAATGGTGGTTGAGAGCTTGTCAAACGGGGGCCGTCTGTTCTATGTAGGTGCAGGCACAAGCGGTCGCCTGGGAATCCTTGACGCAGCGGAACTCAGTCCTACGTTTGGCTTGCCCAGGGACAGGGCTATAGCGATCATATCCGGTGGTAAACAAGCTGTGTTCTCCGCAATTGAAGGCGCTGAAGACAGCGAACAAGACGGCAAGGAAGCCCTCATGGCACACCGGCCCAACCGCGACGATGTGGTCGTGGGCATTGCTGCCAGCGGGAGGACTCCCTTTGTGCTGGGGGCAATGAAGGCAGCAATTTCATCAGGCTGCAAGACCATAGCTGTCGTAGGTGACCCCAGGGGGCCTGTGGCCGGTTGCGCTCAGACTACCATATCCCCTGACGTAGGGCCTGAAGTGATCACAGGCTCCACCCGCCTGAAGAACGGTACGGCTCAGAAAATGGTACTCAATATGATATCCACAGCAGCAATGATAGCTCTGGGCAGGACCTACTCAAACCTCATGGCAGGCACCAGCCCGACCAACCAAAAACTGTCCTCAAGGGCCAGGCGCATCCTTCAGGAAGCCACACAGTGTGAACCTGACCAGATACAAGCTGCTTTAGAACAATCGGACGGCGAAATTGCGCCTGCGCTGATCATGCTGATGTCAGGGCTCGACCTTGATGACGCCAGGAACGCCCTTAGACAAGCTTCCGGTTCCATAAGGAAAGCTCTTAGACTGGCCATGGGAGAAGACTTTACTGAAAGGAGAATCCCTCAAATGACCTGTAAGACTGTTTCAACTGAGGCCAAACAAACACTGTACTTCGGTACACCGGAAGAAGCAGGGTTCGACCCTGGAAGACTTGAACAAGCGTTTGGAGTAGTCCGTGAAACTGTGGGTGACGGCGAAGGGCCCATACCCGGCGCGGTAGCTGCAGTAATCAGGAACAACGTGGTCATCGGTCCGCGGGCTTGGGGTTGGGCTGCCCGGACACCTGAGCGGGTGCCTGTAACCCCCAACACCATTTTCGACATGGCTTCACTCACCAAGGTGATAGCTACCACCCCGTCAGTACTGATGCTATGCGAACAAGGCAAATTCCGCCTTGATGACCCTGTCTCCATGTTCATACCTGAATTCGGAGCCCACGGCAAACACGCTATCACTATAAGGCACCTGATGAGCCATACTTCCGGGTTGCCCGACCACATCCAATTCTGGAAGGAAGGGCTCGAAGGCAAGCAGATTATCGAAAGGATATGCTCCCTGGAAATCCCCGAAGGCAACCATCCTGGAAAACAGGTGATATATAGCGACCTCGGCTTCATACTCTTAGGCGAGATAGTTGAAAGGGTAACCGGAATGAACATCAAGCAATTCTCTGAAGAAAAGGTGTTCCGGCCCCTTGGCATGTATGATACTGGTTTCGCGCCGCCTGAATCTTTAAGACACAGGATAGCTGCTACAGAATACCGTGAGGACTTCGGCAAGGTGATGTGGGGCGAAGTGCACGATGAAAACGCCCATGCATTGGGAGGAATAGCCGGCCACGCAGGGCTCTTCAGCACTGCAGAAGATACGGCCAAGTATGCCCTTATGTGGCTCAACAACGGCCGTTGGGGAGACACCCGGATCCTGGGCAAGAGCACAGTCTTGGCAGCCATAAAAGAACAAGTGAACCTCGAAGAACGGAGATGCCTCGGCTGGATGCTCAAGTCGATGACCTTTTCATCAGGCGGAGACTTCCTGTCCGATGTGGCATACGGGCATACCGGGTTTACAGGTACAAGCCTGTGGTGCGATCCTGCCCAGAACCTTGCCATCATCCTGCTGACCAACAGGGTGCACTCAGGGCGGGAAGGCAATGCCCACATCAGGCTGCGGGCAAGGTTCGCCAACGGAGTTTCGGCAGCAATTGAAAAATAGGGGCGACAAGGAGGTAAGGCCGGTGGAACAGCTTACTCTCGAAGAGAAAATCGGACAGGTGTTCATGTTTGGATTCCCGGGAAAGGACCCTGAAGACGCCCACTACCTGATCAGGAACTTCAAACCTGCAGGCATTATATATTTTGCCCGCAACTGCGGCACTGTGGAAGAAACAGCTATGCTGTCAGCCCAACTGCAAGAGTGGGCACGCAATTCAAGCCCGGGCATCCCGCTGTTTATTGCCGCAGACCAAGAAGGAGGGGTTGTGGCAAGGCTGACCCAGGGTATACCGGTCATGCCGGGACCCATGTCCCTGGCTGCAGCAGTTGCCGGCGGGGACGACAAGTTCATAGAAGAAGCATCGTACGCTACAGCCATCCAGCTTCGCAGCGCAGGGATAAACCTCAACGCCGCTCCGGTGCTTGACGTCAACGACAATCCTGAAAACCCGATCATAGGCATCAGGTCTTTCGGCGAAGACCCTGAGCTTGTTGCCAGGTACGGCGTGCTTGCTGCAGAAGGCTACCGCCGCGGAGGGGTGATTGCAACCGGCAAGCATTTCCCGGGACACGGCAATACCTCTGTAGACTCCCATCTGGACTTACCGGTATTGCCCCATTCCATGGAACGGCTAAACTCATGTGAACTGGTTCCGTTCAAGAAGGCAATAAAAGCGGGTATCCCTGCAATTATGACCGCCCATATCGTATTTCAGGCAATTGACAGCCAAAAGCCTGCCACCTTATCTAACGCGGTACTGAGAGGGCTGCTGAGGGACACCTTAGGATTCCAAGGTGCGATAATGACTGACTGCCTTGAGATGAACGCAATTTCTAAGCATCCTGGGACTGCAAGGGGCGCTGTGGAAGCGTTCAAGGCAGGATGTGACTTGCTCCTCATCTCACATACACGCGAGTTCCAGGAACAAGCATGGGCCGGTCTGTTGGAAGCTGTAAAATCAGGTGAGGTTTCAGAAAAGCGGCTGGATGAATCAGTAAACCGCGTACTTGATCTCAAGCGGGCGTTCCAGATTCCTAACCCTGTCCCAGCCGGAAATGCGTACGACCCACGGTTTGAAGAGCTTTTTCACGAACTCCACCTGCGATCGATTACCCTGGTGAAAAACGACAAAAACCTGCTCCCCCTGGTCCCACCTGATGGCCGCAAGATGAGACTGTGCCTGGCCGCCACTATGCCCAAGAGGCTGCTCCAGGTCGAGGATGATCCTCTAAAGCAACAAAGTGCCGTGGCCGAAACCGGGCCGAGGACCGGATTGGGAAAGAGCCTTCTGAGCTTGTGCAGCACCCTCAAGATAGATGAGATTGACATAGACGGGCCGGACGCCCTGGAGACCTGCCTAACGCTGGCAGACAAAGCAGACGCGACTATCATCCTCACCCAGGACGCAGTCAAAAACCCGTTCCAAGCAAAGTTTGCACAGAAGGTTATCGAAGCTGTGCCCAACGCTTTGCTCATTGCAACTAGGAGCCCCTATGACATCAGGGTGATCCCTGCTGCCCATACCTACTTGTGCACATACAGCAGCCGCCCTGAAACTATGCGCGCCCTTGCCCACGTGCTTACCGGCAAGAGGGCACCCTCAGGCAAACTGCCTGTAACTATTCCAGGGCTCAGCCTAAACTAGGGACGGAGGTAGATCAATGACCGGTTGGCTAACAAGAATCTGCAGCAAACCTTCAAGAATGATAATAGGACTGATGTCAGGCACTTCCGCCGACGAAGTAGATGCCTGCCTGTGCGAAATCTCAGGGTTCGGGCCGGATACCCGGGCCAGGGTTGTACACCTTGCATCAGTGGATTACCCCTCACATGTGAGGCACCTGCTTACCCACAAGATAGGCAGCCTGGACGTTGAGGAAGTCGCCAGGCTGAATTTCCTGATAGCAAGGGTTTTCGCTCAAGCGACGCTCAAATGCATTGAAGAAGCAGACTATGATAAGTCAGATATGGACCTCATTGCTTCCCACGGGCAAACCCTTGCCCACTTTCCTGATACAGACCGCGAATCCCTTCCTGTACGCGCTACCCTGCAGGTAGGCGACATCTCAGTGATAGCCCAGCTCACCGGGATTGTCACAGTAGGCGATTTCCGGCCTGCTGACATGGCCCAAGGAGGCCAGGGAGCACCCCTGGTTCCGTTTGCAGACTACATCCTGTTCAGGGATGCTTCACTAGGCAGGATCGTGCAGAACATCGGGGGGATAGCTAACCTGACCTACCTCCCACCTGGGTGTACCCCTGAAGATGTGATAGCCTTCGATACCGGCCCTGGCAACATGGTGGTTGATGCCGTAGTGGATATGTTGACTCAGGGCAAACAAACCATGGACACTGACGGCAAGTTAGCTTTCTCAGGAACTGTCAACCGCCTTTTTCTCGACCATCTCATGTCAAACGAATACTTCGCCAAGCTCCCGCCTAAGTCAACAGGCAGGGAAGCTTTTGGCCAGCAGTATACGGCGGAGATCCTGGATGAGTACAAGCACTTCCTGGGCACATCCGGAGAATCGTGGGATCCTGTTCCCTATCTTGAGGACATAGCTGCCACAGTGTCAGAACTTACAGTACAGTCGATAATCTCGTCCTATAAGTCGTGGGTGCTTCCAAAAGGACCTATTGACGAAGTGATACTCGGCGGTGGCGGTGCGCGGAATGCCTATTTCGTCACCAGGCTGAAGCAGGAACTCTCCAAGCTGAACCCTTGCACCAAGGTGCTTACCCATCAAGACTTCGGGATCTCTGACAAGGCTAAAGAAGCTTTGGCGTTTGCCATTTTAGGTAACCAGTTTATCGGGGGAATGGCTAACAATATCCCGTCAGCAACAGGAGCTGCCAGGCCTGTGGTCATGGGCAAACTAGCGTTGCCGTGGTGAACTATCCAAGACCGAAAGGTACCCCGTGGCACAAGTCATAACCTGCCCGTGGGTTGTAATAGCGATGCACCCAAGAATCCGAAGTTACCAGGAGAAAAAGGAACTATGAACACACCAGATTACATAAGATTTCCGGGAAACACGCGCGTGAAATATGACATCTTATACTTGCTGTTGGAATCACAAGGCAGGGTGTTTTCGTGGGACGAGATAGCCGGCAGAACCGGTATCACCGTGGAGGAAGCAAAACGGAATATCCAGAGTTTGCTTGACGAAGGTTTCAGTGTGATAACTGCGAGCGAAGCAGGCTGCACCGTTTCAGAAGGCCAGGACAGCCTGTCTGCCCCCGGGATTTACAGTCAACTAAGGACCCAGGTGCTTGGAAGGCAAATATGCTACACCCTTACCACAGCTTCTACCAACGATGACGCCCGGGTGCTGGCTGAATCTTGCCCTGACGGCACGTTGGTCATATGCGAAACCCAGACCAAGGGCAAAGGCAGATTGGGCAGGCAATGGGAATCACCCAGGGGCGGGATATTCATGTCGCTCATCCTTAAGCCGGAGATACAACCTGCCAGAATACCCCCACTGGCACTTGTGGCAGGTTACGCCACTGCAAGGGCCCTTGAGCGCGCCGGGCTGAACGCCGCGGTGAAGTGGCCCAATGACGTGTTGGTGCAAGGCAGGAAACTGGCTGGGATATTGTGCGAAATCAGCGCCCAGCAAGGCAGAATCCAATACCTGATTGTGGGGATCGGGATTAACGCCAATATTCCGGCAGCCCTCATGCCCCCTGGGGTGAGAGAGCGGTCGACGTCTGTATTGGATCAGACCGGGAAGATTACAGACAGGAACTTACTCATAGCCGGAGTGCTAAACGAGTTTGAGCCTTGTTATCTCCGGTTCCTTGAATCAGGACTCGAAGATCTCATCCCAGAGATTGAACCTAAACTAGCTTATGTGGGAAGCCCCGTGATGATACATAATACAGCCCTGGGTTCAGAGGAGATACAGCATGGCATCCTCCAGGGCCTGGACAGCGACGGCAGCCTTCTGCTCAGTAGCTCAGCGGGAGAAATCAAACGCTTTGCTGCAGGAGATCTGTCGCTCAGGCCCAAGTAAAAGCCTGCCGGTTGAGTCCGGCAGGCGCAAGCCTTTGTTTATGGGTTCTATTCCAACGTCACCGTGGCCTATGCCAAGGCCATCATGGTCCTTGCCCCCCGGTACGCTTCCAGGTAATCCTTGCCTGTGAATTCAACTGTCACCGGGTCTATACGGACAGCCCCAGGCATGATTGACGCCCCGTCTGCGTTACCGGACGTATGGAACTGAAGCCTCACTGTGCTTGGTGTGTCAGGCACCAACGGCTTAAACTTGTCAAGGTTCTTAAGGCTTATAGCAACCTTCTCCCGTATCAGTTCTTGGGCTTTCTCAGGATGGATGCAAAGCGCAGCAAACTGGCTCCTGGGCTCTTTCACAGCTACCGTTTCCACCTGGCCAAGGAGTTCCTTTGCTTCTGCAACAACCACCGAGTCTCCTGAAACGAACACCACAGGCACCCCGTAGTGCCCGGCTATCATGGCATTCATACCTGTTTCACCCAAACACTTGCCGTTAACCCAGAAATTCGCTACCCTGCCTGTATAGGTGTGGTTAAGCACACCTGTAGTCGACGCCCTGGAGTGATAACCGATGAACATAGCCGCGTCGAGGTCGGGGCCGATCCCTTCCATCATGGATAGCGGCTTTGACGATCCGGTTATCAGCTTTACCCTGGGATCCAGGTCTTCAATGATGATGTTCCGCATTCCGCCATGTGAATCGTTGATGATTACCTCGGTGGCACCCGCGTCGAAAGCTCCCTTGGCGGCAGCATCTGCCTCCTTAGTCATAAGCCTTCTGAATCTCTCATAGCTGTCTTTGCCGTACGCAGTGTGGTCCCAGTTGACTACACCTGTAATGCCTTCCATGTCGACTGAAATGAACACCTTCATGCTCAAATGCCCCCAATTCCCTTATAGCATTAGCCAACCGCTTAACAATATACTGTTCTGCGTTGGACACAGTTTTCCTGCCTTGAATCGCTCCTTTGGCCACGCAAATGTTAATCCCGCCGGTAACCTTCGCAAACCCTGGCGATTACCTGCAAGGGGCATTTGCTAGGTGTCCATTGCAACCGGACCGGACCTGCCGGATATGACCAACCTGTCCTCAACTATCCGGATCTCAACCGATTCCAAGGGGTTTTCTGTCCTCGCTTTGAGCCTGCCCAAGATAATTGTGGTATTAGGGAAGATCGTGCCTGCAATGATCCTGCCTTTTTCAGACACTCTGAGTATTGTTGTAGCGGAACCCCGCCCTCCAGCTTGATTGACCTGGATCAGCTCGGAAGCTGTCACTTCACCCCCACGGACAATACCCGGACTTCCGGCAATTTTGACTGCCCTGCCCGCAGACAGGTTTGAATACAAAGCTCCTTGCCCTGTCACTATGATATCCCTGGAAGCTTCAAGGTAAGAACTCTGGACGTAGGGCAATACTATGTCTGATTCGCCACGCGACAACTCATAATCAATCCAGGATCTCACATGACTTATGTCCTCTTCAAGAGCTTGTGCCCTGTGATAAACACCGCTGTCACGTCCTGCGATCTTTTTCCTTGTGCTCAAAATCCTGCGGACAATTTCCTGGGGCAGCTGGGACAAGTCTTCCTTATACAAAGCTCCCAATGACACGATCAGCTGCCTGAAGTAATCAAACAGCACTTCTGAATCTGAGACAGTTATCATGTCTGGTACTTGATTCTCATCCCCGTTCTCGGCTTCTTCTGCCAAACGCTTGTCGAGGGCCCTGATCTCCATAATCCGGACAAGGCTCTCTTCCACGTTGGAGAGCAAGTCATTCAATTTGTGAAGCCATCTGACATCTTTGCCGGCTGAAATACGCGACTTGAACACATTGCCCCTGATTGTTACACTTCCCCAGGCATTGAGTTCAGCATCTGTGACAGTCCCGGTGATAATCTGGTTGCCCTCACTTTCGACTCTCATGCCTTCAAACACGTTACCTGCTATCTCTATACTTCCTGATGTCCTGAGGTTTCCTGAAGAGAGGTCCACATCCCCCCGGTGGTAGTACACTTCATCAACTTCCACTATTCCTGAACTTTCGTTGTATCTAGGCCAACCCGAAGTTGTAGCTACAGCAAAAAGCAACTCCCTTTCTTGCTTCAACTCGACCCCTTTCCCTGCCCTGAGCCCGGGATCCCGCGGCTTCTTCGGGTGAAGCGTCTTGCCACTCACTCCTTTGCCGGGCAGTCCTGGGATTGCCTGCCTCTTTACTGCGATTGTCTGTCCGGCCCTTACATCAGGGATCCTGATAGAAGATCTGAAGTCAATCCTGATTTCGTCAAGGGGGAGTTCCACCACTTTCTCCAGGGGAACTGCAAATTCAAGTTTCCCATCTTGCCCGGGTGTAGGAGGGATACCTGATGCAATAAGCACCGGTTTAGCCGGTTTTTCTGCACATACCATGTGGCATGCCTGGGTATCCAGGCCAAACCTGATACCTGCTTTTTGTGCACCTTCAATGATAACTTGCGGTTCCACACGTGCAGGGATTGTCTCGCTTTCAACTGCCAACTGCAATACAGGTGAAGGTTCCGTATCCTTCAGCATGTACCGCACGCCGTCTTTGACTTCTAGTATTACATAAGCCTCCAGATCATCTTTGCTTACCTGAAATCTGAAGGATATTTGGGGCAGTTGTTCCACAGGGCGCAATATGACGTTGCTGGACCCTGTGACCTCGGTCTCGCCTGTTATCTTGACCCCTTGTACGAAAACCTCCACCTCATCAACAGGCCTTATCTTCGCAGGCGCCCCTCCGGGATCAGGATCGGCAACCCTGAGTCTTCCGTTTTCAACCCAAGCTAAACCTGAGGTAGTCTTACCGCTGTTGGGCTGCATATTTCTGCCCTCCGTTCCAAATCATCTAACTGTGCCCTCTCAAGACCTATCGGAAAGTTGAAGGGCAAGTATGAGAAGAAAATAAGACAGACATTGTTGCATTTGACTCGCTGTGGTATACTAAACTTGCTCATGCATGATGAGGAGTGAATCGCAATGTCAAACGCTGACCCCTACACACGGAAACTTGTCAACCCAAGCTACTACGCACAAAGAAACGAGCTCGTAGCAAAAGTGGTAGCGGTTCTAAGAGGCCAACTTGATAACCGCAACCTGCAGCTCATTCCTCAGCCGTCGCGAGCCATAAGGCAAGGCGAAATCCACGAACTTATCGTCACTGACGAAAATGCAGCCCCTGGCTGCCAAGTTCAAAGAATTGCGTACGTTGCTTTCGTTGAGTTTCTTAACGGAGGGGTTTTGCTGCATAAAGACAGTGTGCTCACAGAAAAAGGCTATCTGGGTACCATAGCAGGCTACGATCTGGCCCACTTTCCTAACCACATGAACGTAGCGCTGCAAGGAAGCCTCGAGTCAGGTGAGGACAGGGGCTTGGAAGTTGGTATGCAAGTGGTCTTTAAGGCGCACACTGTTTGCAATGAACACTCAAGCTGAAGAAAACAAAACAAAGGAAAGGGTGGAAAAGGTCTCATGTCCAACTTCAAGTACAAGTTCCAGATGTACAAACATCTGCAGGCAAAGACACCGGAGATTTACGCAGAAGCCCGCAAAGCAGCTGACGACCTTGGTATCACCAAGTACAGAGGCCAGATAGGGCTTACAGGCGCTATCTCAGGCTGCCCAGCGCCAATGAGGAAGAATGTGGCGGAAGCTATCATGGAAGGCGAACGCCGCACCATCCCCTTGGCAACCCTGGTCGATGAAATCAGGGAGATCGTAAAAGACGTATACGGTGACGAGTACGATGCTTGTCCCGTAGCTACCTGCGAAGGTGGCCTTTGGGTTACTTTTGACACACTGTTCTCACCGCCTATCTCCGGCCGCGGAGACAAGTATCGCGCAAGATACATAGTACCGTGGGAGAAGCACATGCATCACCAGGCCGGTTACGGACGCCCGGTACCTCCTAAGTACAAGGAAATCCTTGCAGACCGTGGAACCACCCCCGGCGAGTTCGGGTTCTCAGGAAAACGCCTGGACAATTTGGATGTAGTCATCGTGCCTCTGGAAGGCGCCAAGTACGACCTGCACGGGATCAAGTATCATCCAGTTCCCATGCTGACTGAAGTCGATGTCGAGGCGTCCCTCGAGGTAATCGCAGCCACTGCAGAATCCCACGCTCCTTACGTGTCAGGATTCGCATCCTTGGCCTATGACACTCCCGGATACGGTTACGGGGCAAAAGATGAGACAGGAACTCCTCTCCTGCAGAAGGGCTTGGCCGAACTTGCCAAGGAATTCGACGTACCGTACGTCCTCGACAACGCGTGGGGACTCCCCTTCGTAGGCCACGACCTGAGGAAGTCAGGCGGAGACGTCATCATCTACAGCATGGACAAAGCCTCCGGTTCAGGAACCTCAGGCCTGATTATCGGGCGTGAAGACGTAATGGTCCCGATAAGGCGCGGCATGGGCTTCCATGGCGACAGGTACGGCACCACCGCTTCCTACGGCAAAGCCGCCTACGTAATGATCGACCCGGGCAAGGAAGCACTGCTCACACAAGTTGCCGTGCTCAAAGACCTGAGAGACAACCCGAAGATGTACACTGAACAGGTAGACAAACTGTATGAAATCGTGACTTCCGAGCTTGACAAGGTCCATCCCAAGCTCAAGCAAGGACTGCTCGTCTCCAAATCCTACAACTCGGGAACAGTCGAAATCAACTACGAGAATACATGGAAAGAAGGAATGGGCTTCCCCATCTTCTCCATCGAAGATATGTACGCAGGCTCCCACCTGCTGCAGGTGGGCTGCGCCCAGATGGGCATCATAGCCACCATCTCCTACGACGGCAACATCTTCATCTCACCCGGTCAGGGCACTTCCGACGAGGAAGGCAACTTGGATGAAGAAAAGATGCGTCTGGCCGTCAAAGGCCTGCTCACACTCATGGAAATCATCGGGAGAAACGCAGGATTCTTATCCTAGCCTTCCCCCATATGAAACCGGAGGCGGGTACATTGCCCGCCTCCGGTTTTGTCATGGCTAAGGTCAATCAGCCAATGAGCTTCAGGTTACAGCTTGGGATATACCGATTCGGCCGCGCTATCAAGCCAGGTGAGCAGCCCATAAGAAGACACCGCCATCAGCACGCCTAGGACGGCATACAGCAGCCGGATAGATAGTCCCAGTAAGAGAAAGCCTCTTGTCACCAATACCAGGATACCCAAGTACAGTAACGAAAACAGCCACGCCACCAAGGTCTGGAAGTTGCCTTTCATGGCTTGCTGGGGTTCAGTCCAGTTGACTTTCGGACTGCGCAAGTCATTCAACAGACATATGATGCTCACCGGTGCGGATACCAGGATACCCAAGGCTATGAGTACCACAGACCGCACAAAGTCAAGTTTCAGGAACCATATAGCCGCGCCTGCAAGTATTGCCAGTTGCGCCAAGGAAAACAACAGGCTGTAGATGAGCTTTGCTCGCATCTGTACCTTGGGGGCTACGGGGATGAGTTTGCTCATCCAGAACATGGGCCCTTCTCTGGACACTGCAGTTGATGCAACCTGGTTCATCCCCGTGAACAAGCCGTGGATCCCCAGCATGACCAGGACCACTACGTCTTTTGTCTTGGCGCCCAACAAGGTCTGGAGGATTTGCGGTATCGCGTCTCCTCCTGTGATGTACATGGATACTACCAAGATGGGGAGAACCAACAGGTTGAGCAAGACCGTCAAGAGAAAGTTGGGCGTCCGGGCTATGATCCTGTGTTCCCTGAGTATCAGCGCACTCATGGTACCCCTTGGCCTTGCAACCGCCGCGCCGGCCCTGGGAACATGCTTCTTGGTAGCTCCGGAGCTTGCCGGGGCAATCCCGCCAAAGAACCAGCCCTGGGTCAATGAGATCACAAGGTTGACTAAGCCTACAGACACGCCTGCATAAAGCGCTAATCCCAACAACTGCCTGGCCGCATCGCCGCCGGTAAGCGCCCATGCCGCCCATTTGAGCACAGGGTAGTATCCTGCCGCTGTACTGACCAGGCCGTCCCTCTCCATGAGTCTGGCTATAAGGGTTTCCGGACCGTAACGGAGCATTGTGTTGTTGAGGTACTGAAACGCAAATATGAGCACCACAAATACCAGTCCCAACAAAACCCTGAACGTGTCCCGCCTACGCGAACCCGCGGTGGCTTTCATAATAGGCACCAGTATCAACAAGCTGACGCCAAGGGGAACCAAGGGAATAAGCAGGTATACCAGCAAGGCAAGGGGCCAGTAAACTGCACCGCCCAGGTTCTTGCCCAGGGTTATGAGAAAGGGCGCTACCACAAAGGCCGTGATTACCAGTTGGCCGGCATAAACCACGGCCACTTTGCCGTACATTATCTGCCACGGTTTCAGAGGAAACGACTGCAGCTGATCCAGGTCGCTGCTGTAATACATGCTGGACATGAGGTGACTCAGGCCGAATAACACCACCGTTAACTGCCCTGCCAACACGGCAATCACCACAGCCAACCCCGGCTGGTTTGCCCGTACAAGTTCCAACGTCAAGCTATCTGCAAGCCTGAACAACATCACGGTGAAGGGAATGAAAGCCAAGGCCACGAGCGCCAGGTAGAGGTATCCGTACTGACGTTTGCTCTCGTCCATCCCAAGGCTCTCTACCAGTTTCCCTGGGTTGTACCGGACCTTGAGCTGCATCCTCACCAGTGCCCAAAAAGGCTTCCGGGTACCTTTCCTCTTGAACCCTCTTATAGCGGTGGTCACAACTATCCCCCCATCCGTGTCACTTGGCCAAGGACGCCAGTTGCTCCTGGGGCAGTTTGGCTCCTGTAACCTCCAGGAAGATCTCTTCCAGGGATTTGTCTCCCTCTTTAGCGAACAGTTCTTTCATTTCTTCCACGGTGTTCACCGCAATGAGTTTGCCTTTGTGGATGATGCCCACCCGATCGCACAGCCTTTCGGCCACTTCCAGCACATGGGTGGAGAAGAACACCGCTCCCCCCTGTTCAACGTGGGAACGCATGAGCTCCTTCAGCAAGTATGAAGACCTGGGATCCAGGCCAACCATGGGTTCATCCAGAACCCACACCGGAGGGCGGTGCATGAGCGAGCCTATCAAGGCGATCTTCTGGCGCATACCCCTGGAATAGCTGCCGATGGGGTCGTTCACTGCGTGAAGCATCTCGAAGGTCTCAAGCATCTTCACAGCTTCAGCCTCCCGCCTTACCCCGGGAACCCCATATACATCGCACACAAAGTCAAGGTATTCGGCTCCTGTTAGTTTTTCCCACAGTTGAGCTTCGTCAGGAACATAGCCTATCCGCTTCTTGGCCTCTATAGGGTTATCGAGCATGCTGATACCGGCTACTTCGATTGAGCCTTCATCGGGTTGAAGGATCCCCACCAGCATTTTGATGGTGGTTGTCTTTCCGGCACCGTTAGGCCCCAGAAACCCGAAGATCTCACCGGGAATCACATGCAAGCCCAGACTGTCTACAGCCTTTACTTCACGGCCGTAGCTCTTGGAAACCTTGGACATCTTAATCATCCATGTACACCTCCACTGCACTTGGGAATAACATGGCGAATGGGACATTCATACACTAATGTAATACGCATGGACCATATCTTGGTAACCCAGTTTGATGATTTCCGCCTCCAAGCAGGCGCTGCACCTCTTGACTACCAGTCCGTCGGCGGTAACCGTCCCGGCCGGTGTAAAGGGCACCTTGTTGTCGCGGCAGAGTGCCTCAATGTGACGTTCGTGCTCCGGTGCAAAACTCACGATGACCACGGAATCGCTCTCCCCGAAGAGTACCCCGTCAGGCCTGTGGGAAGGCTCAATTATCCCGTGGAGGGCGCCCAGGCGGATGTCTGCGCCCCTGGCTCCCTCTTGGCCCCAGATACACGACTGGGCCAGGGCAACTGCCAAACCGCCTAATGAAACGCTATGGGCTGAAGCAAACAGCCCCTGCTTTGCCCCCTCGGTTAAGACCCTGACGATGCCTGTTTCCATCTCAAGGTCAGGATACCTTATGTCCCCGGCGGCAACATCGTGAACCTGGTCAAGATACTCACTGCCGTGCAACGATTTGGTGTCCCCGTACACTTTCCCGACAATGGCAATCTTGTGGCCGGCAGCTTTGAACCCTGGCGTAACTACCTTGCCCACATCTTCCAATAGCCCGATCATCCCTATGACAGGTGTGGGGTAAACCGGTTCACCCTGGGTTTCGTTGTACAAGCTTACGTTGCCTCCGGTAACAGGAGTGCCCAGCGCAGTGCACGCTTCTGCCATACCTTCAACGCTTTCTTTCAGTTGCCAGAAGATTTCGGGTTTCTCAGGGTTGCCGAAGTTCAGGCAGTTGCTGATTGCCAAAGGAACAGCCCCGGCTGCTGCTATGGTCCTGGCTGCATGGGCAACAGCCCACTGGGTACCTGCCCTGGGATTCAAGTAAACCACCCTGCCGTTACACCTGGTGGTGATCGCCAAGCCCTTGGAGGTCCCCTCTACCCTGATTATCCCGGCCCCCGCCTCAGGAATCTGGACTTGGGTCTGATCTTCACTTGGGTCATTACCAAACCGGCTGTACAACGCCTGTTTTGAAACTACATTCGGTGAAGCCAGAAGTTCAGTCAAAATGCCGTTGAATTCATCTACTTCTGGAACAGGGATGGAGCCCGCTGAAAATCTCTTGACATCTTCCAGGTATCCAGGCTCTTTGAATTCAGGATCGTATACAGGGGCCTGGGTCAATAGCTTCACAGGCAGGTCAGCTACTTTGACACCGTTTTCGTAAACCTGAAGATTGCCGGAATCATTGACCACACCTATCTCGGCAACATTGAGGCCCCACTTCTCGCCGATCTCCATCACTTTGTCAATATTTTCAGGTGACACAATAAGAAGCATGCGTTCCTGGCTTTCTGACAGCATGATTTCGTAAGCGGTCATCCCTTCTTCCCTTACCGGAACCTTAGAAACCTCGATGGCAAGCCCTGTACTTGCCCTGGCTGCCGTTTCCGCTCCGGAAGAAGTAATCCCTGCGGCACCCATGTCCTGGATTCCCAAGACTGCGCCTTCCGCCATCATTTCCAGGCAAGCTTCAATCAAGCGTTTGCCCATCAGGGGATCACCCGCTGTGACCTTGGAGGACCCTTCCTCGCCGACGCCACCGAGTTCGTCAGAAGCAAAGGTACATCCGTGGATGCCATCCCTTCCTGTGGAGTTGCCCACGATCATGACCACGTTGCCAACCCCTGCAGCTAAGCCCTTGTGGAGGTCATCGTGGCACAAGATGCCGGCGCACAATACGTTGCATAGAGGGTTGTTGGTGTACTGTGGTGCAAACATGATCTCAGAGCTAATTGTCGGTATGCCGAGGGTATTGCCGTAGCCGGTTGCCCCTGCAATCGCCTGGGAAAAAAGGAACCTTGTCCTTTCACCCCCTGGAGGGCCAAACCTCAAAGAACTTGCCAAAGCCACAGGGCGTGAACCCATGGCGAGGATATCCCGTACAATTCCCCCTACTCCTGTAGCTGCTCCTTCATAAGGTTCAACTGCGCAAGGGTGATTGTGGGATTCAATCTTGAAAGCTGCGCCCATCCCGTCTCCCATGTCTACCACGCCTGCGTTTTCGCCGGGGCCAACCAGAATCTGCGGGCCCGTCACAGGCAGCTTCTTGAGAAGGTTCTTTGAATGCTTGTACCCGCAATGTTCTGACCACATTACGGCAAACATCCCTAATTCGGTGAAATCCGGCTCGCGGCCGAGCTGTTCAACGATCAGGCGGTATTCGTCATCTCTTAGGCCCATCTCTCTCCAAATACCATCTCTAAGTGTTCCGTTATGATTGCTCACCATGCCCGCCCCCTTAACTGAGATTCTTGCCCGTTAGGCCTAGACGTTCAAAAACAGCATCTACATGCACGAGTGTCTTATTCAAATCAAAACACGAGTCTATTTCTCCGGCAGCGCAAACCTGGGAGATTTCAGGATCTTCAAGCACCCTTTGTTTGAAACAGGCGCCCCCTTCCCAGGAAGCCATGGCCAGTTCCTGCACTTTGGCATAAGCCTGTTCGCGGGCAAATCCTTTGGAAATCAGGAGAAGCATGACTTCTTCAGAAAACACAAGCCCGCCTGTGAGATTCAGGTTAGCGAGCATCCTGTCAGGATACACCCTGAGGTCAGCCAGGATGCCGGTCATGCGGTTGAGCATGTAGTTAAGCAGAATCACAGAATCAGGCAGGATAATGCGCTCTACAGAAGAGTTTGAGATGTCCCTTTGATCCCAGAGGTTGTTGTTCTCCATAGCAGCCAGAGCGTAACCCCGCATCAGCCGCGACATACCGCATATTTGCTCCAAGCCTACGGGATTCCTCTTGTGAGGCATGGCAGAAGAGCCTTTTTGTCCTTGCCTGAAAGGTTCTTCGACTTCCCGGATCTCGGTTCTTGCCAATCCCCTCAAGGTGGTCGCCATTTTCTCCAAGGTGCCGGCAACTGCAGCAAGAATGCTCACACACATGGCGTGCCTGTCCCGCTGGATTACCTGGTTTGACACAGGAGCAGGCGTAAGTCCCAGTTTTTCACACACGTATCGTTCCACAAACGGTTCTACGTGAGCGTAAGTGCCAACGGCACCTGAAAGCTTTCCTACTGAAATCTCTGAGACAGCTGATTCAACCCTGCACAGGTTTCGTTTCATTTCCTCGTACCAGAGAGCAAGCACAAGTCCAAAGGTAACCGGTTCTGCGTGAACCCCGTGGGTCCGTCCTATCATTGGCGTATGCTTGTACCTCACAGCCATCCTGCCGAGCACGCCCAAGAGTTTGCTTATGTCATCAAAGATGATCATGAGCGAATCCTTGAGCAGTGATGATAAGGCAGTGTCAACTACGTCGTATGAAGTAAGGCCGTAGTGGATATACTTTCCCGCTTCGCCTGCAGTTTCAGCCACCTGGCTCACAAAGGCGATAACATCGTGCCGCACCTGGGATTCTATTTCAGCTATCCGTTTCACGTCTATTCTGGCTTTCTCCCTGACAGCCATTGACGTGCCCGGCGGCACTTTCCCGAGGATCTCCCACGCCTCCAGGGCAAGTATCTCAACTTCAAGCCAGCGGCGGTACTTGTTTTCATCGCTCCATAAGCGGGCCATTTCAGGCCTGGTATAACGGGGGATCATGCGATTCCTCCCTCCTATTCCCACTCGATTGTTCCCGGAGGTTTCGAGGTAATGTCATATACTACCCTGTTTACCTGGGGGACTTCTTCAGTAATCTTTAGCGCTATCCTGTCGAGCAAATCGTGGGGGATTGGAGCCCATTTGGCTATCATAGCATCAGAAGACAATACTGCCCTTATTGCAACCAGATGTCCGTAAGTCCTCCCGCCTTCTTTGACGCCGACGGTCCTTACATCTGGAAGCACGCAGAAATACTGCCACAGCCTGTCATACCAGCCAGACTTGATGATCTCCCTGTCGAGCACAGCTTGGGCCTTCCTGAGGATGTCAAGCTTCTCCTGTGTCACCTCGCCCAGTACCCTCACGGCCAAACCGGGCCCTGGGAACGGATGCCTGTAGATGAGGGGCTTTGGCAGCCCCAGCTCCTCTCCTACGAGCCTAACTTGCTCTTTGTACAGATCCCTTAAAGGTTCAAGCAGTTCGAGATCCATCTGCTCAGGTAAGCCCCCTACGTTGTGATGGCTCTTGACCAGCTGCGCCGGCCTCTGGTCTCCTGTATCTTGCTTCGCATCTTCCTCCACGTCTTCCACTGAGGTACCGGACTCGACCACATCAGAGCGGATAGTGCCCTGAACGAGAAAACGCACGTCCTGGTACTTCGCAGCTTCTTCTTCAAACACCCGTATGAATTCCTCGCCGATAATCTTCCGCTTAGCCTCGGGATCCCTCACGCCTGCAAGCCTTGCCAGGAAACGGGAGCTTGCGTCAACCACCCTAAGGTCAATGCCAAGGCCTTCAAAGGAGGAGACTACAAAGTCAATTTCACCTTCCCTAAGCAGGCCGTTGTCAATCATAACCGGTATCAGCTTGCCGCCTATAGCCCTGTGGACCAAAACAGCTGCAACCGTGGAGTCTACTCCTCCGGAAATCCCTACAATTGCCCGGGCACTTCCGGTTATTTCCCTGATGCGGGCTACTGAATCGCAGACAAACTGCGTGTACCATTCCCTGTCTCCTTGTGCCATGGTTATCATCCTCCCGTACCCTTCCACACAATGACTGTACCACCTGGAAGGCAAGCCCAACAAGTGCTGTGGTTTAGTCTTTAGGCTCCCCCATCCAGGTGTTTGAGTTGGGCCAGTGTTTCCTCGTACTCAGATTCAAGTTGGAGCTTTTCAAGTTCATCATCTACAACTGCCAGTTGTGAAGCAATGTACGCCAGCCTGGTCTTGAGCGCCAGTTCCATGGCTTTCCGGTCTTCTGGCAAAGCCGGGTCGGGCTGTGCACCTCCTGAGTCGCCTTTGTCCTGCGTACTGCCCTGCTTGCGGGTTTCAATCCAGTTACGAAACCCTGAGTATGAACCCTGGTATACATGGAGTCTTCCTTTTTCAAGATACCATATGGATGTACACACCTTATCAATCAGGAACCTGTCATGTGTAGCTACAATCACAGCCCCTGGAAACGCCGCTAGGGCTTCCTCTGCAGCTTCCCTGGCTGTCACATCCAGGTGATTGGTGGGTTCGTCCAGAAGCAACAGATCAAACGGGGCGAAGGTAAGGCATGCCAGTGCAACCTTAGTGCGTTGCCCGGTGCTGAGGTCCTCCAAAGGCCGCACTTGAGTGTGTTTGGATATCCCCAGATATCCGAGAAGATGTTTTGCTTCTTGAACAGTCCTGCCTGTCTGTATTGAAACGTTGTCAGCTGCGCTGCGTGACAAATCCAGGTGATCGAGCATTTGGGCTAGGTATCCCACTTGTATGTTTGGATTTACCCAAAGGCTGCCCTGTTCCGGATGCAGATCCCTGGCAAACAGCCTTATCATAGTTGTCTTACCGCAACCGTTCGGGCCTACAATGGCAATTTTCTCACCAGGAGACACAGAAAAGCCAGCGTGACTAATGATTGGAGGGGTTCCTGCTTCATAGCTGAATGAGAGATTGTCAGCCCTGAGAATGGTCTTGGTTCTGTATGAACCTTCCTGAAATGTTATGGTCACAGGCTTAACTGCGCGGGGTTTTTCAGGTTTGTGCTCCATGAGCTTATCCAACCGCCTTCTCTTGGCCTTAAACTGCGAGGCATGCTTCTTGGACCGCCTCCTCAGGTAATCGTTCTTACCCGCATCCCTATGAGCTTTTTCATACCATTGCTGCCTTGACCGCACCTCCGCACCTAACCGGCCCACCGCGTCCTGCCACTTTGAATACTCCCTGGCCAGGTTAGCTTCTTCCGCCCGCCTGGCTTCCATATACGCTGAGTAGTTGCCCTTATATGTTTTCACCTGGTGGTTTTCTATCCGCCAAATCTCGGTGCACACTGAGTCCAGGAAGTAACGGTCATGGGATGCAATAAATACGGTTCCTGCGAACCCCTTAATCAGCGTCTCCAGTGCTTCAATCCCGTTGATGTCCATGTGATTGGTGGGTTCGTCAATAACCAGCAGATCAGGATTTCGTGAGAGCGCCACGGCAAGGAGCAGTCTACCACGTTCCCCGCCACTGAGTGCAGACACAGGTTGGTCGCACAGGCGCCGGGCAAGCCCAAACCTGCCCAGCATCCCAGAATGCTCTGGGCCTATAAGGTCCAGTGGCGTTCCGTCATAAAAGGCCCAGGAGTCTTCCTGGGGTGGCATGTAGCCTACCTTGGGCGTCTTCGCCCAATCGATAGCGCCTTGGCCAGGTTTGATGCTGCCGGTGATCATCTTGAGAAGCGTCGATTTGCCACACCCGTTGGGGCCAATGATCCCTACCCGGGCGCCCTGGGAAACGAAAGCATTGACGTCCTCCAACACAGGAACACCCTGGAAGGAAATACTTACATTGCGAAGCCAAAACAAGACCATATAGATCACTCCCGATCCATTCGTGTGGTGTTTCAAACGCGTTTAGCAGATGAGATTAGCGCATGGCTCCGGGAGCGATCCTCCTTTTTCCGTGATAGTATATTTATCATAACACGGGGCAAGCTTTCCGGGCAATTAAGGGCCTGCTAGACACGTGACGGCCGCAGCGGCCGCCCCTGCCAACCCTGCCCGTCTAATCCTGCCACCGGTCGTCTACATACAGTTCTTCGTAAGTTTTCCTGCTCCTCATTACTCCGGGTTTTGCAGGTATGCCTATAGGCAAGAGGCATACTACGCTCACATGCTCAGGAATACCCAGCAGTTCCTTTACCTTTTCTTCAGAAAAAGCCCCAATCCAACAAGTTCCCAGTCCATGGGCCTGGGCAACAAGGGTCATGTGATCCATGGCTATTGCAACGTCAACGAAGGAATACCTCCGGCTGGGATTTGTTGCACACCCTACGATTACCACAGGCGCTTCGCCGACAAAAGCCTGGTCGCGGCAGATGGGCACCAAGGCCTTCCTAAGAGCTTCATCTTTGACCAATATGAACTTGTACTCCTGGCGGTTTCCCGCTGAGGGGGCAATCCTTGCTGCCTCCAGCACTGCGTTAAGAGCTTCCTCAGGCACCGGGTCGCTCTTGTAACCCCTGATGGACCGTCTGGTCCGGACAGCTTCCATAACTTCCACAGTATCACGACCTCCCTTTTGAGACTCGTTAACTCCAAAGAACATTCCATATAGCTTCTGCCATAGACTTCTTTGGGCTGGCATAAAAACCCTTTCGCCGAGCCTGTTCATATCTCGGCTGCACCGAAGCTGACCTTTCTGGTGCTGTGTTGACCGGAACCAGAGGTTGATTTCTGGCAGCAGTCGGTCGGAAGCAAAGCGGTCTGGTCAATTCAGAACCAGATTTCTGTCCCAAGTGGGCGATTCCAGACCGGGTTCAGCTCGGAACTGGACGATCCCAGACCAGTCTTGGCTGGAAAACAGGCAGAGTGGTCAATTCCAGACCGGGTTCAGCGGGGAACTGGACAATTCATGGCCACTAGGGGCTTGTAGAAAGGCAGAGTGGTCAATCCGGAGCCAGATTCCGGTAAGAAGTGGCGGATTCGAGACCACATTCAGCCAGCAACTGGACGATCCGAAACCAGTTCCTGACTGCAGGAACGTGAACTGGTCAATTCCGAGCCAGCTTCCAGCCGGAAGTAGTCAATTCCAGACCGGGTCCGGTCCGGAGCTGGAGAATTTGGAACCAGATGCGGGCACCACATTCCTGCAGTAAACGGGCAAAACGGGCACCCCGAGGCTTGACTTATAAAACCAGTAGGTAGACAATGAACTGAGATACAGTGCCTGGATCATGGCACTGGGATACCTGACCCCAGCGTCTTGTAGAAGCTGAGGCCAACCAGTAGGTCCTATAAAACAGCTTAGAGCACTCAATACACCATAATAACAAGACAATCCTAAACGAAGTACCAACAACGAAACAGGATAAGGAGCGCTAACTGTTGAGTAAGACTGCCAAGTACATAGCTTTTACCGCCATTCTAGTTGCTTCGTTTCTCACTGTGATAAACACCAACATGATTAGGGTGGCATCCCCCCACCTGCAGGAAGCTCTAGACGTTAACTACTCGAATCTTTCATGGGTGTTAAACAGCTACCAGATCGCTTACGCAGTACTGCTTCCTGTGTTCGGGCAAATAGGTGACAAGTTCGGACGGAGACAGTGTCTTGTAGTAGGGATTGCCGTATTCGCAATAGGGGCCCTCTTAGGAGGTCTTGCCTGGGATTTTGCCTCGCTGGTCATTTTCAGGACGCTGCAAGCGGTTGGCGCCGCAGCCATTTTCCCCAACGCGCTGGTAACCGGAACTGCCCTGTTTCCCCCTGAACACAGCGGCAAAGTGATGGGGATATGGGGAATGTCAACGTCAATGGCGTCTGTGTTAGGGCCTACAGTCGGTGGGTTCATCGTCCAGTATCTGGGCTGGCAGTACATTTTCCACGTTAACGTACCTTTTGCCGTGCTATCCGGAATAGCAATTCTCCTGCTGATCAAGTCAGATTGGCGCAAACCTTCTTCCTTTCACTTTGACTACTTCGGGACTTTTGTGCTGGCAACAATGATCATTGCCCTCATCGCAGGGCTTCAGGCCGGTTCCGAAGCCGGATGGACCTCACCCCGGGCGGTGATAATGCTTGCCACCGCCTTTGTCTGCTTGCCCCTATTCAACAAGATCGAACAGAATTGCAGCGAACCTGTGATCCAGCTTGAGATGTTTCAAAACCTTTCATTCCTCTCGGCAGTGTATTGTGGCAGCACTCACCTTATCGCCATCCAGGGGATGCAGTTTCTGATGCCCATTTACTTGTCGACTGTGAAAGGGTTTGACCCTGTGAAGATTGGCCTGATACTCATGCCTCAGGCCCTTATCCGCCTTGTAGTATCTCCCATCGCCGGGTGGCTGGAAGACCGTTACGGTTCAAAGATACCTGTAGCTGCCGGGCTCATACTCCGCACCCTGGCTTTGGTGTCCCTGGGACTGCTGACGGCATCGTCCACCAATACAGTCATAACCCTTGCGCTTCTACTTGATGGCATAGGTGCAGCATTGGTATGGTCACCCTCTCTTAACGCTGCAATCAACTCATCGCCGAAAGAAATGGCCAGCTCTGCCACGGGGCTTTTCAACATGATCAGGCTTATTATGGCAGCTACCAGCATGGTGCTTGTCGGCTTGGCCATGGACAAGTTGTTTACGGGTATGCCCCAAAGCAGCTCAACCCCTGTCCCTGGATTCTTCCAGATATATATGGCCTTTGCAGCTGTCACTGCCCTGGGCCTTCTCACTGTAAGATATCTTGAGGTGCGTACCCCTGAAGACGAAAGGATCAAAATCCTGCACAGGTGAGAATCCTCCGCGTTAGTTCCTATGGTCCGGAGATATTACGCTACAAAATACTTCCCGGAGGCACCAATTCCTGTTGGTAATTAACGCTCTTACCAAGTTTTACGATACTTGAGATAGCACCTCGCCGCTCGGGAGGGTACAGATAGATGAGAATCGTTGATCTGCATGACAGGCTCGAAGGTGCGTACCTCGCGTTGCCGATCCACGGTGACGGCGGCAAACTTATGCTTCGCACAGGAACGCGCCTCACACGGAACCTGATAAGGACGCTCAGGTCCCGCGGCTACATCAAGGTAGTGGTGAAGAAACCCCTGATATCGGACTTAGAGCCCGATCACCCCATCAGCTTTCAGACACGGGTCCAGACTGAAACCGCACTCGAAGAAGCAACCAGCAAGCTGCTGGCAGGAAAGCCTCCTGACCTCAAGCAGGTGTTAGAAGCAGTGGACGCAATTATCGCCGAACTATGGAGCAATTCGCGAATGTCTTCAGGAATCGTGTCAATCCAATCGTATGACCGGAACACATATACTCACAGTATTAGCGTATGTGTGCTGAGCATCTCTATAGGGCACTGCTATGGATGGCCCTTGCAGAAACTAAGGCAACTGGGAACAGCCGCCTTGCTCCACGATATCGGCAAGGTCCTCATTCCCCTGGACTTGCTCAACAAGCCAGGACCCCTTACTGCTGAAGAGTACGCCCTTATGAGAACCCATTGCGAGAAGGGTTGGAAGCTCTTGTCAGAATGCCTTAACGCAAGCGGCTATATTGCCAGTGGCGCACTGGAACACCACGAGAGGCTTGACGGGTCAGGGTACCCAAGAGGTTTGACGGGAGACAGTATTTCAGAGGTTGGCAAAATCACTGCGGTGGCAGATGTCTATGATGCAATGACTGCAGACAGGCCCCACAGAAAGGCGATTTTCCCCGATGCGGTGTATGCTCACATGATTCAATACAAGGATGTGCTTTTTGACGGCGCTGCAGTGGATGCGCTCTTCAGTAAAGTAGCCCTTTATCCAACAGGCACTTTCCTCTCTTTATGGGGAGGCTACATAGCTGTTGTCACGGCCCAGGACCCCCGGTCAAACCTCCGCCCCTTTGTACGGATTGTAGGAGGGCCAGGCATAGCCAAACCTATAGACGTATCGTTGTATTCAAGGCCGGATATCAGAATCAACTTCCTCCTCAACGACTATGTGCCTGACGGGCATCGTATGATAGGCGGCAATCTACAGGATGTTGTTTCCGATTCCGATACCTGACTGTAATTCTTCTCCAATTTGATTGCAAAAATCTCAGGTTCGGTGTACACTGTTAAGTAAGTGATATGATTCGCTTTCCATAACCTACCATCGTCATATGAGAGGAGGCTTAACGATGTCCATTGGGGAAAAGGTTCGCAGAATCAGACTGACTCAAGGATTGAGCATGAGAGAACTGGCCAAACAAGTAGGAGTTTCGCCCAGCCTCATATCCCAGATTGAGCGGAACCAGGTGTCTCCTTCCTATTCCACCTTAAAGGGCTTAGCTAGGGCACTCAGTGAGGACCCTTCAAGCTTGATCGATGAAAGAGCGCCCCTGGAATGGTTGCTCGTAAAGAAGGATGCACGGCGCAATGTATATACAGGCCAGGAAGGCGTAGCTTTGGAGTTATTTGCATTCCCTGGACCCAGAGACAGGCGGATGGAAGTCTACATGGTTACCCTGGAACCCGGAGCGGTTTTTGTGGCAGACATGCTCTACTCTGACAGATTCAGCGGACAAGACGACTTCATTTACGTTATTGCAGGTACGGTAAACATCACCACAGACAGACGCAGCATGACAGTACAACACAATGAAGCATGCTACTTAACCTATGAAAACATCCAATCACTGACCAACAGCAATCAGATTCAAACAAAGCTTATCTGGTGCATTCATCGCATCCTGTAACGCAACAACGGCTAGGTTCAAAGTCGCAGCTAGCGTTGGGATTCTACTCTGAGTACCGGGGACCAATGTTGTTCTGACAGTTCACACTTATTCAGAAAGCTCCGGAGGGACGCCCATGATAGAGGTAGAGGTTTGCGTAGGCAGTTCGTGCTTTCTGAGGGGATCCGAAGGGGTAGTCAAAGCTTTTCAAGACCTCATAGAAGAGAAGTGCCCCGGCCAGGCAGTGCTCAGAGGCAGTTTCTGCATGGGCCAATGCGCCACAGGAGTTACAGTGAAAATCCAGGGCCAGCAGTTTTCCTCTGTAACCCCTCAGGATGTCCCTGCACTGTTTGAAAAGTACATTCTTCCACATATAAGGTGATTGATTATGGGTTTCATAGAACGCACCTCGGCTAAGTGCAAAGATTGTTACAGGTGCCTGAGGGAATGCCCTGTCAAAGCCATTCAAGTCGTGCAGGAAGACAACAGCCCTGAAATGCACGTCAAGATAATCGAAGACAGGTGTATCCTTGACGGCAAGTGCATAACCGTTTGCCCGCAAAACGCCAAACAGCCGAGGTCAGATACAAAGACTGTCAAGACTATGCTGTCTCGTGGGTACAAGGTGGCAGCCACGGTAGCACCCTCTTTCGCCGCTTTGTTACCCCTGGTTGACCCGCTAAAACTGCCCACTATCTTGAGAAAACTGGGTCTTGCTATGGTTTCAGAGACAGCTTTCGGGGCTGAACTTGTGGCAAGAGCCCAGCGTAAACTGTTAGAAGAAGGTAAGCGGCCTTATATCACCAGTCCTTGCCCTGCGGTGGTAAACCTGGTGGAAAGACATTACCCTGAAGCTATCCCTTACTTAACACCCTTGGTTTCACCTGCAGTAGCCCATGCAAGATATCTTAAGTCTGTGGACCCGGATCTGAAAGTGGTTTTCATAGGCCCGTGCGTAGCAAAGAAAGAAGAATGCACCAGGCCAGATGCAGCGTTGTCAGTTGATGTAGCTCTCACTTTCCGGGAACTGTGGTCGTGGGTTGAAGAAGACAACATTGATGTAGAAGCTCTTGAAGCCTCTGATTTTGATCCTCCCTACCCTGATCTAGGGAGATTGTTTCCCACTGAAGGCGGGATTCTGAAAGCTGCCGGAATCACGAGCAGTATGGTTTCTTCTGATGTGGTAGCCATTTCAGGCATTGAAAACTGCATTGAGATGATTTCGTATATCACCTCAGGACAAGCTACAGTTGACTTGGTTGATCTCATGGCATGCAACGGAGGCTGCCTAGGCGGCCCGGGAGCGGCTAATGAACTCAACATTTTCGCAAGGCGGCAAAGACTTCTGGACTATTGGCAGTCAAGGAGACCTGAACCAACAGGCGGGGATAAGCAAGCCGGGGAACCTTCCGATGCGCTTCCTGAATCACAACTGCGGCGCACGTACCGCGATAAGAAACACAAACCCGTAGAAGTACCGGAAGAAGCCATCAGGGAAATCCTCGCCGCAACGGGTAAGTACACACCTGAAGATGAACTAAACTGCGGGGCATGCGGATACCATACTTGCCGGGACAAAGCCATAGCTTGTTATATGGGATATGCTGACCCGGTGATGTGCATTCCTTATATGAGACAACGGGCTGAATCCATGGCAAACCTGATTGTGTCTGCAATTCCAAGTGCGATTTTCGTGGTCTCCCGTGACGACCGCATCCTTGAGGTAAACAGGCTTGCCCAGCTACTGGCTAAACAGTCCCTTCACGATCTGATCGGAGAGAGCATCGAGCACATCTTTCCTCCTGAATTGTGTTCCAAACTGCGCCAGTTGGTAGACGACGAAGACGTATTCAGGGGGCTCATGGTACTTGACGACCGGTGGTTTGACGTCACAATCTTCTCTGAACCCACTCAACGTGTCAAAGTGATCGTACTCACCGACAAGAGCAAAGAGATACAAGACAGGGAACGCCTGTCCCAGCTGAGAAATGAAACCCTCGGCAGAGTCGAACAAGTGATCAACAAACAAATGCAAGTCGCCCAGAAGGTGGCAGGCTTGCTCGGGGAAACAACAGCCGAAACAAAAGGTACCCTGAGCCAGCTGGTAAAGATTCTAAAGGACGAAACAAGCAATGCGATTGGACGGGGTGAAGTCAGTGGCTCTGAAGATTGACGTCGGCAAAGCCCTTCTCCCTAAGAAAGGGGAAGAGCTTCCCGGCGACACGATTGAAGTAGACTTTTCTGAATCGTCGACTGTGGTAGTGCTCTCAGACGGGCTGGGTAGCGGCGTAAAGGCTAACATCCTGTCTTCTTTGACCGCGAAAATGACAGTGGGTATGCTCAGGCACGGATGCGATCTCAGCGAAGTTATTGAAACCCTTGCAGGCACGTTGCCTGTTTGCGAAGTAAGAAACATCGCTTATTCCACTTTCACCATTCTCCAGGTGTTCGATGATGGCAGTGCGTATCTGGCAGAATACGATAACCCGCCGGCGATTATCGGGCAAGGCGGCAACATAATCGATGTGCCAAGACAAACCAGGGTCCTCTCCGGCAGAAAGATAAAAGAGGCACGCTTTAAGCTGGATGAAAAGAGTTGGGTCGTGCTAGTGTCTGACGGAGTGATTCACGCAGGCATAGGTGGTATATGGAATCTTGGCTGGACCCATGAACGCGTTCAGAACTATGTTTCCAGGGTCATCACTACCTTTGAAGACGCCCAAGAGATGTGTGACGACCTTTGCCACGTGTGTGAAAGGCTCTATGCAGGCGAAATCGGGGATGATGTAGCTGTGGCGACGGTTATGATCAGGAAACCAAGGTACCTGACGCTTATGATCGGCTTGCCCAAAGACAAGTCAAAAGACAGGGAGATGCTCGCCCAGTTCATGGCAAGGGAAGGCAAACGGGCTGTGGCAGGCGGTTCAACCAGCCAGATGGTAGCCAGGGAACTCGGGCGTGAACTCAGGGTCAACCTCGGTTCAATGATAGACAATATCCCTCCAACCGGGTACATCGAAGGCATAGACCTGGCGGTTGAAGGCACGCTGACAATCGAAAGAACCCTTAAGTACCTGAGAGAAGACAGGAAAAAAGTGTCCGTCATGTACAAGCCTGACGGGGCCTCAAGGCTGTTTTCGGCTTTACTTGAGGCAGACGACATCCACATCCTTATAGGTACAGCGGTCAACCCTGCACACCAAAGCCCGGATCTACCTGAAGCTTTGCACCTTAAGAGCAGAATGGTCGAAGAGTTCTCAAAGATACTGTCTGATAAAGGAAAGAATGTTACTGTAACAAGATTCTAAGGTATCGGAAAATTGAGCAGGTGGGAACAACAATTGATTCCCACCTGCTTGGTTTTCCCACTGTTCTAAGGTTTTTCCTCGCGGTGTTTTCTTACGGTGCTATCCTGTTCTTCTAGCTTAGAACACCAAGTTCCCTTGCCGTCTCAGCGAACTTCTCCAAGGCAAAATCCAGGTCCTCTCTAGAGTGGGCAGCCGACAGCATGCAACGTATCCTGGCTTTGCCCCTCGGCACTGTGGGATAACTTATGGACTGGGCAAATATGCCCTTTTGGAACAGTTTCTTGGAAAAATCAGAAGCTAGCTTGGCGTCACCCAGCATCACCGGAGTAATCGGGGTTTGTGTTACACCTGTGTCAAATCCTGCTTCCTTTAGCCCCTTCTGGAAATACGCAGCATTGTCCCATAGCTTCTTCACGGGCTCATCGCTCTCTAACAGCACGTCAACCGCAGCGATAGCAGCTGCTGTATCCGCCGCGGTAAGCCCTGAACTAAACAGGAACGGCCGTGCCCTCTGCCTCAGGTAATCAATCAACACTTTGGGACCGGTCACGAACCCGCCCATCACGCCAAAAGCCTTGGACAAAGTTCCTACCTCGATTTCAACTTTGCCTTCGAGTTTGAAGTGGTTCACGATACCTCTTCCGCTGTCTCCGAGCACCCCTTCACCATGGGCGTCGTCAACCATGACAATGACTCCGAATTCATCTGCGACTTCAACTATGTCAGGAAGAGGGGCAATGTCCCCGTCCATGCTGAACACGCCATCGGTAATAACCAGCATCCTGCGGGCTGAGTCTTTGTGTTCGATGATCTTGTTCCGCAGGTCAGCTACATCGTTATGGGCGTACCTGACCACGTCAGCCCTGGACAGCCTGCAACCGTCAATGATACTGGCGTGATTCAGCTCATCTGAAAAGATCACGTCCCCCCTGCCTGTAATTGTAGGGATTACCGCTGTGTTTGCAGAGAAACCTGACTGCAGCACTATGCATGCCGGTGCATGCTTGAACTCTGCCAGTTTCTTCTCAAGCTCCAAGTGAATGGACTGGGTACCGGCTATGCTTCTTACCGCTCCAGGTCCAACGCCGTATTCATCAATAGCTTTCTTAGCAGCTTCTTTCAACTCCGGGTGGTCTGCAAACCCCAGGTAATTGTTTGAACAAAGGTTTAGCACTTTTTGTCCGTCGACTACAAACCAGGCGCCCTGCGGGCTTCCTATCGTCCTGATAGTATTAAACAACCCTTGATCACGTAAGGCACCGAGTTCCTCTGAAAGAAACTCAAACTTTGACATAACCTAACCCCTTTCCTAGATGGTCTCATGCCCGGCAAAACGTTCAGGAATATTTTGGCCATTAGACGGATTCTACTTTCCAGGGTCAAATCCTGCCCGGCTGAACCCGCGCCTTAGGTGTAAAACACCACAACGTCCCCGTCATGGAGCACATGGTCCCTGGGAACCATCTGCCCCTCAAATACGCCTGTACCCCACACCCTGGCATACTTGAGGTTTGCAGCTATTTCCTTGTGGATTTCAGCCGCTGCTTCAACCACTGTAGTCCCCTTATCCAGAACAAAAGGTTGGGAATAATCCACCTTTCCTCCTGGTGGCCTGGTGAAAACCCGGATCTTGCCCAGAAGCCCGAAGAACATCCTGCAGACTAACGTGGATAATCCGTCTCCTGTTAATGCTGAGCAAGCGACTACTTCGATATCGTCGCGGGTTATTTCCCGGAAAAGCTCAAGCCTGGTAAGAGCGCCCGGCGCGTCAATCTTGTTGGCCGCGCACATAGCTCTTTTCTCGGTGAAATTCCTTTCACCCTCATTCTTAATCCGGACGTTATTCTCTTCCATAAGATTTATTATGGTCTCATAATGCTCGAGCACATCATCGTCTCCCATGTCAAACACAAGCAGGAGTCCATCTGCCATCCGCATCATAGCCCACATCCATGGCTGTGCGCTCTCCACAGCTATAGGAGGCATATCTATCAACTGAACCTGGATATTCTCCCAACGGGCCATACCAGGTAGCGGCAGCCTGGTTGTGAACGGGTATTCAGCGACCTCAGGCTCAGCTTTTGACACGCCTCTCAACAACATCGACTTGCCTGAATTTGGAGGGCCTGCGAGAAGCACCTGTCCTGCGCCTTCCTTGTCGATCCTGTAAAACTCTTTCCTGGCAGGACCCTTCTTAGCTGACTTGAGCTCTTTTCTCAGTTTGGACATCTGCCGCTTGATTTGAGCTTGCATCTTCTCCGTCGCCTTATGCTTCGGGATGGTCGCAAGCATCTCCTCAAGAGCTGCAAGTTTCTCTTCGGAGGTGATGGCCTGCTCGTGTCGCTTTTTGGCAGCAAGGAACTCAGGACCCAGGTTTGCTGACACTCTAGACCACCTCCTGGTGTTTCATTGTTCTAATTACCTGCCCATATTATTACTTTACGGTCAATTTGCCTCCCTGACAAGGACGGCATTGCCGTTACTCACACTAGCCTGACCATGCGCTCACGATTCCCTGGCCAAAGGGAGAATATCATCCAGGCGGATATCTGACAGGTAGGTGCGCCAGTCTACTGGTACTTCCTTGCCTGGAGTCAGGAACACCAGCGACACATGTACTACCGGCACCTTGAGTATTTGCTCCGCTGCATGAGCATACAGGGCAACCTGGGGTGTGTAACTCTGTGCCACTCGCGGGAGTTGCTGTGAGGTGATCGAATCTGTCTTGTAGTCTATTATCCACAACCCGTCGTCTGACTCAAAGACAACATCTATTACTCCCTGGACCACGATTGAGTCATCAACCGGCAGTTCCGCCTCGTTCGCACTGAAAATCAAACGGGTGCCGCTTACCGGGATGCCTATGGCAAACTGGATTTCCCGTTTGACCTTGTGCGGGTGTGCCATGAGCATCCTACCGGTATCAGACCTGAAAAACCCGGCAATCCGCGTTACGTCCTCAGGCCTCACATATTGGCTGTCCAAGAAGCCAAGGCTGCTTAATCTTTGGATTTCCTGTCGCACCTTCTCTTCACACTCCCCGCTGGTCAGGTCCATTTTGGCCAGAAGGGCGTGGACAGCTATACCCCTTTCAATACCGTAGCTTGTCTTGCCTTTGGAAAGAAGCCTTTGCTCCGGCGCAGGCACGAACTCCTGGAACTCATCTTCAAAATCCAGCCTGCTCTTAAGTTCGCTCACGCTCATCTTTGCAGGCATGTAGGTAAACGCCCTGTAAGGATAAGCCCATTCAAGCCGCTGTTTTACTTGTTCATGTACTTCAGGGTTTCCGGGATCCTCGAGGGGCATCAACTGTTTCACTTGTTTCCAATTGTCGCCGCCCTGGCTTGTTGAAAACAGATCGGGTATCCCAGGCATCCCAGGCAATCCGAAAACCTGGATGTCAAAAGGGATCTCCTGGGTATCCATGGCACTGCACTCATCCTGTTCCATAACCTGCCTGAGTTTGGGCAACACAGAAGGACATATCCAATCGAGATAGCTTTGAGCCCTGTCCAATCTCATGTCCTGCCATTTCCCTACCTGAGCCGCAAGTTGACGTGCCGAGCCAACCAGGAACAGTTTTTCCTTTGCGCGGGTCATGGCTACATACAGGATCCGCATTTCCTCAGCCAGGTTATCCTTCCTGATCTGGATCTGGTTCGCTCTAAAAGGAAGTGTGGGATACTTGACCTTGTTCTCCAAATCGCAGTACATTGCCCCGATTCCAAGATTCCTGTGAAACAGGATGTCGCTCTTGAGGTCTTCCATATTGAACTGTTTCCCCAGGTCAATCACAAATACCACAGGGAACTCCAAACCCTTGGACTTGTGGACCGAAAGCACCCTGACAACGTCTTCCTGCTCGCCCAGAGCCCTGGCTGAACCCAGGTCGCCTTTTGATTCCCTGATCCTGTCGATAAACCTGAGGAACCGGAAAAGCCCGTGGCGTCCGAACTTGTCAAACTCCATTGCCCTGTTTACCAGCGCCCTGAGGTTGGCCTGGCGCTGGGCACCTCCTGGCAAGCCTCCGACATAATCGTAATATCCTGTCTCGCCCAGGACTGTCCATAGCACATGAGCAAGGGGCATGCGTCTTGCCATTGTGCGCCAGCGGGCCAAGTGCTCCAAGAATTTGGAAACGGCCTCACGCAACCGGAGTATCTCATGGGTGGTGAATCCGCGGCTAAGCAAATCCTGGGCGGTAAGATCGTCCGGCTCAAGTGCCGCGAAATCTCCTACCGAATCATGAAACTCTCCTTTAGGACATAACGCCTTTATGATGGCAAGCTGCCTCGGCGTCAGCCCTGCCACAGGTGAGCGCAACACTGACGCTAACGGAATGTCCTGACGCGGGTTATCTATCACAGCAAGCAGGGAAAGAGCTACCTCAACTTCACGCGCCCTGAAGTAACCTGTGCCCAATTCCGCATACACCGGGATGCCGCATTTCTGGAAAATGTCAAGTACCACATTTGCCCTGCCTTTAGTAGAACGCATGAGCACAGCTATATCCCTGAACATGCACTGCCTGAATTCAGATGCCTTGGCATCCCAAACCTTGAACCCGTTATCAGGTTCAACCATCTCCTTGATTTTCCATGCCACCAACAGCGCTTCCCTTTCCAGGGCTTCCAATTGCTCAATGTCAGAATCCCCTTGCCCTTCCGGTCCACCAAGATCCCCAGGCTCTCCTGGCACCGCGCCCCTTGGTGGCATGCCTGTTTCGTCACCGGCTTGTGACCCGCCCTGTGCCGCGTCACCAGCTTCACCAAGGTCATCCCGTTCCACCAGTAAGAGTTCTGTTGCGAGCTTGTATCCCGGAACTTCCGGGTAATTGGCGCCCAAGTTAAGCCTGTGTTCTCCGGTGTAGTCAATCTCAGCTACAGATTGCTTCATGATGCGTTGGAACAGGTAGTTTACAGCATCGATTACCTGCTTCCTGCTCCTGAAGTTGAGGGAAAGCCCTGTCCTCACTCCAGGTAGGCTTGCATCGTAGGTGCTTTCCCCTACTGGCGCATAAGCCATATATTTCGCGATGAATATTGTCGGGTCTGCCAGCCTGAACCGGTATATGCTCTGCTTTATGTCTCCTACCATGAACAAGTTGTCATCCTGAGAAACAAGGGCAAGTATCTCATCCTGAACCGGGTTGGTATCCTGGTATTCGTCGACAAATACAAAGTCATAGCATGACCTGATGTCCTCAGCCAGGCGGCCCCCCTCTTGCCTCAAAACATCCAGGGTGTACCGCTCCAAGTCTGAAAAATCCACGCCTGAAACAGCTTTCTTCTTGCGTGTGTAGGCACTGTCCAGATCAATCACGAGCTTCACAAAGGTTTCCATCAGGGGCAGCAGGTCTGCAATCTCTTTGAGCACCCCGGCGGCAGGCCTCATGATCACATTGGACGCGCAATCCCTAAGGCATTTTCTTGCCTTTTCCCGGAAAGCTTTAGCCAGATCCGCCAGGGAGGGATCGGCCTCCTTTTTTCTGGCGGGCAATCTCTGGAACTTAAACCCTGCAAGACTCCTGAGGGATTCCAAACTGCCGGCACCGGCCTCTGAGTAGTCTTGCCTGCATTCCAGGGAAAGGTTTGAGCTTATTTCAAGCAGCTCCTGAACCCTCCTGTGCGCGTCCTTGAGCCCAGCAAGTTCTTGCTCTAATACCGAAAGGTAGTTTTGAGGGCCTCGCGGGAGCCGGCATAGGGCGCGCGCCTGCTGAATCCTAGTTATTGCTTCATCCAATTCTGATTCAATCTGCTCCAACAGCAACGCCGTCCAGGGCAATGCTAACAGTATCCTGTCAAGCTCATCCTGGGCCAGGCCTGATTGGCTGAGCGCCTTTGCCACTTGTTCATAAAGGCCAAGCGCATCACTTAACCATTCCCGAGGGTGTGGCTGGGTCTGCAAGAAATCGTGAAAGCCCAGCACAATCTGTTTGAGAGATTCATCCACTCCCCGGCCGCCGTAACCTTCTACCAGTTCCACGAAGAGTCCATTATCATCTGAATCTGACCCGTACCTCTCTTCAAACACTCCGTCCACTGCCTCATAGCGCAAGAGTTCTGCTTCGTTAGGGTCAAGAACCCTGAATCCCGGGTCAAGATCCACACGGTAGAAATACCTTCTGACAATGCTCAGGCAGAAAGAGTGGATAGTCGAGATCTGAGCTCTTTCCAGTAGGGACAGTTGCCTGGCGATCCTGGGATCCTCTGGGTTTCGTTCCCTGGCCTTATGCAAAGCCGCCCGTATCCTTTCCTTCATTTCCAGGGCTGCTTTTTCTGTGAAGGTTACAACCAGGAGACGCTCTATATCGCACGGTTCTTCTCTTGAGAGGAGCTGCCTGATAATCCTTTCCACCAGGACAAAGGTCTTGCCCGAACCTGCGGCAGCAGACACCAATAAATTATTACCCTCAAATTCCACGGCAACCTTTTGTTCTTCAGTGAGAGAAACCTTCTCCTGGGGCAAGCCCTATTCCCCTCCCCTGCAAATGCTTCTGATCTCTTCCCATATCTGCGCCCTTGACAAGTTGCTCAGGGTGTTGTATTCATTGCCGTCAACCAGCACATCAAAAGTGCACAAGGGGCTAAACTCACAGTATGTACAAGCTATTTGCTGATTCCTCCTGAAGGGCATGATATCAATCCGGCCTGAGATGATGTCAGCGGATATCTGCCCCACCTTGTGCTCTACATAGTCTAGGAGCAGCTCCAAGTCTGTTTCTGCCACAGTCGAGGAGTTGGATCCTACACCACCTGCTTTTGTAAAATGTACCGGCAGGATATCAGAGTAGCCTGAAGCAGCTGTATCCATTAGCTTAAGCACGTCCATATCTTCCAGTAGGAGCCCTGCCATCTTCAGGTTTTTCTTCTTCCGCTTGAGCCAAGCTTCTTCCCTGTCAAGGGGCCCATGTTCTTTGAGAAACGGATCGTGGATCGGGAGATAAACAGCGCCTGCAGGATATGGCACCACCCTGGCAGGATCTTCAAGTTGATCCATATGGGCAGGGAATAGAGCAGACCATTCCACCAGCTCATCCCACTTTGACACCGCCACGCCAAGATAGACCAGCAGCTGGAGCGACAGGCCGTAATACACTTCCAAGAGGTCAAGTTTGCTCCTGCTGGACTTGTAATCGACTACTCGCAGGTATGCACGGGACCCCAGTCTGGCGAAATCAACCCTGTCAATGCGCCCGCGAAGCAATACTTCCCCATGGCCGGGCACACGCACTGAATACGGGGTCACCCCTCCAGGCAGGCCGAAAGGCACCTCAACAGCTAACGGGCGGAAGTCCCCCCTTCTTGCATGCTCCAGGAACACCCGGGCTGAACTCCTTAGCAACGCACCAAGCGAGTTCGAAACGTATTGATACCTGAAGGAACTCAGGAACAACCTGTCTTGAATCCTTGGCACAAGCTTGCCTACAACCTGGTCCATTATCTCAAGCACGTCTTCCTGTTCCATACGGGCAACTTCTTGCTCGCATACCGAGACTTCCCTGACAAATTCCCGCATAGCTTCATGGAAGAAACTGCCTGTCTTGAGGGGATCAAGTTTGAACACTTGCCGCTGTTTCAGACCCAAACCGTCAGCGGCAAAATGCCTGAAAGGACATTGCTGGAACCGTTCCAACCGCGAGATGCTTGTTACAAGCGGGTATCCGTATAAGGTGTGGGACAGGGTTTCGCCCAAACGTTCAAGCTTATTGGTAAAACCCAGGGAACTGAGGATTTTGCGGCTTTGCTGCACCCTGCAAGGATCCAGCATCCAGCGGTATACCTCTTCCCAGACCACTCCCGGCGAAATACCTTGTCTCATAAGAGACAACCGGCGGGCAGCCACACCCCGCACTGTGGCAGCTGCAAGGTAGTCAAGATCCTCAGGATAGGTGCCAGGCGGGTCAGTTGAAATGAACCTTGTTTCCTTGTACGGCATGGTGGATTTGACCCACTGCACCACAGGCGACGGGAACATAGCTTTTCCGTCGTTATCCCCAAGTGGGTACGAAATGTAAAGCGCATCCCTGGGCCGTGTGAGCGCAATATATACAAGGTACTCTTCATGGAGCTGCCTTAGCCTCGAGGATGGCTCAAGATTTACGCCTGCTTTCAGCAGGGTTTCCCGCTCTTCGTCTGTAAACACGCCCCTTTCCCCGTGCTTCATGGGAAAATCTCCTTCAGAAGCTCCTAGCAGGAACGTGACCCGGCATTCTGGCTGCCTCGTCCTGTCAAGACTGCCCACAAGCACTTGGTCAAGGGAAGGGGGTATTGCACCTAGCCTCATATCCTCCAAGCCGGCATTGATGAGAAGCGCGTATGTTTCCACGTCACAAGGGCGGGGGCCCAGGATTTCGGCTGCCTGCTCCAAAATCTCAAGCACTTTGTCCCAGATTCCTGCGTGCTCCATGACCGAGATTAGGTCACCGCGTTCCTGGCACTCTTCCTGCCAGCGTGCAAGGGTTTCCTGAACCCCGAGGTCCATGAGCAGGTCATAGAGGGCAAGCGATATGCCCTCTGCAGTCAACTCACCTGCGTTCCTGATCATCGCGTAAAACCGGCTGAAAGCAGACATAGCTTCCCGCCGGATCGCGTCTATCCTCTGGTTATCGGCCTGTGCACCCGGCTGTTCTTCATCCTCTGCAAGGAATTGCATAGCGTACTGCCAGGGCTCTTCGTCGAGCCACCGTTTCCCCCGTATACCACATGCAAGCACGTAGTTTTCCAGCTCGTCAACCAATTCCCTGTCAAGAGGCACAAGGTCAGTCTTGAGGTAACGGAAAACCGCGTCGAACCCGAAGTCGGTGAGAATTATATCAAACGCGGAGCGAACAAGCTCTGCCAAAGGGTGATGGGATAAAGAACTCTTCAGGTCAAGGAAGAAAGGAATGTCATGATCCGTGAACACCATCTCTATGAGGTCTTTGTATTTCTGCAGATCCCGCAGTTCAACAGTGATGTCTTTGAACCGGAGCCCTTGTTCCCTAACCAGTCTCAAGATCTCCCTGGCGGCAAACTCGACTTCCGCCTGAAGGTTCACTGTGCTGATCAGCTGCACCCCGCCCGGGGCAACGGGTATCCCTTCAGGATTCAGGCAGTCAGCGGGCGGTTCAAACACCTGCCACGGCCCGCGGTCTTTGCTTCTGAACGCAGCTTCAAGGCAGGCAAGTTCCCTGTGCTTGAACCTGGGCAAAGCACCGTCTTGCCCCAGGATGACCGCATCTTCCAACGGAACCCCGTTTTCCCGGCAAAGGGCTAAGGCTGTTTCGTACACTTCCCTGACGGGATGGAACAAGCTTGTTTCCCTGGGCGGGTGCTGGATTTCCTCCCGGTCCATGCACAAAGCGAGGTTTACCTGGGTGGCGGTCTTGAGCATAGCGCCTATCACCTGGTACTCACGGGGAGTAAAGCCGGAAAACCCGTCAATCCACACTACGGCGTTGCGTAGGAGATCTGATCTCGGTATGCTTTCCACCGCCAACTTAAGGTAATCATCAGGGTCAAGGAAGTTGTCTTGGAGGAATTCAGTGTACTTACGGTATATGAGTTGCAAGTCCCTGAGTTTTTGCGAGAGAAAAGGCGGTCTTTCCTCTCCTCCTGCTGCTACGATTTCAAGATCACCGGGGCTCACATCGTATGCGTTAAACTCCGAAAGGGCCTGTATAACCTCCTCCCGGAACCCGGGGTAGTTCACCATGGGCGCGTATACGCTTAATTGCTCCTTGTGCTCCCACAATATGGATTGAACAGCCATGCTCCTGCCGACAGGGGTGATAAAAGGTTGGGTGATCCCGCCTGTTTCATCCAGTACCTTGAGGCACAGGCGCCTGAAGCCCAACACTTGAAGGTTCATGAATCCGCTGATTCTTCCGTCCTCAAGGATGGCTTTCTCCATCTGGAAGGTCGCCTGGTCAGGAACGATTATCAACACAGGAGGCCGGGACAGTACTCCAGAGAGTACCCCGGAAGGTCCTGCTGCTAAAGCTGCTGAATCCGGCATCCCTGGACCGTCCCGCAGCAAACCCTCAATCACTGAATCGATTATGTACCTTGTCTTACCTGAACCGGCAGGCCCGATGATAAAGCGCAAACCCATATCAGAAACCACCCTATACTAAGTTCTCTGGTTAGCAGGCGGTTTCCTGTTTCGCCTGGGAATGGCTTTCACAACTTCACTCAGAGGATGCGGATCCCTTTCCCAGGTCTCCCATAGCAACCCGGTACATAGCTTCAAAACCCATTTCAATCAGCCGGTTTTCGCTTTCGACATACAGCGGGTTCTTGCCGTGATGGGCAATAGCAAGTTTGCCTTCAGCATACATGCGGTCTGTCCTGGGCCCGTTATCCAGTACAAAGGCGGCACCGCAGCGGAGTCTCCGGTACAAACCAAGGATAAACTGGGTGTCCGCCTCCATTTCCACGCACAAGACTCCGCCTTTTCTCATGGTCAGGCGTTTGGCCTTGTCATCAGGGGCGTAGAAGGCGTCAACCGTAGCTACCGGGCCTACCAGGGCATCAATCCCGCAGTCGTGGCCAGCGTCAACCAAAGCTTTTGTAACCCAAAAATCCGCTACGGCAGGGAAAGGCTTGGGAAGGTACTCGTCTGCCGTACCTCCTCCCCTGTAAGCAGCAGTACCGATTACAATGTCGCCTACCCCTGTGTGTTCGGCGACCCCTCCGGCAGAACCTATGCGTACGAAGGTGTCAGCGCCCATATTGGCCAGTTCTTCTATGGCAATGGCTGCCTGGGGACCGCCCATCCCGGTTGAACAAACCGTCATGGGGACCCCTTTGTACGTCCCTGTATATACGTAATATCCCCGGGTATCGGCAACAAGCCGCATTCCGTCAAGTTTTCCCGCCATTTTACGTCCACGCGCATGGCTGCCTGGAATAAAGCAGTACCTGGCAATATCTTCATCCCTGGCCTTTATGTGATGCTGGGAGAACTCTTGAGCCATAGTCGCACCTCCGACTCGATCAAATAATCCATGCGGGCCCTTTGGTAATCCACCGCAATCTATGACGCACGCAGGACCTGGATTAAGTGCCTGCTACCAGTTGTTGCTTCATGCTCGTGCCTTCCCCACCGTATTCTATCTCCAAGAGGTCAGCCAACGTAGCGCCCAAATCCGCAAAAGTGCTCCTGGTGCCGAGCATGACACCTGGCCGTATAGGTTCACCTGCAATGAGCAAAGGTACATACTCCCGGGAATGGTCAGTACTCGGGGTAGTGGGATCGCAGCCGTGATCGGCAGTTACTACCAGCACGTCGTGGGTTCTAAGCAAACTGAGCAAGGCAGGCAGCTCAGCGTCGAACTCCCGCAGGGCAGCTGCGTAGCCTTCCACGTTGTTCCGATGGCCGTAGAGCATGTCGAAGTCAACCAGGTTAGCTAACACCAAGTGCCGCCGGTCACCATGCAAGTCACAGTTAGGCCGGCCATGGCTACGCCTGTCATCGCCATACCAGTCGCCGTTTTCCCGCCCGGTGCCACGCCGGTTGTCGGAGCATTCAGCCATGAGCGTCCTCACCGCTTCTATGCCTTCCATATTGGACGACGTGGGGATCGACCTGTATATCCCCTTGCCTGCGAAGATGTCATGTATCTTACCCACTCCCGTTACAGATACGCCTGAAGCTGAGGCGTAATCAAGCAAAGTATCCCTTACCGGGGGCAGGGAAAAGTCTCTTCTGCTTGCAGTTCTCCTGAAGCTGCCCGGCTTACCCACAAACGGCCTGGCAATCACCCTGGCCACCAAATCATCGCCCACGAGAATATTCCTCGCTTCCTGGCACCACGCATACAGGGTATCCACGGGTACCACTTCCTCGTGACAAGCTATCTGGAATACGCTGTCAGCTGAGGTATAGACGATAGGGTAGCCTGTCTTCATGTGCAGTTCGCCGAGTTCTTCAATGATGACAGTGCCTGAAGCGGGTTTGTTTCCGAGAACCTGGCGCCCTATGGCTTGCTGGAAACGGTGGATAATATGGTCCGGAAAACCATTGGGATACGTCTTGAACGGTTTGTCCAAGATAACGCCGCACAGCTCCCAATGACCTGTCATTGTGTCCTTGCCCGGCGATGCCATGGCCATCCGGCCACACGCTCCAAGAGGAGGCAGCTTAGGAACCCCTTGAATATCAAGAAGGGTTCCAATCCCAAGCTTAGCTAAGTTGGGAAGGTCTATCCCGCCCAAAGCTTTAGCCATGTTGCCCAGGGTGTTGGACCCCTCATCACCGTAAAGATGTGCGTCAGGAAGGGCGCCAATACCCAACCCGTCAAGCACAATCACGAAGACTCTTGTTACCGGCATGATCTTCACCTTAGATACCACCAGGAGAAAGAACCAAGGCCTAGATAAGCGTCAGGTTGCACATTACCAGGGGTTTCCTGCCTAGTTCATTCCTGAACAGCCGCCTGATTACAGCAGCCAATTCATCCTCTACATATTCCTTGTCCTGCAATTCTTCCCTGGACAATGTAGATAGGTACGCCCTGGTTACGTTAATCACTTCAGACGCAACTGCTTCCTGATGCTTGGTACCGGTAAGCCCTGCACTTTTCACTTCAGGCGGGGTGATAAACTCACCTGTGTCCTTGGATAAGACGCATGAAAGGAACACGGCTCCTGCTTCCCCGAGGGATTGCCTTTCTCTCAAAATCGGGTGGCCTATATCCCCCACACCGTAGCCGTCTACAAAGATGTCCCTGGTGTGAATGGTGCCCGTTATTTCTGCATGGTCAGGAGTGAGCCTGAAAACAGTCCCGTTTTCGCCTACCAGCACGTTTGAAGGGGGTACGCCTGTCGCCATGGCTAGTTGGGCGTGGATGACAAGATGCCTGTACTCGCCGTGGACCGGTATGAAGAACTTCGGCCTTGTCAAGTTGAGCATTATCTTAAGCTCTTCCTGGCTGGCATGGCCTGACACGTGCACCCCTGACTCGGGAGTGTATATCACTTCAGCCCCCTGCCTAAACAGGTTGTCTACAACCCTTGAAACGGTAGTCTCATTGCCCGGCACAGGAGAAGCTGCCATTACCACCAGGTCGCCTTCAACGATCTTGATGTGCCTGTGTTCCCCCACAGACATGCGTGAAAGCGCGGACAGGGGCTCCCCCTGGCTTCCTGTGCTCAAAATCACTATCTTCGATTGCGGGTAGTTGCGTATGTCACGAACATCGATTAGCGTGCCAAGAGGCACTCGCAGGAAACCCATGTCTATAGCGACATCCACCACGTTTTCCATGCTGCGCCCGATGACGCACACCTTCCGCCCGTACTTGTATGCTGCATCTATCACCTGCTGGATTCTTGGGACGTTTGAAGCAAAAGTGGTAACAATAATCCTGCCTCTTGCCCGGTAGAAAACCCGGGAAAGGTTCTCTCCTACCACCCTCTCTGATGGGGTATATCCGGGTCTGTCTGCATGGGTGCTGTCAGACAGAAGTGCAAGCAATCCCCGTTCGCCTACTTCAGCAAGGCGATGATAATCGGGCACTTCCCCGTCAACAGGAGTTTGGTCGAGTTTGAAGTCTCCTGTAAAAACGACAGTCCCGCACGGCGTATGTATGATCAAGCCTGCACTGTCTGAAACTGAATGGGTCATCCTCACAAACTCAACTTGCAGCGACCCAACTTCCACAACGTCCCTGGGAGCGACCACCCGGAAGTCGAAGGGGCCTTCAAAGTTCTCGTCCATTTTCCTTCTGGCAAGCCCAAGGGTAAGTTTAGTGCCGTATACAGGCACGTTTACCTCCTTCAACACAAAGGGCAACGCACCAACGTGGTCTTCATGCCCATGTGTCAGGAATATCCCCCGCACCCGGTCTTTTCTTTCGACCAAGTATGATATATCGGGGATCACGAAATCCACGCCGAGCATTTCGTCTTTAGGAAAAGCCAGCCCGCAGTCAATGGCGATAATGTCAGGGCCCGATTCGAGAAGCATAAGATTCTTACCGATTTCGCCCAAGCCGCCTAACGCTACCAACCGTATCTCTCTAGTCATATTGCCTCACCAAATGCTAGTATAGCCCGGATTGAACAGGAATGCCAGAACGTGGTTAAAGTTTCAGGGCGGCAGCTTGTGCCGCCCGTGATTTATGCCGTGCCGAGAACCCTAGTGGGTCTCTACCTCTCTTGCGCCGCGCCGCCTGAAAATATCTGCTGCTTCGTTAATCTTCGTGTCGTCGGCTCTTACCATGGCGACTATTTTACCTTCCCTGACCCTTTGCTCAAACCTCTGGCCTACGTCTTCAGGAATGCCCCAGTCGATCAAGCCTCCTGCTATTCCGCCGGTAACTGCCCCGCTCAGCGCTGCTGCAATCGGTCCTGCTGCTACAACCGGACCTATACCCGGGATAGCCAGCGCCCCGACCCCGGCAAGCAGGCCTGCGACCCCGCCAATAGCTCCGCCTGTGGCAATCCCGCCTGAAATATCCTGCCCTGCTTCCATGTCATCTCTTGACCGGGAACCCCTTCCGGCCGTAGATTCCCTGGCAACTATACTGATTTCTTCCTTGTTGAATCCCTGTCTTTGTAGATCATCCACGGCCCTCTCAGCTTGCGAGGTATTCTCGAATACTCCCAAGACAGTCTTGCGCATCTGCTACGTACACCTCCAATGTTGAAACTCCAAGCTAGTGTCCCCTTTGAACTGCAGTGAAATTCAACGTCCCACGATTGGGCATAAAATCCAAAATCAAAAAATAAGTAGAAGATAGGCAAGGAGGTAGATAAGGAGGGGGAACATGACTTATTCAATAGTGCTCACGCTTGTGGTTTTCGTACTGGTGTACGCTTCGATGAACGCAAGGGTAAAACAAATCGCCCGGGCCAGGAACAGGGGGTACCAGGAGGTCTCATCTCCTCTTTCAGAAGCTATCAAAGATTTTGTGGCGGTTGCAGGCGGAGTCTATCTCGGACTCATGGCACTCTCCGAGTTCTTGAAAGTGCCTGTGCCCATTGAAGCAGAGGTATGGGGATTCACCTTTGATCCCATAGCAGTGGTGGCAGTATTCCTGGCGATAGTTGCCCCGATGTTTCCGGCGAGAAGCAGGTACTAAGTTTGAGAATAAGAAATATGGGGACGTAGAGGCTGGAACAGCGTCCAAAAAATAAAGAGCAGGCTCACAATCGCCTGCTAATCACTTTACCTGGAGTCATGCTTCTTCGCTTGTAGTTGGTACCACCTGTTCAGCAGACTATCCAGGTGCGCACTTAGTGCTTCTGCGGCCCTGATTTTGTCGCAGTTGTATTTATCTCCTATCTGGGCGTTTAACCGGCCGCGAAGCAGTTCGATCTCGTGAGACAGACGCTCTTCGCTTCCGATTATGTAGTCCCCCCCTACGCTCTTGTGTAGGACCAGTGTTTCCGCTAATAGGTCCTGGAAGAACCTAACTGCCAACAATTATAACCTGTCTTTGTCGAACTGGGAAGAGTTGTTTGGGAGTTTTGTCGGAATGTTACAATGTGCACTATGAATGGTTTACACGATTTGCCAATTATCGCCAACCGATTGCTCTCAAGACTCTAGGCGGTGATACGCAGAGCTTTAACTGTGGCCAAGTTGTCCTCATCAGCTGCGGGGGTGTCAGTGGGAGTCTCCATAATCCCCGGCATATCCGGCTTAAAACCGGTGTAGTTAATGATCGCCCTGAATCCTTCCAGGCCAATCCCGCCTTTTCCGATATGCTCGTGCCTGTCCCTTCGCGAACCCAGCGCCATCTTTGAGTCATTGAGGTGTATCACTTCCAGGGTTTCCAGGCCCACCAGTTGGTCATAGGCACGAAAAATCTGGTCAATATTTCCAGGATCCGACAAATCATATCCCCAGCCAAAAGCATGGCTCGTGTCAAAACACGTCCCCACCCTGTCCGGCGGAAAAACATGAACCAGTTTGCCCAATTCCTCAAAAGCAGAGCCAAGTTCCCGTCCTTGGCCTGCCGTGTTTTCAAGCAGCAGCTTGACCGGTCCCGCGTATGTATCAAGCACTCGGTTGATGCTATCAATGACGCGGCACAGAGCTTGGCTGCTATCCTCTGGCTCGTCGCGGTGCTTGTGCCCGATATGGGTTACCACAAAGCTAGCTCCAAGAACCTCTGCCCGCGTCAAGTCCTCTGCGAGTACTTCAATGGAGTAGGAGCGCTTGGCCTCATCAACCGAGGCCAGGTTGATGTAATAAGGTGCGTGGATCACCAGAGGCCTTATATCGTGCTCATCAAACAGTTGCTTCATCCGTGCCACATCGCCAGCGTCAAATGGCTTGGCTTTACCGCCCCGGGGGCTGCGAGAGAAAATCTGCACCGTCTCGCAACCCAACTCAATGGCGGTCTTAGCCATTTTCTCCATTCCGCCTTGTATTGACATGTGAACTCCAAACCGCACTTAGCTGATTGCTCTCCCTGCTATTACCTGGGTTTCCTGAACTTATTAGGCCTGTTGCGGCTCCTTGGATCCCGGTCTCTGCCTTGACGCCTGTCAGGCTGGCTGAGCCGGGTTGAAAGGTTAATCCTTCCCAGATGATCAATTTCGGCCACTCTTACCAGCAGTTCGTCCCCGACCTCCAGCTTATCCCCGTCGCCCGGATCCAGATCATTGGAGCGAACTAATCCTTCCTTGCCCGGAAGCACTTCCACAAACACGCCGAAAGGAGCAGTCCTTGTAACCTTTCCTGTGTATGTGGCGCCCACTTCAACGTCCCTGGTGAGTCTCTCGATGATCTCTTTAGCTTTCAACCCTGTCTCTTCATCAGGGGCAGCTATGAATACCCTGCCGTCTTGTTCGATGTCGATCTTCACACCTGTTTCGTTGGTGATCTTGTGGATTGTCTTTCCTCCGGGTCCTATCACGTCCCTTATTTTGTCAGGATCTATCTCAATAACGATGATCCTGGGGGCATAGGGAGACAGTTCCTCTCTGGGCTTATCGATAGCTTGCAGCATCTTCTCCATCACAAACAGACGAGCTTCCCTGGCCCTCTCAAGCGCTGACGCCAGGATTTCCCGGGTGACTCCGGAGATCTTAATGTCCATCTGAAGGGCGGTTATCCCGTCTCTAGTGCCTGCGACTTTGAAATCCATGTCACCCAAGGCGTCTTCCATACCCTGGATGTCAGTTAAGATCACAGCCCTGTCTTCCCCTTTGACCAGCCCCATAGCTATGCCTGCAACAGGCGCCTTAATCGGGACTCCTGCGTCCATAAGAGACAAGGTGCTGCCACACACTGAAGCCATGGAAGACGAACCATTGGATTCAAGCACTTCAGATACGACTCTGATCGTGTAAGGGAACTCGTCCTCGTCGGGTATGACCGGCAAGAGAGCCCTTTCGGCCAAGGCGCCGTGACCGATTTCGCGACGCCCAGGGCCTCTCATTGGCCTGGTTTCCCCTACTGAAAACGGCGGGAAGTTATAGTGGTGGATGTAACGCTTAAACTCCTCAGGTCCTGTCGTGTCCAATTCCTGGATGTCGCTGGCTGCCCCGAGGGTTGCGATACTGAGCACCTGGGTCTGACCCCTGGTAAACAACCCTGAGCCGTGGACACGCGGAATTACCGATACTTCACAGCTAACCGGCCTAATCTCCCCAGGCCGCCTTAAGTCAGGCCTGATCTCTTCGTCGAGTATCATTGCCCTTACTTCCCGCTTGAGTATGTCGTGGAAAGCTTCTTCGATCTCCTCTTCCCTCTCGGGATATTCTTCGGCGATCTGGTCGAACACGTCCTGAAGCACTGCGCCAATGGCAGCTTCCCGCTCAAGTTTGTCTTTGATCCTGATAACGTCCCTGAGCCGGGGAGTAGCTAGCCCATCAACCCTGGCCACTATGTCTTCTGCAGGAACAAAGAGCACAGCCTCCATCTTAGGTTTGCCGATCTCCCTTACAATCTGTTCCTGGAACGATACTATCTCCTTGATGACCTCATGGCCTTTCATTATCGCGTCTACGATAATGTGTTCCGGAACCTCACTAGCTCCGGCTTCTACCATGAGGATGGCATCTTTAGTCCCTGCTACTGTAAGACTGAGTTTGCTTGCTTCTTGCTCCTGTACATCAGGGTTTATCACGAACTCCCCGTCAACAAGCCCCACCTCGACAGCACCTATAGGTCCGTTGAACGGGATATCGCTTACTGACAAAGCTGCTGAAGCACCGATCATGCCTGCAATCTCAGGAGAATGATCATGGTCGATTGACAGCGGTATGATCACAATCTGGACATCGTTCCGGAAACCCTTGGGGAAAAGCGGCCTTAAGGGACGGTCGGTAACCCTGGCCTGAAGGATAGATTTATCAGGGGGCCTTCCCTCACGACGCCCCCAGCTCCCAGGTATACGGCCTACTGCATACAGCCGTTCCTCAACATCTACAGTGAGAGGGAAAAAGTTAACTCCTTCTCTTGGCTCCTTCGATGCAGTTGCAGTTACGAGGATGGTAGTGTCCCCATACCTGACAACTACAGAACCATTGGCCTGCCGGGCAACTTTCCCGAATTCGAGCACGAAATGCTTGCCGTTAACCGGCAAGGAATATCGTCTAGACTCCTCCAATAAGCACACTTCCTTTCAGCTTTCCGCTAGCCCCTCAGACCAAGTTTCTCCACTATTGCCCTGTAACGTTCAGGAGACTCCTTATGAAGGTAATTGAGGAGGGCACGGCGCTGACCTACCATCTTCAAAAGGCCTCTCCGGCTGTGGTGATCCTTCTTGTGTACTTTCAGGTGCTCTGTCAGATAAGAGATTCTTGCCGTCAAGAGAGCAATCTGAACCTCAGGAGAACCTGTGTCATTTTCGTGGCGCTTAAATTCATCGATAATAGCTTTCTTTGCGGTCGGATCGAAAGCAGTCATGTATTACACCTCCAAGAATATAGCTTACGCCTTGAACCCAGCACTGAGCCGGAGGTACACAGAGCCGAGTGTCAAGGTATATCAGCACTGAAAATTCTATCATACGCGCCTATGGGTGTAAACAAACCCCTATCATGGTAGTCTGTGCCGTGTGGTTTCAGGACTGCCAGGGCAGCTTCAAGGTCTGTTTTCATCTGCTTTTCCCGGTGAACCCTGGATTCAAATCTCCGTTCTCCCTTAATATGCTTCATGAAGAACAGTTGCATACCCTCTCCCTGTAAAGATACTGTCTGCAGATCCCTTGCGAATATGGGGATATGGACTTCAAGACTTGTCCCTAGGCTTACCACGGCAGGGTAAAGCTGCTTGGATGCTCTGGCCCACACTGCATATACACCGTTTTTCGGCAAGAACTTGTCTGCAGGAAAAAGCACCTGCCAAGCGGGGATGCCGGTTTCCATGTATATATCTTGACCCTTGGTTGCAGGGCCGTAGATACAATAGGGCCTCCCCAAAAGCGCTGCGGCTCGTTCCGCATCGCCCTGGGAAAGCAATTGCCTAACCTTTGTGCTTGACACCACCTCCCCATCGATTGTGTAAGGTGGTACCACGCTGACCTCAAAGCCCATTTCCTGTCCCAGCTTCCGGAGTACTTGAGGGTTACCCTGCCTCTTGTATCCGAAAGCGAAGTTGAACCCGCACACAATATGTTCAGCTCTAATCTTGTTGCGAAGGTAGATGTGAGTGAACTCCCTCGGGCTAAGCTGGGACACCTCCCTGGTGAAAGGTATTGCCCAGAAATAATCCAACCCCATATCTTCAAGAAGAGCCTGCTTCTCTTCAAGTGGGGTGAGCAAAGCTTCATAATCATTGCCCGACTTGACAAGGCTTTTGGGATGAGGGTGAAAACCTGCTGCCATGACAGGCAATCCCGTCGCCGCCTTGATATCGAGGGCAGTCTCAAATAGCTGCATGTGTCCGAGGTGCACCCCGTCAAAGGTACCGATAGCTGCGATCACCGGTTGCGCACCCACATCGACTTCAGGTGTTTCCACGATCCTCAATATCTATCACTCTTCCTGAACCAGAACTTTTTCGTACTTGATTCTACATGATTTGTCTTGGGCCGTGACAGCCGATAGCACACAGGCAACTTCATGGCGTCCCGAGACGGGATCGGGATAGGTGCCGAAAAACACCCTTTGTTTGTCCGGGGTATCCACTGTTACCTGCTTAAGCCAATCCCTGACTTTGGCAGGGTCTGCGAAATCCCCTGCATTAAGGGGCCTGCCCCAAACCACTGAAGTAAGAGAGTCACGCTTTATTTCAAACAGGGGAAAAGCTGAAAGCACAGCATACGGGTCTGACAACAGATTTCTTAAAGAACGACTTGGGAGCGTGTGCACCGGAATGAGTCCCTGCATGTCACCGGTTGTGCGCCGGGGCGTATGTGCCCGGCTTTGCCCACGGGGGTGTACGCGGGTTTGGCCTATTGAACCCAGGGGTACAGCATCTCTAAGGGTGAAATTGCCCACCCGGGTTCGCAGGAGATAGGAAACAGCGGCCCCGCAACCTAAATCGTTTCCTAGGTCGCGGGCAAGAGACCTGACATATGTACCCCGCCCAACTCCCAGCCGGAAAATCCCCCTTGGATGCGGTCCGGGTTTCCAGCTCAATAGCCTGAATTCATGAACCTTTACATCCCTTGCGGGCGCTTCTACCTTAATGCCCCGCCTGGCAAGTTCATGGAGTCTCCGTCCCTTGACATGCACCGCAGAATACGCAGGCGGGTTCTGCTTTATACTCCCTGTGTACTTCGCCAGGAGCTTGGTCACATCTGCTGCAGTCAAATGGTCACACTCAACCCTGGAAGTGATGCGGCCGTCCAGATCACATGTATCAGTGGCAACCCCGAACACAAACTCTGTAAGATACTCTTTGTCCTCATTCAAGAGGTATTCAGAAAGCCGGGTATAGCACCCCAGCGCCATGGGCAGCACACCCACGGCCATAGGATCCAGGGTTCCAAGATGACCTACTCTTTCTTGCTTGAAAACCCGCCTTACCTGGAGCACTGCATCATGGGATGTAATGCCTTTGGGCTTTAGCACATTCAAGAATCCGTCCATATCTCCAGACCATCCAGAACTCCAAATACCCGGGCCTTTGCTTGTTCAAAAGTTCCTTCTATAACCGCCCCGGCCGCCCTTGGGTGTCCGCCGCCTCCCAACAATCCCGCGATCTTGGACACGTCTACCTTGGACCTTGACCTCAGGCTCAAATGCACAGCTGTCTGGTCCAGGCTCTCCTTAAAGCACAAAGCAACCTCCACCCCTGCAATGGACCGGGGGTAGTTCACTACTGAATCTGCATCTTCAAGAGATGCCCCTGAGTCTTCCAGCATAGCCCTGGTCACATCTATAGAGGCAAGCTGGCCGTTCTTGTACACTTCCAAGGTGTGCAAAGCGTTCTTGAGCAGCATCAGGGAGGAAAAGCTCCTTGCCTCATAAAGCTGGTCAGCAACCTGTGACGGGTTTACCCCCTTGTCTATGAGTTCTGCGGCCACATGGAAGCACCGGGGAGTGGTGTTTTGATACCTGAAACCTCCTGTGTCAGTGACCAGCGCTACATAAAGGCATGTTGCAATATCCAAGTTAATGCCGGCCCCCATAAGTTTGAGCAAGAAGAACACCAGTTCACCGGTGGCTGCCGCGTCAAGATCGACCAGACTTATCTGGCCGAATCCGGAATTGGAAACATGGTGGTCCAAGTTTATCCAAGTTTCTGAACGGGCATAGCTCAGGGCCTTGCCTGCCCTGTCTGGCCCGGTACAGTCCACAAACACAGTAACGCCAGGATCCACGTCTTCAGGTTCAATACATGAAACCGTAGTATGAAGATGTCTGCCAGGCAAGAAATCATACATAGCAGGATGGGGATCCTGTGATAACAATATGGCCTTCTTGCCGAGAGACGAAAGGGCCATAGCAAGCGCCAAGCCTGAACCTATCGAGTCGCCGTCAGGCTTCTCGTGTTCCAGGATAAGGATATCCTTGTTTTTTCTTAGAACACCCACTATCCGCTCTAGTGTGTCCCTGTGCGGGATTTCCCCTGTCATCATTGCTGCTCCTGTGTCACCGCTCCTTGCCCTTGGCGCTTCGCCTTGCTCCCGATCCTTTGCTTACACTTGCATCTTACCTTTGGGCCTCCGCCTGTTCCGGTTATCCTTGTTCCGGCTATCCTCGTTCAGGCTACTCTTGTTCAGTCTCCTCTTCCTCAGGCCCTTCTTGAGACGCCTTGATTTCAGAAATAAGCTGGGATACCCTCAGACTGTGTTCAATGCCCTCATCCAACACGAAATGAACCTCAGGGGCATGCCTTATCCCGAGAGCCTTGGCCACTTCGGTTCTCACAAGGCCCTGGGCGCTTTTGAGTCCTTCCATGGTCTTGGCTTTTTCCTCATCCGACCCTAGAACGCTTACCCGGACCTTGGCAATGGACAGGTCCCTGTTTACCTCTACATTGACAATGCTGGCAAATCCTATCCGCGGGTCTTTAAGACGCCGCAACAGGAGTTCTGATACAACCTCACGAATGGATGCTGCGATCTTCTCCGGCCTTTGTGCCACAAGCACCACCCCGCAATTCATGTAATGATGTCAATCTGGAAGTCAAGAACCTGGCCATCGATGTTGTTTTCAATCCATGATACGGCCCTCTCTAGTATCTCCCTGGCATGGGTGCCTTGGTTGCTCACAAACGCCATTCCTAGCACCAACCTGCCCCAGCTTTCATTCGCGCCTACTTCTGCGACTGACAAGCCGAAGTTCCTGCGCAGCCTGGTAGTAAGGCTTTTCATCACCCGCCTTTTCTCCTTCAACGAATTTATTCCGAAAAGCCTTATGTCAACCAGGCACTGCCCGACTACCATACTCAACACCGCCAACCAGACTTCCGGGAGTTTTATGCCGGCTGTACTTCCTGAATCGTGAAGACCTCTATAACATCACCTGGCTTTATATCCTGGTAACGCTCAAGTCCGATTCCGCATTCGTAACCCTGGGCAACCTCAGCAACGTCATCTTTGAACCGCCTGAGGGAAGAAATCTTGCCTTCGTACACGATCCTGCCATCCCGCACGAGTCTCACGCTTGCCCCGCGGGTTACTTTGCCGCTGGTAACGTAACAACCCGCCACAGTACCGATATTCGGCACCCTGAAGGTAGCCCGGACCTCGACCCTTCCTAGCAATACTTCCTCGAACTTGGGCTTAATGAGGCCCTTTACCATCTGTTCAACGTCTTCCAGAAGCTCGTATATGATCCTGTAGGTGCGTATCTCTACCTCTTCAAGCTCTGCCACGCTTCTGGCGTTGGGGTCAGGCCGTACGTTGAACCCAAGTATCTTGGCATCAGATGCCTTTGCCAGCATTACGTCGGATTCAATTACCGCCCCGACTCCCGAGTGGAGCACTCTTATCTCTACTTCATCGGACTTCATTTTGCCCAACGCCTGGAGGATTGCTTCTAAAGACCCCTGGACGTCGCTCTTTAGGATCAGTTTCAGCTCACGCTTTTCTTCCTCTTGCCTTTTCAGGAAATCCTCAAGGCTCAGGCGGCTGGTGGACAGTTCCTGTTCCCGCCTTTGGACCTTCCGCTGCTCGGTCACTTCTTTGGCGAGTTTTTCATCAGGCACCACCAGGAAGATGTCTCCCGCTTGGGGGAGTTCCTCAAGGCCAACCAGTTCCACAGGCGTGGAAGGCCCTGCCTTTTGAACCTGTCTGCCACGCCCATCGTGCATTGCCCTGATCCTGCCCCAGGTGCTGTCAGTCACAACTACCTGGCCGACTTCAAGCATTCCCGACCTGATAATGGCTGAAGCTACAGGCCCTCTGCCCTTGTCCATTTCCGATTCGATGATGTAGCCGCGGGCGCTGCGGGTAGGATCAGCCACCAGTTCTTGCATCTCAGCCACCAGAACTATCATTTCCAAGAGATCGTCTATTCCTTGCCTGGTCCTGGCTGATACTTCGACTACTACAGTGTCTCCTCCCCATTCTTCCGGAACCAGGCCAATCTCAGCAAGCTGCTGTTTGACCCGGTCAGGGTTGGCCGTAGGTTTATCTATCTTGTTAAGAGCCACAATCACAGGTACCTCTGCTGCCCTGGCATGGTTGGCAGCTTCAACAGTCTGCGGCATAACACCGTCATCGGCAGCTACCACAAGCACTGCCACATCGGTGATTCTCGCACCCCTAGCTCTCATTTGGGTAAAAGCTTCGTGTCCGGGTGTGTCCAGGAAAATGATCTTGCTGCCTTCGTGGGTAACAACTGAGGCTCCTATATGCTGGGTTATCCCGCCGGCTTCACGTGCAGTCACATTAGTGTTTCTTATGGCATCCAAGAGGGATGTCTTGCCGTGGTCTACGTGTCCCATGACCGTAACTACCGGAGGCCTGGGCTCTACCTTATCAGGATCATCAGGACGATCCAGTTCCAAAGCGATCTTCTCTTCAATCGTCTTCTCCGGCTCTTTGACAGTGACCACACAACCAAGTCTCTCTGCGACTTTGACGGCCAAGTCCATGGGTACATCCTGGTTGATGCTGATGAGCGTACCAAAGCTCATAATCGTCCGGAGCACGTTAGCTACGGGCACACCGATTAGGCTCGCCAATCCCCTTACAGGAGTATCGCCCTGTATGACCACACGCCTGGCTCCTACTGCAGGCCTACCCCTACGCCCTGAACTCTCGATGGGCCTGGAAGCTTTTCCTGAGCCCCGCCTGCCGCCTTTCCGGGGCCTGCGGCTGCTGTCCCTTGTCTGTTCGGGCCGGCTCTGGACCTCAGGGCGGATCCTGCGGCCAGGCGACTGCCTTTGGTCACCCTTGGTCCGCACTTGTGTTTGCCTGGGCTTGTCTTTTTTCTCTGCATGTACTGTAGCCTGTGCCTGCGCCGGTTCTGGTCCCCTTGCCGGGCGCCTTTGTGCTTCAGACGCCGACAACTTGCGCCGCACATTTTGAACTACTTTCTCATCTAAAGCGGTCATATGATTGCTTATCTGCATCCCCATTTCATTCAATTTAGTAATCAAGGCCTTGGTATCTAATCCAAGTTCCCTTGCGAGTTCATAAACACGGATGCGTCTGGCCATCCGCTCACCTCCTCATTCTCAACCCCTCTCAATCTCCTCCACAAAACGCATAAGTTCTGAGATCAAATCAGGGGGTGGCTCCACACCCAGGGCCCTGCCTAGACGCTTTGTCTTGGCAATCTCTGCCACACAATCGGCCTTCGGGCAAACGTAGGCGCCCCGGCCTAATTTCTTGCCTGTGGGGTCGAATTCCACCCCACCTTCCGGTGTCCGGACGATTCTGAGTAATTCCCGTTTGGGCTTTACTTCCCGGCACCCTAGACAAGTCCGTTGAGGCCGTTTCCTGAGCACGGCTGCCACCCCCTGTTTTCCAGTATTGAACCTTCTTGTTACACTAGCTGTTACATACCGCGATCAGACCTTATGTCAATTTTCCAACCTGTGAGTTTTGCCGCAAGCCGGGCATTTTGCCCGTCGCGCCCTATGGCTAAGGAAAGCTGGTTGTCAGGAACCGTGACCCTTGCAATCTTCTCATCATGGTTGAGTTCTACATCTATCACCCTTGCAGGGCTTAAAGCATTTCCAATAAATACTTGAGGATCATCATCCCATTGTATGATGTCGATCCTCTCGCCCCGAAGTTCTTGTACAATCACCTGAACCCGGGAACCCCGCGGCCCTACACACGCTCCAAGCGCATCCACTTCCGGAAGGTTAGCTGCCACAGCGACTTTTGACCGTGAACCCGCTTCCCTGGCCAGGCCCCTAATCTCTACAATCCCGTCCCTGATCTCAGGCACTTCAAGCTCAAAAAGCCGCTTCAACAAGCCAGGATGCGTCCTCGAAAGCAGGATCTGCGGGCCTTTGGGAGTCTTCTTCACTTCAAGCACATAAGATTTGATCCTGTCGCGCTCGCGATACCGCTCGCCTCTGGGTTGTTCCTTGGGTAAGATAAAGCCTTCGGCCCTGCCTAAGTCAACAATCACAACGCCCCTGTCAACCCGGATTATCTGGCCGGTCACAACGTCCCCTCCGCGCTCAGAGAACTCCTCATAGACCATGTCCCGCTCTATGTCACGCAGTTTCTGCATAACTACCTGTTTGGCAGTTTGGGCGGCAATCCTGCCGAAACCCTGAGCTTGTATTTCTTCTTCTACGAAATCTCCTTCTTGGTACCTGGCGCTCTTTTTCTGAGCTTCGCTGAGCGAAATATCCCTGCGTGGGTCCTTGACCTGGGACACGACTTCACGGCGGGAGATGACCTTTATATTCCCGGTCTCCCGGTCAAATCTCACCCTTACATTTTCTGCCCTGCCGAAATGCTTACGGTAAGCAGACAAAAGGGCAGCTTCCATAGCTTCTATAAGGTCGTCTTTTGAGATGCCCCGCTCTCTCTCGAGTTGATTGAGGGCACTGATGATGTCCCCGTTAATTCCTCCCGCCCCCCTTCTACCCGTTATGACGGTCTTTCTTTATAAACCAGTTGTACTTTACTCACATTGCGCCTGGGCAGTGCTATGTCTCCATGTTCGCCCCTGATAACCACAGTTTCTTCGTCTGCTGTTTGTCCCAATCCAACAAGAGTTCCCTCGAACGTACGCTTCCCGTCAACCGGCGCATAGAGATTCACCCTGCAGGCGCGCCCGCGGAAAACCTCATACTCTTTGTCTCTCTTCAGGGTCCTTTCCAGGCCCGGGGAAGACACTTCAAGGTTATAGCTGCTGGGTATGGGATCCAGTTCCTCAAGTACCGGGTCTATAGCTTTGTCCACTGCTACGCAATCGTCCAGCGTAATCCCTTCAGGCTTATAAATAGTCACGCGTAAGATCGGCCTTCCCGCCTCTGACGTAAGTTCAACATCTAGTAGTTCATACCCCATATCCTTGAGGAAAGGCTCAAGCACCTCAAAAAGCTTGTTCAGCGCATTCTTATGGCTCACGCTAATCACCCCGCCAACATACAAAGAGTGGGTTTTGGCCAAAACCCACTCCGGCGAAATCTCCCCGTTGTTTGTAGCAACCCTGACTTTGTACTAATCCAGTATATCACAGGGATTATGCCCCTAGCAAATCATTCCCAATCAGGTAACTTTTCTGGGACAGGCTACATATTCAACAGGTCCCTGGGATAGTCAGTAAGGCTCTTAGCTCCTTCTCCTGTCAGTACAACATCGTCTTCGACCCTGACTCCTCCTTTGCCAGGGAGATATATTCCAGGTTCAATGGTGAACGTAGAGCCTACAGGCAAGGGATTGTTGTTTGATGCCACAATGTAAGGCTCTTCATGTATCTCAAGTCCAAGCCCGTGCCCGGTCCTGTGTATGAACTTGTCACCATAGCCATAGCTGTCTATCACTTCCCTGGCCAAGGCATCTACGTCTGCGCCTGACATGCCAAGCTTCGCTTTGGTTCTTGCTGCTTCCTGAGCCTCAACTACAACCTCATAAATCCTCCTGAGTTCGTCAGAAATCCCGCCTACAGGATAAGTCCTGGTAATGTCAGACCAGTAACCTGCAACGTTGACGCAAAGGTCCAGCCATGCCAGGTCCCCCGGCTCAATAACCCGGGAACTCGTGCCTGCATGGGGAATTGCAGTATCAGGGCCTGTTGCCAGGGACATGTAGACCCTGTCTGCCCCTTCCTGCTTTAACTGCCACTCTATCTCAAGGGCGATTTGTGTGGCCCGTTTACCCGGGGCCAGCAGCTTGCTTGCAATGTGCGCTCCCATATCTGCCAGCCTGGCAGCTTGCTGCATGTTGGCAAGCTCATCTTCGTCTTTGACCATCCTTAGCGGTTTCATGACACCGCCTGCGTCAACCCAGGAGAACTCCCCCATGGCTTCTTTCATGAGCGAATACTCGAGCATCCTGAGGCCGGTGTACTCTAATGCCCAGCTACCTGTCTGTCCCCTGAGCGCTTTTTGAAAAGCTTTGTGCGGGCCTTCTTCGTCTGTATAGGAATACACGCCAAACTCTGCACCGATCCCTTGGCTTCTTAACCTGTCTGCAACTACCCAGCCTTTTTGCTTCTCAAGTTCAGGCATGATCAGGCATGCCCTGTCTTCTTCGCCGATTACCAGCAAGGTCGGCCTTTCAGACAGCCCCATTAACAGCCCTGTCAGATAAAACATGTTTGGCCCGGGCATCAGGGCTATCCCTGATGCTTTGGCAGCTTCCATCGAACGGGTGAGCTTATCCCACCTTTGCTTGAGCATCCAGACCCTCCTTTCTTACACTACTGACGGTTCAACCCTCAGGTCTCCTCTTTCAAAACGACCAAGGTCCAGGCCGCTTATATCAATAGAAAGCTCCTTGTCCAATATCATCTCGGCGATTACCTTGCCGACTATAGGTGCCAGCATGAATCCGTGCCCGCTGAACCCGACTGCATGGTAATACCCGTCAATGCCCGGAACAGTTCCCAGGATTGGGTGGGCATCAGGGCTGATTGTGTACAGGCCTGACCACTGTCTCACTACCCGCACGCCTTCAAGGGCGGGCACAACAGAGCACATTATGTCGCACATCCTCCTAAGGAACTGCCACGAATGTCCTATGTCGTACCCCTTTGGCTCGTTGGGATCACCTATTCCCATAACAACTGAACCGTGGGGAGTTTGCTGGCTGTAAAACCCGCGGGAGAACGACATAAGCATGGGATCAAACAGGCGCCCCACAGGTTCGGTTACAAGGATCTGGTGCCGCTCTGTGTACACAGGGAGGTCTACCCCTACCATGGAAGCTACAGGAGCTGCCCAGGGTCCGGCAGCGTTGACCACCACAGGGGCGGATATATCGCCTTTGGTGGTCTTGACTCCTTGGATTCTGCCGTTTGTTTTCTCAATCCCCGTGACTTCAGTGAAGAAACACACTTCGCCTCCCAGGCGCTCAAACGCTTTGAGGTAAGCCCTGGTTGTATGGAACGGATTGGCATGGCCGTCCCTGGCGTTGAAGGTTGCTCCGTAAAGCCCCTCGGTATTTAGCGTAGGCACGATTTCCCTTGCCTCTTGGGGAGTGAGGGCAACAGCATTAACGCCTAACTTATGCTGGACTTTTATGTTTACGTTGAATTGCTCCCATTCTTTTTCGATATAGGCGAGCATGAGGTAGCCCTTCTGGACAAACTCGATATCATAATCGTACTCCAGTTCTTCCTGCAGGTTTTCAAATATATCAATGGCAGCCTTGCACATCCTGATATTGCCTTCAGCACCCCACTGCTCCCTGACCCCGGCGCCGCAGCGCCCTGTTGAACCGCTGGCAAAGGTATCCTTCTCACACAGGACGATATTTTTCAAGCCATACTTGGCCAGGTTATATGCTATCGCAGCACCGACTACGCCTCCGCCGATTACCACTGCATCTGCTGTAGTTTTCATTTGCCGGTCACCGCCTTACCGCATATGCATTGCCCATCCCCGCCGGTTGCTTGCCTGTGTCCGCCCTCTTCTTGGCTGTTCCCGCCTTCTTCTGAAAGCGCTGCAAAGTCTCCCATTTTCACAGGCTTAACCGGAGGCCTGTACCTTGACTGAAGCACTTCCGACACATGCTTTCTGTGATATCTCGCAATCTCTCCTGCCACCAGCAACCTGCAAGTCCGTCCTTGACAAGGACCCATACCGGCCCTGGTTATGCGTTTCACCTCGTCCAGGGTGGTTGCACCTTCTCTAATGGCTTTGCGTATCTCTCCAAGAGTTACGTCCTCGCACCTGCAAACAATAATGGTGTTTTCATCAGACACAGTTGTTCCCACCCTTCCCTGCAGATGGCAGAAGATTCCTTACATTCAAGGACAACTCCCTAGGGGCTCTCACCCACACCACAGGCGTGCCTTGGGGTTTCCTGCCAGGAACTACCCTGTGGACCACGCCCTCGCCTACTTTATCCCCGCTCCTGTCAAGCAAGTGGACAGGATCGCCCTTGCCTGGCAGCGGAGAGAATTCATAGGGCATGGCAATGAGACACTCAGTATCGCTGAAGGTTTCATCTACCACGAAAATTGCCAAACCGGGACAAGCCGCAACGCACACGCCACAGCCTGTGCATTTCTCCCAATCAACCTGAGGTATATCGTTCAGCGACTCAAAAGGCTTTATTGCCCCGAACCTGCAGCTGTGGTAGCAGGGGTCGCATGGTATCTCCTGAAAACACTCGATCACCACAAAAGGTCCTTGTTTCCGTCGCGATCCAGGCGGCGTTGCGCTGTCTATTTGCTCTTTCGAGGGAATACCGGTAGTCATAAGCACATCGGGTTTCACTGGCTCACCCTCTTTCTCATCTGCTCTTTCATGACGGCCAACCCCTTGACTATCGCCCCGCTTGTCGGACCTGCCCTCAGCTCATCAAGCTCTTTAAGCGATTCCGCGCGTTTCCGCGAAAACTCGTCTGCAGGTACTTTGCCGAGGCTGTAGGCTATCGCTAGCCCTGCCAGGCGCCCTTCTGCCATTGCCGTAGATGCTTCTTCTATGCATGCTGCATCGCCGGCTACGTAAACGCCTTCCACTGTTGTTTCCATGTTTTCATCATAGAGGGGAACGAAGCCGCCTAATTCCGGTATGTAGGCCATCTCTGCCCCTGCTTGCCACAAGAACTCGCACAAAGGCGTCAGCCCTGTAGCCAGGCATATAACGTCAACGTCCAGTTGCTTCTCAGTACCGGCGATCCCCTGCCAGTTATCATCCAATTGCCAAATGATTGCGCCTTCCACACAAGCTGTGCCGTATGCCTCTTTGATGGAGTGCCTGGTGTATATGGGGATGCCAAGACGCCTGATCTTTGACGCATGTACTGCATAACCGCCGATGTTGGGTAACGCTTCAACTACCGCTGCCACTTTCACGCCTGCCTGTGCCAGCTGGTAGCTCACAATCAGTCCGATGTTCCCTGAGCCTATCATCAAAACCGATTTGCCTGGCCTAACGCCGTGGACGTTCATGAGAGTCTGCACGGCACCTGCCCCATACACCCCCGGCAAGTCGTTGCCCGGGAAGAGTATCATTTTTTCAGACGCACCTGTAGCGATGAGCAACCTCTCGGGCTTTAGTTTCTGGATTCCGACGGGCGTTTCAAGCAGCAACACCCCGTCATCTTGGAAATATCCCAGTGCCTCAGCGGATCCCATAAAGCAAATATCCGGATTAGCTTTCACTTGGTCAGCAAGGTCTCCGGAAATCACGATCCCGCGGGTTCCTGCGCTTTTCTCGTGCCACCCGAAAAATTTGTGGGTCTGTTTCACCAGCTGCCCACCTATTTGTTCCTCCCTGTCGATAAGGGTGACCTTGACCCCGCATGAGGCCGCCTCAAGGGCAGCGCACACACCTGCAGGCCCCGCTCCTACAATTGCTAGCTCCGTTGTTTTCAAGAGAGTCACTCCTTACTTGCCGGCACGGGCCCTACACCTTCTTGCATCTCAACACGCATTCCCGCCCTGAGTTTTTCGGTGCAAGCCCGGACGTTAGGAACTCCGTCGACAACTACCAAGCAGGAAGAACAGTTGCCAATAGCGCAGAAAAAGCCGCGTGGGCGGCCCTGCTTTAAGCTCTTGTGAAGTACCTTGATGCCTGCTGCGTGAAGAGCGCTCGCTATTGGTTCTCCTTCGTATCCTTCAAGTTCTTTGCCTTCCCAATAAAACTTGATTTTTCGCCTGTCAGGGAAGTCAAGTATCGGGTGTTGTGTTATGCGGATATCCGAAGATTCCAAAGACCGATGCCCCCTTTCTCAAACAGCTGGAAGTGGATGTGTTTCTGCACCCCTCCCCTGCTGGCCTTTGCATCCACAAGGAAACCGGACACAGCGTACACAGCGCATCCTTCTCTGGAGGTATCCTCCTGAGAGTATCCTCCTCAGAAGGTGTCCTCTTCAGAAAGTATCCTCCTCCGAAGGTATCCTCCCGGAATGAGCCGGCCTTGAATCCCCCGGATACCTTGGTAATACGCCTTACAAGATCGGAGGTGTCAGAAATATCCACCTTAGCAGACTTCGCCGTTGGTATCCGGATATCCTCCTAGGGATTCACGCCGAGTTGTGTTGCCGTAATTTGTCAGGTACCTGTGGGAAAATCCATGCGGCCCACGCCCTATCAGCCAAAAACAGCGGCAGCAAGGGATACACTTCCTTCGAAAGCTATTCCCGGCTGCCGCTGCCGTCCGATATCGTCGTCAATACGTTCTAGTAATCAGGTCACACGTCGTCTCAGACTAGGTCACGTCACTCTGACTATGTCACATCACCTCAGACTGGGTCACATAATCTGAGGCCACTTCAGAAATTCTCATGCTCAGTCCGGGCAATGATTTCATCCTGAAGTGACTTGCTAAGGTCGTTGAAGTAATCGCTGTACCCCGCAACCCTAACGATAAGGTTCTTGTACTCTTCAGGACGTTTCTGTGCTTCACGCAAGGTATCGGCGCTAATCACGTTAAACTGGATGTGATGGCCCCCCAACCGGAAGTAGGACCGTACAAGAGCAGTCAGGTTATCTATGCCCTCCTGGCCTTCCAGCAGCTTCGGGCTGAATTTCTGGTTGAGCAAGGTCCCGCCTGTCTTCACATGGTCCATCTTGGAACATGACTTAATGACCGCAGTGGGCCCGTACTTGTCTGCGCCTTGAACCGGCGAGATTCCCTCTGACAGCGGCTGGCTCGCGAGCCTTCCGTCAGGGGTTGCTCCTATTACCGATCCGAAGTACACATGGCACGTGGTAGGCAGCATGTTTATTCTGTACGTGGCGCCTGTCGGGCTCTTGCGTCCGTTGACCGCATTGTAGTAGATGTCGAAGACCTGCTTCATGATATCATCGGCGAAATCATCGTCGTTTCCGTATTTCGGAGTCTGGTTCAATAGGTACTGACGCAGGAGTTCATGGCCCTCAAAGTTGGACTTGAGGGCTTCGAGCAACTGTGCCATGGAAACGGTCTTCTTCTCAAAGACGTGATATTTGATTGCTGACAGGCTGTCGGTAATGCTGCCTGTGCCCACACCTTGGATATACCTGGTGTTGTACCTTGCTCCACCTGCGTTGTAGTCTTTGCCCTTCTCAATGCAGTCGCTCACAATGATTGACAAGAAAGGAGCCGGCAAATACTGGGCCCACAGTTTCTCGATCACATGGTTGCCTCTCATCTTGATCCCTACGAAGTGCTTGACTTGCTTCTCGAAAGCTTCCATGAGTTGTTCGAAGGATTGGAACTTGGTGGGGTCCCCTGTTTCAATGCCGATCTGCTTGCCTGTCCGCGGGTCCTTGCCATTGTTCAAGGTTATTTCAAGTATCTTGGTCAAGTTGAAGTACCCCGTCAGGATGTAAGCTTCCTTGCCAAACGCACCTGTTTCAACGCATCCGCTTGTACCACCTTGCCTGGCATCTTCGATTGCTTTGCCCTGGCGGAGCAACTCCTGGACTACCATGTCAGCGTTAAAGATCGACGGCTGTCCCCAACCTTTCCTTACAATCTCCAAGGCCCGCTTCACGAACCTGTCAGGGTTCTTCTGGCTGAGTTGGATGTTGGCGCTGGGCTGGACCAGGCGCATTTCATCTACTACGTCTAGTAACAAATAGGTAACGTCATTCACGGCGTCTTGTCCGTCGGGCGTAAGGCCGCCGTGATTGATAGCGGCAAAGTCAGTGTAGGTACCGCTTTCCTCGAGTGTAATCCCTACCTTGGGCGGCGCAGGGTGATTGTGGAATTTCACCCACAGGCACTGGAGAAGCTCTTTCGCTTCCTCCCTGGTCAGAGTACCCGCCTCGATCTCTTTCTTATAGAACGGGTAAAGATGCTGGTCAAGCCTGCCTGGGCTGAATGAATCCCAGGTATTGAGTTCTGTGATGACTCCTATATGGACAAACCAGTACATCTGGATGGCTTCATGGAAGGTCCTGGGTGGGTTGGCTGGAACGTGCTTGCAAACCTCAGCTATTTTCAGGAGTTCTTGCTTGCTCTTAGGGTCGGGTTCGTTTTCAGCCAGTTCGAGAGCTTTTTCAGCATGACGTCGGGCGTACCTGATTAAGGCGTCGCAGCAAATGCTCATAGCTTTGAGCTGCTCACTCTTGTCCAGCGCCTCAGGGTCGTTGATGAAATCCAGTTTAGCCAGGGCTTCCTCTATGTCTTGCTTGAAACCGAGGAAACCTTCCTGGTAGATCTTCCCATCAGCGACTGTATGTCCCGGTGCCCTCTGCTCCATGAACTCGGTAAAGAGGCCTGCTTCGTAACAGTCTTTCCACTCCTGGGTCATTTGACTGAATATTTTGTGACGCATGGAGCGCTCGTTCCAGAACGGTATTATCTCATCCTGCTGGATCGCTTTTTCAGCCGCGCCCACCTTGAAGAATACTTTTTCCCTGCTGTCGATTACGTCTAAGTCTTCGAGAGTATGACAACAAACCTCGGGATATGTGGGGGTTGCCTTTGGTGCAGGGCCGCGTTCTCCGACTATGATTTCATCTTCTCCTATGTATACCTGCTTTTTCTCCATTAATTCCTTGAACGTAAGCGCCCGCAGCACAGGTATGGATACCTTACCTTCATACTGCTTGTACACGTGCGTAACCAACTGTGCCCGTTCCATGGAAATGGTAGGCACTGCTTCAAGGCTCTCAGTTCTTAGCTTCGAGACTCTCTCAGTCATGGTCGTTATGTTCACCCTCCTATCTTCACGCTGAGTCTGAACCGCTCTAATATTTCCTTTATACTTGACATGGCCTCATCGGACGGCTTGGCTGTATCTCCAAGCGCATAGTGCTTTCCAAGCCTGCCGTACTTATCTGAACCGATATCATGGTATGGCAAGATACTTGCCTGCATGATTCCCAGCTGCGCCAGTAGTTCTCCGGTACTTTCGATATTGCTTGCGTCATCGTTGACTCCGGGAATTACTGGTATCCGTGCGATGATCGCGTTGTGAATCTTGGACAATCCCGCCAGATTATCAAGTATGAGTCCGTTGGAAACCCCTGTGTATTCCATGTGCCTGGCAGGGTCCATCATCTTGATGTCATAGAGGAATAGATCTGTGAAAGGCGCTACTTGTTCTATTGATTCCCATGGGACGTATCCTGATGTGTCTACTGCTGTGTGTATCCCTTCTGCTTTGCACCGTTTGAGCAGTTCCAACAGGAACTCAGGCTGCATTAGGGGTTCTCCGCCTGAAAACGTGACCCCTCCTCCGGACTGTTCGTAGAACACTCGGTCTTTGAGCACCTGCTCTATGACCCAGTCTGGAGTGACAAGTTTGCCGGTTATCTCCCTTGCCTGTGTAGGGCAAAGATCTGCACACTTCCCGCAGACGTTGCATTTTCCCCGGTCGGTTACGGCAACTCGCTTGGTGGTACCAGGTGCATCTGTGTTAGCTGTGGCACGGGTGACTCCCTGGGCATCGGGGACATCCGCAGCACCCTGAGCATGCGGGCTATGCGGAACGTCCGGGGTGTCCTGAGCACCCGGGACACTCGGGGTATCCGGTGCATGCGGGACATCCGGAGCATCAGAGGTGTCCGGGGCATCCAGACTATGCGGGGCATCCTGAACACCCGGGACATTCGGAGCATCCGGAGCATCAGGGGTGTCCGGGGTATCGGGGGTATCCGGGTTATCCGGAGCATGCGGGCCACCCGGAGCATCCGGGACACTTTGCGAATCTCCTGAGTTCAGAGATGACAACCATATGGCACCCTTTGGACACACCTGGACACAAATGCCGCAACCTAGGCACCTGGACTGAAAGGTAACGAGTTCGGGCTCACTGGAAAGGCCTTCAGGGTTGTGGCACCATTTGCACCTCAACGGGCAACCTTTTAGGAACACTGTGGTCCGAATACCTGGGCCGTCGTGGACCGAATATTTCTGAACGTTGAATACAAGTCCTTGCTTCATTTGTATCGCCTCGCACTCAAGCTTCTGCCCGGATTGAGTGGATGTGGTTGTGCGATGATTGCTGCTTAGAAGTGTACAAAACCCACGCAATGCTTGGCATCTGTTCTTCTGCTGATTGTCTGTAATCTTCTTGGTTTTGAATAGGTGTTTCTTATATAATACCATGATCTGCAAGAGGCGACACGTAGCTTGGTAACTTGCGGGCGGGATGGTCTATGTAGTGCACCATTTGAAATTCCCGTAGAGCCATAACCGCACAAAATGGTGTACCAGGTGCACCGTTTTCAATTGCCGTAACGCAGAAGTTCTCCAAAATGGCGCACGTGATACACCGTTTTCATCATCTGCAACACCAAAACCGCACAGAATGGTGTACCGGGTGCACCGTTTGCGACTGCCGCAACGCGAAAACTTGGCGGAATGGTACACGTAGTGTACCATCCTTATTGTTAACCCGCAGAAAGGACTGAAGGGGACTGAAGGGCCTCTCCCACCTCGCCGGTTTTCCTTCTGCAAGAACGCTGTGTAACTAAGCTCAAGGGTGTTACAATATGATGAAAGTGGCGTAATCATGTACGACGGCACATTCATGAAGGCAGACCTTGTAAAGGCATACCTATGATAGCTTGTCAAATGATGACTTATCAAGTAATGACCCAGCAAAGCAAGTTTTCTGCGGTCCTACTCATGTACTCGTGATGGAGCCATGTGCTTCACAAATACGACGGGTCATCCCAGTCAGAGGAGGGACGCCATGAAACTAAGACTTAGACCTCAGTTCAGGAGACAGATCGGTTTCCAGAGACATACGGGTTTGCAGAAACACACCGGTTTCCAGCCAGTCACCGGTTTTCAAGAACAGTCCTGTTTCCAAGAACAGACCCGCCTCCACAGACCAACCGGTTCCACTAAGAGACTAGACGGGGCCAGCAAGTCATCAAGACTACCCTGGCTCGCCTTTGTATCAGCGGTTACACTGGCCATTGTTATGCTTTCCTTGGCTGTGTTCCCAGGTATCGCATTTGGAGCTTTCAGATATACCATTCCGAAACAGCAAGACCAGCTCACCATCAACGAAGACGGCTCAGTCGATCTCATCCGCTACTTCGAGTTTGCTGTTTCTCAAGACTCTTCTGACACAGGAACTGGGATTTGGATAGGGCTGCCCACCTCAAGGACCGCAGTATCATCAGTGACCGACGGTAACGGGAACAGCGTGCCCTTCGAAACCCGGATATCTGGAGGAGACTATACCCTGATACTAAGCGGATTCGACCCAATCAAACCGGGCACCTCAAAGGGATTCACCGTTGAAGCGGTTATCCCTGAGTTTGTATTCCCTGATTCACAAAACGAAGGATATGCCACGATGAAATATATCCCTGGATGGTGGTCATCTGAAGTCGCTGTGCAGGATATAGCAGTAATCTTGCCAGGTGGCGTAGAGAAGGACGAAATAAAGACAGGCACCAGGGAATGGGACGGAATCGCCCAAACTGAATCAGGCGCCTATGTAGTTACCTGGCATTTTGAGAATCTCGCTCCCAACGAAAAGGTATCGATTAATATCGGGTTTCCGGATAAATATGTGACGCTTCCGGTAAAACAAGAGCCTACGCCAGTGATTCCGCCTGGGGAATTTCCTTCGCCCAGAATGCCTGGGCCAGGTCACACTACTGACATTGAAATAGCCTTTGTTTCGTTTGCTGTAGTAGCTGCAATACTGTTTGCAGTAGGCATATCCAGGAGCCGGCGGGAAGAGTACACGCCGCCCAGCATAAGCATGGAGGGAATTGGTGTCAACGAAACCCTGTCTCCGGCGGAAGTGTCCGTTCTTCTCAGGCAACCCCCGGAGAAGACTATGACCCTACTGCTCTTTTCCCTCATAAAGAAAGGGAAGCTACAAGTGACCTCTGCCACTCCATTGATACTTTCTGTCCGGGATGAAAGTGATCTGTCTGAAGTAGAAAGGCTTTTCGTAGATGCGGTTGACCGGGCAACAGGAGAACTCGACCAGACCAAGCTCGTAGCTGTTTTCCGGTACCTGGCTGCCTCCGTAAGAGAAAAGATGAAACCATACTGCCGGAAAGATACAGAGGAGTTCTACCGCGGCCTCATAGCGAGACTATGGGCTGAAGTCAAGGATGCCAAGACACCGGAGTTTAAACTTGAGGCCTTGGACAGGAATCTCCTGTGGCTCATTCAGGACGAAGAACAGTTCAAAGCAGCGGAAAGCATGTTTGACGAAAGCCAGCAACAAGCATCTTGGTATCCACATTGGTGGTTTCTCGGCTTTCCGTACTTTACGCCATATCCCGGCTTCTACTGGTGGCCGATGATGCACAGCTCATTCTCGGGTATTTCGAGTGGAATAATTCAGGGTAATGAAGAGAAATACAGGGAGATCACTGAATCAGTGTTCACCCCTGCAAGACCTGTGCCCGGAAGAGCCATTTTCGGCGGCAAGGAAAGCAGGACCAGCAGCCGGGGAGGATTCACCCCTCCCAGCTGCGCATGTGCTTGCGCCTGTGTTTCCTGCGCCTGTGCTTGCGCTTGTGCAGGAGGCGGGGGATGCACATAACTCACTTGACTGCTGTCTGTTCTCAAGCGGGTGGGCCGCTCCATCCGGTGCAGCTCCTTGTGTGGTTCCTTGCCGCTTACAATGTGCTTGCCTGCATATTGATGGGCTACGACAAGCTTCAAGCTATCCGGGGCGGCCGGCGTATACCTGAAAGAACGCTCTTTGCGTTAGCACTTACAGGAGGCAGCTTAGGCATATTGGCTGGCATGCTGAGCTTCCGTCATAAGACCAGGCACTTGAATTTCAGGTTGAGAGTACCGGCAATGCTGCTGTTACAGATATGGTTGCTGTACCGCTACCTGTGAACTTTTTGGCGCTGCGGAGGGCTACGGGAAGTGCCGAAACCAAGCGCCTGCTCCTACCCAAGGCTGTTCCCTGCATGCGCCCGGTCCCTTAACAAAGCCTGCGCTCCGTGCATGTGCCCGTTCGCTTGACAAGCTTGACTCCCTGCACACGCCCCTCCCTGCCTACACCTGCATCCTGCACGCATCTACTCCATGCTCAAACATGCCTAGTGCATACGCCGACACTGTGAGCGCATCTACTCCCTACCTGCATCTGCTCCCATCTGCTCCGAGCGCATGTTCTAATCCGAGCGCACGTTCTAACGGACAAGCTCCGCCGCATAAGCTGAGTTCCTCGCATGACACGCATTCTTCAGGGAGCGCAGGAAAACCCGGATGCTCCATAACCCCGGGCTCTCTCCGGTTTCTGAGGGCTCTAGCTAGAGGATGGTTCCAAATGTCGGAGAACTCACCTATAAGGGCATTTCCAATGGATTTGTAATACGACTGGCAGGGCATGACATTCCCATCGGGCTCAATGGCCATCACAGTGCTGGCAGCCGAACAGGTCTTAACGCCCAGGGCGAGCGCCACAGGGTTTAGCTCCTTGTAGCAAGTCGGCGTGTACCAGATGAATGGGAAATCCTCGTCAGCGGATACCCTAATCACTTCCTCAATGAGAGATTTTAGCTCCGGGAGTTCAACCCCCTCATGAGACACCCCGCGCCTGGAACGTATCAGGGCATTCAGACCGAATTTCTCCACGCCAAGGGATTTAACGAATCTTATAGTCTCAAGGACCGTATCTGCGTTGTCCTTGGTTATCGTGGTATTCGTAGTGGTGTATATCTTGGATGCAGCGTTTCTTATGCCGTCTACCGCTTCAGCCCAGGCACCCGCTACCCCGACCATCTTGTCGTGGATTCCGGGGTCAACCGATTCTAGGGTGACCTGGGCAAAATCCAACCCTGCGTCTGCCAGCTCGTTGACCTTTGGCTCAGTGAGAAGCCTGCCGTTGGTGATAAGCCCGGTGATCAGCCCTTTGTCTTCTGCATGCCGGACCAGTTGCACGATGCTACCATATAGCAAAGGCTCGCCACCGGTAAAAACTACTGTGGGAACTCCCCAGTCAGCCAACCGGTCGATGATCTGTTTCCACGATTCTGTAGAAATCTCGTTCGTGACGTGAGGCCCGCCTGCGTAACAGTGGGCACAGTCATTTTGGCACCTGTATGTGAGGATGAGGTCGCACCTGTAAGGTGCCTTAAGTTCAACTGACAGCGGAGCTATGCGCCTAACCTCGAAATCTGAAAACGGGCACATGCCGCCCTCAGCCACAGCCAGCACCGAACCCCATAACCTTTCCCAATCGGCGGCAGCTTGTTCCGCATCTACCCTGAACTTCCGCCTTATCCTCTGAATCACCTTGGGTGCAAGCGCCATGCCAACCTCCCGCGGATTTGAGATATCCGTTGAGTCCAATGCCGCATCGGATATTTTTCCGAAAATCCTGGCCAAAGGAGATAAGCTTTGAGGCTCCGATGGTATAGGTCCACCGGCAGTGTCCTCTCCTGCGCCAAGTCTACTGGCCAGTTTTCCGAACTCATCGAAAAACGCCTCGTAATATGCGCTGGCTACCCGGTCCAGGAATAAGGCAGCTTGAGCGTTGATTATCAGAACACCTGTATCATCTGCCTCTCTCCTCAAGTGGAGTTTCAGCTCACCAATACGGATCCGCAGCATGGCGACACATCCCTTCTTCCTCCAGGTGAAACACGGCTGTCCTCTGGATTCTATTCTACTATGAAGTACGAAACCACAGGACTCAAGTACGACAAACCGCTTCGTCTTTACATGAGGGGAAGCCAGTCAATGATGGTGACATTTTCTCTGTCCGCTTACAGGGTGACAATATCACTGGCCGGTAGCACCAACGCCATTAACACTTGTTAACTGCCCGAACCCGTGCTAAAATTGGTATGCCAGTGCCGGAGTGATGGAATTGGCAGTCATGCACGACTCAAAATCGTGTGCGGTAGCCCCGCGTGTGGGTTCGACTCCCACCTCCGGCACCATTTTTGATCACAAGCAAGATCGTTGCCTCATTCATCCAAGCTGTACATCGCCACTCCAAATCCACCGCCAGCCGACTCATGCAGGGCTAATATGTACTTTCCAGAAGAAGAGAGAGTGTAGCTCCTCGTTTTCTCAATGACTGTGCTGAAAGTGTTGACCTTGCCTCCCGATAGGTCGAACAGGTGCAGCGTCTCCTGGCCGGCTCTGCCACTGCTTCCCAGGGCGATAACCTTTGAACCGGAACCCGTGGTACTCACTCTGGTCAGTCCATCTAGGTGGAAAACAGTCTCGCCCCTGGAATCAAGCACTGAAATTGAAAGTGAGGTAGACATCAGACTGGGGAAGTGTACCAGCACAAACAGGCCTTCGGGAGTGTGACACACTAGATCTGGAACTGTGCCCAGCCGATCCTCCCCTTTGACTCTCGTTGTGAGCAAGACCTCCCCGATCAGGCTCAGAAAGGATATAGAACCGTCATCACATATGGCCGCTGCACCCTCTCCGTAATGATAGCAGCTTATAACACGCTTGCCGGTTAAGATCTCCCGCAGGTCCAGGGAGCGCTTGAGAGACCCGTCTTCCAAGCTGTAATCGACGATTCTCGCCCGTATCTCCTTCGAGCTCACGCCCCAGGAGCAACTTCTCACCTCCCGGGTTGGCCATCAGACATTATCTCAGGCCACTGGGCACTGGGAATGTCCAGGGTCAAGAGCCGGGAGCCTGTCTCGGTGTCGAGAATCACTATCCGGTTGTCTGACTCCTGGTACTTGTCTTCCACCAAAGGTATCGGAGTTCATGGGTGTCCCCGTCATCTCGGGGAGCTCCCCCTCCATCTGAGGCAGCTAACAACTGACACTACGCATACCACATTCTTCTGGTTCACTGAGAAATTTCAGTTTGATCAGTCGCGTCAATTGTGATTTAATCTTGATTTGATCTTCAAGTTTCCATGGTTTATCTGTGGAGGAATGAGACAGCGGTGCCCTTGAACTAATTTTACTTCGACACCAAAAACAGTATAATAGATTGCAGTAACCCGGGCAGTGCTTCGTCTCCGGTTGCAATGTGCATGCAACATGCCGGCAACCTGCCGAAACAGGTATCTCAAAACGGCAAATTGGCAAGGTTTTTTCCGCCCTAGTTGGCGCTGAAAGCGAGGCTCGGCATGACAGACATAATCCTGCAGCTTATTCAGGTAAAAAAGAGTTTTGGCGAGACGGAAGTGCTTGGCGGACTTGACCTCAGCATCCGCAGAGGCGAGTTCATCACCTTGCTGGGCCCGTCAGGTTGTGGCAAGACTACCACATTGCGCATTATAGCAGGGTTGGAGGTACCGGACAGCGGCCAGGTTATTATCGAGGGCAAAGACGTAACCTATGAAGAACCCAACAAGCGCAACGTCAACATGGTCTTCCAGAACTACGCCTTGTTTCCCCACATGAACGTAGAACAGAATATCGGTTACAGTTTGCGGCTGCGGCGCGTTGACAAAGCCACCATACGGAAAACCGTCGGGGAAGCGCTTGAACTAGTGCAGCTTGAGGGATTTGAGAAGAGGATGCCCAACGAACTTTCAGGCGGCCAGCAGCAACGGGTAGCTATTGCCAGGGCCATCGTCAATCAACCTGCGCTCTTGCTGTTGGACGAGCCTCTTGGCGCCCTTGACCTCCAGTTGCGACGACAGATGCAGATGGAACTCAAACGGCTGCAGAAGCGGTTGGGGGTTACTTTCATTTACATCACCCACGACCAGGAAGAAGCATTGAACATGTCAGACCGGATAGCCGTCATGCGCGACGGCAGGTTCGAGCAGCTCGGCACGCCGGCGGAAGTGTATAACCGACCAAAGACAAGTTACGTGGCAAGGTTCGTCGGTTCCGCCAACATACTAGAAGGCAAGATCACCAGCGTAAACGGCAAACTGGCAAGATTCGAGAACAACAACGGAACTGCACTAATCTCAATACATGATGCCCCCGTCACATCGGGGCAGGCAGTGACCATTGCCGTTAGGGGTGAGATGGTGAAACTGGCCCCTGAGCGCCCTGATCATCTTGAGAGCCATGAGTACCTCGAACGTCCTGATTACTCTGAGCGTTCGGAGCACAATGGCTGTTCTGAGATTCCCACAGGGCTAAGGGCCGTAGTAAGGGAAAAGACTTTCGCAGGAGGAGTGCTCCAAGTCACAGTAGTTTTATCTGACGGCAGCGAACTGGTATCCAAGCTCCACGGGATAGATCTGCCATTCGCTCCAGGCGACCGGGTTGTCGCAAGCTGGGAGCCTGACAATGCGGTATTTGTAGATCTGGAGGAGACAGCATGAAGCAGCCTTCTTCCGCTGTGATTTCCGGGAAACCTCACGGGAAACCTAAGGGGAAACTTGAGGCGAGACCTAACGGGAAACCCAGCGGGAAATCCAGCCCAAAGCGCAGATCCCAGAGGAAAATAGATGCGGCATTCCTGACCGTAATGCCTCTCTATGCCTTTACCCTGATTTTCGTAGCAGGGCCGCTTATCTACATGTTCGTTCTGAGCTTCCTCAAGCGGGCTGAAACATGGGGCATCATACGTGAGTTTACATTTGGCAACTACCTTAACATTCTAGAACCGGTCTATCTTAAGACCTTCTGGGAATCCCTAAAACTCGCAGGGATCACCACTCTGTTGGTCACCCTCACCGGTTATCCTTTCGGGTATTTCATGGCCAAGCTCAACGCAAAGTGGAAACAGCGGGTCATGCTGCTGCTGATGATCCCTTTTTGGACTAGTTCACTTATTCGTCTTTACGGCTGGATAATCATTTTCCGTGCCAATGGTACCCTGGACTGGCTGCTCATGAAGATAGGGATCACCGACGCCCCCCTCAAGGTGCTGTATACGTACCCCGCAGTAGCTGTCGGCATGGTTTACGCCCTGGTTCCGTTCATGATCTTTGCCGTCTACTCAAGCGCCGAGAAGCTGGACTGGCAGTTGGTCGAAGCGGCAAGGGACTTAGGTGCTACCCCCTGGCAGGCGTTTTGGACCATATCGTTCAGGTTAACCTTACCGGGGCTCCTGTCAGGCATCGTGCTTACGTTCATCCCTTCTATGGGCCTGTTTTTCATAGCAGACATCCTGGGCGGCAATAAGGTAGTGCTTGTGGGGAACCTCATTCACGAACAACTGATGAAGGCGCGCAACTGGCCGTTCGCGGCCGCACTCTCGGTCGTGCTGATGGTACTTACCAGCCTTATGATTGCATTCTATAGGAAGATATCGGGAGTGAAGGAGTTGGAGGGCCTGCTATGAGCGAGATCAGAGGAACCAGCGCAAGGGCCATCAGCGCAAAAGGTGCTAGCACCAGAGATACCAGTGCAAGAGATACCAGCGCAAGAGATGCCAGCACAAAGGATACCAGCACCAAAGGAACGAGCAAGGTGCTAAGAAACAGCACTCTTGCCAACGTCTATCTGGGCCTGATGATCGTGCTGATGTATGTACCCATTTTGCTGGTAATCATCTACTCCTTCAACGAGAGCAAAATCAGTTCGGTGTGGGCAGGCTTCTCGCTAAAGTGGTATGAGGAATTGTTCAGGGACAGATCCATGCTGGATGCTGCGATCAACAGTCTCATCCTGGCTACCGTAAGCAGCTTCCTGGCTGCGATTATCGGTACTCTGGCGGCAGTGGGGATGCCTAAAGCCAAACTCATAAGCAAAAGTGTTATTGAATACATCTCCACCCTACCCATCATGATCCCAGAGATCATCCTTGGCATGGTGTTCCTGGCATTCTTCACGCTGCTCAGGCTGCCTTTCGGAATGATAACCCTCACCATTGCCCATACGTCCTTCTGCATCCCGTACATTTATATGCTGGTGAAGGCAAGGCTGGTAGGCATCGACAAGAGCTACGCCGAGGCCGCAAAAGACCTTGGAGCTACTGAATGGAACGTGTTTTTCGACATCACACTGCCCCTCGTCATGCCGGCAATTGTTTCGGGCATGCTGCTTTCCTTTGCAATGAGCCTGGATGATGTGGTGATCAGTGTTTTTGTAACCGGAGTGACTACGAATACACTTCCGTTGAAAATATACACCCAGCTCAAGACCGGAGTGACGCCTAAGACTAACGCACTCTGTACATTAATGTTTGTGACCACTCTGGTTGTATTGGTGCTGGCCTCATGGGTCGGCAGGAAAACCCCAAGAACTACGAATAGGAGGGAAACACATGAAAAACACTCTGAGAATCGTCTTAGTGTTGACCTTGTTCGCTAGCGTGCTTGCAGGCTGCGGCCCTAAGAGCACCGAGGGCAAGAAAGAAACCTTGAACCTGTTTACCTGGGAAGGCATGTTCCCACAAGAAGTGCTGGATGAGTTCACAGCTGAAACAGGCATCACTATCAACTACAGCAATTTCGACTACAACGAAACCATGCTGGCTAAACTCGAAGCTGCCCAAGGCGGCGACTATGACCTGGTCATAGCTGACGACTACATCCTTGAGACAGTCATCGAGCAAGGCCTGGCGCAGAAGCTCGACAAGTCCAAGTTGCCCAACTTCGAGCACATAAACCCGCTGTACCAAGGGCAGTTCTACGATCCTGACGATGAATACACAGTGCCGTACGGCGCCGGTGTCCAGACAATCGTGTACAATCCTGACGCGGTCGAAATCGAGATCACCGGGTACTCTGATCTCTGGCACGAATCTCTTAGAGACAGCGTAGGCACAATCGCCAACTACCGCGTGATTAACGGCATGGCACTCAAAGTGCTCGGCGAGAGCTACAACACCGAAGACCTTGATGTAATCAGGGCTGCGGGCGATAAGTTGCTCGAACTGGCACCAAGTATCCGCATCATCAAAGATGACAACCTCCAGGACGACCTGTTGTCCGGTGAGGTGGACGTTGCAGTGATGTACACGTCCCAGGTGACAACAGCAGTACTGGCCAACCCGGACCTGAAGATTGTATATCCCAAGGAGGGAATCGGGTTCGGCATAATGGCCAAGTTCATCCCGTCAAAGGCACCCAATCCCGACGCAGCCCACAAGTTCATCGACTTTATCTTGCGGCCTGAGATATCCGCCAGGTGCTTCGAATGGATGGGATACTACTGCACCAACAAGTCAGCCGACGAACTCATCGATCCGGACCTCAGTGAAATGCTGACCCTGCCTCCGGAGTTCACCGCAGAGGATATGGAGATGATCAGGGTCGTAGGAGCTGACGCTGAAGAACTACACTCTAAGATCTGGACTGAGTTCAAGGTGGCTGCTGGGCAGTCGTAAGACAACAACCCTGAATCCGGCCGCGAATCCTTACACGTGCATTTACACGTGCATACTCGCGGGTTACAGCGGCGATCCTCCCCGGTTTGCGGTCCGGGGAGGTTGTTTTTTTCTTCCTTGGCTCCAGGTCAAGTAGGCACGGTGTGAGTTTGAACATAATATGTTCTCCTGAAGGTGATCTAGCTAGATGATCTGGGGAGCTGATCGCGAACAGGAGGACAATACACGTATTAGTCCTGGGTATTAGTCCTGGGTATTAGTCCTGTGCATTAGTCCTGGAGGGACTAGTGATAAGCGTTGTTGGAAAGATGGTAGTTATTGTAAAATCCGGTCGTTTTATGGTAGTATATGGCTGCACCATTATTTCCCATTAAGGAGGTCTCAAAGGAGGTCTTACTATCAAACCGGAGGTAATTCTCGAACGCGCTTTGTCTCTTCCATCCCAGAGGCAGGTCATTTCTATACCCAGGGAGCTCGCCGGCGACCGGTCGATTGATGAAAGGGCCAAATCACTTTATATGCAGTTACATATGCACAAGCCGCGGTCCATCCGTGAGCTCGCCGGTCGTACGGGGTTGAACCGGCGGGTGGTGGACCGCTTGGTGGCCTCTCTGGTTGAAAAGCAATGGGTTATCATGAAGCCCCTTGGCAATAGACACGTAATGATTCCGACACTGCCACCCCGGCTCCAAAAAGCCAAACTCGACTACATGAGAGAATGCATCAGAATAAGCCAAAGAGCCGGTGAGTTCCATATGAAACTACGATTTGAACAAATCATCGATGCATCGCCGTGGATAGACAATGTCCGTCCTTGGTTTCTCCAGTCTTCCGAGAGCGGCGAGTTTCTTGAGTATGACCGATATTGCCCACATGCAAAGATTGCCGGTGAATTCCAAGGAAGACAGCATTTCGAAACCACTTCAGAGTTCCCGGACCCGGAGCACTTAGAGAAAACAAAGATCAGGGATAGCCTAAAGAAGGAACTAAGTAGGAAACATGACGTTATACTCATTACCATAACGCCAGAGGATCTTACGTTGGAGAACATGCTTGGGAAAATCCCCGAGACTGTCCCTATCAAACTGATGGACCTAAACGGCGTGTATGCACGCGGGCTAGAAGAGTTGTGCCAGCAGTACATAGCATATCACCGGAGGGGCAAAGCTCGTGACATGCGCAGGGGACGGCAAAGAGAACTTTCGGATCGATAGGCAAAGGTGGCTTTGGAATGCCTCGTCTACACAACCGGGAGTTGCGTAGACAACACAACTATATGAATGTGCTGTGAATCTAGCGTGCCAAGAGCACGTTCTCTGCTGTGGATTATGCACTGGGTGGCACATCAGACGGACTAACATGACCTCGGTCTGTAAGATCCGGTTCAAAATGCGATTCGAGCAGCTTGGCCACTCCCGGTTCATGCAGATTTCCCGAAAAACGCTGATGCAAGAGTCCCGAATCTACGGTAATCGTATAGTGAGCCATGTCCCTCCTTGAGTGGTTTTCTGTCTACTCCATTCTAACTAAGGGAATTGAACATGGCTCCTTCATTTTCAGGAGGCCATCAGTTTTGCACAATTATATGGACTCAACTGCGATCTCAACCCGAACACCTTACGAATGGCTCACCACGTACGCCATTTTCAACCGATAAGGAGCCAAACCATCGCAAAATGGTGCACCACATGCACCATTTCCAACCGACAAGGAGCCAAACCATCGCAAAATGGTGCACCACATGCACCATTTCCAACCGACAAGGAGCCAAACCACCGCAAAATGGCTCACCACGTACACCGTTTTCACTCGCAATGGAACCATAACACCCCAAAATGGTGCACCACATGCACCATTTCCAACCGACAAAGAGCCAAACCACCGCAAAATGGCTCACCACGTACACCGTTTTCACTCGCAATGGAACCATAACACCCCAAAATGGTGCACCACGTACACCATTTTCCTCTAGGACGGGACCAGACGACCGCAAATTGGCGCACCATGTGCACCAAAGGAAGCCATGATACAAAGAAGGAGGGAAAGATTTGCTCAAGACTCAAGAAGACCGGCACACCGCTTCTAGGTGCCCACCCCGGCCTCCACGCCACCCGATTCCTTAATCCACGGAATCGCCCTGTACCGCCACATAATCAGCCCAAAACGGATTATCAAGTCCAGACACATGCTCAGCCAGACGCCCGCAATACCCCTTCCCAAGACAAATCCCAACAGGTAGGCAACAGGCAAACGCACGCCCCAAAGCCCCAGGCCGGCAACGTACATCGGCGTACGGGTATCCCCATTACCCCTGATTGCACCCTTCAGCACAGACGAAACCTGCTGCGGAAGCTGGGCGACAGCCATAATCCTAAGGTACACCGCTCCCAGGGCGACAACTTCCGGGTCTTCAGCAAGAAGGCCCATAATCGGTACAGGAAAGAAAAACAGCAAGCCTGCAGTAAAAACAGTTATGACCGCACACATCTTCGTGAGTTCGATGGAATATCGCTTTGCCATACGCAGGTTGGCCGCCCCTATTGACTGGCCTACCAAAGCGATAGCCGCTATTTCAAATCCTGCGGTAGGCATATAGGAAAGCGACTCAGCGCTCAAGCCTATCTGGTGGGCTGCAAGAGCCTTGGTCCCGAAACTCGTCACATAGAAAGTCAGGATTACTGACGCCGCTTGCCACGCAAAAGACTCGCCTGAGGCAGGTAGTCCGATCCTGAGTACCCGCCTTAACGCCTCGCGGTCAAACCGCCACGGCCCTCTAATCCGGATCCCCAGGGTTGACCTGGCTGACGTCACGATCAGTAATGCCATGATGGCACCAGTCCACTGTGCAACAACTGTTGAAATAGCGGAACCGACCACACCCATAGCCGGCAGCCCGAGTTTCCCGTAAATCAAAATCCAACTGAGCGTTACGTTGAGTATATTGACCATGACAGCCACAACCATAGGGCTCCGTGTGTTTCCTGTGCCCCTCAGGGCAGCGCCTGCTGCCATCATTATCCCGACAGCCGGGAGCCCTATGACAAAGATACGTAGATATCGGACACCTGTGGCAAGCACCTCGGGGTCGGGCTCAAAAACAGATAACGCAGGTACAGCAAATATAAACAGCAGGACAGCCACTAATGAGATGCTCACCAAAGCAAAAAGCATCGCTTGGATAGCGTGGGTCCTGGCTCCTTCCCTATCCCCTGCTCCTATAGACTGCGCAACAAGCACCGTACCCCCTGTGGACACAGCCTGATTCAAGGGCCACGCAAGCAAGCTGGAAACGCGGTTGCAGAGTCCCACAGCGCTTATCGCCACTGCAGACAAGTGTCCGACTATAGCAGTGTTTACTAAACCGACACCCATCTGCAAGAGACTCTCCACAGTAGTAGGCCACACAAGGTTTAATATGGTCCTGCGCATTTCCTGCTTAGATGGTTCGTTCAACCCGGCTTCATGTGCAAACCCAACCGGCTTCGGCATCGGCTCAGTCCCTTTCACATTTCCGGTCAAATGGTCAGACCTCTAAGTCAATGGATACACCGGAATGGGATACATCAGAAGCAGCAGCCATTCTTGCCGCGCATCTGATGTTCACCCTATCCAGCGGTCCAGTTCCTAAGACCTCTCAAAACCCCAACCAATAGGCTGAAACTAGTCGGCTCCAACTAGTAGATTCTATCACAATGGATCCCCCGGTGCACTGGGAAACGGATCGCCAGCGCAACGTGTTGCCAGTGCAACTTGTGCAGCTTGCCGCGAGTATCGTGCCGTATCCGCGTGCCGTATCCAACTAATTCCGTACCTTATCATGGACTCGCCGGAGGCCATCTTGTCACGTCTACCTCATCCCGTAGCTTGTCGTAAAGATAGCCGGGCAACCTGAAGAGTAAGGGTCCGCGCAATGGGGCAACAAGGAACACACCATATAGGTATTAGCATCTGCAACAGCAAACACAACAAGCTTCAAACCAAGAGTGCCTGCAGTTCAAGCGTACAGGCCGTACCCGAGAGACAGGCCGCGCCCAAGAGTAGATGTTGTGTGCTGGATAGTTATTCTCTGGACAAGCGACAAGCAATGATTTCATACTTATCCACCGCATATACATGTACTCAAAGGCAGGCTTGCCAAAGGCCCAGAGGGCCGGGTAGTTAGGGGCCGGATCTCACAGCCCCGATACTCCCGAGCCGGATAGTAAGGCCAGGATCTATAAGGCCGAGTACTGAAGGGCCGGAAGGCCTGTAACCAATCAGACGGTCAGCCAAACCGTCCATTCAAAACATCTAATCAAACCGTTAGGAGGTGAGCACAGTTGTTCGTAGAAGGCAGAATCTTCGATTTCTTCGCGCTCCTAATAAGCACTGGGCTCATGGGGATCTTCATGTACATGGCCAGACAGGGGATGCAAATCGGTGTCCGCACAATCCCCGGATTTGATGCCATCGATGAAGCCGTGGGCCGGGCCGCAGAGATGGGTAAACCCCTGCACTTCACACCCGGATTCGGAGGGCTGGTAGCAGCAACCTTCGCAGGGCTGGAAGTTCTGGGTCATGTCGCCAAACTCGCAGCCCAATACGACGTCAGGCTAATCGTCACAGTGTCCCAGCCTGAAACCTTCGCCGTTACCGAACAGGTAATGAAGCAAGGCTACCTGGAAGCAGGCAAGCCTGAAGCGTTCAGGCCTGAAGACTGCCGGTTCATCTCAACCGACCAGTGGGCATATGCGAGCGGAGTCATCGGAGTTCTCTACCGGGAGCAGGTGGCATCGAACATCATGATCGGCCAGTTTGCCGCGGAAGCACTGATCCTCGCAGAAGCTGGCAGCACCATCGGGGCTATCCAGATCGCAGGAACCACCAACGCATACCAGATCCCATTCTTCGTGGTGGCTTGCGACTACGTGATCCTCGGTGACGAGATGTTTGCTGCCGGAGCCCACTTTGGAAAGAACGAGTTCCACTTGGGGAGCCTCCGGGCAGAGGACATCATCAAAGCTATCTGTATCGGATTTATGATCGTCGGCGCGATAATGGTAACATCGGGCTCAAGTGCCTTAGTGACGTTGTTGTCCAAGTAAGATTAGCAAGGAGGTGAACCGGCTATGTTCGCCAAGAGAACTTTACCCACCATAATAGCCTTCATTTGCGGTGTCACCGTTGTCTTCGCATACTTCATAAATGTGCCGTTCATCCAGGACCGTGCACAGAGCATCCTTAGATGGCAGGCAGTGATCGCTGTATTTGCTTTGGGGCTTGGTGCGGTAAACATCATCAGAGTTCATGTGAGCAACATCCAAAGGTCCAAAGGCCAGAACTTCTACAGTCTGGCTCTTTTGATAACCTTTGCGATTACCATATTGGTAGGTGTGTTCTTGGGTCAAAACTCCACCGCCTACAAGTTCATTTTCGACTATATTAACGTTCCCACAGGAAGCGCCATATTTTCACTGCTTGCGTTTTATATCGGTACAGCGGCTTACAGGGCGTTCCGTGCCAAGAACGTTGAGGCAGCTATCTTGCTGCTAACAGGTTGTATCGTGATGCTCGGCAGAGTCCCCCTGGGGGCCAAGATCCTGCCTGTTTCGGTACCCTTGACTGACTGGATCATGTCGGTTCTAAACGTTGGCGGGCAACGGGGAGTCATGATCGCTGGCGCCATTGGTTTCATAGCCGTATCGTTGAGGATTATCGTGGGATTGGAACGCCGTTCCTACGGCGGAGAGTAAGGGGGGATGATGCGTGGACATTTTTGAAAAGCTGCAATCGTTGGATAGACGATTATTCTATCTGCTCATGGCCCTTGCCATCGCCATCCCTATCATCAACCCAATAGGACTGCCCATTGATATAACAGACCCTGTCAAGAAGACCTACGAATTTGTAGAAAGCTTGCCCAACGGGTCCACTGTGGTCATTGGGTTTGACTATGAGCCAGGTGATGAAATAGACCTGAGCCCAATAGCTGAAGCGGTTCTTCATCAGCTGGCACGAAAGAACATTAGGGTTGTGGCGCTAGCTTCTTTCCCTGCAGGGCCCACATTTGCTGAAGAGGCACTCTTAGTGCTTGAGGAGTACGGATACGAATACGGCAAGGATTACGTCAACCTGGGCCACTACGCCGGCGGCGAGCCTACACTGGCTGCGTTCGCTACCGACCCGACCTCTATCTTTGTGAGAGACTGGTTCGGGAATGACGTATCGTCTATGCCTCTAATGAAAGAACTTACAAGCATGAAGGATTTCTCCATGGCCATGACGCTTAACGACGGGCCTACCGGAGGAACCGGCACCCATGAATGGGTACGCCAGGCAGTGATGGCACACGACGTTCCCCTGATAATGGGGGTAACCGGCGTACTTTATGCGAGCAACCAGACTTACGTGCAGTCCGGCCAATGCAAAGGTATCCTTGCAGGACTTAGGGCTGCCGCCGAGTACGAACAGCTCATAGACAGGAAGGGTATCGGTACCACGGGAATGGATGCCCAGTCCATGGCCCACATCCTGATCGTGGCTTTCGTCATTCTCGGGAACATCGGTATGCTTATGTCAAAGAAAGAAGGCGGCCGGCCAGGCCCAGGTCCGGCATCTAAGCCCGCTACACCGGGAGGTGAGGGCAAGTGAAGATTTCCACTGATATCGGAGTATGGATAGGAGCTTTGGCAGCTCTGGGCATCTACTCAGTGCTCATCAAAGACAATCCGTTCTACAGGTTCGTGGAACACGTCTTCGTGGGCGCCTCAGCAGGGATTGCCGTGGTGGTTGGCGTGAACACTTTCAAGAGCACTGCATGGTCGCCTATGACCGTGGAAGGTGATTACCTGCTGATTATCCCTATGATCGCAGGACTCTTGCTGTACACCCGCTATTTCCCCAACATTGCGTGGCTAAACCGCATCCCCTTGTCTTTCCTCATGGGGACAAGTGCAGGAGTAGCTATGCGCGGGGCAATAGAAAGCCAGATAGTAGGGCAGGTCTCTGCGACTATGATAAACCTGAATAGCATAGACGCATGGATCGTGTTCATCGGTACTGTCACCTCTCTGAGCTACTTCTTCCTGACCTGGAAGACCGGAAAGGTTACAGGGGTAACATCCAAGCTGGGCCGGTACTTCATGATGGCAGCCTTCGGCGCCGCGTTCGGCAATACGGTGATGGGCCGTGTGTCAGCGGCGATCGGGCGCTTCCAGTTCATCCTGAACACTTGGCTTGGATTGTAATTGCCAGACAGCGCTGATGATAACAGGGGCCTCGTAACTGAGGCCCCTGAGTTTTCCGGCCACCGGTGGTTACCGATTCACCGAACACTACCTTTCGGCGGATTGCTAGTCCTTAGACTTGGATTATCGACCGGTTACAGTTCTTCCCCGAAAAGCTCTGCGTATAGTTCTTTCTGCAGGAGTACCCTGCCGTCTTTTGCAACCCTCATGCTGTCCCCTGATACTTCGTCAATGATCACGGTCCTGCCGTCTACTTCGCCGAATTCATATTTTATGTCAATGAGCTCCAGCCCCTTTTGGGCCAGGTGGAGCTTGATAACGGCTGTAGCTTGACGTGCTGTGTTTTTCATATACCTTACAGCCTCAGCCGTCACTATGCCTAGCGCCGCCAAAGCATCTTCGGTAATGAGAGGATCGCCGCGCTGGTCATCTTTCAGGGTGAATTCAACCAAGGTAGGAAGCACTGTTCCTTGCTTTACATAGCTCCCGTAGCGGCGCACGAAACTCCCCCAGGCTTTCTCGCGGCATATCACTTCAATGTTATATGACCTGGCGCGCTTCACTACGATTGTGTCGGCGCCATGTCCATATTGCTCACCACGGCCTATGTAATGGGTTGGAATACCGGCTTCTTTCAGCAGGTCAAAGAAGTAAATCGTGGTTCTCAAGGACGCGTAGCCCTTCCCCGCCACTTCGCCTATTACTTCATTAGCCCCTGAGTCGATGACTCCCTCAGAGCCGGTCACTGAATCCTTGAAACGAAGCACAATGTTGCCATCTTCCTTGAGGAAAACGTCTTTGGTTTTGCCCGTATAAATCTTCTTCAATGCATATGACCTCCGTGACAGACATGTAGATCCGCGATATACGCCACTATGCGCTCTTGCTGTTATGTTCTTGCTTCTGAAACATTCGTTCTCACATAATGCTCTTGCTCCTGAAATGCTAGTGCTCTTATGATCCTCGTGCTCCTGTAGCGCTACTATATATTTCGATACACTTGCGTAACAGTACTGCTTTAATGCCTATTTTTGCACAAATCGCTTTCACAGGACAACACTAAGTGAACACCCGGAACTTGAGCAAACACTGGGTAAGCGAAAGCCCTCTGCAAGCAACTCCCTGACAAACCAGACACGTGCCAGCCTATCAGCCTGTTCCTGAACCAAGACTAAGAGGCGGCCTCCGGACTCAAGGAAGTTTCAGGGATTTTCAGGGAAGGAAAACATAGTCATCGTAGAGAAAACACTGTGGGTAAACAGTGAACCCTTGTAGGATTCAGAAGGAAAAGGGGGATTACCTATATGAAGCGGATACTTGTAACAGGTGCGAGCGGGCAAATCGGCGTGGAACTCGTACCGTACTTACGGAAGATTTACGGTGAAAGCAACGTACTTGCCACAGCGAGACGTCAGGTGCCTGGAATAGTGTCAGAGGGCGGGCCTTTTGAGCTGCTGGACGTCCGTGACGGCAAGGCCTTCTCGAACCTGGTCGGCTCGTTCAAAGCTGATACCATCATTCATCTTGCGGGAATCCTTTCAGCCCGGGCTGAAACAATGCCACAGGAATCATGGGAGATCAACGCAGGAGGCACTTTCGTTGCTCTCGAATGCGCCAGGGAACACGGTGCAGCACTGTTCTTCCCGAGTTCCATTGCGGCGTTTGGCCCGTCTACGCCGCAAGATAACACCCCACAAGTTACAGCCCAAAGGCCAACGACAATTTATGGCGTAGCAAAAGTAGCCAGTGAGCTGCTATGCGACTACTATCACCTTAAGTTTGGAGTAGACACCCGTGGGCTCCGGTTCCCCGGACTCATATCATATGAAGCACTCCCTGGCGGCGGTACTACTGATTACGCAGTACATATTTACTACTCAGCCCTATCCGAAGGCCGTTATACCTCATACATAGGGCCAGGTACATACATGGACATGATGTATATGCCCGATGCCCTGGCTGCAGTTGTGCAGCTAATGGAAGCTGACCCGTCGCGGCTTGTAAACCGCAACGCTTATAACATATCAGCGATGAGTTTTGCCCCGGAAGATATCGCAGCTTCTATCAAGAGGATCATACCTTCGTTTGAAATATCCTATGACGTAGATCCTGTAAGGCAAGCTATCGCCGAATCATGGCCCAATTCCCTTGACTGCACGGCTGCCAAGGAGGAATGGGGCTTCGCACCTGAGTACGATCTTGACCGGATGACCGAAGACATGCTTAAGAGGCTAAAGGAGAAAAACGTCTAAACCGCGGATAGCGGCGATGGGTGTAGCAGCCGAAAAGCCATAAGAAAGAAGCATAGTACGTGGATAGAGTACACGGGACCCGTGGCTGCCTGGATGGGCACAGGGTCCCTCCTGCCCGGAAAACGGTGCTGGCTGTGTCCCATCTTCGAACTTCCGACCCGTCACTATTTCAATATAACACGTTTAGTCCCGCTGCCAGTCAAAAACTGTTAGAATCGTAGCACGTGAATCATGTGTCATGAGGGTGAAACAATGAAAAACAAGACCAAGCGAACGAACACTGTAGCTATCATGATTACTCTTGGGGTTGTAGTTTGTTCTTGGTTTCATGTGGCAGGGAAAGAAATAGACGGAACACTTGAGATTTCACCCGAGTGTACAGTGACGATCAGAGTAGGCCGTTTTGAGGTTAAAGAAGAGTATGTGCTTGATGCCGGGGGAATTGAAGCGCTTCGCGAGCTTATTCTGACATCATCGTTTATAAGGGACCCTTCATTCTTGGTAACCTTTCCCACAGGCACCGAACACTATACCATTCTGATCGCTTGGAACAACTATCACGATTTCCTGCATGTTCATTGCATCGGAAACTACTATATATCAATACCAGACCAATTCGGCGGGAAACACCTGAAAGTGCGGAATCCTGATTGGGGAGCTTCCTTGAAGAAAATAATCTCGCTTTCGAAGCCAAGCCAATGAGCTCGCCGGCTCGTTTGCCGAGGGTCCCGTACTCATAGTCCACGGGACCAGGGACAGGATAGTGCCCATCTCCTATTCCCGCCGGGCGAGACAGGTATACAGGCAGTGCCAGTACGTTGAAATCCAGGGTGGACGTCATATGTTCTTGGGTGAACGCGACCGCAAGGCCATGGAAGCAGTGGAGAAGTTCATGACGGATGATCGCCGGGAGGAATCACGAGAATGAATGGCAAGTTCCGCATACCGCTCATTGCTATCGCAGCACCAATGTGACAGAGCATCATTCGCTTCACAGTTTAGCAGCCCCATAAACGCCGCGCTACAGCCGCAGCTATTTAGGTCCAACCAATCACCGCAGAACTCTCTACAGTCATCGCAGAATTTCCTACCGCCATCCTGAATCATCGGCGGTGAAAGCATTGATGCAAAACATCTAGACCCGATCTATCACGCAGGACCAAGGAGGTTCGAAATGTGAAAAGCCAGGCATCCACAATCCATCAGCTTAGGCGGGTCACGACGCTAATGGACAGCCCGCTAAAGACGTATGTCCAAATCGGCTTCTTCCTGATCGCCGAATCACTTGACCCGGTGCTCACCGCCTTCGCCCTAAAGCACCTCATAGACTCCCTGGTATCCCTGGACGCTGCCCGGGTATGGCAGGCGACTCTCCTTTACTTGACCGCGATGGTGTTCTGCGCAGTCATTTCAGGCGCGGGTGTTTCGGTACGGGTCGATCTGGTAGAGGAGCTCGCCTGCAAACAGCGGGAAGGTTTGATAAAGGCCGGTGTCGGCATACCCCTGCTTGAGTTCGAGAGACTTCCCAGGGGCGACCTGGTATTCAGGCTTATAGCTTATACCTTATGTCAACAAAACCATACTTCAGTGCAATGGCTGCTGTCTTGCGTGCATCATCTTCTGTGTACTCGCGGGGTACCCGGGAGCCGGGCATATATCGGGAATATATCTCCTGCAGGACGTTGTTCAGCTCCCCATTGCCTTTACCAATGTACGGATGATTGGCAAACCGCGCAAAGGCCCCGCCTTTCCTCAAGATCTTGAAGACCTTGGTGTAAGCCTACCCGTTCCGGTATCCAGTGAAATGCAGAAGCAGAATAGACCAGATCACAAGCGTTGTCATCACACTCAAAGTATCGGCATTCGCTTCTCCCTCATCCGTTACCGTTAAGAAGGCTCAAGTTCCCGCTTCATCTTAGATCTCCGGGGTTCAAACACAAGGCGACAGCACACATTGGGACCCCTCAGCAATCATCCAATGCCCAAGCATGCGGTGTCCATTTGCCTTAGTACATGGGCCCGAACAACCCATCCACCAGGCTGATGCCAGTCACCCGGCCGTCTTTGATCAGATACATGATGCTCTTGTTGCTGCCCTCAGGCACGTAGACGTAGCCGTAATCGTAATCACTGCCGAACCAACCCTCATCCTCGTGGCTGATCCGGCCGAACTTCCTCAGTTCCTCCCGGCTCCAGCGGTCCCAGAGTCTCTCCTCAGGATCGCCAACGGCGACGCCTTTAGCCGAAGCTCCTTCCCAGGTGGTACGGATGCAGTAGACGTAATATATCCCTTCCCCTTCGTCCAGGTTTTTCAGCTGGAATCCGTCGGAGTCGATGATGGTGACAGGGCCGAGTCCTTCTGCATAGAAGGTTTCACTGCCGGTTGCCGTGAGATTAGTTCCGAAGGGAAAGGCGGCCGGATAGGCATTCAAAGATATGGGACCGTCTTTCGGGAAGAAGTCTACTTTGAACGTGTCTTCGCTGTAGCTCACAAGCCCGGAGAGATAACCCCGCAAGCTGTCCGCTTCATCGGGAGTGAACTTATCCAGGGCGGCACTGTACAACCGGTTGTGATGGTTCCACTGGAGCAGCACAAGTTGGGCTGTAAGCTCGGCGTAGGCGCCGTCGGATGTCAGGAACAGCTTGCCCAAGTAGTAGTTGCGCATGATCTGGTCGTAAGGATCTGCCACCATATCGCTCAAAGCTGCGTCAAACAGGGCACTCCAGAAAGGCTCCCACCACTCGAGTCCGTAGGCCCAGCGCAGCTCTTCCCAGGTGTCCTTGATGAAGTGCTCAAGACAGGGCAAAAGGTCGTACGCGCTGACGGCGTCCTTGCCTTCGGCTATGAGCTTGGGCATGTAGTCGTGGATATTCCCTGAGGACCGGGCGAACAACTCCTGCGGGGTGCCGATGCTATCGGTCCGCTCGAAACTGCCTGCCACTGGGGTGTGCCCAAAGACACTCTTTACAAACTCAAATGCCACATGTTCGGGAGCTAACAAAGAGTTACCAGCGTCAAACTGCGGGTCTTGACGTGCGGCGTCTGTCTCTGTTTGCAGGGCAGCGTAATACTCCCTGGACGGCACGCCGTGAGCATCGGGGAAGTACACGTAGACGTTCCCGATCTCGTCGCGCCAGCGCTCTACGCACCAGATGCCTCCCTCCCCCTGCTCTGCCGGCTGGGACAGGCAAAGGGTCCACACGATGTCTTTGCTGCCGTTCACTGAGTGGTAGGGGTAATACTTGATGAAAACATGCTCACTGTCGTAGGTGTAGGTTCGCGAGAAGAACTCTTCGTCATCATACGCAGTAAGACGGTTGCGCTGCACGAAGTCACTTCTAACGAAGTCTCCTACCGACAAGAACAGTGCCTGGTATTCCTCGAAATCCTCAGGCGACTGTACGTCCGTGGGAAAAGCAAAGCCGTAGTAATGCGTGTCATCCTTTCCGAAGAAGCTCAGCCCGGTATCAACAGCGCTCAAGGCTTGCTCGTATTCGGCTTCTGTATACCGCACTATGTGGAAAAGCAGCCCCATTCCGGGGTATTTGTCGTACACGGTCTTTTGATAGGCGCTTATGAGGGTCCTCTCGTCATCATGGTCAACCGGGTCTATGAGCAACCTGTCCACATACTCCTTGGGAATCGCTATACTCAACCCGTCGCGCTTGTACAAGGTCACCTTGGAAGATGTACAACCTGACACAAGACTCGCTGCAAGAACAAGAATCAGAACAGGCACTGCAAGCAGAAAGGATGTTTTCGCGCGCAGCCTGGGTTTTCGCATGGGAATCGCTGTTGACAACGGGATACCCCTTTCGTGTGTTGTGTGGAAGTCCGGGCGGACTCCTCCCTATTATGGACGACTTGAAGAAGGGGAGAAGTTTCCGGACAGGCTCCACGAAGTACCTTGCTCGCAATAGGACTAGTTTTAGCTGGGCCGAATCATTTGAGCGTCATTCGGCTGTGTAGCGTTCTCGCTCTCAATAATCCTACGGCAAAACTCAACTGCACCTTTTATGTCATTCTCGTCCGGGCGTCCCTTGGCGATCCCACCGATTAGCTTGAGAGGCCCGAAGGTGTCAAAACCCTTGCATCCGTAGACACCCAGCAACCGGCATGATTTCTCTGCAATGATCTTCCTCATCTCCCGCGTGTAGTCCATTTTCACACCATAAGTATGGATAAGAAATACCCGCTTGTTGCTGGGCAGGTTGTGCTTGGCAAACTCAATCACTGACTCATCGAAGTTAAAGCCATATATGCCCGAAGCGAAACCTATTATGTCGTAATCAGATAAGTCCGCCTGTTTACACTCGCGTGTATTGATGAGCGTCACATCGTAGGATTGCTTGATGGCATCCAGGAGTTTCTTGGTATTCCCATGATGCCACGAGCAATATGCAATGACGACTTTCATGAGGACACCTCCTGTTATCTCTTGAAACCGCTATGCTTTCAGAGTGTTGTCTATCTCATTATACGATTGTCCTTTCAAACGGTTATCCCTTCTTCCAGCTGTTATCCCTTGAGGCGTATCATCAAACGCGATTGCGGGCTCCTTACCCAGAGGCTATCCTTCTCTCCCATTGACTATCACGTCCCACAGGAGTATATAATGCATAGTGTTAATCATAAATACTGTTAACCATCAACAGCGTTAACTATCTCATGCTCCTGGGGAGTGGAATGCATATGGACAAACGAGAACTGAGGGACCGGTTGACCGCGTCACTCTCCAGACTCTACGAAGGAGAGGCTTTCGCCTGTCTGGCAGAGTTCCTGCAAGGTGAAATCAACATACTCTATCACCTTGCCCAAAACCGCGGTACCGAGATAAACCCTTCCACCTTGAGCGAAAAACTGCGTGTATCCAGGTCAAGGATTACGGCGGCTCTATCCGCTTTGAGAAAGAAAGGTTTCGTAAAACTGCGGGGCTCCGAGCATGACAGAAGGCGTGTGAGAGTCACCCTTACACCCGAAGGCGCCGAGTTCCTAAGGCGCAAGCAGGAGAGAGTGGAGGAATACTTTGACCGGCTGGTTGAGGGCCTTGGAGAAGCCAACGTCCTCGACCTTGTAAGGCTCATCGACCTTTCAATAGAGATTATCGGCGCGTAACGAGGAGATGTCGTGTTGAAGGATTTTGTTGTGTTTGACGACGTATGCAAGCATTACTTGATGGGCACTCATACCATAAAAGCCGCAGACCACGTGAGTTTCAGAGTAGACAAAGGCGAGTTTTGCGTGATTGTGGGTCCGAGCGGCGCGGGAAAGACAACCGTTCTTAACATGCTCGGCGGGATGGATTCGTGTGATAGCGGCAGGATACTCTTGGACGGGCGGGAGATAAGCGCCCTTGATGAAAAGCAGCTTACCGACTACCGCCGCTATGACGTGGGCTTCGTTTTCCAGTTCTACAACCTCGTACAGAACTTAACCGCCCTGGAGAATGTGGAGTTGGCTACGGAAATATGCAAGGACCCAATCGACCCGGAAGAGGCGCTGGCCATGGTGGGACTCTCTGACCGCACGTTTAACTTCCCGTCGGAACTCTCAGGAGGCGAACAGCAGCGCGTGGCTATTGCCAGGGCCCTTGCTAAGAGCCCCAAGATCCTCCTTTGCGACGAGCCTACCGGTGCTCTCGACTTTGAAACCGGTCGCAGTATCCTAAGGCTCCTTCACGAAACCTGCAAGAAGACCGGGAAGACCGTGTTTGTCATCACCCACAACCAAGCCATAACCAACGTGGCAGACCGCGTCATCCACATGAGAAGTGGGAGCGTCGTGAACATGTACAAGAATCCCAATCCCGTAGCTGCCGAGGAGATCGAATGGTAGTCGCCCCGAGAAGAAGCCATATCAAGACGAAGACCTATATAAAGACATTGTTCCGCCAGATTCGTGGGAGTCTTGGCCGGTTTCTGGCCATCCTGGGCATAGTTGCGTTGGGCGTGGGGTTTTTCGCAGGCATGCTTGCCATTTCTTCTGACTTTTTCGCGTCAGTCGATGCCTACTATGACCGTGAGTGCACGGCTGACATATTCGTTAAAGCCACCATGGGGCTCACCAAGAAAGACATCGAAGCCGTCTCGGCCATGGAAGGCGTCGAGAGCGTTATGCCCGCCTTTGTTACAGATGCGCTGATGCATACGGACCTCGAGAAGCCCATAGCAGTGCGCATCTATGGAGTGCCCTTGGAGCGCCTAAAGACAGGTAGCCTCCAAGCGGATAGTCTCGAAGCGGATCCTCTCGAGGGAGATGGCGTCCAGTGGGACAGTTTCCAGGGGGATGGTCTCCAGGAGGATCGCCTCCAGGAGGCCGGCGGCGCTTTTCTAAACCGCCTCGAACTTGTGGAAGGGAGAATGCCTTCTTCGGACAACGAGTGTCTTGCTCATGGGACCAGCCCCCTGTCCACTGGGGTGAAGCTTGGGGCCGTTCTTAAGGTAGCGCCCGAACACCAGAGTTCGGAAGACATCGGCGATATTTATCAGGTGACCGAGTACACGGTAGTAGGGATCGTCAATAACCCCTTCTACTTCTCCTGGGAGCGCGAACCCACTTCCGTCGGAAATGGCCGTTTGGACGCAGTCATATACGTGAACGAAAGCTGCTATGCCCTGGATGTATATACAGATCTATATATCACCGTCCGGGATGCAGACAAACTCACTGCTTTTACACCTGAGTATGAAGCCAGGCTCGAGGAGATGGTGGAAAAACTCGAAGCTCTTGGCGAGGTGCGCTCGGAGATCCGCTATACCGACATCTTGGCAGAAGGCAGGGCCGAAACAGACAAAGCCAAGGGAGAGTATGAAGATGCCAAAGCGGAGGTCGACGCTGAACTGGCCGATGCCTGGGCCGGGATTGAAAAAGGCAGGGCCGAACTGGATGATGCCAGGCGCCAGATAGAGGAAGGCAAGGCCGGGCTTGCTGATGCCAAGACCAAACTGGCTGAAGAGACCGCCAAGGCTCTTGACGAGATCGAACAGGGGAAGCGCGAACTGGCGGAGGCCCTCGTTGAGCTGGAAGATGCAGAGCGCAGACTGGCGGAAGCCGGGAGAGAGCTCGAAGAAGGCGAAGAGGAGTACAACAAGGGATACAACGAGTACCGCAAGGGCCGGGGGCAGCTGAGCCAGGCCCAGGCCTCTTTCGACCGGGCTGAAGCCGAATACTTGGAGGGGCTCAGCCAGTGGACAGAAGCCGGTGAGAGGATAAAGGAAGAAGAAGAAAAGCTTCTTGCAGCCGAAGACGAGCTTCGCCAGGCCGAGTCCAAGTATGAAGAAGGGCTTGCAGCTTTCCAGGAACAAAAAGCCCAGTTCGATTTAGTCGTGTCCAGTGTTCTCGGTGCTCTTCGCGGCTTGGGCATTGAGTTTGCTTCAGGGGACGAACTCTTTGATGCCATGGAGTCCGACCCAACAGGCCAAGTGCGAGCTGCGGTCGACCAAATCCTAGTCGGTGCTGGAATCCCCATGCAGGCAGACGACCTCTTACAGATTTCTCTGGCGTTGGACAATGCCAAGCTGGAACTCGACTCTACCTACTCCCAAATCGAAGCGGGAAAAGCCGCTTGCGCCGAGGGCCGCCAACAGCTTGAACAGGGCAAAGCGCAGCACGCTTCCGCAAAGGCCCAGCTGGATGCCGGAAAGGCGGAACTCGAGAGAAGCCGGGCCATGCTGGAAGACGGGTGGGCAGAATTGGCCAAGGCCAAATCTCAGCTGGAAGACGCCCGGGCGCAGTTGGACAAAGGCCGCGCAGAACTGGAAAAGGGTCGCAAGGAGCTGGATGACGGGTGGAAAGAGTACCACGAAGGTCTAGCCAGAATTGCCGAGGCTGAGATCGAGCTCGCTGAGGAGGTAACCAAGGCTGAGGAAGAGATCCGCAAAGGCGAAGCTGATCTTGCCGAAGCAGAGGAAGAGTATGCGGAAGGCTTAAGGAAACTAAGAGAAGGGGAAGCCGAGTATTGGAAAGCCAAGGCCGATGCAGAGAAAGAGCTGGCAGACGCGTGGCAGGAAATACTGGACGCCGAAGAGTCATTGAGCGATATCGAAGAGCCGGAATGGTATGTCTTTGACCGGAAGTCCAACGTCAGTTACTCAAGCTTTTCGACCAACATCCAAAAGGTCGCAGCCATCGCCAAGGTCTTTCCGGGGTTCTTCTTCTTTGTCGCCGCCTTGGTTGCCCTCACCACCATGGCTCGCATGGTGGAAGAAGAAAGGACAGAACTGGGGACCCTGAAAGCCCTCGGGTATCCCACGTGGACAATTATATCTAGGTACGTTGTCTACTCCGGCCTGTCCAGCCTATTTGGCTGCATTGTGGGCTCTATCTTGGGCTTCAAGTTGCTCCCGAGAATCATATGGCAAGTCTATAAGAGCGTCTACCGGCTGCCCCCTCTGATTACCGAGTTCCGATGGGACCTCGCGATGCTCTCGTCCGTCCTTGCCTTGTCTTGTACCATAGGAGCCACGGTCTCGGCTTGTTGGAGCGCCCTTAAAGAAAGGCCTGCATCTCTCATGCGACCGCGTCCGCCCAAGGCCGGAAAACGAGTGTTCCTGGAGAGAATACCTGCCATCTGGTCTCGCCTTACGTTCAGCTACAAAGCCACCGTCCGAAACCTCGTCCGCTACAGGAGGAACTTCGTCATGACCGTGTTGGGGGTGGCCGGTTGCACTGCCTTGCTAGTGACCGGCTTTGGCCTTCGGGACTCCATAGGAGACCTCGCCCAGACTCAGTTTGACGAAATAACCAAGTTTGACCTGTACATTGCCTTGGACAGCTCGTACGAAGGATTCCACGATGACTCCCGCGACAGTCTTAACCCCATCGTGATGGATCCTATCTTGAACCGATTCCTAAACGATCCCAACGTCACCGGCTACGTGGAGGCCTTCTCCGAGACCGGGTATGTAATGGCTAACGGGAGGAGAGTAGAAACAACCGTCATGGTGCCGATTAAGTCAGAGGACCTTGCCGAGGTAGTGACTCTCCGAGACAGACGAAGCGGGAAGGGAATCGCCTTCAGTGATTCGTCCGTAGTCCTCACCGAGAAAATGGCCGTCAATCTGGGTCTTAGGCCGGGCGATGTTTTCACTCTGGAAAACGGTGACGGAGAGGTCGGAGAGTTTGTTCTGTCTCAAATAGCCGAGTACTACGCCGGGAGCTACGCATACATAGGCAAGAACGAGTGCGCCCAGGTTTTCGGAGAAGAACCGTCGTGCAACGTCCTCATGGCCAAAACCGGCATTGCCGGCTCAAAGGAACAGGACAATACGCTGACCATGCTTCTTGCTTCCGATGCCGTTTTAGGCGCCCAGTTCATATCCCAAATAAGAGAATCCCTGGATACAATCTTAAACAGCATAAGCCTTATTGTGATCGTCTTCATCGTCTCATCGGGAGCCCTGGCCGCCATCGTGCTTTACAATCTCATCAACATAAACATTGCAGAACGGAAGAGGGAGCTTGCGACCCTGAAAGTGCTGGGTTTTCACGGTGACGAGGTTGCCGCCTACATTTTCCGGGAGATAACCATCCTCACCGCCATAGGCATCACCCTGGGGTTCGGACTCGGGCTCTTGCTGCACGGCTTTGTGATTAGGACCGTAGAAACCCCCGACTTCATGTTTGGTAGGCAAGTATCTCCCACAAGCATGGCTCTGTCTGGCGCCTTCACACTTGCGTACTCGTTCATCGTCCAGCTGGCCATGGCCCCAAGACTTCGGAATATCAAGATGGCCGAGTCAATGAAGGTAGTAGAGTAACCGGCTATTTGAAGTTCACTGCCGCCCCGTGGGCTATTCCCTCGGCACGGTCCTTGCCATAGAAGGAATTGGGGTTCGCGGGAGAGAATTCCTTTTCAGGCTTTTGGGAGGGTTGTCCATGAGAAGGCTTAGCTGGATAGAAAAACTGAACAAGAGCCTTGAGCTTGCCGTTGGCGATGAGACCCGCCGGGCGATCATGGAAGGCAGCGAATCACTGACATCAGCCTCCGGCCCCAGAAGGAAAGCCACATGGGTCAAGAACGCCATGGACCGTATGGACTCCATGCTAGATGAGAAGACCAGGATTGAGGTCATGGAGAGGTGCTCCTGCGACTTCGAGGTAAGGAAAAGGGAAGCCAGGAGGATCTATGAGCAGTCAACCGATATCGACGACTTCATAGAGAAACTGGGGAACAGGTGCAACAAACTCGAGAGAGTGGGAAACATCCTCTACAGCATAAAAACCGCCGGTTGCGACTGTGGCTGGGTGATGGCAACCAAGACGCCCATTTCACCGACCTTCTGTCACTGTGGCAAAGGCTACATCGCCAAGTACTTCCAAGCAGTGTTTCAGAAGCCGGTAAGAGTAGACCTCATCCAGTCTGCCGTGTGTGGCGATGGAGTCTGCAAATTCGCCATATATCTCGACGACGAGATACTGACAAGACGGCACCAGGCTTAGTGGGAGGCGTTTGTTCCCGGCCTGCGCCGTCTCGTCTGCAGCTGTAGTTTGATCGTAACCCGATTTTGGGTCTCCGTTGCTCCTCTGTTGACCGGTGATCCGTCTAATGACCAGTCCACCGGAGAAGCCGGTCTGTCACTTAGGCCATTTCAGATCAGGCTTGATTCTTGCAGCACTGGGCAAGAAGCTACATCGGTTTCGTGACCGGGCGGGAAGTCTTCCTGATTGCAGGCAACGACACCTTCTCCCCTAACGCCGGAATGACCCGCACAATGTTCGCTACTGTGGTAGGACGGCTTTACGAGCGGACCTACGTTGAGATACAGGATCCTGCCTCCCACTCTTTCACCAACTGCGGCTACTCCGCTTACTACGGTAAGTACGTGGAATGGGCAGCGGACAACGGCATCATCAGCGGCTACGGTAACGGGTTCTTCGGGCCTGATGACTGAGGCGAGCATGGCCCGGGCGTTTTGGGCTGGTGGATTGTCTTCACGAAAGGGTCTCATAAGTCCGCCTTATCTCGGCAAGCATGTAGCCGGCATACTGTATTGCAAGCCCATTGTCCAAGAACATGGCTGTGCCCTTTTCATACTCGTTCAGAGCGGCCCGAACCAGGGGGCCGAATCTCTCAGGAACATTCGTGAGCCCCCAGCATCCGCCTTCAGACTTAGACAATATGAGGTCATGCTTCACATATGCCAATACCCTGCACAAATTGAGGGTTATATACATGGGATTACCTAAGATGTCTTTCGGGGCATTTGCGACATCATGCCAAATGCTGTCGAAGTAAGTCTTTCTGCTGACGGGTCCGAACATGCCCTGTACGGGTTTCCCATACAGGGTCTTACCCCTATGGCGGAGCACCATCACATGTGCCGCAAGATCCCTGTCGGTGCCTTTCATTGCTTCCACATATCCGTCAGAATTGGACAGATACCACTGGAGATGCAAAATGGAGAAGTGCAGTTCAAAGGGCGTTGGATACACAAACGGATCACACACTGACTCCCTAACCACATGAAGTTCGATGCCTGTCCCTGGGGTTTCTTCGTTGAGCGCCACAACCATGTCCATGTACTTCCTCTTGGTTTCGCATCACGGAGGATCGTTTACTACTACCAACAGGTCCAAGTCGCTTGTTCTGGGGTTCCAGCAGCCCATGGCAGCGGAACCGTGGAGGTAGATGCCGACAAGGTTGCTGCCTAAGATTATCCTGTTTTGCTGGACAAAGCGCTCCAGCAAGCGGTCATACTCTGCCACCTATGCACCCGACCTTCTATATTACTTTCTTACACACCGAACCGATGACACACTCATCACAGTTCGGATTCCTCGGTCTGCACCAGGTCCGTCCGATTTCCCAGCATGAGAAGTCTATCACCCCCGGAAACTCTGGATTAAGCTCCCTCGCCCTGTAAATGACCGCCTCTAGGCACGCATCTCTGCTGACCAAACCCGTCCGTCTCATTACCCTGAGCACATGCACATCCGGAGATATGTCAATCGAATAGTAGTCTGCGAACGGGATCCTAAACTGCGTTGCGAGGAGATTAGCTGCCATCGTGGCAATTTTCTTGCCACATCCCTTAAACTGCAAGAATTCATATACCACCTTCGCACTGCTGGGTTTACTGCTCCATATCCGCGAAGCATCCCCGTTGTGTTTCTCTTTGATGTCCTGCACCCCAGAGTAAAATATCTCGGCCATATCATCGTTAAACCTGTGCAGGGACTTTTCCCGGAAGATCCTCTTATACTCCTGCACCGAAACACCGGCTAGATCATCTACCTCAAAGGTTTGCAGCGTTTCCTTTATGGCAAACGGGATCGTCCAAGCACGTTCAGCCTTGATCTGGCGGTCCATCAAGCACGCAAGCACGAACGCGTGAGGTGTGTGTTCAATGTCGTTCAGAAGCTTATCCTTCTCAGGATCGTTCACAAAGGGAATGATACGCCTTTCGGAATTGCGAAAGCGCCCTTTGCCCAGCTCCACAAGCAGACGCCCGGGCATGCTTCCTTCGGCCCCCTTTCTCCTCTCCAGCGTAACCACATGTTCTCCCCTGAAGTCACTTCCTCGCCACAATGATATACCGGTGAGTGGTTCCCTCGATCTTACCTTCCTTTTCAATGACCCTTTGGATCTCCAATAGACGGTCAAAACACCTGTCCACTGAAAAGCCCGGGAACTCCCACTCGATAACACGGGCAAACCAAACGAAGGCGCCCACATCGTAAAACCTGATCCTCCCGTAAGCCTCGTCTGCGTACACGATCTCAAACCCGGCATCAGCAAACGCCTTACGCTGTTCCGTCAAGTTGTTGTGCGGGAAGGGCTTCGGGATTCCCGGAAGTACCATCTCCACCAGGTCGCGGTCATTGTCGGAGCCAACCTGCTGGGTAATGAACACCCCGCCGGGCTTGAGCAACCTGTAAAGCTCTTCAGGAACAAAATCGCCATGCCTGTTAATGATGATATCGAAGTAGGCATCAGGCCACGGAATTTGGGCCGGGTCACTGCATTCTTTGAAATCGATCCCTAAAGGCAACAGCCGCTCCCTGCAAAGGCTCACGTTGGGCGGGTATCCCTCGGCAGCAGCGGTCTTGTCGGGAGGATGCCCCAAGGAGAGCAGGAACTCCCCACCGCCTGTGTCGTAATCAAGGAGCATCATGTCCTTACGCAGGTACTTGCGTATAACTGCTTTATAATCCCACGGCAGGTCTGCTCCTTCCTCGTACCTCCCGTCAATGTGAGAAAAATCCCAGCCACGTATGTGAGCTTGTTCCTCTTCCTGTTTCCATCGTTTTCTCAGCAAGTCAGCATTCATTTGGTACTCCTCCTGGAGAGGCCCTCTCGCAACCCCACAAACAGATGCTTTCCCCAATCCGGCGTCTGGGGTATGGCCCAGAGACTTCTAGCAGCAGTTGTTGTGATCGCTTCAAGCCTGGTGTTGAACTTTTTCCTGTCACCATAACAAGTGCAGGCTACAACTGTTTCCCCTCATTGTAGGATGCCTACAGTATCGTATCAAGGCTTTGCGTGTACTTACATGAAGGGTAGGCCAAACATCCCAAAAACACACCCCGCGACGGGATCGTCTTGCCTCTAAGCGAGACAAGCACTCGGGACATCTCCAAGTAATAGCCGATTACTTGACTTGCTACGAGGCCAAACATAAACGAACCAGACCCAAAACCTTCATAGTGGAAACGTCCACCCTCGGAGAACAGGTAGAATTGTAGTCCAGGATACTGGAATCAATACGTTCGATCTATAAACCCAACCCACTCATCAAAAATAGCCCGCAGCTCGTCATCGAGGTAAGAGAAGGCTTTCTGCTTGAGTTCCTCAGGAACCCCGTAGTACGCTTCTGCATTACTTCCTGTGATTGCAGCCAGGGTGTCACTGTCGCCACCTAGGGAGATGGCATTGCGGATTGCATCTTCAAACGAAGCGGATTCCAGGAACGCCTGAATGGCCTGGGGGACAGTCTCTTGGCAGGTCTCGTTAAACCGGTATGTATCCCTGATGCCATCGAGGGTGAAATCTAAAGGGTAGTACTTGTGCGTGATCTTTTCCCTGATTTCGCCCTTGGTAAACCCATGCCGTACCATGTAAATCACCACCGCAACGGCTTCCGCGCCCTTTATGCCTTCTTCATGGTTGTGGGTCACTTCAGTTACCGCCCTGGCAAGCTTGCATGCTTCGAATTCCGTCCTAGCTGCGAAACCTACCGGGCTTATCCGCATGGCCGCACCGTTTCCAAAGCTGTTGTAAGGCTGAGGATCGTCGCTAAACACCCACGTTGCAAACCTTCTGCCGTAACCACAGTTGGGATACTTGCGCCCGATTTCCTGCATGTACTTGACAGCCATTCTTCCAGCCAGCCGGCTGTAATCATCAATAGGGTCGACTGGGTTAAGCGGAGGTTTGAGGCCTTTCTCCCCCTCCATGCCGGCTTTCCTCGCCTTCATTGCCGCTTTCTCTGCTTCCATGATGGCTTTGGCGATGGCAAGGGTCATGATGCTATCGTCAGTAACGAAGCATTCGTCCGTAAACAGTTCGAAGTCCTTGCTCCTATGATTATCAAAATCAAACCGGGAGCCAACGATGTCACCGATAATTGCGCCTATCAATGAGATCCCCTCCCCTTATTAAGCGGTTACGGCAATGGCGTAATTGAGCTAATCCCGTCTGATTACAGATGGGAAGCCTGGTCTCATTCCAGGTGGTCACAAATACCTTCGCAATCATAGGATGATTCGTCTGAAGAATTCTCCACAACCAGCAGTATATCAACTACCGGTTTGGCACAAAGCCCTTCTCAAGTTGGTCCGGCTACTAAGGAAAACGTTCATATCCGCCAAATCTTGTCCACCCAGGAGCTCAGCCTGTCGCAAACTAGCACTTGGTGCCGCACTTTACTTAGGAAACACCCAGGACCTTGGCGACCTGCCTACACATTCCAGCTTAGTACTGCGACTTCTTTAGGAAAAACCTGTACGCTGCTATGAGCAACATCATATTGTACACCCCGCCGATAAGAAGGTACAGCGGGTAGCTCAGATTAGCGCTGTTTTGGACCGGCGTCAGTTCAAGAAGCATACCCTTGACTGCCCAGAAATTCGGAAATATGCCTAGGACATATTGCAGGCCTCCCTGAAAAGTCTCCAGTATCATCAAAGCAGGGATCAATGCCAATATGCCTGTTCCCTTCACAAACGCGAACCTCTCAACCTTGTTCTTGGCAAATGCAGCCTGCAGTAAGCCCAGCGCCGGCGCAAAGAGCCCACTGACTAATGCAAAGGAGACAATATGAGAAATGCCTAGGTTGTCGAAAACCGGTGTGCCCAGTATTGTGTATTTGTCACCGGCAATCAGCTTCGTCCCCAGGAGGACTACTATGATACCGGCAACTGACATTAGATAGAGATACGTCATCTTGAATTTAAGATAGCCGGAAGCCCCCACCGGGGTAACGGCAATGGTATTCAGCGTGTGTTCATCCTTTTGCTCAACCAGAAGGAAAGTGGCCATAGCAGCAAGAAAAAACGTCCCAAAGGCCAGTATCGCCACAAGCAGCAAGAGCGTTGTTACCTTCAGCGCGATCTCCTGCGCTGGGTCGATTGACTCAAATATCATCGGAAACACAAATGATGACAGGAGCAGCATGATAACCGGAAACAAACACATGTACAGGTTTATGGGATCCCGGGCAATGGCACTAGCCTCGTACTTCAGTAATGGCAGGTACTTGCTCACGTCAAATCACCCCCCTACCGCATTGTCCTTAAACATGGGATACACAGCAAACTTGAAAAGCACAGAGGCCAGAACTCAGATACCCGCATCCTGCAATCGTCATGCCGGTCTTGAAGTCGCCGCTCACTGCAGATCCAATCAGATGGCCGGCAGAATGGGACGGTGAAATCATAAGCATCCACTCGTGCTTAGCATCGATTACGCCGAAGCCAAACAAGATCGAAGGTATCGTAAACACAAACATGTATGCCATGAGCAAACCCAACATGGAGGTGAAGTCCCTGCTTCTTAGCGAAAGAACAAAGCCGATTGCCGCATGTGCCACACCGCCTATGGCAACAAACAGCAGAAGCAAAGCATAGTTGAAAGTAACCCCATGAATGAAAAACAGGGTAGCAGATGTGGCACAGCCGATTCAACGGCGAGTACCATAGACGCAACTGTCTTGGCAGCCAGTATCTGGCCGGTGGATACTGGCATCACCATCATTGTCTTGATTGTGCCTTCCTGCTTCTCAAGATGATGTGAAGCACCAAGCAGCAATATGGACATGGCTGCTACGTCAACAAATATGAGAAGCGGGGTGATTTCACGTGCTTCCTGTTCGGAGAGAAACAAGAACAGTACTACCCAAATAATTGCAGTTGCCAGACTGACGGGTAATATGTTGTACTTCGCCAGCCGCTTGAGTTCGCCTGCAACAAGTCTTGCCTGACTGCTCATTTCACCTCAACCCCTGTCACGAGGATGAAGATCTCCTCCATGGACGATTCTCCAGTGTGGATGGTCTCTATCTCCTCGGTTTGCAGTAATCTCTGGAATGCATCGTTGAACCCTATCCCATCCAGGGGAAACACGGCGCTTGCAATGGCCCCGTTTTTCTGTACTCAACCTTAACTTCCCGTTTGCCGTATTGCAGCTTCAAGTCCCTGGGGGTTGAAATCTCCACCAGCCTGCTGTTTACACAAAAGGCAATCCGGTCGCATAGTTCCTCAACATCATTCATCAGATGGGTGGTCAAGAAAACAGTGCCGCCCTTAGCCCTGAACTCGGCTATCATGTCCTTGATTATCCTGGCGTTCTTTGGATCAACCCCGTTTGTCACCTCGTCAAGGAAAAGAACCCGCGGCTTGTTGAGCAGGGCGCGAACGAAGTTCAGGCGCACCTTCATACCTTTGGAATACTCGCCTACCTTGACATCACGATACTCCCAAAGTCCGACCCTTTCCATCAGTCCTTGAATATCTACGGTTTGCCTGTAAAACCCTGAGAAAAACTTCATGTTCTCCAAAGCGGTCAATTTCGAGAAATGCACGGGAACTTCGAACCCGACACCGATCTCCTCATAAAATGAGTTGTCCAGGGACTTGAGGTTTTTGCCGAAATATTCGATACTGCCCGTATAGTCATCAAGCAGCTTTATCAGTATTTTCTGGGTTGTGGACTTCCCTGCGCCCGAGGGACCCAGAAGCCCGAATACTTCGCCTTCCAGGACATCAAAAGTTATTCCTTTGATAGTGTCCTCTTTGGATGATGGATACCTAAAACGCAAGTCTTCCACCTTGAAAGCAACTCCCATGGTTTTTCCTCCTTCCTGTCGCTCTCCGGAAACCTCCGGTCAGATATCTATGCTATCTGCAAGGAAACTGCCAGCATGGAACCGGTAGGCTACTTGCTCGAAATCCCATGTTGGATTATGTCAACCACCTGGTTGGCAGTTTCCAGCCGTTTATCAGGATCTCCACTGGTGGCTAGCTTGTCGAGATTAGCCAACACAATCTCGATGAACTTGGCCACAAGTTCAGGAGGATAAACTGTGTCAATCTGCCCTGATTCCATCGCCTGATGGATGTATTGACTGAAGATTTGGAAGTAGTCATGCACAAAGAAATCGAACACCTGTTGGCGAAATTCAAGGTTTTCCTCCATGACCCTGACAGAAAGGTGATGCATGCGCTCGTCAGCTAGCATGAATTCCAAAGTAGCTTTCATGACTTGCTTGAGGGTGCCGAAGAAATCACCGGTGTCAAGTTTTTCACTCATGAGAGGATAGAAGTACGAAATCTTCTTTTGCACAATGATATCCATCATGGCCAAGTAAAGCCCAAACTTATCACCGAAGTGATGGTACAAACTCCCCTTGCTCATCCCCGATTTCTTTAAGATGTCATTTAGCGATGCATCTTCGTATCTCCTCATGGCAAACTCATCAATAGCTGCTTCCAGCAGCCGGGGATAACGCAATAGCGGGTTGCCCTCACCTAGAAGTGCAGAGTAATCGAAATTCTTTCTCACCTGGAATGGAACACCTTTCATAGGATGATGATGGCCTGTTTCGCCCGGTAAAGCTGTAAGGCTAGCAGCCCCCTAAACGGACATATACCTTACTGCGAATATGCTGATCTTCTATTGGACCATCCCGTCTAGACCGCTTGGTCTAGACCACTTGGTCTAATAATGGCACACAGCGGTAGTATTTGTCAATAGAAAATCAACAGAAAGCCCGAACAATTGGGGTACAGTCTCGTCTCGCGACAAAATCACCAAGCTACATGCTCAACAGGGTAATCATCCCGACCAAGCACCCTAAGCAGATTCTTCTTGAAAGTACCGGCATCTCCTGAACAGAAGAACCTGTATTCAGCTTCGGAAGCCAGATCTGCCAGTAGGCCTCTTTCCTCCAACATCTGTTTCAGATTGTCCGCTGTCTGAATCGCAGGATCGATCAACTTCACCCCAGGCAACTCTTGGGCAAGATACTCGTTAAGCAGCGGGAAATGAGTGCAGCCTAGTATCAGTGCATCAATAGGCGGGTTGCGGAAAATCTCGGTGTACCTCTTGACAGCGTCTTGCACCGCAGCCTTATCCTTCAGCCCGGATTCAACCAAGGTCACAAAATCAGGACACCCTTGTTTCACAAGCTCGTTTCTCAGGCCAAGGTCTGCAAGTTCTCTGTCATATACACCACTACTTACCGTACCGTCTGTAGCTATAAGCCCGATCCTGCCGTCTACGCCTGCAGCAGCAATAGCAGATTGGGCACCCGGCCTGATAACCCCGATTACCGGGCCAGGGAACCTTTCTTCTATTGCAGAAAGCGCTGCAGCAGTGGCAGTATTGCACGCTATTATGATAGCCTTGGCTCCCCTATTTTGGAGAAACCCTGCGATCTCAAGGGAAAACTCGCGGACTTGCGATTGAGGCTTTGTTCCATAAGGCAGCCTTCCTGTGTCGGCAAAATAAAGCACGCTCTCGTTTGGGAGGAGTCTCCGGAGCTGTCTCACTACCGTAAGGCCGCCTGTACCTGAATCAAACACACCGATGGGTGAGTTTGCGCTAATTCCCTGTTCCACCATTCCCAGCCACTCCCTGCTCTGATATTCATTCATATGGTACCACGGATACAAGTAGTCGTGTAGATCGCAGGACACAAGTAGATATCATCACTGCGGCCATTTCCACAGAACAAGCCAGCGGAAAACGCATTCTGGACAGATGTGTCCCGGCGTGTTATACATGGGCTGTAGATGCCGCAATATTGGCTAAGCCGCAACATCCAACTAACATATGACGTTAACCACTAAAGACTGAAGCCCAGGCATCTCCAGCCCAAACTGGTGGAGCTAGTGGATAGAACTGTTCAGCCGGTCCCAACAAGGGGGATACTCCAATGTTACTGCAAGTCAAGGGTGTGTCGTTTAGTTATGGCAGCGTAAGGGCTTTGCAGGATGTGTCGTTTTGCGCGCAAGCCGGCCAAATCGTTGGTCTGATAGGCGAAAACGGCGCCGGAAAGTCAACCATGATAAAGAACATCACCAGACACCTGAAGCCGCAGCAAGGACAAATAACCATTGACGGCACTCGTGTGTCTGAAATAAGTAATGAGGATTTCCCGGTGTCGTACATCCCGGAAATCCCTGTATTCTATGAAGAACTGACGGTCATAGAGCACCTGCATTTCATCAAGGCCCTATATCCCGAAAACACTCAAAGCATACCCGCAATAGTCGCCCATTTCGAACTGGAAGAACACATTAACAAAGTTCCTTCTGCCCTTTCCAGAGGCACTAAGCAGAAGCTCATGATAGCCATGGCTCTTATGAGAGCCTACAGGATTCTCATCGCCGACGAACCTTTTACCGGGCTGGACCCGAAACAAATCCGCCTCCTGAAGGAAACAATGTTACAACACAAGAAAGACAACAAGTTGGTGCTTCTCTCCACACACTTGCTGGATATGGTTGAGAAGTTATGCGATAAGTACATCATACTCCACAAAGGAAGGGTGCTGGCCACAGGCGCACAAAGTGAGCTGGCATCATACGCTGGCTTGCCTCGTGATAGTTCAATGGAAAACATATATCTCAAGCTGGTTGAGTCGCTATGAATAAGATCTTCGGCTACATATTTAAGAACAAGTTCCGGTTGGCCAAGGGTATAATCAGGCACAACCTCGCCGGATTCCTTGGATTGCTTCTGGCTGGAGCGTTTGTATTGTCTCAGGCCATACGCATTGCCGCCTACCTGAAACCAGGCAGACCCCTTGAAGACAAGTATGTTCTCTACATAATGGCCGTGTTTGCTGCTGTTAGTTTCTACAGGGCATTTCTCATGAAATCACCGGTGATACTAATTAACGCCGCTACCCTGCACCATACGTTTTACACCGGCTACTTCAAGATAATCATGATGTGGCAGTACCTGCGTCTTGTGTTCAGAAGCTTAGCTATAGCAGGGATTTCTGCATACATGATCTCCGGCAGAACCGTTAACCTTCTCTTCTCCACAACCTGCATCCTGCTGTTTGCATACTTACTGCTTAGCGAATTGATTGCGTGGATATCCTACCATACCTCAGGATCCAAGACCCGGTTGCTCGGGCTGATGTGTCTGAACGCGCTGTGCCTGTTTGCAGGAGGATACAGTATTACAGCGGGACCTCATGCCGGAGGCGTCTCCGAAGGAGTCTTCAGAGAGCTCATCAAGGCATATGTGGCTAATGTGGCTATTGCACTGCTCGCCGTTGAACTTGTCGTTGTGTTACGCCACCTGAAACACAAGTTTCAACTGGACTACTCAAAATATGAAACGTATTTGCGCTTTATTGATGAAACTATGGCCGCACAGAGCCAGAACAACTGGGCTAAGATGGTGCAAATAGCTAAGAAGCATAGTCTGAAACAAGAGTACAAGATCATGCTGCATCATTTTCACCCGGAAAAACACAATGTGCTTGTTTACAAGAACATTATAGAGACCGCCAGGCAGGGAAAAGCAATCTGGATTACGCTGTTGGCCTTGCTTGTGTTTGCATACACCATTACCATGACAACGTGGCTATCCTGGAACTCCGCCGAATTTCCCGAATTCTCCAAAATCATCGCGGTTTTCTTGATAGCAACAGTGTACGCCAATTTGAAAGAAATCTGGCTAAGACAGGCCAACACAGTGCTGCAAAAATCTTCACTGGGACTCCACATCCCCTTTGACACTAACAAGATACTCCTTGGATATCTGCCGTTTCCTCTTATTGGTTATGCAGCACTATCCGCGGTGCTCGGGTTGTTGTTTGGCTTAGGCATAACCGGTATGTTAGCCCTGTTTGCGTCCGCATCTCTTGTGTATGCGGCAGATCTGCTTTTGCTCACCAAGCAATTCAGGGTGAATAAAGCCGTCCGTCTAGTGCTTAACGCCTTGCTGTTTTCAGGTGTGTATCTAGTGTTTGCATGAGCGGGCTGCGGGTGTACTGCTTGATTACGTATGATGACGACGGTTCAGTAGCTGTGTGGGACTGACCTAAAGAGAACCACAAACAAGCAAAATAGCGGCACTCTTCTTCTTTCAAGAATGCCGCTATTGTTCTAGACTACTGTTACTGCCTCGGCGCTAGATCATACCCAACCAGTCGCCGAATATCTTGAGCAGCTCGCCCAAGAGTACAGACAGACGTCCTGATACAACGTTGCCGAACCCGACCCCGAAGGTCACCATCATCATCCACCGGCCCAGCTTGGACATACCTCTGACAACACCCGACTGCGGGACGGTGAAAAGGAAGTAAGTGAGAATGGATAACAATCCTATAAGGGATACCAGCCCGTTAATCGTAGCTCCCACGGTCGGCTGGGGGAACTTAGTCATAGCTGCTATTGACTGGTTGATCACCTGTGACCTCAAAGAGGCGTAGATAGTCTGCCCCACGCCAACACCTACCAGAAAAGCAACAGGCCAACGGCTCAACCAGGCAACTCCCGGGAAGAAGCGGGTATACAGCATAAGCCCTAAGATTACCGGAATCAGGAGGTCTATCTTGCTCTGGGTAAACAAGGGCTCGAAACCGTAGTTCACAATATTTCCGATAGCGATTCCGATAGCGTGACCCGCACACGAGCCAACAAATACGTTCTGGCATACCCGGTAAAAGGGATTGTCTTTGTACAGTGGCAGTGACCACATGCCGAATATACAAATCACAGAGATCCATTGCCAAATATTCGTTGAAATCTGCATCTTTTCACCTCCCAGCTATTGCCCGGCAGCCAAGTTATCTTTCTTGTCCTTGACCATGAAATACCCGATATTGCCGAGAACGATAAACAGGATGATGAGCAAGTGGCCCATGGATTGGGCATCCATCAAGGCTGCGCCCCGTCCCGGCTTGTTGCACAGAAGCTCATACTGGGCTGCGGAAGATACGCCTCCCATCACGCCCTTCACCTGTCCCGAGTTGAAATAGGGCACGATAGACGGGACAGATACTGTAACCGTTCCCGTAGCGAATTTTATCCCCATGGGGTCTACTACCTGACGGATCCACATTTCAGGTGTACCCATTGAAAACTGCATTACAAAGGCAAAATCCTTGATTGTCTTTATCCCTTGCATCACGGGCAGCTGATCCGTCCTGTTGCCCCTTACGTCAGTGGGCACACTGAGGCAGTCCAGGGCAAAGAGGCGGACAGCGTTTTCCTCGCCCGCCATGTATCCCAGGTTGGCAAAGTCCTTACCATACTCATAGCCCCGTGCCTCAAGATCTGCGATTATCCTGTTTGTCATCATGGGGCCGTCTGTTGTGCCGAAGGATATGGCCACCCACTTAATACCACGTTCCGCTAAGTGCTCTACCACCGCCACAGGAGACACTTCTGCATCCAATCCCGCGCCAGGGCTGTAGTCCATGGACAACAACACCCTGTCTTTTTCCGGGTCAAGTCCCTCTATTATGTCGTAAACAGCCCGGACCATCGGATCAGTCTGCAGCGGAATCCCGATAGGACGGAGCAGAGGCAGAGATAGAGCTATAAGCAGAAGTACATATATGATTCTAGAATCAACGTTCTGTAGTCTTTCCATAAGACTCATGCTCCGGATACCTCCTTCCCCATTAAGAACCGCCGATGCCGAGATGTCCCCGCTCGATTCCAAGCATTGTGCGCAGGCATGCAACAAAGCTTCCCACTGCAGCGCCTATCAGCAGGGCACGCTGGCCCGTCATGTTCGGTATGTCGATTAGCCACCGTTGTATAACCGGGAACTTGCTCCAAATCACCCCTCCTACAGGAGTAGCGCCCAGCATCACCAATATTGCCGACGCCAGCAGTACCGTTGCCTCAAGGTTTCTCGCCCTGAAGGCCCGGTAAGACGCAGAGGCCACGTAGAACGCCAAGCAAGCCCACTGCCCTGTCATGAGCGGCGACAGGATGTAGTTATATATCAGCGAGTAGTTGGAAGCTGCAGCCGTGTTGTCCGGATTTATCTGGATGTAAGTACACCAGGCACCGTAGATTACCAGTGTGCCTAGCAGGATAAGGCTGTAAATCCACTCGGACTGCTTCCGCGATATGTTCCTTGAATGCACCACTATCAGGTTGACAGAGGCCAGGCAGAGTGAAAAAGCGGAAACCACTGTCATCCAAGGGCTGATATATCGTTCAAAAAGGTCAGGCATGGCAACGCCTAGCCCAGGGATATTTCCGGTTGTAACCTGGCTTAGCATCACAATCAGCGCAACCACGAAAGTAATTAGCAATGGCACTTCTTTCCGCATTATTACACCTTCTTTCCATTAAGCGAGTCTTCTGCCTACGACCAACTACATCGTAAGTAGACTTTGAATTGCATTACTGCCGGCAGACGTCATCAAAGTGCCAATCAGGATGATGCCGATCACGATCAGTTTGATATAGTCTTGTCCTGCTATACCTCCGAGACGTCCCTTGTCGTTTGTAAGGTAAGCTCCGGCTGCGTACAGTTCCTCACCGATTACGGTGTAGTCACAAGCAGCTACGAAGAAGGGTACCTGCATAACCGATGCAGTGATTGCCACCTGCATGATTCCAAGCCTGGCGGCTGATTCAGCAAGCAGCAGTGCTTCTCCCATGTAGAGGCCGGCCAAGATGCTGGATGCGACCTGTTCCTGGTGGAAGAGGCCGATAACGCCTGCAGCATACGCGTCTTGGTCGCTTGAAACGTACCTTACCATGTTGTCCCTGTACGAGTCCGCTTTGTTCGCCGCAATATAACCCTGGCGTACTGTTTCTGTAGCCAGCGGGTATACGTTGGGCATACGGATGGTAACGAGAAACCTGGCATCGTACTTCGCAGCCACGTCAGTCACATACGAGAGAATCTGAAGAGCTGCAAGGGTATCAGGAGCTGAGGTGGTGACTATGTCACCAAGCCCTGGCGAGAAGTGTACCGGCCTTCCCATTTCGGTAGCCCGGCCCACACATTCCTCTATTGCTTCGAGCCCGGCTATGGGCCTGATTGTTACTTTGAACTTACCCCTCTCTGAAGCTCTTATGGTATAGATGACCAACGCGGATATCGCGATTAACATCCAGAAACCAAACACATTTCCTGGAGCGATTGTCATTCTTACATTCACCTCCCGGTCACTTCTGACACTAAGGAAATAAAAAAACCGTCAACTTCCTTGCTATTTATCTAAAGTCCTCCCATCATCAGCATAGAATCTGGATGAAAGAGTGTATGAGCACCCCCTTTCCAAAATAACCAAAATACGCCTTTGCAGACATTTGCTTCATCCAGAATAACCATGCAATAAGTTAAGGGTTTTTCATTCAACATAATTCCGAGTATTCCTGCTAAGATTACCACGAGTTTGCTCAAGTCTGCTGTGGAATCTTATGTGAATATGTCCGGCACTATTCCATGCATGGCAAAACACAGCAGGGGCGGCAGGCCAGGGGCCGGTTAGTTCCCGGCCCCCTGGTAATGATTGATAGCCACGGTCCAGAAGATGTACGCGGCCGAAAAAGTGAGGATGGCGATAACAGGTGTAGCAACGGCCATCCACTTCATCTGCTCGTTGCCGAAAACAAGTTGTGCCGGATAGAAGCTGGCAAAAGCAACAGGCAGCACCCATGTAATAATGGTCCTGGTTGTCTTGCCATATATGTCCGCCGGGTATCTGGTGAATTCATCCATAGTCCAGGCCAGCCTGGAAAACCCGCTGCTTTCGATGGTGAAAAACGATACGGCGTTGCCAACCAGGTGCATAGAAGCGAAAATCAACGACCCAGATATCACAGACAGGAGCACCCACAAGATCGCCCACACTGTTCTTTGACCCAGCATACCCAGGGATATCCATACTAGCATAATGGCTGTTACCAGCTCGCCCCAGTCATCGTTATCGAGATAGCCTGCGACCACCTGAAACAGTGGGTTCAGGGGCCGTACCAGCAGCCTGTCCACGGTACCATCTCTGACCATGGAGCTAAGGGTCATAAGGTTTATCCAGAACAGGTGAAAAAGCGACCGCGAGAATATACTCATTCCGTAAATAAGGAGTACCTCTGGGTAAGTCCACCTGCCTATCGCTTTGACTTGGGCGAAAAGCACCCAGACCGCCGCCACTGAACCAAGGGAATACGCCACGCCTGAAAGGTTGACTATGATGAATTCCACCGGGTAAGCCATAAGGGACAGCCAGTTAGCCCGCAGGTACCAGTAGTATAACTTGACGTAACGCCATACCGCGGCCATGCCACGAGGCGGTTCGTAAGAACCCATGCTGTCAACCTCCCTGGATAGTCAGATGCTTTACGGCACCCGACCAGATTGCGCGGCACAGAACTACCATGGCCGCTGTCCATATGAGTTGTGACGCCAACGAAGACAAGATCTCTCCAGGTTCAGTCAATCCACTCCAGATGGCCATGGGGATGTAGTGTATGGCTTTGAAAGGCAGCAAATCTGCTATCTTCCTTAGCCATCCCGGGAAAAACTGAAGCGGGACATATAGTCCTGACATCAGCTCAACTAAGGTATACATGTGTTCCACACCCACACCGCTCTTGGTGTAGAAGGTTAGCACTCCCGAGACGAAGGATGTTGAGAATAATGTGATATAGCTCATGACCAAAGAGACTATGAAGAGGGCTACTGTTTTCAGGTCAGGCATCCGGAGAGCCCCTGTGATAAGCAGCACCAGGAATATAGGCAACCCGGTGGAAACCAAACGGAACAAAGCGCCTCCCAAGGTCTGGAACATAAGCTGGGGGTGCAGGTCTGCCGGTTTCACAAGGTCGTGGACTATGGCCCCGCTCCTGACCCTCGGGCCAATATTGAGGTTTGCAGGCTCTGCGAGAAAGCCTGAGATCACCCTCCCAATGAGAACATAGGCCATCATAGCCGGCAGACTCACACCGGCAATCGAAGTTGTATTGATGTAAACTGCTCTCCAGAGGGACCACTGGATGACCGTCATTATCACGCTGCTGCACAATGTCGCCCAGTAGTTAGCACGGTACCTCAGGCCGCGCATAAACTCTGCCCGGGTGTACTGGAGGTACTTCCTCAATCTCAAGGGTTTCAAGTATGTCTCTGAGTTAGTCACGGGCTTCATCCCAGTGCCTCCTCCCTGTAGAACCGCTTGACTGTGTCTTCAAGCGAACCTAACTGCCCGCCAAACATGTCTTGCAGGTCAGCTTGAGTTCCGTCAAACAGGATTCTGCCTTGATGGATAAGGAGTACCCGGTCTGCTACCATTTCCAGGTCATCAAGGTCGTGGCTTGCCATGAAGATGGTCACGCCCCGGGCCTTTTCAGCGCGCAGAAACTCCCTGATGCGTTCCCGCGCGAATACATCAAGCCCTATGGTTGGTTCGTCAAGATACACGACGGCAGGATCATGCAAGAAGGTCAACGCCAGATCACAGCGGGTTCTTTGCCCGAGGGAAAGCATCCGGGCAGGCGTTTCCATGAGTGACCTTATGTCCAGAGCGTCGATAAGCCTGTCCTTGTTGGCCCTGTAGGTTTCAGGGTCCAGGTCATATATCTTCCCAAGCAGGGTAAAGCTCTCTTTGACGGGCAAATCCCACAACAGCTGTGTCCTCTGCCCCATCATGAGTCCGATGCGCCGGGCGTTCAGCGTCCGGTGACGGTGGGGCTCAATACCCGCAACAATCACTCTTCCCGATGTAGGTACCAGCACGCCGCAAAGCAGCTTGATAGTGGTGGACTTGCCTGCGCCGTTGAGGCCAATGTAGCCTACAGATTCGCCGCGACGGACTGTGAAACTGACGCCATCCAGCGCCTTAACCGTGCGGTACTCAGGCCTGAAAAACAGCCTCACCCGTTCCCGGAAATCATCGCCATCGAGCCTTATGCGGAAGTGTTTTATCAGATCTTCAACGATTATGACCGGGTCATCTCCACAGGTAATGTTTGAAATGTCTGTGAACAAGAACGGATTCTCCCTTCGGTATCTATCTGTTTTCATTCGGGATGCAACGGTATTCAAACAACAGAGCGCACGGGACTACCTGTAAACCGAACGCTGCAGCCGGAGATCCGTCACAACAGGTCTGCAATGCTAGCTGTAATGCTGGCTACAAAGCACTGTAACACTGGAAATGTAGTTAGAATCATGGCTTGGACGGAACTACCCTGGCAGCGGTTAAGTAAACCAGAGGGAGTAGGGGAAATCAAAGAAGGACACGGCAGCGTTTGCCACCGGTAAACGGGACTGCTTGGCGAACATACGTGTTCAGCCGCTATGGCGGAACAGTGACAAGGTGACCTTGTCAAGGACACGTACGTCTTACAGCCGGCTCTCCTCCGACCCTAGCTTCCCTCGGATTCTGATGCTTACACGCTTCATGCTCGACACTTCCTTTCAATTTGATGTGGTAGTAATGCGGCCGTACTAAACGCTCGTGAGAACCACGCAGAATATACACCTGACGAAAACAGGTGTCAAGCCAAATCTTAGGAAATGCTACCGGTCGCTAATATTGACCTGTAGCTGGATACTAAAACGGACCACCTTAGAAGCAAACATGGTACCAAGAGCGGCCAGGCCGGGGCAGAAGCTGGTACCAAAACCGACACTTCGCCTTCAGCAGTCTCGTCTCCGACATAACCAGATGTTTTCGACAGATTAGTACCAATACGGTGCAAGATGCCATTTTGGAAACGACTTCGGGAAATCTTTCAGACCCTTGAGCGAGCCCGCATCGTCATATCCGACAACAAGCCTGGTCACAAAAGCCCTGTCGGCTGTCAAAACCAGGTCGTTTCCGCGATAAAGATTGAAAGCATCGTCAGGCGATGGCCCGTCTGCCTCCCCTGTCCGCTCCGCTATATGTTCCACCCTGTATCCTCCGGGCAAAAGCCCTCCCCAACTCAGTACACATGCCAACCCCGCTGCCGCAGCCTTGTACTCCATACCGGCGCCCTTATCCAAGGCCGCCTGAAACACTACACTGTCAGGGGCCGTGCTAACCTTCAAGTACTTCCGTCCTAGAACGGCTGCCCGCCTAGCCAAGGTCGAAACCATACATGAAGCAACAGTCTTGTCTGATGCGGCGGCTTCCATTACTGTCAGGTAGCTCCTATCCGGATTGTCAGTACAAAAACAGTAGCCCACAAGCTGACCGGACTGTGTGTCCAGGAACACCAGAACATCCCTACCTGGCATCGCTCCCCGTGGCTTCCAGATCCAGGGGGATACATCCCTGCGAACGCTACACGGGTATCCGGCAAGCTGCGACTCGTACATCTCTAGAAGGGCCGGTATGTCAGAATCCTGGATCTCCCGTACCAGCAGCCTTGAAGGCACATGCCCATGCAGCGCACCTGCGCCACGCCATTCACCGGCATCACATCGTTTATCCGTATCACGCCGTTCATCTGTATCTACAGTTGACACGTCATCGACGGCCAACGTAGCAACAGCAGCAGGCAGCACCGGTACGAAACCAAAGCGGGGATAATACCCAGGATGGCCGTAAAGGAGTGCCAGTTTGGCTCCGGCCTTTGCTGCATACGCCAGACTGTCTTTCACTGCTAAAGATCCAAAACCCCGGTTCTGGTACTTGGGGTCACATGCTACCAGGGTAATCAACGCTCCCGGCACCCAATTGCCCTGGAGTGCACGTATCTCACGCAACAGCGCAACAGAGCAGGCTGCCGGCATGTCATCTACAGTGACAACTCTGACACATTCACCCTTAACGGTTGGGTCATTCCTCTTTGGGCAAGCGGACTTCAGCCCAACCTATCCTCACACCTTTTCATGAATCCCGCTATGCTAATGGCGAGCGCTATTGTACCTACAAAAAGGCCGATCAGGTAAACGGTTCCAAGTGCAGGAAGAGCAGCCAGGATGAACCCGAAAACGACTGCGATCTGAAGCGCCAGGTATTGGCACCACTTTGAATCTGCCTCCTGAGCGACGGCGAGGTCTCCCGCCTTTTCTGCCATGTCCTTAATTCCCATGAAGATATCGTATACATGCACTAACGCCAAGATTGATATCACTATGCCGAGTGTAAGTGCCAGCGGCCCTCCATAGAAATGGACCCCGCTCTCTTGGACCGGAGGTTCATATATCTGTAGGACAGAGAAAAGCAGGAGAATCAGGTTACGATTCTTAGCCCTGGCAAAACGCTCATTCTCCGCAGCCAAGATCGCCAAAGCCCCTCCAAAATAGATAAAGCCTATAATGTCAGGCAGTATATCAATCCCCATCACCCTGAAAGCAATCATTTCGAACATGAATCCCCAGGACAATTTCCTGAACGCGTCTGCCTTCATAGAGTCTCCTCCTCTCAATGCTCCGACGTTATCCAATTCTACTGCTGACTCTGCAGCTGAGCTTGCTTTCCTCTGTAGGAAAAGCCAATTCTTTAACCTTCTCTTAAGCTAACTCCCTGGAAGCGCCAATATCACTATTATACGACACAAGTACCCTTCTCCGGGAAGCATTCAGATGAGAAGACCGGCGAATACCTAACCGGTCAAAGCCAGGAGATACCATGAATGAAGGCAGTGACATAGCGCCGGAAGAGGTTTGGTTATCACAAAACTCAGGATATCCATTGTAGGGGATATCTCACGCGACTGTAAAGGCGAGGATTATCCGTTCATTAACTTGAGGGAGCACAGGGTTTAAGATGCTGTGCTATATGTGACCAACGAGACTCCGGATGGAGATGATGGACTAGGAACTCAAGGGCATCTACTGGGGAGGCCGCTGAGATTCGCTCGAGGGACTTCAGCTAATATCCTTCGCAGACCATGCCACAATGCGACTTGCACTGCCTGACCCCTTTTCTGGAGAGAGCTTCTGCAGGCATCTTCCAACTTGGACACCCCTGAAACCACAAGCCTGGCCGAATCATATCAAAGAACGCTGAGAAAGAACTCCATCAAGGTCTTGAAGGCCAAGGCCACGGAAGGGATGCAAGAATCAAGGAAACTGCCCAGGCCGGACTGGGATTCGACACACCGGTCCGGCCTTTGGGCTCGAGTCCACGCGAAGTCTACAGGTCTTCGGCCATCGAACCATGGGTTTGGAGCACGGTCATTGGCCCGTACAACTCCACCAGCCTTTGGAACTCTGCTTCATCGCAGAACTTGCACTTGCCCACTCCGAACTGCTTGGCCACTTCGATGCTGAAACGGACCGCTTGTTCAATGTCCACTACGTGACTTGCCCCGGTGGCACATCCCGGCACGGCGGTTTCGGTTGTAATCGCAACTCCCACCACCGGTGCAGCGGTGACCGTACACGGTTGAAGGATGCTGTTTAGATGATATATGCCGTTTCCGTACGGGGTGATATCCTGAGTGGTTATAGGAAACACCACAGGAAGCTTGCCGGTGGTGATGCTCATGATGTCCAGGAGGTCGTCACTCACACGCAGTATGTACCCCTGTTTTACCGTAGGCGAGATGGCAAAACCCTTGTGGTTGATCACCCGGTTTCCCTTTGTGGTATCGATTGACAGTATTGCGTCCATTTCCCCGGACACTTCATACTTGTTCATGGTGTTCATGTCCACAGGAGAACCCATGAAGGGCACGGGATCGTGGGGTTGCGTGGGGGCATGGGGGCAGACATGAGTAGAAATCATTACGTCTCCGTGAAGTCGATCGCCCCGCTGCGCCATGACTGCCAGCTTTATGGCACTCGCAAGTGCCGCCACTGCCCCGTCCCCGTCAGAGACAAGCCCGATCATCTCAGGACGCGCACCGATACCTCCAAGCCTGCCGATTATCCCAAGGGTGGGCGCCTTGCCTCCTGCCAGTTTCCCTTGGGCTCCGGGGATGGCAACCTGAAGGAAATCTGTAAACCCCTTCTCACCGTGAACCCTTTCAGTCCGCACGTTTTCCAGCCCCAGTGATTGCAGATATTCAGCAACCTGGCCGCCGGTTACACGGGAGTCGTCAAGCAAGTCAAGTGCTTTCAGAGTAGCTTTGAAGCTCAAGGATTTCCCCTCCCTATCTGCAGCATGAACATGCCCTGTCCTTCTAGCTTTCTCTTGCTTGCTTTCTTCTAGCTTTCTTCTTCTTGCTTTCTTCTGCTTGCTTTCTCCTTCTTGCTTCTTCCTTTATGCTCTTACCTTGCTGATCCGTTCCTACGACAGCAGTCTGTGCGCTTGCGTTGCGGTTCACCTGCAAGCTCTATACTTCCATTCTTATGTGCCTGTACAATCATGCACCTTGGTTTCTTGCGTCTGCATTATCGCGGGCCTGCATCCTCATTAGCCTGCATTCCCATGTGTCTGTATTCTCATCCACGTGCATTCTCGGGCTTGCATTTGTGCGCCGGACCGAACACAGGCCTAGAAAGTAACGGCATAATATGCCAGAAAACCCGCGGCTTGGACAGCGTCAACCACTCTTAACCCTGTGGCCTTTGATAAAGGCGCTGCACTTCCGGCTGTTGAGAGCCCAGTGCACGCAAGGACTATTACTTCCGCTCCTGCCTGCTTCAGCTTCAAGCCTGCATCCAACACGGCCCTTTGGCTCTCAGCCGTCAGAAGGTTGGTGGTATTCTCCAGACCTTCTGGCTTGGCGTAGCCTACCAGCAGGTCTCCGAGGATTTTCTCCATCCGTTTGGGGGCGGAACCACCTATGCCAAGCACACCGACTTTCCGTCCAAAGGCCCTCCCCATAAGGGCCGCTGCTTTACCCGCTCCAATCACAGGAATACCTACGTTTTTTCTTGCCATATCCAGTCCCGGATCTGACGCGCAGCTGATGATTACTGCTGAACAGTCTTCGGCCTCAAACTCCCGTGCCAGCCGGACCACCAGCGGTCCGGCACTGGCCTCGGTTTCCGAGTCATACACCCCTTTAGGATGATCCGGAATACAGCGAGATACGACATCCAAATTGGGGAATAGCGCTTCTATCAGCGTGCCATGCATGTTCAGAAGATGTACGTCATCGGTGGTCAAGACCCTGATAATCCCGATCTTGGCTGTCGCGTTTTTCCTCAACACCCGCTCCCTCCTCCAACACATTGTCGATCAAAGGCAAGTCAGCTTTATCTGTATGACGCACAAGAAATGCCCGCCAAGGCCGTTAGGTTGCACAAACATCAATCGCCCTGTCTCGGGATTACGCCCGAAAGACAAGCTGCAACAAGCGCAAGCTCCAACCTGAACCGGTTCCTGGGATGTCTCACATCGCAACCAAGGAGAGCACTTATCTTGTCCAAACGATAGTTGAGTGTATTTCTGTGGATAAACAGTTTCTCGGCTGCCTGGGAAATCTGGCCGCCGCAGTACAAGAAGACGGCCAGGGTCTTGATAAGCTCACGATTCCCGTCCTGACCTATGAGTTGTTTCAGATTGTCCTCGGCAAATCGTGCTTGTGTGTCCCTGTCAATATTGTCGATGAACTCATATATGGCTGCATCCTGAGCCAGCATCACTCCCTCTGTGAAAATGCAGGAGTCTCCAATCCGTGCCGCCTTCCTGGCCTCGTCAGCAGCACTTGCATAACTGTCGATTCCCACATGGATCCTACTTACACCCAGCAGTATCTCAATGCCGGCATTGCGACACAGGCATCTCTGCAGACGTTGGAGTTCTGCTACACATTGGTCGCTTATCATGTCACTGTCGGGCGTTCCTATTCCGGACCAAACCATGATCACCTCGTCTCGTTCTCTGTCAACGAACACGGGCAACCAACTGCCCACCGAGGGCCTTTCAGCGCATTTCACCAGTTCCAGGCACTTTCTTGCCGTCAGCAATCTTCCCCAGTCCGCAGCCAAGCGTACATGCTGTCTGGGCTTCACCAGGATGGCCGCGTACGGGTCTCTGAAGACGAATCCGGGTAAGTCCCGTATGTCCGGCAACAGCAAATCGGCTTGGAGGTGGGTCAAGCTGTATTCGAGAAGCCTCCGCTCTAGGGTTGTTTCAGCCTCCTGGACTATACGATGTTTGGTCAATTCCAGCACTACTACCGTTACCGCTTCCCTAAGAGCTGTCTCCTCGAACACGTCCAAGGGGCCTTGCTTGGAACGGTCGACGATCAGGTACCCTAAGATACCCCCTTTGCCACAGGCAGGTACGCAAAGCAGATCCTCAAACCAGGTTCCCGGCAGACTCCCATCGGTAGCCGGGCCAGACTGTTTTCTGCTTTGCTCCAGTAGGACCTTGATGTTCCGATGCTCAAGATGCTTTCCGCAAGAAGCAAGTAAACGTCCGTCATGAGAGACTATGCAAGTCGGGCTTCCGACTATCTCTGCTATGGTATTGGCAAGGGACTCGATTCCCCTGTTCTCTATGACGCATTTCTGCAGCATTCCCCGGATGTAGGATTCATACTGAAATCTGTATGCACGTTCGTTCAAGATGGCTGATATTATCGGCAAGGTAATTTCGGTATACGGGATGCCGGCGGGAACCTCGATGAGGGGAAAACCGGCCTCATTGGCCGCAGCTATCATCACTTCGGGTATGGTATCACCGAGATAGCGACCTGTCTTGACAGCCAGGGCAGCAGCCTTGTTCTCCGCCAGGTCTCTGACCAGACGTTCCTGTGCTTGCCTGCTGTCTTTCACCGCAAAACCGGAAGTCACCGCCAGCTCGTTTGGCTTGATCCAATCCCTGATGTCGGGCACTTCTATCACGTCAACTGAGTGGATCTCATTATCAAGCCCCTGATGACCTGCCACAAGCCTCGATTTTGCCAACCCGCCGATCTTGAGTGCTCGCCGCACAGTCAACAAGCAGATCACCTCGTACGGCATATTCCCGTTGCTTAGCCTTGGGTTCTGGCTCTGTGACATCTTTCAACAGAGGCCAGACTTCATCCTCTATACTTCTGTGCCCTTTGCTCCTGTGCCCTATGCCTCTACGCGCGAGAGCTCTGCTCCCGCACCCTCTGCTGCCTCTACTCCTGGGTCCTCTGCTCCCGCATCCTTTAGTTTTGCCTCTACTCCCGGGTCCTCTGCTCCTGCATCCGCTATTCTTGCATCCTGTATCACTCTACACATGCATCCTCCAGGCCTGCATCCCCTACTACCCACTCCTGCAGCCTCTACGATTACAGCATCCATTCCTACAGCCTCTGCTCTTATGTCTGAGAAATGTATCTCAGAACTCTGTCTTAGGAACCTGCATGTTTAGCAAGACTCGCCCATGCCTCAACATTCGCCGGGCACCCGGTGGCATTGACAAGCCCGGGTGCCCCGCTACTTGCACTAGGCCTGTATCTGTATGACTGCCCGGTTTAGTCTTCATCTGATCCCAGTCTAGTCTTCCACCTGATCGCTGGCAAAAGGCGCACATGCCGGACCTGGTATGTGCAGGCAGGGCCCAGAACGTAGACGTTCCGCCTCATCGCTGGCGGAAGCCTCGCTCGCCGGCACGGCTCCCAGACCGCATCCGATTTCCGACAGCCGGCATCCCCCTGGCACTCATCGTACCGGCCATAAGCCAAATCCATGCATCCGACTGGATTCACTCACCCCTAAACGACGAGCGCATCCTTTCAAGCACCGTTTCATCTGAGAGGATATCCGCCGCGGTCAGCGCCATCACCTTGGCGCCATCGATGACCGCCTCATCTCCCTTCTGAGATATGCTGGCCTCCCGGAACTCGACGGTGTGGCAAACATCGGCGCCGATTCCCACATACGCTTGGATAGTGGGAACAACATGGCTCACATTGCCGACATCCGTAGAGCCCTTGGAATCCCCTCTGGGAGCAACGGGTATCCCCAGGGACTTGAAGTTTTCTTCAAACAACCTTGAGAGCTCGCGGTTCACGTTAATCTCCCTGCAAAGGAGCCCTCGAGGCTTTATGGAATACTGACACCCCGCGGAGATCGAAGCACCCTTGACCTTGCGCTCGACCTGCTGGATAAGCTCATCCAGATATTCCTTAGTGGTAGCTCTCACTGCAACCTTTAGCTCACTGCGTTCAGGGATTACGTTGACCGCACTGCCCCCGTGGGTGATGATGGCGTGAATCCGGCCGTCATCTGTCATGTGCTCGCGGAAAGCATTCAGGCTGACGAGAAATTCCACGGCCGCATCAAGTGCATTTATGCCGTGCTGAGGGCCGGAGGCCGCATGAGCCGCTTTGCCTATGAACTGGATGTCAAAGCCCTGAATGGCATAGGAATGGTCGTCTGCCATGTAGGCTCCCGACGGATGCACTATCATGGCAGCATCCACATCGTCGAACACGCCTTTGTCTACCATGATAATCTTCCCGCCTCCGCCCTCCTCGGCAGGAGTGCCGATTACCCTGACAGTGCCGCCGGACTCCTCGATGAACGAAGCAACACCTAAGCCTGCTCCTACGGCGGCCGCAGCTATAATGTTGTGCCCGCAGGCATGCCCTATTTCCGGAAGGGCATCGTACTCAGCCATGAAAGCCACTACCGGCGATCCTGTCCCCTTCTCAGCTATGAACGCCGTGGGCAATCCCTCAACATCGCTGATCCTGAAGCCCCGCTCTCTGAGGAAACTCCGGAGCCTTTCCGCTGAACGGAATTCCTCAAATGCAAGCTCTGCGTACTCGAAGATGTCATGGGAAATCGCCAATAGGTCTTCCCTCGCGGCATCGATGGAGGCCAGAGCCTTCTTCCGCCACTCGTCTCTTCTTGACATATCACCAACCTCCGAGCGTCTACTTGATGATGCCCAGCCAATCGCCCCACAGGAACTGAAGTCTGCCTATGAGCAGGGACATCCTGGCCATGACCGTATTTCCGAATGCAGCTCCGAAGGCCGCCATCATGAAGTACCTGCCGATGTAAGACATGGTGCCGGTCACGGGTGTCGGCTTGATCGTAAAGGTGAAATAGATGAGTGTGCATAGAGTTCCTATCAGCATGACGATGTTATCTACGGTGTTCAAAGATACCATGACCGACGCAACCTGGGTGGCCAAGTCAGACAACAGGGCACCGCGGATAGCCAGGGCAGCTCCGACGCCCACGATAAAGGTCATGGGTATCTTGGAAATATGAGAGTATTTCTTGGACACCCTGGTAAACAGGGCCAGGCCCAGCACCATGGGAATAACCAATACGTATTTGCCTTCCGTAAAGGGTTGCCAAAGGTTGGGTATGAGGGTGTTTCTGTAAGCCAGTACAAATGTATGGGCTACCGCAGCACCCACATAGAGGCTCTGAACCAACCTGAACACCCGGTTATCGCCTATGAGGAAGCTCCACAAACCAAGGTTAAGAAGGGCTGCAACAGTGATTCCCAATTTCATAGTTTAACCCTCCTTCGACTTTCTGGTGGCAAGATATCCGATGTTGCCCAGCACAACCAGGGTTAGAACCAATATGTGGCCAAAGCTCTGCGCGCCCATTCCGGCGGCGGCCTTTCCGGCATAGCCCACAAGCTTCTCATATTGGGCTGCTCCACCTAGGCCACCTACTACACCCAAGAGCTGGCCCGACTGGAGGTAGGGTGCACAACC
>FZPS01000088.1_pt184 | contig 221668 bp, 175 predicted proteins | sample 1817821 | NCBI WGS metagenome assembly FZPS01 (sample SAMEA104158645, study PRJEB21678) | metagenome | place: Germany | collected 2015-04-21
GTCTCCTAATACGGCGCGGTGCAGCTGATCTGGCACGACCTGGTGCGTCCGGGGGAAGAAGCTCTTGATTGGTCTGATACGGCTGAGGGAGGAGACTCCTGGCACGGCGCGGTTTGCCTGGGGAAGGAAGTCCCTGGCACGGCCTGGTGCGTCTGAATGGAGGAGTTTCCTAATACGGCGCGGTGCAGCTGATCTGGCACGGCCTGGTGCATCCGGGGGAAGAAGCTCTTGATGGAGAGGAAACTATGTCCGCGGAAATATCGGAGATCATGCATGAATACAGGATCACGCGGGACCTTGACATCAAGGGTATCGTCAAGCCGATCAAAATCGAGCAGTCCGGACAGATCATAGCCTCTATATCGGATGATATACAGGCTGTGTCTTTACGTGAGTACATGTCTGACAATGAAATCGGCATCAATGATTTTCTTGACATAGCCATCCAGCTTTGCGAAACTCTCGATCAGATACATGAGAAGCAAATCATCCACAGAGATTTGAAACCTGAAAATATAATCATTGAACCTGATTCAAAGCGAGTATATATGGTCAATTTCAGCAATGCATTGCATTTTCCCGCCAAAGCCGGCAATTTAGCTCCATCCGGCGGTTATGCAGGTACTGCGCCGGAATACATGCCCCCGGAACAGACAGGCCGGCTGGAGATATGCATCGACAGACGCAGTGATTTTTATTCTCTCGGAGTCCTGTTTTATGAAATCGTAACAGGAAGGCTGCCATTCCATGCTAATAACCTTGCTGAGTGGTCATATGCACATATGACACAAAAACCGGAGCCGCCTGAGAAGGTGGATCCTGAAGTTCCTTCGGTAATATCTGACATCATCCTGAAGCTCCTGAACAAGAATCCCGAAGACAGATATCAGAGCGCATTCGGGCTTATGTGGGATCTTAAGGAATGTAAAAAGCAGTTGGATGAGACGGGACATATCGGCAATGTACCAATTGGCAGTATGGATGAGAATGCACACTTCAGACTGACAGACAAGTTTTACGGCAGGAAAAAAGAGACGAAAATGCTTAAGGATGCTTTCCGCCGTGTCTGTGATGGCAAGGCAGAAACCATTCTGATCAGCGGCGAACCCGGCATAGGGAAGACCATGCTGGTCAAAGAGAGCCTGAAGGAAATCGTTCTCAGGAAGCCGAAAACCGGTTTCTTACTGTTTTCCGGGAATTCATTAAAGTATTTGCCTGGAAGGACCATCCACTGGTCCTGTTCCTGGATGACCTGCAATGGGCAGACCATGCATCGGTCAAACTGCTGAAATTTCTGGCGCAGGATACGAAGCTCAGCCATTTGCTTATAGTTGGTGCATTTCGCAGCAATGAAATCAATGAAGAGCATCCGCTGAGTGAATTGATCCGTGAGTTCCGGAAAGAACACAGTTGCGGCACTTGTCTCCTGCTTCCTCCGTTAAGGAGGACTGAAACAGAAAAACTGGTAGCCGATATGCTGGATGCCCGATTGGGGGATATGGCTGCTCTTTGTCAATACCTGTACCTCAAAACCGGCGGAAATCCATTTTCATTGAGGCAGTTGCTCGCGCTGATACATGATGATGGTCTTCTGTATTTCAGCAGACAGAAGGGCTGCTGGCAGTGGGATCTGGAAGCCATCCAGGATCTTCCGCACGGGGAAGATGTCCTGGAGATGATATTAAGAAAAATACACAGACTTCCTGAAGAGACTCGTGAGCTTATCAAGCTGGCATCATGCTATGGGAACAGATTCGATCTTAAAACGCTGGCGGCTTTCTGGGGCAAATTGGCAGGAAGCACAGCGAGTGTGCTGATGCCGTCTATTCATGAAGGCCTTGTGACAAAGCTGGCCGGAGAATCGGACGAATATCCCGGTATAAATCCATCTGAAAGGAATATTGTCTATGAATTCGTCCATGACCGTGTGCAGCAGGCAGTATATTCACTTGTGGACGAAGATGAGAAGAAAAAAATGCATGTCATGATAGGTACATACCTTATGGAGAATATCCCGGCCGGCGGTATCGAAGAAAATATCATGCCCATAATGGATCATTTCAACCGCGGTCTTGAGTTGATCCAGGACCCGGAGAAGAGGATCCGGCTGGCGAAGTACAATCTTATGGCAGGACGAAAGGCAAGAGCGTCAGCAGCTTATGACTCGGCTCTGCAATACTTGAAGTGTGCGAGCATGCTGGTCCCTGATGATGTATGGGAACAGTACTACAGCCTGAGCTTCGACTTGTATCTGGAATTCGCCCAGGCGCAGTATCTGTGCGGAGAAACAGAGGCTGCCGAAAAGCTCTTCGATATAGTACTCGGGAAAGCTAAGACAGTATTGGAGCGCGCAGATGTCTATGGTTTGAAAATGATACTGTATGCTGGCATAGGGAAATTGACCGAATCAGTTCATACAGGCATCCAGGCTCTCAGGAACCTGGGACTGGAGATCCCTGTCCATCCTACCACGCTGGATTTTTTGAGGGAACTGTTCCTTTACAAATGGCATATGCGGAAGCGAAAGATAGAGGAGCTTTATTACCTTCCTGAGATGGAAGATCCCGGACAAAAAAAGATTTCTGAGCTCCTGGCCCGCTTATGCTATGTTACCATGTCCAGCTTCCCTGAGTTATACAGTTTTATCATCATCAAAACCGGCAACTTTGCGCTCCGGCATGGTAACAGTGAAGCTACCCATGTGGGCTATCTGGGCTACGGCATTACCTCCGGGATCATCTTTGGCAACTACAGGATGGGAGAAAGATATGCCAATGTATGCATCCGGCTCATGGAAAAATATGACCGGAGTTCGTCCAAGTGCATCATATACTTTGTTGTAGGCTCCCTGATCTTCCACTGGACCAGGCATGCCGGCTATGGGCTTGATTATCTCAATAAAGCTGTCACTACCGGGATCGAAGCAGGGAATCTCGTGATCGTGGGCTATGCCCATTGCATTCTCCTTGAAAACCAGTATATCATGGGGGCCCCATTGGAGAAGCTGAACGATGAGATACGTGAGAAGTATGAGGTAATCAAAAAGATAAAGCATCACAATCTCATGGTGAATGCAGCCATATACGATTCGGTGGTATCTGCACTGACGGGAAGGAAGACAGATTCGCTGGCAGATGGCGTAGAAAAGCTTGGGAAGACGGAGTTGCTCCATCTGGCTCAGAAGGATAAATCTGCACTGGCGACGTTCTATTGCTGCAGGATGCAGATGTATTTCATGATGGGGGATCACAGGTCGGCCCTGTCGATGTCTGAGAAAGTAAGGCCTCTTGTGGGTGCCATTATAGGCTTCCTGGTCTACGCCGAATATTTTTTCTATGATTCACTGACTATCACAGCCGCATATAAAGACCTGCCAAAGAGCGAGCAGAGGAGATATATGAAAGTGTTGAAGGGGAATATGCGCAAGCTGAAAAAATGGGCACAGTCTTGTAAGGAAAATTTTGAGCACAAATACCTGCTGATATGCGCGCAGACAGTGGCTGTCTGATTTTTGAGAAGGATGGCGAGTTGTTCATAGAAGCCATAAAAGATAGCGGCAATGACAAGCCGGAAGCAAAAACCATATTCCCGGAGGATTACGAAGAAATTGCAAAATCCGTTGTCCACTATGTAGCCCGGACATCGGATACGGTGGTCATAAACCTGGGAGAGCAAGCCGGGATCTTTTCCAATGACCCTTACATAACCGAGTCGAACCCCAAATCCATAGCATGCCTGCCGCTGTTGTTCCAGGGCATCCCCTTCGGAGTATTGTACCTTGAAAACAACTTCCTGCCGGGAGTTTTTGCGCCTGCTCGGTTAGAGGCGGTGAAGCTCTTGTCCGCCCAGATAGCATATGCCAAAAAGCTGCAGGATTACATAGCAGAAGAGCCTGCTGATGACAGTACCGGCCATTCCGGCATCGTCGAGTACCTTACCGACAGGGAGACTGAGGTACTGGAGCTCATCGCCGAAGGCCTCTCCAACATGGAGATAAGTGAAAAACTGCATATGTCAGTAAACACTGTAAAAACTCATGTCAAGAACATATACAGCAAGCTGAGTGTAAACAGGAGAGTACAGGCGGTCCAGAAGGCCAGGGAACTCAAGCTGCTCTGATAAGATGCCTGACACCATACAGTCAGCTGTTTGGCTGCAGCTTAAACAGCTGGCTGATGTGTATGGCACCACTCCATTAATCACCTTTTTGGGTGATTACCTTATAAAGCAAAGAAGCTATAATGTTGAATAAAGGACTTTTATGTCGAAAGACAACACTTGGATGATTTGCTTTCAAATTCCGGCTTGCTGCAGGAGGGGCGCAGATGTCCTATAGTTACACCTATCGAAAAGTTATTTGCAGTAACGACGATGACTATGAGATGTTCACCAGGTTTTTCATGGAGAACCGCAGTTCGTTTTACCATCCTTACAGTGTAAAAGGTGTCCTGTTTATCATCGAAAACAGCATCAGATGCGGCAATATCATTCTGCTCCTGAACGAGCTGGACGAGCCGGTAGGGCTCATTATCTATTATATTGGTACCCGGCAGAACAATTATGAGGACAGGCATGTCGGATATATCGACTTTATCCTTATCCGTAAGGACTACCATGGCACAAGAGTTTTTCTGGATGGTATGAAAGCCATATTGGAAGCCATGGAAAATGCAGGAGTCAAAGAGATCCGATTCTGCGCGGATTCTGAAAATCTTTATTTAAGGGTTCTTTATGCCAAACTGGCGAAAGTGGTGGACCGGGTCCATTACGACAAGCAGAGCAGGGAGTACCTGGTAACATATACCGAAGAGGATGTGTATTCCATGAAGCTGGCGGATTATGCCCGGATCGTAAACAGATTTTTAAAAAGAAAGCAATGAAAAGTATCCATATAATGCTTCAGATATGATATGAGCCCTGGCGAGGAACTGACCTGTGATTATATCGCTCGACATGAAAGATTGGCTGTGTTCTCTTATATCAGAAGTATGGAGTGGCTATTCAGGTTTGGAGAGGATTTATGTTTAGGATCGATGTATGCCGAAGTGAAAGTGAATTCGAGAAGGGGTTGGATTTTCTGTTGCGGAACAGGCGGGACTTTCTTCCAGGCTTAAACCTGGGTCAGATCCTGTACCTTTATAAAGGATGTCTCCATTATGGAGAAGTAATAGCTGCGTGGAACAAAAGCGGAGAGATGGTCGGTATACTGGGATATGTCAATGTTCCTCCGGAAAGAAACAAAGATCATCAGGTAAGCCTGAGAATAGCCTGCATCGCTGAACCTTACAGAAGGACCGGGCTTTTTTATCAGGGTCTGAAATTCCTGGCAGGTTATTTTTCCGACAGAGAGAGCAAAGTTGAAAAAATCGACTTGTTTGCCCCGGAGAAGAATAAGTATCTGAACAGTCTTTTCTCAAAATTTGCAATGCGTGAGTCCACTGTACAGTACAATTACATGGGAACACTGAACCACTTTTCAGTAACTTTGGAACAACTGAATAAATTCCGTGACCGACCCTGATTTCCAGTTTGTGTACATGAATATCCAGGCAAATCACCTGTTCGGGTGATGTGCTAATAACAGAAAAAAAGTATAATGTCAGATGAGAAAGAATATTGTCTGAAAATCACTACTGTGTGGTCGGCCTGCGATGCCGGCTCCAGTGTGACCGGACGTGATACGGATCGATGTTGATTCAAAAAAACCGGCATGCATCAGCAACAGATGAGGCAGAAAGTTGGGCCAGATGTCATGAGAACTTACGGGTGATTCCCAGCAGGGAGGTGAAACCATGAGAATATATTCTGCAAACCCTGTTTGTGACGGTGGTCATGATCAGATGTTATAAACTGGAAGTGGCAAGTTATTGCAGGAACAGTTGAATTATTCAGGTAGAAAGAAAACATATGGCTTAAAGTGATGCATGCCAAAACTATGATGGATCGTATGCTGGCTTGATTTTCTGTTGTGGTGCAGGTGGGATTTTTCCCGCTTTTATTTTTTGGCCGATTTCCGGAGCTTATGAGCAGCCTGGAGAAAAACGTGAAAGGGAGCCTTTCAGTGCAGAGCCGGTCAGAAAGGCAACCGGGGCTCAGCCGGCGGGCATGCGGGGGCGCAGGTCCTGGCAAGTAAAACGTTTGACTAACATACTCCTGAGATTATATAATATAATCGCTACAACATGCAAAGGAGTGTAAGCCATGACCATGAAAAAGCAAGGATACAATCCCTATCTTCCATCATGGGAGTATATCCCCGATGCAGAGCCCTATGTTTTTGACGGCAGGGTCTATATTTACGGATCTCATGACCGGTTCAACGGGTATGTTTACTGCCTGAACGATTATGTATGCTGGTCGGCGCCTGTTGATGACCTTTCAGACTGGCGCTATGAAGGTGTGATCTATAAAAAGACGGACGATCCGCTGAACCCGGACGGAAGCATGTGCCTGTACGCGCCTGATGTCACTGTCGGTCCCGACGGACGATACTATTTATATTATGTTCTTGACAAGGTTCCGATAGTGTCAGTTGCTGTTTGTGACACACCTGCAGGCAAGTACGAGTTCTACGGCTACGTGCAGTATCCTGACGGAACACGGCTTGGAGAAAGGGAAGGAGATCAGCCTCAGTTCGATCCGGGGCTGCTGACGGAAGGCGATGTGACCTATCTGTATACAGGATTCTGCCCCAAAGGTGATAAATCCAGGAAAGGCCCCATGGTCACGGTACTGGGTCCGGATATGCTCACCATTGTTGAGGAACCGAAATTTATCGCTCCAAGCGAGCCATACAGCAAAGGAAGCGGATATGAAGGGCATGAATTTTTCGAGGCCCCGTCGATAAGAAAGCGGGGAGACACATATTATTTCGTATACTCTTCCGTTGTCTTCCATGAGTTGTGCTATGCCACGAGCAAATATCCGACGAAAGACTTTGTCTTTGGCGGAGTGATCGTCAGCAACAGTGATCTGCACATAGATACATATAAGCCGGCCGATAAACCGATGTTCTATGGAGGCAACAACCACGGCAGCATCGTTGAAATCAACGGACAATGGTATATTTTTTATCACAGGCATACCAATGGCACCAATTTCAGCAGACAGGCCTGCATGGAACCCATCACGTTCCGTGAGGACGGATCCATACCCCAGGTGGAAATGACATCCTGCGGTCCCAACGGAGGGCCTCTCGAAGGGCGCGGAGAATATCCGACATATCTGGCATGCAACCTTTTCTGCAGCGAAGAGTCTCTTTACACCGACTGGACCGCATCCTGGATGAACAACCAGTTCCCCAAGATAACCCAGGACGGGAAGGATGGAGACGAGGAGATCGGCTATATCGCCAATATGAAGGATTCGGCAACTGCGGGATTCAAATACTTCGACTGCGAAGGAATAAAGAAGGTGAAAATCAAGACAAGAGGATACTGTAAAGGTGTCTTTGAGGTGAGGACAGCCTGGGACGGACCGGTTCTTGGCACGATCCCCGTGGGATTTTCAAATATATGGAAAGAATATTCCGCCGACATTACCATACCTGACGGGATCAATGCACTTTATTTCACATTTAAGGGCGAAGGAAGCGCTCACTTTGGCTCATTCACACTGGAGTAGGTCCTGTGTCGGGCGCAGCATCCAGACACTGATTCTGGAACTGCGTCATGTTGAATACTCACAGTCAAAAAACCCTTCCGGTATCTGTGCTTACAGACTGCCGGAAGGGTTTATCAATGAATAAGTGTCCGGGTATCGTGACTGGCATCATTATGTCTGCCTGACTGTATTGCCATCACTTTATTTCTTCGTCGAAAACCACCGCTACTTTCCCACATTTGCCTTCTGCCATAAGACGATAGGCTTCTGATACGTTTTCAAGAGTAAAGCGGTGTGTTACGAGATCTTCGGGATGAATGCCCCACCGCACCAGTTTTTCGGTGAGTTCTTCCATTTTCCAGATGCTTGTCACCCATGAACCATAAATCGTCTTCTGGTCGTGGATGATATCAGGACTCGGATCGAATTCACAAGTTCCGCCTTCTCCCACGAATGCGATGCGGCCCCATTTGCGAGTGGCGCGGATCGCCAGCTGCCTGCCGGAGGTGTGGCCCGAACAGTCGATGGCACGCTCCACTCCATAGCCTCCCGTAAGGGCGCGTATCTGTTCCAGTGTATCCGGACCATTGATGAATACGTGATCTGCCAGCTTCATTTCTGCAGCCAGCTCACAGCGTTCTTTTATGACATCAGTTCCTATGAGTCTCTGAGCCCCCATTGCTTTGGCAAGCATCAGTGTCGCAAGGCCGACCGGACCAAGACCAACCACCAGTACAGCGTCATTGCCGGAAATGCCGATTTTTTCGAGACCTTCATATACAGTACCGAATCCGCATGCGATCTGGGCTCCGTCAGTGTAGGTCAGTTCGTCGGGGAGAGGAACACAATCTTTTTCGTCTGCCAGTATGTACGGTGCCATGCCTCCGTCTCTCTGCCAGCCATAGGCAGCGCGGAGAGGGCTGGTACAACTTATCATGTATCCCTGACGGCAGTCGACACACAAACCGCATCCGGAGATGTGATACAGGATGACACGGTCTCCCTCCCTGAATCTTCTCATGCCCGGTCCGCATTTCACGATCTGCCCGGCCGGTTCATGCCCGGCGATCTTATTCTGGTAGCCTTCAGGGCCCTTTCCCAGATGTTCATGGTAGATAGCCCTGATATCACTGCCGCAGATAGTAGATGACTTTGTGCGGATCAGTACCTGACCGTGCCCCGGTTCAGGGATTTCCACGTCCTTGAGTACTACAGTACTGTTGCCCGGCAGATAGGCAGCTTTCATCATACCACACATAAATAGACCTCCTAATATATTACTTCTATATTACTTCGATTTATCTGTACCTGCGATGACGCCGTCGACATCCCAAAGGTCGGTCCAGTCTTTCGCTCCTTCCCACAGAAAGACATGCCCCTTTATCAGGCGGCAGTTGCGGTCTGCTTTTTCAATATCACGCATTTCTTCTTCCGTCAGCGGCTCTGTGACAGTGCAGAGCAGATTGCTGCGCAAATGGCTTCTCGTGGTGGAGAAGGGGATAGGTATCTGCCCCCTTTGTACTGCCCACTTGATGCATACTACTGCAGGGTGTACGTTTAGGCGTTCAGCGATCCTGATGATGACCGGGTCCTCTGTGTCGACTGTATCCCCTGGAGTCCTGTCACGGTCAGGCCGTTTCGGCGAGCCGACAGGGCAATAACCTATGGGCACTATGTTTTGCTTGAGGCAGTACTGGAAAAGTTCAGGCTGCTGGAAATGCGGATGAAGCTCCATCTGGTTGACTGCGGGCCGTATCCTGGCATCCTGCAGTACCAGCTCCAGTTTTGGGATGGTCATGTTGGAAGTGCCAATGTGTCTGACCAGCCCGGCATCCACCAGCCGCTCCATCTGGCGCCATACTTTCATGTAATTCTCATAGATATACGGTTTTGCATCCGGGTCTCTGGAGTCGGAGCCGACGCCGGGCGCATGGTGATTGGGGAAAGGCCAGTGTATGAGATAAAGGTCCAGGTATTCCAGCTTCAGGTCCTTCAATGTTCTGGCGCAGGAAATGAGCACATCTCCGTTGCCGTGCATATCATTCCAAAGCTTTGAAGTAATGAACAGTTCATCTCTTTTTACAAGACCACTTTCCAGCACCTCGCGCAGAGATTCCCCGATCAGGTGCTCGTTGCCGTATATAGAAGCACAGTCGATATGGCGGTAACCCATCGCGATGGCTTCTTTTACTGCGGCTGCAATTTCTTCACCGCTGTAACGATCCGATCCGAAGGTCCCGAGGCCTATACCGGGTATTTTCGCTCCTGTGTACAGGACTTTGTATGGTATCAGATCCGGATCGATATTGTCATCAGCAATTCTGAACGGTCTTTTATCCATATGGTAATACTCCTTTCTTATACAAGTACATCAGGGAACCGTTTCCATATCTGACCGATGTACCTGGCACCAACTAACCTGTTCCAGGTCCAGAGCCAGACAGTTGACATATTCTGTTGGCTTAACATCCGGCAGATCCACTACAAGCGTTCCATAAGACTGTTCAAAAGGTACATGGCCTGCTCCGGGCAGTCTGACTGCTTTTACCTTTTCATCAGGCTCAAGTGTTTTAATGACAGCCCTGTTATTCTCAGCCCTGCATGGTCACATACCAATTAAATTATACCGCATCCATAATAAGTCAGAAGGGCTTATATTAAGATTAGTGTGGACAAAATTAACCTTATTATGTTATCATGTTTTCACCTCAAAAGTCGCTCCATATGGTGCGCAAACTATAACCTGATTGCGGAGGGTGCCTGCAAATGCTTCAAAATAGAAACATTTTTGAAAACATAAGCGTTAAGAGCCTTATCAGCCATGTAAATTACTGCGCGCCTGACTGGGGTGAGACCGACTGCTCGTATGGCTACAACAAGTTTTACTACTTTATAGAAGGCGATGCGACACTTATTATCGAAGGAGACGAATACAAACCGGAACCGGAGGAATTGTTCCTGATACCGGCGGATAGCAGACACACATATTTTCATGACCCTGCCAGACCTGTTTATAAATACTGGTGTCATTTTGACCTTCGTCTGGACAGGGGAAGGAAGCTGGCCTATTCCCGGGACGGGGCAAAATGCAGGATACCCCGAAGGAAGATCGTCCCTGTTTTTGAAAAGCTGATCAACTCCTGCAGCTCTTCAGATCCGCTGGATACTCTTGCGGAAAAGGCTGCACTTCTTGAAATCCTCAGGCTGTTTTTAAGCGGTGTTGACTATGTGGGTATACTGCCTGACAGTATGGACGATTTTATCGTAACTGTTAATGAGTATATAATGCGGAATATCCGCTCGACCATCACACTTCAGGATCTGGCTGGTATCGTCCATCTGCATCCCAATTATTTCATACAGTATTTCAGGAAGCGCTTGAATGTTTCTCCCATAGAGCATTTAAATATACTGAGGCTGGAAAAGGCGGCACAGCTTCTCATCCGATATCCTGAATGCACTGTCGCCGAGATCGCGATGGAAGTAGGCTTCAGGGACTACCGCTATTTCAGCCGGATCTTCAGAAAAAGGTATGGGATAACACCGTCAGCATATAAAAAACTTGGGCGGTTTGATGCCCGGTACGACGCTTAGACAAATATCGACGATTCATTTGCAAATAAGCGTCTAAATGTCGTGTGTGGCATCTTTTTGTGATATAATAATTAATATATCAAGGCAAAAGCTGGCATATACAGCACATGAGGATGTGATAGCTGTGTATTTCATCAGAAGATTCAAGAGATCGGAAAGATATGCTGATATAGAGGCGAAATTCAATCAACTGAGTGAAACAGTCAAGTATGGCCAGCAGCTTGCCCGAATCGGCTGTTGGCTTTACGAGATCGAAACCGGTCAGGTCTTCTGGTCTGAGCAGGTATTCAACATCCTGGGCTGTGGCTTCAATAGTCTCAATGAGACCCTTGAGAGCTTCCTGCCTTATGTCCACGCTGACGATCTGGAAGCGGTGGAGGAAGCCACACAGCTTGTGAAAGCCGCCAAAGAGTACGATGTCGAGTACAGGATCGTTGCAGCTGATAATCAGCTGAGATATGTGCGGGAAAGGACTAAAGTTATCACAGATGAGGACAATACTCCGATCAAGGTTGCCGGGATCATCCAGGATATCACCGAGCAGAAGCTGAGAGAAAACAGCCTCAGAGAGATCGGTGACAATTTGAGCAAAGCACAGAAGGTAGCCGGGGTCGGCAGTTGGAAATATGATATCGCAAAAGACGAACTGTACTGCACCGATGAAGTGTTCAATATATATGATACCGAACGTACGGAGTTGAAAACCTTCGATGATATTTTAAAAAGGGTACATCCTGATGATCAGGGCAAGGTGACCGGATCTATGGATCAGCTCAGATCAGGGAAATCCGTCTCTGTCGAATACCGGATCACATTGGATGACGGGGCAGTCAAATATGTCGAAAGCAATGCGGAGCCCATAATCAACGGAGAGGGGCAGATCACAGGTGTTTTTGGCACTACGCAGGACATAACGGAGAAAAAGCTCCTGCATGATGACCTGGAAAGAAGCTACAGAAGTCTTCTCGAGGTCGAGCGTATCGCTAAGATGGGAAGCTGGGAAATAGACCTGGTAAACAGGAAAGTGCTTTTCTGCTCGGATGAAGTGTATAAAATGTACGGTATCCCCAAAGGCCGGACGGATATTGACATAAAAACCATAATGGAGTTTGTGCACCCGGATGACAGGCCGATAATAATGGATATCTACAAGAATACATCTGAAAAGCAGCCCGTACATTTTGAACTGCGCGTCAGGAGACCGGACGGTTCAATTTTGTATGTGGACAATTTTATAGAAATCACATTCGATGAGAACGGAAACCCTGCTCACATGCACGGAACGAGCCAGGATATCACAGAGAAAAAGGAACTGCAGAAAGAAATGGAGCTGGTCGAAAAGAGGGTGCTCCATTTATCGACGCATGACCAGCTGACAGGGATGCCCAACAAGATCGGCTTTGATAACAAGATCGATATACTGGCAAAGGGTGCTTTGGAGAACAATACGAGTTTCGCCATAATCATGCTGGATATCGACAGCCTGAGGTATGTTAAAAATACATTGGGATACGAAGCGGCAGAAGAGTATATCGTCCAGATCGCACTGAAGCTTAGACTGTATTGCGGTCAGACCAAATTCATAAGCCATTATTCATACAACCGGTTCATCATCGTTTTTGAAGGCACTCACCCGATGGAAGTGTATGGTTCTTTCATTAAAGGCATCTATGCCTTGTTCTCTCAGCCTCTGAAGGACGTGGGACCAGCTGACTTTCCTGAGAGAACTGAAATGTTATTCAGGACAGGGGTATATATACAGCAGGCCTGTCCCGCCGGAGGAATTCGTAGAGGTACTGGCAAGGAAAGAATGTACGCCTGTGATATCGGACGGTATAACAGTACACGGGGAGCGGCGTAAATTCTTCAGGATAAAGTTCCCGCGGCTTTTGGAAACAGACCTGACCATATTGGAGATCAAGGGAAGAAAGGTGAATGTGGGCAATACGAAGGTACTCGTTAAGAACATAGGCCCAGGTGGACTATGCTTCATCTCCAATATCAGGCTGCCCGTTGACGAGAATATTATCCTGCAGTTCAGGACCTATCTGATCGGTGAGGAGGTCAGGGTATACGGCTGTACCGTATGGACCAGGGATATAGAGGATGGTTTGTTTGAATACGGAGCCAAATTTACTTTTGATGAGAATAAAAGAACGGATTTGATCAGGGTACTGAATCAGGTCCAGGTCAGGATGAGGAACGATATCCTGTTTGCCGACGGCAGTTTTGTAGCAGGCTCAGGTTCTCCGTATGTTTATTTCAACAGTTGACAGGCCGGCGGAAGGCAACGGGCGGTTTTGATGGAAGTATGGAAAGAATGGCGAGCTGAGACTCGAAAGGGGGATCCGCTATGTTGATCAAAATTCTTGTAGTTGACGACTGTGCAACAGAAAGAGCGATCATCAAAGATACACTGGGCGGATACTGCGTGCTGACTGCATCCGGCGGCACGGAAGCAATGCGCATGCTCAGGGAGCATGAAGGAATCAATCTGATGATACTGGATCTGAATATACCCGACATGGACGGGTTCCAGGTGCTTGAAATGCTGAAGGGTGAGAAACAGTTCAACAGCCTGCGCACTATCATTCTTTCCAATTACGATGAATCGGAAAAAGAGATCAGGGGATTAAAGCTTGGAGCCGTGGACTATATACGCAAACCGATCCACATGGATCTGCTGAAAGCCAGAGTTGACGTCCATGCCGCCCTGCTGCAGGCCCAATATGCGCTGGAGCGGAAGCTGGACGAGAAGACATTTTCCTTTGACCTGATCTTCGAACAGGCCCCTATCGGGATAGCGATTTCCCAGCGATGCGGCCCGGAAGATACGGATGATATCATCATAAGGACCAATGCGGCATATGAAAAGATAACCGGAAGGACAAAAGAAGAACTTCTGAATACAGCATGGGCCGGGATCACACACCCGGATGACCTGGAGGAGGATCTGGAGCAGCTCAGGAAACTGCGCTCAGGCGAGATCAGTATCTATTCGATGGATAAGCGGTACATCAGGCCGGACGGCTCGGAGGCCTGGGTACATATGGTCATTGCCCCCCTCGAACTGCCCAATGACCATCAATATAAGAATATCTGCCTGATCCAGGATATCACTGAGCGAAAAGAGATGGAAAGAGCTCTGAATGAGAGTGAGCGCAGTAAATCCGTCCTGCTTGCCAATCTGCCCGGACTGGCATACAGATGCAATAACGATGAGGAGTGGACGATGCAGTATGTCTCCCAGGGCTGTCTCAAACTGACAGGTTACCCGCCGGAAAGTCTGCTGCACAACAGGGATTTGTCCTATAATGATATAATTTCACCTGAATACCGTGAACGTCTTCGGGAGGAATGGAAGCGGATCCTTGCAGCCAGGTTGCCGTTCAAGTATGAATATGAGATCATTACAGCCACCGGTGAAAAGAAATGGGTCCTTGAGATGGGACAGGGCATATACAATGATGATGGAGAAGTAGAAGCGCTGGAAGGGCTTGTTCTGGATATATCAGACAGGAAAGCCATTGAAAACACCCTGAAATATAATTATGAGCATGACAGATGGACGGGGCTGTATAACCGTGATTATCTTGTATCACTGCTCGAGAAGGAGATATTGCTGAAGAAAAGATCGAAGATGGCACTCATTGGCATCAATCTGGATACAGTCCAGTTGCTGGCATCCAATTACGGGTTCCACTACAGTCAGGTTCTGATGAAAAAAGCTGCTGAGGTCCTCAGCAGGCTATGCGCCGATAATCGCATGCTGTTCCATGCGCGCGAAAACCGTTTCGCCTTCTACATATACGACTACAAGGACAAAAATGAGCTTCTCGACTTCAGTAATACCCTTGTGAAAACGCTGAGGTCCCTGTTCGTAACAGAGAGGATAGGCGGAGGGATCGGGATACTCGAGATCGGGCACGATGATGACGACGTTGAGTTGCTCATGAGAAGGCTCCTGATTTCATCAGAAAAAAATGTCGGCTTATTCGAAGAGGGTTTTGAGGTCTGTTTTTACGACGAAGAACTGGAAGCCATTGTCGACCGCGAAAGGGATATCATTGAAGCTCTCAATGCCATAGCATCGGACAGCCGGACGAATGACGATCTGATCCTGCTGTTCCAGCCTATCATCGATCTTAAGGAGGATTCAGTATGCGGCTTCGAGGTGTTGAGCCGTCTGAAGACAGAGAAGCTCGGGATAGTCCCGCCATTGGAATTCATTACGATCGCTGAAAAAACAAAACTCATCCTCCCCGTCGGAGAGAAAGTGATCGCCAAATCCTTCGGATTTTTAAACAGGCTCAGGGAGCAGGGCTACGATGACATCAGCATCTCGATCAATATTTCCGTTATCCAGCTACTGGATCCGGATTTCGCCGACAGGCTGTTCGAACTGGTGAACAGGATGCGGATCGAACCGAAGAATATCGGTATCGAGATTACTGAGTCGGTATTTTCTTCGGATTTTGACCATATCAATAATATTATTGAAAAGCTGAAAAAAGCTGGGTTCCACATAGCGATAGACGACTTTGGGACCGGCTATTCCTCACTGGCCCGGCAAAGAGAGCTGCATGTCGACTGTATGAAAATAGACAAATACTTTATCGACAAACTGCTTGAAACAGATTTGGACAAAGCCATAACAAGTGACATAATCTCGATGGCGCATAAACTGGGGCATTGCACAGTTGCCGAGGGTGTGGAGTACGAGAGCCAGATGCGGTACCTTAAAGAGCACGGCTGTGACAGGATACAGGGCTATCTCCTCAGTAAGCCGCTTGCCGGGGAAGACGCCCTCGAATTCCTGAAAAAATACAGGAGTCGGATCTGAACGGAAATTTCCCCGGGTAGCTTTGCAGCTAGTAAATCGTTTGATGAAACAGGTTTTTCATTCAAAGCCCCAGATTCGGTACCACAGATTTCCTGATGTGGGAAACCGGAAAAACTGACTGGCCGGTTGTCCCTGAACTACTTATGCAAAGGATTTGGTGGATATATTTGTCTGAATTTTATAATATTCGGTCAAGGAATTTTATACATAATTATAGACAAACTCGAAATTGTATTATATAATTGATGCGTAAAGATTAAAACGTTTGACCAAAACACAGATTTAGCTTCAAAATCCTTGTGCAGAGCAGATTAAAGTGCATAACCATGTTAAAATTTCTGAACAGTGCAATCAATAGGTAGTGTCTGAGATGTGGATAATTTTGCTGGAAACCCAAAAAAAATTAAGAAAGGGGATCAAATAATGAAAAAAACAAAATTTCTCGCGTTGCTGTTGGTTGCTGTTATGGTCTTCAGCGTAATAACGGCATGTACCAAGAAGGGAGACCCGGATCAGCCCGGCGGCGACCAACCAGGCGGCACAGTCACAGAGCCAGGTGGAACTACCACACCTGACGAAAAACCGGCAGAACAAAAGCTTGAACCGATTACGTTCACCATGTTTGTTGCCGGCCCGGGAGAAGCTCCTCCGAAGGACAACAAGATCGTAAAGAAGCTCCAGGAGATCACAGGTGTCACCATCGATTTCGAATTCCTCGTAGGTGACATGGAGCAGAAGGTCGGTATCATGATCGCCAGCGGCGATTATCCCGATCTGATCGGCGCAGGGCAGGCACGTGGAAGATTCCTCAATGCCGGTTCCTTCGCAGCAGTTGACGATTATCTTCCTAATTATCCAAATCTCTGGAAACATTATGAGCCTTATCTGGATACTCTCCGCAGCGTATCGGCAGACAACAAAATTTATATACTGGATATCTGGGGACGCCAGTACAGACTCGAGGACGGTCAGGATGACTTCTACGAGGGAGACTACAACGGTCCTGCTTTCTGGACACAGAAAGACGTACTAGCATGGGACGGTTATTCATACCCCAAGACACTGGATGCATACTTCGACCTGCTTGAGCGTTATTTCAAGGCTCATCCCACCATCGATGGCCAGCCTACACTGGGCTTCGAGGTCCATTCACAGGATTGGCGTTCGTTCTGTCTGAAAAATGCACCGCAGCATCTGATAGGCGGACGTAACGAAGGTGACGTTGTTGTTCATCCCGACACTCTCAAGGTCGAGATATATCAGAACAAATGGTATGCAAAAGAATACTACAAGAAGCTCAATGAAGTATTCAAGAAAGGTCTGATACATCCTGAGACATTCTCCAGGAACTATGACAACTATCTGTCAGTTATCTCCACCGGCCGTGTGCTGGGAATGTTCGATCAGCAGTGGAACTTCCAGGATGGAGAAAGCGTATTGGTTTCTGAGGGCAAGATCGAAAGGACTTATGTACCTCTCGGCATCAGCCTTGACGGATCAGATGTTCCGTACAACAGGGTAAGGAGCGAGGGTATCATAGGTGGTAACGGAATGGGTATCAGCGTGAAGTGTAAAGACATCGAGCGCGCTCTGCAGTTCATGGATACTCTGCTTGAAGAGGATGTACACCGTCTGATGTACTGGGGTATCGAGGGCGAAGACTATTATGTCGATGAAAACGGACGCTACAGACGTACTCCGGAACAGAAAGCCAATTTCGACAATCCTGACTGGAGACTTGCCAATTCAGGTGCTGTCATCGGTGATCAGTTCCCGAAGCTGGAAGGTCGTTATTCCAACGGCAACTCCTGTGGTGCCGGAACACAGCCCGAGGAAAGACTGGAGAACCAGTTCCCGTATGACAAGGAGTTCTACTCCAAGTACGGTTTCTATTCGAAGTCTGACTTCCTGCCTCTGATGGATCATCCTGGATATCCTGAGGTATGGTCGATATTCTCCACCATGGAAGAGGACAATATTGCGAAGCCGATATTCGACGAAATAACGGATCTTCAGAACCGTTATCTCCCTGGCGTGATCATGTCTGACAACTTCGATGCTGCCTGGGACGAATATGTCGCAAGATACGAAAATGTCAACTACAAGGCACTTGAAGAAGAGATCGAGCGTCAGATCCAGGCTCGTCTGACAAAGAGATAATAACAACCTGCTCTTCTTTCAAAAGATAAAGAAGAGGCGACCGCAAGCCGGCCGCCTCTTCTATATGATACAAATTCGTCGGTTGAGTTTCATAGCTGGGGGGATAACGAAATGATAACCAATTTAGCTACCAGCAAGGCAACGACTGAAAAACCCAGAAAAGAGTTTTTCAGTCAGGTAAAAAAACAAAAAGAACTTGTTTTGATATCGTTGCCTTTCTTTGTTTACTTCTTCATCTTCAACTATATGCCGCTGTGGGGACTTACCATGGCGTTTCAGAACTATAAGCCGCAATTGTCGTTTTTTGAACAGGAATGGGTCGGATTCAAACATTTTCAGAATTTGTTCACCGACCCTGATTTTTACCGCGTGATGCGAAACACCCTGGCGATGAGCATAATCAATCTTGTGCTGGGCTTTGTCACTGCCATAGGGTTCGCTCTGCTCCTGAATGAACTTACACAGGAATTCTATGGATTCAAGAGGGTCGTACAGACTATATCGTACATGCCCCATTTCCTCTCCTGGATAATCGTCTGCGGTCTTGTTTCTAATATCCTGGCCATGGACGACGGGATCCTTAATGAAATACTGATGGCATTAGGGCTTATCAAAGAAAAAATACATTTCATGGGCAAGCCGGAGTATTTCTGGTGGATAGTCGGATTTACGAATGTATGGAAATCTATGGGATGGAACAGTATCATCTATCTGGCAGCGATAACCTCCATAGACCCGGCTTTGTATGAAGCTGCGGCCATAGATGGGTACGGCCGTTTCGGCAGGATGTGGCACATTACTTTGCCGGGCATCAAATCCACCATTGTCGTACTGCTTATAATGAATGCAGGCTGGATCCTCAATGCCGGATTTGAGATACAGTATATTCTGGGTACCAACGGGCTCGTACTTGATGTCTCGGAAACCATCGATATTTTCGTACTAAAGAGAGGTTTTGGGAGAACCAGTGGATTTGCCTTCGGTACTGCGGCCGGTATGTTCAAGACAGTGGTCAGTGCTGTGATATTGGTACTGTGTAATAAGATTGCCGGCTGGGTAGGCGAAGAAAGACTGGTTTAGCCTGACGTTCACGTTATGCTATTCAGCATGGAGGTATATAGAAATGAGAAAATCTGCTAGTGATAGAGTTATAGATTCGATTATCGTGTTCTTTATGCTCATAGTCATCGTTGTCATGTTGTATCCGCTTTGGAACACGCTGATCGTTTCTTTCAACGATGCAAGGGACTCCATAAAGGGAGGACTTTACCTGTGGCCGAGGGAATGGACACTTTTCAATTACCAAAGTGTGTTCAAGACTGAGAAAGTGTTCAACGCATTTTTGATATCTGTGGCGCGTACAGTTATCACAACGGTACTGAACGTGTTTTTCTCCGGTCTCCTTGCATATGTACTGAGCCATAAGGATTTTGTTTTCCGTAGATTTCTGACCATATTCATGGTAATGACGATGTATATAAATGCAGGACTTATCCCGCAGTACTTCCTGTACCGCAGTCTTGGCCTGATCGATTCTTTCTGGGTCTATGTACTGCCGGCACTGGTGGGAGCGTTCAACGTTATCGTCATAAGGACATATATAAACTCATTACCGGCATCTCTTACGGAATCCGCAAAGATCGATGGTGCCAGTGAAATGAAGATATATTTCAATATAATCATACCGATGTGTCTTCCGGTACTGGCTACTGTTGCACTGTGGGTCGCTGTCGGTTCATGGAACTCATGGTTTGATTCGTTCATATTTGCGCCAAAACAGGAGTTGAGCACACTCCAGTATGAGATGATGAAAATACTCTCGTCATCCATGCAGCAGGGCGTCAGGCAACCGGACTATTTACAGCAGTCACAGCAGCAGCGCAGCATGGTCACTCCCAATTCATTGCGGGCAGCCATGACCATGGTGGCCACAGTACCGATCCTGATAGTGTATCCGTTCCTGCAGAAGTATTTTGTAACTGTTAACATTGGTAGTGTTAAGGAATGATGTTGAAGTAAACGTTCGCATGCGGCGGGATGCACTATACACCATGTCACCGCTGATAGTGCAGCTTGTGTCAGAACGGCGATGAAACAACTGATATTGATCATATAAAAATAAGAAGTACGGATTCTTAACCACAATAGAGCTGAATTGTCCGACAGACGGCTGTCCTATCAGGAGCCGTCTGTTTTTATATGCACTTCTGAAGGCAGAGAATTGCACAATATATCGACAAATGTTATCCTATAAGTAAGGAACTTTGTGTAAAAAATTGATCGAATCGGTCAGGTTAGGAGTGATCAATGTTGAAACAGTGTGTGGATACTAAAAATGTGCATATGAAAATGGCATATACCTTTATTGCTGTTTTTACGGCATTTATATTGCTTACATCATGTGCTCCTGCCGCAAATCAGGATCCACTTCCCGACGGCTTTGTATATATAAGCGATGTGATCCCCAGTGCGTTTCTTGAGATACGCTATTTCAGTGATGACAATTTCGTCGGCGCAGTTATAGACGGATATGAAGCACCGAAGGCCATACTTACCGAAGAAGCCGCCGAGGCGCTCAGGCAGGCGGCAGATGCGTTGTTTGAACAAGGCTATTATATTAAGATCTTCGATGCTTACCGTCCTCAAAGAGCGGTCGACCATTTTGTGCGTTGGTCAAAGGATATTGAAGATACGAAAATGAAGGAAAAATATTATCCGGATCTGGATAAAGCAGTTCTGTTTGAGTTGGGTTATATCGCGGAAAATTCCAGTCATTCAAGGGGCAGCACTGTTGACCTGACTTTAGTCGATGCATCAACCGGCGAAGAATTAGATATGGGCAGCGGATTTGATTTCTTTGGAGATATCTCAAACCATGGTACAGAGCTTATCACTGAAGATCAGGAGAAGAACCGGAATATTCTGCGGGATGCCATGGTGGAAGCCGGTTTTGAAATTTATCCTGAGGAATGGTGGCATTACACACTGAAAGACGAGCCTTATCCCGATACATATTTCGATTTTCCGGTCAAATAGCGGGTATATATAATTAAATAACCGGATTTTGCACCAGCAACTCTGTCCCGGATCCACCAGGATGGAGTTGCTGCTGTCAGGGCTTTTATTCGTCGGTCTTATGCGATATAATATGTATCAGTTGCGCTGATTTTGCACTATACAGTATTGGTGCCGTGCCGGACAGTGAAAATTGAAAAAAGACAGACATAAAAGGAGTTGAATAAGATATTTAGGTTGTTGTTGGAGAAGCTGAAGGAATCATCTTTTTCTGTAATTCCGATTATCATACTGGTTGTACTCCTGAATCTTACCATAGCGCCGATACCATCGTGGAACCTTATACTATTTCTGATCAGTGCTTTTGTAATAATCATGGGAATAACACTGTTCAACCTTGGGGTGGATATGTCACTGATTCCAATAGGGAAACATATTGGATCCGGACTGGTGAAAACCAGGAAACTGCCACTGATCATCATTCTGACATTCCTGATAGGTGCCTTTATCACCATGGCGGAACCGGATCTGATAGTTCTGGCCGGACAAATAAACGGAGTGCCTGATACGGTCATTATCCTGAGTGTTTCACTTGGTGTCAGTCTGGCGCTGGTCGGAGCGTTTTTGAGGATATTGTTCCAGGTACCGCTTTCGTTCATACTGATCAGCTGCTATATGCTGGCTTTCATCTTATCCTTTTTCACCGGCAGGGATTTTATTTCCATTGCATGGGAATCGGGCGGTGTTACTACGGGTCCGATAATGGTGCCCTTAGTGATGGCTCTCGGACTCGGCCTGGCATCGGTCCGTGCAGACAAAACTTCAGAAGAGGATAATTTTGGTCTTATTTCTCTTTGCCTGATCGGACCTATAATCACTGTATTGATCCTGGGTATGTTCTTCAATCCATCCGGAGGAAGCACGATGACAGTGCCCGAACTGCAGTCTGTTTCAGGGATTGCATTGCTTTACATCCGTAATCTTCCGGAATATATGAAGCAGGTAGCTATAGCTCTGGCGCCCATGATCATAACATTTGCTATTTTCCAGGTTGTAAAGTTGCGTCTTAAGCTGAAAGATATTTTGAAAATCAGTGTGGGGACGATCTATACTTATGCAGGTCTGGTGCTGTTTTTGATCAGTGTGAACGTGGGCTTTTCACCGGTGGGATATCAGCTCGGCAGTGTCCTGTATGAGAACAACAGCGGCATGATACTGATCCTGGTAGGTATGGCGACAGGATATTTTGTTGTCGCTGCCGAACCGGCAGTTTTCGTGCTCAAGAGACAGGTGGAAGAGGTCACCAGTGGGGCCATATCAGCAAAAGCGATGGGGATAGGATTATCCATAGGTGTGGCGGTATCGGTGGGGTTGGCTATGTTGCGCGTTATTACAGGGTTGTCGTTGTTGTATTTCATCATTCCGGGATATGTGTTTGCCCTGTTGCTTACATTTGTCGTACCGCACCTTTTTACTTCGATCGCTTTCGATTCCGGAGCAGTGGCATCGGGACCCCTGGCGGCGACATTCATGCTTCCTCTTGCAATTGGAGCATCAGAGGCGGGAGGCGGGAACATATACACTGATGCATTCGGGATCGTAGCTTTGGTTGCCTTGACTCCGGTAATCACCCTCCAGATATTCGGCCTGGCTTATTCCATAAAATCGAAGCTTGCAAAGAAAGCGATGGTTGTACCCGAATCGGAGGATACTATTGTCGAGCTGGATTATTCAGCATCGGAGCAGGAAGATGAAGAACCTGCAGAAAGTACGACAGTAAAAGCCGAAGCCCGCTCAGACACCGGTCGGAAGGATACGGCGCCGGATACAGGCATGGACAATGCAGTGCCCAGAGGTTAAAATAGAAAATAACATGTGCAATTGCAGTTGAACGGAGGAGAATGATGGTTAGTCACTCAGATGCCAGACTGGATGCTTTGTTCACGATAGTGGATCACCGCCTGGAGGATATTTTGACGAATACTTACAAGAGCAACAAGATGCCCATTTTGTTGCTGACCCGCGGGAAAGGCACAGCCAAGTCGGTCGTATATGAAGTCCTTGGATATGAAGGGCGAAAAAAAACCGTTGCAGTCAGCATCCAGACAAAAGCCATGACGAATCATATACTGAAGCAATTGGAGGATAATATCGATTTTGGCAAACCCGGTACCGGGATCGCTTTCTCTATAAATGTAAGCAGCATCAGCGGAGTTTTTTCCAGGATATGCATCCAGGCGGAGGAGAACTTAGGGATAGGAAGTGAAGATATGCCTTTAACATCAAAAGAGCCTTATCATCTGATAGTCACCATAGTAAACAGCGGATTCTTAGATCAGGTCATGTCAGCGGCGAAAAAGGCAGGAGCCACCGGCGGCACTGTAGTCCATGCCCGTGGCCTCGGCTCTAAGGAGGCTATGAAATACCTCGGCATAACCATACAGCCGGAAAAAGATCTTGTTCTGATCCTGACGCCGAGAGACAAGAAGCTGGCCATTATGGAAAGCATCATGCATGAAGCAGGGCTCAACACCGCAGGGACCGGCATCTGTTTTTCACTGCCGGTGGACAGCGCCATAGGGATCATCGATTAGGGGATCTGGGCCGAAATATCCACAGCAATGCTTGATTGCCTGATTTACATCATGTTTGGCTGAAGGCCGGGCGAAGATTGCCTGTGATTCTATTGCAGGATAGTTTAGTCAGGAGCATGATATCTGAAGGATGCTTTTGTTATCAGTGGAGCATTTTTGATTTCTGTAATAAAACTTATAACAACAGCTAACGGGTACGCGTACCCGTTATTTTTATCTGTTATAGATTCTAAAAAGACTATTCATTGTAAAATCCATTAAAAAATTATCAAATATGGATGACAATCTGGTATAATAGGGCGAAAGGGGGTGCATTAAATGGCAATGAAAAAAAACAGCATTGTCATAATAATGTTGTTGGTTCTGGCCTTATGCTGCAATATATTCCTGGTGTCATGCCAGAGCGGCAAAGATGTATCTGATCAGCCCGGTAAGTCCCAGAAGACAGAGCAATCGGGGAAGTCCGGGCAGTCAGGACAGGTATCGAAGATCACTTCAAAGGGCATTGCGATTTTTGCAAACAAAGAGCTTGAGACGATTGTAAGGGAAAGGATCGGCAAACCTGAAGGAGATATCCATGTCAATGATTTAAAAGAGATAACGGAGATTTATCTGGACTTTTCCAATGGTAATAAAGGGATCTCTTATTTCAACGGTGAACAGAACAGCGAAAATGTAAACGGCAAAAAGATACGAAGAGACGATTTTGTCGATCTTGCTCTGTTCCAGGATCTGAATCATCTCAGTGTGGTTTGCCTGCCTGTTGAGACATATACTGTTGAAGCGATCGGAGAATTGAAAAATCTGATCAGCCTGACTTTGGATGAATGTGATGTAAAAGACATAAGTGCATTGGGCAGCTTGAAGAATCTGACGGAGTTGAATCTGAACCGCAATTATGGATTGAAAGACATAAGTCCGCTAAGCGGGTTGAAGAATTTGACGAGATTATCCCTGGGCATTGATCTGAGTGATGAAAGATGTATAAAAATATTAGCAGGTATGACTGATCTGACTGAGTTGGAATTGCATCACAATGATCCCTACGGTGTGCACGATATAGAAGGACTGAGTGTCCTGACGAACCTGACAGGTCTGGACCTGACTAATTGCAATTTTGGTGAACTGGACGGATTGAAGGCGCTGAAAGATCTGCCGAATTTGAAGAAGCTGGCCCTGAAGCTGAACAGGATCTACGATGTAAGTGCATTGAGTGCCTTTAAAAACCTGACTCATTTGGATCTGAGCCAAAACGAAATCAGTGATATAAGTGCATTGAGCAACTTGACGAATCTGGAGCATCTGGATCTGGATGAAAATTACATAAGTGACATAAGCGCCTTGGGCGGTTTGACGGATTTGAAACATCTGACTGCCAGATACAATTATATCACCAATATAAGTGCATTGAGCGGTTTGACGAATCTGGAATACCTGGATCTGGCAGGTAATGATCTAAACGATGACTCCGGCGGCATAGGTGCTTTGAGCAGTCTGGCGAATCTGAAGTATCTGGATCTGAGCAGCAATGATGAAATAAGAGACATAAGTGCCTTGACCGAGTTGACAAACCTGGAACATCTGGATCTGGGGGGCAATTATGTCAGCGATATAAGCGCCTTGAGCGGCTTGACGAATTTGAAATATTTGAGTCTGGAAAGCAATGAACTGCGTGACGGTTATGGTGTAAGTGCCATAAGTGGGTTAAGTGGCCTGACAAATCTGGAGCGCCTGGATCTGAAGAGTAATGCCATAAGAGACATAAGCGTGATAAGCGCGTTCAGAAACCTGAAGCATCTGGATCTGTCCAATACGCTGGTGGAGGATATCAGTCCTGTAAGTGGCCTGACGGATCTGAAACGTCTGCAACTGGGATTTAGTGGCGGAAGTTTCCACGATATAAGTATACTGGGCAGTTTAGCAGATTTGGAGTATTTGGATCTGGAGATGACAAGAATCAGTGATCTCAGTGTGCTAAGCAAGTTGACGAAGTTGAAGGGGCTGAATCTGCGGGAGAATGGGATCAGCGATATAAGTGTACTGAGCGGGCTGACTGATCTGGAACGCCTGGAACTGGACCGCAATCAAATAGATGATATAAGCGTACTGGGCAGTTTGACGAATCTGAATTACCTGTCCTTGTTCGACAATAAAATAAGCAATATAGAAGTGATCGGCGGGTTGAAGGATCTGGATGAACTGCACCTGTCAAGAAATGATATCAGTGATATAAGTCCACTGAGCGGTTTGACGAATCTGACAAAGCTGTTCCTGAACGATTGCAACATCAGTGATATAAGTGCACTGAGCGGACTGACAAAACTGACTCATTTGCGCCTGGCCAATAATAACATAAGTGACACGAGTGCACTGAGCGGTCTGACGGAAATCATCGACCTGGATTTGTCGGGCAATCCGGTATGAGATCATAGTTCACAGGAGACCGTGTAAAGACAGGGTTTCAATGTAAAGATGACCGACTGACGCTCATATTTTTACAGATAACCAGTAACAGAGCGGGAGATATCCCAACCGCCATGTATCGGAACCTGCGATTTACATGGCCCGGGATATCTTCCGCTTTATTCATCTGTTGCCGGGGCTTTCCACGGAGTCCTCAAAGCACTTCGTATCCGAGGGCGGTGATGGCTTTTATTACGTCTTCTGTCGATACTTTTTCTTCATCGTAGCTGAACTTCACCTTGCTCGCATTGAACAGCACCCTTACACTTTCCTTATCCACACCGTCCAGGGATTTTACCGCATTTTCCACCTTCTGTACGCAAGAAGGGCAGGTCAGTGTTTCCAATTGGATCGTCGCTTTTTTCATATCAATAGTCTCCTTTCCGATAGGGAATATTAGTATTTTCATTTTCTGAACCACTTAGTATTATCACTCTCAATATACCAGTTACCCTGTCGCGCAGTACCAGGTGTCCTGTTTGTTTTATTTTGTCATTGCTGCCTTGCATTTGACATATTACTTTCTCAGTTTATAGCGCAACAGTCTCATGCCGTTCAGGATGACCACAAGGATACTCCCCTCGTGTACCAGCATGCCGATGGACATGTTCATCCATTCGCTGAAAAAGACGCTGGCAAGCAGGAACAGCACGACACCGACAGCAATCAATATATTCTGTCTCATATTCCTGGCTGTGGCCCTGGCCAGGCCAAGTGCATGGGGCAGACGGCCGAAGTCCGAATTCATGAGTACGACATCGGAGGTTTCAATGGCAACGTCGGTGCCGCCACCCATGGCAATGCCGATATTTGCCAGGGCCAGGGATGGGCTGTCGTTTACACCGTCACCGACGAAAGCGGTGATCCGGCCCTCTTCCTCGGTCAGCCTCCTGATATAGGCTGACTTGTCCTCCGGCAGCATGTTGCCGTGAGCTTCGGTCAGACCAAGTTCCCGGGCGACCAGATCCACAGTGCCCTGATTATCGCCTGACAGCATTATAAGGTTCCTGACGCCGAGTTTTTTCAGCCTCTGCAGATTTTCTTTTACACTTGGGCGTATCTGGTCGCGCACTCCCATCAGTATTTTCAGTTCCCCGTCCACAGCAGTCAGCACAAGCGAGGTTCCATTCTTCCCGAAGCGTTCCATGTCTGCTTTTACCTTTACATCGACATTTATACCTTCCCTCTCCATCAGTGCGGCATTGCCGACGGCGATCCTGTGCCCGTCTACGCTGGCAATGATTCCGCAGCCCTTTATCACTTCTGTATCTTCAACGGGGTAGATCGTCGTTTCGCCAGTTCCCTCCAGTACTGCTTTTGCCAGCGGATGGTCTGACTCGCTCTCCACACTTGCGAGATATTCCAGCGCCTTATCGATATTATCCCCGTAAAATTCTTTTTCTGCAACGGACGGGTTCCCCATGGTCAATGTGCCTGTTTTATCGAACACGATAGTATCAAGCCTGCTGAAGTCGCCGATAACTTCGCTGCCTTTGAGCAGGACTCCATGGCGGGCTCCATTCCCGATGCCTGCTACATTGGATACGGGAACGCCGATTACCAGGGCGCCGGGGCAGCCGAGGACAAGGATAGTGATGGCCAGCTCCAGGTCACGGGAAATCAGCCATACCAGCAGACCCAGAGCAAGGACAGCAGGAGTATAGTATTTTGCAAAACGGTCGATGAAGCGCTCTGCTTTTGATTTGGAATCCTGGGCCTCCTCTACAAGCTCGATGATCCTTCCGAAAGTGGTATCTTCTCCGACCCTGTCGGCAACGATCCGGATCGTTCCATTATCGAGGATCGTGCCGGCAAAAACTTTTGCTCCTTCGCCCTTCAAAACGGGAAGGGATTCTCCGGTGATGCTGGCTTCGTTGATGCTGCCTTCTCCTGATATAACGGTTCCATCCACCGGTATTTTGGCGCCTGTCTTCACCAGCAGGATATCGCCAACATCTACCTCTTCCACATCGACCTCCTCAAACTCGCCGTCTGCTGTCTGCTTCAGCGCACTTTCCGGTGCCATCTCAGTAAGCTCCCGGATGGCTGAGCGGGTTTTGTTCAATGTGCGCTGTTCCAGATAAGCGCCGAACAGGAACAGGAATGTTACGATGGCGGATTCTTCGAAGTTTTTTATAAAAAACGCGCCGATGACGGCTATGGTGACCAGTAAATCAATGCTGACGACCTTGACTCTCAATGCCTGGTATGCCTGGATGGCAATAGGTGCAACGCCGATAACAGACGCAATTACAAAAGCTAAAGCCGCTGCTGTCTCATTTTTGAAGCCCAGTCCGCTGATAAAGCCAGCGGCGATCAGGATGGCGCCTGCCAATGCTATATGATTTTTTTTGCTAAGTATGAATCTCTGCATTCTGCCTCCTACCTCGCCGGGCCGCCCTTTTCCCGGCCCGCTCTCTTTATCATTTCATTCTCATTGCCGATCTGCATTTTCGCCGGTTTCTTTACTGATATCTCTTGCAGCCTGCTCACGGCTATGCATGATATGCTTTGTCCAGCTCCGACAGCATATCATAGACTGCTTCATAGCTTTCGCATACGTCGGCAGGAACCGTATAGCTGTCTGTAACGTCGCGCAGTCTGGCGAACTCATCTTCCAGATCAGGTCTTTCTGATCCCGCAGCTTTTATTCTCTTAGCTATAGCATCGAATATTGCATGCACCTCATGAAACTCGGGGTGGCTTTTGCCATGGACCCTTGCTACGATAGGGACATACTGTTTCAATGTCTTCATATGCCTTGCTGCTGTTTCATTGAATACATTTTTGTCTGCCATTTTCCATCACGTCCTTCGTCTGTTTTCATGATTTGAGCTTAGTATATCATTGTTTACCGTAAAATAATTCGACCCGGATCAAAATTGAGAAATTTGTCCTGGCAGATCAGCAAGCCTTGCATGCATCAGATTTATGTGTGCAGAATACGGTTCCGCTTCATGTCGGATGACGTTCAGTGCACAAGCATACAATCGAGCCGGATGACCTTTGCGGCTGTATTTGCCTCCTGTTGCTTTACGGTAAATCTCCGCACTGTATAATTGTATCAGTTACAATATATATACCCCATTTTACGGCGTTGGAGCAGATCAGGCCTGAAATATTACTTTTTCTTATTATCAGGGGGGATCAAACCTGAAATTTCCCTTTCATTTCCTTTCTCTCAACAAATCAATACCACTTAAACAGGCTTCCAGAACAAGTTGATATAATCTGCAAAAAAACCATTGAAATTTGTCGAAAAAACTAGTATAATGCTTCTGAATATTCTTATATTTCGCCTGTCACAGAAGATTTCAGATATGGGAAACAGGCAGAAGGAAAACGCAATTCAGCGAGCTTGTCGGTAATGCCGGTCAGGGATCGTCATTGCAACTTATCACTGAAACTGAAAGGGAGCAGTCTGACTATATGGAAAAGCCCGATGTATCGCCGGTACAATGGCCGGCTAAAACGGTAAACAGAAAGCAGCGTTATATTGATGTAACCAGTAAATTCCGGATCGGGCATGCTGCGGCTTTACTGTGGCTGGTATTCTCCATTGTTGTGTCCGTTCCCTGGCTGAACGATCTCGGATCCCACATTGGCATACCCCTTGCTCTTATATTGATTGCCGGCATAGGATACATCCCCGGGTATATCAACATGTTTATAGCAGTGAGCCTGGTTTTTGACCGGCAGCCTCCATTTAAGACAGCAGACCCTGCCGATCCTGTCACCATCCTCATTGCCTGCCGCAATGAAGAGAAAATCATTGCAAATACGCTGCAATATATCAGGAATCAGGATTACCGGGGACCGCTCCACGTCATTGTGGTGGACAATGCATCTGCGGACAAAACAGCGGAAACGGCACTGGAAGCGGGAAAGGCTCTGGGGATCGACATACAGGTCCTGTTTGAAGAAAAACCCGGGAAGTTTAATGCGCTGAATAAAGGACTGGAGCATATAAATACCGAGTTTGTGGTCTCCCTTGATGCCGATACCCTGCTGCATAAATCGGCGATCCGCTATCTGGTTTCCCGAATCAAATCAGCTCCCAAAGAAGTATGTGCAGTAGCCGGATCGGTGCTGGTCAGGAACAGCCGGAAAAATCTCCTGACCCGTCTGCAGGAATGGGATTATTTTTTGGGTATTGCCAGCATCAAGCGCATGCAGGGCTTATATCAGGGTACCTTGGTTGCACAGGGAGCCTATTCGCTTTACAGGACAGAAGCATTGAGGGATGCTGGCGGCTGGCCCGATGCTATTGGTGAAGACATCGTCCTGACATGGAAACTGCTGAACAGTAAGAAAAAAGTATTTTTTGAACCACTGGCTGTTGCATTCACTGAAGTCCCCGTGACACTGAAACACCTGATGCGTCAGAGAAGCCGCTGGGCACGCGGGATGATTGAAGCTCTGAAGCTGTTTAAGCCTTGGCAGCAACCGGTTAAATATGTCAAATACCTGACAGGCATCAACCTTATCATGCCCTACCTGGATTTTGTTTACACATTTTGCTGGATGCCGGGGCTGATCCTTGCTTTCTTCGGCAGATACTGGATTGTGGGTCCTGCGACTCTGTTCGTCGTTCCCCTTGCCCTGGTTCAAAACTATATACTCTACAACTATCAGCGTGAAGTGTTCAGGAAACTCGATCTGCGCATCAGACGCAATCACCTCGGATTCGGACTTTATGTTCTGGTCTATCAGATGCTGATGAGTCCCATGTCCGTTATAGGGTATTGTCAGGAACTGCTGATGCTGCGGCGAAAATGGAAGTGAATGCAGGTACCGGCCTGGGGCGAAAATCCAATTGGCGTGAAATGACCGTAAGATATGATTTTGTTTGTCCCTTTGCTTTCCTGGATCCCAGCCCTGCTATTTCTCTGTTGCTTCCCATGTTCCTTTGGAATAGGTCTCATCGACCATGTCGCATATGCCGGCCAGCAACATGATGATCCCCTGCACTTTATGTGGCTGGACGACATAGACACCTTTGTTATTGGCATCTTCGACGATCAGGTCTGCGGCAAGCAGTGGTTTCATGTGATGATATGCCTGGCCTGTCGAATTCAGCTGACATTCAGTTACTATTTCCGCTACAGACATGGGTTTCTTCAAAAGCGCAAGCAGGATATTCAGCCTGTCGCTGTTTCCTATGCTGTTCAAAACCTTTTCTGCTGTGCGATTTTCGATCAGAGCCAACAAATCATCGGTGCAAACCTCATTTCTGATCCAGTTCGATTGCCTGCCTCCGGACGAGTAAACACCCAGATAAGTTATCATTCCTGTTGTACCTTTTTTATCCGTCAGGGCACACAATTCCTCCATTATTTCGCTCAGGCGCCTATCGGGATGCATATTCTTCATTTGGTGGATATTTTTCAGCGGTTTTTCATCATATTTCATCTGGCTCTGGACAAATGATTCGACCGATTCACTGAGCTTCTGCAATTCTTTTTTCAATGAGCAGATTTCCGCATTTAGCGAGTCGATCTCTGCACCGTAATTCCTCTCCATGATTACACATCCTGAAATGCGTAATTACGCAATATTGTAATAGTATAATACCATATGCTTCAAAATATTGCAATACGTAATTGCGTAAAAACATAACAATATATGTTCTTGAGTTTGCACTGTGTAATAACGTGAAGTCCCGGAACAGCAAATGTCCTGATGGAGGTATATCCCGCACTGGCACCTGTGCGATAACACCTTAAGGAGCAAGATTTCAACTAAAGTCCTCATAATCATTTTTGCGATCAGAAGATCAAATGAAGCCGGGCACTGTTCGGCCGATCATGCGAGGATACTTTGCAAATGCTTTGTAAAACCCCGCATATGTTTTAAAACCGTACTCGAGCACCACATCGATGGTTTTCCTGCCGGCAGCGATTTCGCTGAGTGCATGATCAGGGCGCCGTTTCATTATATATCTGGCAATCGAAGATCCCATAACAGATGAAAACAACCGGTAATAATGGCAGGAAGAATAATTGGCCATCCGCGCCAGTTCTTCCGCCGTGATGTCAGTCTTCAGATTCTGCTCGACATATTCCAATGCGGTTTTGATCACTTCAGGGTGTTGCATGGTGTCCTCCTCCCGTACGGTGATTCCAGTATACGATATAAATCATATAAAAACACTTCCTGTACTGCTATAATATAAATGCCAGGCACATCAAACAGGCATCTTTTATTGAAAACAGTCCTTCTGAAATCATGCAGGCATATGCAGCATCAGGATTTCAGGGTGTCACCATTGGACTGACAGATCGGATGGTGTCATTGGAGCAACAAATGAGGGTGATACGATTGGATAGCAGACGAGGCCGGCATCACATGAATAACAGATGAGGACGGTATCAACGGCATCATTGTATAATTGTCCGGGTGATTTACCGGTATCAGAGGTCTGGCACAGGAGGTCGGTTATGAGTATTTTGGCGAGGTTGACGCGGGTTTGGCTGACGAGGCAGTTGCAGCCATTCACATTCAAAAATGAATATGACGAGAAGCTTGACTTTGCTGGATGTGAAGGTCTTGGTCTTTATGTCCATATTCCTTTCTGCAGGCAGCTTTGCTCGTTCTGTCCATACTGCAGGGAGATCTACGATGCAAAAGCCTGCGATGAATATATAGACCATCTGATCCGGGAAATACATATGGTCGGTTCCCGGCTCAAAGAAAAAAAGCATGTGACAAGTCTTTATTTCGGCGGAGGAACTCCTGCCCTTGCCGCTGACAGGATCGGTGAAATAATTGCTGCAATCGATGAGCACTTCATCATTACTGAGGGGATCGGCCTTGAACTGCACCCTGACAATGTCAGTGAGGAAACGCTCACCGCTCTCCGCAGAGCAGGTGTGAGCAAGATCTGCATCGGAGTCCAGTCATTCAGGGACAAATACCTTTCGATCCTCGGAAGAAGGGATCCCGATCCGGCGCAGTTGACAGAAGCGTTGAAAAAAGTCCAGTTTGAGACCGTATCCATGGATTTCATATTCATGCTGCCCGGTCAGACCCTTGACGACCTGAAAGCAGATATTGAAATGGCCTTTTCGATCGGAGCGAATCATGTGGCGATATACCCGTTCATAGATTTCGCATTCGCCGGTTCAGGCATAGAGCCGATGAGAAAACAGGAAAAGCGGAAGCTGCTGGACGACATTACGCTATATTGTCAATCGAAGGGCTATGTGCGGGATTCTATCTGGACATATTCCAATAAGCCCGGATCGAAGTATTCTTCGATGACGCGGGACAATTATCTGGGGTTCGGCTGCTCTGCGGCGACTCTACTTCGTGATCAGTTCAAGATCAATACTTTTTCAGTAAAAGAGTATCAGAAGAGAATCCGGAACAATACGCTGCCTACATCTCTGACCCTGCGCTTCACAGAACGGCAGAGGATGATCTATTATCTTTTCTGGTATGCCTACAGTACAAAGGTCGATCCGCGGGAATTCGAAAATTTCTTCGGTGTATCCCTGAAAAAAGCATACGGCTTTGAGCTGTGGCTGGCTAAAAAGCTGGGCTTTGTGACAGAGGAGGATGGCATCCTGCGCATGACTCTCAAGGGAGCGTTCTATTACCATCATTATGAGAATTATTATACTCTCGCATATATAGATAAAATGTGGGGCATCATGCGCCACGACGCATTTCCGCAGAAAATCATCATGTGAAGTCTGCAGGTATAAAAATCTGGCAGCATGCGCGTTATGGAATAAACTGTAAACCGATTTTGTGAAAAACTCGAAACATAGTATAATTATATTGAGAAATTCTATAGAATGGAGAGTTGTACAGGATGAATGCTTTGTTTTTAACAGTAACAGCAGGACAAGGTCACAATTCCACGAGCTTTGCTCTGGCAAGCTATCTGGAAACTCAAGGCGTGAACTGTACTGTGCTTGATACATATAAATACCTGAGCAAGCTGATCGGTGACCTGGTGGACGTAGGCTATACATCCATGGCCAGGCATTCGCCGAAATTGCATCTGCTTATGTATGACAAAGCTGAAAAGGCTTCGTCCAGTGAAAAAGCCAGAAAAAATTACCTGCCTTATACAATTGCAGAAGCTTCAAAGAGCAAAATGCAGAAATACATAGAAACGAAAAAGCCGGATGTTATCATCTGCACCCACATTTTCACCGCCATCATTATTTCGCAGATGAGGCGGGATGGCGTTCTGGACGATAAGGTACCGGTCTTTGGCATTGTGACTGATTTTACCCTGCATCCTTTCTGGGAAGATACGGAGATGGATTACTATGTTGTAGCCAATGAACTGCTGCTTTTCGAAGCACAGAGAAAGGGGATCGATGCCGATAAGCTGCTGCCGTACGGCATCCCGGTCAAGGAAGAATTCTCCGTGGATGTGCCGGCATCGGAGGCCAGGACTCAGCTGAATCTCAGGGACAAAACGACTTTACTGCTGATCTCAAGCAGTGTCGGATTCGGCAATATCACGGATGTACTCTCGGATATAGATAAAGTCCCGATGGATTTCCAGACTGTCATTATATGCGGCCGAAATAAACGCCTGTCAAAAAAGATCATAAACACTCCTTACAACAAGGATGTAATCGTTGTGGATTATGTAGACAACATGGAGCTTTATATGGATGCAGCAGACATCATCATTACCAAACCGGGAGGACTCACTGTATCTGAAGCGCTGACCAAGAGAAAACCGCTGATCATCACTGATCCGATACCGGGAGTTGAAACCCGAAATGCCTATTTCCTCATAAACAACAATCTGGCGGTCTATGCCGGGAAATACTCGAGGATTTGCGATGTCATCATGCAATTGTACTCGCGTCCCGAAAAGCTGAGCCAGATGAAGCAGGCACAGGATGCATACGGCAAGAAGCACAGTGCGAAAAACACAGGGGATTTCATAATACAGCTGATCAATTGATGGGTGCCAGGCGCGGTACTTAGTCACTTATTCCAAAGCCGTTCATGGGAAGCGGTCTGCAGCTGGGGAGGACAGGAGACGGTCCAGATGAAGAAAGTGAAAATAACGGTTATGAGGCAAACAGTTTATCAGGATCTGATAGACGCATATGAAAACCCGATGCAGAATGCCTGTGATATAAAGGTCGGTCAGGTTTTTATCGCCAATGGATGGGAAAAGCCCGAAGGCTTGTGTGAGAGTGCGTGGGAAAGCATGTCCGCATTCGTGATGGCACTGGCCCATGGTGCAGAAAATCTCTACAATGGCTGGATGAAAAACAGCAGGTCGGCTATGATTTCGTGCAATGACGGTTTCCGGCCTGTAAGCTTCCTGATCGAAGCGCTGGATGAGGAAGCAGATCTGTAAAACAGCGCATTCATATCAGCCCCAGTATCCGTACACACTGAGCTACGATAAAACAGATGACGATGCCTGTGGCGGTAGGTATCAGAAATGAGATCCCGGTCCATTTCCAGCTCCGGGTCTCTTTACGTATGGTCAGCAGGGTCGTTGCGCAGGGGAAATGGTTCAGTGAAAACAGCATGGTACAGACGGCCGTCAGCCATGTCCAACCGTTATTTACAAGCAACTGCCGCAGGTCATCCAGACTTTCCAGTTCCAGCATGGTCCCGGTCGACATATAGCTCATTATAATAATGGGGATGACTATTTCATTGGCAGGCAGCCCCAGGATGAAAGCCATCAGTATGTAGCCGTCCAGCCCGATCAGGCGGGCAAAGGGGTCAAGGAATCCGGCACTGTGATCCAGCAGACTGATGTTGCCCACAGTGATATTTGCCATGAGCCAGATCACCAGCCCGGCGGGTGCCGCCACTGCGACAGCACGGCCCAGTACGAACAGAGTCCTGTCCAGCAGCGACCGGATCAGGATCTTTCCCGGCTGGGGTTTCCGGTATGGTGGAAGCTCCAGCGTGAAAGAAGACGGAAGTCCCTTCAGAATGGTCCTGGACAATACTCTTGAAATAAACAGTGTGATCATCACGCCCAGAACGATCATACCCAGCACTGTCACTGCAGCGACTGCAGATCTGAATGGCCCTGCTGCCCCTGCTATGAATATGGTGGCCAGAGCGATCAGTGCAGGGAACCGTCCGTTGCAGGGGACGAAATTGTTGGTAATGGTGGCTATCAGTCTTTCGCGGGGAGAGTGGATAATGCGGCAGGCGATAACGCCGGCGGCATTGCAGCCAAACCCCATGCACATGGTCAATGCCTGCTTGCCATGAGCGCATGCTTTCTTAAAGAAATTATCGAGGTTGAAGGCGACTCTTGGCAGGTAGCCCAGATCCTCAAGCAAAGTGAACAGCGGAAAGAATATTGCCATCGGGGGCAGCATGACTGATATGACCCATGCCAGGGTGCGGTACATGCCCAGGATCAGGATGTCATGCAGCCAGACTGGTGCGCCTGCTTGCATGAAGAGGGCAGACAGACGCTCCTGGATATGGGAAAAGCCATCAGCCAGCAGCTCTGAAGGGTAATTTGCCCCTACTATGGTGATCCAGAACACGATGCCGAGCAAGGCAAGCATTATCGGGATACCCCATACTCTGGAGGTCACAAAATAGTCGATCCTGCGGTCAAGCCTGCTATAGTTCTCTGTTTCGAAGGCCACTGTTTCGCGGCTGATTTTTTCTGCGGTTTTCACGATGGTACTGACCACCATGTCGCGCAGAGCTTCTGTATTGATCCCCTTTTGCTCCAGCAGCATCCTGGCTTCAATGATCTTCCTCTCCAGTTCTTCATGCCGGGCAATATCGATACCCAGGTACTTGCAGAGTGTCTTAGAAATATCAGCTTCCCCATCTATCAGACGCAGAGCTGTCCATCGGCTGCTTATCCTGCCGCCGGTCAATGCCTCCACTGCAGGCTGGAGGAGGGCTATGGCTCTCTCAACCGATTCATCATACAAAACCTTCACAGGTCTGACCTTTTGTTCTCCATTTACAACACAGTGTACAGCATCCTTTAATTCCCGCAGGCCTTCATTCTTTCTGGCGCTGGTTCCTATCACCGGCACACCTAATATGCGGGAAAGCTTCTTAAGGTCGATGGAGATCCTTTTCCTACCTGCTTCATCCATCAGATTGACGCATACGACAATGTTGTCAGTGATCTCCATGATCTGGAGCACCAGGTTCAGGTTCCTTTCGAGGCATGTGGCATCGGTTACGACAACAGTTACATCGGGTTCGCCGAAACAGATGAAATCCCTGGCTGCCTCTTCCTCTGCTGAATTTGCGAACAAAGAATATGTACCCGGCAAGTCGATCAGGTAATTGACCCTGCCGTTGTGTGTATATTTTCCCTGAGCATTGACAACAGTCTTCCCCGGCCAGTTCCCCGTATGCTGCTTAAGCCCTGTCAGGCTGTTGAAAACTGTGCTCTTTCCGGTGTTGGGATTTCCTGCAAGGGCGATCACTGTGTTATTTGTGGGCCTTACCCCTGGCTTGGGTATATTTTTCAGGGCACCGATACCGGTCGATTGACTCGTCAAGCCCACTGTACATCCCTTCCTCGATGGCGATGCTTCTCATCTGCTTTTTGAGCCGGCAGAGTGAAAAATGGTTACCTACGGCTAATATATGAACCGCTCAGAATATGTGTTACCTGGGTGGAAGCGGGGTATCCGGCAGGTATATGAAGTCGGTGGGTGGCAGAGGTTTTAGTACGCCTGTAATCGGTGAGTGGCAGGGTTTCAGCATGTCCGTCACCAGTGGCGGCGGAACTTTCAGCACGTTTGTCGCCAGTGGGCGGCAGAGTTACGAGAATGTTTGTCTTCAGCACCGGCTGTGCTATAATAGCTTAAAAAAGGAAAAAAGCAGAATTATGCAAAAAAGAAATGTATACATAAAGCTGGAAACATTCCTCAGGCATTCGTGCCTGCTGATATCCATAATGCTCACTATGATGCTGTGCAGCTGCGGTTACCGCGGCGAGTCCACTGTGGCGGGCATGCCTGCATCGCCTGATGAGGGTGCCGCCCATATCAAAGGACCTGATACAGCGCAAAATGCTGAGGCAGGCGAGGTGCCGGAACAGGGGGCAGGCGCCGGGCAAAATCCGGAGGAGAATGCAGCGCAGAGTTCTGAGGCAGGTGTTGTGCCTGGTTCAGTTTCCGCACAAAACCCCGGGATTTCCGGAAACACACAGGAAACCAGCGTCGAGTCAACTGGCAGCGGGGCAGCAGATCCGGACCGCAATAACTGGAAGTTTGTCCTGAGCTTCGCCGGCGACATCAACTTCGATGAAAACTGGTACACAATGCAATACTACAATACAACTGCAAATGGGATCTATGACTGTATTTCTCCGGAACTGATACAGATGATGCGTGATGCGGATATCATGTGCATAAACAACGAATTTACATACAGCACCCGCGGCACTCCGCTGAAAAACAAAGTCTATACTTTCAGAGCACACCCATCCAGGGTCAATATACTCAAGGAACTGGGAGTGGATATCGTAAGCCTTGCCAACAACCATGTCTATGATTATGGAGAGGAATCCCTTACAGACACCATGGCCACTTTGAGGGAAGCTGGTATAGAGTACGTCGGTGCAGGTCATGACCTGGCGGAGGCGATGGAGCCTGTGTATTTTGAGATACAGGGCAGGACCATAGCATATGTGGCTGCCTCAAGAGCAGAAAAATACAGGATGACTCCCCAGGCGACGGAGAATTCACCGGGGATCCTGCGCTGCTATGACACAGAGCTGTTCATCCGGAAGATAAAAAAGGCAAGGGAGAATGCCGACTATGTCATTGCATATGTCCACTGGGGCACGGAATTCACTCATGAGCTGGAGGAGGTGCAGCTTGTCACAGGCAGGGAATACCTGGATGCAGGTGCTGATATAGTGATAGGTGCGCATCCCCACTGTCTGCAGGGTATAGAATTCCATAACGGGAAACCCATCGTCTACAGCCTCGGCAACTTCTGGTTCAACAGGCAGACTGTAGACACTATGCTTCTTAATATCCATTTTCATGGAAGCGAAGATGAGGAATCCATCGAACTCGAGATCATCCCTGCGATACAGGCGAATCTTAAAACTTCTCTTGTGACTGAGCCATCAGAAAAGGAACGCATTTTCTCATTCCTTGAGAGCATTTCCATCAATGCGGAAATAAACGAAAATGGGATCATCACAGAACGCAAATCTGAAGCAGGTCAGCAGTGACTGCCGGTTTTGGATCTGGAAAATTTTGATATTAATATTTTCCAGATATGATTGCCGGATTCTTATGCCGGATAATAAATTACCAGCATTGGATAATTATCTCTATTCAGGATCGCCATAACTATGTATAGAATTTACTTGATAATTTTAGGATATGGAGGAATGGTTATGGCGAGAAAGTCAATCGTGTTTGTATTGGTGCTGGCAATGCTGGCGGCTGTTTTGGCGGGATGTGGTGATGCAAAGACCGCATCGGGAAAAGGCAAGCTCGTCGGAGTAACAATGCCGACCAAATCACTCCAGAGATGGAATGAGGACGGTGCCAATGTCAAAGCTGCCCTTGAGGCAAAAGGCTTCAGAGTGGATCTTCAGTATGCTGACAATAAACAGGATGTACAGAACAGTCAGATCGAAAACCAGATAACCATGGGATGCGATGTGCTGGTCATTGCTTCCATCGACGGCGGTGCACTGGGCGGAGTCCTTCAGCAGGCCAAGGAGCAGAATATTCCCGTGATCGCTTATGACAGACTGATAACGAACACTGACAAGTGTGACTACTATGCCACATTCGATAACTACGGCGTCGGTAAGATGCAGGGCGAATTCATCGTCGAGGCGCTTGGTCTTGATAAGGGCGAGACAGGTCCTTTCACGATGGAATGCTTCGGCGGCGACCCGGGCGACAACAATGCAGGCTTGTTCAACAAGGGCGCCATGGACGTTCTGCAGCCATACATAGACAAAGGAGTCCTTGTTGTTAAATCGGGACAGACCAAGTTCCCGGATCAGATCGCAATCACCAACTGGGAATCCAAGGGAGCCCAGGACAGGATGGATAACCTTCTGACCGCATATTATGCAGACGAAAACATCGATGTAGTCCTCTCACCGAACGACAGCCTTGCACAGGGTATCGTCGCTTCGCTGAAGTCAGCAGGATACGGCTCAGCATCCAAACCCTTCCCGATCCTTACCGGACAGGACTGTGACAAGATCAATGTAGGCCAGATCATCCGTGGTGAGCAGTCGATGTCCATATTCAAGGATACCAGGGTCCTGGCCGATCAGGTCATTGCCATGACGGAGGCGATACTGGCAGGCGAGACAGTTCCGACAAATGCAACCTACAACAACGGTGTGATAGACGTTCCTTCATATAACTGCGAGATAAAATTCGCAAACAAAGACAACTGGAAAGAGCTTCTTGTGGACAGCGGATATTACAAGTTGTCTGATATACCTGATGCTGAATGATATTATTTTCTGGTCGGCGGCAGCATGGCTGCCGCCATTTTAATGAAAGACATAAACTGAGCTCCATGGAATGGGACATGCAGGCTTTTGATTCAGACTCATTACAAAACGCTGTCGAGACATTGGGATCTTTCCATGATCGAATTATTTCACTTAAAACCATGCATTAGAAGGAGCGGAAAATGTCTGAATATATTCTTGAAATGAACAATATCACAAAAGAATTCCCCGGGGTGATCGCTCTTTCAGATGTTACCTTCCAGGTGAAAAAAGGCGAGATACACGCCCTTGTCGGGGAAAACGGTGCCGGCAAATCCACATTGATGAATGTTCTGAGCGGAATATATCCCTATGGTTCATATTCCGGCGAAATAATCTTCAAGGGTGCTGAATGCAGATTCAGAAATATCCGTGACAGCGAAGCGGCAGGGATCGCCATAATCCACCAGGAGCTTGCCCTCAGCCCTTTCATGACTATCGCCGAGAACATATTCCTGGGAAATGAAAGAGCCAGGAACGGACTGATAAACTGGGATGAAACCAACAAGGAGGCTGCCGCACTGATGAAGAAGGTCGGCCTCGATGAGAAGCACACCACGCAGGTAAGGAACATAGGTGTCGGGAAGCAGCAGCTTGTCGAGATAGCCAAAGCGCTGTCCAAAAACTGTGAGCTCCTCATACTGGATGAGCCGACAGCAGCTCTCAATGACGACGATTCCGATCATCTGCTCGGTCTTCTGCAGACACTCAATAAAGAGCATGGGCTTACTTGTATTTTGATTTCACACAAACTCCATGAAGTAATCAAGATCGCACACAGTATAACCGTTCTGAGGGACGGAAAGACCATAGAGACCCTGGACAATACCGTGCCTGTAAGTGAAGGAAGGATAATAAAAGGAATGGTGGGGCGTGAGCTTACGGACCGCTTCCCCAAACATACGCCGAATATAGGAGAGACAGGCTTTGAAATAAGGGACTGGGTCGTACATGATCCCCTGAATGAGGAAAGAGTCGTTATACACAATGTAAACATGTATTTCAGAAAAGGAGAGATAGTCGGCCTTGCAGGTCTCATGGGAGCGGGAAGGACGGAACTCGCCATGAGTGTATTCGGCAGGGCTTACGGCAGAAAGATCAGCGGCACGCTTATTAAGGACGGTAAGGAAATAACGCTGAACAATATCAATCAGGCGATAGCCAACGGCATTGCCTATGTCACCGAGGACAGGAAGACGGCAGGACTGGTGCATATACAGGATATCAAAAGGAACATCACGCTGGCTAATCTGAAGGCTATAACCAGGGGAATCGTCATAAATGAAGATGAAGAGATCTTAGTGGGGAAGGATTACAGGAAGCGGTTTGACATCAAGTCGACCAGTGTGTTTCAAAAGGTGGGCAATCTTTCGGGCGGGAATCAGCAGAAAGTGGTGCTCAGCAAGTGGATATTCGCGGCACCTGATGTGCTGATACTCGACGAGCCCACCAGGGGCATCGATGTCGGTGCAAAGTATGAGATATATAAGATAATCTTACAGTTGGCTGATGCCGGGAAATGCATCATCATGATATCCTCCGAACTGCCTGAGATACTGGGCATCACCGACAGGCTGTACATAATCAACGAAGGTCGTGTAGTGGGGGAGATGAAAACGAGTGAAGCCACCCAGGAGGATATCATGGCAACAATAATAAGAAGCTCGGCGGGGCGATAGGGGGGAAGTAAATGGATGGCATCAAGGAATTCATAAACCGTAATTTGCGGCAATACGGAATGATTATTGCTCTGGTCATCATTATAGTTTTCTTCGGATTCGTGACAGGCGGCAGGCTCATCTGGCCGAGAAATGTGTCGATGCTTGTGCGTCAGAACGCCTATGTGCTAATACTCGCCATAGGGATGATGTTCTGTATATTGACGGGAGGCAATGTAGACCTGTCCGTCGGTTCGCTGGTTGCACTTGTCAGCGCAATGTCAGGATTGATGGCGACGACCCTTGGCCTGCCTTCCGGGCTGGCGATACTGATCAGTGTTTTGACTGGTCTCCTGGCAGGTATCTGGCAGGGTTTCTGGATAGCATATGTCAGGGTACCGCCTTTCATAGCTACACTGTCAGGCATGCTGGTCTTCCGGGGCATTAACAATATCATCCTCAATGGTCAGACATTGCCGCTTTCGGGTCTGTATGTCACCATTGGAACGGGTTCGGTCCCGGATATCGCACCCAATACGGCCCCGGATTTCCTGCGTATCGGTGATTTGCTTCAGCTTCAGAACAAGCCTGAATACCTGAATATGACGATGCTTGTCACAGGGCTGGCACTATCCATCATATATGTGCTGGTTGTGATCTTCAACAGGAACAGCAAGAAAAAGCGCGGATATGAGGTGCAGCCGCTTAGCCTGGTAATCGTTAAGATTATTTCATTTTTTATAGTTATCAATCTGTTTTCATACTGGCTGGCAATGGATGATGGCCTGCCGATTATGCTGATCCTGCTGGCCGCTTTATACGCCATATATACGTTCATAGCGACCAAGACCATACCGGGACGCCATATATACGCCATGGGTGGAAATATCAAGGCAGCTGAACTTTCCGGTGTCAATACCAAAAAGATGATGTTCCTCGTATATGCAAACATGGGGCTCCTTTCCGGGGTAGCAGCAGTGGTGACTGCCGGCAGGCTGATGGCTGCATCGCCCAATGTCGGGGTAAGTTTTGAACTGGATGCCATAGGTGCGTGTTTCATCGGTGGAGCTTCGGCTTACGGCGGCGTGGGAACGATATGGGGAGCTGTGGTCGGCGCATTTATTATGGGTGTAATGAACAACGGCATGTCGATCATAGGTCTGAACGTATTTCTTCAGTCAGTGGCAAAAGGACTGGTGGTACTGCTTGCGGTGGCATTCGACATGTATTCGAAATCAAAATCCAGGCTCGGTTGAACAGGCAAACAATAGTATTGCGGGGTTGTCCCGGGATCAGATCGGATCTTATCAGGGCACCCCTTTTGTCATTTTCACAGCACTCACCAACTAGTAATGCCGAGCTGATGTAATCATGTGTGTACAGGTTTAGAAGCTACAAAATACTGTATGTGAAGCCCATATATGGTATAATAATCTGGAATTACAAGCATGGTGTAATGCGCCGGAGGGGGCATCGAAATGAAATGGCTCTGCAAAATATCCATGACCCTTCTGTTTGCTGTTGTGGTCACATCTGCAGCAACGGCTTTATATTACCTCGACAAAGTAAATGAGGCTTATGACGACAACACTGTGAATGTATTCGGTGAGGATCCTAAATACCATTTCTCACTGATATTATATTCAGGGGACGATGATGAGTACTGGCAGAGCTTCAAGGAAGGTGTATTCGAAGCCGGGAAGGTCCACAATGCCGCTATAGAATACAACCCCATATCCGGCCCGGACAGCATAGATAAAATCGTAGAGTATGTGAACATTGCAAACAAATCCAGGGTCGACGGCATCATCGTCAATGGCAGGAACTCAGGAGAGTATTCTGAAGCCATCAACAATGCAGCCAAATCCGGTATCCATATCGTGGTGGGCGTGGCGGAATCAATTGACAGTGACAGGCTTTCATATGTCGGCAACAATTTCTATGACTATGGGGTGAAGGCGGCAAAGCTGATATCCCAGGCCACTGACAGGAAATCGCCCGTTGATCTGGCGGTGATCCTGGCGGACGAGAGCCGAAGCGATGCCGATAAAACACTCATATCTCAGAGCGATATTATGATGAGCGGAATAACGAGCGTGATAGAGCGGGAGAAAAAAATAAATCTTCTGCACACATCGTACAGGAGCAGCGATCTGCTTGGTGCCGAGGATATGACAAGGAATATACTGACTCAGTATCCTGAAGTGGACGTGATATTCTGCACCAACGCCAAGGATACTGCGGCAGCAGCGCGTGTCATAGTGGAACGAAATTTGGTGGGAGATGTCGTCATAGTCGGTACCGGCATCACTGATGAAATCAAATATTACATTCGGAAGGGAATCATATTCGGGGTGCTGGACAGGAATGGATACAAGGCAGGGTACAAGGCAGTGGAAATACTGTGCGGGAGTGTCGGAGATTCGTTTCAGTCCAGCTATATAAATATCGATACGGACATTTATACGAAAATCAATATCGACCAGAAGTGACAGGAGTCAAACATAAGCATCTCATCATATCCCGGTTTGGATCAGATGAGAGTTCAGCGGTGAATATGGCTGCAGCACGGAGCTGGTGGCGGCAGGATCGCGACCCCTGGCTGGAGTTCCACGCTCAGCGGGATTGCTGTGCTGCAGGATGATCCGGAGTAGTGATCATGGGTAAATTCTGGAACAGTATGTTCAACAGCATCAAATCCAGGTTCATTGCGGTGTTCGTACTGACAATGGCTCTGACCAGTGCTGCCAGCATATTCGTGCTGGGTCTGTCGAGCAATGTTATCAGGAAAATGGATGAGATGTTTGCCGCCAACATTGAAATAGAGAGTTTTCTGAGTGACATGCATAATGTAAATACCCACCTCACGAATTATCTTGTCACTTCAGATTCGGACAGCCTGCTCAACTACTACAGGTATAAGGAGATCTTCAGTGAAAAGGTACAGGACATGTTTTCCGAGCTGCACGGGATATACACGCAGAATGATCTGATCTACAAGGACATCGCATACATGGCCGATTCATATTTCAATGAAGCAGAGGCAGCTGTAAAAGCCAGGAGGACAGATAATGCTGACGAGTATATCGCCAGATACGCCGAGGCAAACAAAATAACCGGATATATCCGCACATATGCTGATCGTCTCAGCCTGAACATTTTGGACAGAAACACCACGCAATATCTCAACATTACTGAAAATCTCAGCAAACTCCATACAGCAAATCTTATCCTCACCATATCCGCAATACTGCTGAATGTGCTTGTCATAGCATACCTGACCCTCGACATGACGAAGCCGATCATAAAGCTGGCACATTCAGCGGAGGAAATCTCCAGGGGGAATTTTGACGCAGAGGATGTGGAAGTGTTTTCTCAGGATGAGCTCAGTATCATGGCCAATGCATTCAACACGATGAAGCACAGTATCAGAAACTATATCAGGGAGCTGCACAACAAGGCTGACACCGAAGCGCAGTTACTGGAACAACAGATAGAGAATCTGAGGATCCAGCAATTACTGGCTGACGCGGAAATGAAGGCACTGCAGATGCAGATAAATCCTCACTTTCTTTTCAACACGCTAAATGCCGGAGTGCAGCTTGCGATGATGGAGGGAGCGGACAGGACATCTACTTTTCTCGATAGTATGGCAAGGATTTTGAGATACAATGTCAAGAGCCTGGACAGAACTGTCAGGATAAAAGATGAGATCGACACTATCAGGGCATATGAGGACCTGTTTATAGTGCGGTTTGGAGGCACTATAAAATTTGAATATGATATCGACCAAAGCCTTCTCGACATCAATGTGCCGCCCCTTATCATCCAGCCGCTGGTGGAGAATGCAACGATCCACGGCATAGGCAACGTTGAAAGCGGCGGCGTTATAAGGATATCGCTGGACAAAACCGGAGATGTGGTCCGAATATGCGTCCAGGACAATGGAGTTGGGATGAGCGAGGAAACGAGACAGAAGATCCTGAGCTGCCAGAGCTTTGAAAGTGATAAGTCCGGTCATATGACGGGGATCGGGATATACAATGTAGTTCAGAGGCTGAGACTGTTTTTCAACTGTGAGGATGTCATTGATCTGGAAAGTGCTCCGGGCAAGGGTACGAAAGTGGTTTTGAAAATCCCATGCGATCAGGAGCGGAGCAGGGTAATCTGCTGTATTATGTAAAATACCGCTGCAAGGCAGCATATACGGGAAGGTGGTAGTTGCAGTGTACAGTCTGATGGTATGTGATGATGAGCAAATCATGATCGAATCCGTGCGGCACATCGTTGAAAAAGAATTCAGCAATGTAAGGATCATTGAGACTGCCAGATCGGGAAGAGAAGCCATAGAAAAAACGCTGACCATTAAACCGGATATCATACTGACAGACATAAAGATGCCGGGCATAAACGGCCTTGATGCCATCAAGGAAATCAAGAAGGTGCACAATGATGTAAAGATAGTCATCGTATCAGTATATGAATTTTTCGAGTATGCCAAACAGGCTGTTGAACTGGGTGTCAGTGAGTATCTGATAAAACCCGTGAAAAAAGAAAGACTGGTGGATACATTACAGCGGATAACAGACCAGCTGGATGATGAGAGGCGCAAATACAGATGGGAGCTTGAGGCGAAAGAGCGGATCGAAAAGATGCTCACAGCCGTAGAACACAGCTTCATATACTCGCTGCTCTTTGCCCAGGCACAGAAAGCCGACATCAGCAGATATAAGAGGGAATTCTTTGATATAGACAATGATACAGGGTTTATCTTCGTATTCGCGTTCAGGAAGACAGGCAGCAGAAGTGATTATGACGCTCAGTTGAGTGACAGCCTTGATAATGAAGAGCTGTACAATCTTTTCAAGAACAATCTGAAATACAGGTGTAAATGCATTGTTGGGCCGGTGATGCTGGACAGGGTGGTAGTTTATGCGGCCCAGAGCATCGACGATCTGTATCAGCAGAGGGTGCATTCCATATCCTGCATTGAAGAGGTAATGAACCTGCTGGAGAAAAAATATGATATCGAGTTTAAGATCGGTATAGGGAGGATACACAAAGATCAGGACATACTGTTGTCTTATCAGGAGGCACTGAAGGCACTCAACAGCGAAGGAAGCGGCAGGATAGTCCATATAGATGACATAGCTCCCAATATTTTTGACGTCGGGTATGAGATCACTTTACAGGAACAGAAGCTGCTGATCTCACTGGAGAACGGCGATGTGCAGAGGTGTCTTACAATACTGTCCGACATCTTCCGGAAGTATCCCAACTTTTTTGAACAGGAAAGCGTCCATTATAAAATCATTGAAATGATGGCAGCGGTACGGCGTATCGCTACAGAGAACGGAATCAGAGACAAAACCGAGCCGGGATCATATGTCAAAAGGATCTTGAGCTGTTGCTCCAGGGAAGAGTTTGAGCAGATATGTACGGAGGAAGTGAGAAACATAGCCTGTCAGATCAGTGCCAGGAAAAAAAGCAATATCGGGAAGATAGTTGAAATGACAAATAAGCTGATAAACGAGAGATTCAATCAGGATTTGAATCTGGACGACGTTTCCAGAGAACTGCACATTAGCCCGCAGTATCTAAGCAGACTGTATAAAAATGAAACCGGCGAGAACTTCATCGAAAGGCTGACATCAGTGCGGATCGAGCATGCGAAGAAGCTGCTGAGGCTAAACAGGTATTCTATAAAGGAAGTATGTTATATGTCCGGTTACAGCGACCCCAATTATTTCAGCAAATTGTTCAAAAAGCATGTGGGGAAGTCCCCGACAGACTATCAGAAACTGAACCGGTGAGGCTTCTGCAGGCGGGGATGCGGACATTCTGATCAGGACAGGACAGATCCTGCGCAGGCAGGATCAGCGTTGAACGGAACATGTCAGCGATGAAACAGACTGTGTCAGCGGTGAAATGGAGGTTGTTACCGGTAACCGGGTTTTTACCTTTGGAATACTGTATAAAGCATACGGGAGAGGTTTAGCGTGAAAAAAATGGTTTCATCTGAATCGATGCATGTGGTGAAGAAGATGGCGTTCCTTGCCATGGCCGGACTTCTGCTGCTTATATCAGGCTGCGGGCCTGACAAAACTGCCGCCAGAGAAGATAAGGTATCGAAGATAGGGTTCATTTATGAAACGATGACAGTCGAAAGGTGGCAGAGGGACAGGGACATATTCGTAGCAAAAGCGGAGAACCTGGGGGCTGAAGTCATTGTAAAAAATGCATATGAGGACTGTAATCTTCAGAGGGAGATCGCCATCGAAATGATTAAGCAGGGAGTGGATGTGCTCGTAATCGTTGCCGTTGATAAGGCCAGCCTCAGGGATCTTGTCAAATACGCCCGCAACCGTGATGTAAATGTTATCGCATATGACCGGATGATAAGGGATGCCGAGATCGACTTTTACATATCATTTGACAATGAGGAGGTAGGCCGTCTGATGGGACAGGCTGCTGTGGAAAAAGTCCCTGAAGGGAATTATCTCATCCTCAATGGCACTGAGAGGGACAACAACTCCTTTATGATCAACGAAGGTTATTACAGCGTACTTGATCCTTATATCGAAAAAGGTGCCATCAAAATCGTGGGAGAAACCTGGATCGATGCCTGGCGAACAGAAGGCTCATATGAGTTTGTCAGCAAGATACTGAACAGCGGGCAGAAGGTGGATGCCATCATTGCTGCAAATGACCAGTTGGCTGAGGGAGCTATTACTGCACTGAGTGAAAACAGGCTTGCAGGAGAAGTTTTCGTTACAGGGCAGGACGCCGAACTTGGTGCATGCCGGAGGATAGTAGAGGGCACACAGGGATGTACGGTTTACAAGCCCATAAGCATCCTTGCAGAAGGTGCTGCCGAGATCGCCGTAAGAATGGCGGAGGGAAGAGATATCGGTCCTCACGAAACGATCTTCAACGGGGCATATGATATTCCCTGCTGGATTTATAAACCGCTGCTCGTCACAAGGGACAATATCGATGAAACGGTGATAAAAGACGGCTTTTTCACAGCCGAACAGGTATACAGACATACCCCGTAGCCAACAGCCTTTTGCCTGTTCAAAATCTCAATTGAACTCCGGAGCATCTTTTTCGCTTCTGAAATTTCTGCTGCCGTTTGTCAGTTTGTGCTTGAATTTTTCATCGCAGCACAATAAAATGGTAAACAGTTGGTGTTATCCACACAAAATGGATATCACAAATGCTTTTTATTCTATTTTATGATATTATGTAAATTCGATCATATTAGCAGGGGATATGTGTCATGAAATACGATGTCGAATTGGTTGGGAAAATAGGATCCATGGCATTGATCCGCGAGAAAGAGCATGATATCGATTATAACGTATTCAGCCGTATAGGAAGTGAGCTGTGCCCGGGAATGATATGGGTAAGTTCAGGTGCGGTGGAGATAGGGCGTCTGGATTATATCAAGCGGACAGGGCAAGAGCTGACCGGTCCGAAGCAGGATATCATGACTGACTATTCAGCCCAGGGGCAAACGATACTGATGGAGGAATACCGCCGGTATATCCCTTCGAAGTACTCCGTCAGACAGCTGCTGGTGGAGCATGTGCATTTCAACGACCCTGAAAAGCGGGATCATATCTACCAGTTCCTGATGCGCTGTGTAAAGCAGGACGCCATACCGATCGTAAACTACAATGATACCGTCAGCTTTGAAGAAAACCGCAGATGGGAACTGGAGCAGCTTCGCAATAACGGGAACAGGGAGATCGTGGAATGCATCGACAACGATGAGACAGCTGCAGTGATTGCTTCACTGGTCCATCCAAAGTATCTGCTCATTTTTACCTCTGTCGAGGGGATCTATACTGACCCGAAGGATCCATCCACTCTGGTTGAGTGTGTAGAGGGCAAAAATGCAGATGAAGTGATAGAGGCAATAAACGAATTACAGAAGCATTGCTTTGGAAAGAGCCGTTCCGGCGCAGGTGGAGCCAAAGCAAAACTGGAATTTATCAAGGAACCGATCCGCCAGGGTACAACTGTCATGATAGCGAGTTCCCGATATCGGATATCAGATGTTCTCGCCGGCAATTGCCCGCGGACTGTTTTCCGGGTCAGATAATCAGCTCCTGGTCATTTTTTATCCTGGTTTACAGTGCTGCCTTGATTCTGTCAGCTGTTGTCCGGGATCGCCCGGTTTTGGCTGACAGGTCCGGTGTCTGCATTATTTCTGACAGCAGAAGCCGAATCTGCCGATATTTCCGATGTTGGCGCGCGTCCAGCCTTTTAATCGGACCATTATTAATGTATAATAAGAAAACAGACACAGAAACAGTGAAAGGAGTGACTACATAATGGCTAACCGTTTCTCCAAGATAACTCCTGAGATACTAGAGCTTTCCTCATTATTTGAAAACAACAGCCGGATCGATCCCTCATATTACGATAAATATGACGTAAAAAGAGGTTTGCGTGATATAAACGGAAAAGGTGTATTGACGGGATTGACGGTCATATCGGAAATCATCTCATCAAAAATCGTTGATGGGAAAGAGTATCCCTGCGAAGGAAAGCTTTATTACAGAGGAATAGACGTGGAAGAAATCGTGGAAGGATTCATAAAAGAAGACCGCTTCGGCTATGAAGAGGTGGCCTATCTCCTGTTGTTCGGTGAGTTGCCTGATGCAAAGCGCCTGGAGGATTTCAACAGGATACTGGCAAATTACCGTTCACTGCCGACAAACTTTGTGCGGGATATCATTATGAAGGCTCCCAGTCACGATATGATGAACACACTGGCCAGAAGCGTTCTGACCATGTATTCCTATGATGATTACGCTGATGACAATACACTGCCCAATGTGCTGCGGCAGTCCCTGCAGCTGATAGCGCTGTTCCCGCTGCTGTCCGTATACGGGTACCAGGCTTACTGTCACTACCATGACAAAAAGAGCCTCTTTATCCATCGTCCTCAGCCCGAATTATCGACTGCAGAGAACATATTGTATATTCTGAGGCCTGACAGCAAATATACGCCGCTTGAAGCAAAAATTCTCGATCTGGCGCTGGTGCTGCATGCTGAGCACGGCGGCGGCAACAACTCAACTTTCACCACACATGTGGTGACATCCTCCGGAACAGATACCTACTCGGCCATCACAGCGGCCCTTTGTTCGCTGAAGGGACCCAGGCACGGCGGTGCCAATATCAAAGTGGTACAGATGTTTGACGATATGAAGACCAAAATATCTGACTGGACTGATGAAGGAGAGGTTGCAGATTACCTTGAACGGCTGCTGGACAAGAAGGAATTTGACCGCTCAGGACTGATTTACGGGATGGGGCATGCCGTATATTCGCTGTCTGACCCGCGTGCCACCATGCTCAAGAAATTTGTCGAAAGTCTCTCAAAAGAAAAAGACCGTATGGATGAGTTCAGGCTTTATTCACTGGTCGAAAAGCTGGCACCTGAAATCATCAGGGAGAGAAGACGTATCTACAAGGGCGTAAGTGCCAATGTGGATTTCTACAGCGGCTTCGTATACAACATGCTGGGACTGCCCCTGCAGTTGTTCACGCCTCTGTTCGCCATTGCCCGTATACCCGGGTGGGCGGCCCACCGTATGGAGGAAATAGCAAATGCAGGTAAAATCATCAGACCTGCCTACAAATCAGTTTCAGAGAAGCGTGATTATATCCCGCTGGATGCAAGATAAGATAAGGTGAGGCAAGTTTCGGGGTTTCAGGCATGACCTCGAACCAAAAGCAAAATTTCAAGCCTGACCACAGCAATACCCCCAACAAACTGAACAGAGCAAACCGCCGGTTTCCGGCGGTTTGTTGGTGTTAGAGAGGAAAACCTGAATGAAGAATATTTTACATAAAAACCAATTATTCCAGACGCTTGTTGAGCTGAAAGGGAATCCCCGCGCATGTGTCTATACTGAGCCGATGTGGGGGCTGTCCATGAATTTGTGTCTGCCCTATGCAACAGTATACATGCTTTCTTTCGGTATGAGCGATGTGCAGGTGGGGATCGTCACCTCGATCTATATGTTTTCCCAGATGATCAGTGCGTTCCTGTCAGGCGCTGTCACAGACAAGCTGGGGAGGAGGAAGAGCACAGCCATTTTCGATTTTCTGGCATGGAGTATCCCCAGCATCATCTGGGCATCCAGCCAGGGCTTCTGGTTTTTTGTCGTGGCTGCACTGTTCAACGGGATGATGAGGATAACACATGTGGCCTGGAATTGTCTGCTGATCGAAGATGCACCCAGGGATAAAATAACCCACATATATTCATGGATCATCGTCTTCGGCAACCTTTCTGCCCTGTTTGCTCCGATTTCCTCGGTGCTTGTGGCTAAGCTGACGCTGACGCCGGCCATACGAATACTGTATATCAATGCTTTTGTAATTATGACAGCAAAGGTATTGATCCTGTACAGGCTCTCAACTGAGACAGCTGTCGGCAGGGTGAGGCTTGAAGAGTCGCGCGGCAAGTCGTGGAGCGAGATGTTGTCGGGATATAGGAACACAGTGAGAAAGATCAGGGCATCCCGTGGCACCATGTTCGCACTGATAATCAGCATACTGGTGGAGATCGTAGTCATGCTCGGTACGACTTTCTGGCAGATCATCGTATCGCGGCGTATTGGTGTTCCTGACACATTGCTGCCCATATTCCCGATGGTGAAGAGCATACTGTCGATTTTCCTTTTCTTCACTATCATATCGAAAATAAAGCAGACAAACCTTAAAACGCCGTTGTATGGCGGGTTCGCCAGTTATATCATCAGCTGCGCATTGCTGATCTCTATAACGGGTACTGGTGTGTTGGGATATGCATTGCTGTTTGCCTCCATATTATTCGAAGCACTGGGAGCAGCCATCCTGAACACGCTGAGGGAATCACTGGTGGCCATCCATGTTGATGCGGAGGAGCGTTCCGGGGCTATGGGTCTGATCCTGACGACTGTCATGCTGGTCAGTGTACCTTTCGGGTATATCGGCGGACTGCTGAGCGATGTCTCAAGAGTATTGCCATTTGTCCTGAGTATCGTATTGCTGCTCCTGGGGATCCTTGCGACTGCATTGTTCTATCGCCGGTCCTCCGTAAGCTATATCAGGTAAGCTGCATGCAGCGGCCTGGCTTTGATTTGTGCCATAGTGTACAGTCAAGTCTTAGTGCATGATTAAGTGCAGGTATTCAACCAGGACAGGCACCTTTACTTAAGCATGTAGCTGTTGTTTAGTGTGGAAGTGCTGTATAGGAACAGGGCATCCTGATATTCGGTGAAATCTATATAGCTGCCCAGTATTTCAGCGGATATCATACGAAGGTCCACCAGCGTTATTTTTGAGTAACCGCACAGCAGCAGCGGGGCGATACTGCTTCCAAACGAATCGCGGATAAGTATAAGGCCCCTGTTGGTCGGACTATCCGGGTTTTCAATGGTAAGAAGCGGCTGCGGACCGGACAGGAACACATCATAAGGGTCAATGCCTGTGAACCTTTCCGGCTCATATATTTTGCCGTATGTTCCACTGTAGTGATCAAAGACCATGGCGCTCTCCAAAGTGCTGTTCGTCAGGTAAACAAGAGTGTCGGGATTCGCTTTTACAGCGGCCTGACCGTAATATGAACCGTAAAACGGGTACAATTCTCTTCTGGTAAATTTCGCATCAGAAGCCCTGGCGGCGTTTCCCATCTCTTCCAGGATTTTATCCGCCACACCGATCAGCCTGTCCTGGTCCCAATGGATATCTGTCCGATAGTAATCATCGATCGAAAGAGACTTAAAGAGATCGATATATCCGATCTCTGAAATGTTTTCGTCCATAAGCCCTGTCATTCTGCTGTAGTCGATTGAAAGATATCCATTTTCCGATGCCAGGAAATAATTTTTATCAGGGATAACAGCATATTTCGTATTGATGTCTCGCAGATACCTGTTGTATATATCATTAAGTTTATTGGCCGCATTCAGGACTGATTTTTCATTAAGGGGGTATTCGAGCTTATTTATGATCCCATTCACCATATAAATACCGTTGTTGTCCTTTTGCCTTAATATGTTGTATTTTACAAATGCTTTAAACCCCCTGAAATCGTCGCGGAATATGAACTGGTCCAGTGAATATTTGTCGAAGTCGCTGAAAAAATCACCGCTAAAAAGCTTCTGCATGGAAAACTCCGGAAGTTTCGCCAGGGTCCGTCTTTCGCTTGCGGACACCTCTTTATCAGGAGCGGCGAAATTTCCGATCATAAATCCAAAGATAATAGTGATAAACAAAATAATCGTAATGATATTCCTGGTGTTATTTCTCAAATCACATTCTCCTTATGGCGAGCACCGCAGTTGATCAAAACCGGAAATATAAAAACGGATTGAAGGATCCATCGACCAGATAAGCTGTGACAAGCAACAGCAGGGATACCTGGACTGCGGGCTCCAATATGTTTGCCAAACGGTTGATTTTTTTCAAGCTTTTCAGCCTGTCCACAGCCATCCTGGGTAATGGTGTGGCACCAACAGCAGCAACCAGCAGGATCACCGAGTAACTTTTTAAATAGTATATTGCTTCTGCGCCGACCAAAGGCACTCCAGGGAAACCGAACATGCCCCTGATATTGCTGATACATTCGGCCAGACCGTCTCCATTGAACAGAACAAAGCTGACCATTATGAAAAACAGCATATAAATGTGTCTTGCAAAAACAGGTATTTTCTCAAGGACCTTTAGCAGGAACAGTTTTTCAAGGCAAAGGAACACGGCGAAGTACAGCCCCCATAGTATGAAGTTCCACTCAGCTCCATGCCAGAACCCGGTGAGGAACCAGACGACAAAGATGTTACGCAGCCATTTTGCTTTGCCGGCACGGTTTCCGCCCATAGGTATGTACACATAGTCCCTGAACCATGTGCCGAGGGATATGTGCCATCTTCTCCAGAACTCAGTGAGGCTTCTTGAGATAAAGGGGTAATCGAAATTTTCCGGGAAATGGAACCCGAATATTCTTCCCAGTCCGATCGCCATATCACTGTAGCCTGAAAAATCGTAATATATCTGTATCATAAACGAAAGGGCATACAACCAGTAAAACAAAACTGTTTTGCTTCCCGATTTCAGAAATATATCACCCAGTTCACCAAGGGTGTTTGCTATAATAACCTTTTTTGACAATCCTATAATAAACCGGCTGATCCCGGCGGCCATATCCGCAGATGAATGGATCCGGGATGACAGCTCGGACTCGACGACGGCGTATCGGACTATGGGTCCTGCTATAAGCTGAGGAAATAACGATACATAGGTCGCGAAATCTATAAAGTTCCTTTGGGCTTTTACGTCGCCCCTGTATACATCAATGGTATACGACAGAACCTGGAAAGTGTAAAAGCTTATCCCAATGGGCAGAGCAATATTAAGCAGGCCTATATCGGTGCCGAGCAGCAGATTGAAATTTCTGACTGCAAAATTTGTATATTTAAAAAACAGCAGTGGACCAATGCTGAAAAAAACCGAGGAGATAAGCGAAATCTTCGCCAATCTCCCGCCTTTCTCCTTATCGATCCATAAACCGTGGAGGTACCCGGATATGCAGGCTGCGACCATCACAATGAGGTAGCCCGGCTCCCCGCAGAAGTAGAAAAACAGGCTCGATAACAGTAATATGAAGTTTTTCAGTCTGCGGGGCACAACCAGGTAAATCAACAGCACTACCGGCAAAAAGCAGTATAAAAAACTGATGCTTGAAAATAACATACTTATCCTTTCAGTGCCAGAAATGCGTCGTGCAGAGCTTTGCCCTCATCATTGCTCATAATGATGATTATGACATCGCCAATGCTGTCTACTATTACTTTATCAGGGTCCACGCCGACACAAACCCATTTTTGCGGATTGACATTTGCCTTGATGTCTTCTTTGATTTTTTCGATATCTGCCCCTTCCTTTACACGCACAAGCGTCAATTCATAGGCTGATGGCATCATTATCGGCTCAGAAGCCAATGCTTCCTCGTATTCTATATCATCCTTGCCCAGATAATACTCGTTTCTTTCTTCGGACACCACGGTCGTTTGAAGCCCCGTTTTGATAAATTCCTTAAAATTGTCACTGCAGTCCGCTGTTTCGTATATTTCTTCCAGGATGCTTTCAAGACTTCCGTCCAGCACCGACGCTCCTGTTTCAGCCGGCTTTGCTCCACATGCAGCGAAGCTCAGTGCTAAAATTGCTGCGATACTTAGAATCAATAATTTCTTCATTGTAGCTCAAACTCCTTTTCTATGATTATTTTTCTATTGTATTTATTGACGAATGTAATCGAAGATCTGTTTCAAATCACACTATAACAATTATTACCGGACGGGATCAGCTTGAGACATGATGGGACCTGGCGGGACAGAGTGACCACTTGTGAAAAAATATGTGGCCATTTGCCGTGTAAGGCACCGTAAGCCAGTTACCCCCATTGTTAATTAGCACAATGTGGTATATAATGACAGTATCATAAGCAGTCTGTCAGAAGGGGTTACGATATGTTCAAGGTCTTTCTTGTGGAAGATGAGATCGTAGTACGCGAGGGTATCCGCAACAACATCGATTGGGAACAATATGGCTTCCAATATGCTGGTGATGCTCCGGATGGAGAGCTTGCCCTGCCCCTGATACGGCAGATCAGACCCGACGTTCTCATAACTGATATAAAAATGCCTTTCATGGATGGGCTTGCACTCATCGAACTGGTGCGAAAAGAGCTTCCGAAGACAAAAATCATCATAATCAGCGGTTATGATGATTTTTCCTATGCACAGCAGGCTATCCGCATGGGAGTCGAGCAATACCTGCTCAAGCCCATCGTGAAAAGCAAGATGGTGGAAGTGCTGACTGAACTGCATAAGAAGATGACCGACGAGCTGAAACAGCAGGAATACTATGAGGAGTTCCAGAGGGAAGTCCGTGAGTATGAAATATTCACCCGCAGGAGATTCTTTGAGAAAATCGTCACAGGCAGCCTGAGGGTACGGGAGATATGCGAGACTGCCAAGGAACTGGGCCTGGATGTGAATGCACCATTCTATAATATCGTACTTTTCTCCCTGAGCAGCGCCGGATATGACGGAAGCGCTCCGGAGAGATATACGGAGGTGCTGACCCAGGTGGAGGATGAAATCAGGGGGTTCATATCCGGTCAGCCTGACCTGCTCCTGTTTATATGGAGCGTAACAACATATGCAATTCTGGTTAAGGGAGAGAAGGACAGCATAGCAGAAAGAACCGATGAGTGTATCAGAAGCATTGCCGACTGCTGCAGCAAGGCGGGCGGCGATGTGAACTGGCACATTGCATGTGGTACACCTGTTTCGCGGCTTGGCTCGATCCCGGTATGTTTTCAGGATGCGAGCCGTATATTGTCCTGTCGATATCTCTGCCCGGATGTACATATCCTGACAGAGGACACTGTCAGTGATATCCGCAGGAGATTCAGTACGGGACAGGGCAAACACAAAAACGGGGTCGAACAGGAACGCATACTGAACTTCCTTGGCAATGGGTCCACAGAAGACATCGATAACTTTGTCGATCAACTGATGCAAAGTGCAGAAAGAGAAAAAGTTGCGCATCCTGTGTTCTGCAAGTACCTTGCAATGACGATCTACCTGGCAGCTGTGAAATACCTGGATACGATCTGCTGCCATTCATACAGCATCTGGTCGCGGGAGCTCCGTCCGGGTGACAGCGCATCAGAGCCGGATGAAGCGCGGCAGTACGTGCGCCGGGTGCTGCAGTATGTGATTGAAATGCGGGATGATGTGAGCAAAAAGCAGCAGCGTGATCTGCTGAATCAGGCCATAGAGTATATCAACAGACATTATCATGAGGAATCCATGTCACTGGACAGGGTGGCAAAGGAGGTCAACATCAGCCCGAACTATTTTTCGGCAATATTCAGTCAGGAAATCGGGATGACATTTATCGAATACCTTACCAGCAAACGGATCGAAAGAGCCAAGTACCTGCTCCGATATACGGATAAGCGTTCAGGTGAGATCGCATTTGCAGTCGGGTACAAGGATCCGCATTATTTCAGCTTCGTGTTCAAGAAGGTCGCAGGCTGTACGCCCAGTGAATATCGAAGAGGAGAAAGCCAGTGAAAGCAAAATCATGGAGGAAAGTCAAAAACGAAAAAATCACTATGCAGAGCAAGCTATGGAAGATGATACTTCTTGTTTCATCTCCGCTGATGATCGTTATCATCGTGATAGCTTCCATAGGGATAGTTTATGCCCTGCAGTATAATGCGATCCTGAACAATGTGACGATGGCTTCGGAGTTCAATCAGAACTTCAAGGACGATGTGGATCTGAAAATGTATTACTATGTCATAGACAGCCAGTATTCGGAGGGTCTGCCTGTCAGAGAGGTCCAGTCCGCCGAGATGATCGCACGAAAGCTGACAGAGACCACGACAAAGAAAGAAAGCCTTCGTGCCATCAACAGCGTGCTCAACCTGTGTCACAATCTGCAGGATAAAATGAATGAGATAGCAGAAACAGAAGAATACAATTTGCGCGAGGAGCAGCTGGAAAACAATATTTATATCCTGACGGACCTGATACAGGAGTATATGTATACTTACCTGTATTACGAGGCTGCGCACCTGGATGCGTTGCAGACGACCATGATCCGGAACATGATCGTCCTCATGGCAGTGATCGTAGTTTTATCCATCGTATTACTGTGCTTCTTGCTGAGAAAATCGAGAAAGCTCAGCAAAAGGATCATAGAACCCATAGACAAGATATGTGAGCGGCTTGAAGCGATCGGTAAGGGTGATCTGCTTGTATACAAGCCTATTCAGGCTGATGTGGAAGAGGTACAGCTGCTTACGGACGGCATCGAGACCATGGTGGGGCAACTGAAGCGGCTCATAGACAAGACCACTGAACAGGAAAAACAGCGCCGGCGCACAGAACTGGCGCTGCTTCAGGCGCAGATCAACCCGCATTTCCTTTACAATACCCTCGACACTATCATATGGCTGATCGAGTCGGGAGAGATCGCGGAGGCGGTCACCATGGTCAGCAATCTTTCCAACTTCTTCCGCTTTTCACTGAGCCGGGGCAAAAATGTTATCACACTTGCAGAAGAGGAGCAGCATATCCGCAGCTATCTTGAGATCCAGAAGATGCGCTACCGCGATCTGATGGAATATAAAATCGATATCCCTGATCAACTGAAATTTTTCACACTTCCGAAGCTCACACTCCAGCCGCTGGTAGAAAATGCTCTCTATCACGGGATCAAAAACAGGCGCCGCAAAGGATATATCCGCGTGACCGGCAGAGAACAGGATGGATGTATAATACTGGAGGTGGAAGATGACGGCGCCGGTATGACACGTGAGCGGCTGGAGGAGGTTCGGGCATCCCTTGAAGAAGAAGGCAGCATAGAGGGTTTCGGGCTCAGGGCTGTACACAGGAGGCTCAGGATACTGTTTGGTAATGGATATGGTCTGACTTTGGAAAGTACACCGGATATCGGTACCAGGGTCATCCTGACGATTCCGAAGCAGACAGCGGAGGAATCCGGTACATGACCGTATTACGCTGGATCGAAGGTCCATAGCATCAGGAGAGGTGAATGATGAGAAAAATAAGGCTTGTTGCAGTTTTTTGCCTGACAGCTCTGCTTTGCGGATGTGTAACAGGGACACAGCCTGCGGTTGGTCCGGAAGAAGATAAGCTGATCGTTGTCGGATTCTCGCAGGTAGGAGCTGAATCTGAATGGCGGGTAGCCAATACGGAAAGTATCAAGTCAGCATTAAGTGAGGAAAACGGGTATGTACTGATATTCGATGATGCGCGCCAGGAGCAGGAGAATCAGATCCGTGCGATCCGCAGCTTTATACAGCAGGATGTCGACTACATCGTGTTTTCCCCAAAGGTTGAAACAGGCTGGAAGACAGTTCTGCAGGAAGCCAGGGATGCCGGGATACCTGTGATAATGATCGACCGTGATGTGGAAGTGGAAAGCAAGAATCTTATCAGGGTATATATCGGTTCTGATTTCCATGAAGAGGGGAAAAGGGCTGTCAGATGGCTTGAAGAGCATCTGGAAAACCTGGGGAGAGGTGATGAGCCTGTAAGGATCGTCCATCTCCAGGGAACCATAGGATCCACACCACAGATCGGGCGTACCCGCGCACTGGAGGAGGCTGTTGAGAGGCATCCTGAATGGGAACTGGTCGCACAGGAATGCGGTGAATTCACCAGGGCAAAGGCTTATGAAGTGATGACCGGGATACTCGCGAAGACAAAAGATATCGATGTCGTCTATTGTGAAAATGATGGAGAAGCATTAGGCGCCATTGACGCGATGGAGGAAGCGGGATTGAGATGCCATCCTGAGGATGGAGTCATTGTCATATCGTTTGATGCGACCAGGCTGGCACTGCAGTATTGCCTGGAAGGGAAAATCGCGCTGGATATCGAATGCAATCCACTTCAGGGTCCTTATGTGGATGATGTGATAAAACGGCTGGAGCGCGGGGAAGCCATAGAAAGGCAGGTAGTTGTGGAAGAAACCCAGTTTGACTATCTTACAACGACGCAGGAGATGATCGACAGCAGGAAATACTGATGCATAACCAAAGATGGCATGATAAAAGACAGGGTGCTGAAAAATCATCGGGGGCCTCTTATTCGGGGCCCTTTTGTTATGTCCCGCGCTGGCTGCTGAAATTATTGCCCTGGATATTACCCCTGTGAAGATGTGTTTTTGTGCTTGCAAGGGAAAGGTGTTGGATTTTTTATTAAAAATGTTGGAAATTTTATGATAATCACAAGGCAATTGATGAAGTTACAAGATGCTTAATAAACATATTATAATGAACAACCGCTTTGTGTTAGATTTTCAAATGAGTTTGTTGAAAATTTTATGCATTTTATACGGAAATATTGTTTTTTTCGGGCAAAAAACATACGATTTGTACAAAACCAATATTAATGAGAGGGGAATGAATAATGAAAAGAATCCTGGCTTTAATCCTGGTCGCAGTGTTGGCACTGTCACTGGCAGCTTGTGGCGAAAGATCCGGAAAGGGTTCTGCAGGTGGGGGTCTCATTAAAGTAGGTATCGTGAACAACCCGCCTTCTGAGTCCGGATATCGTGCTGCAAACGTAGCAGACTTTGAAAGAGTTTTTTCTGAAGCTAACGGTTATAAAGTATCGACATACTACAGTCTTAAAAATGATGAACAGTTGAATGCAGCCCAGCAGTTCATCACTGACGGTGTGGATTATCTCCTTATTTCAGCTGCAGCAACTGACGGGTGGACCAATATTCTTGAAAATGCCAAGAAAGCCGGCATTAAAGTATTCCTCTTTGACCGCATGATGAATGTTGACGAGAGCCTGTTTGAGGCAGCTGTTATTTCCGACATGGAAGCAGAGGGGAATATGGCAGTTCAGTGGCTGGTGGACCAGAAGCTTCCTGAATACAATGTTGTACATATTCAGGGTGCAATGGGCAGCGATGCTCAGATAGGACGTACAAAGGCGCTGGACGAACAGTTTGCAAAAGGCACAATGAAATGCGTGGTCCAGCAGACTGCTACATGGGACGAGGCAACAGCTAAACAGATCGTTGAATCTGTAATCAATTCAGGCGAAAAATTCAATGTTATCTACGCTGAGAATGACGGTATGGCCAAGGGTGCAGTTGCAGCACTGGATGAAGCAGGTATTACCCATGGCAAGGATGGCGAAGTTGTCATAATGGGATTTGACTGCAATAAGTGGGCACTCAGGGAAGTGCTGGCAGGCAACTGGAACTATGACGGTCAGTGCAGCCCATTCCAGGCTGACAAGATCCATGAAATGATCCAGGCTCTTGAAAAGGGCGAAAAATTGACAGAAAAAATAGTAATCAATGAAGAAAGATATTTCGACTGCTACACCATAAAGGAAGAAGATATAGACAAGTATGGTATCGGCGATTAAGAACAGGGACGTTTATCTGTTCATTACAGAATTATCAGGTTCAGGCGATGCAAGTATGCGGATTTTTCCGCATACTTACATTGCTGTTATAAAGGCTTTCAGAAACTTTAAAGACTTTTAAGGATGGTAGCCATGCAGGACAACGTCGTTTTATCAATGAGAAACATAAGCAAGTCTTTTCCGGGTGTCCGCGCTCTGCAAAATGTGGACTTTACGCTCAGAAAAGGCGAAATACATGCCCTGATGGGTGAAAACGGTGCTGGGAAGTCAACGTTGATAAAGGTTTTGACGGGTGTGTACCCGAAGGATTCAGGGCGGATATTTTTAGATCTGAACGGCGGCTTGAAGGAAATCAACGTAAGATCTCCTCATGAGGCTCAGACGCTGGGTATCAGTACAGTTTACCAGGAGATAACCCTTTGCCCCAATCTTACTGTTGCAGAGAATATGTTTATCGGCCGGGGCAATTACCGTCTGGTAAACTGGCGGACAATGAAAAAGAGGGCAACGGAAATACTTGAGAAATTCAATATTCCTGCGCGAGCCACTCAGCAGCTTGATACATGTTCCATAGCTGAACAGCAGATAGTTGCCATTGCCCGCGCCGTGGATATGGACTGTAAAGTCCTTATATTGGACGAGCCGACCTCCTCGCTGGACGAACAGGAGGTTGAAAAGCTTTTTTCCCTGATGCGTGATCTCAAATCGCGGGGTGTCGGTATTATTTTCGTTACACACTTTCTTGAGCAGATGTATGAGATAAGCGATACAGTGACCGTTTTAAGAAATGGTGAACTGGTAGGCGAATATGAAGTAAAGAATCTGCCTCGCGTAGAACTGATTTCCAAAATGATGGGCAAGGATCTGGATGATATTTCAGCCATCCGGAAGCGGAAGCTGCCGGATGAAAAGGCGGATACTTCTCCGGTTTACGAAGCTGTTGGATTATCCAGCACCAATTCTCCCAATGCATTTGATTTCAAAATCTCAAAAGGAGAAGTAAACGGGTTCACAGGACTTCTTGGTTCCGGCCGCAGTGAGAGTGTGCGTGCCATATTTGCTGCAGATAAAATAACCGGCGGGAAGGTGAAAATAAACGGGAAAGAAGTTAAAATCAGAAAGCCGAAGGATGCCATGATGCAAGGTGTCGGATATTTGCCGGAAGACAGAAAGCGCGACGGTATTGTCGAGGATTTGTCCGTGCGTGAAAACATCATACTTGCCCTGCAGTCAATGAAGGGATTTTTCAGGCCTTTTTCAAAAGCAGAGGCAGAAGCCTTTGCTGATAAGTACATAAAATTGCTGGGAATAAAGACCGCTTCAATGGATACTCCGATCAAATCCTTATCAGGCGGGAATCAGCAAAAGGCAATTCTTGCCCGTTGGCTCCTCACAAATCCGCAATACCTTATCCTGGATGAACCGACGCGCGGTATTGATGTAGGTACTAAAGTCGAAATACAAAAGCTGATACTGAAACTGGCTGAAGAAGGTGTCAGCGTTACATTCATTTCTTCAGAAATAGAAGAAATGCTTCGCACCTGTTCCCGACTCATTGTTATGCGTGACCGCAAAATGGTTGGTGAACTGAAGGGCGAGGCAATGACACAGGACAACATCATTCATATGATAGCGGGGGAGGCGGAACAGATTGGGTAATGGCATCAGGAAGTTCATGAAGTCTCAGTTGGTTATACCATTGTTGTCGCTTTTATTGCTTGTTATTTTCAACCTGATACGGGATGTCGGATTTTTTTCAATAAGTATTACTACGAATAATCAAGGACATCGTGTCCTTTCAGGAAACCTTATCAGCATCTTCAACGGCGCATCAGCGATTGCCATTATATCAATAGGCATGACCATGATAACATCATGCTGTAAAGGACAGGATATAAGCGTAGCGGCTTTGGCGGCCATAGCAGGCAGCGTATTTGTCAGCGTGCTGCGTTCGCACGAAATCACGATACCGGTGATTATCCTTGCATTTGTATTCAGTTGCCTGGTTTCTGTCCTTTTCAGCTTATTCAATGGAGTTTTGGTTGCCGTATTCAAAATCCAGCCCATGATCGCAACGTTAATATTGTTTTCTGCAGGACGATCCATCGCTTACTGGATAAACGGCGGGGCTACTCCAACTGTTTCAAGCCCGCTTCTTGCAAGTATCGGAGGTTTTATTCCGGGAATACCGATACCGACTCCGATCATCATAATGGTTATATTCCTGGTTTTGATTTCACTTGTCCTTAAGTTGACCAATCTCGGATTATATACACAGGTGGTTGGCATAAATGAAAGGACCGCACACCTGAACGGGATCAATCCAGTGCTGATGAAGCTGACAGCTTTCATTATATCCGGAGTTTGTGTCGCCATGGCAGGATGCATAACAGTGTGCAGAATAGGACTTATCAACCATGAAACGCTGCTGCTGGATGCGGAAATGGACGTTATACTGGCTGTCGCTATCGGTGGAACATCTCTGGGCGGTGGGAGATTCAGCCTGTTTGGCTCAGTGATAGGAGCTTATATAATTCAGGCCCTTACGGTCACACTTTATGCAATGAAGGTCCCGTCTGCGGCAGTAAAAGCCTACAAGGCAGTTGTTATCATACTTATTGTCATGATCAATTCGCCGGTTGTAAAGGATTTTTTCATCAAACTATACAGGAAATTATTTAAGAAGCAGGTTGAAACGAAGATTTCGATAAAGGCTTCCTGAAAGAATTAAGGCCTTTAAGATTACTTTACAATTTATGTTCAGAAAGTTGTATGCCATCAAACGGACAAAAACTGACGGATTAATGGAGAAAGGATGCTATGAAAAAAATTTGGGAACTGTTGACCGGAAAAACTGAAAAGAAACGCAGAGAATCTTTATCCAATACCACTCTGCTTATGACGATAACGGTTTGTACCTTCTTTGGCATGTACCTGATTGCGATGCTCATCTGGCAGGGCGGTTTTCTGAACCCACAGCAGTTTCTTGATCTTTTCAACAACAATGCATATCTGCTTATAATAGCATGCGGACTGACCATGGTTATGATTTCGGGAGGTATCGATATCTCCGGCGGAGGTATAACTGCTCTTGTAACTATGGTCTGTGTCGTTTATCTTGAGGATCATGGCGGCACTGTATTGGGTTCGATGCTTATCGCATTGGGTATAGGTCTTGCCTTCGGGCTTATTCATGGAATATTGGTCGCTTATTTTGAAATACAGCCATTTATTGTCACCCTGGCAGGCATGTTCCTGGCAAGGGGTATGATAACCATAGTAAGTATAGCTCCCCGCACAGCATCGCAGGAGGCATTTCTCAAGCTCAAGCATGCCCGGGTCACATTGCCGGGTATCGGCTACTATGGAAAGAGCGGTAATTTTATCCCTGCCCAGATAGAACCCGGGGTGATCGCAGCCATAGCAATAGTGATAATTGTAGCTGTAATTCTCAAATGGACAAGATTCGGACGCAATCTCTATGCCATAGGCGGGAACAGTCACAGTGCATTAACTCTCGGTATTAATGTAAAGCGCACGAAATTCTTCGCATATCTGTTCGCCGGTCTGCTGTCCGGAATCGGCGGTTATGTGTATCTGCTCCATACAGGGGCAGGAGATGCTGCCAATGCCGCGCAGGCGGAAATGCAGGCAATAGCCTCCAATATCATAGGCGGGACCTTATTGACCGGCGGAGTTGGAAATGTGATCGGTACGCTTTTTGGCATGCTTTCTTTAAAGACCATTACAAATATCGTAATCGCTTCGGGGCTGACAAAACCATATTATCAAAGCATTACGACCGGTCTTATGCTGTGCTTCTTTATTCTGCTTCAGAGTTTGATCCTTGCCGTACGTGAAAGAGGCCGTATAAAGCTGTTCCCGGGATGGATGAGATTCAGGAAAACTGGCAAAATGTGAAACCACAGGTCTGCCATAAAACTGGATAATTATCGGGATGTGGAAAAGGGATAGTCATCTGATGCGAACTTATTATGCATCAGATAATCGTGTCGGGAAGGTGTTGATTCTATGTTCATTAATTCTTTGAAATTCAGGCTGACACTGATATTTTTATTGGTCGCCCTGGTTCCCCTTCTTGCGCTTGCGGCGTTTCAATTAGACCAGTTTGTCTCAGAAGTTACGGAGAATATAACAAGCCAGGAAATTGAGATTGCAGGCACAAATGCCGAGATAATCGATTCCTGGGTCAATTCCAAGTTGATGCAGCTTGTCAGTTTATATGAATCTTATCCTGATTTTAATAACATGGAACCAAGTGAAGTAATGGATATCCTGAAGATAATCAAGCAATCCGACCAGGAGGTCGAAACCTCTCTTGTTGCAGATCAGTCCGGAAACTGCATTGCCGATAATTACAGCAAACGGCCTAACATGGCGGGGCAGGAACATTTTATCAGGGCAATGGAGACAAAGAAACCTGTTGTGAGTGATATTATGGACAGCGAAAGAACAGGTTCGAGAATAATCGCCGTTGCAGTTCCCCTTCTTGATAAGGCAGGAAATTTTACAGGTTTGATACAGAGCGATGTGGTGGTAAAGGCTCTGGAAGAAAATATCGGAACTGTGAAAATAGCGGATTCCGGATTTGCTTTCCTTATGTCGGATACCGGGAATATCATATTCCATAGAGAATGGCAAAGGATCGGGAAAAATTATAAGCAGTTCGCAACAGACTATAGTGTGATAAAGGCTTTTGATGAAGAGGTATTGATCAATGACAGCGGTAATATAAACTACCTGGAAGAGGATCCTGAAGGCAAAAAGGTGGAAATGGTCGGAGCATATGCAACTGTTCCGAGCACAGGCTGGAAGGTAATAGTGACGGCACCTTCAGATGAAGTGTACAGCAATGTCAATAATTCAATACTGATCACGATCCTGCTGATCCTGGCTGTAGCTGTCCTGGTGGCGGCGGTATCCATGTGGATCGCCAATCGCATATCGAGGCCGGTGAAAATCTCTGCAGATTACCTTGATTTGCTGGCAAAGGCCGATTTTTCCAGGGATCTTCCTGACATGTATATGAACAGGAGAGATGAAATAGGGGCATTGCTGAAATCGGTCGATGTAATGAGCAAGTCCGTCAGGAACGTGATCAATGATGTAGTAGCCGGGACAGGCAAAGTATTGGACAATATCTTTACCTCATCAGACAATTTGTCGGAATTGCTCGAAAGGATAAGTGAAGTGTCGACCAACGCTGATGAAGTGACCGAACTGACAGAAGAAACAGCGGCTGCGACAGAGGAGATGAACGCAACGATAACTGAAATAGAAAGTGCCGTGAAATCCATTGCTGACAAGGCACAGAAAGGTGCGACAGTCGTCAGTGAGATAAGCAGGCGCGCCCAGGAACTCAAGGATAATGCGGTCATATCCCAGAACGAGTCCCGCGACATACGCAGTGAAGTGGACGCTGAAATGCGAAAGGCAATGGAACAGGCAAAGGGAGTCGAAAATATCAAAGTCCTTGCGGAAACCATCCTTGAGATAGCTGAGCAGACCAACCTTCTTTCTCTGAACGCCGCCATTGAAGCCGCCAGGGCAGGAGAAGCCGGCAAAGGATTCGGCGTCGTCGCTGAGGAGATACGAAAGCTGGCTGAAGGCTCAAGGCAAACTGTCGTCAAGATCCAGAACGTCATAAGCGAGATCGTCTCCGCAGTGGGCAACCTTGTGGCCTGCTCGGAGAAAACCCTTGACTTCATCGACTCAAAGGTCATCAATGACTACAGGGCCATGGTCGGGATCGGAGAACAGTATTTCAGGGATTCGGCGGCTATACATGACCTTGTCACAGATTTCTCGGCCACATCGGAGGAATTGCTCGCTTCGATGCAGAATATGGTCAGCACAATAAATGAAGTCGCCGTCTCAAACAGCGACGAGGCCCAAAAGACCTGGGACATCTCCCGTAAGGCCCTGGATGTGAAGGAAAAGGCGTCCAGAGTATCAGAGCTTATGGATGCCGTGAAGCGAAGCTCAGAAAGTTTATCTGACAGCGTCTCACAGTTTAAGGTATAATCATGGTGCCATGTGGTACCAGGCACGTAAATCAGACATTTGTTTAACTGGCCAGTTGGCCAGTTTTTATATTAGTAACAGCAACTGACGAAAACGGATGGCTGGCACCTGGAACCATTTCCGGACACGAGAAAATTTTTCAAACGTTTGAGCATACTCGATCGTATTACTTATGAAGGGAGGGAAGTTGATTGCGAAGTTCTTTATTGCGTACGAATGAAGAGCTGCTGGAAATCTATAACCGCCATGTGGATACTGTTTACCGTGTCTGCTTCATGTTTATGAAAAATGTACCCGATACAGAGGATATGGTGCAGAACACTTTTATCAGGCTAATGAGGGACAGGACGGTTTTTGAGAGTGTGGAGCATGAGAAGGCATGGCTTATAAGAACCGCCTCAAATTTGTGCAAGGATCACTTCAGACACTGGTGGTCAAAGACAGTAAGCATCGATCAGGCGAAGGAAACGGCGGTTGACCAGGATTTCAGCATTGACAGCAGCCTTGACAAGGTAATGGCACTTCCCTCCAGAATAAAGACTGCCGTGTATCTGTATTACTATGAAGGCTATTCCACTGTGGAAATAGCAGAGATCCTGAAAAAGAACCAGTCCACGGTCAGAGGTTATCTCCATACCGGCAGGAGGCTTTTGAAAATGGAAATGGAAGGTGATTTTAAATGAATAAAGAGGATTTGATGAAATCTTTCGATATGATCAGGCCAGACGAATCGGCGAAGAAGAGGATGCTGGACAATATTTTGCAGATGGCAGGAGAGAAGGATGAAAGCCGCAGCGGGCATGCAGGCCGCAGGGTGCATTTCAGAAAAGCGATCCCCGCCTTTGCGCTGACTGTCGTGGTGGCAGCAGGCGTGCTGATGTACAGCGGTCTGTGGAGCGGCAAGGGTATGCAGCCGGGTAAGGGCCAGGGTTATGTCAGCAACGATATGCTGAGAGAAGATGCAGCTGCACAGGTACTGAACCAGTTCCGGATCGGCGACAGGCATTATGTCCTGTTGTCAGATGATCTGAGAAGCGGTTTTGGGCTGCCTGCTGCGGTAAATGAGGCTGATATCGGCGAAAAAATCACTGATATCACGGTGAGCCCGGACAAAAGCCTGTTGGGCAGGGAAGTCTTCAGATATATTCCCGCCGGATGCGATGCTGTCATTGCGGTAAAAAACGATGATGGATACCAGCTTTTCCGGTTTTTTGTCTTTGAAAGCTACAACAACAACCAGGATGAGGATGCAGTTGAATATCTGAAACTTTACGGGATCACCAGTGCGGAGGATATCGGAAGGGTCGTGTTTATCGGCCATTCGGAGCAGAGTAAGCTGCAGGGCATCACGGATATCAGGGGTGAAATAACTGACAGAGCTGATATTACACAATTCTATGGATTTTATTCCGCGCTGAAGAACAACAGCGACAAATATTTTGACAGATTGTTCAACTTCAGTGGTGCGGCTTCAGGCAAATACGACATTGAGGTCGATATGGCGGGACCTGACATGACCAGGCCGGATATTGCATTTCCGACGGAGACTGCCGAGCCTGTCATGACATCTCCGGACCACACCGGAAACGGGGAAATCGGCTTCGGATCAGACATGCCGATGGAAATCGCTCCGACCGCTCCGGCAATACCGGATCCTGCTGTGGATATGCCCCTGGCAGCAGACGATACTGTTATAGCACATCCGGTGCCCGCAGATACTCCGGTTTCGAACAGGAATCAGACAGCAGCCAGCCCATCCCGCAGCACGATGATGGATACCGGCAGTGGGGTGTCAGGATCAGTACAGGGCAGTGCAGGTTCGGTGGGTAATGCTCTGGGCAACCCCATAACCATCAGGATATATAATAAAAACGGCATATATTATGATTCGGTGTATTACAGGAACATCGGCTTCATCAGCAGATACGAGGTTGGCGAAGAGTTCGCAGCATTTCTGAGTGCCAGATTCGACAGCTAAACGTTCGCAGCATTTATGAACGCCAGACCAGGTAAGCATGTGCATTATATATACCCTGCTCATATGAAGCTGAAAACCCTTCCGGCATCTGTGCCTGCAGATGCCGGAGTTTTTTACATATCAGTGTCCGGGTGTCATGCCTGACTTGACACTTATTTGTTTATTACTTGCTTTAGTCGTCAGGAACAGGTCAATGCATACAGGTATTCTAACGTTTATTGCCCTCATGGACACATCATTTTTGTGCTTTTTTACTTTTATTGCAATTCCGTTGATAATCAGACGAAATTGCAGTATTATTTGGTCAAACGGCATTGTCTATCAGAAGCAGAAACAGCTGCAACTGTGCGGCCGTAAAGCGTTCAAATCTTCAAGTGAAAGGATGCGTCTGATCCAATGAATAATAGTTCTGTTGCTATTCCGAAATTCAACCGTTGGATACCCGTTGTGGCAAGTATAGCTATTCAGCTATGCCTGGGCACTGCGTATATCTGGAGTGTTTTCCAGTCATACCTGATCATCAGTCCATCAACACCCGATGCCCTGTTCAACTGGCCTGCATCTCATGGCACACTGGCTTATTCGCTGCTGCTGGGGCTTCTGACAGTAGGAAGCACCATAGGAGGCAAATTGCAGGAAAAAATGAAACCGGGGCTGGTAGTAGTGGCCGCCGGTATTGTACTCGGGTCTGGATTCTTTTTGGTCAGATTCATCACAGAGACCACACCGTGGCTGCTCTGGCTTACATACGGCATATTGGGCGGTATCGGCATGGGTCTGGCATATACGACTACGATTGCCTGCTGCCAGAAATGGTTTCCGGATAAAAGGGGCCTGGTGACCGGAATAATCGTTTCAGCCCTCGGATTCGGCGGACTTGTGTTCACGCCTGTTGCCGAAACGCTGATCGAGACATATGGCGTCCTGAATACATTTTCCATACTGGGGGTCGTGTTTTTCATCGTAAACGTGGCAGGATCGTTTTTCATCATCAATCCTCCGGAAGGCTATAAGCCCGAAGGCTGGACACCGCCAACGCCAAAGGAAGGTGTGATCCGGCAAAGCTTCACACCGTCTGAAGCCCTGAAAACACCCCAGTTTTATATGGTGACCTTTGCGTTTATGTGTGCTACAGCAGCCGGATCGATGATGATACCCATGGCAAAGATCCTCGGCCTGCAGCCGGACAGCGGGCTGACAAACGAAGCTGCTGTTGCCGGAGTGATGATCATTACAGGGTTCAACTCCTTCGGGCGCCTTTTCTGGGCTGGTATCTCAGATAAACTGGGCAGGAAGAAAGTGTTGCTGATACTTCTTGTTATTGCGGCTCTTTCCATCGTCGGAGTTTCTTTCACGAAGGCCTATCTGATGCTCGCATTCATAGCGGTCATCGGGTTCTCGTACGGTGGCTTCCTCGGTGTATTCCCGGCATTGACCGCCGATTTCTGGGGAACTAAAAACGTTGCAACGATCTACGGTATGATCCTCCTCGGATTCGGCATAGGTGCAGTGGTTTCATCATATGTCGTGGCATACTTCAGTGCTGCCAAAGCATTCACCACGGCATTTGTGATCGCTGCGGCCGCAGCAGTCGTAGGTTTTGCTATAATTGCTCTGCTGAAAGCGCCCGGATTGAAGGCTGAGAAGCAAAACTGACCATCAAAGATAAATACAGAATGCCAGACACGACACATGGACGCTTATATACAGCTAAGTATACATGTGTCGTGTCTGGCATCTTTAATTTATATAGAAATCCAGGATGTCTTCTATGCTGATGACGCCTCTTACTATATCGCCGTCCAGTACGGGCATCGCGATGATGTTGTTTTCTCTGAGCCTTCTGGCAACGGTGAGGACTTCTTCGTTTATCGATGCTGTGATCACATCTTTTGACATGACCCATTCGACAGGACATTGGTCGATATGACCGGGTGTAATCAGAAATCTGTATATATCGGCCTTGACGATCATGCCGACCAGCTTGTCGTCTTTATCCACCACAGGTGCGCCGTTTATTTTCATATCACTCATTTTTTGCAGTGCATCCTCGATAGTCTCCTCCGGACGTATCGTCATGAAGTTTTTCTTCATGAGCTTGTAGATCTTCATTTCATCACCTCACTTTCCTGTTTCTGCATTTATTATATCACAAAAAGATATTTAATGCACTAAAGGTGAGCTTTGTGCCCTTGTGAGAAAAATCTTTACATATACGGCTCTTGTGCTATAATAGTCATGTTGTTTGATGAGCATATCAAGCAAACAAGTCATCTCCGAATTCTATAAAGAAACGGGGGACCCATCATTGGGGTGAATCCTGCCAGGCAGGTAGGGCGACTTGGGCGTCCGAATCCGTCAGCTAACCCCGTAGGAGTGGTCCAGGAGCGTTGTGTTGCAGTCAGCAGGACTCAGCATGCGCTTTTTTGCATGGAAAAATCATGCTCTTTCGTGTGGCCAGATTTTGCTTAAGGTCTTTCATGCCTTTGTGGAGAAAAGGGCAGAGTAATAAAAGGCGGATCTGACATTGCAGTTCAGATCTGAGTTTGCTGTTGCAGATTGTGATAAAGCGACGGCGGTACCGCCGCTGTTTTGGGATAAGGGGGATTGTCTTGCGCAGGCGATCATTCGCTCTCTTTGTGATATTGTTTGCCTTTTGGCTTGTGATTTCATCAGAAGCTGACCTGCAGCATGTTCTGGCTGGAGTGCTCATAGCCGGCCTGACTGCATGGTTCTGGCATGACCTTGTTCCCAGACTGCCTGAGGTGCCGTCTGCCCGGGAATTGCTGCGTCTGGGCCATTACCTGGTTTTGCTCATAGTATACGTGATCCAGGCGAATATTGCAGTAGCCAGAACATTACTGTTCTCCCGGCACTCAGTGAAGCCTGTGTTCATGGTATTGGACCCGGGACTCAACAGTCACTGGGGCAGGATACTCCTTGCCACCTGTATTACCATAACACCGGGCACCATCACAGTGGATATCGACCCGGAAACAGGCTGGTTCATCGTCCATGCCCTTACGGAAAAAACGGGGATTGATTTGCTGTACTGGCGCCTCATAGATAAGATAAGGAGGCTGGAGACAAGAGAAACGGAAGCAAAGGTACCGGTGTCGGTCCAACCGGAGATGAAACCACCGGAAACAGAAGATCAAAGGGGTGTAACTCATGCTGTGGATGCTGGCAGGATTGACGGTTCTGATCCTCGTGGTGCTTGTACGGGCGATTATCGGACCGACAGTGATCGACAGGCTCATTTCGATCAACGCCATCACGAGTAAGATAAGTGTTGTTATTTTGCTGATTGCTTTTACCAAATATGAATATGGTCTGATAGATATATCAGTCGTTTATATGATGTGCGGATTCGCAGGAGGGCTTTGGATCCTGAGGGTACTCACTCCCGGCGACTGGCAGTTGAGACTGCCCGGAATGAAAGGATTTGAAGGGGACAAAGAGGAAGTGGTTTCGGATGATTAAATGGATAGCTTATGCATGCTTTTTGGGTTCGTTCCTGGCCTTCGGGCTCGGGACACTGGGGTTGTTCAGATTTCCGGATTCATACACCAGGATGCATGCAGTCGGAATGGGCGATACGCTGGGCGTGGGATTGGCAGTTCTCGGATTATTGTTCCTGAGTCCCGGATGGTCAGTGAGGATCAAGCTGATCGTCATAATGCTGCTGTTCTGGCTGATAAATACAACCATGACACACCTGGTGGCCAAAGCCGGATTGATCCACGGCGTGCAGCCAACTAAAGAGACAAAGCTGAGGAAGGGGTAAGCCTATGGATTTTATTGCTGCCGACTACTGGCTGATAGCGCTTATGTCCATACTGGTAGTGGCGTCACTGGCCATGTATTTTATAAAGAATCTGATACATGCGGTGATCGTATTCGGAGCATACAGTCTTGTCATGGTTGTCATATGGCTGCTGATGAATACTCCTGACCTTGCGATCACAGAAGCCGCAGCCGGGATCTGCACCACAGTCATGATGATGGTGGTCATTTTCCGGACGAAAAGAAGGGAGGAATAGCCGCGATGATCAGGAAAATTATGATCCTGCTGGCAGTTCTTGTGGCTGCCTATGGTGTACTGATCGCGGTGGCAGAACTCCCACCATACGGGATGTCGGACAATCCTGTCCACAACCAGGTTTCTGAGCGCTATATCAATGATGCCCTTGAAGATACCGGCGCATTGAACATGGTAACATCCATCGTATTGGATTACAGGGCATACGACACGATGTTTGAGACGATAGTACTGTTTACCGCTGCCCTTGCTGTGGTGATTACCCTGAAGTCCGATAAAAGAAAGGAGCGGAGCGGAAAATGAGAGATTTTATTTTAAAACGAGTAGCCGCTTTGATCCTGCCTTTTGTCTGCGTATATGGGTTTTACGTGATCTTTCACGGTCATATTTCTCCGGGTGGCTCCTTTGCCGGAGGCATCATAGTGGGTCTCAGCTTTATTGCATTTTCCACCATCTATGGCATTGAAAAAGGCCGCGCCAAGCTGTCCGAAGACGTGCTCACATGGACAGAGAGCTTTGGTACATTGTGGTACGGGATAATGGGCATGGTGGGCATTTTCAAAGGAGTGCCATTTCTGGCGAACAAGCTGGCAGGTATAGATCTCGGGCTGCCGGGGGAGCTCTTTTCGTCAGGGCTCATTTCCTATATAGGTCTGGGAGTCGGCATAAGGGTAGCAAGTACCATGATCACCATATTCTTTACCTTGATGGAGGATGAAGAGTGAGAATATTGCTGGAAAAACTGATTGTCAATTATCCATATTTCTTTGCTGTGATTTTATTCGTGATCGGAGTGCTGACTGTGCTTACCCGGTCCAACCTGTTCAAAAAGCTGCTCGGGATAAATATCATGGAAAGTGCCGTCTTTATTTTGTTTATTGCTGCCGGGAATATCAGGGGAGGTACTGATCCGATCCTGGACACCTCGAAACCGGAGGCCGTATATATAAATCCGCTGCCATCGGCTTTGATGCTGACTGGCATAGTTGTCAGCGTGAGTGTCACGGCTTTCGCACTGTCACTGATAATCAGGCTGTACAGAGAATATGGCACTGCTGATGCCCGGCAGATTGCTCAGATGAGGAATTCTGCGTTAAAAGCAGCTGACCAGGCCGGAAGGGATAACTACAGGCATCCGGATCGCTCAAATGGGAAACGGGGTGACAAAAATGACAGAAGCAATCAAATTTAACCTCCCTGTGTTTGTTGTCATTGCACCTCTGTTCATTGCTATAGTCCTCCCCGTATTTGCCCGTCGGATACGACTGGCAGAAGGTATGGTTATATTTGTCGGGGTGCTGGGGCTGGCAGGTGCTTTGTTTCTGGCTCATATCGTACTTGACCGGAACAGCGGCACCTGGATCTATCAAATGGGCGGCTGGCCGGCTCCGTGGGGTATTGAGCTTACAGTGGGCAATCTGGCAGCTTTTTTCCTGCTGGTCGTGATGGGTGTCAGTTTGCCGGTGTCATTGTTTGCTGTCGGCAACCTGACACATGAGGTGGGAGGCAAGCAGCGGACAGCACGCTTTTATACACTGTTCCTGCTTCTGGTCGGAGCCCTTGCGGGAATGGCATTGACCAATGACATTTTCAACACTTATGTTCTGGTTGAAGTAGCCACACTGAGTTGCTGCGGTTTAGTAAGCTCCCGCAGACATCCGCGGGCTGCAGAAGCCGCGTTCACATATCTCATGCTGGCGACTTTGGGCTCTGCCCTGGTGTTGTGCGGGATCGGCTTCATATATACGATTACCGGACATCTGAATATGGGATTTGCTTCGCAGGCACTGAATGAAATCTGGCAGACAAAACGGCATGTAGTTTGGATGGCCATGAGTCTTGTTTTTGTCGGGTTCGCTGTCAAATCAGCACTTTTTCCGTTGCATGTCTGGCTACCGGATGCGCATTCCTCCGCACCGTCTCCGGCCAGTGCCATTTTATCCGGGCTGGCCATAAAGGGATATATGATCTGCCTTTTGAAGTTTTTTTACAGTGTTTTCGGACCAGGCTTGATTAAGGAATTCGCCATGGACAGGTTACTGGTGCTGGCGGGTATGATCGCGATCATTGCAGGATCGGTGATGGCTATTCCTCAGGACGATCTGAAACGGCGGCTGGCATTTTCGACCGTTGGTCAGGCAGGCTACATTTTCCTGGGCTTTGGGCTTATGAATAAAGACGGATTGGCGGGCGCATTATTCTATCTCGCCAGTCATGCGGTGATAAAATCGACTCTGTTCTTATCAGCGGGCGCTATGATTTCTGCCACGAAGAAGAGGAAAATCAGTGAACTGGCCGGTGTCGGCCGAAGGATGCCGGTAACGATGGCAGCCTTTACGGCAGCCAGTCTGGGTCTGATAGGCATACCGCTGTTTTCCGGCTTTATCGGCAAGTGGTATCTGATCACCGGAAGTATTGAGGCAGGGAGTTTCCTGCCGACAGTTGTGATCATTGCCGGCAGTGTGCTTTGTGCAACTTACCTTTTCCCGGTGATCCGGGTCGCCTGGTTTGAGTCGGCACCGAAGGAACCGCAAAAAGCTGCGGCACAGGAAACAGGGGATGCCGCTGTGCAGCGGGAGACAGCGGAGGTGCAGGAGGGTCCTGTACAGCATGGACAACTGAAGGATCCCGGTATTTTGCAGAAGCTTGCGCTGGTACTGCTGACAGTAGCTATAATCGTATTGGGGACCGTGCCCGGGCCGCTCCTTGAGTTGGCCAAAAGAGCCGCCGCTGAGTTGCTGGTGCTCCGTTAGGGGCAAAGGGGGAGAATATACTGATGCTTTATCTTATTCTGGCTTTAATAAGCGGAGTCGCCGGCGGTCTGCTCGTGTTGCTGACCGGTCGGAACAGACACAGTTTGAGCAATTTCATCACCTTGTTTTTCTCTGCATCTGCTGCTTTTTTCTGCTGGCGGGTGGCTTTTCTGGTATTTGCCGGAGAAAGGGTCAGGTTCGGCTGGAAGCCCGGAGAACTGCAGTGGAGTCTTGATCCTGATCCGCTGGGCGCTGTGTTTGGACTGATTGCCTCTACATTATGGCTTTTCGCGGCGGTGTATTCTTTCGGATATATGGCGGGGAAAGAAAGGCAGCGCACTTATTACGCCTTTTTCCTTCTGTCTCTCAGTGTGACAGTCGGAGTTGCTTTTTCAGGCAATCTGGTCACCCTGTATTTGTTTTATGAACTGCTCACCCTCACCACCTATCCGCTGGTGATCCATGACCGCACCTCCGGGGCAGTGAGGGCAGGCAGTAAATATATCCTGTACAATCTTTCCGGAGCAGGGGCGATCCTCATTGCAATCATTACTACTCACAGTTGCGTCGGGAATCCGGATTTTGCAGATGGGATAGTCCTGGCAGGATGTGATTCACCTGTGCTGGGCTGGCTGCTTGTGATGTTTATCATCGGATTTGGTGTCAAAGCTGCGATAATGCCGCTGCATCGCTGGCTGCCCGAAGCCATGGCTGCACCGACACCGGTCAGCGCTCTGCTGCATGCCGTGGCGGTGGTCTACTCAGGTGTTTTTGGTATCCTGAGGGTCGTGTATTCCGTATTCGGGTATGAGCTTATCGGGCAGTTGAGTTTCAGCAAAGTGCTTCCGTGGCTTGCAGCCTTCACCATTTTGGCCGGGGTGCTGATCGCCCTGCGGCAGGACATTCTGAAACGCAGACTGGCTTATCAGACTGTCAGCCATCTTTCATATATCCTGCTTGGAGCTTTCACATTGGAGCCATGGGGTCTGGCAGGAGCATTGATGCATATGATCAGTTATCCGATGATGAAAATGACCCTGTTTTTCTGTGCCGGTATAATCACGGAGAAGACCGGTGAGACCAGGATCAGCAGGATGGCCGGGATCGGACGGATACTGCCCGGCACGATGGCAGCTTTTGCAGTGGCAGCTTTGGGGATGGTCGGCATGCTGCCGCTGAATACCTTCTGGGGCAAGTATTATCTGATGAAAGGCAGCGTTGCAGGAGGTATGTGGCCACTGGCTACGGTACTTGCCGTCAGTGGTCTCCTCAATGCCGCCTGTTTCATACCCGTTGTCGTGAATGCATTCCGTGGAGTGAGGTCACCGGATCGTACAGGCGGAGATGCGTTACAGGGCGGGGAGATACGATCTGGTACAGATTCCGGAGCCTTTGGTGACGGAAATGATGGGAATGTCTTGTCCCGTATTCTGAAAGACAGAAGGATGGCATTGATGTTCGTACCGGCCTTGCTCCTGGTCCTGATGTCGATTGTGACCGGGCTGTTGCCTGGAATAGTCTGGCCAGGGGTTCAGGCCGTAACAGACTGGTTTTTCCAGTGATGGGAGGTAAGACTGTGTTGCTTGTAATGATCCTTGCAGTACCGCTGGCAGGAGCGGCTGTTCTGCTCCTCTTGCGGAAAGGGGACAAAAATATAATATCAGTTGCTTCGGCTGCAGTGCTGGCGCTGACACTGTTCCTGCTGAAGAATGTATTCGGTGGCGGACCCGTTGAGCTCGCAATACATCTTCACGGGCCATATGCACCGGTGTTGCGCGCTGATCCCATATCTGCCCTGTTCGTTGTTTTGGCAGCATTTATATGGTTTGCCGTATCCATATATATGCCGGGATATATGGAGCACGAAGCAAGACCGCGGAGCTTTGGGGTCTGGACATTGCTGACGCTGACTGTGGTTGAGGGTGTGTTCCTGGCGGGCGATCCGGTGACTATGCTGCTGTTTTTCGAACTTATGGCTGTAACATCATACTTCTGGGTCATACACCGGGGGTACAAAAAAGCGGTCAGATCCGGAAATCTGTACCTGTTTTTCAGCATAGCCGCCGGTTTTCTGCTGACCCTGGGGATCGTGCTGATATTTGTGGCAACCGGTAAACTGCCGGAGGTCGGGGCAGTTCCGGCCACACCTTCGGATCCGCATATGTTTGGCTGGGGCATAGCTCTGCTCGTGTCAGGGTTCGCGGTCAAGGCTGGGGCAGTACCGCTCCATATCTGGCTTCCTCATGCCCACAGTGCAGCACCGACTCCCGGCAGCGCGCTCTTATCCGGACTGCTCATCAAGGTGGGGGCCTATGGCTTGATACGGACGGCTGAGCTTGCAGGCTGTGTTCGGGAAGCAGGGAACGGCGTCACATGGCTGGGGCCTGTCCTGATAGCGGCAGGAATATGCTCAATGCTGGGCGGTGTAGCTGCAGCTTTGCTGCAAAGTGATGCAAAACGGCTTCTGGCATATCACAGTATCAGTCAGATGGGCTATATAATATTCGGACTGGGCATCGGATTTTATCTGGAATCAGCCAGAGATATCGCATTTACCGGCGCTGTATTCCATATTATAAACCATGCTTTATTCAAAGCTGCATTGTTCCTGGGTGTGGGCATAATCTATATCCGTACGAAAGAGACGAATCTTTACAGGCTTGGCGGCCTCTGGCGGCGTTTCCCTGTGACAGCGGTCCTGATGCTGCTGGCTGTTCTGGGTATCACTGGTGCGCCCGGACTGAATGGTTATGCCAGCAAGACATTGCTCCACCATGCGGCAGGCATGGCTGCCGGGACCGGTTCCCCATGGCTGGTTTGGGCAGAGAGGCTGTTTGTTCTGACCGGAGTCGGTACGGCAGCATCCTTCGCCAAACTTTACTATTTGACGTTCCTCGGCAAGCCATCAGATGACACTCTTATCAGAAATCCGGTTGATGACAGAGTATCCGGCAGAATGCAGCCCGGGATGAATGCGGCCATGGCTCTGCTGGCTGTTGTTATGGTGGGTATCGGCATTGCACCGGAGTTATTTGCCAATACGGCGGTAATACCTGCAGTCGGGGCATCAGATGTGGATAAGGCTGTCGCTGATCTGACTTACCTGGCATTTTGGAGCACCGGTGATGTCATCGGAATGGTCATTACACTGCTTATCGGTGTATTAGTCTGTTGGGTCGGACTCAGATACGGGATATTCCACCGGAAATTCCCTGTATGGTTAACGCCTGAAGGCCTGGTAAAGCTGGCAGTGCAGGGGATCAGTCGGTTATGGCGGGCCGGGACAGGCAAATACACTGTGCTGGCTGAAAATGCTCATGAGTCGGGGAGCGCTGTGAAAGCCAGGCTTTATTCGGCCATCAGGAAATTTGACCGGTCCAGGAGCAGCACCATCGGCGGGTTGAGGCTGACCGGTATCAGTGCCGACGCAGCAATACTTTTTATGATATTAGCTATCCTGATTCTATGGTATACTATTATCGATCCTGGTCTTCATGACAACTGGCTGCCTTTTATCCGTCCGCAGTAGACGGAAGGATCGGCTGGGAAAATACAATGACAGGAGGGATCTGGAATGGCAAGAGATACCATCGGCAGTAAAATATCCGCACTTCTGGAGGAGAAGCAGTATAAAGCCGTAAGAGATATCATATCAGAGATGCAGCCCTATGATATCGCAGCTTTGTTTGAAGATATCCCTGAAAAGCAGGCCATCATATTGTTCCGGATCATTCCAAAGAATTATGCAGCTGAGACTTTCGTGGAGATGGATCCGGATCAGCAGGAGATGCTCATAAGGAGCTTTACTGACACCGAGCTCCGGGAGGTTGCCAATGAACTGTTTATCGATGATATCGTAGGTATCCTGGAAGAGATGCCTGCGAATGTCGTCAAGCGTATCCTGGACAACTCGACGGCTGAAGACCGCATGATGATAAATGAGATACTCCGGTATCCGGAGGATTCTGCCGGAAGTATCATGACGACAGAGTTCATCAGCCTGCGTTCTGATATGACCATCGCTGACACCATAAATAAAATAAGAAGAGTGGGTCTTGACAGTGAAACTATAGATACCTGCTATGTCACCGATAATGTCAGGCATCTGATAGGAACAGTCTCAATAAGGACGATAATCCTTTCTGATGACAGTAAAAAAGTCGAAGAGGTGATGGACCGGAATGTCATTTCGGTGAACACCACCGAGGACCAGGAAGAGGCGGTAAACCTGTTCCTCAAGTATGATCTTACTGTCCTGCCCGTAGTCGACAATGACAACAGGCTTGTCGGTATCGTTACAGTTGACGATGCCCTGGACGTACTTCAGGAAGAAACGACGGAGGACATAGAGAAAATGGCGGCAATCACTCCTACTTATAAGCCGTATCTCAAAAATTCCGTTTTGGAGATATGGAAAAGCCGGACGCCGTGGCTGCTCTTTCTCATGATTTCTGCAACTTTTACCGGTATGATAATAACCCATTTTGAAGATGCGCTCAAAGTGTATGTGGTGCTGACGGCCTATATCCCGATGCTCATGGATACGGGCGGAAACTCAGGGAGCCAGGCATCTGTCACCATCATAAGGGGGCTGTCCCTGAACGAACTGGACTTTACGGATATATTTCGTGTAGTGTGGAAAGAGATCCGTGTTGCCGTTTTGTGCGGGATCTCGTTGGCTCTGGTTAATTTTGCCAAGCTCATGGTCATTGACAAGGTCAGTGTCCAGGTATCCGCTATCATCAGCATCACGCTGGTCATGACGGTTTTCATTGCAAAGCTCGTGGGATGTACTTTGCCCATGCTTGCTAAAAAAGTGAATTTTGACCCCGCTGTTATGGCAAGCCCGTTTATAACCACCATCGTGGATGCTCTTTCTCTGCTCGTATATTTCGGGACAGCAAGCTGGCTGCTTGGGATATGATATCATATCATTCACGATAGAGACCAAACAGCTTCAGCAGCTTCTGCCAGAAGGTCAGGCGTGCAGGTGCCGGGTCATCGGCTTTTACGGCTTTCGGTATGCTTATTGGTTTTGTCCGCAGTGCAAACTGCACAGCCTCGACATTGGTATTCCTGTCCGAGACGAATGAAACCGGTCTTTCATCGCTGCCTAATATCCCCTCCAGCAGTTCGTCTATCTTTTTCTCTATTTCCGAATCCATACCCGATATGCCATCGCGCAATTGCCTGGTACCATCCTTATATGACGCAAGTCCGCTGCGCAGCTTCTTTATCGCCGAATCAAGTTCGGCTCCTGCATTATACAGCTCATTTGCAGATGCTGCCACCATAGCAGCAGATGAACTGAATTCTCCGGTGCCCTTAGCCAGCTCAGCAGCTCCGGCACTCAGCCGCGCAGTACCATCCAGATAGCTTCTGAGACCCTGTGTGAATCGCACTACACCGTCAAGCTGTTTTTTCACATCTGAAAGGTCGGGCATATATGACAGCACCTCAGCGTAATTTTCCGGTGTCAGTGCAGGTATACGGGAATCCACTGCTGCCAGTTGGGCATTGACCGAATCAAAGGTTGCCTGCTGTATTGCCGCAGCGCCGTACATCAGCTGTTCATTCTGAACTGTCAGTTCCGCCAGGCCGTTACTCAGTGCAGTTGCCCCGGCATCCAGCATGGCTGCCCCGGCGGAAAGTTGTTCGACACCCGAATTGAATGCTTTCAGACCCTCTGCATATTTCTGCATCCCCTCTGATAGCTGATCAAGGGCCTCCAGCAATTCACCGGCACCGCTGTCCAGTTCTTTTATTGCGTCGGTGAGCTGAGTGATCTGATCGCTGAACATTTCACTGTCTGCATCAATGCCGAAGGTCAGTTTTATACCGTTTATTGTTACCGCATCCATCTCAAAATCGCGGACATCAGCTGTTACTTCTATATCAGCACCTTTCCCGGGCAATACTGTATAGCTGAGCTGTTTTTTTCCGCCGGCTTCTGCGATGACTGCATCTGTGGTTTCAATATTTGAGCAGAGCCTGCTGTTAAGCGTAAGCGATATCTGCAGTGCATAATTGTTATAAAATACACTGTTTGCTTTGTCGTTCTGCTTTACCGACATGAGGATCTTAAGCCTGCCGCTTTTGCCTGCCAGCTCGCTACCCGATATATGCCTGTCATCCAGATAGTATTTTATATCAATATCCCAGGGAAGCTCTTTCTGCTCAAGGTTTCCCTGGTAGTAGAATTTTTTGGCGGAGGTGTTTATACTGATCCTGTCGCCTTCAATGATAAGCTTTTCAGAACTGGTCAGGTTGCGAACTCCGGAATAGCTGCCATAATCCGTGATGCTGCCGCCGTTGAATATATTCACGACATACAGACTGCCGACAGATCCGTCATGATCAAGTATGCCGTAAACAGCTTCTTCCTTGGGCGATGGGATATCCTGGGCCGATACTGCCGCAGCAGAAGCTGACATCACTGCCAATACCAGTAACAGGGCTATAATTTTCTTCATTCGATATCACTTCCTTTACCGTTTTTTATACCATGGAATCTATTGTTCAAGGTCGTTTTCCGGATAATCTTGTCGAATAATACGAGCAATCCCGGGAGCACACAGGCTACCATGGCCAGCGACAGCAGTGTGCCTCTGCCCAGAAGCATCCCCAATTCGATGATAATGGGATTGTTTGATGTATATGCCAGCGTAAAGCCGGAAATGGCCAGGGTCAGTGCCGAGATGAGGACAGCTGCCAGGTTTTCCTGTATAGTGATATGCATGGCATCCTTCTTTGGGTGCAGCTTTCTGTTGCTGAGATAAGCATTCGTGAACAATATGGCATAGTCCACAGTCGCGCCGAGCTGCACGGTACTTATGACCAGAAAGCCGATGAAGTTCAGTGGGGTGCCGGTGAAATATGGGAATGAAAGGTTGATCCATATTGCTGTTTCAATGGTGAATACCAGCAGAAAAGGCAGGCTTACAGAACGGAATGTCACCAGCAGCACCAGGAATATGCCTCCTATCGCTATCAGGTTGACCAGTCTGTTGTCCACTGAAACAGTTTTTTTCATATCATACAGGGATACGCTTTGACCGGCAAGCCTGTATTCGTCGTAATATTCTGAAGCCGTGTCCAATATGTTCCGGACTGTGTCGAATGCTTCGTCGCCTTCGTCAACGGTGTCAGTGTTGATGATGATCCGTGAGTATTGCGTGGAATAAAACTGGTCAACAGCTTCCCCGGGGACAAATTCTACCGGTATCTGGGCTCCGATGGCCGTGGAATACGATATGACATCTGTCACATGGGGCAGTCTGGAAAGCTCATCCGACAGTTCGGCTTCTGTTCCCATGTCCCCTTTGGGTACCAGGAGTGCCATCGTGTTCTGCCTGCCGAATTTTTCTTCTATAAGGGCGGCGTCTTTCCCGACTCTCGAGACACTGGTAATATTGCTGGTGCCATACAGGAACTGATTATTCGACTGTGCGAGTAAACAGGGTATCGCTATAACGAGTGCAAGGATCATGAACGGTATCCTGACCTTCATCAGAAGACTTCCCGCTTTCCCGAGATCAGGCATCAGTTTTCTGTGCTTTGTTTTGTCTATAAGTTTACAGGAAAGCAGCGTTAGGGCCGGCATAAATACCATGACAGAAACGAAGCTGAAAATGATCCCCTTCAGCAGGTTCAGCCCCAGGTCCGCGCCTACACGGAAGCGCATGAAAATGAGTGCGGCAAAGCCGATCATCGTAGTGGCGGCACTGGCTGCCACAGTGGAAAGCGACTCCTTCATGGCCAGCTTCATCGCCTTTTCAGGTTCGAAAGACTGTCTGTGCCTGTTGAAGCTGTGCAGCAGGAAAATAGAGTAATCCAGTGATACGGCAAGCTGAAGCACCGGGCTGACAGTCCTCGTAATAAATGATATCTCACCGAATAGTATATTAGTGCCCATATTGATAAGTATTGCAGCACCTATTGTGAGCAGGAAAAACAGGGGTTCTGCCCATGAGCTGGTGGAAACGATCAGGATGACCAATACGACAGGAATCAGTATCAGCATTGCATTGACTACTTCGGATACCGACATGGCCTGTGTTTCCGCTATTGACACGGCTTCGCCTGCAGCCGCGTTTTCTTCGCCGATTATCTCATAGATAGCTTCAACGGCGCTCTGTTCCTGGCCGGATTCGATGGTAAGATCCATCAGCGCGTCATTGTTTTTGTAATAGCTTTCGACCAGTGAGCCGTCAAGAAATTCGACAGGTGTTGTTTTCAATGTGTCAGCGCCAACCACATCATCAAGCCAGGTCACAGAGGTGATACCTTCCACAGCAGCGATTTTCTCTTTGTATTCCAGTACATCATGTATTGATACATCTGTGAGCATTACCTTTGCATTGGGTATTTCACCGCCAAACTCAGTCTGCATTATCCTGATGGCGGTGGTGGACTGTGCGTCAGGGGGCAGGTAATCCACTGTATTGTAGTTGATGGATACATTCAGCGAAAGGAGTCCCCCCAGCACTGAAGCGATCAGGAACACCGCCAGTATGCTTTTTTTATGGTTGATCACAGCTTGTGAAAGCCTGTCCATTGAACATCACCTCTTTGTCGACACTGTGTTGATAAGTTGCCCCTATGTATAGTTTATATACACTGTGGTGCTAAATCAACAGACAGATGATTATAATATGTATGTTCTTAATCATAAACAGGCTAAGTGTTTGTTATCTGATATATTTGGCTAAACTGGCGGATAACTGTCCTGTCAACCATGCCGGATGTTCGGATCCCGGCAGTTGCTGCGGACAGTATGTCCGGTGACTGATGGAACAGATCGGGTGATAAGTGTCTGTGAGCCGTATCTGGTGTCTCATTAAAGAATACGGTATAATGTTATTACAAAAGAAACGATTATATGGGATGGATTTTATTGATTTTGCGGATGAAGGATCACTACAGATGAAGAGGTTGGTCATTGGGATACTGGCGCATGTCGATGCCGGGAAGACAACATTGTCGGAGGGTCTGCTGTATATCAGCGGCAGGACCAGGAAGCTGGGGAGAGTGGATAAGAAGGATGCCTATCTGGACAACTACGAACTTGAGAGGGCCAGAGGGATAACCATATTTTCCAAGCAGGCGGTGTTTGAGACCGGAGGTGTGCAAATCACATTGCTGGATACTCCCGGGCATGTGGACTTTTCCACTGAAATGGAAAGGACACTCCAGGTCCTCGACTATGCCATACTGGTCATAAGCGGTGCAGACGGCATACAGGGACATACGAAAACCCTCTGGCATCTGCTGGACATATATCAGATACCTGTCTTTGTGTTCATCAACAAAATGGATCAGGATGGTACCGACAAGGATAAGATAATGGATGAGATCAAAAGGCAGATGAGCCACGGCTGTGTGGATTTCGGACAGAGTGGGACCCGGGATTTCACCGAGCAGGTGGCCATGTGTGATGAAGTGCTGCTTTCAGCGTACCTGGATACGGGACGTATAGATGATGCGCTGATCTGCGAATACATCAGGAAACGCAGGATATTCCCCTGCTTTTTTGGTGCCGCCCTGAGACTTGAGGGTATTGAGGCTTTTATGCAGGGCCTGGTCCGATACACCGTAGCGCCGCGGTATCCGGACAGATTTGGAGCCAGGGTCTTCAAAATCAGCAGGGACGAGCAGGGGAGCCGGCTCACTCACATGAAGATCACCGGAGGAACTCTCAGGGTGAGGGATGTTGTGAACAACGGCATCTGGGAAGAGAAGGTCAATCAGATCCGCATATATTCAGGGCAGAAATACGAAGCGATCAATGAAGCGGAGGCCGGCATGGTCTGCGCTGTAACAGGCCTGACGCAGACTAAGCCGGGAGAAAGTCTTGGTGAGGATAAGGGCATGATAGCGCCAGTATTGGAGCCGGTCCTGTCCTATCAGATCATATTGCCGGAGGGAAGCGATCCCAGGGAGGTGCTGCCGAAGCTGCGCCAACTGGAGGAAGAAGATCCTGAGCTCCGCATCGTATGGAATGAACAGCTCAGGGAGATCCAGGCGAAGATAATGGGCGAAGTGCAGACTGAAATACTGCAGAGTATAATCAAAGAGCGTTTCGGTATCGATGTGTCCTTCGATTCAGGCAGTATTATTTATAAAGAGACCATTGCCAATACTGTAGAAGGCGTGGGGCACTTCGAACCGCTCCGCCACTATGCAGAAGTGCACCTGCTCATGGAGCCGGGGGAACGGGGGAGCGGTCTTCAGTTCGCTGCAGACTGCAGCGACGATGTACTGGCCGGCAGCTGGAAGAATCTCATTATGACCCATCTCAGGGAAAAGGAACACAAGGGGGTCCTTACCGGATCTCCTGTCACAGATATGAAGATCACGCTGGTGTCGGGCCGTGCGCATGTCAAACACACGGCAGGCGGCGATTTCAGGGAGGCGACTTACAGGGCGGTACGGCAGGGACTTATGGAAGCGGAGTCGATATTGCTGGAGCCGTACTATTCCTTCCGGCTGGAGCTGCCGGAAAAGCTGGCAGGGCATGCTTTGGCCGATATAGACAGGATGCGGGGTACATGTACGATTTCCCGGATAGAAGACGGAACAGCATATATCGAAGGTGAAGCACCGGTCGCCACGATGAAGAACTATCAGAAGGAACTGACGGCTTACACCAGGGGACAGGGAAAGATCTTCTGCAGTCTGAAGGGATACGAGCCATGCCACAATACGGAAGAAGTAATCAGAACTATTGGCTACGATCCTGAAAGAGATGTGGAGAATCCATCCGGATCAGTGTTCTGTGCCAATGGCTCGGGATTCCTTGTCAGTTGGGACAGAGTAAAGGACTATATGCATGTGGAGAGTTATTTCAAAAGGGCGGTCGAAGAGGAGGAAACAGCAGAGGGCAAAGCACTGCAAGTACAGGAAAAATGGCTGACTGTGGAGGAGGTCGACAGGATCCTCACCAGGGCCTCTTTTGCTAATCAGGGCAAAAGACCGGTCCGGAAAAACCGGAGGAGGACCGCCGTGAAGAGCAGCGGTGCTGATTCGGGTGAGGACATGCCTGTAAACGGACCGGCAGAACAGCAACCTTATACAGAGGGGATGAGCAGCAAACAGACCGGTGGGGCGGCTGAAACAGATATTCGGGAAGAGTTTCTTCTCGTTGACGGATACAATATAATATTTGCATGGCCTGAGTTCAGGGAAATAGCTCAGGACAATATGGACGGTGCGAGGACCAGGCTGCTGGATCTTCTCAGCAAATACCAGGGCATGCGGAAATGTAGGGTCATAGTGGTATTCGACGCATATCGCGTCCAGAGGAAAAAGGAAGACATATTCGACTACGATAATGTACATGTAGTATTCACAAGGGGAGCACAGACAGCAGATGAGTTCATTGAGAAGTTCGTCCATGACAACCGCAGAAAACATATCATCACTGTAGCTACATCAGATAACCTGCAGCAGATGATAATCAGGGGCTCCGGCAGTGCGGTATTGTCTGCAGACGATTTGAAGGACGAGATCGAAAAACTTGATGAAAGCATCAGCAAAGTCTTGCAGGACAAGCAGTTGACCCACAGGAATCACCTCGGCGACCGCTTGTCTGATGAAATGAAAAAAAGGATGGAGGAGGGGGCAAATAACAGTAGCTATGAAATATAAGCTGATCACTTTGGATATTGACGGGACATTGATAAACAGCCGGGGGATCATAACAGACGCGACGGCCGAGGCGATAAGAAGGTGTCGGGATGCGGGTGTCATGGTCACCATAAGCACGGGGAGGCCTGTCCAGGGAGTAAGGAGTTTTATCGAAGAGCTTGGACTTGATGCGCCGATCATCACGTATAATGGAGCCATGATCGTAGATGCAGCAACGGGCAGGGTGCTGTTTGAACGGAAGCTGTCTGCCCGGGATGCTGAGCAGGTCCTCAGACTTGGCATGGAAATGGGGACCACTATCATAGCCTGGTCCAATAATAAGCTTTATGTAAATGAGATCAATGATCATGTGAACACCTACAGGAAAATGTCGGGCAATGAGCCCATCGTTTTTTCCGATATCGGCCATATGCCTGACCAGGGAATTACGAAAATAATATGGATCGACACGATTTCCCGAATAGAAGGCTTTAAAGAGGGTATAAAAGATATAGTAAATGACAGTGTGACTTTTTGTACATCCCAGCCGCATTATCTCGAGTTTTTCAACAGCAGCGTATCCAAAGCTGTTGCGCTGGAATACATAGGCAGGCTGTGCGGCATCAGCAGGGAAGAAATGATTGCCATCGGCGATGGATTCAATGACCTGTCGATGATAGAGTATGCAGGGCTTGGTGTTGCCATGGGGAATGCTGCCGACGGAGTAAAGGAGAAGGCCGATTATGTGACGGCTTCCAATGATGATGACGGCATAGCTGAAGTCATATATAAGTTCATAATGCCAGGTGATACTTCTCAACCATAAAGGACACCTCGTGCTGAGGAGTGCAGCCATATTTTAAATGAGACAACAATATACAAGGAGGATAGATATGGATAACTTTACATTTTACAGTCCAACTTATTTTGTTTTTGGTAAGGATCAGGAGAATGATACCGGAAAGTATGTGAAACGGTTCGGTGGGACCAGAGTGCTCATTCATTACGGGGGAGGTTCGGCTGCCCGGTCAGGTCTTCTCGACAGGGTAAAAGCATCCCTCGAGAGAGAAGGCATAAGCTACACAGAGTTGGGCGGCGTGGTGCCCAATCCCAGGAGCGGACTTGTCTACAAGGGGATCGATCTGTGCAGGAAAGAAAAGGTGGATTTCATCCTGGCTGTCGGCGGTGGCAGTGTTATCGACTCTGCCAAGGCGATAGCAGCAGGAGTGCCTTATGATGGCGATTTCTGGGATTTCTACAAGGGCAAGCCTGTTACTGAAGCATTGCCCGTGGGAACTGTACTTACGATTTCAGCTGCAGGCAGCGAGGGTTCGTCGAATTCCGTCATAACACATGAAGATGGTATGTACAAGCGCGGAGCAGGCGGAGATGCCATGAGGCCCGTGTTTTCGATCCTGAATCCGGCTCTGACCCAGACTTTGCCGCCCTATCAGATAGCATGCGGCATCACAGACATGATGGCGCATCTGTTTGAACGCTATTTCACAAGGACCAGTGATGTCGAGGTCACGGACAGGATGATCGAAGGGCTGCTGCTGGCCATAATCAATGAAGCACCCAAGGTCGTGAAGGATCCGGCTGACTATCAGGCTCAGGCCAATATAATGTGGGCAGGGATGATGGCTCACAACAATTCATGCGGCGTAGGAAGGTCACAGGACTGGGCAAGCCATGCCATGGAGCATGAGCTGTCCGCACTTTATGATGTGGCGCATGGAGCAGGTCTTGCAGTGGTGTTCCCGGCATGGATGACATACATGCTGGACCGTGGCGGAGTCAACAGACTGGCTCAGCTGGCAGTCCGTGTATGGGGATGCCAGATGGATTTTGAAAATCCTGTGAACACCGCCAAAGCAGGCATAGAAAAGCTGAAGCAGTTCCTGAAATCCATCGGCATGCCGATAAATTTCTCAGAGCTTGGTGCGAAAGAAGAGGATATAGAAGAGATGGCACACAAAGCGTGCTATGGCGATGGCGGAGACGGGACCATAGGTGGCTTTGTCAAGCTGAATAAGGAAGATGTGATAAACATCTACCGACTGATGCTTTGAGTAAATCATAGCAAATGGTAAAAAAAAGTGGCTCGGCTGCTTTGGCAGTCCGAGCCTTTTCCATTGTACCCTGTGCGTTTTGAAACACACAGCATAGGTGAAACATTATCAGAAGGGATCCACGTATTTGGCTGCACGTTCTGCGATGATCTCATCCGCACCGGAAGCACGCCACTCAGCTATGAATGCATCCCATATGGCGTCAAACTGTCCTTCCGGAGCTCTGACAGCGTTGCAGGTACCTTCTTCACCCTTGGCTTTCAGGTCTTCAGTGTAAGGACCAGCTACAGACAGTGTGACTGGCACCACCAGACCGGCTTCGGCGTCGTTCAGGGAGCATCTTATGGCTTGCACGATGTACTCAGGGTCGCAGGTATAGCCATTGGCGATGGCTTTGGCTGTGGTTTCCTCGTCGCCGAGCCAGATACCGTTCATGGAGATGGTGTAGTCGATGTTGTTCACAGAGTTCTGGATCGTCGGACCGTCTGCGGGTATTGTTGCCGGCAAGCCATTGACTATCTTATGGTTCTTGCCTTCTTCACCAAACTGGAGGAAGCGGTACACTTCAGGTTTTGCCAGCCAGTTGATGTAGCGGACAGCTGCTTCAGGCACTTTGCTGGCTGCAGGGATGAACACATAGACATATGAATCCAGTGTGAAATCCACCGGCCAGAACGAGACCCTGTTGTTTACAAGAGCATTTGGAGAACTCAGTGAGCGCGATATTATGTTTACGAATGGAGCCAGATAGATCAGTATGAGGAAAACGCAGATCGCCACGACCACGTAATCGCCGGCTCTCGAAGATTTGGTGCGTATCTTACCGTCTTTTTCCAGCATTATTTCTGACAGGGGTGAAGTCTGAATACTGTTCATCGATGTACCTCCTTTACCATATACCGCGTTCGCCGAATCTTTTCGCAAGCGCATTGGCTGTCAGCAGGAATACGACACAGACAACCGACTGGAACAACCCGACTGCGGCGGTAAGTGAGAATTGCAGGCCCCTGATACCGACGCGGTATACATAGGTGCTTATGACATCAGCGACATTCATGACAGATGTGTTCTGCAGGGCATATGGGCGGTCAAATTCTATGCCGAGGATGCGTCCCATGTTCATTATGAGCAGAACGATTATTGTAGAACGTATTCCCGGCAGTGTGACATGCCATATTTTGCGGAACCTTCCGGCACCGTCTATTTCAGCAGCTTCGTACAGCTCTGTGTTGATACCTGCGATGGCTGCCAGATAAATGATGGCATTCCACCCGACTTCCTTCCAGAGCCCCAGTATCACATAGGTAAATACCCAGAGCTTTTCATCACCGAGGAATTCGACGGGGCCTACGCCATACCTTGCGAGAAAGGTGTTGATAACTCCTGAGCTGGGTGCCAGCAGCTGGAAAGCCATACCGCTGATTATGATCCATGAAAGGAAGTGAGGAAGATATACTACGGTTTGCGTTATGCGTTTGAAGCGTATGAAAACGATCTCATTGATCAGGATAGCCAGTATGATCGGTGCAGGGAATCCTACGAGCAGATCGAGAAAGTTCAGCATTATCGTATTTCTCAGCGAGTTCCAGAAATCCTTCGATGCAAACGCCTTCTCAAACCACTTGAAACCAGCCCAGTCGGACTCCCATACGCCCTTGAACATATTGTAGTCTTTGAAAGCCATAACAATGTTTGTCATGGGGAGATACCGGAAAATCACAAAAAATGCGATCGGAAGGATCAGCATAAGATAAAGTGTCCAGGTGCGGCGAAGATAGTTGCGGAACTTCGAAACATTCTGCGGAGCTTCCTGTATTGCGGAATTACTGCTCAAGGCAATTCCCTCCTTTTGGTGTTTTAACTATACATAACCTGTATACTCATACATCAGATAATCAGACTGATGTTAAAAAAATCTTCGCTCCAGTCAGATATAGTCGCTGTGCCGCAAGAAGTAAATATATCCAATAATTACTTATTATGTATTTTCGTTTGGTAAATTTATATAAAAATCAAGCAAAAAATAATGCATAATCACAATCTGACATACATTAGTTTAACAAAACAATAGGTTCAAACAATTGAGAAAGCCAACAAAATTTGTAAAAATCATGGGTACATTTGTACTTTTATTTATCAGGTGATATAATTGGACCGAAGGTGATGGAAAATGACCGAAAAGGAATTCAACAGCATAGTGGTCGATGTTGAATACTATAACCACAGGATATGTACTCCGTCGTGGATAATAGAAGAGCGACTCAACAGTTTTGTAGACCTGACCTATGTTGTTGCGGGGAAAGCGGAGTATACCATAGACGGTGTTTGCCATACCGTACGCTCCGGAGACCTGATCTGTGTCCAGAAGGGCTGCCGGGAGTCAGCGGTTGCAGTCCCTGACGACCTGATGGATTGCTACAGTGTAAATGGTCATATTTTTGACATCACCGGCAGGGAAATGAAGCTTCCTTTCAAGACAGTGTCACATATCGGCATAAGGCAGGATATCATTGCCCTTTACCAGGAGTTGAATGCAGCCTGGCTTGTGCGCGATCCCGGCTATATGACCAAGGCAAGAGCGATCTTCATGCTGATACTCCAGCGGTATTACCAGCTGATTTGTCACAGTGATTACCAGAGAAACTATGACAAGCGCATAAAAAAGGTGCTGCAGCATGTTATAGATCATTACTTTGAACCTCTTACCGTAACTGAAATGGCTCAGATGGTCAATCTCAGTCCTCTCTATTTCGGAAATTTCTTCAAACAGGAAACCGGTCAGACATTCAGGCAGTATCTGACGCTGATAAGGCTCAACCAGGCAGAAAGCATGCTGAACAGCGGTATGTATAAAGTTAAGGAAGTCGCGGTGGAATGCGGATTTTCCGATATATATTACTTCAGCAAGGTGTTCAAGGAGCATTTTGGAGTTAATCCGTCTGAAGTCCTCAAATCCTCAAAGCCCCGTCTGCGGAGAAGTGCTGTACCTGAATCAGATGCCTGAAATCCCCACACCGGCAGGTACTTCTGATGAAATGCCGGCATTCGCCACCCCGGAGGAATGCCCGCTAAAGCAGGTACTCGGGGCAGCCGAGATCATCGTTGCGCATCAGATAGTTTGCCCAGTCGTGTTCGGCTATGCCCCAGTCTGTGAAGTCCCTGATGGATTCTTCGTGGTGTTTGTACATATATTTGACTCCCTGTTTTTGTACAAATTCATCCGGTGTGCGGACAGGAGCAGAAGTGTCCTGATATGATTATATCACTGCAGAAAGGGTCCGGTACATCGTCTGTATTTTTTATGACAGGATGGCATCGGGATACTGTGCGGACGGCGGTATATCGGATCTGTTCCCTTGTATATGATGCGGAGATGCGGTAAAATTACTATGTAGGCATGTCAGGATGACAAAAAAGGAGGAAAGAGAGAATGGCCAGATGGAGGATAAGATCGATCGCTCTTTGCCTGCTGGTTTCAATGCTGGCACTTGTCGCCCTTTCAGGTTGTGGCATTAAAACCCGTGAGCAGACGGATGCAGATGGACCAGGGTCGGGTACGGCTGCTGAACAACCAGACGGTTCGGATCCGACAGATGTGGAACCGGCCTCGCCGGAAGCTGATGACAGTCGGCCCGCTGACAGCGGTTCGGATCCGTCAGATGCTGACCCCAGTGAGCCGGTGGATGCCGGAGCGCCTTCAGCAGACAGCGAAGAAGCAGGAGCAGGCGGATCTTCGAAGGATCCGGAGCCGGCGGATGACCCTGTACAACAAACAGAAGACTCAGGCATGGTTCCCGGGATCAATATAGAAAAGCAGCCCATTCCGGACAATGAAGCCCTTGCTTTTGTGAGGGATATGAAGGTGGGGTGGAACCTGGGGAATACCTTCGATGCTGTGGATGCGACCTGGCTTACCAATAAGCTGGATTATGAAAAGGCATGGGTCGGTGTGAAGACCAATGAGGGAATGATCAAAGCAGTAAAGGATGCCGGTTTCAATACCATACGCATTCCGGTGTCGTGGCATAACCACGTATCCGGCGATGACCATAAAATCGATACCGACTGGCTGGACAGAGTGCAGGAGGTCGTCGATTACGCCGTTAAATATGATTTGTATATCATTATCAATATCCACCATGACATGGGCAAAGATTACATATATACATCAAAGGAATACCTGGACCAGTCCGTACATTACGTAAGAAGTATCTGGTCACAGCTTGCCGAACGTTTCAGGGATTACAGTCACCGTCTGATTTTTGAATCGCTGAATGAGCCGCGAATGGTCGGCCACAATAATGAGTGGTGGCTGGATCTCAGCAATAAGGACTGCAGGGAGGCTGTTGAGTGTCTGAATGAACTCAACCAGGTCTTCGTCGATACGGTGCGCTCCAGCGGCGGCAACAACAAGGACCGCTATCTCATGGTTCCCGGCTACGCTGCTTCGTATGCCGGAGCCCTGGCAGACGGCTTCGCTATCCCGAAAGATACTGTGGACAACAGGATCATAGTGTCAGTCCACGCATACACACCCTACAATTTTGCCCTGGATGCGGGCGGTGTGCGCACGTTTGACATAAACAGACCTGCAAGCACCAATGAAATAGATTATTTTATGACCGAACTGTATAAGAAATTCATTTCCAATGGGATCCCGGTAGTGATCGGTGAGTTCGGCGCCAGGAGGAAGGGCGACAATCTGCAGGATCGGGTCGATTTTACGGCATATTATGTCGCCTCCGCATCGGCAAGGGGCATGACATGTATATGGTGGGACAACCATGGATTCTCAGGTGACGGTGAATTATTCGGCTTGCTGGACAGGAGGTATCTCAACTGGAAGTTCCCTGAAATCGTCGAGGCAATGATGAAATACGCTCAGAAACCTTGAACTGATTTGGAGCATGGAGTCCTCTTTTGGAATATTTACAGACGCCGGTGTTTGTGCGATCCACAAAAGCCGGCGTTTGTGATCCATCGCTGCATATCCGGAATACTCAGTGATGATGCCCGGCGGCTTCAGCATCTGCCTTGGTCTGGTGGACCGTGCCGTGCGGATGTTCCGGCGGTGCATATATGGAATACAGTTTTATCGGTTCGTGCCCTGTATTGATCAGATTGTGCCATTTCCCTGCTGGTATGATGATGATGTAATCATCATTGACATGCCGCCGGAAATCAAGCCTGTCTTTGGTGTCACCCATCATTACGATACCATGGCCATTTTCGATACGGATGAACTGATCCAGTTCAGGATGTATTTCAAGCCCGATATCTTCGCCGGGTCTGATGCTCATCAGAGTGACCTGCAGGTGTTTCCCTGTCCATAATGCAGTACGGAATGTATTGTTCAGCATGGCTGCTTCTTCGATATCCATGACGAAGGGAGCCGGCCCGTAATCTTGTATTACAGGACGGTCACAGCCGCAGCCTCCTGCCGGCATGTATTGCTGGCCTGGAGCGGAGAAGGGGTAGTGGCTGAGGCTTTGGTATGGACTGCAGAATTGATCCATCCCATATCCCATATAAGGATATGCGGGGCTGTATACAGGCTTTTTGCCGCAGTGGAACGGCAGGTACGCATTGTTCAAACCATACGGATTGTACATATTGAGCATAGGATCCATCCTTTCTGTATTTACACTTTATACTATGCATTATGTTAATGCGCTGTGCGCAGCCGGACATAAAAAAGCATGCTGATCTGCTGACCAGCATGCTTTTGCAACCGTATCTCCTGTTTCATATTATTTATAGGCTATTTCGTTCCACCTGAGTTCGTTCCTGAGATTCAGGATATTGGTGTTCTCGTTTATGAGGACACATTCTATGCCGGCCATTTCTGCCCAGTCCATGAGCTGCTCCGCTGTGACTGCGAAGGAGAAGACCGTGTGGTGGGCGCCGCCTGCCAGGATCCATGCCTCAGCTCCCTGGTGGAGTGACGGCAGCGGTTTCCACAGTATCCTGGCAACCGGAAGCTTCGGCATATCTTTTTCCAGTTCCACAGCCTCCACTTCGTTGATGATGAGCCTGAAGCGGTTGCCCATATCAATGAGCGAAGCACAGACTGCCCTGCCTGAAGCGCCGTCAAATACGAGACGCGCCGGCGCAGCCTTTCCGCCGATGGACAGCGGATGTACCTCGATCCTCGGCTTCGTACCGGCAATGGTCGGGCAGACCTCCAGCATATGTGCTCCCAGCACAAGCTCATTGCCAGGTGCCAGATGGTATGTGTAATCCTCCATGAAAGATGTGCCGCCGGGGAGCCCATCGGCCATAATCTTGGTCATACGCACCATTGCTGCAGTTTTCCAGTCGCCTTCGCCGCCGAAGCCATAGCCGTCTGCCATGAGCCTTTGCACAGCCAGGCCCGGAAGCTGTTTCATCCCGTGAAGGTCTTCGAAGGTGGTGGTGAATGCCCCGAAACCTCCTTCTGTGAGGAATGCTCTCATGGCAAGCTCGATGCGTGCCTGTTCCCTGATGGAATCCATAGCTTCAACGGAAGCCCGCACTTCAGCGGGTATTTCGTAAAGCTCATCGTACTCCTGCATCAGCTTGTCGATTTCGCTGTCAGAAACACTGTTGATACGGCTGACGAGATCGCCAATGCCGTAGCCGTTGATGGACCATCCGAATTTGATCTGTGCCTCCACCTTGTCGCCTTCGGTCACCGCAACCTCGCGCATATTGTCACCAAATCTGGCCACCTTCAGGCTGGTCCCTGCAGTATAGGCAACTGCGGAGCGCATCCAGCGGCCTATCCTGGCGCATGTGTCCGGGTCTTCCCAATGGCCGACGACGATCTTGCGGGCAATACGCATGCGGGCACCGATGAATCCGAACTCCCTGTCGCCATGGGCAGACTGGTTCAGATTCATGAAATCCATGTCGATGTCGGACCACGGAATATCACGGTTGAACTGTGTGTGCAGGTGGAGCATGGGCTTGCGGAGCTCCGACAGACCTGCTATCCACATCTTTGCAGGTGAAAAGGTGTGCATCCACGTTATGATGCCGGCGCAGCTGTCATCTGAATTGGCTTCGATGCAGAGCTTTCTGATGGCTTCAGGTGTGGTGAGTACAGGCTTGAATACTACTTTGTACGGAACTGACGGGTTTTTGTCCAGACCCCCGGAAATCGTTCTCGAATGAGCATCTACCATTTCCAATGTCTCGGGTCCATATAAGTGCTGGCTTCCGGTGACAAACCAGAAGGTATGTTTTTTCTGATCCAGCATATGCAATACCTCCTTACAAGTATAACATGTACGAACAAGTGTATATAAATATTCTACTACTTCAGCAATATAAAAGCAATGGAGGCTTCGACGGCAGCATGTGGGTTCCGAAGTGTACCGGCGAAAATCGACATTACGGACACAAATCGACATGACTGTTTCGTTGATAATCGTGCGGGGATGGTGTATAATTTTTTATATAAACATGTACGTACAAGGCGGGTAATTTCAAACCATGCAAAAAGATGAAAATCAAACGAAATACTCGATGCTGAAAGCCTTTCTTAAAGATGAGATCCTGATGGGAAATATAAAGCCCGGGGAGAAGATACCTTCTGAAAACACGCTGGCTGAAAAGTTTTCGCTCAGCCGTCAGACAGTGAGAAAAGCTATTTCTATGCTTGTAAATGAAGGCTTTTTATATACCCGGCAGGGAAAGGGGACATTTTGCAGGGACAGGACCGCCAGCAGAAGAGATTCCAGGAACATAGGGGTTATCACGACCTATATTTCTGAATACATATTTCCGAGGCTCATCCAGGGCATAGACAAAGTCCTTTCGGAAAACGGATACAGCATAATCCTGAAAAACACCGGCAACAGCGTCGAAAAGGAAGCGGCATGTCTTGATGATCTGCTGGGAAACGATGTCGGGGGACTTATCATAGAGCCGACCAGGAGCGCTTTGTTTTCCGGCAATCTCAAATATTACAGGGCTCTGGACAGGCACAGGATACCCTATGTTTTCATCCACGGCTATTATCAGCTTCTCGAAGATAAGCCCAGGGTGGTGCTTGACGATGAGGCCGGTGAATACTCTGCAGTCGAGCATCTTATAAAGCTTGGTCACAGGAACATACTTGGCATTTTCAAGGCGGATGATATCCAGGGCATCAACAGACATAAAGGCTATGCGAGAGCACTTGCTGACAACGGTATCATGTATGATCCTGACAAGGTGGTGTGGTTCCATACAGAGGACAGATTCACCAAACCGTGCATTGCAGTGAGGGACATTATCAGCAGCGGCACAAGGATCGACGCGATCGCAGCTTACAATGACATGGTGGCGGTGAAAGTCCTCGAGCAGTTGGGCAAGCTGGGATTAAGCGTCCCCGATGACATATCGGTGGTGGGATTCGATGATTCATACCTGGCTCAGAACAACCCGGTGAAGCTGACTACGGTGGGCCATCCCAAGGAAAAGCTGGGTGAAGCAGCGGCAGAGCTCCTTCTGGAACTGATGAGCGGTCAGGTCATGTCTGACAGTGCCGCTAAGGAAAAGGTCATCGTACCTGAGCTGACCGTCAGAGACTCTTGTGTGTCACGTCCGGGCTGATCAGACCATTTATATGGTTTTGGCTAATAAAAAATTAAGGCTATAGGGGGTAATTCAGAATGTCAAACAAAAAATATTCACTGGGTATCGATTTCGGAACCCAATCGGGCAGGGCGGTATTGGTGGAAGTGGATACCGGCAACATAGCAGCGACCGCAGTAAAAGAATATACCCATGGAGTAATGGATGAGTATCTGCCTGACGGTAAAACCAGGCTTGAGCATGACTGGGCACTGGAGCATCCTGCAGACTACCTTGAAGTGCTGGCTGTCACCATACCCGCCGTGCTTAAGGAAGCAGGAGTATCACCGGAGGATGTGATAGGAATCGGCATCGATTTTACGGCCTGCACCATGCTGCCGATCAAAGCAGACGGAACACCCCTTTGCTTCCTGGAAGAGTTCAAATCGAATCCTCATTCATATGTGAAGCTCTGGAAACATCATGCTGCACAGCCTGAAGCGAACAGACTCAATGAGACCGCTGAATCGATGGGTCTCAGTTTCCTGAAGAGATACGGAGGCAAAATATCATCCGAATGGCTTATCCCGAAAATAATGCAGATACTGGATGAAGCACCTGAAATCTATGAGGCAGCAGACAAATTCATAGAGGCCACCGACTGGATAACACTGAAGCTTACCGGCAATGAGAGAAGAAACAGCTGTACAGCAGGATACAAGGCGATTTGGAGCAAGCGGGAGGGCTATCCTCCGAAAGAGTTTTTCAAAGCACTTGATCCCAGGCTTGAGGACCTGGTGGATGAGAAGCTCAGCAGAGATATCTATCCGCTGGGAGGGAAGGCAGGAGAGCTTACAAAGGAGATGGCTGATCTGACAGGTCTTTTGCCGGGCACTGCCGTAGCGATAGCAAATGTGGATGCCCATGTGGCGGTTCCTGCCGTAGGCATCGTGGAGCCCGGGAAAATGCTGATGATCATGGGTACATCTACCTGCCATATGGTGCTCGGTACTGAGGAGAAGATGGTACCAGGCATGTGCGGCGTGGTGGAAGACGGTATAATACCCGGATTCCTGGGATATGAAGCCGGGCAGTCCTGTGTCGGTGACCATTTCGAGTGGTTCATCGAAAACTGTCTGCCAGCCTCGTATAAAGACGAAGCGAAGCAGAAGGGAATCAATATCCATAAGCTGCTGAGGGAAAAGGCAAAGAAACAGAAGCCGGGCGAAAGCGGACTCATCGCTCTGGACTGGTGGAACGGCAACAGGTCAGTGCTGGTCGATGCAGACCTGACAGGGGTACTCATCGGCTGCACCCTCAATACCAGGCCTGAGGAGATATACAGAGCACTGATCGAAGCTACTGCCTACGGCACCAATATGATAATCGAAACCTTTGAAAACAGCGGAGTTCCGATAAATGAGCTGTATGCGTGCGGCGGCATAGCTGAGAAGGACGAATTCATGATGCAGATTTATGCTGATGTGACCAACAGGGAAATAAGGATATCCGCATCACCGCAGACTGTGGCGCTGGGCTCGGCCATGTTCGGGGCAGTGGCTGCCGGCAGCGGAAAAGGCGGTTATGATTCCATATTCGAGGCGGCTAAGTACATGTCGAAGGTAAAAGAGGAATATTACAAGCCGAACCCGGAAAATGTGGAAATATACAAGAAGCTTTATGCAGAGTACAAGCTGCTGCATGACTATTTTGGAAGAGGAGCCAATGATGTGATGAAGCGGCTTAAGGAGATAAAAAGGACGGTATCAGGGAAGTAGGAGACAGGTTTTTGTGAGACAGACAGTGCTGACGGAAATATGCGGACAGCAGATCAGCCTTGCATCCGATGAAGCCTGAACCAGTTGAAAAACAGGGAGGGAGACCATGCTTGAAGCATTGAAGCAAGAAGTTCTGAAGGCGAATCTCGATCTGGTCAGACATGGACTGGTCACATTCACATGGGGAAATGTCAGCGGTATCGACAGAGAGCAGGGGCTTGTAGTCATAAAGCCCAGCGGAGTGCCTTATGATGAAATGAGGCCTGAACACATGGCTGTAGTGGATCTTGACGGCAGGCAGGTCGAAGGGGAGCTGAAGCCTTCCTCCGATACACCGACACATATAGCCATATATAAGGCATTTCCCGGAGTTGGAGGAGTGGTGCACACCCATTCCACCATGGCCACGAGCTGGGCCCAGGCCGGAAGGAGCATCCCCGCGCTGGGAACGACACATGCTGACCATTTTTACGGAAAGATACCCTGCACCAGAAAGCTTACCAGGGAAGAGATCGAAGGCGAATATGAAGCCAATACTGGAAAGGTGATAGTCGAAGCATTCAAAGATATTGACGCCCTTCATGTGCCCGGAGTCCTGGTAAGCGGCCATGGTCCCTTCAGTTGGGGCAAGGACGCCCATGACGCTGTCGTCAATGCCGTTGTCATGGAGGAAGTCGCAAAGATGGCATTCAATACATTTGCCCTCAGTCCGGATATCGGGCCAATAGACGGCTACCTGCTTGACAGGCATTTTCTGAGGAAGCATGGGCCCAATGCCTATTACGGCCAGAATAAACAAAGACATAACAGTTGATGAGCTGAACGACGTTATCAGTACTGAAGATATCGAAGACTTTGGAGATACCGAATACCTGGAGCTTTGAAAATTCGGAAGGTCTGGAAGAGTCTGAAGATTTCGATGACTCAGAAAACACCGGAGACAGCAGTCTGACACTGTGGAATGAGCCGCCGGCATAAATGCGGATGCCGGCGGCTTTTTGGCGTGCGCAGTCCAGCAAAAACTGTGCAAAAAAACCCTTATGACATATCCAAACAACATTAGTCCATATCTGCAGACAGTTTCGTGTGTTATATTATAAGTATATGGGTAAAAATTGGACGTACCATGTGGTTCGCCTGTCGGGGCCGGCGGATGGCGTCCGGGCTTACCGCCTTTTCCAGATTTATTCAAGTGGAGGGAACGATCTATGATCAAAAAACTGTTCAATGACGGATGGAAATTCTCAAAGCAGAAACTTGACACGCCGCCTGAAATGTTGGATCAGGACGGGATCGAGTGGTTGGACATCGATCTGCCGCACGACTGGCTGATCTATGATACCAACAATCTGTACGAGGCGAGCGAAGGCTGGTATAAGAAAACCTTCGTTCCTGAGAGTATCGGGGATAAAGTAATAAGCATACGATTCGAAGGCGTGTACATGGATTCCACGGTTTTTGTCAACGGAAAGAAGGCGGGTGAGTGGAAGTATGGCTACTCCACTTTCGAATTCGATATAACGGAACACCTGGTGCCCGGTGAAAATGAGATAAAGGTGAGGGTAGTCTACCGCAGTCCCAACAGCCGCTGGTATTCCGGTGCGGGTATTTACCGCAATGTGTGGCTGATCGCCACCGAGCCTGCTCATTTCGTTTCTGACGGCATCTATATTTCAGCCAAAAAAGGAGCAGAGGGCTGGAAGGTGGAGGTGGATGCTGAAATCATAGACGAATCCGACAAATACGGCGATGTTGCAGGCGAAAACCAGGATGCCGTCGTCAGGCATACGATCATTGACGCCGATGGCAATGTGACTGCCGTATGCGAGCAAAAGGCGGCTCTGCGCCATGATACTGTTGTCGACAGCCAGGTGCTCACTGTCGGGGATCCACGCTTGTGGAGTCTTGAAGATCCGTACCTGTACAAGCTGAAATCTGAACTGATAGTTGAGGGACAGGTGAAAGATACTGTTCTCCAGAATTTTGGCTTCAGAACGTTGCGTTTTGACTGCAATGAGGGATTCTTCCTGAACGATGTCCATGTAAAACTCCATGGGACATGCGAGCATCATGATCTGGGTGCCCTTGGTGCAGCGATGAACAAGACGGCACTGAGACGCCAGATAACAATGCTGAAGGAAATGGGGGTAAATTCCATAAGAACTTCTCACAATATGCCGGCGGTGGAACTGATGGATCTGGCCGATGAGATGGGTGTGCTGATCGTATCCGAAGCCTTCGACATGTGGGAGAGAAGCAAGACGGAATATGACTATGCCAGATTCTTCAATGAGTGGTGCGAAAGAGATGTGGCCAGTTGGGTCCGGAGGGACAGGAACCACCCGAGCATCATCATGTGGAGTATCGGCAATGAGATATATGACACCCACGCAGATGAAAGAGGGCTCGAGATCACGAAGATGCTGAGGGATCTGGTGAAGAAGCATGATCCCAAACAGAACGGTTATGTAACCATCGGTTCCAATTATATGAGATGGGATAATGCGCAAAGGTGCATGGAAGAGGTGGAAGTGGCCGGGTATAATTATGCGGAGTCACTCTATCACGAGCACCACAAGAAGTACCCGCACTGGGTCATTTACGGCAGCGAAACCGCATCGACCCTTCAGAGCAGAGGTATATACCATTTCCCTGCGGATGTGGTGGTCATGACCCATGAAGATGAGCAGTGCTCCTCCCTGGACAACTGCACCACAGCCTGGGGCGCAAAGAATGCACAGTACAATATCATCGAGGACAGGGATGCGAAGTTCTGCCTGGGACAGTACATATGGACCGGTTTCGACTATATCGGCGAACCCACACCTTATTTTACGAAAAATTCATATTTCGGGCAGATCGATACTGCGGGCTTCAGAAAAGACAATTTCTATCTGTACCAGTCAGCATGGACCGACTATAAGACAAACCCGATGGTCCACATCCTGCCTTACTGGGACTTCAATGAAGGGCAGTTGATAGATGTCATAGTATATTCCAATGCGCCGAAGGTGGAGTTGTTTTTCAACGATGGATCCCTGGGCACGGCAGAAATAGATCATGTCAAAGGGAAACAGCTTAGTGGCAAATGGAGGATCCCGTATCGCAAGGGTGTCCTGAAGGCTGTAGCGTACGATGAAGACGGCAGGATCATTGCCACTGATACTCAAAGCTCTTTCGGTGACGCTGCCCGAATAGTGCTCAGTCCGGATAAGACCGTTATGAAAGCTGATGGCCTGGATATGATATTCGTCGAGATATCCATGGCTGACAAGGATGGCATCCCCGTTGCAAATGCAAATAACCGGGTCGAGGTCACTGTGAGCGGTGCAGGACGCCTGGTCGGACTGGACAACGGGGACAGCACTGATTTCGATCAGTACAAGGGCACCAGCAGGAGGCTTTTCTCAGGCAAGCTGCTGGCCATGGTAGCTGCAAAGCAGGAGCCCGGTCAGATCAGGTTCAGTGTCTCTTCACCGGGACTCGGGACTGAGGAGTTGGTTTTTGAAGCGGTACCATGCGAGAAGATACCCGGTGTATCAGCATTTACTGAGAACAAAAAATCCGAGCCGGTCAACGAGATACCGATAAGAAAGATCGAGCTGTTCAACCATGGAAAGAACCATCTTGACAAGGACAATCCGACGACAAGAGTAACTGCAGTATTGCGGCCCGGAAATGCTACTTATGATGAGATAGAGTGGAAGGCAGTGACATCGCATGGTATCGTCACGAATATAGCGAAGGTGGAGACCAGCGGGAAGGAAGCTGTGGTAACGGCACTGGCAGATGGCGAATTCCGACTGCGCTGTATTGCCCGGAACGGGCGCAAACTGCCGCAGGTCATTTCTGAGCTTGAATTTGAAATAAGCGGCTTTGGGGATACCGTGATGGATCCCTATGAGTTCATCCCTGCCGGACTTTATAATGCGAGTACAACAACGCTCAAGAGCGGTTTGCTCGGTGGGGTCCAGATAGCTGATGAGGAAATCGCATATGTGGGCTTCAGAGGGATCGATTTCGGTGAGTACGGTTCTGATGAGATTACGATACCGATCTATTTCCTCGGCGATGACAGGATTCCGATAGAGATATGGGAGGGTGTTCCCGGAGAAGAAGATGCGGAACCGCTTCTCAGGACCACTTACCAGAAAAAGTGCATCTATCTCACATATCAGGCAGAAACCTACAAGCTCCCCAGGAGACTGAAGGGGATCACGACACTGAGCATTGGCGGCAAGGATATGGTGAATATACAGGGTTTCCGGTTCACCCGGTATGAAAAGGCATATCAGAAGCTGTATGCCATCGAAAACAACAGGATATATGGCGATTCCTACACGCTGACTGAAGATGCCGTTGAGAAGATAGGCAACAACGTGGCACTGGAATTCGAAAACATGGATTTCGGCGAAGAAGGCTTCAGCAAGCTGGTGATATGCGGAAGGTCGCGTAATGATGTGAACACCATCAACATCCATTTCGTCAGCGGGGATGAGGACATTGTCCAGATCGTCGAAGTGCCGTATTCGGATGACTGCATCGAGCACGAGTTCAACCTTGACAGCGTAAAAGGCGTGAGGAAGGTGAGCTTTACATTCCTGCCCGGCAGCAATTTTGACTTCAGATGGTTCCGTTTTGTGAAATAGTTATTGGAACGCAACAAGTGTCGTGCCGGCCACGACACTTGTTTGCCGCCGGAGTTGATGAACGATCGATGTGCCGGTGACAACACTTATTTGGGAGGCGAACTGAATGAACAAGAACAGTTATGCGCTTACACCGCCGATGGGGTGGAACAGTTATGACTATTATGACACGACTGTTACCGAAGACCGGGTAAAGGCGAATGCAGATGTGATGGCGGCCCGTCTGAAGCAGTACGGATGGGAATATGTCGTGGTCGATATCCAGTGGTATGCATATGATACCGGATCGAAACGGGACAAATATCAGTATATACCTTTCGGGAAGGTGGAGATCGATGAGTACTCGAGACTGCTTCCCTGTCCCGACAGGTTCCCTTCGGCAGCAGGAGGCCAGGGCTTCAGGCCGCTGGCTGATTATGTCCACAGCCTTGGTCTTAAGTTCGGGATACATATGATGCGGGGCATCCCCAGGATCGCAGCACACAACCATATGAAGATCAAAGGCACCACCGCAACAGCCGGCGAAATAGCTGATCCGTATTCTATTTGCCGCTGGAATCCGGATATGTATGGGCTGGATGTAAAAGCCGATGGAGCGCAGCAGTATTATGATTCGCTGTTCGAGCTTTATGCCCGGTGGGGTGTTGATTTTGTGAAGGTCGATGATATCTGCAGACATGACATGCCGTCGGCTAAGATTGAAACAGAGATGATCCATAAAGCCATAAAGCGCTGTGGGCGGCCGATGGTCCTGAGCTTGTCACCCGGGCCTGCGCTGGTCGATCAGGCCTGGCATTATAAGAAGCATGCGAACATGTGGAGGATAACGGATGATTTCTGGGATAACTGGCCGCTACTGAAGAACATGTTCGAGCGGTGCGAAATGTGGCAGGATCATGTCGCGCCGGGATGCTGGCCCGACTGTGATATGCTTCCGCTGGGGTATATAGGGAAAGGGTTCGGTCAGGAGCGATATACAAATTTCTCAAGAGATGAACAGATCACCATGATGACTCTGTGGTGCATGTTCAGATCGCCGATGATGCTCGGTGCTGAGCTTACAAGGCTCGATGAATGGACTGAGTCTCTTATCACGAACAGCAGGGTGCTCAGACTCCTGTCCCATTCCTGCGGAGCAAGGCAGATCATGAGAGATGATCAGCAGGCGGTGTGGATATCTGATGATACAGATGGCAGGAATATCTATGTGGCAGTTTTCAATTTGAGTGAAGAAGAACGCAGCATCACAGTCCGTACTGAGGAATTGGAACTGGCAGACATAGATTCATTTATGGGTTACAGAGTTGAGGAATTGTGGAGCGGCGACACCGCAGTGTGCAGGGATGCAGATCTTGAGGCTGTTGTGCCCTCACATGGGGCGAAGCTTTTCAGGATCGACTTGACAGCTTGACCTGACTCCTGCGCACATTGACAAAAAGATGACAATGTGGTATGCTAATTATGCTGAGTCCCGAGAATTACATGATCAGGGATAACATGAGAATTATAGCAAGCCCGGAAGCATGCTGAAGAATCCCGTTCATACAGGATTCCGATTTTTCAGGATCCCGGCCTTACAGAATCCCGGCCTTACAGAATCTCAATCATACAGGATCCCGATCATACAGGTTTCTAAAGCATTTCTCCGGACGAAGCACATACAGATAAACAATAAAAACAGCGACTGACGCCGAATAGAGGTTTTGGGTGAGGAGATCCCGGCGGGATACCGGAATGATCCGGTAAATCCCTGTAAAGAAGATCCTTTCCGGAGCCAATGTATCATGAGGCGAAAGGCACAGCGATAATACAGTGATCATCATACTTAGTATAATTGCGCGCCTTTCGGGGCGCTTTTTCAGTATATATGGTTTTTCAGTGAATATAAAAGGAAATCTGTCACACCGGCATTGGCTGCGGAAGCGGGCAAAGGCGCAGGGAAGCAGTGACAAAGCAAATTATCCGGAGGTATCTGAACATGGAAACCAGAGTGGCTATAATCGGCATCATTGTCGAGGATCGTGGTTCGACGGCCAGGCTCAATGCGATACTGCATGAATATGCCGACTATATCATCGGCAGGATGGGACTTCCCTACAGGGAAAAGGGCATCAGCATAATCAGTATCGCCGTCGATGCTCCCAATGATGTTATAAGTGCCATGTCCGGGAAGATAGGAAGGTTGCCGGGCATAAGCGCGAAGACCGCCTATTCGAAGCTGTCTTTTGGAACAGCAGACGAGTAACCAGTTTATATTCATTTTTGGACAACAGATGACAAGAGTTTTGCCTTTTGAAATAGCAGATGATTGGACAATTCATAGAAAATGGATCAGGAAACGAGGTCAGCAAATGAAGCAACTAATCGATAAACTCTACCATACGGGCAGGCTTCTGCCGGATGAATTCAGGGCGCTGCTGAGCAACCGCAATGACGAACTGTACGGATATCTGTCTGAAAAGGCCAGAGAGGCCCGTGTCAGGAACTATGGTCATGATGTGTATATCCGCGGCCTTATAGAGTTCACCAACTACTGCAGGAACGACTGTTTATATTGCGGTATCCGGAAAAGCAACAGCAGTGCGCAGCGTTATCGTCTGACTGAAAGTCAGATACTTGAATGCTGCCGTACGGGATATGACCTCGGCTTCAGGACATTCGTGCTGCAGGGTGGCGAAGACGGTTATTATACCGTTGAAAAGATGACCGCAATAATACGTTCCATTAAAGAAGAATTCCCGGACTGTGCTGTTACGCTGTCTATCGGGGAGAGGAGCTATGAGGAATACAAGGCTTTTTACGATGCCGGTGCGGACCGCTATCTGCTGCGCCATGAAACTGCTGATGAAGCTCATTTTGCCAGACTGCATCCTGACAGGATGTCCCTGAGAAACAGAAAAAAATGCCTGTATGAGTTGAAACAAATCGGGTTCCAGGTCGGATGCGGATTCATGGTCGGATCGCCATTCCAGACCGTGGACCATATCGTTGAAGATCTGCTGTTCATCAAGGAACTCGAGCCCCACATGGTCGGCATAGGACCATTCATTCCTCATCATGCGACACCTTTTGCCGGTATGGAGGCAGGGACACTGGAACTGACACTGTATCTGCTTGCTGTCATCCGCCTGATGCTCCCGACTGTACTGCTGCCTGCGACCACCGCATTGGGGACTATAGACCCGCAGGGCCGTGAACTGGGTATCCTGGCAGGTGCCAATGTTGTGATGCCGAACCTGTCGCCGACCAGTGTCAGGCAGAAATACATGCTCTATGACAACAAGATCTGCACAGGGGATGAGGCTGCTGAATGCCGGCACTGCCTTGAAAAAAGGATCGAAAGCATCGGCTGCCGCATAGCAGTGTCCAGGGGAGATCATAGGGCTTACACCACCAGCACAGCATAGCAGTGTCCAATGAAGATCACAGGGCTGCATCACCAGCAAGCATAGCCACCTGCGAGCGGTCAGCCCAATACTACCGGAGATAGCACGACATATAACTCCGGAAACAGCAGGCTTATATACACCGGAAGCGGCACAGCCGTATATCCGTGGTGAATATGGAGAGATCCTTTGAAGTACCGGCTGGAGCGGCCGGTCCGGATCCCGATACTGAAGGGAAAGAAAGCGCCGGAAACCTGAAGGGCTTCTGACCCGAAAAAGAAAGGGGATTATCATGTACGATCCAAAATCATTGAAGGCTTCAGAATTCATTTCACATCAGGAGGTTCTCGACACGCTTGAATATGCGTCAGAGAACAGGCGAAATGCCGAGCTCATCGACAGTATAATACAAAAGGCAAGGCAGCGCAGAGGATTGTCACACAGAGAAGCAGCAGTTCTGCTCGACTGCGAGCTGGAGGACAGGAATCAGGAGATATATGCACTTGCCGAACAGATCAAGAAGGACTTTTACGGCAACAGGATTGTGCTTTTTGCACCACTGTATCTGTCAAACTACTGTGTCAACGGATGTGTCTACTGTCCATACCACTATAAAAATAAGAACATCACAAGAAAGAAGATGACCCAGGAGGAGATCCGCAGGGAAGTCACAGCGCTTCAGGATATGGGGCACAAAAGGCTTGCCATAGAAGCAGGAGAGGATCCTGTAAACAACCCGATAGAGTATATTTTGGAGAGCATTGACACCATATACAGCATTAAGCACAAAAACGGAGCCATACGGCGGGTGAATGTCAACATCGCTGCAACTACTGTCGAGGATTACAGAAAACTGAAGGATGCCGGGATAGGCACGTATATCCTGTTCCAGGAGACCTACCATAAGGAGAGCTACGAACGGCTCCATCCGACAGGACCCAAGCACGATTATGCATTTCATACAGAGGCCATGGACAGGGCTATGCAGGCGGGGATCGACGATGTGGGCCTTGGCGTGCTGTTCGGGCTTGAATTGTATCGCTATGAGTTCGCAGCGCTGCTGATGCATGCAGAGCACCTGGAAGCGGTATACGGCGTTGGGCCTCATACCATCAGCGTTCCGAGGATCAAGCCTGCAGAAGGCATTGACCCGTCGAAGTTCGACAACGGGATCGATGATGACACTTTTGCAAAAATAGTGGCATGCATACGCATATCGGTACCGTATACCGGTATTATCGTATCGACCAGAGAGAGCAAGGAGTGCAGGGAGCGCCTGCTGCACCTGGGAGTCTCACAAATCAGCGGCGCCTCAAGGACCAGTGTTGGAGGCTATTGTGAGCCGGAGGAGGAAGATCAGAATTCTGAGCAGTTTGACGTAAGTGACAGAAGGACACTGGATGAGGTAGTCAGATGGCTTATCGAGTTGGGCTATATCCCGAGCTTTTGCACAGCCTGTTACAGGGAGGGCAGGACCGGCGACAGGTTCATGAGCCTGTGCAAAAGTGGCCAGATACTGAATTGTTGCCATCCCAACGCACTGATGACGCTGATGGAATATCTTGAGGATTATGCTTCTGCAGAAACCAGGGCAGTCGGTGAGATGCTCATTAAAAAGGAATTGAACAATATCCCCAATGAGAAGGTCAGGGAAATCGCCATAAAAAATATTGACAGTATCCGGAAGGGGAGTCGGGACTTCAGATTCTGACGGCTGCATGACAGGTGGCGACCGGAGCCTGAAGAGCCTGCATCGATCAGTATTTCCCCGGATGGGTCGGGTCAGCTGTCCGGTGCGATCGGCAGGTTAGTTGCAACTGGCAGGTCCGATGGCAAACTGAAAGATTTCACCTGCAGTGTTGGAAAACAGAGAACTGGCAGAAGAAGCAAAAGGCAGGGAGGTATGTATATGAGTCTGAATGCTGCGCCATCATCGGAGCGTATCCATATAGGTTTTTTCGGAAGGCGTAATTCCGGAAAATCGAGTATAGTGAATGCTGTGACCGGGCAGGAGCTTTCGGTGGTTTCGGATGTGAAGGGAACCACCACTGACCCGGTATTCAAAGCAATGGAGCTGCCACCGGCTGGTCCCGTCGTTATTATAGACACTCCGGGTTTTGATGATGACGGTACGCTGGGCGAACTGCGGGTCAGAAAAACCCGCCAGGTACTGAACAGGACAGATCTGGCCGTATTGGTCGTCGACTCGGCTGTTGGCATCACTCGGCATGATGAAGAGCTTATAGGTCTTTTCAAAGAAAGGGGCATAGATTATCTGATCGTCTGGAACAAGACCGACCTGGTGGGATACAGAGAGGATGCGGTATCGGATACCGGTACCGGACAGAACGGCCTGGAAGGCAAGGCAGACAGGGATCAGGCGAAATGTCGGGAAATACATGTCAGTGCCAGAACAGGCCGGAATATAGATGAACTGAGAGAAATGATAACGGCCCTGGCAGTCAGACAGGAGCCGAAGCGCAGGCTGGTCGGCGATATTATAAGACCTCATGATTTTGTGGTGCTGGTGGTCCCCATAGATGATGCGGCTCCGAAGGGGAGACTTATCCTGCCGCAGCAGCAGACGATTCGGGATATACTGGATACCGGGGCTGCAGCCATCGTTGTAAAGGATACGGAGCTGCAGGAGACACTGGCCGGGCTTGGCAAAAAGCCGGATCTTGTAATAACCGACAGTCAGGTCTTTGACAAAGTGTCATCGATCGTACCCGAAGGTATACCGCTTACCTCGTTTTCCATTCTTTTTGCCAGGTACAGGGGAGGACTGGAATCAGCGGTCAGTGGTGCAAAAGCGCTGAATGATCTTGAGGAAGGCGATACCATACTTATTTCAGAAGGATGCACCCACCACAGGCAATGCGAAGACATCGGGACTGTAAAACTGCCCCGCTGGATAACGGAATTCACAGGCAAGCGTTTCGATTTCAGATTCACCTCCGGAACGGCGTTTCCTGATGATCTTTCAGGAGTCAGGCTGGTCGTACATTGCGGAGGCTGCATGCTCAACGAAAGGGAGATGGGATACAGACGAAAGAGTGCACAGGAACAGCATGTACCAATGACCAACTACGGTGTGCTCATTGCATACATGCGGGGCATACTCGACAGATGCAGCTTTTTGGTGAGTAGCTGAAAAGTTGAACAGGGTGGCTGACAAAAATACAGTTAAAGTCCTGGATATAGTTTCAATATTGAAAGCCTTCAATGAAAGCTGTAAAGAAAGCCATCAAAGAAAGCCTTCAATATAGCCTTCATCGAAAGGCTTTAAAGGAACGCTTTATCAGAAGCCTTGAATGAAAGAGCTCAATTTTCCTCAGCGCTTAAACTGTCAGCCGTTCTTTTTATAGTCCCTGTAAAGGTTTTCGATAGACCTGTCATATGTTTTCTCGCCGGCAGCAGAGAAGAAACAGCCGGGAACTTCTCCGTTTCTGCGGTGATAGGCTACACATTCGCAGCATTTGCCGCGCCTCGGACAAGGATATGAGCAGGTGCATTTAACAGTAGATTCACAAGCCATTTTGAAACCTCCTCCATAATATTGAACAAAACCAATTCAATGACAGATCAACAACTGTACCGGTGCGTCCCGGCATTTTTTTGAAAGATGCCCTGTCAGAAGTGCAAGAACATCAAAAGGACAAAAACAATTCAGACAAATGCATGTCTGGCGAAACATCCCGGGCAAATATATTACGGACAAATATATTATAGATAAAGCAGCCCGGTTTTGCAATCACAGCGGAGAGCAGTATCCCTCCGATTATTCCGTTCCTGTCCGACTGTTCTGTACCCGACCGTACATTCTATACCTGTCCGACTGTTCAGTACTCACCGATTATTCAGCACCCGATCAACTATTCTGTGTTCTCCGGCTATTCTTTACTCTTATGTATGATCGCATGGTTTCTGATCAAAATGTCTCTGCCCCGCCAACTGAATGACCTGTTGCCGTATTTCCGCCTGAACTCCCTGTTTGACAGCTGTCTGAGCTCATCGATATCGATACTGGGCAGCAGATTCTTTTTAAACTCCTCCATTGGAGTGGTTTGAACATTTTTATTATGGGGACAGACATCCTGGCACACATCGCATCCCCAGATAAGGTCGGTCTTTTTCAGTATTTCGATATCCTCTGCAGTCAGTTCGCCTTTTTTCTGCGTTATATAAGACTTGCACTTCTGAGGGTCTATCGTGAAATCACCCATGATACATTGCCCCGGGCAACTCCTGACGCATCTGAAGCACCGGAGACAGGTCCTGTCCTGCGGGGCGTCAGGCTCAAAGGGGTAGTTGTTCAGTATATATCCGATAAAGACATAGGAACCGTATTGGTCTGTGATTATATGATTGCTTATGCCCCAGAAGCCAAGACCGGCTTTCCAGGCCAGATACCTGTCGCTGAAGGGCCCGTTGTCCACGAAGGCCATGTAACGAAAGTCGTTGATACTGCTTTCCAGGAACCTTCCTATGCTGTTGAGCTTTTCAGTGACAATGAGGTGGTAGTCAATGCTGAATGCGGATTTTGAGATGTTTGCATTCTCACCGGGCCCCGAATAATACGGGAAAAGGCAGACGATCACTGAGCGCGCACCCTGGAGGGTCAGCTCCGGAAAGACTCTTTTTGCAAGGTCCTTTTCTTCAAAACCGCTTATGCGGCCTTTAGCGATCTGGCTGCGCCAGATTTTTTCAAAATCCCTGTAAGACTCAGCGGGAGCGATGCCGATATGTTCAATATCCAGCGATCTGCAGTACTCGGTAAGCTTATTTTTCATACTTTCTTTGCAGTTATTATAATCTGTCATCATTATTATATGTTGTCATCATCATCTGACATCATTATCAGATATGTGACATCTCCGCTTTGGCGTTGTTTTTGCTTTATTCACTACTATTATAGCACTTGATATAACCTGGCAACACATGATTTCCACTGCTGTATCTTCTGTCAGGTGGAGCCGTGGCATGCAGATGGAGGATAGCGGGTTTTGGCCGACAGATTGTCGTATCTCCTGCCTGGCGGGAGCAGGAGATGCTGCAGCTGGTCAGGAACGGCAGTATCTGACTCATTGTTGACTATATTTCATGGATAGATTATATTTACAATATGAAATATAATCAACATTCCAGGCATGATTTGTTGAGGAGGCAATTATGGCTACGGACAGACGTGTAAAATATACAAAGATGGTTCTGCGGGAAAGCCTTATAAAACTGCTGCAGACGAAGCCCATATCCAGGATAACCGTGAAGGAATTGTGCGAGCTGGCTGATATCAACCGTGCAACCTTTTACACCCACTATACGGACCAGTTCGATCTTCTGAGAAAAATCTCCGATGAGCTCATAGCCGACATAACCTCCTATCTGGACAGCGGTCTGAAAGCCGATGAGACCGGCCTGTTGGAGATGCTCACGATGATTTTTGAATACATAGACAAAAACAGTGAGCTGTGTCGTGTGCTGCTTGGAATGAACGTTGATATAGACTTCCAGACCTATGTCATGCAGATAATAAAAGATCGCATAGTGCTGGAGTGGCGGAAAAAGAAATCCGTAGACCAATCCACGGTGGATTATATCTATACTTACGTTGCCACGGGCTGCATAGGCGTGATACGCAAGTGGCTCTTTGACAGCGATCCACGGACGCCGGGGGAAATGGCAGTATTGATCACACGCCTCGCGAATGAAGCGGTGGGCGAATTTATTTGATCCGCGGATGCTAATGATATCGGCTGCGATACCTCTGTTACTGGCAGTGAGACCTCTGCTGCCGCAACACACTTCTGCTCACGGCAACTATGTCTCTGCCCCTGACAGTGTTACTTCTGCTCCGGGCAGCGACACATCTGCTACCATAGCGATGCCTCTGCACCCGGTACTGATACTTCTGTTATCAAAAAAGATGAAAGCTGATTATTATCATTCCCACTCGATCGTGGCACAGGGCTTTGGACTCAGGTCATAACATACGCGGTTCACATTCGGCACCTCTGCCAGTATACGGTCTGTGATCCTCAGCAGTACAGGCCATTCGATCTGCTCGATGGTGGCTGTCATGGCATCGATGGTGTTGACGGCCCGGATGATCACCGGATATTCATAGCTCCTCGCATTGTTTTTAACGCCCACTGATTTGAAATCAGGCACTACAGTAAAGTACTGCCATACCTTTTTGTCAAGGCCGGCCTTCGCAAACTCCTCACGCAGGATGGCATCCGATTCCCTCACTGCCTCAAGACGGTCTTTCGTAATTGCACCGAGGCAGCGGACGCCGAGGCCAGGTCCGGGAAAGGGCTGGCGGTACACCATCGACTCCGGCAGTCCAAGCTCAAGGCCACATTCTCTTACTTCATCCTTGAACAGGTAGCGGAGCGGTTCGATCAATGTGAACTGAAGGTCTTCAGGAAGTCCGCCCACATTGTGGTGTGATTTGACGACTTTTGCAGTCTTGGTGCCGCTTTCGACGATATCCGGATAAATTGTGCCCTGTGCCAGAAACTCGATACCTGACAGCTTTCGGGCCTCCTCTTCGAATACCCGGATGAACTCATTGCCTATTATTTTCCTCTTCTCTTCAGGATCAGAAACGCCTTCGAGTTTTGACAAAAACCGCTGGCTGGCATCCACATGTATCAGGTTGGCGTCAAGCTGGTTTCTGAACAATTCGTCGATTTCCTCCGATTCGCCCTTGCGCATCAGTCCGTTGTTGACGTGGACACATACAAGCTGTTTACCGATAGCTTTTATCAGAAGTGCGGCGACAACAGAGCTGTCAACACCACCCGATAAGGCGAGCAGTACCTTCTTGTCTCCTGTTTGTCTCCGGACGATCTGGATCTGATCTGTTATGAAATTCTTTATGTTCCAGTTGGGTTCCGCCTTGCAGGTGCCAAAAACGAATGATTTCAGGACTAAAGCAAGCTCTTCTTCGGATGCAGGCCATTCCTGCAGGGTCAATTCACAGTCCGCCGGCGCGTGTGCCACTGCCAACACGGGAATGCCGACATCATACACTGCCCTGGATACGTCTATTCTGACCCCGTCTACGATGTTATTTTCACCGCCGTTTATTATTATACCTTTCACATTGGGGAGTTTCGACAGTTCCTCCGGTGTGATGTCGTGGGGATGTATCTCGCTGTATACGCCGATATTGCGCACAGCCCTGGCGATATCGGTATTCATTGTGCTGCCAAGGTCAAGGATCACTATCATATCCTGCTTCATATTTGCCTCCTGAAATATTTTTTTTGATTATAGCATTATTGAGTAAAATGTAAAAGTTATTTTCAAATGTATCCCGGATGAACAGGCATCGGTCACCCTGCCGGCCGGGATGGTCCCCGCAGTTCTGCAATGGTACAGCTGGGGTGACCTCCTTTATTTACTGTTTAACCAGGTCCTGCGCTGTCGGAGGTATTTTTTGCGCACATCCAGCAGAAAATCATGGACTGTTTTGCTCTGAAAATCTACGTACGTCCATGGAAGGACATTCCAGTAACCCCGGGCAAAGAACAGCGTGATCTCTGCGTAGATGCCGCCCGACAGAGGTATCCTGATACCGGAGTTTTTCGTCGAAGCCAGCACCACCCTCCCCTGGTTCAGCAGCCCGGGATCCAGATTGACCCTGCGATTACCGTCTTCGCTGAGTGTGTTTTCAAAGGAATTGGTGAGGGTTTTGACTGCGGCCAGACGGGAGGGATCTATGCACTGTTCGAAACTGTAGATCCTGCGGATGGCTTTTCCGCCCAGTTCCCCATCATAATATGCGGAAAAATCCTCTGAAAAGGGGTAATCTGCAGATACCAGATCATACGGGCCAAACTCGCTGATCAGCATATTTTCAGCCTTCTCCAGGAAGGCCGGGTCACTGTACATGGTACAAATGATCAGTTTTTCATTTTCGAAGCTGTGTATTGTACCCATATGATCCTCCAATATGTATCAGAAAGTCGCAATCGCCTGGCTAAATAAGTATCTCCGTAAAAATGTAAGATCGATCCGGATGATACCGCTGATGTACAGGTACTGTTTGCCTGTACGTGTACAATTATAGCATTTTTTTGCCGTATCGGGTAATGTGCGGTGAGACTCACTGATATGCCGGTGAATGCTATTTTTCAGCTGACTCATAAATTGTTCTGTTCTGAGAAAAATAACTGAGCAAGGAGGATCAGTTATGGGGATGTTTATTAAGCACGATCTGGTTGGAGGAAAAGACGGTTATACCGTGATACTGTATCTCGACCCGAATGATACCGAGTTTTCAAAGGAGTTGGGATTTCCCGGAGGCAGACGCAGCTCCGGCAGACTTGACCGCAGCGTAAGGAAGTATTTGCGGGACAACTTCGGGAATATCAGGGTAAGCGTTGTAAAAATAATGGCAGGTTCTTTGCTTGTGGCAACGCTGCATTTAGCCACGCCTGCCGCTTCGAATGCTTCTGCCCCGGTAATGTCATCACAGTCTGTCGGATTCCCCGACAGGATAATAATAAATGGTGTAATCCACAGCTTCCCGAGACAGCCGATAATCATAAACGGCACCACCTTTGTTCCGGTCCGGAGTGTGGCTGAGGCATTGGGCTGTGAAGTATGGTGGAATGGCGAGTCGAAAACGGTGGGGATCAACAAGGGTGAAAAAAAGATCGCCTTTGTCATCGGAGCAGATCATGCCTTTGTCAACGGCAAGCGCATGAATATGCAGCCATCGTATGTGGACAGGGGCACGACCATGGTGCCGCTGAGATTTATAAGCGAATGTCTTGGAATGGATGTCAGATGGGATCAGTCGACAAGAACTGCATATATTTCATCGCCGGCTTCTGAGTACACTGTAAAGAGCGGCGACACATTATGGATGATAGCCCGGCTCCTGAACACCTCCGTTGATGAATTGAAGAAGCTGAACGGCTTGAGTTCGGATCTGATCTACCCGGGTCAAAGGCTGTATTACAGGCCAAATGGCAAAAAGACTCCTTCTGCGCCCGGTGCATCAACTGTCGATATGGTGTCCCTCATACCGTACACTGTCGTGCAGGGGGACACTCTGTGGGATGTCAGCATCAGGTTTGGTATACCGATGCATGAGCTGCAGCAGGTTAACGGGCTGACAGCGGACAGTTATCTGTCAGTGGGCCAGACCATAATGGTGCCGGTCCACAGAGTACCGACAAAGGATACACCGGGTCCGAAATACGGGGAATATCTTGACTGGTGGACAGAGGCCCAATATGTGTTCCCCATTAACGCAGTCGCCCTGGTGACAGATTTCCGGACAGGTAAAAAGTTCAGGATAAAGAGGACGATAGGTGCAAACCATGCCGACTGTGAACCGCTGACCGCGAAGGATGCTGCTGTGATGAAGGAAGTGTGGGGAGGGACTTACTCGTGGAAGGAGCGGGCTGTGATTATCGAAACAGGCGGAAGGAAGCTGGCGGCTTCGATGTCCTCAATGCCACACGGTATCCAGTATATTACCGGCAATAACTTCAACGGACATTTCGATGTCCATTTCAAAAACAGCACCCGACATATGGACGGGAAGATCACTCCTGCCCATCAGGAGCAGATCAGGATAGCGGCGGGGGTATAGAGGAGAAAGAGTGGATCAGCTTCGTAATAGTCTTCAAATAGTGCTAAAATAGTCCGAAAGTCCTATACCATAGGACATATCATCTATTTTTACATTACGGCCGAAATGTTATGATATATATGGGGGATTGGTATTCCAGGGGTAAGGAGCGAGGTCATGGCTAACAAGATCACTATCAGCAGCAACCAGAACAAATATGGAAACAGGCCTGGCCGATCCCACGGCACCGGTGATGACCAGTTGACGCAAGCCCTGCGAAATGCCGTATCCGAAAGGACGGGCACGGCAAATAAAGGCAGACCGGGAACGTCAGCACTGTTGTTGGACGAAAATGTCTGGGGAAACGACAGGGCTATAATCGACAAGCTCGATAAAGAGGTGCTGGCAGAAAGGAGACTTTTTGTAAGAGTCAGGCATGTACAGAAGATCACCTGTGATTCAGTGTATGAAGCTATCGATAAAGAGCCTGTCGAGCTGAGAAACCCGCTGGATCTGACGGTGGTGGATCTGTCTGTCGCCGGTATCGGAATAATCTGTGACAAAGAAATCGAAACCGGCAGGATACTCGGAATAAGAATACTGCTGGACAGGATACCATATGAGATAAAATGCAAAGTGATATATTGCATACCATTGGACGGGAAATTCAGAGCCGGACTGAAAATAGCAGAGAAGGACAAGCGCTTCATGAGGCATCTGAAGATCTTCGTAGCGCGCACTTCATTGACCACCGAGTATGCTTCCGGAGAATAACAGTTGCAATGCTTTATCGTCAATAGCAAAACTTTTTGTCATATGTTCTTCAATACACCAGTTGCAAAATTTTAAGCTGTTTTGCGTGCATCAGCAAGACAACCAGCTGAAATAATGGTATCAACAGCATAGGAATTTTTCATACCTCCCTGTTGGACTGCCGGGAATTCCCCGGCAGTTCAGCTTTTACAGGTTCACCAGCGGCATACATCTTCAGGCCTAAATATATCATCTGATGTGATAACGAATGTACCACTGATTTTCCGGATCTGCGCCTGCAATAGCAAAAAATGAACCAGTCACTGCAAGCAAAAGTGCTTGATCATGACTGGTTCTATCTAAACCCGATGAAGCTGTTCAGTGAAGTTTTATCAAACCCCATGTGACCGCTTCATTGGCGCTCCTTTATTTTATGCAGTTTTGCGCCTTTCGTTTTTGTCTTCTGCCTTTACAGACTCCCGCAGGCTTTGCTTCCTGCCATAGTAAGCGTCCAGGTATATCTGCCTGATCTCGCTTATCAGAGGATATCTCGGATTTGTGCCGGTGCACTGGTCATCAAAAGCCTGCTCAGCCATCTCATCCAGGCTGTTGAGAAAATCCTTCTCCTTTATGCCATAATCCCTGATGCTCTTTTTGATGCCGACTTTCTTCTTGAGATCTTCTATGGCGCTGATCAGGTTTTCCAGCTTTTCCCCATCAGTCGTGCCCCTTATACCGAGGAAATCAGCTATCTCAGTGTATCTTTCCAGCGTGCGCGGATGATCGTACTGCGGGAAAGTACCCATTTTTGCGGGAGCATCCGCTGCGTTGAAGCGGATCACTTCAGATATCAGCAGTGCATTGGCAACGCCATGAGGCAGGTGGTGGTAGGCTCCAAGCTTGTGTGCCATCGAATGGCAGACGCCGAGGAATGCATTTGCAAATGCCATGCCTGCGATAGTGGAAGCATCGGCCATTTTCTCTCTGGCCTTCGGGTCGGCTGCGCCTTTTTCATATGCCCGGGGCAAATACTCGAACACCATTTTTATCGCTTTCAAAGCAAGTCCGTCTGTGTAATCGGTAGCCATCATAGAAACATATGCCTCGATCGCATGTGTCAGTGCATCGATGCCTGAAGCACTGGTGAGACTCTTTGGCTGATCCATCATCAGATCTGCGTCTACTATCGCCATATCCGGCAGCAGTTCGTAGTCAGCCAGCGGATATTTCACTCCGGTGCTTTCATCGGTGATGACTGCAAATGGTGTGACCTCACTGCCAGTGCCCGATGTTGTAGGTATGGCCACAAAGTATGCTTTTTCACCCATCTTCGGGAAAGTGTAAACGCGCTTTCTGATGTCCATAAACCGCATTGCCATATCCATGAAGTCAGCTTCAGGATGCTCGTAAAGCACCCACATTATCTTGGCGGCATCCATCGGTGAACCGCCTCCGAGGGCGATTATGCAGTCGGGCCCGAATGCTTTCATGGCCGCCGCGCCTTCCTTTGCGCATTCGAGAGTCGGGTCCGGAGAGACCTTATAGAATGTCGTGTGGACTATACCCAATTCATCGAGCTTATCTGTGACAGGCTTTGTGTAACCGTTGCTGTACAGGAAGCTGTCCGTAACGATGAATACCTTTTTCCTGCCGAGGACATATTTGAGTTCCTCGAGAGCAACAGGGAGGCAGCCTCTTTTCATATAGACCTTATCAGGGGTCCTGAACCAGAGCATATTCTCTCTTCTTTCTGCTACCGTCTTTATATTGATCAGATGCTTCACGCCAACGTTTTCGGATACCGAGTTGCCGCCCCAGGAGCCGCAGCCCAGTGTAAGTGACGGTGACAGCCTGAAGTTGTAGAGATCGCCGATGCCGCCCTGGGCTGATGGCGTGTTGACAAGTATCCGGCAGGTCTTCATCCTGGCTGCGAATTCATCCAGCTTGTCTTTTGCGCGTACAGTGTCAAGATACACTGAAGCCGTGTGGCCGAAACCTCCGTCGGCTACAAGTCTTTCAGCTTTGTCAAGGGCATCACCGAAGTCCTTTGCCCTGTACATGGCAAGAACAGGTGAGAGCTTCTCATATGCAAAGGGCTCGGTAAGATCTGTCTTTTCGACTTCGCCGATCAGTATCTTAGTATTTTCCGGCACGCTGATCCCAGCAAGTGAAGCAATTGCCGGAGCTGTCTGACCAACGATCCTGGCATTCAGCTTTCCATTTATGATGATTGTTTCGCGCACTTTCTGCGTTTCATCTTCATTGAGGAAATGGCATCCCCGTCTGGCAAATTCAGCCTTTACTTCATCATAGATATCATCGTCAACTATGACTGACTGCTCGGATGCACAGATCATCCCATTGTCGAAGGTCTTCGAATGTATTATTGAATTGACCGCCAGCAGTATGTCTGCTGAGCTGTCGATAATAGCCGGGGTGTTGCCGGGACCTACGCCGATGGCCGGTTTGCCGGAGGAATATGCAGCCGTCACCATGCCGGGTCCGCCGGTGGCAAGGATCAAATCAGACTGCTTCATTATATAATTGGTCATTTCCAGGGACGGAACATCGATCCAGCTGATTATCCCTTCAGGTGCTCCGGCTTTGACTGCCGCCTCGAGTATGATCCTAGAGGCCTCGACCGTGCACTCCCTTGCCCTGGGATGAGGGCTTATAACGATGCCGTTCCTGGTTTTCAGAGCCAGGAGTATCTTGAATATCGCTGTGGAGGTAGGGTTCGTGGTCGGTATGACTGCTGCCAGGATGCCGACCGGCTCGGCGATCCTTTTGATGCCGCATGCCTTATCCTCTTCGATGACTCCGCATGTCTGCACATTTTTATAAGCATTGTAAATATATTCAGATGCGTAATGGTTTTTGATGACCTTATCTTCCACGACGCCCATGCCGGTCTCCTCCACCGCCATTTTTGCCAGGCGTATACGTTCCCTGTTTGCAGCCATGGCTGCTTCGAAAAAGATCCTGTCGACCTGTTCCTGTGTATAACCTGCATATATCTTCTGAGCTTCTCTTACGCGTACAACTGCTGCTTCCAGCTTCTGGACGCTGTCTATGATTTCGTATTTTCTTGTCTTAGTCATATCTAACCCTCCTTTACCGTTGCTTACCGCAAATCCCTGGTTACCATTTTCTTCTTGATTGATGTGAACATTGATAAATATTTAACTATCTTTGATAAAATTTTAACACGGTCAGGGTGAATTGTCAATTATTTTTTGTAAAAAGTTTTGGTATTTTTACGAAAATTTTTGTACAATTTGCAAAACAGTTCTTGCACTTCTGCACCGGATGGGGATAGCCTGTATGCAGCCGGATAAATATGGTGTTATATCAGTGTGAAATATTAATGGAAATAAGGGTGGTATTCTTATAGTTAATAGGCAGGGGAGCTGAGATGACAAGAAACCCGAACAGCTTGACAACTGCACTCGAAAAATTTACTGTATAACCGGGTATGGGTCTGAGAAAATCTCTGAACTGATCGGTCCGGGTTTGATGCAGGCACAGTACCGGTATACGGGAAGCGGATGGGTGCAGTTCGGCTCTCTGTGAGGACGGAAACCTTTTTGATATATGTAATATGTGTGGATCATCATATAAGGAATTATATGCTGGTTATATATATTCGAGTTCAATAGCAAATCGGAGGATGAGATATGGGCTTTGATGGATTTTCGCAGGAAGCGCCGCGCTTCCTTCTGGAAAACAGGATGAACAACAGCAAGGAATGGTACGAAGAGCATAAACATGTGTACAGGAAATATGTCTATGAACCCTTTGTCGAGCTGGTTAAGGAATTGTCACCTGCCATGAAGGAGATCGACAGCAGTATCATAACAGTTCCCTCAAAGATCATATCCAGGGTCAGGAGAGATACCAGGTTCACAAAGGATAAGACCCTTTACAGGGACAATGCCTGGATCGTTTTTCTGCGGGACAAATCGCAGATGTCGATATCGCCGTGCTTCTGGTTTGAACTGGGCCAGTACGGAATCAGCTACGGAGTTGGATATTATAAAGCCCGGACGGCTTCCATGGCAAAGATGAGGGAGATGATACTGGACAGGCATCCTTCATTTATGGCCGCTCTGAAAGCATATGAAAGTCAGGATGAGTTTGTCATAGGTGGAGAAATATACAAAAGAAACAGGTATCCGGAGCAGCCGGAGAATATGCAGCAGTGGCTCAACAGGAGAAACATAGTGTTTGAAAATGTGAGCAGGGATTTTGGACCTGCATTCTCAGCCGGGTTGCCGGATGTGCTCATAAATGGTTTCAGGAAGCTGAAGCCGATATATGATTTTCTTCTTCTGGCAGAAAGCAGTGTTTGATCCCTGATCGCCATAATATTGAATAATCACCCTCCCGGCATTGCAAAATCATCCTTTTTCCAGGGGATTCACCCCTGAGGGGTGATATTATAAGACAATGCTTTGCAATAGAATATAGCTTGAAGATAAAGTCAATACAGGGCAGGCGGAGGCTTGGGTCTGTCAGAAGGTTGACGGTAATGAGCTAAAATTATGATGGGGGGATCACCATGCTAAAGAAAACATTGGCAGTTGTATTGGCATTGTGCATGATGCTGGCTGTGCTGGCGGCTTGTGGAGTAAAGAGGGTCGACGGGACCGATGGCACCGAAAAAGATACAGCAGCCGTGAAAAGGGATGACACTGCAGCCACGAAGCAGGATGACACCGGAGATTCGAAGAAGGGTGATGCTGAAGCCAGGAAAAAGGAAATCGATGAGGCACTCGACGCCCTGGAGGATTTCGGAATAGAAGTCGATGATGATTTGAAGGATCTTCTGGAGAACATCGATGTAGAGGACCTGGAGGCTGCCGTATCTGCTGGTGTCGAAGTAACAATCGATCTGGCTGATGGCTGGGAGACAGAAGAGAGCCAATATTCAGATTTCCAGGCTCGAAATGAGATGAGCAACATTATGGTAACGAGTACAAGGATACCGCCCGGAGAAAAGGATGCTATTGAATATACCAGGAAGTCTCTGGAAATAACAAAGGGAGTGTTTGAACAAGCAGAATTCTCGGAAGTGGAAAGTATTGATATAGACGGAACCAAAGGAGCCCGCTTTCATCTGGACATAAGCATATTAGGCATGGTCCAGAGGCAGATTTTTTACCATTACTTCAAGGACGGTCTGGTAATCATGGTCCAGGGCACTTATATACAGGATGAAGATGCTGATGCCGAAGGTGCCGAAATAGAAAAAATGATGAAATCTGTAAAAGTAAAAGCGAAATAAAGCAGAAGTCGGATAGCTGTGATACCTGAAAATGGTCTGTTTTATATGTCCGGAAGCGTTTCTGTAAGGCAGGGAGCAGTTTCGGACAAATTTTATTGTCCTCAAACTGTTGATTAAATGCCGTTATTGTCATATAATCTTCCTAGTGTTTTGCAGTTGTGAAGCACGGTCTTGTTTTTTAATGCATTTTTCAGATCTTTACAGCAGAACGGGAGGATGAGTTGTGCCTATCACTGAGTTTTTATCGAGAAATGCCGCACTATACGGCAATGAGATATGCCTTACAGAAATCAATCTGGATCTCCAGGAAAGACACAATGTAATATGGCGCGAGTACGAGCTTATTGAGAACAACCCTGCGGGAGAATACCGCCGTGACATGACGTGGCGAGTATTTGACGAAAAAGCCAACCGCATGGCAAATCTGCTGATCAAGCGCGGGATAAAAAAGGGTGAGAAAGTCGCGATACTTCTGATGAACTGCCTGGAGTGGCTGCCCATTTACTTTGGCATCCTCAAGGCAGGGGCCATCGCAGTACCGCTCAATTTCCGCTATACGGCTGAAGAGATACGATACTGCCTTGATCTGTCCGATACCGTAGCTCTGGTTTTCGGTCCTGAGTTCATAGGCAGACTGGAGAACATATACGATCAGATACCGAAGGTCAGGATGCTTTTCTTTGCCGGAGAGGGACGCCCTTCATTTGCGGAGAGTTATGACCGGCTTACGGCCAACTGTTGTTCAGAAGCTCCTGACGTTGAGATTTCAGACGATGATGATGCAGCGATATATTTCTCATCAGGGACGACCGGTTTCCCCAAAGCGATACTGCATTCTCACAGGAGCCTGGTATCTGCGTGCATAACAGAACAGAAGCACCACGGACAGACCAGGGAGGACAACTTCCTCTGCATACCTCCGTTATATCATACAGGTGCGAAAATGCACTGGTTCGGCAGCCTGCTTTCAGGCAGTCCTGCTGTGCTGCTTCGCGGTATAAAGCCCGACTGGATACTGCGGACTGTCTCGGAAGAAAAGATCACCATCGTATGGCTTCTTGTGCCGTGGGCACAGGATATACTCGACGCAATAGACAGAGGTGATGTGAAGCTCGGGGATTATGACCTTTCTCATTGGAGACTCATGCACATAGGTGCCCAGCCTGTGCCTCCGAGTCTGATCCAGAGGTGGAAAGAGTATTTCCCGAATCATCAGTATGATACAAACTATGGACTCAGTGAGTCGATAGGTCCCGGCTGTGTACATCTTGGCGTTGAGAATATTCACAAGGTCGGCGCCATCGGAAAGCCCGGCTATGGCTGGGAAGCGAAGATCGTGGATGAAATGGGTGAGCCTGTGGAGCAGGGCGAGGTCGGCGAACTCATCGTCAAGGGTCCTGGTATCATGAAATGCTATTACAGGGATCCCAAAGCGACTGAGGCGGTACTGAAGGACGGATGGCTGTACACAGGAGACATGGCTATGGAGGATGAGGACGGATTCATATACCTGGTGGACCGCAAGAAGGATGTCATCATCAGCGGCGGGGAAAACATATACCCTGTACAGGTCGAGGACCATCTCCGCTCCCATGAAGCAATAAAGGATGCTGCCGTCATCGGACTGCCGGATAAGCGTCTGGGCGAGATAGCTGCAGCGATAATCGAACTGAAACCCGGGTACAGTTGTGATGAGAATGAAATCAATGAGTTCTGTATGACGCTGCCGAGATATAAGCGGCCGAAGAGAATAATCTTCGATAAGGTGCCCCGCAATCCCACCGGCAAGATAGAGAAGCCTAAGCTGAGAGAGAAATACGGCGCTGCAGGGCTTGTAGCGATGCAGGTGGAGATATCTGAAACATGATACAGGCAGGTCTTACTGAGTAAATAATGATACGGAGAAGTCCATACAGCGGGCTGCAGGTGAAATATTCATTTGCAGCCCTTAGTTTTTCTGCTATATTACTTATAAGGAACACTGGTGTGCCAGAGGACGGAACAGCGGCAGCAATGTCGGACGTGAATGGATGTCAGTGCATGCAGCATAAAGGAGTGGTCTGGTGGACTTTAAGGAAAGAGCGCTGTTAGTTGGTGTCAATCTGAATAATGATCCCGATTTCCACAAATCCATGGAGGAACTCGAGAATCTGACAGAGGCCTGCGGGTTTGAAGTGGCCGGAAGGACGGAGCAGAATCTCAAAGCCATAAACAATGCCTATTACATCGGCGCCGGCAAAGTAAAGGAAACTGCTGCGCTGGTGGATGCCACCGAAGCTGATGTGGTCATCTTCGACAATGAACTGACACCGACTCAGCAAAGGAACCTTGAAAAAGCCCTGGACTGCAGGATACTGGACAGGACACAGCTCATACTGGAGATATTCGCTCAGAGAGCGAGAACCAGGGAAGCAAAGCTGCAGGTCGAGGTCGCAAGGCTGCGGTATCTGCTGCCCAGACTGGCGGGTAAGGGCGAATTCATGGACAGGCAGGGCGGAGGCGGTGTTGGAACAGTTATCAGAGGAGGCGGTGAAAAAAAGATAGTTCTCGACCGAAGAAGGATCGAGCAAAATATCGCCACACTGAAAAAAGAACTCGACGCGCTTAAAAAAGACCGGGAGATACAGCGCAAGAGAAGGAGCGAATCAGGGCTGTCCCGGGTCGCACTGGTTGGTTATACCAATGCGGGTAAATCAACGATCATGAATGCCATGGTGGAGCTTTCGCAAAAGCCTGACAGCAAGAAGGTTTTTGTCAGGGATATGCTTTTCGCCACCCTTGAGACTTCTGTGCGAAACATCGAGCTGCCGGACAACAGGTCATTTCTGTTGTCAGATACCGTTGGCTTCGTCAGCAAGCTGCCCCATGAGCTTGTCAAGGCATTCCGCTCAACTCTCGATGAGGTGAAGGAGGCAGACCTGCTGCTGCATGTGGTGGATGCTTCGGACCCCGAAGCTGAGCGTCAGATCGAGGTAACGGAGGAGACGCTGAAACAGATCGGCGCAGGAGACATACCTGTCATCTATGTGTTCAACAAGGCAGATCTGACCGATATGAGCATTCCCTTTGTGAGAGGCAATGTGATCTATATTGCGGCAAAGGAAGGGATCGGCATCAGGGAATTGACGGAGCTGATCAGCAGGGAAGTCTTCAGGCATTATGTAGATTGCAAGATGCTCATACCCTATGAACACGGGGATGTAGTCTCCTATTTCAGAGAAAATGCACATGTTAAAGATATAAGCTATGAAAGCGACGGAACCTGTCTGCTTATGGAATGCAGTGAAAGCGACTACAGGCGTTACAGGCATTTTGCGGTAAGAAGGTGAGACAGGGGTTACAGGTACTCTCCGGTGAAAGTGTGAAGCAGGCGGTCCTGAACAAATAAGCAGCCTGCATATATCCCGGTACAGATGCTGCAACGAAGTCCTGTCTCAGCAGTAAACATCCCCTCCCGGCATTGCACAACGGATCTCAGCAGTGCTTCAGCAGAGCAGCATGGCCGTCGTCAAACTCAGAAGATACAGCCGCTGTTTGATCAGGAGATATGCCGATGATTTTTGTGCGGGCATTTGCCTGTTCCATCCGGTAAAAGCAGGGGCATCTTGCACTTCATTATATGAGCTTCACAATATGAGGTGAGCTTCACTATATAAGCGAAGTACTGAAATACCTTTCGACTCTGTCAGGCAGGACTGTCGCTATGATCTTGTCAGCACCATACTTCTGTGCTGCCTGGATGGAAGCCCAGACATTGGCGCCGGACGATGTGCCGACAAGTATGCCCTGGACCCTTGCCAGGTCTCTGGCGGTATTTATGGCATCATCATCGGTCACTTCTACCACTTCATCGATGAGACTCACATCCAGCACAGGAGGAACAAATCCGTCCCCGATGCCCTGTATCTTGTGGAGCCCGGGTTCATGACCCAGGAGCGCCGACACGTTTTTGGGCTCGACGGCAATCACCTTTGCGTCAGGGTTCTTTTCCTTTATGAATCTGCCTGCGCCGCCCAGGGTGCCGCCGCTGCCAAGCCCGGATACGAATATATCGACTTTCCCGTCAAGCTGCTCCCATATCTCGGCTGCAGTGGTAAGGTAATGGATCTCCGGATTGTTAGGGTTTTCGAATTGCTGTGGTATGAATATATCCGGGTCATCCTTCTTCCTTCTCTCGACCTCAGCCACAGAGCCTGCTATGCTTTCATTTGCATCTGTAAGTATGAGCTCGGCGCCCAGCGCCTTTATGATTTTTTTCCGTTCATCGCTCATGTTTTCGGGCATCACGATCACTACCCTGTACCCTTTCTGTACACCTGCCAGCGCTATGCCTATGCCGGTGTTGCCCGAGGTCGGCTCCATGATGGTCATGCCCGGCTTGAGCAATCCCCTGGATTCAGCCTGCTCGATCATATATTTCGCGACTCTGTCCTTTATGCTTCCTCCAGGGTTCAGATATTCCGCTTTGGCGAATATATTCAGCCCTGTGAGCTTCTTAAGGCTCAGCATGGGCGTGTTGCCGATTATATCAAGGATGTTTTCGATTACCAAATCCATCGATCCCTTCCGTAAATTTCTACTAGATTATATTAGCCTATTTCACCAGCAAAAACAAGAAGCCCTTCTTTTGAAGCCTTTCCTTTGTACCGTCTTCATCGTCGGGAACAAGAAGCCTTTCTGCTGCATCGTCTTCATCATCGGGAACAAGAAGCCTTTCTGCTGCATCGTCTTCATCATCGGGAACAAGAAGCCTTTCCGCTGTATCGTCTTCATCAGTAAAAACAAGAAGATTTTCCGCTGTACTGTTCTCATCATCAAAAACAAGAAGCATTTCTGCTGTACTGTTTTTGGACTATGGGGTGCGATTCTGTCCTATTTTTACGCTTTCAACAACTTGCTGTACCGTTTTTTGATTTCTGGGCACGAATTTATCCGGCTTTCATGTTTTTATCGATTTTCTGTACCGTTTTTGGACTTCTGGGCGGTCGAAGTAACAAATTTTACTAAATGAGTCGTCATAATATCGTGGCCGTGAAATTATGTAAACAAATGGGTGTAAAAAAGATGATTTAAACCCGAAAACTTGCCCAGAAATCCAAAAACGGTACAAAATTATGCGCTGAATTGGAAATCGGAGTAAAGTTGTCGTGTTCAGCTGAAATTCAGTACCAAAAACCGCAATCATACTTAAAATTTAGAAATCACACCTGGATCTGATCAGTATTCGGTGTAAAATTTCGCGTGAAACCAAAACCATGTGTATTATCCTTGCGCTAAACTGAAAACCCTGTGTGAAATTCTTACGTTAAACTGAAAACCATTGTAAAATTCCGCGTGAAGCCAAAACCCTGTGCAGGATCCTTACGCAAAACTGAAAACCATTGTAAAATTCCGCGTGAAACCAAAACCCTGTACAGGATCCTTACGCTAAACTGAAAACCAGTGCAAAATTCTGCGTTAAACCAAAATCCGGTACAAAATCTACGCTTGTTCAGCGAATTACCCGGGTAAAACACCGGGGAAAAAAGAAAGGGGTATCTCATCTTGTGTAATTGACGATGATTGCCCAATATGTTATTGTGAGTAGGGAAAAAGCTATCAACAGGTATTTTCGTACGACAGCTTACTTTATCTGATACAGGAGTGTAAAGATGAACAAAAAGGGTTTTGACAACGACAAGTACCTTCGTCTGCAGTCGCAGAAAATCCTCGACCGGATAGAATATTTCGGCGGAAAACTGTACCTTGAATTCGGCGGAAAATTATTCGACGATTTCCATGCCTCAAGGGTCCTTCCCGGATTCAAACCTGACAGCAAGGTCAAAATGTTGATGGAGCTCAGGGATCAGGCAGAGATCGTCATTACCATAAGCGCGGATGATATAGAAAAAAGCAAAAGAAGAGGAGACCTGGGAATCACATATGACCTGGATGTACTGCGCCTGATCGATGCGTTCCGCGAGATCGGGCTTTATGTTGGAAGTGTTGTCATTACCCATTACCGTTCGCAGCACAATGCCGACCTGTTCCAGAAGAGACTTATGAGCCTGGGGATAAGAGTTTACAGACACTATCCGATACCGGATTATCCTTCCAATATACCTTTGATCGTCAGCGACGACGGATTTGGAAAAAATGACTATGTGGAGACGAGCAAATCCCTCATCGTCGTCACTGCGCCCGGGCCGGGCAGCGGCAAGATGGCAGTCTGTCTGTCTCAGATATATCACGATAACAAGAGGGGAGTACAGGCCGGATATGCCAAATTCGAAACATTCCCCATATGGAATCTTCCCCTCAAGCATCCTGTAAATATCGCATATGAAGCTGCGACTACGGATCTTAACGATGTGACCATGATAGATCCGTTCCATCTGGAAGCTTATGGTGTGACCGCAGTGAATTACAACAGGGATGTGGAGATATTCCCTGTTTTGAAGGCTATCCTGGAAAAGATAGAAGGGAAATCGCCATATAAGAGCCCGACGGATATGGGAGTCAATATGGCCGGGGTATGTATTACGGATGATGCTGTAGTCTGTGAGGCTTCCGAACAGGAGGTAATACGCAGATATTTCAATACACGGTGTGCCCACCGGCAGGGAATGGCGGACAAGGCAGAGGTATACAGACTTGAACTCCTGATGAAGCAGTTGGGGATCAGCGAGGCTGACCGCCCTGTTGTAAGAGCTGCCAATCAGCGTGCCGAATCCACAGGCGCGCCGGCTGTGGCTATCCAGCTTCATGACGGCAGGATCGTCACAGGGAAGACCACATCGCTGCTGGGTGCATCAGCGGCAATGCTGCTCAATGCCCTGAAAGAGCTTGGAGGGATCCACGACGACATACATCTGATCTCTCCGATAGTCATAGAACCAATACAGGATTTGAAGGTAAATCATATGGGAAATCACAACCCGCGGCTGCATACCGATGAGATACTCATAGCACTGTCCATATGTGCTGCCACAAACCCGACTGCAGCACTGGCTATGGAGCAGCTGCCGAAGCTGAGGGGATGTGAGGCCCACTCATCTGTGATATTGTCGCGTGTCGATGACAATGTGTTCCAGAAGCTTGGTGTCAACATCACATGCGAGCCTCAATATCAGACGAAGAAACTCTATCACAAGTAGACTGTTTGATTTTTAAAAGACCTGTTATCATCAGGTCTTTTATTATTTAGCTTATAACATTTGGCTTTTTGTCATTTGCCCTGTTCTCATTTATCTTATACTCATTCAGCCTTTTATCATCCGGTTTATTATGATTTGCCAGTTAGCTTATCCACAAGGCGCTTCAGAAAGCCTTTTTTCCCGGCAGGCTTCGCTGCCTGCTGTTTGCGGGCGGCATTGTCCTGACGCTTCTGTTTCGCGCTGTCCGATATGCTCTGAGTTTTACCTGCATCACGGGAAACCCTGTCGGACCTTTTGACAGTATCAGGTCTGCGCCTGTCGCTGCGGTCTTTGTGACGATATGCTCCATCGCCGGATTTGCCCTTATAGGCCCCATCTGTACCTGCGGTACTTCCGCTTTGAATACGGTCCGCATTTCGATGGTGCGGTCTGCCTGGTGCGGTGCGCTTTTTCTGCTTCGCCGCAGCCTGACCCTGGCGGTTGGCAGTATCTTTGGTACTGCTCTTCCGAACGCCTGACGGACCTTTTTCCTCTGGAATGCTTTGATTGGCATGCTCCTGTGGTGCACCTTTCCGGCGGTTTTGGCCGCCTGCTTTTTTCCTGCGGTCAGGTCTGGCCCTGTCGCGCTGGCCGCTTTTTGTACGGGAAGGTCTGTCAGTCTCAGTTCTTCTTGCCGAATTGGCTTTTATCCATTCGTCGATTTCCTGCTTGTGCTCAGTCAGGAATTCGTCTCCGGGCAGCTCGCACTCTTCTATCAGGACACCGATATGCTCCTCTATGGCATACAGGTCCATGATATCGTTTGAAGTTACGATGGATATGGCGCAGCCCTCATGGCCTGCTCTTCCTGTACGGCCTATCCTGTGTACATAGCTGTCTTTTTCGACAGGCACATCATAATTTACCACAAGTGCCAGCTCATCGATGTGTATACCGCGGGCAGCGACGTCAGTGGCAACCAGGATGCGGAATTTGCCCTGCTTGAACTGCTGTATCGTCTTCATTCTCCTGGACTGAGGGATATCGCCATGGAGTGCATAGCATGCATACCCCTTTTTTGTGAGAAAGTTCCGTACCCTGTCCACAGCAATTCGGGTATTGCAGAATATCATACAGCTTTCCGGCCTCTCAGCCAGAAGTATCCTGTGGAGCTGATCCCTTTTTTCACGTTCATCTACCTTGTAGTAAAGCTGGCGTATTGCATCCACAGTTTTTGTCTGCGATTCTATTTCAATGGTCTCGGGTTCCTTCATGTATCTTCTGCAAATTCGCTTTATCTCCGTGGGCATCGTGGCAGAAAACAGCATCGTGACCCTGTTCCGCGGTACAGATCTTATTATCCTTTCCACCTGATCTATAAAGCCCATGTCGAGCATCCTGTCGGCTTCGTCAAGTACCAGGAAGTTTATGTGCTTTGTCTTGAGGGTCCCCTGCCGGATATGGTCATAGACCCTTCCGGGAGTTCCCGTGACTATAGCCGTTCCTTTTTCCAGCTCCTTTACTTCAGCATCCATGCTGTGCTGTCCGTAGACGGCAGTTGTCCTGTGGGGCAGAAACTTAGCCATCTGGCGGATGTCACTGTCCACCTGCACTGCAAGCTCGCGGGTCGGCGTCAGGATGAGCCCCTGGGGGCCTTCGGCCTCAGGATCGATCAACTGCAGCATGGATACTCCGAATACCGCTGTTTTGCCGCTTCCGGTCTTGGACATCACGATAAGATCTTCTTTGTTCAAAACATGGGGAATAGCCCGGCTCTGGACTTCTGTAGGATACTCGAAGCCCATCTCCCTGAGGGCGTTCAATATGGGTGGTATTATTCCAAGATCAGCGAAGGTTGTGTTTGTGTCGAATGTTTTTTCCATTTGCATCTTCTTTCATGTTTAAATTTCCATATGATTTCTCATACATTGTAATACTATTATAACATATCACACTTTTCCGGGCATCGGCCGCGGCTTCAAAGGCTTTGGAGCACAGCGGCCATGCAGTTGCGGCGGTGTGTTGAATCAAAACAGCGTGATCCCGGATCGAACTGGTATTGTCTGTCAGTCCCCTACCCAGAAATAAAGCAATCCTCTCTCTCCATCCGCCAGTTCTATATAGAACCAGTTCAAGAGACAGGTATCATCGAGATAAATGTTCAGTATCTTTATCTCTGTCTCATCAAACATTCTCATTATGTCCGGGTTCCAATCGACATAACCAAAGAACTCAGCCATATCCCCGGGCATTTTGTCAAGAGGCATGAAATATGCCTGACCGCTGACACTATAAGTTTTTCCGACAGACTGTTCTATAACGGGATTCTTTTTCATAATCCATTTGCCGTCCGTCAATTCCTCCCAGGCACTGAAGAATGTCGGTCTGATTTCCTTCGATGTGTAGAACCATGATATATATTTGCCTTGTCCGTCCAGATACGACAATCGACTGATCGAACCCAGATAGCGGGCATCTGTCCCGTCGTAGCGGACAAGCTCCAAAGCATAGTCTGCGCTTGGCCCTGCATCTTCAAAGGCAATTTCGATATAGCTGTCCCTGCTGTCCAGATCGATCAGATATACATTGCCGGTAAAATTTTCGAAAACGTGTTCCAGCTTGCTGCCATCGATCTCCACAGTAGAGGATCCTGTGTAATAGGATGTCAATACAGCGTTTATTTCATCGTCTTTTCCATCCCCATCCAGGTCATATGCTCCGTGGATGGTATAGGATCCTGAATCCTCATCATGGGCAATATCGAAGGCATAATCGATGAAAAAGCGATCCACGGGCTGGAAATCAGCAAAATCCGGCGCTCCGTCGTAATACTCCTCCTTAACGCCTTTGTCATCAGTCGCGGAGCCTTCGTCAGGATCTGCCGCATCGTCTGTCTGTTCCGTTGCTGTCTCTTTCGGTTCTTCAGCTGGAGGCAGTTCATCTTTTTCTTTTGATTCAGTGTCGGAGGACGGCTGCGACTCCCCCCCTTTTTCTGACACAGTATCGGGGGAAGACGGCTGCTCATCCCTTTCTTCTGACTCAGTGCCAGAGGACGGCTGCAACTCATCGGTCTGCGAAGGATCCGGAACACCGCCGTTATCATCAGCCTTTTTCCCTGAACCGCAACCTGAAAGTAATAACACCAGGACCAAACCAATAATAAACGGTAGTAAGCCTTTAGATCCTTTTCTTTTTACGAAACTGTCAAACATATCATTATCCTCCCTGGTACATCGGCGACGTTGTCATTATAAACACCTAAAATGCCGAATGTCATATTTTAGCAGCATTATACTGTTATCAGGCAGTAAAGTCAATAATTTCTAAAAACAATAGTATCATACAGGGAACAGGATCCGTGCTGCATATATCACGCCCGGCAGAGTAAGTGTACAAAGCAGGGTGGACAGCAGTACTGACTGAGAGGCGAAACCGGGATGGTTATCGTATTCCACCGCGATCAGGGCTGTATTGACAGCAGTAGGTACAGCCGACGAGATCATCACCGCCTGCGCGATGATTCCCTCCAATGCCAGCAGGCGGATTATCGCGAAAGCGATCGCCGGTCCGCAGATCAGACGCATGAATGAAGACAGGATGACTCCTTTGCTTACCGAAGTCAATTTCGTACGGGATATCTGCGCGCCCAGTGTAAGCAGTGCCACTGCCACCAGGGCATTTCTCATGTAATCGAGGGCAGGCCACAAAGGCAGTCGTGTCAGGTCGAGGGGCACGAGCTTCAGCAGAAAGGCCAGGGGCACCACATATATGGTGGGCACTCTCAGGATGTTTTTCAAAGACTGGCGCCAGTCCATCTTTGCCCTGCCTGCATTGAAAAAGCCGATAGAATTGGTGGCAATATTCTGTATGACAAGGATCATGATCTGTGAAGTGAGAGCCAGCTCCAGATAAGGCGTTTTGCCGCCGGTGATGAACGGAGCACTGCTGAATACCAGTGTTATCAGCGGCACCCCTATATTGCCGCTGTTATAGAAAATTATCGAATTGATGAAGGCATACCTTTTACCCTGGTCAAATTTCATCATGCCGGAGACGACAAAGGCCAGGGTGAAGCCGACGGCCATCATGATCACTGCAAAGGCCAGCACCTTCAGCATATCCATCGGTATGTATGAAGTATAGAGATAGACGAATGTGAATATCGGTACCAGCATATAAAGGTTTATCTTCGTCAGAGTATTCATGTCAGGCGAGAATTTTCGTCCATATAAGATGCCCAGGGCCACCAGCAGGAATATGGGCAGTATGTTGTTGAGAAGGATCGTAAGCACTATTTTCATATATTAGTCCTTTCCATCATTATCTGCTGTCTGTTCGGCCACAGCTTGCCGGCTGTCTGCTGATGCAATCCGTTGACCTGCCTTCATCATTAACATAAACCGGGCTGATACAGCCTGGCTCATGCCCGGGATCATCACATCTGTGCCGGCGGCAGTTATGGCTGCGGCATTAACGGTCTTGCCTGCAGACGACTGACCGGAATGTTCTCATTGTATCGGATGGTTTCAATTATATCATGTTTGGCAGGCATTATGTGGAACTAATATGTTGCATCTTGACAAATCTATATAGTACAATTGAATCAGCTTAACCAGCAGATCAACACGTATTTCGGAAAGGTATGTCATGGAGAAAAGAGATATCCCAATCAAATCGATCGTTGAAGACCAGTTCAGGCTTTCTCATTATGTATCCGGTCTGTGCGAATTTCTCAGGCAGACGGACAAGCCTGTTACCATATCGATCCAGGGTGAATGGGGCAGCGGCAAAACCTCCTTCATGAACATGATCGAGGATGAGCTGTGCCGCGGCACAGGGAAGTACAGCAGCATCTGGATAAATACCTGGGATTTTTTCCTGGAAGGCAACTATGATGTTGTGGTAAACAGGCTCGTTGGAATGATAATCAGCAAGATCGAAGCAAAATTCAGAGATGTCAGATGCAAAAGGACAAAAGAAGAATTGATAAAGGACTTCAAGAACTATTCAAAGAAGTTTTCAAAAGCTGTCCTCAGCATCACCGGACTTGGCTCATCATCGGGAGAGGCACTTATCGATGATTTGTTTGGGGATGACATTTCGCTGAGTATCAGGGATCTAAGAGACAAATTCGAGAAATTCATCACCCAGATCGTTGAAGAATCAGGCGCCACCACCGAGGCATTCATCATATTCGTGGATGACCTGGACAGGATCCAGCCTAAGATGGCGATTACGATACTGGAAGCACTCAAGATATTATTCGATATTAAGCATTGCATATTTGTCATTGCCATCGATTACGAAGTCGTTGCCAGCGGTGTAGAGCAGAAATACGGTGGCGTGAAGGGTACTGACAGGGATATATGCAGGGCATACTTCGACAAGCTCATCCAGGTTCCCTTCGTGTTGCCGACAGCCAGGTACGAAATCGCTGAAATGGTCATGCAGAGGCTGAGGGAAATCCGATTCATGAACACGGAGTATGATTATCGCGTTCACAGGGATGACATTCTGAATATCATCAGGCTCACTACCAATAATAATCCCAGGACCATAAAGCGGCTTCTGAATATGATCCACCTGACGACTATCATGGACAGGGAGCGGATAGACAATACCTCTGCATATTATCAGCTGCTGGAGCTTTTGCTTGTAGCGATGCAGCTAGCTTATCCATCTGTTTACCAGCTTATGCAGAGCAATGAGGATTTCACCTCATGGAAAAAGAATATACTTGTCAATGTCGATGATACGAGCATCAGTGAACACATAAGAGAAGGTCTGGATATAGACTGTGAATGGAAAGAGGTACTGTACCTGATGACAGTCAGTGACCCGCTGCTAAGGTCTAATTACACTAAAATACAGCAACTGCTTGAGATATTCCAGAAGCTGATGCGGAGCTACGAAGGCTCCAGTGAGTATCTGAGCAGCATATTCGGGGTGCTGAGCATGACTGATGTCACTTCAGGCAGCATGCTGCCGTTCCTGTACGACGGACAGGACTATGACAGATCTTCGCAGACACAGTTCAGACAGGGGAACAGACTTATCGAAGCGATAGAGCCGGACAGGTATACATATGTGCTGGATGTGGGATGCGGTAACGGGAAAACGACATTCGAACTCCTCAAAAGGAATCCTGCAATGCGGATCGACGCTTTCGACATTTCTGAGACACAGATCGAAGTGGCGCGTAAAAACTGCGAGGAAAAGGGTCTGTCGGACAGGATCGATTTCTTCGTCATGGACGCCCTGGAGCTGGATGAAAAGAATAAATACGACCTGGTGTTCAGCAATGCCACACTCCATTGGATAACCAACAGCAGAAGGATGTACACTCTTTTATACAATGCCCTCAAGCCCGGTGGGAGGCTGGCAGTCCATCAGGGAGGACACGGTTCGTACGAAGGGCTCCACAGGATAGTACGGAAAGCATACAGGAATCTGGGGTTCGAGAAATATTTCAGGGATTGGACATTCCCCGTGTTTTATCCCACGGAGAGTGAAATCGAAAAGCTGCTTGCTGATATCGGATTCAGGAATATAAGGATCGACAGCGTGAAGACCGATGGAAGCGAGCTTGAACACCTGGTGGAGAATTTTGAAAAGGCCAGCCTGATATTCTACAGGCCTATGCTTAAAAGCGATGAAGAGTATAAGGCGCTTGTCCGGGAGTATTACAGGCTTTGCTCTGCTGAGGAGGTGGACAAGTCAACACACAGACTCTATATATTTGCAGACAAATGATGTGTTACTCTCAATGCCGTGCATTTACCATGCATGGCAAATGCACGGCAGCGGTACCTGGGGGAAGTCTGATCTATGACTCCCCGGGTTTTTGATTTTCGGCTATTTGGATATTTGATTACCTGACTGATTTATTGAGATGATCAGTTGATGATTGAAAGGAAGCAGCATATGATTAAGACCGACATCGATATCAGATTTGCAGGAAATGATCTGACTCAGCAAGAGTGGAACGATATATGGGAAATATTATGTGAATGCAACAATGAGTTCGTGCCGCCTCTGTCGAGCAGGAACAGCTCTTCACAGGCAGACCTGAGGACCGGACCGGGTGCGGCCGGCGCCTGCGCTGCGGATCAGCCCTTCGCATATTTCGAGGAGCTCCGTAAACAGCAGTTCATAATTGCAGTGAAGGATAGCAGAGTCGTGGGATTCCTGTCATTCAGGACAGGTTACATATGTGATGCATTATCAGATTTCGGAGCATCCAATTATATTACCACTGTATGTGTAAGGAAAGATTCCAGAAAGCAGGGCATCCTGACCAGGATGTATGAACTGATGGAAACCGGTCTGCCTGATGAAGTGGATTGCGACAGGATATCGACGCGTACCTGGTCACAAAATGATCCCCAGATCAATACACTTATGAAAAAAGGATTCAGTATCGTAAAAAGGATCCCGGATGACAGGGGACCGGGAGTCGATACATTATATTTCGGAAAAGTAAAATGAAGCGGCAGGGATTTTGTCCGGCGAGCTGCAACACTTTTGGTTTTACGGCTTTTTTCAGGGGTATTATATTAACATCGGGTCAATCATTCGGGCAGATGATCAGCCTGTTGATATACGTGTGAAACCGGCAATTGAAGTCGGAAGTTTTATGGGGATATGAAGGTGATTTTATGAACAGGGAGCTGGATCTGAGAAAAACCGTATACGAACTGTGCAGGGACGATCCTGAAATCATGGAAATAATGAAGGAGCTGGGATTTGATAACATAGCCTCGCCGGGCATGCTCAAAACGGCAGGCCGATTCATGACGATCCCGAAAGGCGCTGCCATGAAAGGGATACCTATGGACAGAATAAAAGAAACTTTTGCAGGCAAAGGCTATGTGATCCTGGAATGAATACGGATAAAGAAAACGCCCCGGAATCGGGGCGTTTTGCATATGCATATCATCCGGCATCGATCATGACGGATCCGATGATCCTGTAATGATTACACCTTGAGATTGGCAGAGGAGTCAGCCTGGGGATCCTTGCCGAATTCATAGTCCTTACCGGGAAGTACGGCATTGAGGAAGATTCCGATTATTGCACCGACTGCCAGACCGGAAAGGCTGATGTTTATACCTGAAATACTGAATACGATTGCCTGGGCTTCTGTCCCATAATTGATACCGATGGAAAGTACAAGTATCAAGGCTGCAATTATGACATTTCTGCCCTTCGAGAAGTCGACTTTGTTTTCAACGACATTTCTCACACCTATGGCTGAGATCATACCGTACAATATAAGCGATACGCCGCCGATGGTTGCTGCGGGCATTGAACTGATCAGTGCAGCTACTTTTGGTGAAAACGACAGCACCATTGCAAACAAGGCGGCAAGCCGCACCACTTTCGGGTCATAGACCTTCGTCAGAGCCAGTACACCTGTGTTTTCACCATATGTGGTGTTGGCAGGCGCCCCGAACAGTGAAGCCAGTGATGTTGCCAGGCCGTCACCCAGAAGCGTTCTGTGGAGACCGGGCTCCCTGATGAAGTTTTTGTTTACCGTTGAGCTTATGGCGGATATGTCACCTATATGCTCAACTATGGTTGCAATTGATATAGGTACTATAGTAACGATCGAAGTAATGATAAGTGAAGTATCCGGGGCTTTGAAAATGGAGAATACGGTATCTTCCATTTTGAAGGGCAGCCCTATCCATGCTGCTTCTCTTACCGGAGTGAAGTCAACATTGCCTGTGATGGCTGCAACTACATAGGATGCCACAACACCGAGAAGTATGGGGACTATTTTGATCATGCCCCTGCCCCAGATATTGCACACGATGACGACCACGATGGCTACCAGAGCTATCAGCCAGTTGGCATTGCAGTTGCCGATGGCCGAAGATGACAGGGTAAGACCTATTGAAATGATTATCGGGCCTGTTACTATCGGCGGGAAAAACCGCATTACTTTCTTAGCGTCAAACAGCTTGAAAAGGAGAGCCAATACCAGATATACCAAACCTGCCGCTGCCACACCGAGGCATGCATAGGGCAGCAGTTCTTTTTCACCATTGGGAGCTATGGTCCAGTAACCTGCCAGGAATGCAAAGGATGATCCCAGGAAAGCAGGCACCTTGCCTTTTGCAAACAAATGAAACAGTAATGTGCCCAGACCTGCAAACAGAAGTGTCGCTGAAACGCTCAGACCTGTAAGTGCAGGTACCAGAACGGTTGCTCCGAACATTGCGAACATATGCTGCAGACCCAGTATGAGCATCCTGCCATTGCCAAGTTCGCGCGCATCGTAGATGCCAGTGTTGCCGATGGATGATTTTGTACTCATGATAACCTCTCCTTCTTTTTTTATTCGAGTCCCTGAACAATAAAACAGCCCTGCCCATGCAGAGATGGACAAGGCTTATTATGTGGCAACCCGATATTGTGATATCTTGTCGACGTCTCTGCATCGAATTTAAAGATATCCTATCGCTAAAAATAATAGCATAACGAATCAAAAAAGCAAATAGATTTTGACTAAATAATATAAATATTTTCTGACAAATTCCTTTTGGCAAACAAATCATCTCAACGGTATATTTCAATTGCATTTCCCAAACCATAAGACTATAATGATAATCGGTGAAAATTGCACTGCCGGTACAGATATATTTTCGCCGGTGACCATATGTATATGCAGTGTGTAAAATCAACAGTTGGGGGGCATGTTCAATGAATTGGCCAGTGGTAGCAATACTGGTATCTTTACTCGCTTTAGGTGTAGCAGCATGGCTCTATACGTGGGTAAAGTCACAACCATCCTCCAATCCTGAGGTAGCCAGGATCGGGGAGCTTATCAGGAAAGGCGCGAACACCTTTCTTGGCAGGGAATACAGGATTTTGGCGATATTCGTCGCCATCGTCGCAGTGCTGATAGTATTGTTTCTGCCGACACCGTTCTGGAAGGGCAGTATCAGCGGGAATATAATGATGGCTGTCTCTTACATCATTGGTTCTGCTTTATCGGCACTGGCAGGAAAGATTGGTATTTTTGTTGCAACGATAGCAAATGTAAAGAGTGCTGAAGCAGCAACAAAAAGCATGAACCAGTCATTCATGGCCGGTTTCCGCGGCGGTGCCGTAATGGGCATGGCAGTCGTAGGCACCAGCCTTTTGGGTGTGACCGGCATCCTGATGCTTACAGGCGACGCCACGGCCGTACTGGGCTTCAGCTTTGGTGCATCGTCACTGGCTCTGTTTGCCAAGGCAGGCGGCGGGATATTCACGAAGACGGCCGATGTCAGTGCTGACCTTGTGGGAAAGGTCGAACTCGGCATCCCTGAGGATGATCCGCGCAATCCGGCTGTTATAGCCGACAATGTTGGTGACAATGTGGGTGACGTTGCCGGCATGGGCGCTGACCTGTTTGACTCCAACGTTGCAGCCATGGCTGCGGCCATCGTGCTTGCAATGGCCATCGACGGCGAGATGGGCATGAATACAGGAATGGTTTTCTGTTATGCAGCCATTGGCCTTCTGTCTTCAATAACAGGTCTCATATTCGGGCGTATAGGCAAGAGCGGGAATCCCAGCGCAGCATTGAACAAATGCACATATATCACGACAGCTCTTTTTGCTGTTCTGACTGCCGGTGCAACATATATTTTCGGTTTCAACTGGCGTTACTGGACAGCGACTGCCATCGGTCTCATGGTCGGAACAGTAGTAGGTCTGGCATCGGATTACTTCACCAACGATGAGAAGAAGCCTGTCCGGATGGTTGCCAAAGCATCAAGGTCAGGTCCGGCCTTCACTATACTTTCAGGTTTCAGCTATGGATTGCTGAGTGCTTTTCCGGCATTGCTGGGTATCGGTATATCGTCATTGACATCTTACCTGATATGTGACAGTATCGCTCCCGGCATCACCGACGCACTGTTCGGGATCTCGATGTCTGCAATAGGCATGCTTTCAATAGTTGGCATGATAATATCTAATGATGCTTACGGGCCTATCGTAGATAATGCCAGGGGACTCGTTGAAATGGGTAATCTGGGCGAAGAGGCGCTGAAGATCACTGATGAGCTGGACAGCGCCGGAAATACGGTAAAGGCCATCACCAAAGGTTTTGCAGTAGGTGCAGCAGGTCTGACGGTCATAGCATTACTCGGGGCATATATGTCTGAGGCAAATGCAGCCCTGGCTGAGAACGGGCTCGAACTGCTGACAGGCTTTGATGTGATGAATCCCATCGTATTCTTCGGTATGATCGTTGGTGTCGCTATACCGGCCATCTTCTCAGCTATGCTGATTATGGGCGTGGACAGGAATGCACAGCGCATGGTGGCTGAGATACACCGCCAGTTCGAAGAGATACCCGGACTCAAGGAAGGCAAGGAAGGTGCAATCCCCGAATACGACAAGTGCATAGACATTGCTACCAGAGGTGCGCTCCGTGAACTGATACCCGCAGGCCTGGTCGCAATAGCCGCAACTCTTCTGGTCGGTTTTATCGGCGGTGTAAAGGCAATAGGCGGTTTCCTCGTAGGGAACATACTGAGTGGTATACTCCTTGCCCTGCTGATGGGGAATGCAGGCGGGACCTGGGACAATGCCAAGAAATATGTCGAAGCCGGGAACGAAGGCGGAAAAGGTTCAACAGCTCATAAGGCAGCGGTCGTTGGTGATACGGTAGGCGATCCTTTCAAGGATACTGCCGGTCCGTCCATCAATACGCAGATCACTGTCGTTTCGCTCATATCGTCCCTGACGGCCGGGCTGTTTGCCACATTCTCGCTGTTTGGATGAGTATCACCGAATTGGTTCAACTATCAGAATATAAAACATCCCCTTCACTATGAAGGGGATGTTTGTATTTCGTGCGATCTTCATACGCGTGGCCCAGTCTAAAGCACTGGAGCGCATCAGCTCAAGCCTTTGATTTTATGCATCCTGATCAGTTCTTCACTCAGCTCGACACTCCACTGAGGGGCGCTATGCCCATGAAACATTCATTTCGGATTGTACATGCCCTTGCTCTGCATATATTTGAAGATAGCTTCTCCGTGCTTCTGCTCCTCCTTCTGGATGTGGTTGAGCACATCACGCACCTGTGTGTCTTTGCATTCGAATATGGCGGTATCATATGCGCCGGACACATACTTCTCGGTCATAAGTACGTCATTGCACAGACTCTGGTCCAGCGCCATGTTAGATTGACCTGCCTGGAAACAGAGCCCGGCTGACGGGGCATTCTGCTGCTGCATCTGCTGTGATCCGGCGCCGCTTTGCATGCCTGCCCCTGACTGCTGGCTGCCGCCGGATTGCTGTCCCATTGGCGGCACCTGTCCGCTCAGTAATTGATTCAGGGTATTCAGATGTTCCTGCTCGATTTTGGCATGATTTGCGAAAATGTTCTTAAGCTGCGGATCTGATGCCTGCTGTGCATAGTTGTTGTATTTCTCGATACAAATCTCCTCATGGCGCTTCTGATCCTCCAGAAGCATCCTTTCCTTTGTCGTCAGACTGATATTCATCATATATTTTACACCTCCTTCAATAGTGTTTTCCAAAGGGGGTAAAATATATGCGCATCAACTGCCCTGATTGTCTCAGGAAAGATCCGTGTCTGCGCAGGTATCAACAGATACATTGTCGGACGGACTTTTGCTGGCATCATCAGATGTGGTGTCGGTGGGACTTGTGCCAGTGTCAGATGTGCCGCGACTGTTTTGCATGATGCCTGTGCTTCCGCTGCTACCTTTGTCTCTGTCAAAGCCTATGATTTCCTTGACTGGTCTTTTACTGTAGATAGTTACGAGTATATTGCGGATGAGGATGAAAGATATCGGCCCGAGTATCAGCCCAGTGAACCCTATCAGCTTGAGGCCGATGTACATGGACAGCAAAGTGAGCAGCGGATGTACGCCGATCTGCTGACCCACCACCTTGGGCTCTACGATCTGGCGGACGACGAGTATGACCAGATACAGGATTATAACTGAAACGCCCATCCTGATATCGCCGGTGACGAAGGAATACAGGGACCATGGTATCAGGACACTCCCTGCACCGAGTATCGGCAGTGCATCTATGACGGCGATCAGGAATGCAAGGAGCAGCGTGTATTTGGCGCCGATTATGATCAGACCGGCGAGGAGTTCGCAAAAGGTAATGACCATCATGATGAGTGCTGCTCTCAGATAGCCGAATATTGCTGTGAACAGATCCTGCTTGATGGCCAGGATGCGGTCCATCCAGCTCCCGGGCAAATGGCGTCTGAGCACGGAGGATATCCTGTGGCGGTCTTTCGCCATGAAAAATGTTGCCAGTATCGTTACTATCGTGAATATTATGATTTCAGGCAGCGATATTGCAGTCACATAAGCGCCCTTTACTACCGCCTTCCCAAAATTGGTGACAGTATTTGAAAGATTGGAGATTATACTTCCCAGATTGTCTGTTATCTCCACAGGCATCCATTCGATATATTCCGCACCCTTTATCATCAAATCAGAAATATAGGAATACAGACCTGAGAAAAAGGCAGGAGCAGAGGCGATCAGACTCCTGATCTCATCTATCAGCCTCAGGATGCCGAGCACTACAACTGTCACTATCATCGCCATCAGCAGAAGGAGTATTATCGGCGCTGATATTTTCCTTTTGATGTGCAGCTTGCTGTCCAGTACTCTGATCAGCGGTTCCATCATCGATGAAAGAGCGAAAGCTATAAGGAAGGGCAGGAGGAAAAAAGCCAGTCTGACAGCAAGCAGGACTCCGCCTACTACTGATATGATCACCAGAACGAATATTCCGAGTTTTTTCAGACTATCTCTGTTTATTTCGTCCATAAGACAACTCCCGCTACGTTATATAATAAATTATACAGAGATGTTCGTCAATCTGCTATTTTGTTTGTCTAAAATGCTATTTTTTTATGCCCGCAGTCAGGCAAAGATTTGCGGGAAGAACGCTGGGGTCCGTATCAGCTGATTTTCGGTGAATTTGAGAATAGTTCTGATCTGAGTGACAGATACTTTTTTATGTTATATACTATTTTTGCAAAGTATTTGCAGCATTTTTCGAGCAGTTGCAACAATAACAGCAAATGAAGTTATCAACGAACCAGGGGGGTACTATGTCTATCTACATGATTTTTATGTTGCTTGGCGGGCTTGGTATGTTTCTGTACGGCATGAAAATGATGTCGGACGGCCTGGAAAAAGTAGCAGGCGACAGGATGAGAAGGGTGTTGGAGGTATTGACAACGAACCGCTTTGCTGCCGTTGGTGTCGGGGCCGGAGTAACTGCGTTGGTCCAAAGCTCGTCTGCGACCACTGTCATGATCGTCGGTTTCGTCAATGCAGGACTGATGTCACTTCTTCAGGCAGCCGGGATCATAATGGGCGCCAATATAGGAACCACGATAACAGCTCAGCTTATCGCCTTCAAGCTGTCTGACGTGGCACCTTTCATACTTTTTGCAGGGATGCTGATGACCGTTTTTATAAAAAAGAAAAAAATAGCCAGGATAGGGGAAATAGTGCTGGGCTTTGGTATCCTTTTTGTGGGACTGAGCCTTATGTCCGATGCTATGAGGCCGCTGAGGGACAATGAAGCTTTCAGGAATTTCCTTATCAATTTCAAGAATCCTGTCATTGGCGTGCTGATAGGGGCTGTTTTCACTGCGATAATACAGAGCTCCTCTGCTTCTGTAGGTATATTGCAGTCATTCGCACTGTCGGGACTGATAGGGCTGGACGCTGCAGTGTTTGTCATACTGGGACAGAACATCGGCACCTGTGTGACGGCAGTGATATCCGCAATAGGAACCAGTGCCAATTCAAGGCGTGCCGCGGGGATACATCTCATGTTCAACATAACAGGGACCATAATCTTCCTGATTCTGCTTATGCTGTTTCCGGGTATAGTCGGTTTGATCGAGCTCATATCCCCGACTGACATTCCCAGGCAGATAGCCAATTTCCATACATTGTTCAATGTAACGGTGACAGTACTGCTCTTCCCGTTCACCAAAATTCTGGTCAAACTCATAACACGGATCATTCCCGAGAAGAAATCTGAACAGGATATGGAAAAGAGACTTCTGTACCTTGATGAGAGGATCGCACAGACGCCGGCCATAGCTTTGAGACAGGTGCTGAAGGAGACGGATCGTATGGGCAGGATGGTAGCCGACAATATGCAGCTGGCACTTGAGGCATTTTTTGAAACCGATGAACAGAAAGCCGACAAGGTACTGAAGAAAGAAGAAACGATAGATTATCTGTGTGACAACATATCTGCTTATCTTGTTGAATTCAGGGGCTATGACCTTTCAAAAAATGATCTGAGGATCATGGGAAGTCTCCATCATGTGCTGATCGATCTGGAACGTATCGGTGACTATGCTGAGAACATAGCTGAGTTTGCGATGGAGTTTCCCGACAAGATAGCTGATATGTCGAACGACGGAAGGACAGAGCTTGGTTCCATGGCTGAAAAAGTGATGGAAACGCTGCGCACAAGCATGGAAGTGTTCAATGCCCGCGATGCAAACCGGATAAAGGTCGTCGAGGATCTCGAGCAGGTGGTCGATGAGATGAAAAAGACATATATCAGCAATCATGTGGACAGGCTTCAGACTAAAGCATGTGATCCGCGACTGGATGTACTTTACACTAATATGGTGACCTCTCTGGAGAGGGTGTCGGACCACGCGCTGAATATCGTACAATCTCTGCAACACGCCTGATTTTGACAGGACATGAAGAGTCGTACACATAGGGAAAAACCATGAAGAAAATAAGAGATGTCACTGCAGCAATAATATTAAATGATAATAAGGTCTTCATCGCCAGAAGGGCGCCTGGTGAGAAAATGGCGGGCGGATGGGAGTTTCCGGGAGGAAAGCCCGAAGCAAATGAAACCGCTGAAGAGTGTCTGAGGAGAGAACTCTTTGAGGAACTGGGTATTGAAGCGAGGATAAAGGACTTATTCTGTGAAAGCACATACGAATATCCTCAGGGCACCATACGCCTGCTGGCATATTTTGCGGAAATCGTACACGGTGACATAAGCCTCAGTGTCCATGATGATTACATATGGGCGGATGTGGATGAGTTGCCCGGATATGACCTGCTTCCTGCCGATATACCAGTGGCTGAAAAGCTGATTAAAATGATGTCGTCGAAATAGCAGATACTGAATTTGCAGCCGGATGGATTCTACAGGATCCCCCGGCTGCTTGCATGGAAAAAGCATGTGCTTCGTAACAGAGTATCGTGGGATGGACGGTCAGGGCCAGATATTGCGCGGGTCGACCCCATATACCTGGACGACCTCAAGGGCGGGGCTGTTGGCAATATCCTTCGGGGTGACGATCAGGCCGCCGTCACTGTCCAGATCATAACCATAGTACCTGTATGCCTGCCAGATCAGATGTGAGCAGTGCGTACCCTTTATTTTGTCCTTGTCCGCAGATTTGGGGCCGAATATGCCAACTGTCAGATCATAGGGGATATCGTGGAGAAGCTCCAGTGCTGTAATCGCGATTTGCTTCATTTCCTCATATGTGGCACCTTTCGGCCTGAGAAGCATGAAATTGGGATAATTTGTCCACTTCGATATGTGCTGTATGGACGAGTTTTGGCCCAGCACCACCGACTCCAGTGTTTCCCCTTTTCCGGCATCTACCACCAGCGCCGCATGGCCGTTTCGCCAGCCATAGGTATGTGATGATTTGGTTATCAGTATATCCCCCTCATGGATGGGTGCCATATCAGTACCGCTTATGTAATTGCCACTCTCATCGATGATGGACTCTTCCCTTGAGATCGGGCTGTTTTTCTCACATATGATCCCGATTTTTTTGAAGAAGTTTTGCTGGTAGCGCAGCAAATGCTCATCCCAGTCATCATAAAGCTCCTTTATCTCATCTACCGCAGGTTTTCCGAGACCAGTCTGGAGATACAGCAGCCAGTAATCTTCATCGGTGAACGAGTCCTTTTGCAGGACCGGTTCGATATCAGCCATCGGGTAATCAGGGTATATGTGGGCCATAGGTTCCACGGCTGCCATGGAAACCATCAGGACAGTTATCACAATTGCTGTCGTAATCAATGCTATGGATAATATGCGAAAGAGATGTTTCTTCATAGGTGCTCCTGTGCCAGTGGCTGTTAGTGCTTTTTGGTATCATGCTCACATCATTTGCCCTCGCTGTAATGCAAGGTGTGTCTGCCTGATTTTGAAATGGCTGATTTGCGCAGGGATGCTCCGGCCAACAGCACAGCCTTCCTGTACAGTTTTCCTGCCAGTGCGGCAGGGCGCAGCAGTTTTGACAGCAGGATGGCAATGCTCATGATGAAGCGTGATTTTTGAACTCTGCTGAACCATTTGGCCGCATGGAGACCGAAGCTGAACTGGCTCATATATATAAGCGAATACCAGAAATTCACCGCGGCATTGGTGCTCTTTTGCCCCCAGTATGCCTTATATGCTGTCCTCATGGGGGTGTCCGGGCCGGATTCAGATATATGGACTTCTATCCTGTTTTTCTCTGCAATACTGATTATGTCGGTGCCAGGCAAAAAACTCAACCCATGCAGTTGCAGCTCAAAGGGGCGATGGAGCTCAGTGCACATCTCGAATGTCTGCTTTAGGTCCTCTTCACTTTCAAAGGGGTGGCGGAGCATAAAATCGTATGAAATCTGCCGTACTCTGCCGCTTAGTATCTCTGAAGCCCTCAGTATGTCATCCCGGGTTTCGCGGCGGTGAAAAATATCGCTCCTGATGCGCGAAGACCCGCTCTGTATCCCCATGACAGTTTTATACAGGCCGGCATCGGCCAGCTTCGATATGGTATATTCACTGATCCTCAGAGGGTGCACCCATATCACGAAGGGAAGGCCTATGCATGATTTGTACTGCATGGCGAACTCATCGGTCCACGCTCTGTCATCGGGGAATATTTCATCCCAGAAGTGTATCACTTTCAAGCCCTTCATGTGCCCCAGCGCTTCCCTGAGTTCACTTATTATGCTCGCCGGGCTTCTGAAGCGTACGAATCTGCCTTTGCCCGCGTACATCCTCTTGAGATTGACCGATGAACAGTATGAACACACAAATGGACATCCCCTTGAGGCGGAAAGCTCATAGCTGGCTGAATCCAGCATGGGATCGCCGGGTATGATGCGTCCTCTGTCTATATAGCACTTGTTCTCATTGCTGAATATGGGATATCCAAGTGCATCCAGGTTTTCACAAAGAGGGCGCAGATCATTGATCACCATATTTGAGCCGGTGCTGCCTGAAGGGATCTTATATGCAAGATTTTTTATATGCTCATAGCTCCTGTCACCAAGCACAGCGTCTGCAAGTTCGACGATGGCCTCCTCACTCTCCCCGCGCAGTACGAAGTCTGCATGCTCCAGGCATCTTTCCGGGAACATGGATGCGTATACACCGCCCCAGACGATCGGTATGCCGAATCTGGCGCGCAGGGATTTATTGACGGATATGACCGATTCGAGATAGAGAGACGACATCACACTCAGTCCTATAAGTCCGGGATCCAGTTCAGCGACCAAAGTCCTGAGCAGTGCCAGTTCTTTTTCAGTCACAGGTTCAGGAGCCTTACTGTTGAAATTTTTCAAAAACAGTATATGGACCCTGTGGCCTGCTTTGATGAGCGATCTTTCCAGGTATCTTACACCAAGGGATTTTTTATTGTAGAAAGCTATGAGAAGTACAGGCTTATCGTGCATACCGGACCTCCGCTGCATATGGTATGTGACAGTTCTGTCAATTACTGCATCCATTCACTTATGTTGTCCAGTACAGAGGAATAAATACAGACATTTATCATTTTCAGGCAGAGTTTTGATTGTTGAATCCTTCTGGATACGGTATAATTTACAATAGGTATCTGGACAATTTTCAATAGCAAACAAGTTTGTACGCGGTAAGAAAAACGGGTTGTATACGCAGGAATCGGAACGAATTTATTCGCAGGACCAAATCCAAAAGAAAGGTACAGGTGGGTTGTATGTTCAAGATCAATAACATGAAGCTCTATGTCAAGATGCTGATCCCCTTTATCGTTTCAATCGTCGCCCTGTCCGTGATCGCAACATTGTCCGTCAATTTTATCAAGGAAGCAGGAGAAGCCATAAATGAGATGGAGAGCCTGCTGGCAGCAAACAACATCGAAATAGTTCCTGAAAACAGGATATCGATGGAAAACCTGCATACGATCATTGTAGTCACAGCCGTGATCGGCGGCGTGCTGACAGAGGTCATATCGATTGTATTCATTGTAGGAGTCAGCAGAAGGTCGAAGGTCACGGTCAGGTACATACAAAAAACCGCCAACTTCGATCTGGTGCATGATCCGAGCTATGACAGGTACCTGAACGACAAAGATGAGATGGGCCTGATAATCAAAGCTGTGGCACAACTGCGAAGACAATTCAGGAGCCTTCTGCACAATGTGATCGCCCAGACCGGGCAGCTCGGTGCCACTATAAAGCTGACCAACAGTAATATGGCAGAGCTGGGGTCCAATATCAGTGACATCTCGGCTACCACAGAGCAGTTGTCTGCCGGCATGGAGGAAACAGCGGCCTCTGCCCAGGAAATGAATGCAGCGGCGGTCGAAATAGAAAAAGCTGCCGGCATGATAGCCGGTAAAGCCGAGGACTTTGCCAGGACTGCGGATGATATCAGAGCAAGGGCAAAGCTGCTTGAAGAGGATTTTAAGGAATCCTATGCCAGTGGCGGTGTCATTTTCAATGAAGTGAAATCAAGGCTTGAAAAGGCACTGGAGGATTCCAGGACAGTGGAAGAAATCAATGTACTGGCTGACGCCATCCTCCAGATCATTTCACAGACCAATCTGCTGGCGCTGAATGCCGCCATCGAGGCTTCAAGGGCTGGGGAGGCAGGCAAGGGCTTCGCAGTGGTTGCGGAGGAGATAAGGACGCTGGCTGAAGACTCCAAGAGCACTGTAGCGAAAATACAGTCCGTTGCCAGAGGGGTCATAGAATCAGTCGGGAATCTGGCTGAGAATGCGAATGATCTGCTGGGATTCGTCGATGAGACTGTGAGGAAGGATTATGGTACCATGCTCGATGCGACGGCACAGTATGGGACCGATGCAGAGAATATAAGCGGCATGGCGGCTGACCTGAGTGCCACATCTCAGCAGCTTCTGACGTCGATACGCAATGTCGTGAGAGCTATAGATGAAGTCACCCATGCGGCAAACGAAGGAGCGGAAGCGGCAGGCAGCATTGCACAGAAGACTTCGAACATAGCAGAGATGGCTGAAGAGGTGCAGGAGAGCATCAGTTCCACGGAGGAAGGATCTGCTGCACTGACAGTTGAGATATCCAGATTCAGCATTGAAGACGTGGGGGCCGATGCCGGTGCCGGTGCTGAAGCCATGGCCGGAGCGGATGCGGAGAATGATACCGGTGTCGATGCATAACTGATACATATTGACAAAACAATGGGATTCTGGTAGCATACAAAAAAACAGATCAAATGTTAAATGCGATGACAGGGAAAACATGCCGCCTGGCAGTGCCAAAGGAAGCTGTTGGTTGCTGCGAAACAGCACACGGGGCGGATCTTGGACTCACCCTTGAGCAGTTAGCTGAAAGCCATGTATATGCCGGAACTACACCGGTGATGCAGGGATACTGCCCATGGCAAGTAGGTGCGACCGGGTTCCCGCCGTTACAACGGGAAGGCATTCATCATTGACTGATCGATGCTTATAAGGGGGTATGCAGATACCAAACAGAGTGGTACCGCGGAAGTATAGCTTTCGTCTCTGGCAGGATTGTCAGAAGACGAGAGCTTTTTTGTTTTGCCGGCCTGTGTCGGCAGCACTGTCGGAAAATGATTTGGTAGGTTCCGATGGTTTAAGTTCGTCTGATTTTATATTAAATAAATTTTTAGGAGGCGATTGAGATGAAAATTGCATTTTCGACTTTGGGATGTCCTGATTTTGATTGGTCTGATATTTATTCCATGGCCAAGGATCTTGGATTTGACGGTATTGAGATCAGAGGCCTTGGAAAGGATATATTTGCAGTCAAGGCACAGCCTTTTACAGAGGCAGAGCTTCCCAACACCATCAGGAAGCTGAAGGAACTGCGCCTTGAGATCCCGTGTCTTTCCTCGGGCTGCTGCCTCAAGTTCACAGAGAAGGCAGAGCAGAATCACGATGAGATCGTACAGTATATAGAACTGGCGAGCAAACTGGGAACGCCCTATATACGCATACTGGCGGACCTTGAACCGCAGCCTGATGGTGAAGTGGACGATGAAGCTGTTCTTGCGGCACTCAGGCGTCTTATCCCGATAGCAGAGGAAAAGGGAGTCACACTGCTCATCGAGACGAACGGTGTCTATACGGATACAAAACGCCTCAGCGAGCTTTTGGCCAATGCCGCCAGTGATGCCGTCGGAGCTCTCTGGGACGTGCACCATCCTTATCGTTTTGCAGGCGAATCGCCTGACACCACTGTTAAAAATCTTGGTGCCTATATAAAATATGTCCATGTCAAGGACTCTGTCATGCAGGACGGCAAGGTGTCCTACAGACTGATGGGAGAAGGTGACCTCCCGATGGACGGATTCATGATGGCTTTGCGCTCCATAAATTATGACGGATACATTTCGCTGGAATGGGTCAAGAGATGGGCGAACGACCTCAGCGATGCAGGTATAGTGTTTCCGCATTTTGTAAACTACATGAGTACTTACATTGAAAAAGACGCGACAAGGGGCCGCCTGTTCTGCAATAACACCAAAACAGGCCAATATATATGGGAAAAGGATACGCTTATAGATCTGACATTCCCGCAGGTACTTGACCGTGTAGTTCTGGAGTTCCCGGATCAGTATGCTTTCCGATATACTACGCTGGACTATACCAGGACTTATGCGGAGTTCCGGGATGATGTGGATACATTTGCCAGATCCCTCATCGCACTTGGAGTCAAGCCCGGCGATCATGTGGCCATATGGGCTACAAATGTGCCCCAGTGGTTCATAACATTCTGGGCAGCGACCAAAATCGGGGCAGTGCTGGTTACAGTCAATACAGCATACAAGATATATGAAGCGGAATATCTGCTGAGGCAGTCAGATACACATACCCTCGTCATGATAGACGGTTACAAGGATTCGAATTATGTGGAGATAATCAGGGAGCTGTGTCCTGAACTCAAAACCTCAGAGCCTGGTAAACCTCTCCATATCAAGAGGCTGCCATTCCTGCGCAACATCATAACCATCGATTCAAGGGTGGAGGGCTGTCTTACATGGGAAGATGCCCTGTCACTGGCTGAGAAGGTTCCGGTGGAAGAGGTATACCGCCGTGCTGCTGCAGTGCATAAGGACGATGTCTGCAATATGCAGTACACATCAGGGACTACAGGATTCCCCAAAGGTGTCATGCTGACACATTACAATGTAGTCAACAATGGCAAATGCATAGGCGATTGCATGGATTTCTCCACAGCCGACAGACTGCTGATACATGTGCCCATGTTCCACTGCTTCGGCATGGTATTGGCCATGACAGCAGCCATGACACACGGCGTGACGATGTCGCCCATCCCGTATTTCTCACCCAGACAGTCACTGGATTGCATAAACAGGGAGAAGATAACGGCTGTCCACGGTGTCCCGACCATGTTCATTGCCATGATGGAGCATGAGGATTTTGAAAAGACTGACTTCTCGCACATGAGAACAGGAATAATGGCAGGAAGCCCATGTCCTATCAAGGTGATGCAGGACGTGGTGGATAAGATGAACTGCAGGGAGATCACCATAGTTTACGGACAGACAGAAGCTTCACCGGGCTGTACGCAAAGCCGGGTGGACGATCCCCTGGAGATCCGTGTCAATACGGTGGGCAGGGCACTGCCGGGGATCGAATGCAAGATAGTCGATCCTGAGACGAATAAGGAACTCCCGCCCAATACCGATGGAGAGTTCGTCGTCCGCGGGTATAATGTCATGAAAGGGTACTACAAGATGCCCGAAGCTACCGCCGCTGCCATCGACAAGGACGGCTGGCTGCACACAGGCGATCTTGCCAGGGTCGATGAAAACGGATATTTCAAGATCACAGGCCGCATCAGAGACATGATCATCAGGGGCGGTGAAAACATATATCCCAAGGAGATAGAGGACTTTATCTATACTCACCCCAAGGTCAGCGATGTCCAGGTGATAGGGGTGCCTGACAAGCAGTACGGCGAGGAGATCATGGCCTGCGTGATACTGAAAGAGGGGGTCACAATGACAGAAGACGAACTGAAGGAGTTCTGCCGCGAAAACATGGCGAAACATAAAACACCCCGTTATGTGGCATTTGTGGATGAGTTCCCGATGAATGCTGCCGGCAAAATACTCAAATACAAGATGCGTGAATGGGCAATCGAAAAGCTGAATCTGCAGGATGCCAGCAAAATCGTCACAGCCTGAGCCATGCATATAATTGCATGATATGCATGCTGATCGGTTGATTGTTTGCAAAAATTGCTATAAAATAATGGTATCGTCGGATCGAAGGATGATACCATGAAACGAGTCAAGCAGGAATTCACCAGCCGACAGCACATGATCAGCAGAGATTTTGAATTTTATCATTACAAGGATGAACACCCGGTCGAGGTGGAATACCACAACCACCTCTTCTATGAGGTGTTTTCCTTTGTTTCAGGCGATGTTACATATATAGTCGAAGGTAAATCCTACAGGCTGAAGCCCGGCGATATAGTGCTGATCAACAACAGGGAGCTCCACAAAACGGTGGTGAAGCCCGGGAAGACATATGAGAGGTATGTTTTATGGATAGATCCTGACTTCATCAGGAGCCTGGGCGAGGATACGGATCTGACCATGTGCTTCGAACACTCTGCACTTAGAAATTACAATGTGCTGAGACCGAGGGCGGAGTATAACATAATGATAAAAAACACGATGACATGTCTGCAAAATGCCATCTTCAGTGAAGGCTACGGGAACAATGTACTTAAAAAGGTTTATCTGACGGAGCTTCTGGTCTATCTGAACCGTGCTTTTCTTGATAACCAGGACGACGAGATAGAACTGGATGTGGTTTACGATGAAAAGATCGGCAACGTGATGAGCTATATAAATGACAATCTGCACGAGAATCTGTCCCTTGAATCTCTGGCAGGCAGGTTTTATACGAGCAAATACCACCTTCTGAGGCAATTCAAAAAGCACACAGGGTATACCATATATCAGTATATACGCAAAAAGCGCCTGATCATGGCAAGGATGCTTCTGAAAGACGGTCTCAGGGTAACCGAGGTCTACCAGAGATGCGGCTTTGGAGACTATTCGAACTTCATCCGGTCCTTCAGGAAAGAGTTCGGCCATCCGCCCGGACATTATAAAAATCACGGCGATGCGAAATGACCCATTTTGTGAGACATTGTCTGTTTTCTTTTCGTATTGTATGAGAAAATATAATTTATGAATAAATTGAGGTATAATTATTTCATTGGGATTTTGCTCCAGGCAATATTCCGGAAATGAACCGATGCCGAATACAATACTTATGGAAGTGAATCGATCGTGAAACATTATCTGACGGAAACATCGGATGTACTGAAATCACTGGAGACCAGCAGAAGAGGGATAGATCCGAAACAGGCAGCGGAGCGACTTGAAGAGCATGGTAAGAATAAACTGGTGGAAACCCGCAAAAAGACAATTTTTCAGAGACTCATCGATCAGCTGAAGGATCCCATGGTCATTATATTGATAGCTGCTGCGGCGGTATCGGGAGTCGTTGGTGAAATGGCAGATGCAGCTGTCATTCTTGTGGTGGTGATACTCAATTCCATACTTGGGGTCGTACAGGAAGGAAAGGCTGAAAAAGCCATTGAAGCTCTTGCGAGACTGTCATCGCCTTTTACGAGGGTCAGAAGGGGCGGCCATGTGATGCAGATAAAGTCTGAGGAACTGGTGCCGGGCGACATAGTCCTGCTGGAAGCAGGGGATGCCGTTCCTGCAGATATGAGACTGATCGAAGCTTCCAGCCTCAGGATCGAGGAAGCCTCCCTTACAGGCGAATCGGTGCCGGTGGAAAAAGACACGGCGGCTATAGCGGCAGAAACCAGTGATGTACCGCTGGGTGACAGGCGCAATATGGCGTATATGGGTACGAATGTGGTTTACGGGCGCGGCGAAGGTGTTGCAGTAGCCACCGGTATGGGCACTGAGATGGGGAAGATAGCCGATATAATCTCCAGGACTGAGGATGAAAAAACACCGCTGCAGCGGACACTGGCAGGACTTAGCCGTATACTCAGCATATGTGTTCTTGGAATCAGCGTTTTCATATTCCTGTTCAGTGTGCTGCGTAACGGAGGATTTTCAGGCGGATTGGTGCTGGATATGTTCCTGCTGGCTGTCAGTCTTGCTGTAGCTGCGATACCTGAAGGCCTCGTGGCAGTAGTGACGGTGGTGCTGTCGATCGGCGTTACCAGGATGTCGAGGCGCAATGCGATAATAAGGAGACTGACTGCAGTCGAAACACTGGGCTGCACACAGGTCATATGCTCTGACAAGACAGGTACTTTGACGCAAAACAAAATGACAGTGACAGATACATTCGGGAATACTGAAAGGCTTACCATATCCATGGCACTGTGCAATGATGCTCAGTTGACGGAGGACAGGAGCGATGTGATCGGGGAGCCTACAGAATGTGCTCTGGTGGCATTTGCCTATAAGGAGGGGCATGACAAATCAGAGCTTGAAAAAAGCATGCCCAGGGTTGCTGAAGCTCCATTTGATTCCGTGAGGAAGATGATGTCTACGGTGCACAGGGAACCTTCGGGCAGATATGTCCAGTACACCAAGGGCGCGCCGGATGAACTGCTCAGCAAATGCAGCCACATGCTTTCAGGAGACGAAGTGGTGCCTCTGACCGGGGAATTGCGCGGGATGATACTTGCTGAAAACAGAAAAATGGCGGCGAAGGCACTCCGCGTGCTCGGATCAGCAATGAGGGAAATGGATGTACTGCCTGAGACTATCTCGCCGGAAACACTGGAAAATGACATGGTTTTCATCGGTCTGGCCGGTATGATCGATCCGGTGCGACCGGAGGTCAGCGATGCCATAAATGAATGTCGCTCTGCCGGTATTAGGCCTGTGATGATAACAGGCGATCACCGTGACACGGCTGTTGCCATAGCAAAAGAACTGGGCATCATCTCTGATGAAAGCCAGGCAATCACCGGCAGCGGACTTGACATGATACCAGATGAGGAGTTTATCAGGGATGTCGGGAAATATGCCGTTTATGCGCGTGTCCAGCCTGAGCACAAAGTGCGCATTGTGGAGGCATGGAAAAAGAACGGCATGATTACGGCGATGACCGGTGACGGAGTCAACGACGCACCGGCTCTCAAAACTGCCGATATCGGCGTAGGCATGGGGATAACGGGGACAGATGTATCGAAGAACGTTTCTGATATGGTACTGGCCGATGACAACTTTGCCACCATCGTACATGCAGTGAAGGAAGGGCGAAGGATCTATGACAACATCAGAAAAGCGATACAATTCCTGCTTTCTGCCAACCTGAGTGAGGTAGTGGCACTGTTTGCGGCCACATTGCTGAATTTCAGGCTGTTCGCCCCGATCCATATATTGTGGATAAACCTGGTGACAGACACATTCCCCGCCATTGCCCTGGGCATGGAGGAAGCAGAGCCGGATGTCATGAAAAAACCGCCCCGAAAAGCCGGTGAGAGCATTTTCGCCGGTGGGTTGGCAGCGGGGATCATCTATCAGGGTATTGCCGTTGCGATACTGACGCTGATTTCGTTCTGTATAGGCAGACGGCAGTCCCAGATCACCGGAATGACCATGGCGTTTTTGACACTTTCGCTATGTGAGGTATTCCATTCGATCAACATGAGGTCGAGGGTGAAATCGATATTCAGCCTCAAAACACACAACAAATATCTTACCGGTGCAATGGTCCTGTCACTGGTATTGACGCTGGCGGTCATATATATACCCGGTGCAAACACCGTTTTCCGTCTGACCGCTCTTAAGGCAACCGACCTTCTCACAGGTACAGGGCTGGCACTGATGATAATCCCTGTTGTGGAAATGGTGAAATTGGCAATGTCATATACGGCGGCATACAAAAGAAGGATTGGGGGCAGCAAAATATGAACTGGTTCAGAAGATTCATGACAGGAAGATACGGGGCCGATCAGCTTTCACTGGCACTGCTGGTGATGGCGGTCGTCTTATCGATAACAGTGAGGCTCATCGGGATCCCGTATTTGTCGCTGATCGTATACATACCGTTGGGTTTGTGTATTTTCAGGATGCTGTCTAAAAACATAAAGAGAAGGAGCATGGAAAACTATAAATTTTACATGCTCACCAGCCGTGTCCGCAGGTGGTTCGGAAAAATACAGCGGCGCATGGCAGAATCGAAAACTCACAGGTTTTTTAAATGTCCTGACTGCAAGGCAGAGCTGAGGCTTCCGAAGGGCAAAGGGAAGATCGTCATCACATGCCCGAAGTGCAGGCATGAATTCATGAGAAAAACATGATCTGAAGAGGCAGGGCTTGCCTGCAGGACTGCCGCAGCACCGGAGGTCTCTGCGGGCAAAAACACAGTATAGTATAGCACGGCAGATAATTCAGGGTCCGGAACAAGACCAGTATCATTTAAATGAAAGTTGGTGGGGAAATGACAGAGCTGCTGCTGAAGCTCTTTGTGAAGGGCCACAGGGACACCTCCGATGCACGCGTGCGTGAGTCATACGGAAAGCTCTCGGGTATTACAGGGATAGTGATCAATCTTCTGCTGTTCACAATAAAAATAATAGCAGGTACTCTGGCGGGCAGCATTTCCATAATCGCAGACGCGGTCAACAACCTGTCTGATTCCGGATCATCCGTCGTGACCCTGATAAGCTTCAAAATTTCGGGGAAACCCGCAGATGCCGGGCATCCATATGGCCATGCGAGGATGGAATATGTTTCAGGACTGATAGTGTCGATAGCAGTTATGTTCCTGGGACTGGAGCTGCTCCTGAATTCGGTCCGCAAGATCCTGAAACCCCAGGAACTGGTTTTTTCATGGCTCGTGGTCTCCATCCTTATCATTTCGATATTGCTGAAGCTCTGGCTTTGCCTTTTTTACGGAAAACTGAGCCGGGCCATAAGATCCGAAGCGATCAGCGCTGCCATGATAGACAGCAGGAACGATATCCTTGCCACTGCTGCAGTGTTCGTTGCTTTGCTGGTTTCCAAATTTACCGGCTTCAATACTGACGGCTGGATGGGTGCTGCAGTTGCCATTTTCATAACCATATCCGGTATAAAACTCATAAAGGATACGGTAAGCCCACTGCTTGGCACGGCCCCTTCAAAAGAGATGGTGGACCGTATCTACAGGAAGATCATGAGTTATGATGGCATAGTCGGACTGCACGATCTGACTGTACACAACTACGGCGTGGACAAATATTTCGCTTCAGTGCACTGCGAAGTGTCCGCTGACCAGGACATATTGGTCGGCCATGATATCATAGACAACATAGAGCGGGACTTTCTGGAAGATCTCGGCATACATCTGGTCATACATCTGGATCCTGTCATAACTGACGACGAAAGGATAAATAACCTGAAGTCAAAAGTGGATTCGCTGATCAAAGAAATATCGCCTGAGATCAGCATCCATGATTTCCGTGTTTTTTTCGGCATCACCCATTCAAAGCTCATATTTGACGTGGTGGTCCCCTTTGATTTCAAATATGATGATGAAGAACTTATTGAAATCATTTCGGGAAAAATCAGCGGAATAGATGAGAGTTACCGTGCAGTTATAACGGTGGATCATCATTATGTGCCTGATTTCCATAAATAGCTGTTTTGGATTATGTAAATATGAAGCAACATAAAATCATTTTTTATGCAAACATTATATATATTCCTGTTCATCGATGATTATGCAACTCTTTTAATTTTTAACGCAAATAAATAAAGATTATGTACACAGAATAGTACGGGAGGTGTTGAAATGAAAACATCATTTAAAACAGCCTTATGTACTGTTCTGATGTTATGCCTCATCGGCACGATGCTTGCCGGCTGTGCTCAGACAGGTCAGGAATGGGCGCGGGATCCCAACGGCCTCAATAACGGCATGAACAATGATACACAGTATCAGGGGTACGGCAACAACCTTGTGGGAGGCAGGTACGGCAACAACCTGATGGGGATGGACAGGAACAACACTGGGCAAAATGGCATCTTCGGCGGGAATACAACAGGTACGAACCGCTGGAGCATAGCCAGGGATGGGACGATCAGCAATACGCCCGGCAATACCATAGGATCAAACAGCACCACAGGTAATGGGATGCCTGGCACCGGAATAGCCAACAGGATCGGCGGGAATGACAGCCGGAGGGCATCGCTGATAGAAAGTCAGTTGAAGAAAACCGGCGGTATCGGCGATTGTGTGGTCCTTGTGAATGGGGATACTGCAGTGGTAGGCCTGAGGAACAACGGTGCTGGTTCAGCCAATATGTCCAGATTGAGGGCCAGTATCGAGAAAAGGGTGAAGCAGATCGACAGTTCTGTCAGAAAGGTTATGGTGACCGATTCGCAGGACATGCTGACCCGTATGAGCAGATTGGGCACAGTCGGGGACAGCAATGGGATGGCAAACAATTTCATGGATGAATTTGATGACTTGATCAACAATATCAGCCGCTCCATGCGGTAGCAGCGGACAGGACTGTGCGGCGACGATCGGCATGTTCCCGCACGACGGTAACGGCAGCGTGTTTTAGTACAGCAGCAACGGTCGGTATTGTCCAACACGACGGCGGCAACATGAGGAAATCGGCGGCCGGGTAATTGCAGGTAGTACCTGCAATTACTTTTGCCGCTGATACGATATTGTATGGATATTGAAGAATGATGCAATATATGTTATTATGATTCAGTTGTATGGCCAATGACTGGGAGGCAGGCTTGAACTGATGGGTATACTTGAATTGCTTTTTGTGGCTGTCGGGCTTTCGATGGATGCGTTTGCTGTCGCAATATGCAAAGGTTTGTCGACCAGGGAACTCAAGGTAAGCCATGCAGCTATAACAGGCTTGTTTTTTGGGGGATTCCAGGCATTTATGCCCCTGGCAGGATATCTGGTCGGTACCCAGTTCAAGGATTACATAATAGCGGTGGATCACTGGATCGTGTTTGCATTGCTGTCACTGATCGGAATCAACATGATAAGGGAATCCGGAAATGACAGCTGCGACATCGCAGACAGTTCAGACTCATGTGGCTCGTTCAATCTTAAAACCATGTTTGCGTTTTCGCTGGCCACCAGCATCGATGCATTGGCAGCAGGTGTCTCATTTGCATTTCTTCAGGTCGATATAATCAGTGCCGTTTCATTTATAGGCGTTATCACCTTTATACTGTCAGCTGTCGGCGTGAAGGTGGGGAACATTTTCGGTGCCAGGTTCAAATCAAAGGCCGAAGCCGCAGGCGGAATCATACTGATCGCTATGGGGATAAAGATACTGATAGAGCATCTGAGTGCATGAGTGTACTCATAGAGCGCCTGAGTGCGTGAAGACACTTGCTGAGCACCTAAGCGTGTGAAGATACTCATGAAACATCCGGGTGCGTAAAGACAACGGCCATCTGCACACAAAGCCCTGTACATCAGCACATTAAACCTTATGCCTCCGCGTGCTTTTTGAAATATTTCATTATATTCATGCTCAATTCCGGTTTCGATTCCAGACTGCTCATTTAACGGGCAATAATGAGGTGAGTGTACAAATTTTGCACACCCAAGTCCATATTTCCCGGGGAAATAATATGCCGCTCTTGATGCCATGTTTTACTTGCACCGGAGGTCAAGTAAATATAAAATGGTGACATATGCATTTCACCTGTTTCATTGCAATGACGCAGAAGCGGTTGAGACACGATTCTTGATAAACTTGGGGGTTCTGGTTATGGAATTGGAAAAGAAAGCAGACAACGGCAATGAGATTGACTTTGACGCTCTGATCGAGAATGTAAAAAAGATGCCGGAACGTGAAGGACAGATCCTTTTGTGGGCAATAACATTCAGGCTGGAGAAGTGGTATTTCTTAGCCAGGCCTGTATCTGATCCCGGAGAATCAAGGCCTTTCATCGGCGAGGTCGACGGGAGGGGATGGGTGTTTATATTCACTGACAGTGCTCATGCGCGTAAATTTGCTGAAAGACAGGATTTTGTGTATCCGGATGGTTCAGTCAGCGTGATCGCGATGGAACCGAAAAGTGCAGTTGAATGGCTGGGTTTGTGTGCTGAGGCAGGCGTTTTCGGAGTCAGGTTCAATGAAGGAGAGTATGGATGGTTTGCACCGATCAGTGATCTGAGACCGATGATGGAATACCTGGGGATATAGTTGTTGATCCCCATGGATTTCAGGTATACGGCAGGCCTTACAGGCGTTGATCATTTGCAGTTGATTGACTCGATCGTGAGAATGGATTAAAATACTAATGGATTGCTGTTCCTGCATTCTCAGGCTCAGGTTATATTTGCATAACCATAACTAATGAACTTAACACGTCAGTGTACCGGTTGAAATATATTGTATAGCAGGGAGATCGATTACTATGGGGAGTAGGAAAACATACTATACACTAATAATAATGTCGCTTGCTTCTCTCTCTGTAGTAATACCCCTGGCTGTGTTCAGGAATCTGACCGCGGTGTTATTGCTGTATCATGCAGGAATGTGCACAGCGTTACCTGTCATTGATCTTTTGATCATAAGAAAGCTAAGCTTGTCCGAAGCAGTAAGTTATCTGGGATTCAGTAAAACCAATGTAAAGAATTCTGTACTGGCAGGTCTGCTTCACGGATTCGTGTTCCTTTCCCTCACCATTGGCGGCTTTTTCATGCTCGAAGACGTGTTTTCAGCCAGTGATATTGCAGTTAGTCTTGAGCAATGGGGAGTCTCCCGGGAAATGAAATGGATCATCTTTGCGATAATGGTATTATTTAACGGAATAGTTGAAGAAGTTTTCTGGCGAGGTTATACTTATGCCAACATAGGAAATAAGCTTAAAAAGTGGGCGGCAATTTTCGTAGTAACGTTGTTCTACACATCATACCATCTGGCTACAGTATTATCGTTTTTCGGGTTTTCCTATATAGGACTGCAGATAATATTGTTTATTTTCATAGCCGGGCTCATTTGGGGATGGATGAGATACCATTTCAAAAATATCTGGGCATCTGTGATCGGCCACACGGCACGGCTTTGAGCGCCATAATAAACTACTACGATCCGGGATTCAACTGTGACGGTTTCAAACGCATATGGTTCTGGATGCCCTACATTGTCCGGATGGACTTTAGCGGTACTGAATATGTTGGAATACATGAGTTGCTGGCTGTTGAGCGCGGATATTAGGTATTGGCTGCATCATTGCCTGCCTCTGGCAAAAACGTTCAAATGCGGACGGTACACTGACAGGACAGGCGCAGGCATGCTGGTCATGTCAGCGGATTAAATATATGAACAGGTAGAAGCGGAGAAAGAAGAACAGATATATAAGATACAGATATATAAGATAAGGCAAAAAAGTATTAGAAGATTTGGAGATAACTATGACAAAGAAGGTTGAGCCTTATAAGGGAATTGCAGGTATATACGAAGAAATAAGGCCTTCGTATCCGGACAAGCTGATCGAGGATATCATCTGCAAGACAAATCTGAAAGCCGGAGACAAGCTGCTTGATATCGGCGCGGGTACAGGAAAATCGACGATACCATTTGCTGAGAAGGGATTTTCAATCGATGCTGTAGAGCTTGGGGAAGATATGGCAGAGATACTTAAGGATAAGTGTTCGGCTTATCCGAATGTTTCGATATATGTTGCACCATTCGAAGAATGGAACAATCCAAATGGTCAGAAATACGACATGATATATTCTGCACAGACATTTCACTGGATAGACAAAAACATAAAGTATAAGAAGTGCCGCGAGTTATTGAAGGATGACGGATACCTTGTTCTGTTCTGGTACAGTCCGGCAGAAGTCGGAACCGACAGGACAAGGGAGATGCAGAAGAGGATAGATTTGATCGTTAGTAAATATGTTTCAAGGTATTCCGATAAGAGGGGAAAGCCTGAGAGGCGGGAGCATGACGGAGTATTCAAAGAAGACGACAGGGCCAGGGAAATCAGTTCGTCAGGTTTATTCGAACTGATTGAGAAAATCAATTACACATCTGAAATTCAGAATAATGCAGATCAGTATCTGAAAGCAATGAAATCGGTGCCTGCATTTGCTTCGGTCATGGACGGCCTTGATGAGAAGTTGATCGATGAGATAGATAAGGAGATTATTGATTTGATAAATAGTTATGGCGGGCATATCGGTACCTTATTCAACTATTCATTGTATATTGCAAGGCCGGTTTGAGCAGGATATTTCGCTGTTCAAAACTCATAAAGGAGACCAGGATTATGGAATGGGAGCAAGTCTGGGACAGAATTTATGCAAATGCGGGCGAGGTCCAGAAGGATGTACTGCCTACAGTCGTAAGCGCTGCTGAACTGTTCAAAAGCGCAGGTGTCAGGAGCGTGCTCGATTTGGGCTGCGGCACCGGGCGCCACAGCATATTTCTTGCCGAGTCCGGATTCGAAGTTACCGCTGCCGATATTTCGGAACATGGAGTTGCCATTACAAAAGAGAGGGCACGGGAAAAAGGACTGGATATCAGGGTACATAACTTTGATATGAGAAAGATCCCTTTCGACGACAACACATTCGATGCGGTCATATGCGTATGGACATCCGGACACGGACTTCTGGAGGACATGATCGCACATAAGAATGATATGGTACGTGTCACGAAACCCGGCGGATTCATATTCGTTGATTATGTTTCGAAACAGGATGAGAATTACGGCAAAGGTGTGGAGATAGAGAAGGATACGTTCATCAATAATACGCCGGGTGAGGAAGAGATACCGCATCATTATACTGATGAATATGAGATCGCGGAGTTATATAAAGGGGACGGGGAGCTGAAGATCAGCCCGTACCGCTACAGTTATACAGATGGAAGCGGCAATATAAATTACATACATGCATTGGTCGCAATCTGTCGGAAAAAGATTTGCTAAACGGCTGTGAATTGAATAAAGTCTTCTGCTAGAATGAATCACAATAAACATTTGAGGATACCTGGAGGACGCTATGCTGAATCACATCGGGACACAGCCTATTAAGACAGAGAGATTGATTTTGCGCAGGTTTACACCGGAAGACGTAAAAGATGCTTTTGAAAAATGGACAAGTTCCCCGGATTCAAAGTTTTGGGAACCTCCCCACAAGAGCATTCAGGAAACAGAGCGAGTGATAAATGGATATGTCGAAAAATACGGCAGGGCAGACTGGTATATGTGGGCCATCGTTTATGAAGACGAACTTATTGGCCTGGTTTGCGGGAATGAGATAAACGAGGATATAAAAAGCATCTGTCTCGGATACTGTATAACAAGATCCTGCTGGAATAAAGGAATAACGACAGAGGCATGCAGGGCGGTAATCAAATACTTTTTTGATACAGGATTCAATAGGGTTTTCTCATATCACAATCCGCTTAACCCGGCAAGCGGCAGAGTTATGCAAAAATGCGGAATGACATTTGAGGGAAGGATCAGGGGCGGATCGTTATTTAATGGTGAGATCTGTGACTGTCTGCAATACTCAATATTGAAATCAGATATGGTAAAGTAGCTTTTAATACATTGACTGAGAGAAATCTGATGATCCCGGCGGAGAATGAGTATCCTGAAGAACGTGACGAGGCTCGTTTTGACAATATTAAGTGTATTCGGAAGTATTGGAAGGAGTGTCAGCGATATGGCAGACTGGAACTCGGCACAATACCTAAGGTTTGAAAGAGAGCGAACACAACCGGCCATCGACCTGGTCAACAGGATCGGCGTCGAAAAACCGAAGAAAATCCTTGATGTAGGCTGTGGACCTGGAAACAGTACGGCTGTGCTGGCAAAAAGGTTCCCAGACGCAAATATCCTCGGCGTCGATAATTCTGAGAATATGATATCCGCTGCAAAGAAGAATTATCCGGAGCTTGATTTTGAACTGTGTGATGTAAGCTGTTATCTATCATCGTTGGATCACGATTTCGACATCGTATTTTCCAATGCATGCATCCAATGGGTGCCGGATCATAAAAAACTGATTCGGGAATTCATGGGTCTGCTCGGGAAAGGCGGCGTCCTGGCCGTCCAGATCCCCATGAATTTCAATGAGCCTATTCACAGGATAATAAAGGAAGTCAGCACATCGGACAAGTGGAATGGGTTTTTCCCTGAAACCCGGATCTATTATACACTTACTCCTGGTGAATATTTTGATATATTATCTGAGCTTACAGAAAACTTTGACCTATGGGAAACCGTATATTATCATGTGATGAAAAGCCACAATGACATCCTGGAGCGGTATCGCGGCACAGGGCTGAGACCTTACCGTAATGCCCTGTTGTATTTGATCTGAACGAACCTCGCCCGACTGATGAGCAGGCAAATATCAGTTGAGATCGCATGGCTTCAGAAGATCCCGCTATTCCTCTTCTGGGAACTGAAAAAATGATTAACACAGGCGACGCAGACAGCTGCAATACAAATCTGTTTTTGGAGAGGTGTGTGAAATGGGATTCTGGCTTTTTATAACAGTAATGGATTTGATTATTCCGGTGTTTATGATCGGTTTAGGGATTCTGTTCATTAAGAGGCCGCCTGTAAAAGTGAATCACTGGTACGGATACAGGACCAGGATGTCCATGAAAAACAGGGACACCTGGGATTTTGCGCACAGATATGCGGGAAAGATCTGGCTTATTACAGGATGGATCATATTGCTGGTCACTATTCCCGTAATGCTGATGTTTTTGGGAAAAGACCCGGAGACTGTTGGTATAGCCGGCGCAATCGTCTGCATCGTTCAAAGTATCCTGATGGCTGGGGTGATTGTTCCGACTGAAATGGCATTGAGAAAGAAGTTTGATAAAGACGGAAATCGTAAGGAAACCTGATGTAAAGCAGCGGCTGGTCAGCATTATACGGTTTTGCCAGTGATGCATGCTGCCGGAAAGCTGTGAGATAATCAGAAATGTAAGGACGCGAAACAGGTGTCCTTATATGATATTTGATGTTGCCTTTAATGAAATGAGAGTTGCAGCTGACAGCGAGAGATATGCACAGGGGAAGGTGTCTGGAAATTTCGTCCCTTTTATATTAGAATATAAGGTAATATTCTGCTATTTATGCAGACTATTGTATCGTGTGGGATAAAGGTGTTTGCAGAGATGCTAAAGCGGTGTGTTGGGGGGAGTTGTGCATGGGATCAAGGTGTTTAGTCGAGTTGGAAAATCCGATTCTAAGGCTCGGAAAATCGGGGAACATCCTCTATGTAATCTCGGGTAAAAAATTCATTAAAGTGGACAGTAATACGGGTGAGATACTGCAAAAAGCAGAGGTGTTTGCAAAGGACAGCAAAACCAGGCGTTTTATCATCGATAAGGATGTTATTTACTGCAGAGACTTTTACAGGCTGTACAAAATCGATGCCGGGACAATGGAGATAATCAGCAGGTGGGAATTAGGGTCTGATTTGAGCTCTGACATATGTGCGCTTGGTTCAGATGAGACCAATGTATATGCAAGCATCAGAAATGGCGGCTTTGCGGTAATCAATAAATCTTCAGGTGAAGTAAAAACATATGCGGTCTCTGATAGCAGCATATGGGATATGATTGTCAGCGACCGCATTTATGCCGGCAGTGTCGACGGAAACCTTTATGTGATCGATAAGGCAGGTTTCAAAGTACTGGACAGTAAACCGATCCATAAGAAGAACCTGAAAAGCCTGCTGCTCGAGGGGGATGTGATCTATACGGCTTCACAGGACCTGTCCATTGCAAAGGTCAATAAAAATACCCTTGATGTAATTGACCGAAAAAAGCGCTGTCACAACAAGATGTTTTATATCGCGGGGATCTGGCAGGACTGTCTGGTTACTGTCAGCCCGCCATGCGGTGAAATGAAAGTGTGGAATAAATCAGATTTTTCATTGTACAGGACTGTCAACAGGGGCAACTGGGATTCCTTCATCGATGGAGACAGGCTATACGAAAAGGCAGATAACAGAATAGTTTGCACCGATCTGAACGGAGGCATATGCTTTGGATGGAGTTAGACAGAAACCTGTGAGATCGAGTCTGGATGCTGACTGTAAAGTGATGATGAGGATCATGAGCAATATCCGTAAAGTGAGAGTTGCTGCAAAAGATGGCTATTGCAGGGTAGTCTGTTATCTGAAACGGATCCTTATATCAAATCAAAAAATATGCAGATCGGATTTGAGTCTGGCATCATGCAGGATGTTCAGATAGTGCTGCAGGCTTATTTTGAACTCAGGGCATGTAATGGTGAGGTCAACAGAGTAGTGGAAGTTTTCTGCCAGGATTGTCCGGGAAGCAGTGCAGGTAGCAAAAGCTTTTTACCATGTGAGATACCTGGACCATTGCGCCCGGACCAACATAGAAATACAGGAAGTATTCGATACAATAGTAAGCCAAAGAGGTCAGTCATGATAAAGTTGATCGTTACAGATCTGGATAACACGCTTCTGAGAAGTGACAAATCTATTTCTGAATATACGATTTCCATACTCAGGAGATGCCGGGAAAAGGGGATCAGAATTGCTTTTGCTACAGCCAGGTCAGCACAATCTGCGGCGAGATTTCTGGACATGTTTGCTCCTGATATTTTTATCGGGTACGGTGGTGCTGCTTCATTTGCTGGCAAAGAGGTGATTTCCCGCTTTGAGATCCCCGCTGAGATTTCATCCCGATTGATAGACAGATGCCTGCAGGAACCAGGGATCCTTTGTGTTAATGCAATAAATGAAACAGTTGCCTATACCAACAGAACAAAAGAGCCCGGTTCGGATTTTACCCATTATGAGTGCGTTGATTTTTCGCAACACAAGGATACAAACTACTTGAAAGTATCACTGGTCAGCAGTGATCCCTGCGCAGTAGAGCGTATTGTCTCAAATTTTTCTACTCTCAGCTTTTTACGGTACACTGGTGAGGACTTATACAGTATAGGTGACCGCAGTGCTGATAAGTGGAATGCAGTCAAGGCTGTCGCTGAATATTTTGATATTGATACAGATATGGTCGCAGCTTTCGGTGACGACATAAATGATCTTGAAATGGTAAAGAACTGCGGCATCGGCGTGGCAGTAGAGAATGCCATCGAAGCAGTAAAAGCAGTTGCAAAATACATCTGTGACACCAACGATAATGACGGCGTCGCAAAATGGCTGGAGGAGCATATACTTTCTGAGGAGTCAGTATCGTGAAATTGCACAAACAGCTTTTTCTGGTAGATTTTAACTTTTTCAAACTCAGGACAACACCGGCATCACATCCTCAAATGCGCGAAATAGCGATTCCGCTGCTTAAAGCATTTGCAGAGATGATCCCGGTTGTGTCCGATGATATCGTTGAGTAATCGACACTTTAAGTTACAGGAGGGTGTTATGCTTGAGGTAAAACAGGTAGATAACAGCAACAGGCAGAGCGTTGTCGACCTGATAGCGGACCACTGGGGCAGTTCTATCGTCGTAACCAGGGGAAAGGTCCATCACGCCAAAGACCTGGACGGGTTTGCAGTTTATGAGAACAGTGAAATGGTCGGGCTCATTACATACCACATTGTGAACAACGAATGTGAGATAGTGTCCCTGGACAGCATGTCGGAAAACCGGGGGATCGGTACGATGCTCATCGAGAAGGTGACTGATGTGGCCAGGGAGCACGGGTGCAGGAGAGTATGGCTGATCACGACTAATGACAACACTCATGCTATCCGTTTTTACCAGAGGAGAGGTTTCAATATGGCGGCACTGCATGTCAACGCTATCGAGGAATCCAGGAAGATCAAGCCGCAAATACCGCTGTACGGGTTTGATGGCATCCCGATAATGCACGAAGTCGAGTTTGAAAAGATACTGTAAATCAGGCTTTGTCCATTATCAGTTTAAAATTTGGCGGAAGCCTTTACTACGCCATTTACATTGTTTTTAGAGGCGTTGCTTGAAAATATGAATAGTCTGATGAGGTGCTTATATGAAAAACAATATAACTTTGCATTCCATACCGTTTATAGTTGCCGGGGGTCTGTTCATCATTGCCGGAATCGTCGGGAAGTATTACTATTTCATACCGATAGGCTGCTGTTTTATCGTCCTTGGTGCAAGAAAGAAAGAGAAATAATGCGTTGTTTTGTGCGGGGATCTGTACGGATGCAGTGGAGGCTGCCAAACCATCCTGTCGGCGAAAGCTTCAATAAGCCTTGTCCTGCATGCGGCGGCAAGATCGTCCGCGAAGCTTACCTTGGAGGCAATATCTATTATTGCCCGGAATGCCAGAAGCTGGACCCGTGATAGGCTCACAGGGAGCCATATGAAGGAGTTGATGATATGCAGGAAGTTATCAGACTGGACCTGAACGGTGTCAACTGCTATCTGCTGAGAAAGGATAAGAATTTTCTGCTGGTTGATACCGGGGATCATTGCTGATTTTGAGAAATTCGAGCCGGACATATTGCTCGAAGACGGCGCCGACCTTGCGGATCACGGGTTTGATGCCAGGGTACTGCACCTGCCCGGGCATACGAGAGGTTCGATTGGCATACTGGCAGAAGGCTGCGGCCTGATAGCGGGCGATGTTTATTCAAACAAAAAGAAACCTGAAATAGCAGACAATGCAGTGGATTACGATTTGCTCATGAAAAGCGCCGGGAAAGTAAAAAGCACAGGTGCCAGAAACATTTATCCGGGACATGGACTGCCATTTTCATTGTAAGCAGCAATTGCCTGGCAAGTATTATCCTTCACGGTGCAGTGAATTTATTCGGTAAATAGCGGAGAGAGGGTAAGGTGTATGCGGGAAAAATGTCGAAACCGCTCTGACAGTAAAGTGATTTTTGCTGTCTTACTGACGTTGTGTGTTGTATTTATGCTGTCTTCGTGCAGTTTCATTTTCAAAACCAGGTCGTACAAGGTAACTGAAACGTACATGTTCATAAGTAATAATGGCACAAAATCGTTTCTGATGGTGGACCTGCCGGTCAGTTACGGATACCAGAAGATCGGAGAAATAACAGTCAGGAATGCTGACGAATACTGGTTTGAAGAAAAGGAAGGCTACCAGGTCGTCCATGCTGCTGTAGCCGGAGAAAGTACCGGAAAGACTGTAGAAATAGAATATACCGTCACAATGTATGCAGGGAAACCGGCCTGGGACATGGAAACCAGTGACGAACACCTGCAGCCGTCGGAAAACATAGACTCCGACAATGTAAACATTATCGAGGCGGTCCGTCCCCTGGTAGTGGAAAATGATGATTACCGGACGGCAAAGAACATTTCGGCTTTTGTCTCGAAAACGGTCAGGACTGATACGAGCCAAAGGATAAATCACACTACTCTGCCGGCTTCCGGGATACTGGAAGAGAAAAAAGGTGTTTGTGCCGATTATGCAAATCTGATGACGGCGATGCTCAGAGCAGCCGGCATTCCGGCAAGACACGTATCCGGGCTGGTCTTCAGCAGGATGACCAAGGCGGAGGACTGGACGCATCCTGCAGCTTCTCATGCATGGGTCGAGTTTTATGCCGACGGTAAATGGCATTTTGCCGACCCGACATGGGGGAACCTGTATTTTGACAGGTCTGATGGCTTTCACCTTTCATATGGAGAGGAACTTGTGGATATATCCACTGAAGAATTCAAGGCCCGGTTCGAGGAATTCCGGAAGAGCGTCGAAGATGACGGATATAAAATCATAGGAGCCATGACGGCACCGCTCAAATTCACGGCGTGGTCGGAAGACCACGATGCCTGGATCATACCAAAGGCAGAGGCGATCAGAATAGATGAAGCGGATAAGAGTCATGAGTAACAGGGCAGGACCGGGCTGCTCAAAACTGCGTCAGGAGATGAATTGGACTGATCGGGCAAAATCTTATATAATTAAAATATAAGATACAAAAATTGGTGATACGAGCCACAGGGGCCGGCAGAAGCAATCAGCAGGGCAGAACCTGCATGAGACACAAATAATATAACAGCGAGGTAGTTACTCAAATGTTTCTGTATGTATTCTCCATTCAACTGGACCAGCATTGTGCCGGGGATCTCCATCGTCGGGCTGGAACCTGGTTATCTGCTGGCATACAGGGCGGGATGGAACATAAGTGTCGGGTCGCTCGTAGCCAATATCCTGCTTGCCCTTATTCTGATCCCGACAGGGATAATGCTGTATCATGAAAAATTCAAACTTACCAAGGTGATGGGTCCAGTTTTCTGCATTGCAGGTTTGATATTGATCAACAAAAAGTAGACATGCGCAGGCAAAAATCTGGCATGTACCGGCGAAGAACCAGCGTGTGACGGACAGATCCGGCAGTTGACCGGTCCTGGCAGAAGTAAGGCTTGATGAGAGATTGAAAATCGTCATGGAGGTGGGGTGCCGTGAAAAAAACATCGAACTGTGAGTATTGTGTGAATTACATGTATGACGATCAGTACGGCAGTTACATGTGCACTGTTGATATGGACCAGGACGATTACGAAAGGTACATGCAAAGGTCGTACAAAAACTGCCCTTATTTCAAACTGGATGATGAGTACAGAACTGCCAGGAAACAGATGTGATTAAAAGCTGCGAATCGACAATATATGGCAGCAGCGGACTGCGGAGAGGCATATATCCTGGAAAAGAAGTGTGATGACAAGTGGTGCAAACTCAAGTATACTTATGAGGGCAATTTTGCATTCGTTCTTATCGGTTACAATCTTAGGTCTGGCAGAAGGCAGCGTTGACAGTAAAATGGTATATGCCTTACAGCACCCTTGGTGAAGGTGAATACCGGATATTGAAAAGCGTCATCCCTGACGATGACGACGACGGTAAATCAGACGAATACTGGCTTGCGGCTGAATTGACGATAACGGGGCAGTAGCATGGATATAGTGATCAGGGAAGTAAAAGGCGAGTTCGGGGAGTGGGCATCCGTAATAAGGGACTCTTTTGCAACTGTGGCGGAGGAGTTCGGAATAACACGGGAAAATGCCCCGACCAATCCGGCATTTGCAGAGGACGGTTCCCTTGAAAAAATGAAAGAAAAAGGAATATATATGTACGGTGCATATCATGACGGGCGGCGCGTCGGTTTCGTGGCTGCAGAGAAGGCCGGCGACGGCTGCTGGTATATGGAAAGGCTTTGTGTATTGCCGCAGTACAGGTACATGGGGATCGGAAGGAAGCTGATGGACTTCGTTTTCGAGACCGTAAGGACACAGGGCGGGAAAAAGGTTTCCATTGGCATAATCAATGAAAACCAGGTGCTGAAAAACTGGTATATCGGATACGGTTTTGCTGAAACGGGCACGCGGAAGTTCAGCCACCTGCCGTTCGAGGTGTGCTTTCTTGAAAAAGAGGTGCAGGTCTGACAGGAAATCTGTGCGGACTTAGCAGGCAGTCCGGATATTGTGATTTGGTCAAAATGGTGTATTACAGGGAAAGACAGTCGGAATCAACAGTTGGGCATGGAGTGCTGCGATGGAGTACAAATACAGCAAAGATGATAATTTCGAGGATTTCGCGAGCGGCAGGGTATTGTACCACAGGTCGGGGATGCCATGCTTTCCTGTGAGGCTTGCCGACGAAATTTTCAAAAGGTGCATGGAGCACCTGGGAAGGCATGACGATATAGTATTCTTCGACCCGTGCTGTGGAAGCGGGTATATGGCCGCCGTACTCGGGTTTCTCAATCCTGCTGCGATCAAAAAGCTCGTGTGTTCCGACATCGATGAGGAAGCGCTAGAGCTTGCACGGAGCAACCTGTCCCTGCTTACCATGGACGGCCTGCTCCGGCGGAAGGACCAGGTAGTCGGAATGATAGGAACGTTCGGCAAGCAGTCGCACAAAGACGCTCTGCAAAGCATAGACAGGTTAGTCAGGATACTGCAGGACCGGCCCTTCGTTCCGGAAATATACTGTTTTACCGCTGACGCGCTGGACAAAAGGGCGTTTTGCGATGCGGGTATCAAAGCGGATATAGTTATAGCCGATGTTCCGTATGGAAATCTTTCCACATGGTCGGGTAAACCGGACGATGCTGCCGATTCCCTTCAGGATGCTGTCGGTTTGCTCCTGGATTCCGTAAGATATGCCATCCATGAAAATTCAGTTATCGCCATTATCAGCGATAAATCTCAGAAGGCCCGAAACAGCGGATACAAAAGACTTGAACGCTTCAAGGCCGGCAAAAGGGCGATTGAAATATTAAAGCCTGTGTATTAGCTATGAATGTAAGGACGATGTATTGTTGGTTTGTCAAACACATAACGATGCCAGATATATTGATGAGCATGCGGACCATATGGTATAATTAGCAAAACAGCCGGCTGAAGCCGGTACTGGCGTTGCGACGTGGCAGGCCCCCAAACGCACGGACTGGGCATAACAAGCAAATCAGGCATACTGACTGAGCACAACATACAAATTTCGCATACTTGCAGAACGATACCACGAAGGTATTTGCTTTCATGAAGAAGGCCTCTTTATGGAACGAAAACTACGTGGTATTTTTGTGCAGTTTTCCGGATTTGAAGTTCCATTCACGTTGAAGTTTTATTCTAAAATATATATTAGTGTATCTAAGGGAGGAAATGATTGTGAGATCATCAGTTAGAAAACTTGTACTTTCAGGGTTGTTTCTTGCATTAGGACTTATAATGCCGTTTCTGACGGGGCAAATCCCCAGTATTGGTTCGATGCTGCTGCCAATGCATATACCGGTCTTGATTTGCGGCTTTGTGTGCGGATGGCCTTATGGCCTGGCTGTCGGATTCATAACACCGCTGCTGCGCCACTGGATCTTTGGAATGCCGCCTATGCCCAATGCTCTTGCCATGGCCTTCGAACTGGCGGTTTACGGCTTCTGCACAGGACTTTTCTACAAACTGCTGCCAAAGAAAAATGCATTCATATATGTATCATTGATAATTTCCATGATATTCGGCAGGATCGTCTGGGGCATTGCGAGTCTGATAATCTACGGTCTGACCGACAAGCCGTTCACATGGCAGATATTTGCCGGAGGCGCTGTAGTGAACGCTGTTCCGGGGATAATACTCCAGATAGTCATAATCCCTGTGATCATTATTGCTCTGAAACGAGGTAACCTGTTAAAAAATGAATGATACTGCCGTACTTGAGAAGATCCTCATCGAACACTGCAGCAGATATCCCTGTATGCAGATACAGGATATGATAAAGCTGATCTATCAAAACGAATTTGCCGGAGGTCACCTGATCAGTGACAGGAAAGGGAGTCTGGCGCGTCTGAAGGAGGAATACCTGTCAGCGGCAGCCAGGACAGGACGCAGTAAAGCTGACAGTGCAGGGCCTGCCGTTGCCGATGAAGATGGAAAGGACACAGGTGCCAAAAGCAAAGATAATGCTGCCGGCGGACTGCTTTTTGAAAGTACGGGTAACGGACTGTACAGGATCCATCTCGCAGAGCTTGGCCGCTATCCGGTCAGCCTTGAAACTGTAAACAGCTTTTTTATATATACAGCGAACTCACACAAAGGTGATGTCAGGAGCTTCGAGAGCAAGCTCGGAGTACTGAGGGACTGCTGTGAGAAAGGCTTATTGCCGTTTGATATTGGTGAGCTGGACGGATATATCCGCTCATACCGTGCACAGGGATATCCTGCAGTCAGTCACAGTGCTGTGTACCGGGAAGCTTACCATCCGGCATACAGGATCGTGAAAGGTGATTTTTGCAGATATTTCGAGGTTTTCTGCCGGATCGATGAATTGCTGAAGGGTCTGGAACAGGGAATCCATCAAAAAAACCACGTAACGGTTGCCATAGATGGCAACTGCTGTGCCGGCAAAAGCTCACTGGCAGCGCTGCTGGCTGAGATCTATGACTGTAATGTGTTCCATATGGATGATTTCTTCCTCACCCCGGAGCTCAGGACAGAGGACCGGCTGAACGAAACCGGCGGCAATGTGGATTATGTCAGGTTCAGGGACGAGGTCATCCACGGCCTCGAAAGCGGCTGTGAATTTGAATACCGTGTATATAGCTGTGCGAAAAAGGCCATGGAACGGACCGTGCGTGTCACTCCCAAAAAGCTCAATATAGTAGAAGGCTCTTACAGCATGCATCCGACTTTAGCGGATCATTATGATCTCAGGGTCTTTCTTACTGTGGAAGCGGAGGAGCAAAGCCGCCGGATCCTCAGGAGGAACGGGCCTGCCATGCACAGCAGGTTCATGGAGGAGTGGGTGCCGATGGAAAACAGATACTTCAGGGAGTTCGGTATAGCTTCTAAGTGTGATATAGTGATATAAACCGGCCGGATATAGCCTGACCGGCCAGTGTTTTAGCCCTTCCGTTGACGGAGGGGCTTTTATTGTGCGCTGCGCATTATGTCGATTGTCCGGAAATGATGATTGTTAACCATGTGACCTTATAGTAGAATAAAATATTAGATAAGTAAACCGATAATCAGGCCTTCAGGATCAGGTATTTCTATACAGGCACAGATACAGGCACATATGCTAACAGGATACATCACAGATACAGGTACAGATACAAATGCAGGTACAAACATAGACACAAACGCAGGTCCAACAAGGATACAGGCGCAGATAAAGCACATAGGCGCAAAACCATGGAAAAATCAGAACAGTGAGGTACATATGACACGGCTGTATATTACACGGCATGGTGAAACGATCTGGAATACACAAAAGAGAATGCAGGGGCGAAAGGACTCCCCGCTGACGGAAAAGGGGAAACAGCAGGCCGTGCTGCTGTCAAAGGCACTGGCAGATGTGGAACTCGAAGCGATATATTCCAGTTCCAGCGGAAGGACTATGCAGACAGCCCGGATCATAGCAGGCAGCAGGAATATCCCCATCATACCATTGGACAGCCTGAGAGAGATCAACCTTGGGGAATGGGAAGGCATGAACACTGCTGAAGCGGACAAACAGTACCCTGAGCAGTACAGGAACTTCTGGAAATTCCCGCACCTGTATGAACCGGTCGGAGGAGAGAACTTCGGCGATCTGATAAGCAGGATCGGGGAGACCCTTGAACTGCTGGCAAACCGGCACAATGGGAAAAGCATCATGGTAGTGACGCATGCTGTCATTTTGAAGACTATAGCACTGATAGTTGAAAAAAAGGAACTGAAGGATTTATGGAGCGGAGCATTCATGTACCCGACAAGTCTGAGTATCATAGAGCGTGGCGGAGACGGCTGGAAAGCCGTAAAATGGGGAGATATATCCCATTATGAGGAATGAGGATGACATGGTTTCCTCCCAGGTGTTTTCCTTGCCGCAAATACGAAGGAATAGACGAGGACAGTGCAGAAGCATAAGCAATATGAAGACGATGCAAAAGCACAAGGAGTATATTACGACGGCACAAAAGCATATGGTGCTCTTTCGTTGCAATAAAGTGAGAAAGGGGCCGGGGGCAAGCCGGTCCGGTATGTAAGCGGAGGTAATTATGGGGCTCAGGATAGTTTATGGCAGGGCTGGGAGTGGAAAGTCCAGCTTCTGCTACAATGAGATAAGAGAAAAAGTCAGCAGCGATGAAAAGACGGGGGATGGCATTCTCAAGCCATTACTGCTGATCGTTCCGGAGCAGTTCTCGCTTCAGGCTGAAAAAAACCTGGCGAGGATCACAGGTGCGTCCGGGATATACAGGGCTGAGGTGCTGAGCTTTCGGAGACTGGCATTCAGAGTGTTCAGTGAGGTCGGCGGCGTGACCCGGCGGCACCTTGACGCTGCAGGCAAGAGTATGCTGTTATTCAGGATACTGGACAAGCTCGGGAGCGAACTGAAAATATTCACAAGGGCTGCGCAAAGGAAGGGTTTTATAGACACCCTCTCCGATGCCATAACTGAATTCAAAAGATACGACATATCACCGGAAGAGCTGCTTGAGGCATCCAGGGAGACGGATGACGGATTGCTGCTGAAGGACAAGCTGCACGACCTGTCATTGATTTATTCTGAATTTGAGAAACAGCTTCACCGGAATTACCTTGATGCAGACGACGATCTGCTTGAGCTTTATAAAAAACTGGACCTGTCGACACAGTACGATGGTGCAGAGATATGGATAGACGAGTTTTCAGGCTTTACCCCTCAGGAGTACAAAGTTATTGGAAAGCTGCTCAACAAAGCAGAAAGAATCACCATATGCCTGTGCACTGACTACCTTTCAAGTGATCCCAACGACAATGCGCCAATGGTTTTCGGTCCGGTCAGGAAGACTGCAGAGAAGCTTCTGCGGCTGGCGAAACAGGAGGGGATCCCTGTCGAGAAGCCTGTGAGGCTTGACGGGGTGGTGCTCCGGGACAGCATGCAGGGCCCGGCGGTATCACCTTCCGGCACAGTCATACAGCCTGGCGCAACTGCGGCACCAACCGCAGACACCCTGGCATCCTCCGGCGGTACCTCCCGCGGGATATCCATTCGTTTCAAAGACTCAGAAGCACTGGGGCATCTCGAAAGGAACTTCTGGAAATACCCATATACCAGATATACAAAACCAACGGATGACATATGCATAACGGCCTCTGCCAATCTGTATTCGGAAGTGGAGGATACGGCAAGGGACATCCTCAGGATATGCAGGGACAATGGCTTCAGATTCAGAGATATCGCTGTTACGATGAGGAATCCGGACAGCTACAGCAGTATTGTCAAAAGCGTATTCACACGCTATGGCATTCCATATTTTCTCGACGGCAAGAGGGATATCGACGGTCACCCGCTGATAGTGTTCATACTGTCTGCCCTTGAAATATTCGCGAACAACTGGTCATATGAGGCGGTATTCAGATATGCAAAGACAGGCTTTCTGTCCATTGAAAGGGACGACCTGGACCTCCTCGAGAACTATGTCCTGGCCAACGGCATCAGGGGCAATATGTGGACCCGGGAAGATGACTGGGATTACCCCGTTGAATACAGTGGCTCTAAAGAGACATCTGAGAGGGAACCGGAACTGCTTGCAAGGATCAATGCGGCCAGAAGGGAGCTTACAGCCCCTCTCATGACATTCAGGACGAAAACGAAGGGCGGGGTAAAAGCAGTCACTTTCTGTACTGCCCTGTATAATCTGCTCTGTGAGACCGGGGCTGCAAAAAGGATAGAGGAACTTTCAGAAATGTTTGCCGACACTGGTATGCTTGACAGGGCAAACGAATACCGACAGGTATGGAACATAGTCATGAGCGTGTTTACGCAGATCGTGGAGGTCCTCGGTGATGAGATGATTGGGACATTGCGTTTTTCCGATATACTGGCTGCAGGCTTTGCCGGACACAAAATGGCACTAATCCCGCCCTCCCTGGACCAGGTCCTGGTCGGGAGCATCGAGAGAGCAAGGAGCCATGATATAAAAGCACTCTATATCCTCGGAGCAAATGAAGGAGTACTGCCTGGAAATCAGGGTGGCGACAGCCTGCTGTCAGACAGCGACAGGGACAGCCTTACACGGATCGGGCTCGAACTGGCAGGCAACACACAGATCCGGATCCTCGAAGAAAGATTCATGATCTATATGGCGCTGGGGACCCCTTCAAAGTATCTCTGGCTGAGTTATCCGACTGCTGACAGGGATGGTAGGGCTCTAAGGCCATCACGGGTGATATCCGAAGTAAAAAGGATCATGCCTGTCGTAGCTGTAAAAAGCACAGTTATCAGTGACCCGGAGAGCTTGCCGCAGCCATCGGCTCCGGAACCGATATTCGATGAAATGGTTTCTCAACTTCGCCGCATTTACGACGGCGGCAGGATACATGACGGGTGGAAGCATATATATGGCTGGTTCTGTCACAGAGCGGAATGGAAAGACAAATGCAGGACAGTCCTGAGCGGGTTCGATTATACAAACCAGGCAAAGAGCCTCTCCAGGGACAAAGCTGTCAAATTATACGGAAACCCTGTTTACACCAGTGTTTCGAGAATGGAGGCATATGCTGCGTGTCCTTTTTCATTCTTTGTCAAATATGGACTGAAGGCAAAAGAAAGAAAGGTCTTCAGTTTTGAGCAGGTAGATGCCGGTACATTTATGCATAATATCATCGATGAGTTTTCAAGGATGCTGGCAAAGAAGGGGAGAAGATGGCAGGACCTTGATGAGAAGGAATGCAGGGAAGAAGTTTCGAAGCTTGTGGACAGGTACCTGGCATCAAAGGGCAGGAATGTGCTTGGCAGCAGCAAAAGGTATCTTTATCTTTCTGAAATGCTGAAAAGGACTCTGGTAAAATCCATAATGCTCATAAAAAAGCATATAGCCGACAGCAATTTTGAACCTGCAGGCTATGAGGTGGAATTCGGCCGGAATGGCAGATATCCGGAAATCACCATAGAGCTTCCGTCCGGTGAGACTGTCAGGCTGATGGGAAGGATCGACCGTATAGATACGATGGAAAGCGAGGAAGGCACCTATCTGAGGATCATAGATTATAAATCCGGGAGCAGGGCATTGAAGCTGGGAGATATATATTACGGCCTGCAGCTTCAGTTGATCACTTATCTGGATGCTGTGCTCGGACAGCCGGCGAAGTTGGGATCCGGCGGCGACACTGCGAAGCTCCTGCCAGCCGGAGTCCTGTACTTCAGGCTCACTGACCCCCTCATAAGATGCGGCAGAAACAGCACTGAGGAGGAGATCGAAAGGGCCATCCTGAAAGAATTGAGAATGAAAGGCCTGGTGCTTGCGGACGTCAAGCTGATAAAGGATATGGATAAAAATATCTCAGGCGACTCGCTTATAATCCCGGCCAGGATAAAAAAGGACGGAACACTTGGGAAATCGTCTGCTGCAACACAGGAGCAGTTCAGGGAATTGTGCGGGCATGTGAGGGATCTTCTCGGCGCTATCGGCAAAAACATCCTTGACGGCAATGTGGCTGTCAGCCCTTACAAAACGCCGAAAATGACTGCCTGTAAATACTGCAGCTACAGCTCCGTCTGTCAGTTCGATACGGCGATGAGAGACAACCGGTATCGTTTTTTAGCAGATCTGGACGACTCTGAAGTGTGGAGGCTGATCCGGGAGCAGAGAAGAACGGCTTTACCGATGCGGGATCGGAGGTATTTGGAGAATGGGGACTAATTGGACAAGGGAACAGCTTGATGCTATCACAGAAAGGAACTGCAACCTGCTGGTCGCTGCGGCAGCGGGAGCCGGCAAGACGGCTGTGCTTGTTGAGAGGATAATACGAAAAATAACCGATCCGGAAAACCCGGTGGATATAGACCGGCTTCTGGTCGTTACATTCACCAATGCTGCAGCGACAGAGATGCGGGAGAGGATAGGCGAAGCATTGGCCGGAGCGCTGGAGAAGGATCCGTCATCTGCAAACCTGCAGAAACAGATGGCCCTTCTGGACCGTGCGAGCATAATGACACTCCACTCATTTTGTCTCGAAGTGGTAAGAAGCCATTTCCATGCCCTGGATCTGGACCCTCTGTTCCGTATAGCAGATGAGACGGAAACATCACTGATGAAGCTGGATGCACTTGATCAGTTGTTTGAGAGCAAATATGAGAACGAGGACAAGGACAGTCTTTTTTTCAAACTGGTGGAAAGTTATGGCGGTCGTGATGACAGCTCGCTGCGGGACATCGTCATGACACTGCACCGTTTCATAAGCAGTCACCCGTACCCTGAAAAATGGCTGTCTGAACAGGCGGAGGCATATAACATCGACGATGCTGCCTGTCTGAGCAGTACCCCGTGGGCCCGTGTGCTGCTGAGAAGTGCCGCTGCTGAGCTGCAGGGACTGCTTGCGATGCTCAGCAAAGTACAAATACGCGCAAGCCAGGCAGAAGGCCTGGAGCCATATTGCGACGTACTTAAGGCTGATATCCGGATGCTTGAGGAAGTCCTGGAACTTTGCCGGGAAGCAGGGGAAAAGTCGCAGGAAGCCGGCAGAAAATCAGACAGTGAAGCAGACAGGGAATCGCCTCAGGAAGCAGACCTTGCCTGGGACAAGCTGCACAATGCCTTATCCTCGTTCGAATTCGGCAGACTGAAAAAATGCGGCAAAGATGCTGACAAGGTCGTACAGGATGAAGTAAAGGCAGTAAGGAATACGGTCAAGGAAAAACTCAGGAAACTGTACGCCAGTGGATTTGATATGTCATGCGCCGAGATAAGGTCTGATTTTGGCATGCTTTATCCGCAACTCAAATATCTGTCTGGCATGGTAACAGAATTCGATGCGATATACAGCCGGATGAAGAAAGACAAGGGGATACTCGACTTCAACGATCTGGAGCACTACTGTCTGCAGATCCTCCTTGAAGACGGAACTGCTTCAGCAGCAGCAAAAGAGCTCAGGAAGCAATATGAAGAAATCCTTATTGATGAATACCAGGACAGCAACCTGGTCCAGGAACTCATCATATCGACGATATCCGGCAATGAAGACAGCATTTACAACATATTCATGGTGGGAGACGTAAAACAGAGCATATACAGATTCAGGCAGGCAAGGCCGGATCTGTTCCTTTGCAAATATCAGAACTACCATCATGACAAAGGATACGAAAACAGGGTCATCCAGCTATATAAAAACTTCAGGAGCAGGCATGAGGTCCTGGACGCAGTGAACTTCATATTCAGACAGATAATGTCGCAGGAGGTTGGCGAACTCGATTATACGACACAGGAATACCTGAACCCCGGAGCCGTCTTTCCGGTCCCTGAGCATGACTGTATCACAGGGGGGCCGGTGGAACTGCATATCCTCGATCTTACATCGGCTGAAAATGAAGTAGTGCGGGGCGGAACAGAGGAGGACACGTCTGCGGAGGGAGATACCGGCGCGGAAGCGGCAGCAGGCCGTAATGCAGATGCTGATCCCAATGGCAGTGAAGGAGATGAAGAAGGCGATGGCGAGGAGTCGCTGGACAATATCCAGTATGAAGCGCGGCTGGTCGCCAGCAGGATCAGGAACCTGGTCACAAATGAGCCGGGCGGCTTCAATGTATACGACAAAAAGAGAGGCATATACAGGCCTGTCGAGTACAGAGACATCGTTATACTCATGAGGGCCACCAGGAGCTGGGCGGATGTCTTCGTAGATGAACTGGCCATGATGGGGATACCGGCTTATGCTGATACGGGTCTGGGGTACTTCAGGACTGTCGAGGTCGAAACGATGCTGTCGCTTTTGCAGATAACAGACAATCCGCTGCAGGATATACCTATGCTCGCAGTCCTCAGATCGCCGATAGGCGGATTCAGTACAGATGAGCTGGCGGATATCAGGCTTGTCGACAGGTCTGTATCCATATATGAGGCTATGCGGATGTTTGCAGCAAAGTCGGATGTGAGCGAAGATGAAAAATCCGTTGTGCAAAAGACCCGCGATTTCCTTGACAGGCTCGACAAATGGAGAGATGCCGCACAATACACACCTACCGATGAACTTGTATGGCAGCTCCTTACCGAGACTGGTTATTACAGTTATGTCGGAGCTCTGCCGGGCGGAGCCGAAAGAAAGGCGAATCTGAGGATGCTGTTCGAAAGAGCAAGACAGTACGAGGAAACCAGTTACAGAGGCCTTTTCAACTTCATCAACTTTATCAACAGGCTCAGAAGCGGCGGTGCGGATATGGGCAGTGCGAAGGTCCTCGGAGAGAATGACAATGTGGTCAGGATCATGAGCATCCACAAGAGCAAGGGTCTGGAGTTTCCTGTCGTTATCGTCGCCGGATGCGGCAAGCGATTCAACATGCAGGATCTGAATTCCTCAATACTGCTGCATCAGGACCTGGGCTTCGGGCCGGACCTGGTAGACCTGGAAAAAAGAACGATAGTCCCTTCGTTACCCAAATTCGCCATAAGACAGAAGCTGAGGCTTGAGACGCTGTCTGAAGAAATGCGCATACTGTATGTCGCTTTTACAAGAGCGAGGGAAAAACTGATTATAACAGGCAGTATCAGGGATTATGAGAAAGTATGTGGTTTATGGTATGACAAAGCTTCCAAAGGGGAAGAGAAGCTGTCTCCCTATGATATGATGCAGGCATCATCATATCTGGACTGGATAGGTCCTGCCGTCATAAGACAGGGCTATGCCGGGGCACCGTCACATAGCCGTACCGCAAGTGAAGAGGCGGGTGAAGCCATCGATGTCCCCAAAAAAGACGCAGGCGAAATCATCGATACCGCACGGGAAGAGGCAGGAGCAGATATCGATGCTGCAAGGGAGGATGTCGACAAGATCCGGGAGGACGTACCACTGGTGGAGATAAAAATCTGGGGAACCGGGACAGCCAGGATGGAAAAGGATAATGAAGAAGCTGCCGGGAACATAAGGGAATGGCTGGATGACACTGAGGAACAGACAGAGCACACGCCAGACCCGCAGCAAACAGAGCACACGCCAGACCCGCTGCCGGAGGAGACAAACCGTATCATAGAAGCCCTTGAATGGACTTATCCCTATCAGATACTGACGACTGTACCTGCCAAGATATCAGTTACTGAGCTTAAGCGCAGATCAATGACGGAGGAAACTTCTGATTCTGCAGTGCCGTATATCCAGCCTTTGCAGGAACGCCCCCTGTTCATGGAGCCCGATAAAGGCCTTAGCGCGGCCCATAAGGGTACTGTGATGCATTTTGTCATGCAGCGCCTGGATCTTGGCAGGCTCAGCGCAGCCATGAAGGCTCCGGTGGCCGGTGCCGGAAGCGGGTCTGAAGCAGAGCAGTCCGATGGATTGGTTCGCGAAATCAGTCAGCAGTTGACATCCATGACAGACAATGAACTGCTGACAGCCGCAGAAGCGGAGTCTGTCAAGCCGGAAGCGGTGGCTGCATTCTTCAGGTCCCCGCTGGGGAAACGAATGCTTGCCATACACAGTTCCATCCACAGAGAAACAGCCTTCACCATCGAGATAAAGTGCTCTGAAGCAATAAAGGACTTTGCCGGCAGCACGGCCTGTGATGAAACAATGCTGTTGCAGGGTGTCATTGACTGCTGGTTTGAGACAGAAGACGGGCTTGTGCTGCTGGATTACAAGACCGATTATGTGCCCGCGGGACGTTCGGAAATCATCAGGGACAGGTACAGGGTGCAGATAGATTATTATACAAAGGCTCTTGAGAAGATCACCGGCAAAAAGGTGAAAGAAAGATACCTGTATCTGTTCTACAGCGGCGAGCTGGTCGAATGCTGAATGGCTGTGGTTTCCATAATGAAAGTATGGTACACTTTTGAATCAGTGATGGCATGGATTGCCTGAAAAACATGAAACAATGCAGCAGTTGAAATGCCGAAAGCAAGAAGCATAAAGCATAAAACATAAAACATAAAGCACATGAAACAGCTGAAATGCCGAAAACATCAGCACATGAGATGCCGGGAGACCGATAATAAAATCCGACGAGAGGTGTATTATAATGGATCTGACACATAAGTGCATGTTCAATGTAAAACCTGCGACTAAGTGGGATGAAGCCTATCCCTCCGGGAACGGCTCACAGGGAGTGCTGGTGATGGGCAACCCCCTTGACGAGACGATAATATTCAACCATGAAAGGCTGTTCCTTCCGCTGCCGATCAACGAAGCCTCCGTCCTGCCTGACATGTCAGGAGAGCTGCCTGCGATCCGCAGACTTATAAAAGAAGGCAGGTACAGGGAAGCCACAAGGCATTTCCTTGACAGGATCAGTGAAAAAGGATACCCCCGGGAATTGATCTGGCCAGATCCTTTCCATCCGGCATATGACCTGAGGATAAAGACGGATGATGCCGGTGAAACCGCTGATTATCTTCGCTGGCTGGATTTTGAGACCGGAGAGGCCGGTGTCAGATGGCATGGCAGCAGAGGGGTGTACAACAGGCAGGTTTTTGTATCGAGAGCATGCAATGCGGTGATCATCAAGCTGGGTGCTCCGTCAGAAGGCAAGCTGGACTGTGATATCTGCCTGGAAGAGCGGCCCGGCAAGGAGCACATAAAAAGTGTGTCGGTCAGAGCCGGTAGGATGGCTGATTTTACAGGGCAGATGCCGGAACAGCCATATTCCGGGAATGATATCTGGCTCGTATTTGACAGCAGATATGAAGTGGGCAATGGCGGCTATTGCGGGATAGCCAGAGTACATACGGCAGGCGGGCATATCGGGCTGGCTGACGGTGCAGCCAGGTTACATGGTGCCGATGGAGCCATAATAGCCGTGCGGACGATCCCCTATGAGGATCATGCTGCATTCAGCCTGGCAGAGGCAATGGCAGAACTGGCCGCCCTCCCGTTGGATCATGACAGGCTTCTCAATGAGCATGCCGGAATCCACGGCCGTTTATTCAATCGCATGCGGCTCGATCTGTGCGGCAGGGATAATGGAACGGGTAAAAGCCGGAGACCGGATGCATGCATGGGTGCAGCCGTACATGACGAAATCAGGGCACTCAGCAATGAAGAGCTTATGGATCAGGCCAGCAACGGCATCATTACACCTGTCTTCATCGAAAGGATGCATGACTTTGGCCGTTATCTGCTCATATCCAGCAGCGGGGAACTGCCTCCAAACCTGCAGGGAGTCTGGAACGGGATCTGGACGCCGCCATGGAGTTCCGACTACACCCTTGATGAAAACCTGCAGATGATGATGTGGCAGGTTCTTCCCGGAAACATGCCTGAGCTGGCCCAAAGCTATTTCAATCTCATAGAATCATTCATCGATGACTGGAAAACCAATGCCAGACTTTTTTACGGATGCCGCGGGATCTTTTCCAGCCCCCGTTCATCTACCAGCGGACTGCACAAGCATTTCTGCGAGGACTTCCCGATGATGTTCTGGACTGCCGGTGCCGGCTGGCTTGCCCAGATGTTTTACGACCACTGGCAGTTCACCGGGGATGATGCGTTCCTGAGAGACCATACAGTCCCGCTCCTCAAGGAAATAGCACTTTTTTACGAAGACTTCCTTATAGAAGGTCCTGACGGGAAATACGAATTCATCCCGTCCTATTCGCCGGAAAACACGCCCGCAAATTCGGATAATCCCGTAGCCATAAATGCAACGATGGATATCGCGATTGCAAAGGAAGTACTGTCGAACCTGATCTCAGCATGCCAATGGCTGGACATCGAAAAGGAGAATATCCCGAAATGGAGTGAAATGCTGGGTAAACTGCCGGACTATATGGTCAACAGTGACGGAGCGCTCAAGGAATGGTCCCATCCGGCATTTGAGGATGACTATCATCACAGGCATTCATCACATCTTTATCCCATATTTCCCGGCTTCGAGGTGACCCGATCCAATACTCCCGAACTCTATCAGGCATGTCTCAGGGCAGCAGAGCTCAGACTCACTGACGGCATCGAGGCCATCACAGGATGGGGGCTTGCACATCTTGCCAATATCAGTGCAAGGCTCAAGGACAGTGAGCTTGGCTTTAAGGCGTTGAGCAGGATCATGGCAAAATTCCTTCTGCCAAATTTGTTCACTTGTCACAATGAAGGTGAGCTGTTCCAGATGGATGCCAACCTTGGATTCAGTGCCGCGATACTGGAGATGCTCGTATTCTCCCAGTCAGGGTACATCGAGTTGCTGCCTGCACTACCGCAAGGATTGTCGAAAGGCGCGGCATATGGTATTCTTTGCAGGGGACGCATCACTCTCACAGAGCTGCAGTGGGATATGGACAGAAAGTCCGTATCAGTTACGGTCTTATCAGACACAGACCAGCAGATAAGGCTGAAACTGCCTTGCGCTATCAAATCGTATGAGATAGACGGGGAACGTCAGGAAAAGGAACAGCTCCCGGGAAAAGGATCGTCTCAGGAAAGCGTAGCGCAGCTGAAAGACGGTTCCGACAGTGGTGCATCCGGATGCTGTGATGCATCGCAGATCAGGCTCAAATTGAAAAAGGACGGAGAAACCAGGCTTTTGTTCGTGCTTGATTGAATCAACACGGGATGATGTCCTGAAGAGTGGGAAATGCTCCGGAAGGATGCAGAAAAGCCCCGGGTGCATGTATGGATACTGCAAACTGCGGGGATTTCCCTGTGAACAGATTTCGATAAAATGGGAACTTTTTTCGACATTATGTCGTCTGATCATGCAAACAATAAGATAATCAAAATCCACAAAAGAAGCGGGGAGCAAAATGGGCAACAGATGCATAAATTTTATCAGATCAACAGTGATCATCCTTATCACCACACTTCTTCTCCAGGGCTGTGCAAGCAGCAAATTCCAAGACAACGATCCTGACCTGGAAGATCAGCCGGAGCAGTCAGAACAGCTTCCGGAGGATACGGATATACCGGATATCTCAGGGCAGCCCCGGGAGGACGAGTCGGAGAATGATGCAGAGAATGACAGGGGTCAGGACGAAGCAGACACCTCCGAAGAACGCAATGATCCTGAGCCGATAGATCTGGAACTGGTGAAGCCTAACGAAGCAGGCAGGATCATGGTCGTGATGTTCCACAATTTCATTGAAGAATATAAAAAAGGCGACAAGCTGTATACGATGACCTTCGACGCCTTCAGAGAACTGCTTGATACCCTGTATGTATCCGGCTACAGGCTTATCAGCCTCAATGATTATCTGAACGGACATATCGATGTGCCTGCCGGCTGTATACCGATGATTTTCACATTCGATGACGGCACTGCAGGTCAGTTCAGTTTTATAGAAGAGAATGGGGAGTTGAGGGTAAATCCAAAATCTGCAGTGGGGATCATGGAGGAGTTCAGCAGGGTCTGTCCGGATTTCGGATTAGAGGGGACATTTTATGTTAACCTCGGCAATCAGACCTTCGGAAAGACCGGCACGCTTCAGCAGCGTCTCCAATACCTTATTGACAAAGGTTTCGAAATAGGCAACCATACCTACTCGCACATCAACCTCAAGACCGAGGCAAAAACTGCAGAAATAATACAGAAGGAGATCGGCGGCAATCAGAAAAGGATGTATGAGTTGGTGCCGGGTTATGCATTCACTACTTTTTCGCTTCCGTACGGACAGCCTTCAAAGGAGCTTGTACAGTATGTCATAAGGGGCGAGTATGAGGGGATCGCATACGAAAATAAGGCCATAATGGAGGTGGGCTGGGATCCGGCTCAATCGCCGTTCAGCGTGAGGTTTGATCCGCTTTCCACCCACAGGGTCAGATCGCCTGGTATCGAACCTGTGGACCAGGATCTCAACTGGTGGCTCAGAAATATGAAACGCAGCAATGAATTCGTCAGTGACGGAGACCCGAATAAAGTGACAGTCCCTGAATCCTATGCTGACCTGGTGGATCAGGACAGGTTGGGCGGAAGGGAACTGGTCATATATTGATCGGAATAAGCTATGTAATGGCAGGTATGGCTTTCATAACCACATCTGATATCAGCGCATGCCCCGCTTCATTGGGATGGATGCCATCCTCGCACAGAAGGGTCAGATAATCTCTGGTCTTCAGAAACGCTTCCCGGATATCGATAAGCAGTACGTTTTTCGCAGCGGCGATTTTGAGCACAGCATTGTTGTACATCTCATGCCACCTGTAAATGTGCTCCACATCGCCGAGCCAGCGGAGTATGTTTTCCGCATTCAGCCCCCTTGATATCCATGAAAAATACCTTTTGGCACCGAGAGGCGGCAATGTGAACAGAACAGGCTTGCTGCCGGACTCTGAGACATCGTCTATGATCTGGCAGTACAGTGATTCGAATTCATCCAGCGGTGTTTTCGGCAAATGGATATCATCAGGACATTCGGAAATCGATTTCCAGTCGAAATCACAGTCATTACCTCCGAACTCAAGTGCTGTGAACTTGTATTCGGGCAGCTTGACCGCATGCTTTTCTATGATTTTTTTGCCGGTGGTTATCGTACAACCGAATTTCGCGAAATTGTCCACTCTGACAGTATCGATGCGCCTGCCTAAAATATTGAGAAAGCTGTTTTTCAGATATGTATACCTGCCCCTGATCGCATCGAATATGACGCCTTTCATTATAGAATCGCCGAATACGCATATGGAATCTTTCATTTCATGTCACCCGTCTGAATAATTTTAAATAATAGATAATCTAATATTGAATATTATATTATGTGATAATCAATATGTCAATATGCGAGCGGGCGATTATTAAAGTTGTTTGCAATATGACATCACGTGTAGTAAAATATTCTGGAAATGTGTCGAAATGCGGCAGAATAGTGACAGAATGATTTGGACTCAGGTAGATGATGGATCCGGGAGGTTGACATGGACAAGATCGATCAGAAGGAAATGGACAAAGTAAAGGAAAAGCTGGTACAACTGAAGCAAAAGCTTGCATCGGAACGCCCTGTTGAATGGGATGAATTCCCGGATATCGGGCTGTACAAGGATCAGGTGCTGTCATATATGTTCAGGCAGCTGATAAATTTTGAAGAAGGCGGGCAGCTTACTTCAGCGATGGTAAACAACTATATAAAAGACGGTTTACTGCCGAGAGCCGACGGCAAAAAGTATTCCCGTGAGCATCTGGCAGGCCTTACGGAGATATGCCTGCTCAAACAGGTGTTGTCGGTGAAGGACACAGGTTTCCTGCTGAAGCATGTTCAAAAAGGCAGGGATCATGAAGCATTTTATATGGATTTCATAGAGATACTTGACGAAGCACTCAATTATACCGCAGGAAAGCTTGATACTGAATGGGACCTGGAGGCTCTGCCCGACATAGCATTAAGACTGGCCATATCCAGTTATTGTGACAAGCTGGCCTGTGAAAGGCTGATCAGCATAATGCAGCAGGCGGTGGATACGAACGGGCAGAAGAAAAATGACAGGAAACAGGAGCGGAAAGCTGATCACAAGGGCAATCTCAAATCAGATGACAAGGCAGTTCAGAAGAAATGATATTCTATCCACACAGGTTAACATAATCACACCTTACGTGCGTCTGACATAAACACATTTTACATGTGGCCGGCATAAGCGTATTTCAGATATGACCGATACGTACATCGCTGGCTGCAGCCAGTTCCGGTTCAACAGGCTTAAGCGATTTTTGCGCACGCCCTACATAAGCACACCTTATATGTAAATAATTATAGGTTTCCATAATGTCATGATTATGGTAAACTATATGATGCCTGATCCCTTAGGGGAGCGGGGGAGACATATTTTGGGGTGAAGCCATTTCGCATGGCGGGGTGTACTCTTTTTACCTAACCCGTCAACTAACCTCGCAGGCTAAAAGAAAAGAGGAGGATACATAATGTCACAGAAGAAGAAGCGTCTGGTATCACTGTTCGCACTATTACTGGTCGTAACTCTGTCTGCAGAAACAGTCCTGGCATATTCAAACATCGTATTGAGAAAAGGCATGAGGGGCAATGAAGTGTATGCCCTGCAGGAGGATCTTTATAAGCTGGGATTCATGAAAGTCAAGCCGACAGGGTATTACGGAGACATCACGAGGGGTGCAGTCCTGAAGCTGCAGAAAAAATACGACCTCCTGCAGGATGGTATTGCGGGGAAGCAGACACTGGGCAAGCTGGACAGCCTGATGGGAAGAGATGCGGCAGCAGACGCGAAAAAAGCAAGCACATCAAGGAGCACATCCAGAGCGGCAGAGGATGTCATCAACTACGCAAGGAGATACCTGGGTGTCAAATATGTATGGGGCGGCTCTACTTCCAAAGGCTTCGATTGTTCAGGCTTTGTCCAGTATGTATACAAACATTTCGGCATTAAGTTGAACAGGACTTCAGCAACCCAGGCGAAAAACGGTTCACATGTAAAAAAGGCGAACCTGAAGCCGGGAGATCTGGTGTTTTTCGATACTAACGGAAAACGCAGCCGCATAAACCATGTAGGCATTTATATAGGAGACGGCAAGATGATACACAGCTCATCCTATTACAAAGGAGTCGTGATAACCGATATAAGCAGCGGTTTTTACGCAAAGACCTATATGACCGCAAGGAGAGTATTGAAATAACGATAGCTTCCATTGATCCGGCAGGATGGCCGGTGCAATATAAGGCATGCTGCGCCAGGAAGTACGGGCCTCACAGTATCGAGCGACTGTGAGGCCCTTTTTATGACTCCGGGAAAGCACAGCTTCGATGGACAGGTCAAACTGCGTAGTTCAGGCGGTATCCTGTATTCGGGAAAGTGTATGGTGGCGGTTTAAAAGAGGAGTTTGTCCGGGGTATGGTCTGATGATATAATCAATATGTATGGCCCGAAGCAACGGAGCTTTGCATAGGAGGAAATGCCTGATGCGAATACTGCACACATCCGACTGGCATCTTGGAAGGAGTCTCGAGCATATCAGCAGGATCGGGGAGCAGCGCGATTTTATCGACTGTCTTGTTAATATCGCAGATGAGGAAGATGTGGACCTGGTTCTGATCGCAGGAGACATATATGATACGTATAACCCGTCAGCCGCTGCGGAGGAGCTGTTTTACGAAGCAATGGACAGGCTGGGAGGGAAAGACGGGAGAGCAGTGATAGTCATAGCCGGAAACCACGACAATCCGGAAAGACTTTGTGCGGCAAGCCCTCTGGCATATAAAAACGGGATAATCCTGCTCGGTTATCCCGGAAGTGATGCCGGTGAATATGAAATGAAGGCGGAAGGCATCAGCATCGTCGATTCAGGTCCAGGATGGCTGGAGCTCAGCCTGTCACGCTGTGAGCACAATGCTGTCATAATCACCATGCCATACCCTTCGGAGGCCAGGCTGGAAGAGCTGCTCTCCGAAGAAGCCGATGAGGCAGAGTTGCAAAATGCGTACTCGGCAAAGATCGGCAGTATATTCTCCAGGCTGTCCGGGAAATTCCGGGATGACACCGTCAATTTGATAACTGCCCATTTGTTCCTGATGGGCGGGAGCACATCTGATTCCGAAAGGACCCTGCAGGTTGGAGGGGCAATGACGGTGGATCCTTCTGTCATACCTGAAAAAACTAATTATGCGGCACTTGGACACCTCCACCGTCCCCAGCAGATCCGAAGCGCCGAATGCCCGACGTACTATGCCGGTTCGCCGCTGGCATACAGCTTTTCCGAGGCCGGATACAGCAAGGCGGTATTCATAGTGGATATAATGCCTGGCGGGGAGACGGAAGTCAGACCGATTTACCTTGACTGCGGCAAGCCTTTGAAGAAATGGTATGCAGACAAGGGCATACAGCAGGCTTTGGAATGGTGTGAGGAAGGCAGAGACCCAAATGCGTGGATCGACCTTGAGATACTGACTGACCGGGTACTGACGGCAGATGAGCATAAAACCATCAGAAGCCTTCACCCGGGGATCATAAACATAAGACCCATGATCAGGAGCGAAGAGACGGAAGTGATGAGCCCCGAAAGCAGGGAGGGAAGGAAGATAGATGAACTGTTCAGGGATTATTACAGGTACAGGATGGGGACCGATATACCCGATGAGCTGATGCAGGCATTCCTGGAACTGGTGAATGACGAAAGCGGGCAGGATGATGGGGAGGAGGGGCCTGATGAGACCGAAGCTTCTTGAGATAGAAGGACTCCAGAGCTTTACCGATACACAGGTCATAGATTTTGAAAAGCTTGGCGAGACAGGTCTGTTCGGGATATTCGGGCCGACCGGGAGCGGTAAATCCACCATTCTCGATGCCATAACATTCGCCCTGTACGGCAGGGTCAAAAGGGCTGAAAACGGCACGCAGGGCATCATCAATTCCAGGTGCGATACTGCCCGGGTGGCATTTACCTTTGAATTGGGCAAGGACAGTAATAAGAAGACTTACAGGGTAGAACGGACATACAGGAGAAGGAAGAAATCTCCCAACTCATGCGAACCCAAAATCGCACGTCTCATCGAAGTGACCCGGAACGGCGAGATCCCGCTGTGCGACAGGGCCACAGATGTATCCAACTATGTCAGGGAGCTGCTCGGCCTGAATATTGAGGATTTCACCCGGGCTGTGGTACTTCCCCAGAACAGTTTCCACGAATTCCTGATGCTGAAAAATTCCGAGAGAAGATCCATGCTCGAAAGGCTTTTTTATCTTGAGGAGTACGGAAAGCAGCTGAATGACAAGATCGGGCGCAGGATGTCTTCGCTCAGGAGCCGGATAGATATGCTGACCGGTGAGCTTGCGGGCTATGCAGATGCTTCTGAGGAGGCCCTGAATGAGGCAAAGACTGCCATGGAAACCGCGCTGGAAGAGAGAAAGAATGCGCAGAAGGAATTGAAGCGGGTCGAGAAGTTATTTAACGAATCCAAAGAGGTATGGGGTCTGGTAAGCGAACTGGAGGATCTCAAAAGGAAAGAAGACTCACTCAGACTGGCTGAGGCGGAAATATCGAAGAAGAGGATCCTCCTGGAAAAGGCAGTGAGGGCGGACAGCCTTGCAGAAATAATCAGAAGGAACAGAGAGACCGGACAAAAGCTCAATGAAGCAAAAAAGCAACTGGACAGCATAATGGCTGTTTTGCCCAAAGTCAGTGACCAGCTCGATCAGACGAAATCGGAGTATGAAAGGGTAAAGCGTGATGCGGCTTCAAACCAGCAGAGGCTTGTGGAACAGAGGACCAGGCTGAAGGATGCGCTGGGCGTAAAAGCTGAACTGAAGGTGCTGACTGACAGGATCAGTGAACTTCAGATTTCTGTGAATGAGAAGAAAAATGCAATCGGAACAAAAGAGGCGGAAATCGCACAGGAAAACACGAAGCTGGGTGATCGGGAACAAAGGCTGGAAGCCCTCGTTGAAGGATCTGAACGGCTCAGGACCGAACCGGAATACAGGCAAAAGATGCAGTTGTGTGCGACGCTGGAAAAGGATGCTGCCGCACTGGATAAAACCCTGGATCAGCTCATGGCAAGGAAGGGCAAAGGGCAGGAGACGATAGATAAGCTTGAAAAACAGCTTGCGGAAGTAACTGAAAAAATAGCCGAAAGTCTGAAGAGGCAGGAGGAATTGTCTGACTCCATAAAACTGCACGAATCCAAAAAAGCAGGCGACAGGGATTCAGTTATGAGATCACTGGAGCAGGTACACAAAGCCCGGGGCATATACCAGGTACTGAAGCTGAGGGAGAACGAAGCAGAGCTTGCCAGGGTCAGGGTGGAAAAGCTGAGGGCTGCCTTCGGCGAACACAAAATGAAAACTGCTGAACTGGAAAAGGCGAGAAATGATGCTGAGAGGCTATATGACAAGTGCCGCAGGTACCTGGAGGAGTGCCGGCTTGAGCTTGACAAAAATACCGCCCGACTTCTGGCGAAAGAGCTGAAGGAGGGACAGCCGTGCCCTGTCTGCGGTTCCCTGGATCACCCCTCGCCTGCAGCACATAGCGGGTCCGACGACGGTACTGCGCCTGAACAAAAGGTCGAAGCGGCACAGCGCGGACTCGATGAAGCAGAGGCAGCCCTGAGAGAGGCAGAAAGAAAAGCACTGATTTCCGCTGAGAGCCTGAAGACGATTTCAGACCAGCTGGATCAGGCGGTCATGGAGCACGAGAGGAAGAACAGGGATCTGGAGGATGAAAGGCAGAAATTGCCTGATGAGTGGAAAACCCTGGATTTGGAACAGATCCGCAGCGAGATCGAAAAGACTGACTCAGATCTGAGAAGAGGGCAGAAGGAAATAGAAGAATGGGAAACGAAAGCTGGTGAACTCAGAGAAAATGCGGAAAAGCTGAGTGATGAACTGGCAAAGCTGAGGATGGACGAAAACAAGATCAGGACTGAACTAAGAGTGAACAGGGAAGCCCTTGCGCAGCTTGAATCAGAACTGAAGCAGGCATCGGAAAACCTCACACATGTACGGCGGCAATTGACAGAGCAACTCAAGGGGTATACGGTCACGAGTGCTGCAGCAGAGCTTGCCAGACTATCTGAAAATGACCGGAAGCTGAAACAGATAGAGGACGAGATCAGGAAAATCAGGGAAGAGGCGGAGAAAACGAAAGCCCGTATCAGTGTGCTGAACGATGAGCGCAGCAGGCTCGATGCAGACAGGATAAGACTGGAGGCTGACATATCCGGCCTGTTGTCGCAGAGGCAGGAAAAGGAAAAAAGGCTGTATGAGCTTTCGCAGGGAGCGGACATAGAAGAAGGGATAAAGCAGATAGATGATGAACTGGATAAGCTGGTGCAGGCTGACAAGCGCTATTCGACGCAAATAGAGCAGCTTGAAAAGGAGTACAATGAGCTCAATGTGAACAGGTCCAAACTCGACAGCAGTGTGAGTCTGTATTCAGAAGGTCTGGCGGCTGACAGTGAAAAACTGCAAAGAGCGCTGGCGGAAAGCGGCTTCAGCAGCCCTGAAGAAGCAGAAAGCTATATGATACCCGGCGAACAGCAAAAGGAAATCAAAGCTGAGATAGAAGCATATGATCAGGAAGCTGTCAATATAAAAGCTCACAGGAGGCTGCTGGAGACGAAGCTGGGATCCCGCAGCATCACAGAAGAGGAGTGGAACCGTATCGAACAGTCATACAGGGAGCTTGTGGAGCGGTCAAACAAGAGCATATCCGACTGTGAGGTAGCAAAGAATAACTATGAGAGCATTACCAAAAAGCATGCCAGATGGAAAGAAATCCAACAGGTCCTGGCTGATGTTTCTCACAAATACGGACTTTACAATCAGATATCCAGACTGCTGAATGCAGCCCGCGGGAAGGACAACAGCTTCATTGACTATATAGCAGAGGAAAGGCTCCGATATATAGCAGCAAAGGCTTCGACTCTGCTTGAAGTGATGACCAGACAGAGATACTCCCTCGAAGTGGATGCCGAATCAGGCTTCATCATAAGAGACGGCGCGAACGGAGGGATCCACAGAAATGTCACGACACTTTCAGGAGGCGAGACATTCCTGACATCACTGTCGCTTGCTCTGGCACTGTCAGAGCAAATACATCTCAAGGGGCATAGTCCGCTGGAATTTTTCTTCCTGGACGAAGGCTTCGGCACTCTTGACCGGAAGCTTCTCGACCTGGTGATGGATTCTCTTGAGAGACTGTGCTCCGATGACCGGGTGATCGGGATCATAAGTCATGTGCCTGAACTGAGGCAGAGGATCGGACGCTGTCTGATCGTAACGCCTCCAACATTCGAGGGTGAGGGCAGCAGGGTCAGGATCGAAAAATCATGACATTGGCACGCTGAAACATCGGACCTCTGTCAGTTGAAGATCAGGTGCCTCTGGCAGGGGCATATCCTGCAATGGCCCATATAATGCCGATGGCGGCTGGTGACTGCAGGTATAAAGTTTGCAATTATAACCATATTATTATATAATTGTTAGTGTCAGCTTTGCTTATCGTCATTGTTTCAGGGTCACTGCAGGGTTTGGTTCAATTACGTAGTAGGGGAGTGATAAGATGGCATTACAGAAAGAAGAAAAAGCTAAGAAGCAGTCAGGTGTCAAAGAAAAGAAAAAAGAAAAAAAAGTTCAGACAGATAATGATGTGAAGCGCAAAGCAGTAAAGCTGGTCATAGCACACCTGAAAAGGAAACTGCCGGAGAACGATTTTTCCGGTAAAGAACAGCTCCTGGATTGGATAAGCGACATGGAAGAATTGCTTGCAAAGGAAGAATTCGTCTTGCTCGACTACATCGAAATGAGACGAAATCTCAATGATATCATTGAACGCACATTTGATGAAGAACTGAGATTCAAGCTGCGGGACTCGTGGTACAGTATGGGCAGAGCTCTTGACAAGAAAGTCAGGCAAAGATGAGCCACATGCACGAGCCCGGTGAAACCGGGTTTTTTTATTGTATGGAAAGCGATACGGTGACACTCCTCTCCAGGGGGTATTCCTTTTGATTGAGGAGTGTCAGGCATTGCATAGAAGCTTTACCGTATCGCTTTCAAAAATTTCCGGCCGTTTTCCATGGCTGCCCTTACGCTATCCGGCGCAGGGCCTCCGGGCAGCTTGCGGTCGGAAACACACTTCTCGAGACTGATGGCCTCGTAAACATCTTCTTCTATTTTCGGGGAAAATCCCTTGAACTCATCTATGGTCAGTTCATCCAGTGCTTTATCATTATCAATGCAGTACAGCACCATCCTGCCGACGATCTCGTGAGCGCTGCGGAACGGGATGCCCTTTTTCACAAGATAGTCCGCCACATCAGTAGCATTGGTGAAGCCGCCGCAGGCTGCTCTGTACATGTTTTCCCTTTTGATTTTCATAGTTGAGAGCATTTTCGTAAAAACAGGCAGACACGCTTTCACTGTGTCCACTGCATCGAATATGGCCTCCTTATCCTCCTGCATGTCCTTGTTGTAGGCAAGGGGCAGTGATTTCATCATCGTCAGCAGGGAAATGAGAGAACCATAGACACGCCCTGTCTTGCCCCTGATCAGCTCCGCCACGTCAGGGTTTTTCTTCTGGGGCATGATGCTGCTTCCTGTGCTGTAGGCATCATCCATCTCGATGAATGAAAACTCAGCGGAGGACCACAATATCAATTCCTCGCAATAGCGGCTCAGATGCATCATGATGACAGACAGGCATGAAGCCAGTTCAATGACGAAATCCCTGTCGCTGACACCGTCAAGGCTGTTTTGGGTGATGTCTGAAAAACCCAGCTTCTCAGCCACGAAGTTTCTGTCCAGAGGATAAGTGGTTCCTGCAAGAGCACCCGATCCGAGAGGCATGACATCCATTCGGGCATAGCAGTCATCCAGCCTTCCCACATCGCGCCTGAACATCTGGAAATATGCCATGGTGTGGTGAGCCAGTGTCACAGGTTGGGCTCTCTGGAGATGCGTATATCCCGGCATGATCGTATCCATATTCTTTTCACTGATCTCCAGCAGTACAGCCAGTAGTTCCAGCAGCATACCTTTGATTTCCCGAATCTCGTCCCTGAGGTACATGCGCAGATCAAGTGCCACCTGATCATTGCGGCTCCTCCCGGTGTGCAGCTTTTTGCCCACATCGCCTATCCGATCGATCAGTATTTTTTCTACGTTCATATGGATATCTTCGGCCTCTACCTCAAAGTGCACCTTGCCACTTTCGATGTCGCTGAGTATTTCTCTGAGTGTTGAGCAGATCAGCTCTGCCTCTGAGACGGGGATCACTCCGCACCTGCCCAGCATTTCAGCATGGGCGATGCTGCCTGCGATGTCCTGCCTGTACATCCTCGAATCGAAATGTATTGATGAATGAAAATCGTCCACAGCCTTATCAGTGCTGACAGTAAACCTGCCTCCCCAAAGTTTCATCGTATCATTCTCCTTAAATAAAGTGCGGTGACACTTCTCTGCAGGGAATATTCCTCTGTGGCTGAGAAGTGTCACACGTTGTAAGTTCTGTTGTTATTTTTTATTCCTCATTTTTGTTATCCATTACAAGTGCCCTGACCGTGATCGGCAGACCAAACAGGTTTATGAAGCCCTCCGCGTCCTTCTGATTGTATACTTCATCCCTGCCGAAGGTGGACAGCTCTTCACTGTACAGTGAGTAAGGCGACTGAACGCCCGCAGGCATGCAATTGCCCTTATAGAGCTTCAGGCGCACTGTCCCGGTGACAGTCTTCTGAGTGCTGTCCACGAAAGCCGACAGCGCCTCTCTCAACGGAGTGTACCACTGGCCATAGTATACAAGCTCAGCGAACCTCTGTGCCACGATATCCTTGTAGTGCAGCGTGTCTCTGTCCAGACAGAGCAGTTCCAGTTCTCTGTGAGCGGCATAGAGTATGGTTCCGCCGGGTGTTTCATATACGCCCCTGGATTTCATGCCCACAAGGCGGTTTTCGACTATATCCACGATACCCACGCCGTTTGCTCCTCCGATCCTGTTGAGGGTCTCCAGCAGTTCTATCGGGGAGTACTCCTTACCGTTGACTTTTTTCGGGATGCCTTCTTCAAAATATATCTCAACATAAGTCGGTTCATCCGGTGCTTGTTCCGGTGTCACCATGAGCTTGAGCAGCTTTTCATATTGCGGCTCGTTCCAGGGATCCTCCAGATCGGAGCCCTCATGGCTGAGATGCCACAAATTCCTGTCCCTGCTGTAGTTGTCCTTTTTGGTGACAGGGATCGGTATATTCCTTGCCGCTGCATAATCGATGGCATCCTCCCTGGATTTGATATCCCAGATCCTCCAGGGAGCTATTATTTTCAAGTGCGGAGCCAGGGCTTTCACAGTCAGCTCGAACCTGACCTGGTCGTTGCCTTTGCCGGTGGCACCGTGACATATGGCAACGGCTCCCTCCTTCTCAGCTATCTCCACCATTCTCTTTGCTATGACGGGTCTTGCGAAGGATGTGCCCAGCAGGTATTTGCCCTCATAAACAGCATGTGCCTTGAGGGTGGGGTAAATGAAGTCAGTTATGAATTCCTCCCTCAGATCCTCTATATATATTTTGCTGGCGCCGGTTTTTATGGCTTTTTCCTTCAACGGCTCCAGTTCTTCGCCCTGACCCACATCAGCCGCCATAGCGATCACTTCGTAATCATAGTTTTCCTTAAGCCAGGGTATGATGATGGATGTGTCCAATCCTCCTGAATACGCCAGTACCACTTTTTCCTTCTGACTCATACCAATTCCTCCATATCTGTGCTAGAATATTAGATGTGTGTTGTATGCAATGATCGGCATATCCAAAGCATGGCCGGTTTTGCATATGTTATAGTAATATTTTAATCATCCTGCAAAGATTATACAATACAATGCATAATTATGCAATAGCAATAATAAATATTCATATCCAATACATCGGATATCAGAAGGCGGTCTTATGATAATAATGGGCATAGATCCCGGATTTGCAATCACGGGGTATGGTGTTGTAAAATACGAGGGGAACAAATTTTCGCCTGTCAAATATGGAACAGTCACGACAAAAGCTGAAGTACCCTTTGCGCAAAGACTTATGCAGCTTAACAGGGAGATCTGCGCATTGATAGAAATGTACAAACCGGATGCAGTGGCCGTGGAGGAGCTGTTTTTCAATAAGAACATAAAAACTGCTATCACTGCAGCTCACGGAAGAGGCATATCCCTTGCAGCCGCTGCCGGATGCGGTGTCGAAGTATTCGAATATACGCCGCTTCAGGTAAAACAGGCGGTGGTGGGCTACGGCAGGGCAGACAAGGTACAGGTCCAGCAGATGGTCAAAGCGATACTCAATCTTGACGAAATCCCAAGACCTGATGATGCGGCAGATGCTCTTGCCATAGCCATATGCCATGCCCACTCACACAGGCTGTCGCAGATGGATTACCGATAATGCCTTTTTTGCAGGCAGAATCTGATCCCGATTACAGGAGGTCATATGTACGCATACATAAAAGGTAAACTTGAAGCAAGAGGAAGCGATCACATAATCATAGAAGCAGGCGGAGTGGGATACAGGATATATACGACCCAGTCCACGCTTGACGAAGCAGGTCGCATTGAGCTGGGGCAGGAATTCAGGGCGTATACGCATCTGCATGTCAGAGAGGATGTGATGAACCTCTTTGGATTCGCCACCCATGAGGAACTGTCGGTATTCAAGCTGTTGCTCACGGTTACCGGGGTCGGACCAAAGGTCGCCCTGTCACTGCTGTCTGCCGTATCCCCTTCGAAATTCAGCCTTGCTGTTATCACCGATGATATAAAGACCCTTACCAAAGCCCAGGGCATAGGCAAAAAGATGGCTCAGAGGATTATCCTGGAGCTCAGGGACAAGATCAGGAAGGAGCAGTTTGCTGTCAGGGCGGATGAAGGATCGGCTCTGCCGGAGGAGCCTCAGTCGGGATCAAGGCTGTCTGAAGCAGTCAGTGCTCTGATGGTGCTGGGTTATACACAAGCGGAGGCAAACAGGGCGGTGGCTTCTGTTTACTCAGATGAGGCGGAGCTTGAGGAGATCATCAGGAATGCACTTAAGGGGCTTATCAGATAATCACCGGCTGTATAGGACAGGAAACTGTATTTGCGGAGGAAAACGATGGAAGAAGAAAGACTGATCGAGACAAAAATTGTGAGTGAAGATACAGATGAAACCAGTCTGAGACCCAGAAGGCTTGATGAATATATTGGTCAGAAAAAGGTCAAGGAAAACATGACAGTGTTCATAGAAGCAGCCAGAAGGCGCAAGGAGCCGCTGGATCATGTGCTGCTCTACGGACCACCCGGCCTGGGTAAGACCACGCTGGCCAACATCATAGCTTCAGAGCTCGGGGTCAATATCCGCGTGACATCGGGACCTGCCATAGAAAGGCCCGGTGATCTGGCTGCCATCCTGACCAACCTGAGCAACTTCGATGTACTGTTCATCGATGAGATACACCGTCTCAACAGAACAGTGGAAGAGATACTCTATCCCGCGATGGAGGATTTCGCACTGGACATCATCATCGGCAAAGGACCCAGTGCCCGTTCCATCAGGCTGGATCTGCCCAAATTCACACTGGTGGGTGCCACCACAAGGGCAGGGCTGCTGACATCGCCTTTGAGGGACAGGTTTGGCGTCATAAACCGCCTGGAAATGTACGATAATGACGAACTCACCCTCATCGTCAAGCGTTCTGCAGCTATATTGGGCATAGAGATCGATGACAGGGGAGCTGAGGAGATAGCAAAAAGATCGAGGGGGACGCCCAGGATAGCCAACAGGCTTCTCAAGAGGGTCCGTGACTTTGCGCAGGTCAAGGGTGACGGCATCATAGATGCCGGGACTGCTGCAATGGCACTCAATGCCCTCGAGGTAGATTCCATTGGTCTGGACAGTACTGACAGGAACATGCTCACAAGCATCATCGAGAAGTTCGGCGGAGGTCCGGTGGGTCTGGAAACGCTTGCAGCCTGTATAGGCGAGGAACCGGATACCATTGAGGATGTATATGAACCATATCTGCTGCAGCTCGGATTCATCAAAAAGACACCCAGGGGCAGGATGACTACAAAGCTTGCCTATGACCATCTCGGCATCAGGATGCAGGGTGGCTCCTGCGAACAGCAGGAGATGGATCTCGGCTGAAAGCGGCAATATTACAACTGTATTAAATTATGATTATAAATATGACCAAAATGAAAACCTTGCTGAATTTTGTGCTATCCTGAATATACAGTCAAATCCTTGTGGATAGCTATCTGCAGGTCACAAAAGAAAATTCGGCGAGGGGTCATCATGAAACGAATCATTTCTGTTTTTCTTATCATTTTTTTAGTAACAATGGCAGGAGTGTCTGCAGTATATGCGGAAAATGATGCCGTGAATACTTCGGCAGAAGGTAGAGGCCGGCTGGAGGCAATCACTTATTCAGCGGAGGATATCTATGAAGTGGTGAACATTTCGGCACCGAAGTTCGCCGACTATCATATAACGGAGTTGTCCGACCCGCTGAGGATCGTGATCGACATCATCGAACTGACTGTTCCGGAAAAACAGGGAATTATCCCGACCGACGGCAGTTTGGTGAACAGGATCAGGTATTCCCAGTTCACGGAGAGAATCACAAGAGTGGTCCTTGATGTCAATGAAGGCTATGACTATTCGATAGTGAGGACCGAAGCAGGGCTGACAGCATATGTATATGGAAGCGTGACATCTGATGAGCTCAGTGAAAGCAATGAGATACCACTGGGGCCGGAGTACCGGATAAGTGCGTCGGGAAGCGGGGCGGAAGAGACAGTCTCCATAGAGCTTGGAGGCTATGATGATTACAGCATAGCCAGGCTGACTGATCCTGAAAGACTCGTGGTCACCATACCGGAGGCATATGTTACTTCCAGCGAAAAAAGGTTCGACTATGAAGGAGAGCGGGTCAGTTCAGTGGAATATGCTGCGGCAGGAAGATCGGGGGCTGTTATTACCATCGGTCTGACGGCACAATTCCAGTACAGCGCAGAGATAGCGGATGGAAAGCTCGATATATCGTTTGATTTGCCTGCATATAAGAATATTACATACAGCAACAGCGGGGACAGGGTGTACTTCCTGATAAAAAAGGCGACCCTGACAAACGGTACCAAACACCTGAAGCCCCTTTATACGGATTCGTTTGATGAGTCCGGCAGAGTCTGCACTGTTACATTCCCGACCCAAAATGCGGACATAAACGAAGGTGTCCTGGACATAAACGATGAGTATCTGAAATCATTTGAAGTCAAAAGGAATGACGACGGTACCACATCCCTGATATTCACCGGCCGGTTGAAGAATTCATACCTGGTCTACACCAGAGATTCCGGTGATACGGCGATAACTGTCATCAGACCCGCCACCGGAAGGCAAAGGCCGGTGGTGATCGACCCGGGACATGGAGGTACAGCTCCGGGAGCCGTTTACGGCGATCTGTATGAGAAGGATCTGAACCTTGATATTGCAAGGCGTCTGGAGGCGCTTCTTAAAGAAAAAGGCATAAAGACATATATGATAAGAACGGATGATAGCAATGTGGACAACTATGAGCGGGCATATATAGCCAACATGCTCGGAGCTGAGCTGTATCTCAGCATACACAATAATGCGACTAATTCAAAGAGTGTGAAGGGCACCATGACTCTTTGCTATCCTTCGACCAAAAGTGGATTCACCGGCAGGGACTTTGCCCGGATAATCCAGAAAGAACTGGTTTCAACACTGAAGACGGTGGACTTGAATGTGCGATTAAGGTCAGACCTTATAGTGCTGAGGGAAACCACCATGCCTGCAGCCCTGGCTGAAATTGCATTTATGACCAATAAGTCGGACCGGGAGAATCTGCTCAGGGAAACATTCAGGCAATCGGCTGCCCAGGCTTTGTGTAATTCTGTCATAGAAGCACTGGATGTGATGAAGTGAAGCAGGAAGGGCATCTGTCATCGATGAAGCAGCCATGATGTTGCTGGCAACAGCCTCCCATTGTTGATTATGATTAAAAAAATCAGTAGAATTTATGGATTCTACTGATTTTTTTTGCATTCGCCGTGTGGTAACATTATCTATGATTTGCTGAGAAGCAGCTGGTATTTGACAACCACATAAAGGGCAATCATGTCCGGGAAATATTAGGAACACGGTTAGTTGTCCATAATCTCCATATAACCTATTTATGTGGAGGGACGCTATGAGAAGGTTTTTAATATTTTTCCTTGCTCTGCAGATAACAGTATTGATGTTGGCCGGATGCTCCATACCGTTTTTTGGCAAATCACCGGAGGCATCGGATAAAACCGGCGACATGGATCTGATCGGGCTGGATGGCGGACCTGAGGATCATGGAAACATGATACCGGATCCCGGGACATCGGACCCGGATGGGCAAAAGCCTGATACGGGCAGCCTATACTATGCAGAGGATGACATTTATGATGCAGATGCTGTCGGAAACAAATACGGTCCAGGCGGGACCCTGTCAGAGGATGATACTGGTGGTGTTGCCGATTCTGTTTTTACAGCGGCACCTGATGGTTACGGCAATGGTTATCCCGATGATGGATATTACAGCGGGGCGCCTGGTGAGACCGAAAGCCGGAGTACAGACTCTTATGACAATGAGGATCATGATACGGGCCCGTATGGTACCGGAGTTCTCTCGGCTCAGAAGACTTCGGGAGTAACCCGGTCAGAGCCCAGGAGACCTGTGACGGTATATTATCAGGATGCTGACGGCTGTATCATACCCATGACCAGATGGATCCAGTCACAACCGGGGATAGCCAGGGCTGCTGTAAGCCTTGCCATCGACAGTCCTTTGACACGGGAGGAGACGGCATATTACGGTGTATACCCTGTAATACCGGAGAACACAGAGATACTGGGCATCGATATCAGGAACGGGACAGCTGTTATCGACTTCAGCAGACATCTGCTCAATTATGGCACTGCCTGGTCCGAAAGGAACATCATAGCTGCCATAGTTTATACACTCACTGAATTTGAGACGGTTGATGATGTGAGGATACTGATAAACGGCTATTCGCCTGGTGTGCTCAAATATGGCACGGATTTGTCCGATGTGGTCGGAAGAGAAGACCTGATGATAAATGCAGGACCGTCGTTGTCAGCGTCGGGTAATGAAAAACTCGATGTGTATTTTATGAAGCAGGCCAATGAGCGCTTCTCTTATGCGGTGCCGGTCTCGCTTGCTGTTGACGGCGAAGCGGATATGATGCCGGACACATTTGTGAGGCTGCTGTTCGGGACAAAACCCGGAGGCGGCATATATACTGAAATACCCGACGGTGCAGATCTGAAGAGCAGCTATGTACACAACGGCACCGTTTATCTTGATTTCAGCAAAGAGTTTCTGGATTACGGCGGAGCATTGAGAGAAGAAGCTATTTTGAAGCAGATCACGTACACTTTGCGGCAGTGTGACGGAATCAGGAAAATAAACATCACAGTGGAAGGCCGCAGTACCGATCTGCCGGAGGGCACATATATTTCAGCGGGACTGGTGATCCCGGCGACTATAAATGATGTAATGGACAGGGGTTAAGGTATATGGGAGATAAAAGGCAGGTTCCGGCGAAGAGTAAAATCATAGCAGCAACCAGGAACAGGGGAAAGCTGGAGGAAATTGCACAGTTGCTTGCCGGGCTTCCCTATGAGGTCATTTCAATGACAGAAGCCGGCGTGACCGGCGATATAGCGGAAAATGGCGACACATTCGAAGAAAATGCACTGATCAAGGCAAGAGAGGTGCGGAGGATGACAGGCGAGGCTGTGATGGCAGACGATTCGGGTCTCGAGGTAGATCATCTTGGTGGGGCGCCGGGTATCCACTCTGCAAGATATGCCGGTGAAGAAGCCACAGATGAGGACAGGATCCGGAAATTGCTGACAGAACTCTCAGGTGTCCCTGCAGACAGGAGAACTGCCAGATTCATATGCGCTATAGCTCTTATCCTGCCTGACGGAAGGGAAATAGTGGTCAAAGGGACATGTGAAGGTTTCATCACAACCGAGCCGGCCGGAAAAGGCGGATTCGGCTATGATCCTGTCTTCTATGTACCCGAATTCGGAATGACATTTGCGCAGATGGATGAGGAACTGAAAAACAGTATAAGCCATCGGGGCAATGCACTGAGAAAGATATTGGACATACTGTCGGAAGAGGCGGAAAAACATTGACAGATACTTATGCCGGAAACATCAAAAGGCATCATCTTATGACACAGCAAGGCAGGCGGGGGTTTAATATAATGAAGATATTGGTAGTTAGTGATACGCACGGGGATACGAAGAAAGCGGAAGAGGTGATCAGGAAAAACAGGGGAGCAGCTATGGTGATCCATCTGGGAGACTATTTCAGAGATGCGGAAAAGCTGTCCGGCATGTTTCCTGAAGTTTCTTTTGAATATATAAGCGGCAACAGTGATTTTATGATGAATGGTGTGCCCGCGGAAAAACTGATCGAGGTCGGCGGAAAAAGGATTTTTATAACCCACGGGCACAGGTATTCCGTCAAGTGGGGCTATGAAAGGCTGTTCAGAAAGGTGGAAGAGCAGCAGGCCGACATTCTGCTCTTCGGCCATACACATATCCCCGAAATAATCGAAGAAAATGGATATATCATCCTGAATCCGGGAAGCACAAGCGAACCAAGGGGTGATTCCAACGAATCTTATGGTGTCATAGAGATTTCAGAGAGCAAAATCTCGGCGAGGATCTGCCGCATCTGAGACCTGTTAATGACAGCACATGCCGCCGCACTTGTGGAAGTTCGGGCATTCAGCGCCAGCCGGTTCCTTCGACTGTATGATATTGACATTCGTAAAGACTGCCTCAAGCTCATTACTGCCGCATTTTGGGCATTTGATGCGCTTATTCTCCCTGTCGCTCATGGATGCCATTATATTGAAAACTTCGCCGCAACTGCACTTCAAATCATAAAACGGCAAGATATCCACCTCCACTTCAAAAGTATTGCCATTCAACAGTTTACCATATTGCAGTGGTCGTGATAAGTATGTTTTTTCGGTGCCGGGAATAAATTATTGAATAAATCATCACCGGATTTATTCAAGCTGCGAAAGAAATGAACAGGATCCACAGTTTTGTGGAGTTTTTATCAAATCTCACAAAAGGCAAACATGATAGCAGCAATGAGGTTCTGATATTGTATTGAGAAAACATAAAATATGTGTTATGATTTTTTCGAGAATCCCTCTTGCAAGTATATTGTGCAATTATTTCCGGGGGATGTCCCTGGTCATGTAAGGGCATCCACAGCATAAGAACAGGGGAAAATCATGTTCAGAAAATTTCTGATATTCATTATTTGCATAGCTGTATTCACATGCCTGACAGGCTGTGGTACAGTTGGTTCACTTTTCGGCAGGAAGGATACTGTCAACAAGAACGGCGAAGTCAACAATACCGGTGATATGGCGGATATCATGGTTTCTGAGGATGACCCCGGAAATGACACAGGTCTGGTGATCCCTGAAAGTGAATATCCTCTGCTCCTGATGAGGATCCATGCTAATACAGGTATGGATGAAAGCTATGATGTGCTGGAGCTCACAGAGAATATGATAACTTACAGCTATTATGACTTCAGCGATCCTGAAAATCCAGTGCTGAAGCAAAAAACAGTTCCTTTTGAGGAGATGCTCGAACAGCAAAACGGCATAGATAAATATTATATCACCTTGTATTTGTACGATGGGACCAATGAGTATGAACTGGAATTGACTGCAGATCTTGAGGAAAAGATCAGGAAATATCCGGAATTCCGCGAGACTCTCGGGTCAGTGCTTGGCAAGCCTTTTAACAGCGCCCCGAGAGGCTTTGTCATATCCACTGAAGATATCAATGTCACTGCGCAGAGGAACACCGGCACTGCCCAAAAGGAAGAAGACAGCGATGAAGCCGCTGATGAAGGCGATGAAGAGAAGATCCGGCTGTCGGAACTTGACAACGGATATGAAATATCCGCTGTGTTCCATAATGGAACCGAGGGGCTGATGAAATACAGCATAGAATATCCGCAGATATCCGGATTGGATGATGAAGCCATCCAGAACAGGATCAACGATACCATAAGGGATGAGGTGCTGAAGGTACTCGCATATTGTGAAGCATCTCCATTGCCGGCGGATGGATCACAGCTCCCTGTCGGAGGATCAGATGCGCAGGCAGATGGGTCCCTGTCACCTGAAGAAGAGTCTGCCCCGGTGGAGGAAGGATCAGATCCGCTGAGAGAGGTACGCATAAACTACAAGATAGCCAGGAGAACCCCTGTCCTGTTGAGCATTCAATACTACGGGTCAAGCGGGACCGCTGATATGCCGGGTCTGTACGACCTGTATTTTACTACCAGCATCAATATCAGAACTGGCAACAGGGTCAGACTGAAGGATATCGTTGAAATCAGCGACAGCTTTGTCAACAGATTTCTGGACGGCACATTCAAGGTATTTGGCCAGTACCAGGCCGAATCTCTCGGGCAGCTTGACAGAGGGACACTAAAGGGGCTCTTTGAGGAGGCAGACCTTACTGACAACATGAGCCTGTCTGAAAAGCCGCGGGTATTCAGTAGTTTCATGATGGATTCTCTGGATATTACGATAGATTTGGGGAATGATGCCGGGATCGCTTTCTACGAAATCAGATACGCTGATATGGAGGAATACATGATCGTTGAGGATCATATCCGACAGGAACTCCTGAGTACCGGCATTGCCGTGGTGACAGTCCTGCAGAGGATCGATTTTGAAAATTTGGGTACGATGAAGCTGACAGCCGGGATATATGAAAACAACGGCATAATGAAGCTGAGATTACTGCTTGACGACTGGAGCCGCAGCATTTTGCATGTGCTTCCCGAGTTTACTGATATACCGTGGTATTTCGAGGGTCTGGCTGCACTGGATGTTGTTGATGCAGATGCGGATGGCCTTAGGGATATAGTTGTCATAGCGTATTACATCACAGGCACCGGAGCCAGCGGCGCGGTCCCGTTCCCGGTAGCCCATATATATTTTCAGAGTCAGCAGGGGTTCCTGCGTGATATTGAACTGGAACAAAGAATCAATGAGGAAGAATTCGCATCTGTGGAGGATGTGATAGGACTTATTGAGAAATATAAGGCCGGGTAGTGAAGTTTGTAAAAATACAACATTGACAAATACAGAACCCGACTGTATAATATGAAAGTCGGAAGTCAAGACGATACTTGCGGGTGTAGTTCAATGGTAGAACATCAGCCTTCCAAGCTGATTGCGTGGGTTCGATTCCCATCACCCGCTCCAATTGATTTTAGCGGCAGGACCGGTGTTGACCACAGGGCTGCCGGATATTATATAAAGGACTATGTGCCTGTAGCTCAGCTGGATAGAGCAACGGACTTCTAATCCGTAGGCCAGGGGTTCGAATCCCTTCAGGCACGCCAGGAAAACCCTGCAGGCTATACGCTGGCAGGGTTTAGTTATATTATCCCGGAAGGTCAGCTTAATCCAGTTATATTTGCTGCTATGACTCATATTAGCGTGAAGGGATGCTACAGGACACAATTCTTCCTTGTCGGCTTCCAGGCTCAAAATGCTGAAAATTCATGGCAGGTTTCATGCCAAAACCTAAGAACACTTCAAATAGGTTTCTTCTGCATATTTTCCCGAGAGGTCTGTGGGACATTTCCAATCAGACAGGGCTGTAACTGCCCCGTTCAGCGGCTTCAGCTGTTTACCTTCTGAATGGCGCGGATGCCTGCCTGCTGCCTGAATTAAAGCATATTGACTGGAGATAAAAAAGCTGATATGTTTATTACAGTACGATTTAATGGTTTACTGTATTAAAGCGCGAATATCAAGGGCGGGAGTTGATCCTGATGAATTCAAAGATCCGGGACAAGTGGACCGATGGTCTGTTCGAAGCTATTTTGCTGTTGGATGACCTTGAGGAATGCTATAATTTTTTCGAGGACATATGCACAGTCGCAGAAATAAAAGCCATGGCTCAGAGACTTGAGGTGGCGAAAATGCTCAAACAGGGTTATACTTATATAGATATAGCTAAAAAAACCGGAGCCAGCACGGCTACGATCAGCAGAGTCAACCGTTGCCTCATGTATGGTGCGGACGGTTACAGGGCCATACTTGAGAAGCTCGAAAAAAAGCAGGGGGAAAAACCCGGACACAAAAACGGTGGAAAGGAAGAACAGTTTTGATCAGAGGTCTGTTCATAGGCTTTCTGATATTATCGGCACTTACCCCGAAGAGTGCGGAAATACAGATCGTCAATAAAATCAGCAAAGAAGATACATTGCCGGATCAACAGCTATCCGGATCAGAATATCATGTACCGGTACAATTCGTTTCAGAGCATGGAGATTTACCTGTGTGGGCGGAGCCTGTCCTTATATGCGGTAGTCCGTCCCGATTCCTTTATGCCAGCCACTGCAGCCATGTGCCGATACGCTCAGGGGCACGATTCTGCGTGTCTGGCCTGTCACCTCCAATCAGAAGCTGATGATCCCATCAGCGTAACTATTTCCCATTGTTGAACACATTTATTCAATCCGGAGGTAACTATGATCAAGAGATTAATGGAAAAAATTATCGGGACATACAGTGAGAGGGAACTGAAGAGAATAATGCCAATAGTTGACAGGATAGAGGAGCTGGAGCCTGCGATGCAGGCCCTGTCAGATGCAGAACTGAGGGCAAAGACTGACGAATTCAAAAGACGGCTGAAAGATGGTGAGACCCTTGATGATATATTGCCTGAGGCCTTTGCGACAGTAAGGGAGGCTTCCGTAAGGGTGCTTGGCATGAGGCATTTCCGTGTGCAGCTCATAGGAGGCATCGTGCTGCATCAGGGAAGGATAGCGGAGATGAAGACCGGTGAGGGAAAAACACTGGTGGCAACGCTGCCCATGTATCTCAATGCCCTCGAGGGGAAGGGTGCTCATCTGGTTACGGTAAATGATTATCTGGCCAGGCGTGACAGCGAATGGATGGGCAAGATATACAACTTCCTCGGCCTCAGTGTCGGCCTGATCGTACACGGACTTGACAATGCACAGAGGAAAAAGGCTTATGCCTGTGACATCACATACGGGACCAACAATGAGTTCGGATTCGACTATCTGAGGGACAACATGGTCATCTATAAGGAAGACATGGTCCAGAGAGATCTGCATTATGCCATCGTCGACGAAGTGGACAGCATACTGATAGACGAAGCCAGGACGCCGCTCATCATTTCAGGAGCCGGCGATAAATCCACAGACCTTTACCTGAAAGCAAATACATTTGCATCCAGACTCAGGGCAAAGGTTTACGCCGAGACGGATGACAAACAGCAGGATGAAGATGTGGATGCTGATTACATTGTCGACGAGAAGGCACATACTGCCACACTTACAGAAAAGGGTGTGGCGAAAGCGGAGCAGTTCTTTGGCGTGGAAAACCTTGCTGACCCTGAAAATCTGACTCTTTCCCATCATATCAACCAGGCGATAAAGGCTCACGGCCTCATGAAGCGCGACAGGGAATATGTCGTGAAGGACGGTGAAGTCATCATTGTCGATGAATTCACCGGCAGGCTCATGTTTGGAAGAAGATACAGCGACGGTTTGCATCAGGCCATCGAGGCGAAGGAAAATGTAAAGGTGGAAAGGGAAAGCAAAACTCTGGCCACCATCACATTCCAGAACTATTTCAGGATGTACGGGAAGCTGGCAGGCATGACTGGTACCGCCCTCACGGAAGAGGAGGAGTTCCAGGCGATATACAAGCTGGATGTCGTAGAGATACCGACAAACAAGCCTATGATAAGGGTTGACCACCCCGACTGCGTATACAAGAATGAAGCCGGCAAGTTCAATGCAGTCATCGATGAAGTCACCGAACTGCACAGGCGGGGCCAGCCGGTCCTTATTGGAACAATTTCCATAGAAAAATCGGAACTGCTCAGCAATATGCTGAGAAGGCGGGGGGTGCCTCATCAGGTGCTCAACGCAAAGTTCCATGAGAAAGAGGCGGAAATCATAGCACAGGCCGGAAAACTGGGAGCGGTGACGATTGCCACCAACATGGCCGGCCGTGGAACGGACATAATGCTCGGAGGAAATCCGGAATTCCTGGCAAAGCAGGAGTTGAGAAAGCAGGGGTATCCTGAAGAGCTTATCAGTGAATGTACGAGCTTCACCGTCACTGATGACGAAGAAATATTGAAAATCAGGGCAGTTTACAAGGAACTGTATGATGGGTTCAGGGAACAGATCAACGCTGAAAAGGAAAAGGTTCTGGAGCTTGGCGGTCTTCATATCATCGGTACGGAGCGCCATGAATCCAGGCGTATCGACAATCAGCTCCGTGGCCGTTCCGGAAGGCAGGGCGACCCTGGATCTTCACGCTTCTATATTTCACTTGAAGATGATCTGATGAGGCTGTTTGGCTCCGACAGACTGACTGGCGTGGTCGAGGCATTGGGACTGGAGGATGATCAGCCCATCGAACACAGGATGCTCACTAATGCAATAGAGAATGCCCAGAGAAGGGTCGAGGGCAGGAACTTCGATATCAGGAAGCGTGTGCTCCAGTATGACGACGTAATGAACAAACAGAGAGAGGTAATATACGCTCAGCGCAGACAGGTACTGGATGGTGAAAACCTGAAGGATTCGTTCATAAAGATGATGGAAAACACTGTGAATGCGCTGGTGGACAGATTCTGCGGCGAAAACCTGCATCCCGACATGTGGGACTGGGAGGGGATAAATGCCCAGGCTAAGGATCTGTTGCCGACCATAGATAAGCTGAGTGTTCCGAAGGAGGAACTGGACACCTATTCGAAAGAGGATCTGAGTGAGACACTGCTCGGGTCCGTAATCAGCGCATATGAAGCAAAAGAAGCAGAATATGGACCTGAGATGATGCGTGAGCTTGAGCGGATCGTGCTGCTCAGGACAGTAGATGAAAAATGGATGGATCACATAGATGCCATGGACCAGCTGCGCTACGGCATAGGCATGAGAGCGTACGGACAGCGCGATCCTGTGGTGGAATACAAATTTGAAGGCTTTGAGATGTTCGAAGAGATGATCCGCAGCATACAGCATGATTCAGTAAAGAGGCTCCTGCGTATGCGGATCAACCGCGAGCAGGGAGCGCCGAAGAGAGAAAAAGTGGCGGAGCCTGTTACAGCCAGCCATGGCGACAGCGGCCCGCGCAAGCCGGTCGCCCGCAGCAGTGATAAGGTGGGCAGGAATGAACCGTGCCCATGCGGCAGCGGCAGGAAGTACAAAAAATGCTGCGGAGCCAACTGATCCTCAGATAATGGGAATCGAGAGGGCGTTTTGCAAGACAGTGCAGAGCAAAAAGTTTGGTGAAGCAGTACAGAGCAAAAGGTTTAATGAAGCAAGGTAATGCATATGACATATGATGAGGCACTTGCATATATACATGGGGCCAACAGATTCGGGAAGAAACAGGGCCTGCGGAATATAAGGACGCTGTTGAGGATCATGGGCGATCCGCAGAAAAAACTGCGTTTTGTCCATGTTGCCGGAACAAATGGCAAGGGTTCTACGTCTGCTTTTATTGGCAGCATATTATCGGAAGCGGGATACAAAACAGGCATATACACCTCGCCGTATGTCCAGCGGTTCACCGAGAGGATAGCCATGAGCAGTCCGGTAGCAATTGGCCGGAACACGCTGAGAACGGAGATCAGCCGAGGTGAGCTGGCTGATATCACATCCTTTGTAAGGGATTGCGTCAACCGGATGGCGGAGACCGGAGAAAACCGGCCGACAGAGTTTGAGATCGTCACTGCCATCGCATACGAGTATTATTTCAGGAAGAGATGTGATATAGTGGTGCTGGAGACGGGCCTGGGAGGAAGGTTCGATCCGACAAACGTCATCGATGTTCCGGAACTGGCTGTCATTACCTCGATCGGCATGGACCATACTGAAAGGCTTGGAAAGACGCTGGCAGAGATTGCTTCTGAAAAGGCCGGCATCATCAAGCCGGGCGGGGACGTGCTGGTCTATGACCAGAGCCCTGAAGTGATGCAGATTTTTGAAGATGCATGCGGACAGCGAAAAGCCGGACTTCACATAGCCGGATTTTCCGGAATCGAGCTCCGTGAGTTTGGCTCTGAAGGCCAGGTGTTCAGCTATAAAGGGTTCAGGGAGCTGAAGATTCCGCTCATAGGGCGCCATCAGCTCCGGAATGCGGCTGTTGCAGTGGATGCAGCTTTGCTTTTAAATAACAGGGGATACAGCATCCCGGAAGAGGCCATCAGAAGAGGACTTGAAAACACAAGGTGGCCTGGCAGGATGGAAATATTGTCAACGGATCCCGCAATAATCATAGATGGTGCACACAATGCCGAAGCGGCAGTGGTCCTGAAAGAGACTCTGAATGAATATTTCCCGGGAAGGCCGCTGAAATTTATAGTGGGCATGGCTGCCGACAAGGATTATCATACAATGCTTGGGACTGTGCTCCCGGGATGTAAAAAAGTTGTAGCTGTCACAATTCCTTCAATCAGGGCGCTTCCGGCTGATCTACTGGCAAAATATGCAAGCACCTATTGTAATGACGTGATGATAAGTGATACAATTGAGGGGGCACTTAAGATAATTATGGAAACCGCCAGGCCGGAGGATGTTGTTTGTGCATTCGGGTCTCTTTATTATATCGGCCTGATCAGAGATATGTTTGGCAGGAGCTGAACAACGACTTAACCGGCATGGGAATTGGCAGGAAACCGACAAAATGATCGACATAAAACCAACACAGGAATCGACATAATACCGACATTGCAAGCGCGTGTGGCATTTGTCCCAAAAATAATCAGGAGGTGAGGTTTTTAATGGACATAAAGGCCGAATTGAAAAACTTTAAGGCTATCGATCTTGATGAGATCGTTCGCGGAGGTGAAGTGATACCTGACAACGTACGCAATTCAGTTTACCTTTATAACAGAGCCATTGAAGACCTCGTGACCGGCAGTGAAGATATAGCGATAATCAAACTCAAAAAGGCCGTTTCGATGAATCCTGAGTTCAATGAAGCGCTCAATCTTCTGGGTGTTTGCTATGCATATGTCGGCGAAAGGGAAAAGGCAGCCAAATCATTCAGCAAAGTGATACGTTCCGAATCGAACAGTGTGTATGCACTGAGCTTCATGCAGCGCACCGGCCTCACGGATGTGGTGCCGCCTGCAGAGGGCGCCGACCATGCTGTGGATCTGCAGCAGAAGCCCGGCGAACCGCTCAAGAGGATAAGGAAGAAAAAGAGAAAGGAAAAACCTGAAAAAACAGCAAAACCGGAAAAGCCGCTGTTCGATCCCAACAGGAATCAGCGCATCCTCCGGAATATCGCAAAGGTAGCTGCAGGTTTTTTGGCCGGAGTACTGCTTTGCGTCTTTATTTATTTCATGCTGCCTGAACCGGAGCCTGTCCAGCTGCCGGCAAGCGAGGAGGAGATAGAAGCGGCGGTGAATGAGGCCAGGATATTATTCGATCGGCAGTATGCTGAGCTGGAAGCTAAATTCAGGACTGCACAGCAGGACAGGGATGAAGCCATCAGGCAGGCTGACTACTACAAAGCGGCCATAAGACTGTACGAAGTGGAATCAATGGCCAATGCCAGGGAGTATGAGGGAGCGGCCGATATGCTCATGCTGATGAAGACGATAGAATTCAGGGATGCTGAAAAAGAGAAGTTCGACAGCCTGTATGAGAAGGTCATGCCGCTGGCGGCAAAATCAGCATACGACAGAGGCTACAAGGAATATAACTCAAGGAAATACCAGGACTCGCTCAAGAGTTTTGAGAAGGTCAGGATATATGATCCTGAGTACAGCAAGATGGATGCGGCATTGTACTACATGGGACGCTGCCATCAGCTGCTCAAGGATTCCCGCAATGCCATAGCGATATATCAGGAGCTGGTGGACAATTATCCTGCCAGCTGGTATACGAGGAATGCCCAACAGAGGATCAATGAACTGACCAAAGTCCCGTGATCATCAGAACAGTACAATAGGTGTCAATTATGTAAATTGCTGTACTTATGTATAAAAGCTTTGTTAAAACATCGCTTTTATTTTTTTCGTTTTTGTATTATTATAGATTAAGCATCGTTGAGGTATGTCCGATGCTTCGGAACTTATTTGCCGGGGAGGTTTTCAAATGTATTATGTGAGTACTCGAGGCTGGTCCGGAAGTGTGACATCGGCTGAAGCGATAAAGCGCGGTCTTGCCCCTGATGGAGGGTTGTTCGTGCCTGAGACCATAGTCAGGCTGGACCCAGAGGAAATAGCTTCATTTGCGGAGATGGATTACAGGGAAAGGGCTGTTTCCATACTGCGGCATTATCTCGACGATTATACTGAGGAAGAGCTGAGGGAGTGTGTGGATGGCGCCTACGGGAGCGGCAGGTTCGATGACGAGAGGATAGCTCCGGTAGTCAGACTAAGTGAGAATGCCTATATGCTCGAGCTGTGGCATGGACCGACCAGTGCTTTCAAGGACATGGCTCTCCAGATATTGCCCCGGCTCATGGTCAGGGCCAATATGAAAACCAGGGAAAGCAGAGAGACCGTGATCCTCGTTGCAACTTCCGGTGATACCGGCAAAGCGGCGCTGGAAGGATTCAGGGATGTTGAAGGAACCAGGATCATTGTTTTCTTTCCTGAGGACGGAGTCAGCCAGGTGCAGAAAATGCAGATGGTTTCGCAGGAAGGTTCCAATGTGCATGTAGTTGCCGTAAAAGGCAATTTTGATGATACCCAGAACGGTGTCAAGGCGATTTTTTCAGACGAGGAACTGAACAGGGAGATGCTGGAGAATGGCTTCAGATTCTCCTCTGCCAATTCGATAAACTGGGGAAGACTGGTTCCTCAGATCGTTTATTATTTTTCTGCATATGCAGATATGCTGGCTGCCAGAGAGATCGCAGAAGGCGAGAAGATAAATATCGCCGTACCCACCGGCAATTTCGGCAATATCCTCGCAGCATGGTATGCACGGGAAATGGGACTTCCCATCAACAGGCTCATTTGTGCATCCAATGACAACAATGTTCTGACCGAGTTTATAAATACCGGCATATATAACCGTGAGCGGGAATTTAAGAAGACCATTTCTCCATCTATGGACATACTTATCTCCAGCAATCTCGAAAGGCTCCTTTTCGAACTCACAGGCCGGGATGCAGCCCAGGTACGGGTCTGGATGGATGAACTCAAAAACGAGGGAAGATATGCAGTGATCGGTGAAGAGAAGAGGAAGCTGACAGAGATGTACTGGGGCGCATATTCCACAGAAGAGGAGACTGTTGAAACGATCCGGGAAGTTTATGATGACTATGGTTATCTGGCAGATCCCCACACGGCGGTGGGAATCGATGTATATGAAAAATATGTGATATCCACGGGAGACATTACAAAGACAGTGATAGCAGCGACCGCAAGTCCGTTCAAATTCAACAGGAGTGTTGCCAGTGCAGTCTTTGGTGAAGATGAGATAGCCGGCCGCGATGAGTTTGAGCTGCTTGATGTGCTTTCCAGGCATTGCGGACTGACTGTGCCGGCAGGTCTTGCCGGGCTTTCGGGAAGGCCGGTCCTGCATAAAAGGGTCTGCAGCAGAGAAGAGATGAAGGACCAGGTTGTACAGATACTGGGCTTGAAATAAGACGATCTGCAAGTGGCAAAAATGCGCGGGACATTCCGGATATGGCATGATCATAGTGAGAACACCCTTATAGTACGACCATGCTCAGGACCACCTCATGGCATGGTGGTGTTTGAAAATCGGTATCGTATAACCATGCCCGGAAGCGCTTCATGGCATTGTCATGCTCGGATTACCTCATGCCATGATCGTGATCAGAAATCTGCGTCGTTTATTTAAGCCTTGAAACATCTCAGGGCATAATCACGGTAGAAATACCTCATCGCGCGATCATACTTAAAATCACCTTATCTTATGATCACGTTTACAAATACCTCGCGCCATAGTTATACACAGCGTTACCTCATGGCATAATCACGGTAGAAATACTTCATCGCGCGATCATACATAAAATCACCTTATCTTATGATCATACTCAGAAATCCTGCATACATCACTTACACAGCAGTGCTCATAATCGTGTACGAAGCCCATACAGCGGACAACATGCAGCTCTGTGCATTACTCACGATGGCATGCCATCGGTTTGCCGGATGAAATGTGGCATCAGCTTGCCGTATATAATTTCAGACGGGTGGGATCACGCATCTGCCCGGCTGACAGAATGGTGTTATATATCCAGATGACTGAACAGAAGAATCACCAGGAAAACCAGAGGTATTATTAAGGCGAACATAATGATCGCCTTTTTATTGCGCGCAGTTCTGAGAGAAGCCAAACGAGATTTCACCGGGTACTTAAGTGAGCCCAGACGGTATTCGCGAAGACGCTTAAGGGGCAGAAAGTGAAGCTTGAAAGAGCGCTTAAGACAAGCCAGACTCGAATCAGGATGACCCTCCTGCGCAGCCACATGACCAGCCGAACATGAATCAGGGCGACACTCTTGCGCAGCCACGTGGCCAGCCGAACATGAAACAGGATGGCAGTTTTGCACAGCCACATGGCCAGCCGAACATGAAACAGGATGGCAGTTTTGCACAGCCACATGGCCAGCCGAATTTGAAACAGGACGGCAGTTTTGCACAGCCAAACAAGATTCCGGCGGGACAGATGTTTTCTTTTTTCTTATAAAAATGATGGTAATCCTTCTCATGGCCAGTTTTCAAATAGCTGCTCATACCGATCACATCTTCATGCTTAATTATATTCCCGATAACCAACATTTATCTCCTGACAGGTCGTCCCCATATGTATTTCTCGTTTCGCACAGCGTATTTGTTTTGAACACTGTATTCTGTTTCACGGAGCGCATTTTGATTTGCATTGAACGCCTGCTTTGGCAGAGCAATTCTCGTTTTACACAGCACGCCTGCCTTTGCAGAGCGCATTGTGTCTTGTACAGTGTGTTTCGTATTGTACTGCGTATTTAGTTCTGTACTGCGCACCCGGATCAGTCGGGCGTATTGTGTTTGGCACAGCATATCTCGTTTTGTATAGTCTCGAGCACTGAATTTCACCCTTGGGTGACCAAGGCTTTATTCTTGCTGGCACACACGCCGAGTTCAACCTCATGTTGGCAGCTCTATGCATCCGTTGTCCCGAGCGCTGAATTTCACCCCTGTGTGGCCAAGGCTTATTCTTGCTGCCACGTACACCGAGTTCAACCTCATGTTGACAATCCTTTGCATCCATTGTCCCGAGCACTGAATTGCACCCCTGGGTGGGCAAGGCTTATTCTTGCTGCCACGTACACCGAGTTCAACCTCATGTTGACAATCCTTTGCATCCATTGTCTCGAGCGCTGAATTTCACCCCTGTGTGGCCAAGGCTTATTCTTGCTGGCACACACGCCGAGTTCAACCTTATGTTGGCAGC